>Ga0181521_10000042_pt1 | contig 132970 bp, 103 predicted proteins | sample PEATcosm2014_Bin_32_FD_119764 | JGI IMG/M metagenome (GOLD analysis project Ga0181521, IMG submission 119764) | Peatland microbial communities from MTU Mesocosm Facility, Houghton, MI, USA - PEATcosm2014_Bin02_60_metaG | ecosystem: Environmental > Terrestrial > Soil > Wetlands > Peat | place... | reverse complement strand
CTGGTGCGGATTGCGGTGAACGAAAGCCTGATGCGGCTGCGCAAGCGGCGCACCGGCAAGATGGTTTCGATTGACGAGGACATTGAGACCGAAGAGGGCAGCGTGCCCCGCGACCTGGCCGATTGGGCGCCCGATCCGGAGCAGAATTACAACCAGGCCGAGCTGGCCGGGATTTTGCGCAAGACCATTCAGGGGCTGCCACAGGGGTTTCGCATCGTGTTTGTGCTCAGGGATGTGGAAGGGCTTTCGACCGAGGAGACGGCGGAGACGCTCTCGCTCAGCATTCCCGCCGTCAAGTCGCGCCTGCTGCGTGCCCGGCTGCAACTGCGCGAGCGCCTGAGCCGCTACTTTCGCAGGAAGAAGGTGGTTGAAAAGTGACCTGCAAAGAGTTTCTCGCTCATCTCGACGACCTGATCGACGACTCGGTGACCGCCGAGATGCGCACCGAATTGCAAACCCACCTCGGCCGCTGCGGCCATTGCGAGGTTATCCTCAACACCACCCGCAAGACCATCGAAATCTATCGTTCCCACGAGATCTACGACCTGCCCTCCGGCCTGCGCGAGCGCCTCCACGCCGCCATCATGGCCCGCTGCAAGAAGGGCTGCTGACCGCTGACGTTCCATTCTCCGGTCGCGGAACGCGATTAGAAGCGAATCGGGCGTATAATCGACTCCAACGAGCATTTTGAGCGCCGGCACAAATCTGACTTGCAATTTTTTCGTTTTGTGGCTGTTGCGGCTGTGGAAAGGGAAGGATAATGAACGAGATCATTGGGTTTGCCGCCGTCATCGTTTCCATTTTCGTCGGGATACTGTTCAACAACTCCCGCTTTAGTGCTATCGATGCTCGCTTGGATCGTTTGCAGTCCGAAACAGACGGCAAGTTGGATCGTATGCAGTCTAATTTGAATGGACGCATGGATCGTATGCAGGCCGATCTTTCGCAGTTCTATCGCGATCTTGGCCGTCACGATGCAAAGATAGAAACCCTGGAAAAGAAGGCAAGCTAGGCTCTGTTCGCGCGGTCAGCCACATTCTTTGGATCACCTCCCTGGTCCGCTGGCCCCACCCCCGCCGCATGATTTATCCTCAGAATCGTTATGAAACTCACACAGACACTTCTCCTTCCCGCTTTGGCCGTGGCCTTTGCCGCCGCTGCCTACGCCCAAACCACTTTACCTGACGCGCCCCAGGCCACCGCCGCCGCCATGACCCATCCCAACGGCCCCACCGTGGTCATGGACACCTCCATGGGCCGCATCACCTGCCAGTTCTTTCAGCGCCAGGCGCCCAAAACGGTGGCCAACTTCATTGCCCTGGCCGAGGGCACGAAAGACTGGACCGACCCAGCTACCGGCGAGAAACAGCACAACAAGCCGCTCTACAACGGCACCATCTTTCATCGTGTCATCCCCGAGTTCATGATTCAGGGCGGCGACCCCACAGGCACCGGCATGGGCGATCCCGGCTACCGATTTGAAGATGAGTTCGATCCCAATCTGAAATTCGATGTGCCCGGCCGTCTGGCCATGGCCAACTCCGGACCCAACACCAACGGCAGCCAATTCTTCATCACCGAAGTGCCCACCCAGCACCTCAACCAGCGTCACACCATCTTCGGCCAGTGCGACGCGTCCAGCCTTGATGTCGTCAAGGCCATCGCCCGCGTGGCGCAGGACAGCCAGAATAAGCCGCTCACGCCCGTGGTGCTGAAGAAGGTGACCATCGTGCGCGAAGGCCAGACGCAGCCGCACAACCCGAACGCCACGCCCCAACCTGCAGCCAAGCCCGCACCCAAACAATAACCAGCTTCTAGCTTTTAGCTAATAGCTAGAAGCTAAAGGATAGAAGCTAGAAACTGAACCCAGGAGTTGTTCATGCCCCTCGCAGCAGGAACCTACGCAGTCTTCTCCACTACCGAAGGCAAGATCACCGTCCGGCTCTTCGAGTCCGACGCGCCCATCACCGTCGCCAATTTCATCGCCTTGGCCGAAGGCTCCAAGGAGTGGACCCACCCCACCACCCGCGCCAAGTCCACCGGCAAGCTCTACGACGGCACCATCTTCCATCGCGTCATTCCCGACTTCATGATTCAGGGAGGCGACCCCGCCGGCACCGGCATGGGCGGGCCCGGCTACCGCTTCCAGGACGAGACCAAAGGCTCGCCCCACAAATTCGACATGCCCGGCAAGCTGGCCATGGCCAACTCCGGCCCCGGAACCAACGGCTGCCAGTTCTTCATCACCGTCGCCCCCACCCCTTGGCTCACCGGCAACCACACCATCTTCGGCGAAGTCGTCGAGGGCCAGGAGATCGTGACCAAAATCTCCTTAGTCCCCCGCGGCTCTCAAGACAAGCCCCAGAAGCCCGTTGTCCTGGAATCCGTGGTCATCGAGCGCATCGGCTAAAGCTGATTCACTGTTACTGAACTCTGGGCGTCCCATCCTTCGCGCTCTTTGCGAAGATACAAGGGGCGGCGCCCGCTCTTCGCATCAGGCTATAGCGAAACCAGAGTAGCTGTACCCCGAAAGCAACTCCGCCAAGTGGCTTTTTCCTTAAGAAAAAGCCGCCTTGAACACTTTCGACAAGGACACCTTTACTCTGGTTTCGCTCTAAGCCAAGGCTGGCCTCGGATGGGAACGGCCTCTCCGCCAAAGCGTGACTACATCCTCACGCCTCCATTCGCAAGATACAAGGGTGGGAGCCCATGAACTCCGCCCCGCATCCGAAAAAGCCCCATTCACCCCGCCTTTCACCCTTTTTTCCGGGACAGGGCAACCAAAATTTCCCCTATCCGCGCCAACTTCGATTATTCTGTTAAGAATTCCTTCTTGCGGCGGCAAGTCTCCGACAACCTTATGAATCCAGTCGCTTTGGCGGTTGACGATCTTCGGGAGCAGTATACGCGGGAGATGGCGCTCGTGCGCCAAACCTGCGAACGCACCGGCGACGGCGCCGCCACCATCCGCCGCCGCTCCTCGGTGGTGGACCGGATTCTGATCGAGATGTGGCGGCGCGCCTTCGCCGGCGAACCGGTAAAAAACCTCGCCCTGCTGGCCCTGGGCGGTTACGGCCGCAAGGATCTCTTTCCCTGCTCCGACATCGACGTGCTCTTTGTCTTTGCCGACGAAAAAACCGAGGCGCAATCCAAAGACGCAGTCCGCGCCATTGTCCAGGGAATATGGGATATCGGCCTGCGCGCCAGCCCCAGCTCCCGCACCCTCAAGGAAGCCGGCCGCTTCGACCCCGGCAACCTCGAATTCACCCTGGCCACGCTCGACCGCCGCTTCCTCGCCGGCCATTTCCCCCTCTACCAGCAGCTCCACCAGACCGTTCTGCCCGGCATGTTTCTCAGCGAGTGGAACACCATCACCCAAAAACTGGGCGAAATCGCCCGCGCCCGCCACGCCAAATTCGGCAACACCATCTTCCACCTCGAGCCCAACCTCAAGGACTGTCCCGGCGGCCTGCGCGACTACAACCTGGCCGTCTGGTTCGCCCTGCTCTTCCAACTCAAGGAGACCAAGGAGTGGCCGCGCCACCGCGGCAGCGTCTTCCAGAGCGTCCGCGGAGACGCGGAGGCGGCCTTCGACTTCCTCGCCGCCGCGCGATGTTTTCTCCACTTCCGCCACGGCCGCGACGACAACACCCTCGACTGGCAGTCCCAGGACGAAGCCGCCGCCAACTCCATCGGCCTGGAAACCCGCGGCACCGCCGACCCCGCCTACTGGATGCGCACCTACTATCGCCATGCCCGCGTCATCTATCGCCGCGCCGCCCTGCTCATGGAACACGTGCCCGCCCCGGTCGGCTTCTACCGCCAGTTCCGCCGCCGCCGCACTCCCATCCCCGGTACCGACTTCCTCCTCGACCAGGGCCGCATCGACATCGCGCCCGGAGCGCAGTTCAACGACACCGGCGCCATCCTGCGCATCTTCGCCCTGATGGCCACCCACGGCTACGCGCTTTCCCAGGCCGCCGAAGACCGCATCACCGACGCCCTGCCCGCCCTGGCCATCCACATCCCCGAAGGCCCTTACCTGTGGAACGCCCTCCGCGAAGTTCTCCTGGGGCCACACGCCGCTCATGCCCTCCGCACTATGCACGCCCTCGGCATTCTGGAAATGCTCATCCCCGAGTTCCATGGCATCGACGCCCTAGTGATTCGCGACAGCTATCACCGCTACACCGTCGATGAGCACACCTTCCTCACCATCGACAACGTCCACGGCCTTCGCCAGCCCGCCCACGAATACGAACAGCGTCTCGCCCACCTGCTGCCCGAAATCGACCGCCTCGACCTCTTCCTGCTCGCTCTCCTGCTCCACGACACCGGCAAGGCCCGCCGCAATGTCGAGCACGTCGCCCCCAGCATCGAGTTGGCCGACTCCCTCATCGCCCGCCTGGAATTCGACGCCGAAGAACGAGAGGCCGTCCTCAACCTCATCCGCCTTCACATCGAAATGTCCTACGCCCTGCGGCGCGACATCTTCGATCCGGAAAACGTCCGCTCCTTCGCCGAAAAGATCGGCAGCCCGCAGATGCTCAAGATGCTCACCCTGCTCACCTACGCCGACATCAAGGCCGTCAATCCCGAGGCCCTCACCCCCTGGAAGGCCGAGAACCTCTGGCAGCTCTGCATCTCCACCGCCAACTTCATGGACCGCTCGGTCGACGAGGTCCGCTACCACGCCGGACTCGACCCCACGCTGCTCAACCGCATCCACTCCATGGTCCCCGCCGCCCAGTACGACGCTCTCAAGCAGTTTCTCGAAGGCCTGCCGCGGCGCTACCTGCAAACCCGCCTGCCCGAGCAGATTCGCGACAACTTCCTGTTAGCCGCCGGCCTCGGCGACGATCCCGTCCAGCTCGACCTGCGCCATCACCGCCAGCTCTTCGACCTCACCGTCATCACCCGCGACCGCGCCCGCCTCTTTGCCGACGTCGCCGGAGCACTCGCCGCCTGGGGCATGAACATCGTCAAGGCCGGAGCCTTCTCCAACGACGCCGGCGTCATCGTCGATAACTTCCAGTTCACCGACGTCTTCCGCACCGTCGAGCTGAACCCCACCGAGCGCGACCGCTTCCTCGCCTATCTCCATGACGTGGTCGCGCGCAAGCTCCCCGTCGAACCTATGCTCGAAGCCCGCCGCCATCTCAACCACCCCACTAACTTAAAAGTCGTAGTCCCCACCCGCCTGGAGTTCGACTCCAACTCCTCCACTCACTCCACCATCCTGCAAGTGGTAGCCCAGGACCTTCCCGGCCTGCTTCGCCAGATAGCACTAACTCTCAGCACCCACCAATGCGACATCAAGGTAGCCTTGATCGACACCGAAGGCGAAACCGCCATCGATGTCTTCTACCTAACTAGCCAATCCGCCAAACTAACTCCAGAAGCCCAACAAATCCTCGCCAAAGACCTCACCGCCGCCATCGCCTCCATGCGCACCCCCGCTGGCGCATAGACCCGCCGAGCGCCTGCCGGAGCCGCTCAGAACTGAGCGGTCGCAAAAAAAGACGCGAGCAGTAGCGACTGGGGATATACTGGTCCGTAGCCGGGGAGGCAAGATGGAAATCATCGGGAAGCACTCTGGGATTTCGCGTGGCGGGCGCAGCTCACAAATCGCCTGCACGATGGTGGCGACGTTTGCGCTTTGCACTCCATTTGCTTGTGCGCAGACAACCCTGCCGGACACCTACACCACATATAAGTACAACGGTAATACCTTCAACTCTCCCAATGGCTTCGGCGATTTCCTTGGCGCAGTCCCGGTGACTATGGTCCTCGTTTCGTCTTCGGTCCAAGCTTCCATAATAATCAAAAACCCCCAACTCGCACCGAGTGGCATAAATACTCCTTCTTCTGGGTCGCTAAGTTCCCTCGGGCAAACATGCAACTTATACCTTAGCCCCAACTCCGGCTACAGCTGGGTGGGAATTTACTACGGTCAGATTGAAGCATGGGAACTCGTAGCTGTGTGCAACAACGGCAAGATAGCAACAGATGCGCCCGACGGCGGGGACGAAGCATGGGTTTGCTTGGCCTCGGGATGCTACGGAGGATCCATCTGGGAAGATTACGGAACTTGGTCCATCGTTTCGGTTTCGACGGTGGGAACGGGGGGCATGCCCATCCAGATCACGCCCGCCAGCATTCCGGGCGTGGCCACCGGCCTGCAGTATAGCCAGGCGTTCACGGCTACAGGAGGAAGCGGCGCCGGCTACTCATGGTCGCTGTTATCGGGATCGCTGCCTGGCGGCTTTACATTCACACCCGCCGGTGTCCTGAGTTCGAGCGGGAGCCCCGCAGCCGCGGCAAATACTTACAGTTTTTGGATAGAAGTTACGGACTCTGCCAACAATACCGCAACCCAGCTGCTTACCCTGGTTATCGGCTGCCCGGTGACAGTGAAGTTCAATACCGGCGATATACCCCCGGATCCGCTTCCCGTTGCCTTTGTGGCCACATTCACTCCGCCAAACCCGGATGAACTCCTCAGCGATTATGCGCAAGCATGCGGCTATTCTGGGGGTTTTGACTGGGTACAAACAGTAATTGAGGATACAACACCCCCAATAATCGACGACCTTGGTGCCACGCTAACAGTGCCGTACCCAGATCCCCCGTATGGTGGATATACATACGAGGACCCAACGAAATGGACGACTGGTAGCCAAGCGTACCTCGATGCGGAGTCATTCGATAGTTTTCAGCCGGGCTGGGCGACTGCATACCCCTTCTACTACAATCCTGAGGATATCTACAACAACGACGGCTGCGCGGAGGGACCGGTTGGTGGTCCATGCACAACATACATGACCGACGACTATACACTTTGGTTCTATGATGTGCCGAACGATTCGTACTGCGCGCCGCCGGCACCTTGCCTTGGGTTTCAGACGCAATTGGTTGGCATCTGCTACGGCGCGTCTCCGGTGTGCAACTCGTCCGGACCAAGCGCCCCTCTCTTCCAGTGGACTTGGTACAGCAATTACAACGGATCCGTCGGCGGTATCTACGGAGTGGGATCGATCAATGTATTCCCGCCTGATCCAAACAGCGGAACGGGCAGTATAACGATTACAAGCATCAACGGCGTCCCGTATCCACTTGAGATGCCCACGGTGACGGTGACGCCTCCCGCGCAGAGCATCACGACGGCGCAGGCGCTCAGCGTAAGTGTTGCAGTCAACGGCGGAAGCGGAAACCAGACACCCACCGGCTCGCTCACGCTGACTGGCGGCGGCTATACCTCTGCGGCAACAGCTCTCAGCAGCGGAAACGCCACGATCAATGTTCCCGCCGGATCCCTGCCCACCGGGACTTACACTTTGACAGTTAGTTATGTGCCCGACTCCGCCAGTTCCTCGATTTACTACAACTCCGCTGGGTCGGCCTCCGTTGTTTTGACCGCACTGGCGCTAACAACGCCGACAGTGACGGTGACGCCGGGCTCAACCAGCATCACGACGGCTCAGCCTTTGACGGTGACGGTTGCCGTCAGCGGCACCCCGACGCCCACCGGCTCGGTGATTCTGACGGGCGGCGGCTACAACAATACGCAGACCCTCAGCAGCGGCAGCACGACGTTCAGTATCCCCGCCGGATCGCTGAACGTTGGCGGCGACACGTTCACGGCCAACTACACACCTGACTCCAACAGCACCTCGATCTATAACAGCGCCACGGGCACATCTCCGCAGGTAACGGTGACGCAGGCAACGCAAACCATCACCTTCGGCGCGATTGCGGCACAGACCGTGGGAACGCCGCTGACGCTTTCGGCCACGGCTAGCTCCGGTTTGACGGTCAGCTTCGCCTCGACCACGACAAGCGTCTGCACGGTCTCCGGTACAACCGCCACCTTTATCGCCGCCGGAAGCTGCACCATCGACGCGACGCAGGTCGGCAACAGCATCTATGCGGCAGCCACGATGGTGCCGCAGACTTTCACCGTCAATGGCGAAGCGCAAACCATCACCTTCGGCGCGATTGCGGCACAGACCGTGGGAACGCCGCTGACGCTTTCGGCCACGACTAGCTCCGGTTTGACGGTCAGCTTCGCCTCGACCACGACAAGCGTCTGCACGGTCTCCGGCGCGATAGCCACGTTTATCTCCGCCGGAAGCTGCACTATCGATGCGACGCAGGCCGGCAACAGCACCTATGCGGCAGCCACGATGGTGCCGCAGACCATCGCCGTCAATGGCGAAGCGCAAACCATCACCTTCGGCGCGATTGCGGCACAGACCGTGGGAACGCCGCTGACGCTTTCGGCCACGGCCAGTTCCGGTTTGACGGTCAGCTTCATCTCAACTACGACAAGCGTTTGCACGGTCTCCGGCAAAACCGCTACTTTTATCGCCTCGGGCACCTGCACCATCGATGCGAACCAGGCGGGTAACAGCACCTATGCAGCGGCCACGATGGTGCCGCAAAGCTTCATCGTCAACAATCCTCTTCCTGTCATCTCCAGCATCTCACCTGCATTTACCAGCGCGGGCAGCGCAGCTTTTACGCTCACCGTCACCGGATCGGGATTCGTCTCCGGCTCGACAGTCTATTGGGGCACATCTGCGCTCACCACAACTTACGGCAGCGCAACCCAATTGACCGCTCAGCTTCCGGCAACCGATATCGCCAGCGCGGGCATCACCGCAGTCACCGAGCAAACCCCAACGCCCGGCGGCGGCACATCCAATTCGTTGCAGTTTGAAGTGGATTCCACCGGCTCCGGAGCGACGCCGCCAAACTTTACCACGTTGACCGCGACCGTAACCGCCGGCTCCCCGGCCAGCTATTCGGTCACTCTTCCTTCCACCGTGGAGAGAGCTTATGTATCCTGCCTGAATCTTCCCACGGGCGCGGCATGCAGCTATTCGGAGACAACCAACACGTTGACCATCACGACCTCCTCGACAACGCCCAAGGGAACCTATCAGATCACGGTGGTCTTTACCGAAACTGTCTCCGGCGCGGCCCCCGGTTGGATTCTGCTGCCGATTCTTCTGCTGCCAATGGTCTACATGAGAAAGAAACTGGCCGCGCGAGGCGTCTGGGTGACGGCTTGCCTGGGGCTGGTTCTGCTGGCTGCGGCTTACACCGCCGGCTGCGGTGGGGGAGGAAACAACAACAACACACCACCCCCTCAGACTCACCAGGTGGTGAGTTCGGGCTCAGTCAGCCTCACGATCCAGTAGAAACGCCTCAACAAATCGAGCACAGAAACGGAAGGTCGAGTTCGCCATTCCACTTCTGTATTGGTGACTGACAGGAGTGAAGAAGATTCGATTCCGCGACCTGGGAAACGCCCCCACCCCGGCCGGGGTCTTCCTGTTCCCTGTTCCCTGACTGGCCGGGGTTTGAGAGCGGCTTTGCCCTCCGGCGAAAAAGCGAAGAAACGGAGAATCTCAACCGGGAATCATGCATGAAAATCGCCACGTACGCAGTATATCTACACTATTTTCAATCGTTTAGAAGAGATTCCGCCCCCAAAATCCCGCCAATTTTCGCATTTGTACCCAACTTTGGCAGATATAGGTGTATCTATAGCCACACATTTTGCCCTTCCCAAAGCCCTCAATTTCGCAAAAAAGTGTATCTCCAACACCACTCATCCGGCCCAGGCACTCCACTCCTGACCCCTGATCTCCGGCGGGTGACCCAGGTCCGGGGTCCCCACGGACTCGGGGCCCCCGGTGAGCGATTTTTGCTCACTGGGGTGAGGGGACAGGTTTTCGTCCGTGGGGTGGAGGTCCCGCCTTCAAGACCTGGAAAACCACTTCTGCCCATCGATGGAAATCATCAGCACCGGCGCCGCATGACCCAGTTGGATCAGCGCCGTAAGTAGCAGAAAAAGCGGCAGATACTGCATGAAAACACGGCGGAAAATTCGCTTCTTCAGGAACGCTACTGTGCGGCAGACTGAGTCTTCCTCAACTTTGTCCTCATCGTCGCGGCGCTACGGTAGTGTGAACGCTCCCTGGTTGCTAGATCGGGCCCTAAACTCTAGACTGAATCTGGCTGTGAATTGCAAAGAGTCAAAGGAGAGGTCATGTCAAACGAAACAAATTGCCCGTTCTCGGGCGGCGCTCGCAAACCCACAACGGCTGGGGCCCCAACGAACGCAAACTGGTGGCCCAATCAACTGAATCTGAAGCCTTTGCACCAGCATTCCCCACTGTCCAATCCCATGGGCGAGGCGTTCAATTACGCTAAGGAATTTAAGAGCCTCGACTTGGACGCCGTGATCAAGGACCTGCGTGCCTTGATGACGGCCTCGCAGGAGTGGTGGCCCGCGGACTACGGCCATTATGGGCCATTCTTCATCCGTATGGCGTGGCATAGCGCAGGCACCTACCGCATCGCCGATGGTCGCGGCGGCGCAGGCTCCGGAGCGCAGCGATTTGCTCCCCTCAACAGCTGGCCGGACAACGTGAGCCTCGACAAAGCGCGCCGGTTGATCTGGCCGATCAAGCAGAAGTACGGCCGGAAAATCTCCTGGGCCGACCTGATCATTCTCGCTGGTAACGTGGCGCTGGAGTCGATGGGATTGAAGACCTTCGGTTTCGGCGGCGGGCGCGAGGACATCTGGGAGCCGGAAGAATACATTTACTGGGGACCGGAGGGCAAGTGGCTGGGAGACGAGCGCTACAGCGGCGACCGTCAGCTTGAAAATCCTCTCGCTGCTGTTCAAATGGGCCTGATCTATGTGAATCCGGAAGGACCCAATGGCAAGCCGGATCCTATCGCCGCGGCAATCGACATCCGGGAAACCTTCCTTCGCATGGCGATGAACGACGAGGAGACAGTTGCCCTGATCGCCGGCGGACACACCTTCGGCAAAACTCATGGCGCTGCCGATCCCAACAAGTATGTCGGTCCAGTACCCGAGGCTGCCCCCATCGAAGAGCAAGGCCTGGGCTGGAAAAACAGTTTTGGCAGCGGCAAAGGTGTCGATACGATCAGCAGCGGGCTGGAGGGAGCATGGACCACCAATCCGGTGAAGTGGGACAACAATTACCTGGAAAACCTGTTCGGCTATGAATGGGAGCTCACCAAGAGCCCCGCCGGTGCGCAGCAGTGGATTCCCAAAGGCGGAGCCGGAGCCGGCACCGTGCCGGATGCTCACGACCCCAGGAAGAAGCACGCCCCCACCATGCTCACGACGGACCTCTCTCTGCGAATGGACCCGGTCTACGAGAAGATTTCCAGGCGTTTCCTCGCGAATCCGCAGGAACTCGCAGACGCCTTTGCCAAGGCTTGGTTCAAGCTGACGCACCGCGACATGGGGCCTCACTCGCGCTATCTTGGGCCCCTGGTTCCCAAGGAGCAGCTGATCTGGCAGGACCCCATTCCCGCGGTGGATCATCCATTGATCGGGGAGCATGATATTGCCGCCCTGAAGGCCAAAATCCTCGCATCCGGGCTCTCCATCCCCCAACTGGTCACCACAGCCTGGGCCTCGGCTGCAACCTTCCGCGGCACTGACAAGCGCGGCGGAGCCAACGGTGCGCGCATTCGCCTCGCGCCGCAGAAGGATTGGGAGGTCAACCAGCCGGCCGAACTGGCGAAGGTCCTTCAGAAGCTGGAGGCGATCCAGAAGGAATTCAACGCCGCGCAATCCGGCGGCAAGAAGGTCTCGCTTGCTGACCTGATCGTTCTGGGCGGCTGCGCAGCCGTCGAGCAAGCTGCAAAGAAGGCCGGCCACGACGTGAAGGTACCCTTTTCGCCGGGTCGCGCGGATGCCAGGCAAGAGCAGACCGATGTGCACTCCTTCGCGGTACTGGAGCCCACCGCGGACGGCTTCCGCAACTACATCCGGAAAGGACAGGAAGAAGCCGCCGCCGAGCTGCTGGTGGACAAGGCGAACCTGCTCACGCTGACTGCTCCCGAGATGACGGTTCTGATCGGCGGCCTGCGCGCGCTGAATGCAAACTTCGGGCACTCCCAACACGGCGTCTTCACCAAGCGCCCCGAAACATTGACCAATGATTTCTTCGTGAATCTCCTCGACATGAAGACCAAGTGGCAGAAGTCAGCTTCCTCGCCCGGCGTCTTGGAAGGGCGCGATCGTTCCACCGGCGAGCTCAAGGGTACGGGCACCGTAGTCGATCTCGTCTTCGGCTCGAACTCTCAACTCCGCGCCCTCGCGGAAGTCTATGCCTGCGGCGACGGGCAGCAGAAGTTCGTGCACGATTTTGTTGCGGCCTGGAGCAAGGTGATGAACCTGGATCGCTTCGACCTCGCGTGATCTCACGTAATCTCAGAGGACAGGTCCTGAAGGTTCTATAAAGCGCGGCCTCGACGGGTCATCGGGTGATCCCGGACCAGCTCGAGGCTGCGCGAATCCTACAGCTTCTTTTTGGCTTAACGAACCTCAACTATTCATTGTTTTGAAAGGGCACGGTTTTAACCGTGCCATCACCCCATCCACAAGTTTTTTAGAAATCAATCCGCGCGGCGAAGCCGCGATCAATTCTCTCTTACTTTAGCTGTAGATTTAGATACCGTACTTCTCCCTTTTCCTGTCGTATGTGGAACTTCCTCCTTCCAGATAATCAATCACTTCATTCTTAATCTGACGACTGTTCAGTGAGCCTGAGAAAACAACCTGGCCACGATTTGCCTCCGCTTGCATAATAGTGAATTTGTCAGTATCCGAGGCGACTGCGACCGAGGAATTGTGCGTTGTAAAGATGAATTGCCGCTGATCCTTTGCTTCTCGCACCGTGCTACACACATCATCCCAGATTGTCCTAAGGTCCAATGAGTCTTCTGGCTGATCAATGACAATTGGAAATGAACCATCGCTCAGTGCAATGATTAAGAGCGCCACAGCCTTCTGACCTACCGATAGTTCACTCAGCGGCTTGAACTGTCCAGCAACTTTGTAGCTGATCGTGGGCACGTCCTTAGGAACAGTGTTATACATCAATCCTAGAATTTCTTTGTACTGATATTCGGAAAGCAGATGTATCGCCAGCCGTTCGAACTGATCCTCGCGAATTCCAACGCGCCGCGCCAATGCTTGGAGTGACTCTTTTTGTGTCTGGCCTGAGTGCTCAAACTTCAACAGCGCGGAAATCAATTCCCGTGGAAGAATCCCTGAGGCTATTCGTTCAACATCTTCATCTCTGAGCCATGTGCCGCGTTTGAAAGCAAGTAACTGCTGCTTGAATTCAGATCTGTCTTGCCGTTCCTGAATAGTAACCGTTAGCGCACCGTGAGAATTGTCAGTGAAGAACTTACAGCGATTTTGGCGCTCCTCAAAATATGCCTTGTATGCGCCATCAAGTGCGTCAAGCACATCATTCCGCCTCTCTGTCACGGATCGTAACTGTTGCCCACGCGCAGTATTGCGAGCCAGCTCTCGCTCCAGGTTAGATAACTCCTTCAACAAGCGTTGTCGACGCTGATCCAAGACCACCTGCGTGCCGCCGGTCTCCTTAACCACTCGATCGTACTCATTCCTGATCGACTGAAATCCAGCCTGCCAATCATCATGCTCTTGTTGAAGGATCACCCGTTCTCGTTGCAATACGGCAATCGTCTCCTTGAAGTGAGCCTTGAGTTCGGTGATGGCGCGTACAGTAACGTCGGAAGCCCGCTTCACCGCCGGATCATCGTCGATCTTGGCTTCGCCAGTGGTAGGAGCAGCAAGGTCGGTATAGCCCCTCTCACTCAACAGAAGCGACTCTACCAAAGAATCGATGAAGTCCACCTGACTTTGGATCGCCCGGCCGATTTGCTCTTGTTCGGCGTATTTTGTAAAAACGGCGTTGGTTATCTGGCGCCCAAGCTTTTCAAGCTCTTCCTTCGCCGTTGAAACCTTGCGCTGTGAATCGGTGACAACCAGGTGTGCCTTCAGAGAATCGATCAGTTGGTCGTCCACCTCACTCAATTGTCGAGTGAGTCGTTCAATTTCATTTTGGAAGCGGTAAAAGTCAAAGAAGCGGTCGATAAAGGCACGGAGGCTTGCTCCCGTCGAATCCTCCGCTATCCTAATGATTTCGTTTTGGCTCAGAAAGAGGACTGGGAAGACCTCAGAAACTTGGAAATCCTTGGACGTGTTATCGCTAAGATCCGTGATCTTGATTGGGCTTCCTGAAGTAGGGTTGAATGTTCGGACGACCGAATATCTCCTTCCTGATTCGTCGAGAATGTTTACCATTATGGAGCCGTGTACCTTTAGGCACTTTTCCAACTTTGAGAAGTGATCTTCCTTGATTTCTTTGAGGACCGGCTCTTGGTTCAGGCCGAAGCGGAGGTCTTCAATTGCGAGCGATTTTCCGGACCCCTTCGCCCCCAGAATGCTGTTAAGTCCTTCATGAAAGTCTAGGATTTGGTCGACCAGAAACCCACTGGTGATTCTCAACGACTCGATACGGGGGTACGACACCTCCTTATACTCAAAGGACTGTCGGATGCGCGTATCGCGATCAACAAGGGATTGACGAATGTCTTCAATCGTAATGACATCATCGACTTTGAAGAAGGTCGGAGTGATCCCGATATCAGCAAGAGTATGCGAATCAGAGCTTTGGTAAACGCCGAGCTTACGGTTTCCATAATTGGCGTCTGTTCCGTCAAAAATGTCTACAACCCGCTTGTGAGCCTTTTTCTTATCATGATTCAAGAAATCGGATTCACTCGCCTCTGCCCCGACCAAATTCCGTCGAAATTTCTGAAAGATTTGCGTCCGCACCTCACCCTTCATCTCACCCGTTACACCCTTACTTGAATGGCAATGGGCGAGAACTACAAGAGCTGTCGGATCGTACAAAGCGAGTTCGTCACAAAGTTGGCCGACGGTGGTTTCTGCCGCTACGTCTGGTTTGCCGTCCTTTTGGTAGACCTTGATGGTATTTAGGAATTGCTCTACATGCTGAGCCGACTTATCGACATCAAACAGAACGAGTACGTGGACGCCTCTTTCACCGCCAGTCACAAGGAGTTCGACTCCTGGAAATACAACCAGTGGCTTGTCTTTGGCAGCAGCGATGATTTTGTCAACGAATGCAGCCGATTGATGATCTGTGACTGCAATTCCAGCGAGACCTTTAGCAAGAGCTGTGGAAACAATCTCTTCAGGCGTGGCACTCCCATTGAAGTCCGTCGAGGCGGGCGTGTGGATGTGTAGATCGAACTTTTTGAACCGCAGTCCTCTTGCCAGTTTCATCGAGGTGCCGATTTCGTAGAACTTGAATATAGTCTTTCAGGCGCGGAGGGTCAATCTGCAGCGCAGTGGCGTTTATCCTTCCCAGAATCGTCCCTGTTCCCTGACCCCTATTCCCTGTTCACTATTTTCACTATTTCACTTTTTCACTTTTAATTTTCAAAACCTTGCTGTTAATTAAGTAGTAAACCAGTAACTAAACTCAACAGAATGAATATGTTCCACGTGGAACATTTCCGCGGATTCTGACCCCTGATCCCTGACCCCTGACCCCCTACTAGACTAGGTTTTTTCGTCTTTTTACCACTCAAAAACGCCTTTTTATACCTGTTCCTTACAGATTTCCATGTATCTATATGCACACGCTTTTCCCTTCCAACTTTCGAAAAAATGTATCTCGAACGTCACTCACGACTGTGCGCCAACTCCTGCCCGCGCCAAAATTCAGCCCAAAAACCCATCCAAAAACCGCAAATAAACCTCTCCAAAACCATCCCAATACTTCCAAATACCACTCCAAAACCACTCCGAAATTTCCAAAAACCACCCTAAAACTTCCCCTTTTTTCGACCCTGCACAGGAAGCTGTCGCCCCAGGCACTCCACCCCTGTTCCCTGACCACTGACCACTAACCCTAATTCCTACTTCAGGTACGCGCGCACCAGGTCGATCAGGTCCTCGGCCAGTTCGGGGGCGATCTGCTCCTTGGCGCCGTCGGCCAGGTGGAAGCGGATGTGGGTCTCCAGCACCTCGCCCATCAGGCCGTTGACGCCGCCGCGCACCGCCGCCAGCAGCATCAGTTGCCCGCCGCAGTCCTCATCGGCGGCCAGCGAGCGCTCGACGGCATCCAGTTGGCCGCGCAGTTTCTTTATTCGTTGCAACAACTTGACCTTTTCCCGATCATGAGTGGGCATGGCAGGCCTCCTTGGGTTGACAATACCTACCCCCGGTATGGTATCAACGGAGTGGGGGTATGGTTGCGTCTCCATTCTATCCCCAATCTTCAACCCCACGCGATACGATTGGAGTGCTTCCTCATGTTCCCCGCCCGCCGCGCACGCCCGACGCTCCTCCGCCCTCGGCACATGCTCGTCTACGGGCTGGCCGCCTTTGCGCTGGCATTGGCTGCCGGCCTGGCAACCGCGCAGGCGCCCGAAGCGAGCGCAGGCCAATCGGCTGGCGAGGCTTCCAAGCCCAATAATCCATTGACTCTCTTTCCCCATTCGGAGACCAGCCGCTATTGGGTCTCCGGACAGGCGAACGTCATTTTGCAGTGGCATCAGGCATTCGCGGCGCAGTACACCGGGCCCAACAGCCTGACCCCCTGGGCACAGAGCGCGACTACGCACGTTCTGACGCTTTATACCGGCTACAAGCTTACCCACACGACGGAGGTCTTCGCCGATATAGAGGATGCGACGGGCAATGGGATCGGAAACGCAAACGGCCTGGCAGGCTACACCAACATGGATTCCGTGCGGCTGGCCAATGGCGTGGCGCTTTCAAAGAAACCCTATCTGGCGCGGTTCATGTTGCGGCAGATTATTCCGCTGAACGGGGAGCGCGTCGATGCGGAGCGCGACGAGCTTCATCTGGCCACATCGCTGCCCGCGCGCCGCATTGAATTGCGCGTGGGCAAGTTCGACATAGTGGATTTCTTCGATATGAATACTTATGGCTCCGACCCTCACCTGCAGTTTCTGAACTGGACGGTGGACAACAACGGCGCCTACGACTACGCCGCCAATACGCGCGGCTACACCGACGGCGCGCTTCTGGAATATGACGATCACTGGTGGACTGTGCGCTTCGCCGAAGCGCTGATGCCCAAGACGGCGAATGGAACCTATCTGGACGCCGATATCGCGCGCGCGAGGGCGGAGAACTTGGAGCTGGAAGCCCGCGGAAAACGGATTGCGCATCGCGCGGGCACGGTGCGCCTGCTGAGTTACCTCAACCACGCCAACATGGGGAGCTACGAAAAGGCGATTGCCGAGTTCCTGAATTATGAAACCACTACGCCGAATATCGCTGCGACGCGTCAGCAGGGACGCCACAAATACGGCTTCGGCTTGAACTTCGAGCAGGAGATTGCGCCGCAGGTGGGCGTCTTCGGTCGCCTGGGCTGGAACGACGGCCACAATGAGTCCTTCGCCTACACCGAAGACGACCGCACGGTCGAGCTGGGCGTTTTTGCGATGGGCAATGCATGGCATCGGCGCAATGATCGCGCCGGAGCCGCTGTCGTGGGCAACGGGATTGCGGCCGCGCATCAGCAGTATCTGGCGCTGGGCGGACTAGGGTTTGTGCTGGGCGACGGCAGGCTGACTTACGGTCACGAAAAAATCTTCGAGAGCTTCTACACCGCGCACGTGTGGCGCGGCTTTTCCGCCACATACGACTTCCAGCACATCAACAATCCTGGCTATAACCAGGCCCGCGGTCCCGTGGCCGTCTCGTCTCTCCGCTTCCACACCGAATTCTGACGATTCGATAAAGGCTGCTATTCTGAGCGAGCAACATGACGCGAAATGCAGGTGCGCGCGTACGTGGATTTTTGAGGCAAGGACGCCCTACTTATCCGTCCCGGCAGGCTGGGCTTGCGTCTTTTGCTCCGGCGGCAGGGTGACGATCACTTCATTGGGCTTGGCGTAGTGCAACTGGTCCCGCGCCACAATGCCGATGGCGTCGGGGTTGGACTTGAGCCGCTCGATGCGCTCGCGCAGGCGGGCATTCTCCTGTTGCAGTTTGTCGATCTCCTTGCGCAACTGCCGGTCCTCGGCGCGCTTCTGTTGCCAGGCCAACAAGCCATTCTTGCCGTTGATTCCGTGCCAGAGGAGCAGCAGCGCCAGCGCCACGGCCACCACGGAGGCCGCCGGACGCCACACGCGCCGCGCAAAGTCCAGCACACGCCCGGGCAGGGAGCGGGGAACGGAGCGCTGCTGATTGTCCGCGGCACTTGTCCTGGCTCGCATCTTTTCGTCCGGCATGGAATCCTATCCGCTCCTACTAGAGCACAAACTTCTTGGCCTCCGCGCTCAGCTTCTCCACGTCCTGCTCGCTGCGCGCTTCCGTGTAGGCCCGCACCACCGGCTCGGTTCCGGAGAGGCGGTAGCAGACCCAGGAGCCATCCGAGAGAATCAGCTTCAGCCCGTCGGTCCTGACCACTTGCGCGACCTTGCGCCCGCTCAGCTCCGCTGGATCGGCCTTCAACTTCTCAGTGAACGCGGCCATGCCTGCCGGGGTCAAGCGGAAGTTCTCCCGAATTGGATAGAAGGAACCAACCTTGGCAAATAATTCTTTCAATTGCGCGCCCAGGCTCTTGCCGCGAGTGGCCACCATCTCGGCCACCAGAAGTCCGGCAAGCACGCCGTCTTTTTCCGGCACGTGGCCGCGAATGGTCAGACCCGCAGATTCCTCGCCGCCGATAGCGATTTTGTCGCCGTTGATCAGCTCGCCAATGTACTTGAAGCCGACCGGTGTTTCATAGAGCGGAACCTTGTGGTAATCGGCCAGGGCGTTGATGAGGTTGGTCGTCGCCACACTCTTGGCCACTCCGTTGCGCCAGCCGCGCGTCTCCACCAGGTAATCGAAGAGCAGCGCGATGATGTAGTTTGGCTGAACGAATGTGCCGTCGGCATCCAGAATGCCAAAGCGGTCCGCGTCGCCGTCGGTGGCAATGCCGAGGGCCGCGCCGATCTCCTTCATCTTTGCCCTGGCATCGCCCAGCAGTTCGCCGGAAGGCTCTGGCGCATAACCTCCAAACAAAACGTCACGATAATCGTGGACCGTCTCGACCCTCACGCCGGCCGAGCGCAGCAGAGCGGAACTGTAGCCGCGACCCGCACCCCAGAAGGGATCGTAGACCACCTTGATGCCCGACTTCGCTATAGCCTTCAGGTCCACGAGCTCGGCCAGGCGCTTGAGGAAGGCGGGTTTCACGTCCACCGCCTCGAAGCCCCCCTCGGGAGGATTCGCCAAGGGAATCGCCGCGCCGCTCTTCTGCAACGCCGCAATGTCCGCTTCGATTTGCTTGGTCACCTGAGGCAAGGCTGGAGCGCCATCGTGCGTAGAGAACTTTATGCCGTTGTACTCCGGTGGATTGTGCGAGGCGGTAAAGTTGATGGCTCCGGAGGTCTTTAGTTCGCGCACGGCATAAGCAATTGCCGGAGTGGGCGCGGCCTCGGGAATGATAATTGGCGTGACGCCTGCTCCGGCAAGCACTCGCGCTGCCTCGGCCACAAAGCTCTCACCTAGAAAGCGCGGGTCGCGGCCCACTAACACCCTGTGAGGCTGCGGTTGAGTCTTCACATAGGCGGCAACCCCCGCCACCGCCAGCCGGATATTGGCCACGGTAAACTCATCGGCCACAATCGCCCGCCAACCGGATGTGCCAAATTTGATCCCTGTCGTCATCGTTCTTCTACTCCCATGCAGGGTTCATCGACCCTAACTTCATACTGCCTTAGTCAGGTGCACGCGGCAAGCCGCCGCAATGCTGCACAACAAAGATAATTGTGAAGAATATCCACTCCCGGAAGCGTTTCTAGTTAGATAATTGAATTCATCGCCAGTTTTGGGGTTGCCCTCATGCCCGAAGCCACACCACCAGCTCGTATAGTACTGACCACGGCTGCTAACCCTGAAGAAGCTGCCCGCCTGGGCCGCACGCTGGTTGAAGAACGGCTGGCCGCCTGCGCCACGATGATTCCCGGCGCTCAGTCCATCTACCGCTGGAAGGGCGAGGTCGAATCCGCAACCGAGACGCTGCTGCTCATCAAGACCGGCCTCGAACAGCTCGCCGCACTCGAAGCTCGATTGCATGAGTTGCACAGCTACCAGGTCCCTGAATTTCTGGTTCTCAAGATCGATGCTGTGAGCCAGCCTTATCTCGACTGGCTGCAAGCCAGCCTACGGCTGTGATGTCCGGCCGCACTGCCTCAATGAGCGCTCTATCTGGTATTCTGAGCCTGGTTTAATCCCATGCGCTGGTTACTGCTGGTACTACTTGTCTCGCTTACGGCGCTGCTTATTGCAGCCGCAGGAGTGGCGCATTACATCTGGTCCCGGCGCAGACGAAGCCGCAACAAGCCTTCAGCAGGCGCCGGCGCGGCTACCGGTCCGGCAGACGAAACTGACATAGAAACAGAGCTTTAGGGCTATCGGACGGACCCCAAGCCATGCTACGTTGAAAGGACGTTCATCCTCCCATGAGTAATCCCGACAACAAGCAGGACGCTAACCCGGCCGAGATGATCGACATCTCCATCGCTCACAGTCCCGATTCCGATGACGCCTTTATGTTCTACGGCCTGGCCACCAACAAGGTCCGCGTCCCCGGCTATCGCTTCACTCATACCTTGTGCGACATCGAGACCCTCAATCGCCGCGCCATGGAAGAAGCCTTCTTCGACGTGACCGCCATCAGCTTCCACGCCTATCCCTACGTGCAGGAGAACTACACGCTGATGGGCTGCGGCGGCAGCGTGGGCGAGGACTACGGCCCCATGGTCGTCTCCAGCAGGCCACTGGAGCCCGGGGAGCTGGGCAGCATCAAGATCGCTGTTCCCGGCACCCTGACTACCGCCTACCTGGCGCTGAAAATCTTCAATCCCGCCATCCAGACAGAAACCGTTCCCTTCGACGAGATCATCCCGGCGATTCAGGCCGGGACTTACGACGCGGGGCTCATCATCCACGAGGGTCAGCTCACCTACTCCGCCAGCGGATTGAATAAAATTCTTGACCTGGGCGTGTGGTGGCGAGAGACCACCGGCCTTATGCTGCCTTTGGGCGGCAACGCCATCCGCCGCTCGCTGGGCGCCGAATCCCACAAGATCATCTCCAAGGCCCTGCGCGAGAGTATCCAGTACGCCCTGGACCACCGCGAACAGGCTCTGGAATACGCCATGCAGTTTGCCCGTGACCTGGATGTCAGCCTGGCCAGCCGCTTCGTCAGCATGTACGTGAACCAGCGCACGCTGGACTACGGCGCCGACGGCCGCAAGGCCATCCGCACGCTGCTCAAGATGGGCCACGAACGCGGCATCATCCCCATCGCGCCCAAGGTGGATTTTGTCGACTGAAGAATCGCCTGAGCGCATACACTGTTTCCATGCAGATGCACTCGCGCCGCGCTCTCGTCCTCAGTCACGTAGCCTTTGAAGACCTCGGCTCCCTCGAAGCGCCGCTTCGCGCTCGCGGTTTCGAGATTGAGAGCGCTGTTGCAGCCGAGGCGAAGTTTCCCCTGCCGCAAGCCAACAGTTGCGATCTGCTGGTGGTGCTAGGCGGCCCGATCGGGGTTTACGACCAGCGAGATTATCCGTTTCTGAAGGACGAGATTGCCTGCATTGGCCAACGCTTGGCGGCGCGCAAGCCGATTCTTGGAGTTTGCTTAGGCGCGCAACTGATGGCCGCGGCTCTCGGCTCTCGCGTTTATCCCGGCCAGCATGGCGCGGAGATCGGCTGGTTTCCGCTGCAAGCCGCCTCGGCGACGACGCCTGAGTGGTTTGCGCCGCTGCTTGTAGACGGGCTCTCTGTCTTTCATTGGCATGGGGATACCTTCGATCTTCCGGCCGGCGCGCTCCATCTGGCAAAGACAGAAATCTATGCAAATCAGGCATTCGCAATCGGAGATTTCGCGCTGGGATTGCAATTTCATCCCGAGGTCACGGCCGCCGATCTGGAGAGCTGGTACGTGGGCCACGCCTGCGAACTGCAGCAGAAAGGGATCTCATCAGCCGCGTTGCGGACCGCGGCGCACCAACACGGGGACGCGCTTGAGGAGGCGGCAGCGCACTTCTGGAAGCTCTGGCTTGACTCCATCTCGTAGCGCCTGGGTCTGCGATATTTAAGCTATTAAGGCAACTGAAAAGCCGTCGAGAACTTCCGCCCGGTCAACATGGTTTGGTCTGACGGATGCGCCGCAGTACCTTTGGCACCAACATTCCCGCCCTCAGGTTATTGAAGGCACCAAAAATCTTCTCCGTTCTCTAAATAAATTCTAACTATCGCCGATGCATCCAATATCGAGGTATTTCAGGATGCTCGCCAACTCCACCCCCGTCTACCTTCTCGCTTCGCACGAGCCCGCGTTGCTCGCTGAACTTGAACCGGTGCTTGCCGCCGGCGGAGCGCGCGTGGAAATCTGCCTCTCCGCCGAAACAGCTCTGCCCGCGTTGACCGCGGCGCACGCGCCCACCCTGGCCTTGATTGACGTTAACTTGCCGGGCATGGCAATGGGGCAGTTGTTGGCGTCGGTGCGCACCGAAGCTGTGGGCCGCCGCTTTCCGATTGTCCTGATTTCGGACACTGTCACGCAGGAGTGGATCAACCGCTTGTCCGAGGGCGTCATTGACGACCTGCTGCCCAGCGCCACCGAGCCAGCCTTTCTATGGCTCCGGGTGGAAGCGGCGCTGCGCAACCACCACAAGTCGCGCGAGCTGGAACTGCTGCGCGAGGCCGCCTCGCTCAACGCCCAGATGGACCGTCTGACCGGCGTCTACAACCGCGAAACCATGCTCTCCATGATGTTCCGCGAGACCGACCGCGGGCAGCGCATGAACAGCTCGCTGTGCATGATTCTCTTCGACATCGACGACTTCGGCCACTGGAACACGCGGCTGGGATCGGAGATCTGCGACGAATTGCTCTGCCAGTTGGCGGCCCGCACATCGCGCCTGCTGCGCAGCTACGACCTGCTGGGCCGCACCGGCAAGGACGAGTTCCTGATCGCTTTGTGCGGCTGCTCCTGCGTCAACGCAATCATGATGGCCGAGCGCCTGCGCATGGATGTCTTCTCCGTGCCCTTCCGCGTCAACGGCGAAGCCGTCCGCCTCTCGGCCTGCTTCGGCATCGCCGCCAGCATGGGCCGCTCCCCGGTGGTGGTACTGCGCGAGACGGAACAGGCTTTGCTGGTAGCCAAGGCAAGCGGTCCAGAATCCATCCAGTGCGCCAGCGACTTCCCCGAACCCAACGCCGCCCCGGTCGCCTTCCTTTCCTCCACCTCCGAGGACGAACTGCTGGCCTGGTAAAGCTCCATCCGCCTCGTTGCGGCTGGAGCCTCCTCATCCTGTGCAGGTGGCAACCCATTGAACCCGCGCCTGATGCTAGAAGCCCGGTGGACGCTCACCGGCGACTGCGAATTCCCTCTCCAGCGCCAGCCCCGCCTCTGCCAGCGCGCCTTCATCAAAAAGCCGCCCGATCAGCGTGACCCCATGCGGTACGCGGCGCGGCGGAGAGAATCGGGGCAGCGGATGCTTCGGGTCTGGCGCCCAGTCGCTGCGTGCCTCCGGCACTTCGACAAACCCGGCGCGAAGCGTCAGCGACGGGTGCCCCGTGAAGTTGGAAATCACCAGCATCTCGTCTCGCAACGAAGGTACAAGAAGCATATCCACCTCGGAAAATACCCGCGCCATCTCCAGTGCCACCTTGCGCCGGAACCGGTCTGTCTGGACGAGGTCTACCGCCGACAGAAAACGCGACTGGCGGAAGCAATTGGGCCAGGCGTCGGGCGCCTGCATCTTCAGCTCGTCAACCTTGTGGCTCAGGGTCAGCTCCTCAAAGGCCGCGCTCGCCTCGGCAAAGAGAATCAGGTTGAGCGCGTCATAAGGCCAATCCGGAATGGAGACCTCGACAGGCGTCATACCGAGCTTCTTCACTGCCTCCAATGCAGCCCGGTCCACATCCGTCGCAGGAGGCTCCTTCATCCAACCTGGGAAGTAGCCGATGCGTAGGCCTTTCACATTTGCCGTTGCATCAAATGCAAGCTCGCTCGGCACACTGGCTAAATCGCGTCCATCCGGCCCGGAGATCGCCTTCAGCACCAGCATCGTGTCTTCCACGCTCCGCGCCATCGGCCCCAGCTTGTCCAGCGACCAGCACAGCGTCATGGCGCCGGTGCGCGGCACACGGCCAAACGTGGGGCGCAGTCCCGTTACGCCGCAACGCATCGAAGGGCTCACAATGCTGCCGCCGGTTTCGCTCCCGATAGCGAAACCCACCAGCCCGGCAGCCACGGCCGCGCCCGGCCCCGCGCTGGAACCCGAAGAGCCTTCCTCCAGCAGCCAGGGATTCATGGTCTGCCCGCCAAACCAAATATCGTTCAGCGCCAGGGCGCCCAGGCTCAGCTTGGCCACCAGCACCGCGCCCGCGGCGTTCAGCCGCTCTACCACGGAGGAATCCTCCGCGGGCACGCGGTTCCTATAAGGCTCTGCGCCATACGTCGTGGGAATCCCCGCCGTATCCAGCAAATCCTTCGCGCCCCACGGAATCCCATGGAGAGGGCCGTGATACAAGCCCGCGGCAATCTCCGCATCCGCCTGCCGAGCCTGGGCCATGGCATGTTCCCGTGTCAGCGTGATGACGCAACGGAGCTGCGCGTTGCAGCGCTCCAGCCGATGAAGATAGATCTCCGTCAGCCGCGTCGAGGTCAGCTTGCGGCTCTCAATCCATCGTGAAAGCTGCCAGACGGGAGCAAAGGCAAGGTCGTCGTCATTGGCCGGCAGGGTCAACCCCGCGTCGCCGCTGCGCAGGAAGAGATTGCCGCCACGCTGGGGCTTCACAATCCCCGGCAGGCTCGGATTCCATTGCGTGGCCGGCGCAAGAGTCGCCTCCAGCTCAATCTTCCGCGGTCCTGCGCGGCGCTCCAGCAACGGCGCCATCTGCATGCGCCAGTTGCTGGCCGCGGTTGCAAGATCAACAGGGGTCATCTGCAACCACGCCAGTTTTTCCGCTTCCGCAAAGGTTGCGGGCGATACCTCCGGCCCTACTGCGGGAGCGGCGCCGAATACGGGGGGCGCGCCCGGCGGCAAATCCTGCGTCTGTGCGGCTGGCGGCTGAGCCTCAGCCGGTACGGCCGCAGCCAGCATTGCAAGCGAACTATAGGCGAGAAACTCTCTGCGCGAACGGGGCATAATCCTCCTTGTTGATCCAGCGTCGAAGCCTGATCGAACCCTCGCAACCATAGTATCCGGTAACCGCGCGGAGCCGGAGCTCCCTGCCATCGAAAGCGTAGGAATGGTCAGCGCCTGATCCCCCCTGGCGCGCAACTTCTCCTGGCGTTCAGCCGAGTCGCGCTCCGCGATCGCTTCGGAGTCCCTGCAGGCGCATCGGGAAGTGGGTGGCTTCCGTGCCAAGCCCCATAAACTCCTGAAAGACGTCGTTTGACAGCAGCCGTCCCCGCGCGGTCAGCCGAACCGTTTTCCCATCGGAGACAAGCAAATCTGCCTCAACCAGCAGCGCAACGGCTTCGAGCGCCGGTTCGACCATCGCCGCGCCAAACTTCCGCTGCACGGCGGCTACGTCAACGCCCGCGTTCAGCCGCAGGCCGAGATACCATGCCTCTTCGTGCTGCTGCGCGGCGGTGAGCCAAGTGGTCTCGACCGGCTCCGCTCCAGCGAGATAGGCCGTCAAGTCGTCGATGGTGGTGGAGCGCAGGACGCGGTGGTCTTCGCACGCTGCCAGCATGGATGAGGCGTCGAGGCCCAATCCGAGGTAAGGCCGCCGCTGCCAATAGCGCAGATTGTGGCGGGAGCGGAAGCCGGGACGGCAGAAGTTGGAGATCTCGTATTGCTCCAGGCCGGCCTTGTTCAGCCGCTCAATCGCCTCCATATACATTTGCGCAATGGCGTCGTCGCCGGGAACCAGATCAGCGTGGTAGCGCGCGCCGTGGGCGAGCACCTCGCGGCCCAGCCGCGAATCCTGGTCTACCTCGAACATATAAACGCTGGCGTGAGAGACGCCCGTGTCCGCGAGCACCATCAGCGACTCCTCCCACGACGCCAAAGTCTGCCCGGCAAGGCCGGCGATCAGATCAACATTCAGGTTGGCGATGCCCGCAGCGCGCAACCGCTGGATGTCGTTGAGCACGACGGCGCAGCTGTGCAGCCGGCCGCTCGCCCGCGCCTCGCGGTCGATGAACGACTGTACGCCCAGGCTGACGCGGTTCACGCCCGAGGCCGCGAGCGCCTCCAGCGTCTCATCGGCAAGCTGACCGGGAGCACATTCCACGGTCATCTCAGCGTCCGACTCGAGGTCGAACTCCGCCCTCATTGCGCTGAAAAGCCGGGCCAGCAGCTCGGGCGCAAGCAGGCTGGGAGTTCCGCCACCCAGGTAGACCGTGTCCACGCGGCGCGGAAGCTCGACTCCCATCCTTGCAGCCCAATTCCCTGCCCCGGCAATGTCCTCGATCAGCCGGTCTACGTAGCGGGGGTGTTCACCGGCCGGATAAACTCCCGAAGCAAAGTTGCAATAGGTGCACTTCGACCGGCAGAAAGGGATCGAGATGTAGAGGCCAAGCGCGCCACCTGCGGAAACAACCATAAGAAGATTGTTTCATGGGCGCGGGCCACGCTACTGTTACTGTTCCTTATTGCTGCTCATGTAAGAATTGAAGACAAGGAGATACCGGTTTGAAAGCCTGGCCGTTGTTTGGCATCGCACTCATAGAAGCTCTTTTGCTTGCTGCTCATGGCTTCATCTATTGCACCTGGATCGCCTTCTGGCAGCCACTCAGCCCGCGGATGGCGCTCTTACTAGGGGCCGCGCTTATACTGCTGTCCCTTACTTTCGTTCCCGCTGCCTTGCTTGCATTCTTCCACGCCAACCGCCTGGTAACACTGTTCTACAGGCTTGCCGTGGTCTGGCTAGGGTTTCTCAATTACTTCTTCCTTGCAGCCTGCTTCTCGTGGCTGGCCAGCTTTGCGATGGCAGCCCTGGGATTGCACTTGAACAAGCCGTTCATCGCCGCCACGCTCTATGGTCTGGCCGTTGCAGCCAGCCTCTACGGCCTGGTGAATGCGCGCATCATTCGTATCCGGCGCATTTCCGTCCAATTGCCCGGCCTGCCCGATGCCTGGCGCGGCCGCACCGCCCTGCTGCTCAGCGACCTGCACCTGGGCCACATGAACGGGCACAGTTTCAGCCGCCGCATTGTGGCGATGGCGATGCGCCTCAACCCGCATATTATCTTCCTCCCCGGCGATCTTTTTGACGGCGTCAGGGCCGACTCCGCTGCGCTGGCCGAGCCCTTCAGCCAGCTTACTCCCCCCTTCGGCAACTTCTTCTCGTCCGGCAACCATGATGAATTCGGCAACGCCGCCCACTACGCCGAGATCCTCAACCGCATCGGCATCCGCGTCCTCTCCAATGAAATGGTCATTGTCGATGGCCTGCAAATTGCAGGCGTTTCCCACGGCGACTCCGGCTCTCCCATCCGCCTGCGAGCCATTCTGGAGAGTCTGCATCTGATCCCTGGCAGGGCAAGCATTCTGCTCCATCACGTGCCCCATCGCCTGCCCATCGTCGAGCAGGCCGGCATCAGCTTGCAGCTCTCCGGCCACACCCACAGCGGACAGCTCTTTCCATTCACCTTTTTTACGCGCCGCGCCTTCGGTAACTTCACATACGGATTGCAACGCTTCGGCGGACTGCAAGTGTACACCTCGAGCGGCGCCGGAAGCTGGGGCCCTCCCATGCGCGTCGGAACCAGCCCGGAGGTTGTCTTGTTCACCTTCGTGTAATCTCTATGACTCTTCCGTCTGGACTGGTTCGTGAACTCTGAAAGGGAATGAAAGCCCCTCATCCCGAACTGCAAGCCCCAAATTTCTAGAAAGTAAGCCGGCCGCAAGACTTCCGCAGGTGTGATGCACGCAACAGGAGGTTGCTGCCGTCGAGCGGTAGCATGGAGTTCAACGCTTGACCGGGGCCAGAGCACCGGCATCCAGCCGGCATCGAGGAGAAAGCTGCAATGAACGGGGAGAGCGATACAAACAAGGTAAACAAGGCACAACTGGACGTGGTCCGGACCCGCCTTCACGGGTTCGAGCTGCTGCATAATTCCCGGCTCAACAAGGGCACTGCCTTCAGCGAAGAAGAGCGCACCGCCTTTGGCCTGCATGGCCTGCTGCCGCCTCACATCGGCAGCCTGGAATACCAGAGGGAACGCCGCCTGAGAGTCCTGGCCAGCCGGAATACCGCCTTTGGCAAGTACAGCAACATGCGCGACTTGCAGGACAATTGCGAGACGCTCTTCTACTCGCTGATCGCGCACCACACCGAGGAGTTGCTGCCCATTGTGTATACCCCCGCCGTGGGCGAGGGCTGCCAGCGCTTCAGCGAGATCTGGCGCCGGCCCCGCGGCCTCTTTCTGAGCTACACACATAAGGACCGCATCGAGGAGATTTTGTCCGACCCGCGCTATGACCAGGTGCGCTGCATTGTGGTCTCGGACGGCGAGCGCATTCTCGGCCTGGGCGACCAGGGCGCGGGCGGCATGGGGATTCCCATCGGCAAGATGGCGCTCTACACCGCGCTGGGCGGCATCCCGCCGGAGCACTGCCTGCCCATTCTGCTCGACGTAGGCACGGACAACGAAGCGCTTCTTCGCGAGCCTATTTACATCGGCTGGCAGCACAAGCGCATCCGCGGCCCGGAGTACGACGCGTTCATCGAGGAGTTTGTGACCGCCGTTCAGCGCCGCTGGCCGCACATTCTTTTGCAGTGGGAGGACTTCGCCGGGGTCAACGCGGCCATCCTGTTGAAGCGCTACCGCAACCGGCTTTGCACCTTCAACGACGACATTCAGGGAACCGCCGCCATCACCACCTGCACGCTGCTGGCCGCCGTCCGCGCCACCGGCCTTCCGCTCAAGGAGCAGACCATTGCGATGTTCGGCTCCGGCTCGGCGGGCCTGGGCATCAGCGATCTCCTGATTGCCACCATGCAAGAAGAGGGACTGAGCGAGGAGCTGGCCCGCAAGCGCATCTACGCCTTCAATCGCCATGGCCTTCTGGTGGAGGGATGCGAGGGTATCCGCCCCGGCCAGGAACCGCTGGTGCGCAACAGAGCCGACGTCGCGGGCTGGAAGCTGGCTGGAGCGGGCGCCATCTCTCTACTCGATGTGGTGCGCAACGCCAAGGTGACGATTCTGCTCGGCGTCTCCGCCCAAACCGGCGCGTTTACGGAAGAGATCGTGCGCGAGATGGCCAGCCACACCGAGCGCCCCATCATCTTCCCGCTGTCGAACCCAACATCCAAGGCCGAGGCCACGCCGGCTGACCTGCTGCGCTGGACCGCAGGGCGCGTTCTGGTGGGGACTGGCAGCCCGTTTGAGCCAGTCGAGGTGAACGGCAAGCTGGTGCGCATCTCGCAGGTCAACAACTCGTTCATCTTTCCCGGCCTTGCGTTGGGCATTCTGGTTTCGCGCTCGACACGAGTCTCCGATGCCATGATTATGGCCTCTGCCAAGGCGCTGGCCAGTCTGTCGCCGGCGCTCGCGGACCCGGAGGCCCCGTTGCTGCCGCCCATCGCTGACTGCCGCAAGGTGAGCCTGGTGGTGGCTGAAGCCGTGGCCAAGCAAGCCATGGCCGACGGAACCGCCGAAGAGGTGGACGATGCTACCTTGCGCCAGCGCCTCCGCGCCTACGTCTGGGACCCGGTCTATCTGCCGTATGAGCGGATTCCGTGACGGACCGATAAGCTGTCGTCAGGAGTTGAGCGCAGCACAGCAGTTTACACTGGAATTCCATGATTCCCACGCTTGCCTGGACTCCGGAAGGCGTCCGTTTTCTCGATCAGACGCGGCTCCCCCTCGAAGAGAGCTATGTGCTCGCGGCGACGTACGAGCAGGTGGCCGACGCCATCGTAACCATGGTGGTGCGCGGCGCGCCGGCTATCGGCGTCTCAGCCGCCTATGGCGTTGCGCTGGGCGCGCTGCGGACGAAGGCTACTACCGCTGCGGAGTTTGCGCCGGAGTTCGACCGCATCTGCGTGCGGCTGGCCGCAACCCGGCCCACGGCGGTGAATTTGTTCTGGGCCATCGACCGCATGAAGCGATTGTTTGCGACCCTGGCCGGGTCGGGAGCACCTTTGGCCGAGATCCAGCAAAAACTGCTGGACGAAGCGCACGCAATGTACGAGGAAGACATTGCCGCATGCAAGGCGATGGGCAGATTCGGTGCGGCTCTGCTGCCGGACGCGGGTGGCGTCCTCACCCATTGCAATGCCGGAGCATTGGCCACCTGCGGCTACGGAACCGCGTTGGGCGTCATTCGCTCTGCTGTCGAGCAGGGCAAGCAGATTCACGTCTTTGCCGACGAGACGCGGCCCTTTCTGCAAGGCGCGCGGCTTACGGCCTGGGAGTTGATGGCCGAACACATTCCCACCACCGTGATCTGCGACAATATGGCCGCCAGCCTGATGCGTGCCGGAGACATTCAGGCCGTGGTCGTCGGCGCGGATCGTATTGCAGCCAATGGAGATACGGCCAACAAGATCGGCACCTACAACGTAGCCATCCTGGCTAAAGAGCACGGCATTCTGTTCTATGTCGCCGCACCCTGGTCCACCGTTGACCTGGCCACCCCGACCGGCGACGCCATCCCCATCGAGGAACGGCCCGCCATCGAGGTCACCCACCACGGCGGCAAGCAGCTCACTCCCAACGGTGTAGGCATCCGCAACCCAGCCTTCGACGTGACCCCAGCCAAATACATCGCTGCCATCATCACTGAACGCGGCGTTTTGCGCGCACCATTCGGCGAGTCGCTCAAAAAGATGGAGGCGGCAACCGGGTAAGCGGAACGGCGGACGACCTGCATCCCAAGCCTCAAAGCGGGATATGGGGCACCCGGTTTTTTCAACTCAGACCTGAGCCACCGGAAAGAGACGGACCAGGTGGGGAAACAGGGCGTATATTGGTACATAGCCGGGAAAGCATGAAGGAAATCCAGAGGATTCCAGCCTGTTCTCTCCGCGTGCCTGAAGCGTGGTAACCTCAAATCCGTAACACTATCCTCATCCCCAAAAGGAGGGATCATGCCCGTTCCTAAACAGACTGGCCTCTCGGATAATTCTCTTGGCGCAATCGCTTACATCAGCGTTGTCCCGGCGATCTTCTTCCTGGCCATTGCTCCATACAACAAGAGTTCCTATGTGCGCTTCCACGCCTGGCAGTGCACGGCTCTCTCGGCTGTGATGTTCATCATCAGCCTCGCCCTGTTCATCTTCCCGATCTTTACCGTATCCCTTGGAATTGCCATACTTGTTCTCTGCACGCTGGTCTGGATTGTCTGGGCCCTTGTTTCGCTCTGGTGCTCGATCTGCGCGTTGAGGGGCAAGCGACTCAAGCTCCCCTTGCTCGGCGCCTGGGCTGAGCGGCAGGCCAAATAGTAAGCCGCCGGCTCGGCCCGGCAATCCCGCGAACGGCCTCTGCATGGAGGCCGTTTTCGCTCACCGCTCCTGGCCATGGTCAGCGAGGCACATTGATTTGCGCCCATTCTGGGTGGCGCCTAACGATCGTCGGGATCAGCGTGGTGGGCGCAGCCCACTTGATAAGGGCCAGAGACCGAACAACACACATCAATCTCCGTAACGGCGCACACAGAGAGCGCGCTTGTCATAGTTTTTGCGGAATGGGTCGGAGCCCCGCTCCCCATCGCTGAAGAATAAGTACCACGCCTCCCCAGAAGCGTTTCCCTGAGAACTGCTCCATTGATATCCAGATAATTGCAGGTTGCCCTTCACATGCCAGCCGCCGGCATTGGCGTTTCGGTCATAGATGTCCTGCAGCTCGCCGATCACCGGCAGGCGCCAGTCGGAGTGTCCGGCCAGTTGCAGATTCCGGCAATAATCTGTTGCCTGCTGCCAGTTCACGTCGCTGCCGTTATCCTTCTTCTCCCACATCAGCCCGGTTGCCGGGTCAGTCCAGACCGCGCTTTTATCCTCTTGTGTAGTCTTGTCCTGCGCTTGCTGCTCGCGCTCCGCTTGTTCCTTCTTGCTCTGGTCGTAGCTGCTGCCTCTCGGCGGGTTCGCCGCGGGCCGGGCTGCTGTAGACCAGAGATACACGCCGGTGATGTCGGCACTGGGGTTGTGGCCCTTTGCTATGGCCATGGCGCGAATTACGGTGCCGTCGGCGCGCAGCCTGCCGCTGGGGACGGCCGGCAACGCCGCCAGAGTCGCTTGCAACGTGAAGGGCCGGGTGTAGATGGGCGATGCTTCAGTAGGCGGGCTGCCGTCCACGGTGTAGTGGATGACAGCGTTGGGGGTAGCGTCGGAGATGGACACGGTCTGCGTCTCCGCGTAGGTGCCTTCGCCCGGAGTGAGCACCGGGACAGCCGTCGCGGGCATGGAAAGCAATGCACGCACAGCGAGCAGGATTCCCGCGCCAACCACGATCACTGCCGCCGCTATTGCCCATTTCATGGTTGCAAAACGCCGCAGAAAGGTGACGGGGGCATTGAGATACAAGGACGGCGATTCGGAAACGTCTTTCCGCCGAATTATGGGAGCCACATACCTTACCCCATCCAGCAGCCCGAGCAGCTCGGCAACGTTTCTGGGGCGGCGCTCGCGCTCCTTGGCCAGGAGGCGCAGGACCAGGGCATCGAGACCCCGCCAGTCGGCCAACTCCGGGCGGAGCTGGCTGGGCGGTGGGGGCTGCTGATGGAGGTGCTGGTACATCCAGCCTTCGGTGTTGTGGGCGTGGAAGGCGGTTTGCCCGGTGAGCATCTCGTAGAGGACACCGCCCAGGGCGTAGAGGTCCGCGCGGCCATCCAGTTCTTCGGCGGCCATGCCCTTCCATTGCTCCGGCGCGGCGTAGGGCGGGGTGAGCATCAGGCCGTGGGTGCGGCTGACGACTGTAACGCTCTCCTTCATGGCTGCAATGCCGAAGTCGAGGAGCTTGGGGGTTTCCGGGGCGTTCTTGCCTGTGGCGAGGAGAATGTTTTCCGGCTTGACGTCGCGGTGGATGATGCCTTTGGCATGGGCCGCGCCGAGGCCGAGGGCGATGCCGCGGGCGATGGCCAATGCACTCTCGACAGGAAAGGCTCCATCCGCGAGCGCGTGGCGCAGGTCGGGGCCTTCCACGTATTCCATGGCGATGTAGGGGGAGCCGTCCTCCGCCTGGTCCAGATCGACGACTTCGACGACGTTGGGGTGGCGCAGCTCGATGGCAGCCTGGGCCTCGCGGCGGAAGCGGCGCAGAAAGGCAGCGTCCTGGCTGAGTTCGCTGGAGATAAACTTGAGCGCGCGCGAACGGCCCAGCAGAATGTGCTCTGCCAGATAGACCGTGCCCATGCCGCCGCGGCCTAGCTGGCGCACGATGCGGTACTTGCCGCGAATCACCGTTCCCGGCTCCAGTTCGCGCGAGTCAATGAGCAGAGCGCCGTCAGCCTCACAGTTGGTGTGGTGGCTCGGCCAGGACTTTTCGCAGATCGGACACGTCTTCATGAGCCGGTCGCCTCTTTTTACAAGCCTCGTGGATTCTCACTCTTTTTGCAAAAAAACAAAAAATTGGAGCACGGACTCAATTACACGGAACGCTCCTATTGTAGAGCGGCTTGGCGGGAGATAAATTATCGCTTTGGCTGGGCTGGTTTGATAGAGGCTGCGGCTGGTTTAATTGCGGCCGGGACTGGGTTGGGCGCGGGGAAGTCCACTTCGGGAGGGTCAGCCAGGGTGACCTCGGCCTGGACCGGCGTGCTGCGGGCGCCGCGCTTGACTTGATTCTCTTTGAGCGTGAGAACACCGTTTATGATTTCGGCGTCTGCGGTCCAGCGGTCGAAGTGAGCCAGGGCCGGAGGAACGAAGCCTGAAGTTGCCGCGACTGTCCCCTGCAACCAGTCGAAGTGAAAAGCGCCTTTGGCCGAGGCGGCCAAGTCGCCGGGGGTGAAGCCCGTGAGCTCGATCTTCCCGTTGCCGTCGAATGTGCCGCCGGAGAAGCGCAGGCCGAGCAACTGGCCGACAGCCGGCGGGCTGAGCTTGTCAAACTGAGCTTCCAGGGCGTATGAGGGCTTGTCTTTGGCGGAGGCGGCGGCATGGTACGTGCCGGTTCCGTGGACGCGGCCGCCGAGCAGGGCGGCGTCGAATGCCGTGATCTCAGCCCCGTTGGCAAGCGTGCGCAGGGTGGCCGCAGGCTGGTGAAGCGTGACCGGGCCGAGGAGGAAGGATTCTGCCTTGACTGTGCCTTCCAGGCTGGGCCAGGCTGGAGTGGCTGTGGGGCGAAGGCGCTGTATGAGCGTGGAGAGCAACGTGCTGCGCTCATGAGCGCCCAGGAACGCGGCCTGGAGAACAGCGGCGTCGAGCGCACCGAACTGAAGCTGGAAGCGTGGCGGGCAGAGCTGGGGCGCATCGCAAACGGCGGGCAGGGTGAGGCTGGCTGTTCCCTTCACCGGACCGTAAGAGAAGACGACCGGGTCCCAACGAAGCTCGCCAGAGGCCAGGTGGAGCGTAGCCTGGGAGATTTCGACGGGGCTGGCCAGGTAATCAGCCTTCCAGGTGGCGTTGCGCAGGGTTACGGTTCCGGTGAGGCTGTCGGCTGGGGCCGCGGGCGGGAGCGCGGCTGGGACAGGTGAGAGGCCGCCCAACGAAAGCGTCTGGACGGGCAGCATCCATGGGCCGGTGGCCGCCAGGTCCACAGAGACGGGGTCGCCAGCAATCGCGTTCAGGGCCGCGGCATTCCTGATGCCGGCCACAAGCGCCAGTTCCCTGACCCGGCTGATGGAGGCCTGGCCGCGCACCGTGAGCTGATAGCCGGAGAGCATGAGGCGCGTGGAAACCGTGAGCGGGGCGGTTGCGCCAGCGGGAATGGCCACGGTGGCCACCAGCGCCTGGCCGGCGCCTGAGGGCTGGTTTGCGGGCGTCAGAAGGAGTTTTGGAACACGAATGGGCTGGCTGATGCCGTTGCCGCTGAGCTGGAGTCCCTGGACGGTGAGGCTGCCGGCGAGCGGCCCTTGCTCTGCCGCATGGGCCTTGGCGGAGCTGAGATGGCCGGAGTGAGCCTGTATTTCGGGCAAGGCGCCGTCGGCAGAGGCCGCGGCATAGGTGATTTTGCCGCTTGTCGATCCGGCAACTTCGAGGCCGGGAGCCAGGCCGCTGCGCACGGTGCGCAGTGCGTCTAGACCGGCGGCAACGGAGATGCGGTCCATCTCGACGGAGATGCGGGGCAGGCCGTCGCCGGGCAAGTTGCCGGTGAGGCGGATGCGGCCCGAGCCGAGCGGAGAGTCGCAGAACAGGTTGTCGATGGCGCGGGCTGTGAAGTGGGCAAGTAGATTGCAGTTGGCGTCGAAGTCCATGGGAGCTGCCGGGGCAAACTCGGCGCGATGGACGCCGCTGGCGCGCAACCGGGTTTTAATTTGGGCCGCCTCGGGGGTGCCATCGAGATGCAATTCGCCCGTGAGGTCGCCACGCCAGCCGGCGTCGGAGCCGAGAAGCAGGCGGGTAAGCTGGCCGAGTTGCGCCTCACGCCATTCCAGATCCACGTGCAACGGCATCAGACGCAGATCCGGAGCCTGGCGCAGGTTTGCCTCCAGGCGGACGATGCCGGTGTCGCCCTGTTCAATGCTGAGGTCGGTGCGGGCGGGCTGACCACGCAGCCGGACGCGCCAGTTGCCGGGACTCTGCTGTTCCAGGGAGATCTCGGCGTCGAGCAGGGAAAAGGGAAGTTTTTCCGCGCCGTTTTTGATGTTGATACGGGAGTGAGTGGCCTTGAGGTAGGGCAGCCGGACGGGCTTGTCCAGATTGGCTGGCTTGCCCGCATCGGATTGCGCCTGGGCGGTGGCCGTGCGCAGGAGAGAGTCGAGGTTCCAGTGGCCGGGGGCGGAGCGCACCAGATTCAGGCTGGCCTCGTCCACGCTGATGGTATCGAGCTCCAGGTGTCCGCGCCACAGCGAGAGCATGCGAATGGAGGCGGTGACCGTGTTGGCATGGAGCACTGGCTCGGCGCCGTAAGCAGGATCCTCCTCGACGGTGAGGTCGGAGAGGAGAAAGCCCGGCCGGGGCAGCAAACGCGCTTCGACCGAGGAGAGGCGCACCGGACGGCCCAGCGAAGCGGAGATCAGCTGAGTGATGCGGCTTTCGTAGCGGCTCACGCTCAGAAACGGGGGCACAATCAGGATTGCCAGAATGGCCGTGAGCGCCGCCAGCGCCAGCCAAAGCCGCGTGCGCTTTCGTTGCCGGGGTTGTGCGTCTTCGGTCATATCAGTTGTTAGCTGTCATCTCACCCGATGCAGGGTACGGCTCCAGCGGGTTTCAGTAAAGAAATGCAGAACGACGTGGCCCATCCAGGCCAGGGAATTGCCGATTCCGGGCTGTTCGTACTGGTCTTCAGGGGTCACAAACGACCAGTAGTTGAACAGCGGCCGGCCCACGATGTTCTCCCTGGGCACAAATCCCCAGTAGCGCGAGTCCAGGCTGTTGTGCCGATTATCGCCCATCATGAAGTACTTGCCGGGCGGGACCACCAGATCGCCGTTCACCACGTTGTTGGGAAAGTCGACATTGGACCAGGAGTCAGGAACCTGCGAGATTTCGGGAGGCGGATCGGAGGGAAACTCGTCGAGAAAATCGGAATGATTCTGCGGCGTTGTCGGTTGGGCGTGGGGCTGCTCCTGGGCGACGCCGTTGAGGATGACGATGCCGTTGCGAAGATGGATGCGGTCGCCGGGCACGCCAATCAGCCGCTTCACCAGGGTCAGGTATTGGGGGTTCCCGTCCGCGTCCGGGTCGGTCACGGGCTTGATGAAGACCACGATATCGCCGCGCTTTGGCTCGCGGTAGCGAACCAGCGGCATCCATTTGGCGGGCGGGGCGAGGGTGATGCGGTCCACCAGCAGGTGGTCGCCCACCAGCAGCGTCTTCTCCATCGAGCCCGAGGGAATGACATAGTTCTGGCCGAGGAAGGTGAGAATGAACAGGCCAATGACCAGGATGGAGCAGATGCTGGCCACTGCCTCGGGGAACGTCTCTTCCACGCGCTCTTCAGCGGGTTGGGCATCGAGCGGCGTCTTGGGGGCGGGCGTTTTTTTCTTTGTCATCCTGTGCGCTCATTTCAGTGGACAGTGGACAGATAAAATCCATGACGACTGAAAACTGATCACTGTTTTAATGCACCACGCGGAAGATGCGCTTCCAGCGCGCAAAGCCTTGCAGCCTTGCCGAGAGCTGCCTGTCGTGTCCGAGTTTATCATCCGCGGCTTGCAGCGCCGCCTGTTGCACGTCGGTGGTCGAGGGCCGGAAGAGGGAGAAATAGATGACCAGCGGGCGAGCAACGATCTGCTGCCGCGAGACAAAGCCCCAGTAGCGGGAATCCGCGCTGTGGTTGCGGTTGTCGCCGAGCACGAAGTACTCGCCCTGGGGCACCACCAGCTCGCCGTCGCGGGTGAGGCTCTGCATCTGCTTCCACCAAGCGGGGTCCACCTGGGGATCGGTATAGACCCTGGCGGGAAAGTCGTCGCGGAAGGGATTGCCGGCAGCGGGCTCAAACGCGGCATAAGGCTCGTCGAGGACGGCGCCGTTGATCGTGATAAGGCCATCATGGATGCGCAGCCGGTCGCCGGGCAAGCCCACCACTCGCTTGACGAGATAAGGGTGTTGGGGGTGATGGAAGACGACAATGTCGCCGCGCGCCACCTCGCGATAGGGCATGAGATGCCGGGTGAGGCTTCCGGCGGACGCATAGACCTGCTTGTTGACCAGCAGAAAATCGCCCACCAGCAATGTGCGCTCCATGCTCTCGGAGGGAATGAGGTAAGGCTGAAGCATAAAGGTGAGCAGAAACAGCGCCACCACCACCGTCCCGAGCAGAGAGGCGAATGCTTGGGGCACAGTAGGCAGTTGGGGCCGTAGTTGCGCAAACCATTGCGAGGATAGGCCCGGCTCTGGGGCAGAAGTGCTCATTGCGCTGCCGGTTCCTCCTTTTTGGTTCCCGGTTTGACCTGGGCCGGTGCGCCGGCTTTTTTCGCGTGGGCCTTCAGCCGCTCCAACGCGCGCCGCGCCGCATCCTGCTCGGCATGTTTCTTGGTGCTGCCCATGCCGCGCGCCATTTGCTTTCCTGGTGCAGCATCGGCGGTCTTGAGCCGGACCTCCACCAGGAAGCGCTTGCGGTGGTCGGGACCGCTTTCGCTCTTGACCCGGTAGACCGGCGTACCGGCGCGCGTGGCCTGCAAGTGTTCCTGCAACGCCGATTTGTAGTTGCCCAAGGCGGCTCCGGAGCGCAATTGCTCGGCCAACTGCTCGGCGGCCTCGCCCATCACCCAGCGACGGGCAAAGACGGAGACCGGCTCCAGTCCGCCATCCAGGAAGAGCGCGCCCAGCACGGCCTCCATGGTATTGGAAAGCACGGTGCTCTTGCGCCTGAGGCCGCCCTTGTCTTCGCCGCGACTGAGGCGCAGATGGCTGCCCAGGCCGATGGCCGTGGCTACCTCGGCCAGATGCTGGCGGCTGACCAATTGGGCGCGGACGCGGGTCAGCTCGCCCTCCTGCCACTCCGGGTGAAGCAGAAACAGGGCTTCTGCCACCACCAGTCCCAGCACGGCGTCGCCCAGAAACTCCAGGCGCTCATTATCGCCCGTACCGGCGGCTTTGACCTTGCCGCCGGCTGGGGCTTGCTCGCTGGGAGCCTGCCCGTTCGCCGTTCGCTCGTTGGCTAAAGAGCGGTGGGTCAGCGCGCGCACCAGCAGCTCAGAGCGTGCAAAGCAATGTCCCAATGCGGCTTCCAGCTCAGCAAGAACGGCTTCCACATGCGCCTCGATCCGATGCGTTAAAAAACTTTCCCTGGGCCACCGCTCGAACCGGATTTCCGGTCAAGGAGAAGCCCCCTTCCCATTATGAGACGTTCCGCGCTCCCCGGCTGACTTCGGCGCGATTATTGAGGCTTTTCCGTCCCATTGGGCCATGCAGATTCGGGCTTGTCCGGCTGAGGTTTGGCCGGCGCGGGGCCGGGCTCGCCGGTGTCGTCGGCATCATCCTCGCAACTGTGGCCATGGACAGCGTAGGCCATTTTGACGCCCCGCTCGGCCGACAGTCGGGTATCCAATTGCCCGTCGCGCGTCTGCAATGCCTCTTTGTACTCGGTCAGGGCCTCGTCGCGCTTGCAGTCCAGGTCGAGCATCCGGCCCAGGTAGATGTGCGACCAGGCGAGCAGCCGGGGATCCTTGCTGGCGGCCAGGGTCCGATGGAATCCCTCGATGGCCTGATGGGGATGGCCGGTGAGGATGGCCGCCCTGGCCAAGATGAACTCGGCGCGGGAGCTATTTGCGGCCGCCGCCAGAGAATTGGAAGAATCGGAAGAATCGGAGGGCATAGTCAGCGCCTGGCGGGCTATGGCGCTGGCCGTGACCACATCGCCGGCGGCCAGGCGCGCCTCGGCCAGGTCAAGGCCGGTCACCTTGCGCGGCGCACTGCGCGAGAGCACGTCGCCGTCGCCCTCCTTGTCGAAGTCGAGATTGCGGGCGCGGTGCACCTGCTGGTCCACGTCCATGCTGTAGACCATCTCGCCAATGATGTCCTTCAGGCTGACGGGGTCCTTCTCAAACTGGATCATCTGCTCATAGAAGTACTGGGTGAGCACGAAACCCTGGGTCATGTCGTGGCGCATGGCGGCAATGCGGACGGCGTCCACCTTCTGCTGGTAGGCCTGTCGTTCGCGCTCATAATGTGGCAACTCCGAGCGGTCGGCGTTGGCCGGGATCTTGTAGACGGGAATGCCGGTGTCCATGATGCGCGCCTCGATGGCCTTGATGAGGCACTCCACGGTCAGGGCCACAGTGTCGGAGCGGTAGCGATACTCGAGCGGCGCTTCTCGCACCTCCTTGAGGACGGGCTGCATGCGGCTCAGGGCGTTGGTCCTGAGGTAGAGCAGAGGTTCGATCATGTAGTGCAGGTAAGTGTGGCGCACGTCGCTCATGCGGATCGTTCCATTCACCGGCGAAACCACCACTACATAGTCGGTGCCGTAGATGCGGGCATTGATGGTGCGGGGCGAGAGCATGGGCTCGATGACCACCACAAATCGCCGCCCGTTGTAGGTCTCGGCCGGCATCTTGAGGTACAAGTTGGTGGAGACGATCATTTTGGAGAGCGGATCGTGCAGCTGGTCGGCCTCCTTGTCGTAGATGGGATGCACCACCAGCCAGATGCCGTGCAGGTCAACGGCGGCGGCAAAGTCGCGCAGCAGGGGGACGATCTCCACCACCTGGGTGGAGTCAGGGGGCATCTCGGTCAGTTCGACCGCGGTTTCCAGCTCCGGCGGCGGGGTCAGATAGAGAGCCAGCGAGATGTACTGCGCAATGTCGCGCACTCCACCGGTCATGCGGTGCTGGGCAATGTAAAGGCACAGACGGTCGCGCTTGTTGCGCGCGTCCTCGCTCTTGGCGAGCGCCAGGTTCATCTCTTCGCGGACGCGTTTGCGGACCGGGGCGCTCTCCTCCAGGCCGTCATCGTAGCCGCAGGCATTCAATGCCGCTGCCATGAGGAAGACCGGCTCGGCGCTGATCAGCGAAATGGTGGGACCGGCGGGATCAACCAGCGAAGGGGCTTTTTCCCGCACAAACTCTGACGTGGAAGACGAGGTTTGCCCCTCTCTGGAGGAGTTGGCGGAGTTGCTGCTGGAGGATTGGCCCGGCGCCGCGGCAGGCGCAAAGCACGCCAAAAGACAAAAAACAGCGGCCGGCAGAACGGCGGAAGATGAAAATGCTCGGAATGTCATGAAGAACCCTGTTTAATTCTAGACGCATCGGCAGGGTCAAAGGGAGCGGCGCGGCGCCAGGGCAGTTGGCCACGCTAAAATTGTCTGATTTTCGTTTACAGGGCGGCCGCCAGCGTAGGATAGCGGCACACATGGCTGGTTTCATAGAGGGCGAGGAGGCGCTGGCGCATCAGGTAGTAGGCCGAAGACGCCTCCTGCGCATGGAGGGGGAGGGTAAGCCGGAAATGCCGCAACAATCTAGCTGGAATCATGCCCATTTCCACGCGGCGGACGGCGCGGCGCAAAGATGCCGCATCCAGCCTCATCCGCTCCGTGACAATCACCGCCTCTTCGAAGTTCCAGCGCTGTGCATAGGCGGCCAGCGCGAGCATGATCTCCGCGTTCTCGCGCATCCTCTTCAAGCCTTCGTAACCGCCGAGGGAATCCCAAATCTCCTTGGGCTCCATATCGATTTGGCCGCGGCGCGGAGTCAGGTAATCCACCGCAACTGCGGATAGCTCAACCATGTCCAGCCGATACAGTCCGGCGACAAGGTCGTTCCAATCCAGCAGCGCCATCTTGCGGGACGAGCGTCGGTCGGCAATCACCGCTACGGCGAAAGCGCACAGCACGGCCCCAAAGACGAGATAGGGAAGTGCAAAGGTCATCAAAAAAATGTTACCTTTGTACGCCCAGTGTGTCAAGGTCATTTTTTATGCGCTTGTGCAAATCGAGGATATAGGCGCGTAACTGGGGCGAAATCGGCTGACGGGCCGGCTCCTCCAGCCAGAATTGAACCATCCAGTAGCCGAGAGCAGCCAGGTAGGCAAACATCCGCGCGTGCTCCAGTTCCCTGAAGTAGCGCTCCGCGCCGAAGTAACTATGCAGCCCGTCCACCAGGATGGCCACCACGGCCCAGGCCGTCCACCCGTTGCCCAGAGCCATCACATGGTTGCGCCAGCCCAGGCCCAGGCTCTTCGAGGTCCGCGTCACCACGGCGATCAGCTCGCAGACCACCAGGCTGGTGAACAGGTTTCCCCGCACCTCCAGGCGATGTAGCAGAGTTGCGGCCGGAGGCGTAACCAGCCAGGGTAGCGCGGCAGCCAGCAGGATGCCCGCCGCGCCCCAGAGGATGAATTGCTTCCTGGCGTCCCGGACCCAGGTTCCGGTAGGCCGCATGATAATCCGCGCAATCTCCCAGATCACCCCCAGTTGCAGGACGAAATCGAATAAAGCGTAACTCCAGTAGATCCGTTCATACCAGACATGGCTGCCATGCAAATAGATGCCATACAGCAGTGCGGCAACGGCCGCTTCGTAGCCATTGAGCGTAGTGAAGACAGGGAAGCCCTTCCACCTATGCCGATAGATGAGGATAGAGAAAAGGATGGCGTTACCGAGAATATTCGCCACCCACAAAGCATCATCCAGCGCCGATAGGTTCATTCCGCCTCACGGCTTCTATCCTCTTCTAGAGGCCAAGCCAAGAGAGAATTGCCGCAATGAATGCGCTCCACCATGAGGTTAATGATGCGGTCCCTGAGGCCGGATCGGCTACCTGAGGCTGTGGAACGCCTCCACCTGGAGCGACATCGGCCAAGGCGAGGTGAGCAAGGGCCGCGAAAACTGCGACGGTAAGGGCAATACGTAGGAACTTTTTCATGGGGTGGACTCCTATCCCTGGCGCAATAGCGCGCATGATTAGCGTAGTCTCATTTCATATTCTAGCGAAAGGGAATAAAAGGCGAAATACGCGGTAAGTGTGTAAAAACTATGCAGACTGGAGGTCGCCGGCTCTTCTCCCGGCCTGGCCGGTGACCGCGAATCTCTATGGAATCAGCTTCCTCCGCCGCGGTTCGCGCAAAGGGTTGCGCTGTTTCGGCCCACCCCGGCTCCACAGGTTGTGGAAAAACTTTTTAGTTCGAAGGGAGCGCGGCTTTTTACGCCGGCGGACTTCAAGTTATAGAAAATACTTTTTCTCAGGGACAAAAGCCAAAATCGTATTTACCCATCAAGCGTACAGCGAATGCCGCTCCCCTACAGTTCAGCTTCATTCGAGGTTCGAGACACTCTTGCCTAAAAAACTAGGACATGACAGAGATGAGGCGCCCAGCCGTGCTGGCGTTCCTTTTGCCCATTTATGCAACAGAAAAGCTCTCTCTCAAAGCAGAGAATATTATGACTAAAAATTCCTCTCTCCGCCTGCCCCGCGCTTCCCTAAAACCAGGGTCTGCCGGGCTGTGGAAAACTCCTCTGGATTACCCGCGCACGGAGACTCCTGAGAAGGAGAGCACAGCCAAGCCGGAGACTGGCTGGCCGAAGCGGCGAGCCGGCTCAAAGCGGCTCCACAAGAGGATGTTCTCCACCTGCTCGCGGGTGGCCTTGTCGGTGGGGCCGGCGACGATGCGATAGTCGTAGACTTGGCCCTCTCCGTTGACATAAGCCTCGATCACGACCGGGGTGGAGGTGGAGACGTCGCCGATGGGGTTGCTGCCCGCGACGCTGGACAGATAGAGGAACCGTGGAGCGGTGGCCATCCCCAGCGGTTCATCCGTGGTAGCCTGCGCGCTCTCCGGCTGGGTAACCATGCCGGCCAGCACGATAAGCGTGCCCAGCAGCAGCACGGTGGAGGCAAAACCCGCGGCGGCCTGCAGCAGGAAGGGGCCTACGGTGTTTCTCCAGGCCAGATTCAAGGCGTGGAAGGCGGTTTGGCGCCGGCGGGCACGCTCGTGGCTGATGGCCACGCGAATGCGCAACAGCAGGTCCTCGGGCTCAGGCACCGGGCCCAGCGCGGCCAGCAGGGACTGCATCTCCTCAAGAGACCGCCAGTCGCCGGCACATTCCTTGCAACGCTCCAGGTGGGCGGCGACGCTCTGCATCTCGCGTCCGCTCAGACGGCCGTCCAGGTACTCGGTAAACTTTGTCTGCATTACATTGCAGCCGTTCATCGCGCCTCCTCTCCCAAGGGCATTTCAAATCCCGCGCGCGCAGGAAAACAAGCCTTTTGCGCCGGAGCCGTCAGAATCGCCTTCAAGGCTGCGCGTCCACGCATCAGCCGCGACTTGACGGTCCCCAGATTCACGCCCTGCATCTCCGCCACGTCCTCGTAAACAAAACCCTCGATATCGCGCAGGATGAGGGTGGTCCGGAACGGTTCCGGCACCTGTCTCAAGGCCCCCTCAACGCGCGCCCGGTTCTCTTCGTGCAACGCCAGATCGTACGGCGACTCGGCCGGGTCCACCAGCATCTCCTTCAGCAGCACCGGCCGGCCATTTTCGCTCTCGCCCATCTCCTGCTCGATGGGGATCTCCGGCTGCCTGTGCCGTGTCCACCAGCGCCGCTGGTTGGAGGCCTCGCGCAGGGCAATCCGGTAAATCCACGTCCGCAGCGACGACTCGCCGTTAAAGCTGCCCACTCCCCGGAAGACCTTCACAAAAACTTCCTGGGTGAGGTCGGCGGCGGCATCGCGATCCTGAACGGCGCGCGCCAGCAGCGAGTAAATCGGTTGGTGGTAGCGCGTGATCAGCCACGCAAAAGCTTCCTCGGAGCCGGTCTGCAGCTCCGCGATCAGAGCCGCCTCTTCCGATTCAAAGGTCAGCGCACTGGCAAGATTGCCCATGGTGAGGTCCGCCTGCATCTCAGAGTCCTCCCACCTTGCCGCATGCGAAGCAAATTTGGCGTCCGCCAAACCTGCGCCGGAAAATGCCCGGTTTCCGCTTGCGGCCACTCGCTCCAGCGGCTGAAAAAGCGCCGCCGGAAATCCAATGCTGCCGTCGAGTGCGCGGGAGACGGACACTGGCTTCCTGACCGAGTGTCCCGCGTCCTCTATTATCTTAGACACCGGACCCCCCTGAAGTGTTCCCGGTCACGCAAGTTTTCCGCTTCGGGCAGATTGCGGGTCCATGGCAGGGTTCCGCGGAGCTGCCGGGGGAGGGATTCGAGGCCGGATGCAGGCAGGTTTGACGAATCGCGCCCCAGCGGAGACAATAGAAAAGTTGCATCCCGCCGTTTGTGGGCCTGTGGCGCAGTTTGGGAGCGCGCTTCCATGGCATGGAAGAGGTCGTCGGTTCGATCCCGACCAGGTCCACCAAAAATCCAATAACATATAGAAATATCTGTGACTTACAGAGTTCCTTTTCCCCTGAACCACGCATCGGACTGTCTGGTTGACTGCATGTCTGTCTGGCTGCACTGGGCATTTTCCCTTAGACATTTAGTCTCATAATTGCGGAGCGCGTCAATCTCCGCGCGGGTGGGCTCAGTACAGCAAATACCTGGCTCGTATCGGCTTGAACAGTTCGATCGCCTCGACCCAATCCATCCACACGCGGCGCGGATCCTGCCCGGCGGTGATCGCATCCATCGTGGCTTTGTTCAGCATCAAGCTGTCAAGGTTTTTCATCTCGAACTGCTGCGGATAAAGGGAGTGGAGCGCGGACGCAATCTCGATGCCAAGTTCGGGAGCATCGAGGGAGTTCCTGTCGGTGACGAGAATGTTCACTCCTCCGCATTTCTGCTGCGCATAGACGCTGGCGTTGGGCATAAATTCCGTCGGCACAAAGCGGACCCCGCTGATGGCCCGCGCATTCAGATAGGCGGCCAGTTCCCGTGGTTGAATCCACGGAGCGCCAAGCAGTTCGAAGGGAGTATCGGTGCCGCGCCCCAGCGATACATTAGTCGCCTCCAGGATTCCGAGTCCAGGATAGAGAACCGCTTCGGTCAGGCTGCGCATGTTAGGAGAAGGATTGACCCACAGAACTCCGGTAGAATCCAGCCAATCTCCACGCTGCCAGCCATCCATGGAAACTACGGTAAGTTTAGAATTGATGCCGCGCTCGGAGTTATACAAGCGCGCCAGCTCGCCTATCGTCATGCCATGGCGAATCGGGACCTGTCCGTAGTTAATGAAGCTTTCCCGCCCCTTGTCGCTGATAGGGCCCTGCACATAAGTTCCGTTGATAGGATTGGGGCGGTCGAGGACAAAGATTTTCTGCCCCGTCTTGGCCGCTGCCTCCATGAAGTAGCCGAGCGTGGTTTCGTAGGTGTAAAAGCGCGTGCCGATGTCCTGAATGTCGTAGACGATCACATCCGCTGTTTTCAACACATCAAGAGAAGGATGGCGCTTCGCGCTGGTATCTCCATAGACGCTGTAGACGGGAATCCCGGTTAGTGTGTCTATGGAATCCTCAATCTCCGTCGTATCCACGCTTCCGGTAACGCCGTGCTCCGGGCTGAAGATGGCAACAACCTGGATGCCCGGCGCCTTGGCCAGCACATCGATGGTGCGATTGCCTCGCGAGTCCACGCCGGTTTGGTTAGTGACCAGCGCAACCTTGGTTGCCGCTCCGCCCGCGTTGCGGAGTTCGGCAAAACCGTGGGCCTCAAGCATATCGATGCCGGTGCGAACCGAACCATTGCGAGCGGTCACCAGGCGGGCCGGCGGCATGGCTTCGTTATAGCCTGTGATGCGAGCCAGGCGCAGTTTCTGATCGTTTGAAACAGAGAGTCCCAGGCTTTCGGCTGCAGCGGTGGCAACCCGCGCGCGCAGCGGAACAATCGCGGAGTTATGGCCGTGCGGATGAACCGCATTGGTCAGCAGAATCACATAACTTTCCGTAACCGGATCAATCCAGATCGACGTACCTGTATACCCGGTGTGCCCGAAGGATCCGACGGGGAAAATCTCTCCGCGAGCTGATGAATACGGCGAATCGATGTCCCAGCCAAGGCCACGCAGAGTTGTAGATGCGGGCGGCTGCTGCGGAGTGGTCATCTTCTCCACCGTCAACGGCGTGAGTATATGAAAGCCGGAGAGCATATCCTGCGCATATTTTGCAAGATCATCGGCGGTAGAGAACAATCCGGCGTGTCCGGCGACGCCCCCCATGCGGCGCGCGGTCGGATCATGCACCACGCTGCGCAGCAACTGATGGCTCTCGTCGTCGGAGTTCGTCGGCGCAATGCGCGGTATCCATGCTGTGGGCGGCAGGAAGCGCGTATCGTTCATCTCCAGCGGGGCAAAGATATTTTTCGCGGCGTATTCATCCAGGCTCATGCCGGAGACCTTCTCGACCAGAAATCCGAGCGTTTCAAAGTTAATATCGCTATAGAGAAAGCGCGAGCCGGGAGGAATTACGGGTTTCTGGTCCATGGCCATCTGATATGCGGCATCGCGCCCCTTCCACGCAGTTTTGAGATCGAGGTCCTCAGTCAGCCCGGAAAAATGCGTGAGCAACTCGCGGACAGTAATGTCGCTCTTTCCATTTTTGGCGAACTCCGGCAAGTAAGCCGCTACCGGCTCGTTCAGGCGTACCTTCCCTTCCTGCACCAGCTTCATCACGGAGGTCGCCGTGGCAATGCACTTAGTCAGCGAAGCAAGATCGAAGATGGTGTCCACGGTCATGGCTTCCCTGCCCGGCTCCACCGAGCGCATTCCGTAAGCTTTGCGATAAACCACCTTTCCGTTGTGCCCAATCAGAACGACGCCGCCGGGAATCGTCCCGCGCGCAATCGCCGCATTCATGATCGCATCGATGTTGGCAAAATTCGCCCCTTGAGTGATAACCGCGGCGTTGCCGGTCGGCGATGCATCCTGGGCAACCAGGCCGCCGAACGATGCAGTTACAAGCAACATAATCAAGACAAATCGGCTAATTGCAGATCCACTTTTCACTTGAATCCCTCTTATTTCAGGCAACGCACTAACTTACAATCGGCGGTAATTGCGCATGGCTGGCAGACCTACGAAGTTAACACCTTCAGCCCAAGGCCCGGCCCAGACGGCAAAATCAACTTCCCCTTCAGCACCTTCACGCCTTCGTATGGATCGTTGGAAATCAGAAGATTACCATCCAGATCGGGATAGTCCACGAGAGCCGCCAGATGGGCAGCGGCCGTAACTGAACACGAACTGGAGATCATGCAGCCCAGCATCACCTTCATGTTCATCGCGCGGGCAAACTTGATCCATCGGAAGGCTTCCATGACGCCTCCCGACTTATCCAGCTTCACGTTGATTCCGTCGAAGGCTTCCTTGAGCACGGGTATCAACGACGCGTGAGTGCAGGCTTCGTCGGCGATGATGGGGATATGCACTTTGCCGCGCACATACTTTGTCTCTTCAAACATATGCGCGGGCATTGGTTGCTCAATCAGCTCCACGCCCTGCGTCTCCAGCCAGTTGATTTTGCGAATAGCTTCTTCCTTGTCGGTCCAGCCCTCATTTGCATCCACACGCAACGGTTTTTTCGTTACGCTGCGCACGGCCTCGATGGTCTCTTCGTCGTTCTTCAGTCCGACCTTCACCTTCAGAACAGGAAAATCCTCCGCCTCGCGCGTCTTCTGCCGGGTAATCTCCGGGGTGTCAATGCCAATCGAGAAAGTGGTCACGGGAGCGTCGTCGGGATCGAGCCCGAAGTACTGGTACAGCGGGATGTTAAGTTTCTTGCTCAGCCAGTCGCATATCGCGATGTCCACCGCGGCCATGGCCGCGTGCTGATGGTCGCCAAGCAAGCGGCGCGCCTCGGCAAGGAACTTATCGAACTTCCGCGGATCGCCGGCGGCAATCTTGTCGATGATCGCATCGATGGCCTGTTTGGCTTGCTCTGGCGACTCTTTGTAACGCACAATCGGCGCGCCCTCGCCGTATCCGGTGATGCCGTCGCGCTGATACTGCAGGTGAACCGTGTCGCGATAGGCGCTGGAAGACATGGTGGTCGTCCAGGTGTGGCGCAGCATCAGGCGCTTCAGCTCGGTCTTGACGACGGCATTGCCGCCCGTTGCCGGCGCGTCCGCGGCATACATTACTGCCGGCACTGCCGCGCCCACTCCCATCGCACCCGCCGCTTTGAACCAATCCCGCCGATTCATCATTTCACTCTCCGCGCTGCTACCAGCAGTTTAGTCCAAGGCATATCGTCCAGCTTGCTGATCTGAACCCCGGGATGCATGTTGGTGGTGTCATGGATAAACTCGCCGTTGCCGATGTACATGCCCGTATGCGTGATCTTCGCCGGGCTCTCGCCAAAGAACAGCAGATCGCCCGGCTGCAACTCCTTGCGCTCCACCGGCGCTGCTCCGCTCCAGCTTGCCTGCGCGCCGGCATCCCGCGGCAGGATGATCCCGCGTTGGCGGACCAGCATCTGCGTGAAGCCGGAGCAATCGAACCCATAACTGGAGACTCCGCCCCATGTATAAGTGATGCCAAGAAACCTGCGCGCGAGTTGAATGGTCTGGTCGATGGTAAGCGTCGCGAAATCAGCGCTTACGTTGCCTTGTTCAATGTATGCCGTCTGGCCATTTACGAGCTTGACCTGAAGCCAGCGTTCTTCCTTGTCCACGTTGCTGGAAATCAATTCTAGCCGCGCTTCCCAGGGCAGGTTCAGAATTGGAGCGTGCTTAATCGTGCTGGGTTCGCGATAAAGATTCGCGCTCAGCCCCACAACACGAAGCGCCTTTCCATCCGCGGCATAGCCGCCTTGCAGCGGCGTGATGTCAGCCGCAGATACCCAACCCGTATAGTCATCCCCGGTGCGAATATGAATCCATCCACGTTTCTTTTCCAGCGAAAGGACGCCTGCCCCATAGAGAGCCTGCGACATGACTTCGGCGTCAGCAGAAGCGGTGGCGTACATATTGATCACCGGACGGGATACAACATAGTCCGGTTTGGCAACGGATTGCTGACCAACCGCGACGACGCCCCAGAGCGTGGCGCACAGAATCAATAAGCATCGAAGCTGCGGAAGCGCGGAGTTACTGCTCATTTTCATATAGCATCTCCAATTGCCGGTTCAACCGGCAGGCTCCGGCGCAGAAAAAAGCTGGCGCCGTAGCCAATGGCAAAGGTGGCAATGCTTCCCAGGGGCACGTACCAGGTGTAGGGAACCCTGGTGAACTGCCACAGGAAGAGGTTCAGAGCAAATCCGCAAACCATTCCAACCATGGCGCCGCTCTCCGAGGCGCGGCGCGTGAGAACGCCCAGCATGAAGACCCCGAGCAGCGATCCGTAGGCCACCGAGGCAATAGACAGGCCGATCTCCAGAACCTTCTGGCCGCTCTGGCGAACCACAATCGCCAGCGCAAACAGCACTACTCCCCAACCGATGGTTGCCATCCGGGAGAGAAACATGCGGCGCTTCTCGCTGACGCCGGGGTTGAATCGGGAGTAGAAATCGATGATGGTGGTGGAGGAAAGCGAATAGAGCGAGGCGCTCAGGTTGGACATGGCCGCGGCCAGAATGGCCGAGACCAGCAGTCCGCTGATGCCGTGCGGCATATAGTTGACGACGAAAGTGGGATAGATGCGATCCGAGCGCGTAAAGGCCACGACCGGCGGAAGCAGCCTGTAGAAGACAAAGAGCAGCGCGCCGATCAGCAGGAAGAGCGCAAACTGAAACAGCACGATCACGCCGCTGGCGATCAGCGCCATCTTGGCATTGCGCTCGCTGCGCGAGGCAAGCAAACGCATCACGATCAACTGGTCGGTGCCGTGGCTGGCCGTCGTCAAAAAAGCCCCGCCGATCACTCCCGACCAGAAGGTGTATTTCGCGTAGAAGTTCCAGCCGAATTCGAAGAGGTGGAACTTGCCCGCGTCCGCGGCCATGCCGCAGGCTGCGTTCCACCCGCCCGGCACCAGGTGCGCGATGGTGAACAGGCCGATCACCGTTCCTGTCAGGTAAACCGATAACTGAATGACGTCCATCCAGATCACGGTGGCCATGCCGCCCTTGAAGGTGTATATCAGGGTGAGGATGATGACGATGGCGATGGCCGCCACATCGCGGACGAGGTCGCTGGAGCTGCGCAGAAGCCCGGAGAGCGCGATGCCCACCACAATGGCAATGGCGAAGACGCGAACGCCGTCGGCGGCGGCGCGCGTCATCAGAAACAGGCCGGCGGTGAGCGAGCGCAGCCTCTGGCCGAAGCGGCGTTCAATAAGCTGATAGGCCGTAACCAGGTCGCCGCGAAAATAATGCGGAATCAGCAGCAGGCTGATAATGATGCGCCCGATCACGTAGCCGATTACCAGTTGAAGGAAGCGGAAATCCTGCTCGTAGGCCATTCCGGGCACGCTGATAACGGTCAGCGTGCTGGTCTCGGCCGCCACGATGGACAGGGAGATGGCCCACCACGGAATCGTCTTTCCCGCCAGAAAGTAGCCCTTGATGGTGTCTTGCTTCTTGCGGAAGTGCATTCCGAAGGAAGTGACGCAGGCCAGGTACAGCACGATGACGGCAACATCAAATGCGTTCAGTCCCATGGCGCCTCGTTCTCCGCTTCTTCCCGGAATACAATTTCCACGCTTGTGAAATGATTGTATGATGGGCCATTCCTGCCATACGGGCAAACGCCTTCGCAAGACGGCTGCAACCAGTGGATCGAGCTACGCTGTAGCCCGCTGCTGCTCGCGGCCGCCCAGGCGAACGCTGACCACTTTGGAGACGCCCAGCTCCTGCATGGTCACGCCGTAGATCATATCGGCCGCCTGCATCATGCGCCTGGAGTGGGTGACCACCAGGAACTGCGTTTCCCTGCTCAAGGCGTGCATCAGGTCGGCGAACCGGCCGACGTTCGTCTCGTCCAGCGCCGCGTCCACTTCGTCGAGCGCGCAGAAGGGGCTGGGCTTGAACTGGAAGATGGCCACCAGCAGGGCCAGCGCGGTAAGCGACTTTTCGCCGCCGGAGAGCAGCAGCACATTTTGCAGCTTCTTGCCGGGAGGCGAGGCCACAATGTCCAGGCCGCTCTCAGCCTGGTTCTCCGCGTCGGTGAGGCGCAGGAAAGCCTGGCCTCCCTGGAAGAGCCGCGCGAAGACTTGGGCAAAGTTCTCGTTGATGCGGGCAAAGGCCTCGTCGAATTTGGTGCGCGAGATCAGATCGATCTCCTTGATGGTCTGCTGGGTGTTCTCGATGGACTCCATCAGGTCGGTGCGCTGCGTTTCCAGGAATCCGTGCCGTTCGGCGGTCTCCTTGTACTCGTTCAGGGCCATCATGTTCACCGGGCCCATCTGCTCGATGCGCTGGCGCAACCCGCGGCAGCTCTCCTCTTCGGCGGCCAGTTCCTCGCCGGCCAGGCGCTCGATCAGCGCATCGGCGCGCAGCGCGGCGGCCTCCAGATTCACCTCGGCCAGGCAGCTTGCCTCCAGGTGTTCCAGGTCTGCGCCCAGCTTGGCCACTTCGCTCGCGCGGCTGGCGCGGTCTTCGCGCAGCAGGTCAAGCGCAGACCGCCCGCCCTTGAGTTGCGTCTCCATGGTTGCCAGTTGCAGGCGCAGGGCCTGCGCCTGGGCAGTCAGCGTCTGCGCCTGGATCAGCGCTTCGGCGCGCCCGGATGCCAGTTCCTGCTCGCGCTTGGCCAGCTCGACGTTTTCTTTGATGCGCTGCTCGCGCTCCGTCTCGGCCGCGGTCCGCTGCTGGTCGATGGATTGAAATCGGCGCTCCAGGTCGGCGTGGAGTCGGTCGATGCGCTGGAAGGCAGCTTCAGCCCCGCGCCGCCTCTCCTCCAACCCGGCCAACTCCGCGGTCATCTGCGCCGCCTCCTGCTGCAAGCTCTCGCGTTTCTCGCGCAGCAAAACCAACTGCGCCTGCAACTCATCGAGAGCCGCCTCGACCGTCCGGTGCTCGGCCTCCAGGCGAAGCATCTCCTCGCGCTGTTCGACGATGGCGCTCCGCTTGGCCTCGCGCGCATCCTTATTACGGGCGGCCTGGGCCGTCCACTCCTCTCGCCGCCGCTCGACGCGCTGCGTCTCGGACTCCATCTGCTTCAGCGCCGCGCTCAGATCGGCGGTGTCGCGCTCGGCCAGCCGCCGCTCTTCGCTCTGCGCCTCCAGTTGCGCGGCCAGCTCTTCGATAGCCTGAACCAGCGCCGAGGCTTCCGTCTCCGCTTGCGTTAATCCGGCTTCCAGTTTGCCCAGGCGGCTCTCAGCCTCGCGCAACTCGCGCTTCAGCGCCAGAGGACCTTCGCTGGCCGGCTTGCCGCCGGTCACCGTCGCGTTGTGGAAGCACTCGCCCTCCGGCGTCAGGAAATAGGCGTAGGGATACCGCGCGGTCAGCCGCTGCGCCTCGTTCGCGTCTTCGACTAGGTAGCTGTGCTTGAGCTTGGGTAGAATCGACTCCAGCGACCGCCCAAAACCGTTCAGCACGCGGATCGAATCCTTCAGCGGGGTCAGGCCGGGTCCGCTGATCGCATCGTCGCTCTCCTCAAAAAGCGCGCCTTGCTCAACGGGGTGAATCAGAAAAGTGGCGCGGCCATCCACGCCGGACTTGAGCAGCTTCACGCCCTCTTCGGCAGCCACCCAGCTCTTTACCACCACATAATTCAACTCCTCGCGCAGAAACTCATCGACCACGGCCTCATGCGCGCCGCTCACCTCCAAAAAATCAGCGAGTGTTCCCACCGGCGCCATGCCCTCTGCCAGCGCGCCCGGTTTCAGCAGCCGGCGCACAGTGTCGGTGGAGTAGCTATGGTTGCGAATCAGCGATTGCAGGGCGTCGCGGCGCCCGGCCACGGTGGCCAGTTCGCCGCGCAGTTGGTTGGCGTGCGCGCGCACGGCTGTCTCCTCAGCGCGGCGGGTTTGAAGCGCCTCTCGCAGCGCCGCAATCTCGCCCTCCAGCCGCTGGAGCGCCTCCCCTGCGGAGGCGAAGCGTTGCCGCGCCTCTCCGCTCTGTGCGCCCAGGTTATCAAGCTCCATCCGCGCCTGGCCCATCTCGGTTTCCAGTCGCTCCGCCTCGCGCTCCAGGGCCGCCAAGCTCTCTTCGCCCTGCGCCGTGTGGTTGCGTGCATTGCCGGCCAAGGTCAGCAGGTGCATGGCGTGGCGGCGGCTGGACTCCAACTCCCTCTCCGCCGCGAAGACCTCTTCGGCCGCCGTGCGAGCCTCCTGCTGGCGCGCCTCCACCTGCTGGCGAAAGGCGCGCGCCTCTTCAGCCGCCGTGGCCAGAAAGCTGTGTTGCTGCGTCCGCTCCTCGGCTATTCCGCTCAACTGCGTCCGCGTCTGTTCCAGCTCCGCGCCGGCCGCTGCAATGCGCGCCTCCAGCTCGATCACCCGCTCCACGTTGGCCCGCTTCCGCGCCGCGGCCCGCTCCATTTCTACGGCCGCCGTGTTGGCGCGATTCTGCGCCTCCTGGCCCTCGCCATCCAACTGGTAGCCGCGCTCGGTAAGCGAGTGCTGGCTGCCTTCCTGCTCCTCGATCCCCGCCGCCGAACCGTTGATCCGCGTGGTGAGCGCGGCGATCTCATCTCCCAGCCTTGCCCGGTCGGCGTCCATCAGAGCCATGCGGCTGGCCAGCACCACGCGCATCCGTCCGCGCAGCTCGCCGCGCACCGCCCCGTAGCGCTCGGCCTTCGACGCCTGCCGCTTCAGGCTGTTCATCTGCCGCGTCACTTCCTCGAAGATGTCGTCCACGCGCGCCAGGTTTTGCTTGGCGCTCTCCAAGCGCAGTTCGGCCAGCCGTTTCCTGGTCTTGAAGCGCGTAATCCCCGCCGCCTCCTCGATGATGGCTCGCCGCTCGTACGGCTTGGAGCTGAGCAACTGGCCGATCTGTTCCTGCCCGATGATCGCGTAGCTGTCCGGCCCCAGCCCCGTGCCCATGAAGATGTCCTGAATGTCGCGCAGCCGGCAGAGCTTGCCGTTCAGCAGGTACTCGCTCTCCCCGGTGCGAAACAGCCGCCGGGTTACCTCGATTTCGCCCTTCTGCGGCGTGCGCTGGAACTTGCGGCGGCGAATCTTCAGCACCACCGCCTGCGGACCCTCGCCCGTGGTTACTGTCTGCGGGCCAGCCCCTTCCAAATCCTCATTCGTCAGCGCCTGCCCCACCGCATGTGGCTGCCCCGGCTGCTCGTTGGCGATGATCTCCTCGGCCTCGGCGGCTCGCTCGCGGCGCGCCTTGTCCTCGTCCCAGTCGGCCGGGCCGTCGTGATCGATTATCACCTGCGGCTCCACGGGAATTGGACCCTCGTAAGCCGCAGGATCGACCAGGGTCAGCGTGACCTCGGCCATGCCCAGCGCCTTGCGCTCGTGGGTTCCGGTAAAGATCACGTCCTGCATATTGGCGCCGCGCAATGATTTTGCGCTCTGCTCGCCCAGCACCCAGCTCACCGCGTCCAAAATATTCGACTTGCCGCACCCGTTCGGCCCCACCACCACGGCAATGCCCGTTCCCGCCACGGTCAACTCCGTGCGGTCGCAAAAGCTTTTGAAGCCGAGCATGTGGATCTTCTTTAATTTCAGCATCATTTCTCCGCGGTGTTGGGGCTGTGAAAATTTCGTCAGGGCAACCCGCCGCCAAAACTCAGGCGCGGCGGAAAATTTGCCCTCCGATTACAAACTCTACGGAGCCTGGAGGGCAGGGTCAACTGTGTAGGGAGGAGTTTTTGTGGATAAGGGAGTCCGGAATTTCTGTTCTTGAAAAATCCCCGGAAAGACGTGCTGAATTGGGATTTTCTCAGGGATGTTGACGGGCTTTTGCACAGCCCGTGGGAGGAACTGAAGACAGGAATATCCTCAGCGAAGAGCGATGAAACTCAAGCCAAAGATTGGGAACCCCGCTATGCCTCAATTCGTCCCCAGGACTTGGCATTCCCGTAGCCTATTGATTTAATGAGATTCGGCGCGTTAAAATTGGGTTGCACCCGATAAAAGGGGGGATTTTCGCAATGTCCAGTTTCAGCGTAGACGATCTTCTTCAATCTTCGGGTCCCATCGCACTGAATGAACTTGTGATGCGTTTGTCCGAGGGACCTCAGGAAACAGTGAAGGCTCTGAAGAGACTTCAAATCAAGGGTAATGTCTCGATTTCGGGGCCTCTGGCGGGGAAAATCCGGTCCTTGATAACTGATCCAGAGCCGAATGCCAAAGCCGGTGGCGTAGAAACTCTCACCGACGACGAAATCATGCAAGCGTCCGACACAGTCATCGCGCCATCGACAGCGAGCTTGCACCGGATGTTTTCCAGAGGATGAGCTATCCATCCATAATCGGCGTGGATTTGCCGGTTCTCTGCGGAGGAGTTTTGGCACTTCTGCTCGCGGCGATCACGGTACTCTACGATTGCCACGTCTCCATCCAGGATCGTTTGAAGCGCGTTCCGTTGCCGATCTTTCGTGAGCCTTCTGCTCTCGCGCTTGCCTTCGCGTGTGGCTTGGTTGCGGCGATTGCTTTCCACTTTACGGATGGGAAAGGCAGCAGCATTATCGATTCTCTTCTGAGTCTCAAGCAAACGGACCCGGTGTTGCGCGGAGCATGCGTTGGGTTGATGGTGCTGGTCTTGATACGCAGCAAGCTATTCAGTATCAAGGGCGCTGAGATCGGCGGCGAGCTCCTTTACAATTCGGGCAGGGTCTGGGTGATGCAATCACTCAATTCTAATTGGCTGGCATTCAAAAGTGGCTTTGACAGCCGAAATCTAACCGCCGCACTCGCTATTGCCGGTTATGAAAATCAGCTTTTGATGAATGTTCGGCAGGCTATAATAGTGCAGCCTGAGGATTATCGAAGTTTTGTCGAGAGCCAAATTGCCAACATTCTTCAGAGTAAGCCGCCCATTGCATTCGATCCTGCCAGGGTCGAATGGCAAATCTACTATCGTACCTTGAACAATTTAGCTCTCGATTATGCCGGGAAGTATGTTTTCTCCGGCTGGACGGACTTTAGCTAAACAACGGCAGCCGGGCGCCCCAGCCCCTGCTTTTGAAACCTGGGAAACCACGAACCTCGATCCAGGCCCAGTTCGTCCGGCTCAGCGCGCCTTCTTGAAGTCGAAGATCGCCAGGTTCATCTGCCCCTCGGTGAGGATGTGGACGGTAATCACGCTTTTGCCCCTGGGCAGCTTGATCTTGGCGATGCCGGGAGCAACGTTCCAGTGGTGCCATTGCCGCCATGCCAACGAATCGGCGGCATCGAAGGTGCTGACGATGGTCAAAGGGCCGGTGGCCGGCTCCCCGTTCACGTCCAGCGAGATGCTTCCGCCGCGATTCGAGGTATAGAGCAGGTCGGCGGAGTACTCGCCCGCCTTGGCCGCCTGCACCGTCACGTTGAACCACTCTCCGGGCACGGTCCAGCCCACGTAAAGCATCTCCGCCGGGGGCACAACCTTGTCGTAGGGGTTGTCGTCTACCTGCGGGTTCCTATTGAACTTGGTGAAGGAGGTACTCACGCCCTCTTTCATGCGGAACTCATGCAGATAGCTGCCGTCGGCGGGGTTCAGCTCGCCGCTGCCGTGGTTTTTGGCGTCGGAGTTGTGATAGGCCACTCCCTCGCCGCCCAGGTCGTAGTAGGCGCAATACACCTTGCCGGGAATCGCCTGCGCCCCGCCCTGGACGCGGCTGTCGTGGTAAGGGGTTCCCTTGTAATGGCGCAGGAACTCCGCTTTCGAGGCGCAGAGCGCGGTCGTGGCAAACAGAACAGCCAGGACAGGCAAGAAGAAATGAAAACGAAAGAGAGATTTTTTCACTGTGTACTGCCTCCGGCGCGGAATGCCGCCGGTGGGCGAACACATCCGCGGACGTATTTGGCTACATGGGAAATAGTACGCCCAGAGGCTTGAGGAAGACGAGTTTCCGCCGGTGTGGCTTCAAAGCGGCGCCGCTGTTGATTGCCGGCTTGCTCACTGCGCGGCGGAACAGGCGCACGCTCTGAAGGCTTGCGCGGTGTAATTCGACAGCGTGCAAACATACTGCGGCCAGGCCAGGTTGAGCACGGGCGAAGCGTAGCCTACGGAGAAATCTTCGATGTAATTTTGACTGGCCTGAGTCTTAGCGCCGGGGTCCGCGGCGAATCCGGCGATGAGCTGACTTACAGAAGACGATGTAAACTCCGCCTCGTGGTAGCTGCGCGCAAAATCGTATTCTTCTGTCCAGGCGGCATCGACGCCGGTCTGGTTCGACGCGGCGAAGACCTTGTAGTCCACCAGCGCCGCGGAAGAGGCATCGATCTGGGCGAGGGTAAAGGACGGATGATTTCCATTGATGGGCGAGATGGACGAGACAAGCTTGACGGCGACGCTCTTTCCTGACGCCGGACTCTGGCCAACCTCTTTCAGAAGCCGCAACTCGTCCATGTGCGTGTGGGCAAAGATGACTAACTGGACGACATCGCTGAAGTCAATCAAGACATCCGCAATTCTTTCCGAGGAAAGAAACATGGTGGGACTCTGGCCGCCGCAAACATCGAGTCTCCTGGTAACTGTCGCGTACAGATCGATTCCCGGCGGGATGTGGCCCATCACCCAGACCTTCTGCTTGTTGGCGCGGGCTTCGGTGAGCTGCTGACGGAGCCAGGCAAGCTGTGCATCGGCTGCAGTTGGGTCGGCTTTGCCCGCGCATGTCGCATAATTGCTCGACATAAAGAGATCGTTCAGAACCAGAAGGCGCGCGTTTTCGATGGGCGCGGGCAGAGATACGCTGTAATAGCCGCCGGCCGCGAAGCTCTCTTGAGCGGTCTGGCGCTCGGATGCGGGGAAGTCCTTGGTAACTTCTTTGCCGGTAACTCGAAGAAACTCGCTATGGGCATCAAGCCGGTAGTCGCCGCAGTCGGAGTCATTGTTTCCCAGAGCTACATAGACGGGCACGTTGGGAAAGTCTGCGTCTAACTCGTCGATCACATAATCCAGTGTTTTCTCGACGAAAGCCCTGTAGTCGGCAGGCGTGGAGTTAGGAAAGAGCGTGTGGTACTTGCATTGAAGGGCATGGGAGAGGAGATCGCCGCTCACCGTGACAAACTTCACGCCAGCGGCAGGCTTGCGCATGGCCTTCAAGCTGGAATCGAAGAGCGCAAAAGAAGTGTCGGCTCCGCGAGCATGGCAGCTCTGCTGCAATGACTGAAAACGCTGCTCGTGATCGGGCGACGGCGCGGCGGAGAGAATGGACTTCCACTGGCTCGCCGGCGCAGCGGCTAGTTGCGGAGCTTTGGCCGGGTCCCAAAACGGCTCGAAGTGAATGTCGCTGAGCAGGAGAGCGGGGACCGTCGCCTGGACTTGTTGCTGCGTGTTCGGTTGGCTTTGAATTGCCGAGGCGGGTCGTCCGCTCTGCGCAAGGGCCGCGCCAGCGAACAGGAGGGAGCAAGCCAGCGCGATTTGTTGAACTGCTACGGCGCGGAGGATGCGGACTGCTGGATTTCGTATCATCGATGCTCCCTATGAACAGGGCGAGATTAACTAATGGATTTGTTGCCAAATGCAGCCAGTTAGCCACCGCTCTGCGGTGATCGTAGGTTAGCAAGTTAGCCGATTGCGCAACAAGCCAGGACTCTCTGCCTGCCTGATCATTCCTGTCGAACTCGGCGTGACGAGCAGGGATGCGCCCAATGAACAAAGCCGGTTGAGGTATGTGACTTCCATCCCCTTCCCGCAAAAAACGTAGAAAGAATGGGACACGGAGCTAATGTGTTATCCGATTTCTGCCGAATAACATAAAGACACTGCCAGATTAGGGCAACCGATTGGGGCATCCGTCTGGCTGGGTCGAGGAGGGCATCATCGGCGCGCACATGCGATTGGGCGATCTGCTGATACGGGCGAATCTGGTCCGGGAGGAGGATGTGGCCGAGGCGCTGCGACGCCAGGCCGGCAATGGCGGACGACTGGGCGACAACCTGGTGGCGATGGGAGCCATCGGCCAGCCGGCGCTGGAGGCCTTTTTGAAGCGGATTCCCACCGAGCCGGCCGATCTGGCGGCCACCGGGATCGACGAGGTCGATTTGCTGAGCCTGCTGATGAGGCTGATCTATACAGGCCGTCTGGAGACTTGCCGGCAGTTTGTGGATGCCATCCGGCTGCCTTACCACATTGTGGCCGAGCTGGTGGTGATGGCCGTGGACCGGAAGCTGCTGCGCACACTGGGAATGCGCACCTCCGACAACCCCATCGACATGGGCTACACGTTCACCGATGAGGGCAAGCGGTGGACGCTGGACGCGCTGGAGAGAGTGAGTTATGCGGGGCCAGCGCCGGTGACCCTGGAGGAGTTCACCTATCAGGTGAGCGTGCAGAAGCTGACCAACGAACGAGTCACACTGGAGCGCATCCGCGCGTCGCTGGGGGAGTTGACCTTCGATGAGAGCCTTGTGGAACAAAGCGGCCCGGCGTTGAACTCCGGCCGGGCGATGCTGCTCTATGGACCTCCGGGCAACGGCAAGACTTCGTTCGCACATTCGCTGGGCGGAGTCTTCAGCGACGTGATCTACGTGCCCTACGCGATCATTGTGGAGGGGCAGATCATCCGCTTCCACGACCCCAGCATCCACGTCGTGGTGAGCCCCACGGAGCTGGGCGACGAAGGGGAAATCTCGTTTATCCGGGCGGAGGAATATGACGCGCGCTGGGTTCCCTGCCGCAGGCCGTTCGTGGCCACGGGCGGCGAACTGACGCTGGAGATGCTGGAGCTGCGCTACGACGCGACAGGCCACTTCTACGAAGCGCCGCTGCACCTGAAGGCGCTGGGCGGATGTTTTGTCATCGATGACTTCGGGCGACAACTGGTGAGCCCGACAAGCTTGCTCAACCGCTGGATTGTGCCGCTGGAGAGCCGCGTGGATTACCTGAAACTGCATACCGGCAAGAGCTTCAGTGTGCCGTTTGAGGAGCTGGTGATTTTTTCGACCAATCTGGAGCCGGAAGCGCTGATGGATCCCGCGTTTCTGCGGCGGCTGCCCTACAAGATCGAGGTGGGAGCGCCGAGCGTGGAAAATTACCGGATCATTTTTGAAAAAGAGTGCGCGCGGCAGGGAATGACGCTGCCCGGCGAGGCCTTCAATGCGATGGTTCAGAAGCTGAGGAAGGAACAGGGGCTTGAACTGGCGGCATTCCAGCCGAAGTTTATCGTGGATCAGGTGGTGGCGACGTGCCGGTTCATGGGTCAGGCGCCGCACTTTGAGCCGCGGTTCATCGAGTATGCGTTGAAGAATCTGCGGGTGCGGCGGAGCGCGCCCGCGGAGAAGTGAAGGCGAGGGGGCGCCCGGCGAAGGGCCATAAAGTGCTGTAGCGATAAATCTCCCACCCTGGCCGCAAAAACAAGAGCGCGGCGAGGGTGGGGCACCCACTTTGTTGGTATTGGGTCAGATGGCGGTTTCGCCGCGTTCGTCGTTGCGGATACGGATGGCTTCGTCGATGCGGCTAATGAAGATTTTGCCGTCGCCGATGTGTCCGGTGCGGGCCACAGCGAGGATGACCTCGACGGCCTTGTCTTTCCGGTCGTCGTTGACCACCAGCTCGATCTTGATCTTGGGCAGCAGATCGACGGAGTATTCACGGCCGCGATAGAACTCGGTGTGGCCCTTCTGGCGGCCATGGCCGCGCGCCTCCAGAATCGTCATGCCTTCAATGTTTGCCTCAAGCAGCGCTTCCTTGACCGCATCCAGCTTGGATGGCTGAATAATAGCTTCAATCTTGACCATGTGCGGAACCCTCGTTTGACAGCGTAACAGGCGGGAGGGCTGGTGTGGCCGTTCCCGGCAAATCTTTTTGTCGGACCGATTCAACTGAGTTGAATCGGAAGGGAGCAAAAGCAGGTCCTTCGGCTCTCCTGCCCCTTCGCAAAGTTCAGGGGCAGGATCGTTCAGGATGACAACGCCATTGCTCAGGAGTTCAGGTCGTAGCCTTCCTCGCCGTGCTGGGAGATGTCGAGACCGGCGGCTTCTTCTTCGGCGGAGACACGCAGGCCCATGGTCTTGTCGACCACGAACAGCATCGCCAGGGTGCCCACGATGGCGAGCGACCAGCCAAAACCCGCGCCAACAGACTGGTTCAGGATCTGATGCCAGTTGCCGTCGATGGCTCCGGCAGCCATGGGGTTGCCGGCGGCGTTCTTTCCGAAGACAGCGTTGATGGCGCCGCAGGCCAGCAGGCCGGTGAGCAGCGCACCCATGGTTCCGCCCACACCGTGTACGCCAAAGGCGTCGAGGGAGTCATCATAGCCGAAGAACCGTTTGACGCGGAAGACCATGAAGCAGCAGACGACGCCGGCGATGGCGCCGATGGCGAGCGCGCTCATGGGCTGAACAAAGCCGGAGGCCTGGGTGATGGTGGCCAGTCCGGCGACCGCTCCGGAGATGGCGCCCAAGGCGGTGGGCTTGCCGTTCTGCAGCCACTCGGTGACCACCCATCCGATGGCGGCGGCAGCGGCGGCGAACTGCGTGTTGACAAAGGCGCTGGTGGCCAGCGGACCGGCGTTCAGCGCGCTGCCGGCGTTGAAGCCGAACCAGCCCACCCACAGCATCGCTGCGCCGATGAAGCTGAGCACCATGGAGTGGGGCGGCATGTCTTCATGCGGATAGCCGACGCGCTTGCCCAGATAGAGGCAGCAGACCAGCGCCGAGACGCCGCTGCTGATATGGACGACCGTGCCGCCGGCAAAGTCGAGCGTGGGAAAAGGGGCGTGGGCGTTGTTGAGACTGAGTAATCCATCAGCGCCCCAGATCATGTGTGCCAGGGGGCAGTAGACGACCAGCGACCAAAGGACAAGAAAGACGGCCATCGCGCTGAACTTGACGCGTTCGGCAAAGGCGCCGGTGATCAGCGCCGGGGTAATGATGGCGAACATGAGTTGGTAGACCATGAAGGTCTGCTCGGGAATGGTGCCGCCGTAGCTGGGATTAGGCGCGAGCGAGACGCCGCGCAGGAAAAGGTGCTCAAATCCGCCGACGAAGGCCGAGCCATGGCCAAAGGCCAGCGAGTATCCAACGATGGCCCAAAGAACGGTAATCAGCCCCATCATGGCGAAGCTCTGCATCATGGTGGCGAGGATGTTTTTGCGGCGGACCAGGCCGCCGTAGAACAGAGTCAGGCCGGGCGCGGTCATCATCAGGACCAGGGCCGCGGAGACCAGCACCCAGGCGTTATCGCCGGCCAGCCGGGCGCTGTCGGCGGCGGCCTGGGCGTTTTGTACGGCCTGTTGCAGGGCGGCGATCTGGGCCTGCGTGTCGGAGGCGGCTGGTTGAGCGAGAGTCAGGGCCGGGGTTGCCAGCGCGGCAGACAGGAACAGCAGTGTGATTCCGCGACGAAACATAAAGATTCCACTCCTAAAAAAATGCGATGGGCAAGAGCCTTGCGCAGGGCCGGTATTCCGGCCTCCCGGACGAGGTGAACAAAGACGCGCCGGCAACCACAGTCAGCGCGGATGAAGGGCACTGCCGGAGCAGGAACTTCGCTTGAGGACAATCAGGCGTGGCTGGACCAGCTCGTGGCAAGGGCATAATGGCTCAACTCGTCGATGATTCTAATGAGGGATTCTAGAAATATCCGTATAAGGAACCCATGAAGATTTCCAGCAAAATAAGGAACCCATAAAGATTTTTTGCAAAAAACGGTCAAAAAGGCCGGCCAGAGGGGTAAATCCTTATGGGAATATCATCGTCTCCGTGCTGCGGGATTTTCCCGCGGCCCGTTCCAGCGGCTTGCATGGAGAGGCTCTAAATGGCGGTTTCGCCGCGTTCGTCGTTGCGGATGCGGATGGCTTCGTCGATGCGGCTGATGAAGATTTTGCCGTCGCCGATGTGCCCGGTGCGGGCGGCGCCGAGGATGACCTCGATGGCCTTCTCTTTCCGGTCGTCGTTGACCACCAGCTCGATCTTGATCTTGGGCAGCAGATCGACGGAGTATTCACGGCCGCGATAGAACTCGGTGTGGCCCTTCTGGCGGCCATGGCCGCGCGCTTCCAGAATCGTCATGCCTTCAATGCTTGCCTCGAGCAGCGCGTCCTTGACAGCATCCAGCTTGGATGGCTGAAGAAAAGCTTCTATCTTGACCATGTGCGGAATCCTCGTTTGAAAGCGTAACAGGCGGGAGGGCTGGTGCGGCCGTTCCCGGCGAATCTTTTTGTCGGACCGACTCAACTCAGTTGAATCGGAGGGGAGCAAAAGCCGGACCACTTCGACTTTGCTCCGTGCATACTTTCGGCTCCCCTGCCCCTTCGCAAAGTTCAGGGGCAGGAGCAGGGGAAGCCGGGATGACAACGCAGCTGCCTACGAGTTCAGGTCGTAGCCTTCCTCGTTGTGCTGCGAAAGGTCGAGGCCGGCGGCTTCCTCTTCGGCGGAGACGCGGAGGCCGACGAGCTTGTCAACGACGAAGAGCAGCACCAGCGTGCCGATGATGGAGATGCCCCAGGCAATGGCGATGCCGGCGGATTGATTGAGCATCTGTCCCCAGTGGCCGTCGATAGCGCCGGAGGGGAGCGGGTTGCCTGCAGCGTCCTTGAAAACCGGGTTGATGACGCTGGCGGCAAACAGGCCGGTAAACAGGGCGCCGACGGTTCCGCCGGCTCCGTGCACGCCAAAGGCGTCCAGGGAGTCGTCGTAGCCGAAGAAGCTCTTGACCATGAAGACCATGAAGAAGCAGACGAGGCCGGCGACCAGGCCGATGACCAGGGCGCTCATGGGCTGGACAAATCCGGAGGCGGGGGTGATGGCGACCAGTCCGACAACCGCGCCGGAGATCGCTCCCAGGGCGGTGGGCTTGCCGTTGTGAATCCACTCGGCGATGGACCAGCCGATGGCGGCCGCGGCGGTGGCGAAGTGGGTGTTGACGAAGGCGCTGGTGGCCAGGGGGCTTGCCGCGAGGGCACTGCCGGCGTTGAAGCCGAACCAGCCCACCCACAGCAGGCACGCGCCGATGAAGCTGAGCACCATGGAGTGGGGCGCCATTTTGGTTTGGGGGTAACCGATGCGCTTGCCCATGTAGAGGCAGCAAACCAGCGCCGAGACGCCGCTGGTGATGTGGACGACGGTGCCGCCGGCGAAATCGAAGCTGGGGAAGCGGGCGTGAATGTTGGCGGAGTTGAGCAATCCGTCAACGCCCCAGACCATGTGCGCCATGGGACAATAGACAACCAGCGACCAGAGCGACAGGAAGATGGCCATGGCGCTGAATTTCATGCGCTCGGCAAAGGCGCCGCAAATCAGCGCCGGGGTGATGATGGCGAACATGAGCTGGTAGATCATGAGGGTCTGCTCGGGAATGGTGGCGGCGTAGTCAGCGTTGGGGGTGACGCCCACGCCGCGCAGGAAGAGGTGCTCGAAGCCGCCGACGAAGACCGAGCCGTGGCCGAAGGCCAGCGAGTAGCCGACGATAGCCCATAGAACAGTGACCAGGCACATCATGGCGAAGCTCTGCATCATGGTGCCGAGGATGTTCTTTTTGCGGACCAGGCCGCCGTAAAACAGCGCCAGTCCGGGGCCGGTCATGAGCAGGACCAGGGCGGCCGAACACAGCATCCAGGCGTTGTCGCCGGCCGACTGGGCGCTGGCGGCGGCAGCGGCGGCGGCGATCTTGTTGGCATCCACAGCCTGTTGCAGGGCAGCGATCTGGGCTTGTGTGGCTGGAGCCGAGGCGGCTGGGGATTGGTCAGGGGTTACGGCCAGAGCCATTGACGGGAGTCCCAGCAGGGCGGTGAGAAACAGCAGTCTGATTCCACAACGGCGCATAAGGTTTCCACTTCCAGATAAATTGCGGCGGGCAAACGCCTTGTGTTGGGCCGGAACGCGAACATGTTTTCCGGATCAGGTGAACATCGATGCACCGGCTGCGTGGGACTGCGTGGTTCCAGGCCACAGCCGAAGCAGGAATTACGTTGAAGAACAGCCAAAAGCAACTCACGCCAGCATGCGGACGGTGAGATTGGCACAACTATGCGTGAATCTTAAAAGAACTGTAGAGCCTAATGAATAAGGAACCTATGAAGACGAATAAGGAACCCATGAAGATTGATGAAAAAGCCGCTCGACGTGCCAGCAAAAAAGAAATCGCAATGGAATCTTGTATTGTCTCTGCGCTAATTGAATTCTCCCGTAGACCGGAAGGGCGCGCCTGCCAAGGGGAGCGGGGCGGGAGTTGAGTATTTCGAATAAATCGCGTGACCGGACAATCAGGAGCGCGCTATGATATTTGGTTATGAAAACCAAATCAGTTCTGCGTCATCTCAAAGCCACGAAGCGGATTGCCATCTGGTCAGCGGCCATGACCGGTCTGGCAGTGACGGGATTAGCCCAAACGACGCCAGTACCGAAACAACCAGCGCCGGCGGCGGCACAAGCAGAACAGACAACGGCTGCGCCGGCACAATCAGCTTCAGCACAAATTGCCGGGTACAAGATTGAAGAGACGCGTCTAGGACAGTTTGAATGGAATGGTGGCGCGACTCCATTGGTGAGCGGTGACCACCGTCACGTTGCTTATGTCACGGGGGGCGGGAGTTGTTCAGCAGGGAAGCATGCTTGTATTCTCCTGGATGGCCAAGCGATACCTCTAAACGAACACTACAACGTGATCCTCGGAATGAGTTTTGGCAATCTGGCCTTGAGTTTCGATGGCAAGCACTGGGCCTATGGTGCTTACGATGGCAAGAAATCGAGGCTCCTCGTGGACGGAAAGCCTACGGCAGAATGCGACGGCTGCGGGCAGTACAGTGGACTGGTCTTCAGTCCCGATGGAACAAGGCTCGCCTATGTGACAGGGAAGGCCGACCGGAAGCATTCCTCGTTCCGGGAAGTGGTGGACGGAGTGACGAGCCCGGAATACGACATGGTTGAACGAGCTGCCTTCAGCCCGGACAGCAAGCATGTAGCCTATGCGGCCAAAATGGGCAACCTTTGGACGATGATTGTGGACGGCAAGCCGGGTGCAACCTACGACTCGGTTAAAGATCCGGTCTTCAGCCCGGACAGCAGGCGCTTGGCGTATATAGCGGGGCAGGGCGGGCTGTGTTCAATGGTGGTGGATGGTCAGGTGGGAACTGGTTACACAGGTATCTACATTGCGCCGAAATATCCTTGGCCCTTCAGCCCGGATAGCAAGAGCGTAGCCTATGCGGCTCAGAAGAGCATTGAGTTTGATAAGAAGACGCTGACAGGCGAGCGGATGCAGAAGGGATCTGAATGGGTGATGGTAGTGGATGGGCAGGAAAGTCCTGCGTACAAATATATCGGTGTTGGTTCTCCCGCTTTCAGCAAAGACGGAAAGCACATGGCTTATTCGGCATGGTGGGGCGGCCGAGATCCGTGGAGACTTGTGGTGGATGGGAAGCCGGGCGATGAATATTTCGGCATTTATTACCCACTCTTCAGTCCCGATGGCAAGCATATCGCTTTTTTCGCCCCAAAACCCGGAACCGGGAAATCGTGGACACTGGTTGAGGACGGCCAATGGGGTACCGAATACTATTTTGTCAGCGTATCGACCTTCAGTTACGATAGCCAGCACTTTGCCTATGCGGCTCAGACCCGCCAGGGACTTAACCCGGTTGGAGATCCATTCGGGGGCGGTGGATGGTCAGTTGTTTTGGATGGTAAGAGGGGAACGGAGTACAACGTAATCATTCCAAGTACGCTGTTATACAACAGCAACGGCTCTCTCGAATTTCTTGCCATTCAGAAAGAAAATCATTCAATGCTCGAACATCACGGCTCGCTTTATCGGGTGAAGTACACTCCGATTCCGTAAGCCAGGCGGAGTTGGGCGACTTACCAATCTCATGCCGGTGAGAGGTATAGTAGAAGCATGGCAGCGACGGCAGAGCGGGATCGGTATCTATTTGGGGCGCTGGAGAGCAGCGCGAATAACCGCGCCAAGGTGCAGGAAGCGAGCTACGGCTATGAAGTGCCGGAGGGCATTTTGCTGACCTCGCTGGATTATGCGGTGAACTGGATACGGAAGAACTCCCTCTGGCCGATGACCTTTGGGCTGGCCTGCTGCGCCATCGAGATGATGTCCACGGGCGCCTCGCGCTACGACATCGCGCGATTCGGCGCGGAGGTCTTCCGGGCTTCTCCGCGGCAATCGGATGTGATGATCGTTGCCGGGCGGGTATCTCAGAAGATGGCCCCGGTGTTGCGCCGGCTTTACGACCAGATGCCGGAGCCCAAGTGGGTGATCTCGATGGGCGCCTGCGCCACCTCCGGCGGGGTTTTCAACAACTATGCGGTGGTGCAGGGCGTCAACCAGGTGGTGCCAGTGGATGTGTATGTTCCGGGGTGTCCGCCGCGCCCGGAGCAACTGATCTACGCGCTTACGCTTTTGCAGGAGAAGATTCAGCGTGAGCCGCGCAGCCTGTTGAAGACCTTGAATGTGGGATAAGCAGGACAAAAAAACCGATTTGCGAAAAGAAGATTACCAAGGTAATTTTTAGTCACTCTCAAAGTGTACTTTAGAGTTACATCTCAAGCTCTTGATAGAAATACCTCTTCCGAAAACGCCGCGGATGATGGTAGGTTGAACAGTACATGCTGGCAGCGATGGTATTCCCAACTATGAAGCGCCTAGTTTAGCCGGGGTCGTTGTACGGGTTCGCCGGCAGCATAGTCCATTTGTCGCCCAGATAGTCCATTTGTCGCCCAGATTGATTACGGAGGAGAAGAGTATGTTTTCGAGTGTTTCAAAGTCAGTGAGCCGGTTTGCCGCCCTGACAATTCTGGCGTCGGCGCCGGTTGCACTGGTAGCCCAGGTTGTTCCGGCCGTGCGAGGAGGGTCTCGGGCCGATACCCCGTCGAAGTGGGACATCTTTCTGGGTTACAGTTACCTGTCGCCCCATGCCACAGTGACAAGGACCTCCACATTTCCGGTCGAGACTGGCTCTTACGATTCCGTTCCAGTCGGCGAGATCGCCAGCGTTTCGTATTTCTTCAATCGCTCTGTTGGCGTCCAGGCGGAAGTAGGCATTCATGAGTGGGGCTCACAGAATTCGAATCCTCCAGGGCAAAACGGAACACTGGGCGACAATGACGGCTTTACGACCGTCTCCGGCGGCTTGGTTTTGCGTCACCCCTCGGCCACCTTCACGCCGTTTGTGCATGTGGCCGGAGGCGAGGCGCTGGTCGACGGCCCGGTTCACAACCCCTTTACCTGGGGCCCCAACGTAACTGTCGGCGGCGGCCTGGACTACGGGTTGAACCGTCATCTGTCCATCCGTATCATCCAGGCCGACTATGAGTACATGAATATCGACTTTGGCGCGGGCCAAGGCGAGACGGTCGGGATCAATTCATATCGCTTGAGCGCCGGCATTGTCTTCAACGCCGGATTGATCAGGCCCCCTGAGCAGGTGGGCCTGTCATGCTCGGCGAGTCCGGTTACGATCTTTGCCGGCGACCCGGTCACGGTGACGGCGACGACCAGCGGGCTGAATCCCAGGCTGCACACGGTTTATACCTGGAGCGGCAGCGGCGTGACCGGTAACGAGACGACGGCCACGGTGGCTACCGGCTCGCTGGCCCCTGGCTCCTACACGGTGAAGTGCGGCGTGAAGGAAGGCAAGGAAGGCAAGGAAGGCGTCAAGGCCTGGGAATCCGCCAGTGCATCGGCCATCTTTACGGTGAAGGCCTTCGAGCCGCCAACCGTCAGCTGCTCGGCCAGCCCCAGCACCATCAAGCCGGGTGAAACCAGCGCCATTACCACGGCCGGGGTCAGCCCGCAGAACCGCCCGTTGACCTATAGCTACGCGGCTACGGCGGGCACGGTGGAGGGCAACGGCGCGAGCGTGACCTTCTCCTCGACCGGCGCGCCGACCGGCGAGGTGGGGATCACCTGTACGGTGACCGACGACAAGAGCCAGACGGCAACCTCGAGCACCAGCGTGACCATCCTGGCCCCGTATGTGGCTCCGATTCCGCACTCCCAGCCGCTTGGTTCGATCGACTACGGCAAGGACAAACAGCGTCCGGCGCGCACGGACAACGAAGCCAAGGCGGTTCTGGACGGAATCGCTCTGGACCTGCAGAGACAGCCGGATGCCAAGCTCGCGTTAGTGGGCGAGGCCAATGCCAAGGAGCAGGCCACGACCGCCGGCGAAGCCAAGGCCGCGAAGAAGAACAAGCACCTCAAGGTGGTGGATCTGGCCGCCGATCGCGCCGTCAACGCGAAGGACTATCTGGTGACGGAGAAGGGCATTGACGCTTCCCGCATCAGCGTGTGGACGGGCACGGAAGACGCTCAGAAGGTGGAAATCTACCTGGTGCCCGCCGGCGCGAACTTTGCGGCCGACGTGCAAAGAATCACTCCGGTAGACGAGACTGTGGTGAAGCCGGCGCCGCACAAGAAGGTGCCCGCCGCCAAGCCCGCGAAGAAGTAACTTCAGGACGCGGACGAAGCAGTAAATGCTGAATGCGGCCGGCGCCCGGCCGCAAAAAACGAGGGGCTGCGCTGTCTGCTCGACAGTTGCAGCCCCTTTGTGCAGTTGCATCAATGCTCATCCCTGCCCGGCCGCAGCATCAAATCCTTGATCGCCTCGCGGGGGTCCTTGCCTTCGTCCAGAATCAGTTCCATCTGCTCGGTGATGGGCATTTCGATCCCCTGCCTGCGGGCCAGGCCCAATGCCGCGCGCGTGGTCAGAACGCCCTCTGCCACTTTGCCGCCTAATCCGGCAAGTACATCCACAAGATTGCGGCCCCGGCCCAGCTCCTGGCCCACGGTGCGGTTGCGGCTGAGCGAGCCGGTGCAGGTCAGCACCAGGTCGCCCACGCCGGAGAGCCCGGCCAGCGTTTCGCGGCGCCCGCCGCAGGCTACGGCCAGCCGCGTAATCTCGGCAATGCCGCGTGTCATGAGGGCGGCTGTGGAGTTGTGCCCCAGCCCCACTCCATTGGCAACTCCGGCGGCAATGGCGATCACGTTCTTCAGCGCCCCGCCCATCTCCACGCCGATCACGTCCGTCGAAGTGTAGAGCCGCAACGTCTCCGAAGCGAGCTCAGTCTGTATGCGGGCGGCAATGGCCGGGTCGTCAAACGCGACGGTGATGGCGGTGGGCTGCCCCTGGGCCACTTCCAGCGCGAAGCTGGGGCCGCTGAAGGCTCCAATCGGCAGCTTGAGGCCGGCAGCTTCCGTTTCCGCCAGGCACGAGGCGATCACCTGGGTCATGCGCAGAAAGCTGTGGTCCTCCAAACCCTTGGTGGCGCTCACGATGATCTGGCCGGGGTGAAGATAAGGGCGCAGACGCGCAAGCGTGGCGCGGAGAAACTCCGAGGGAACCACGGAGACGACAATCTCCGCCTCGCGTACAGCGGCGTTGTCGCCCGTGACGGTGAGCCCCGAGGGAATGGGAAAGCCGGGAAGAAAAAGCGAGTTTTCACCGGCGTCTACAATCTGCCGCGCCATCTCGTCGCTGTGCGCCCACAGAGTGAGCTGGTGCCCGCCGCGCCGGTCGAGTGAGAGGGCGATAGCGGTTCCCCAGGCTCCGGAACCTAGAATTGTGATGCGGCTCATGCGGTCTTTTTGGCTCCCAGCTTGGATTCCGTGCCGGCCAGCAGCCGGCGTATGTTCTGGTGGTGCTTGGCGATCAGCAGCAGGGCGACAGCGATCTGAACGGCGATGAAAAACGGAGGCCGGTCGCCGCCGGCCTGCATGTGGCCCAGCCACCAGGCAAAGATCGGAAAGCTGGCCGCGCCCAGAACCGAGGCCAGCGAGACGTAGCGGCTCAGTGCCAGCACCACAAAGAAAACGGAGATGGCCGCCAGCGCCGCCCACGGCGATGCCACTAGAAAGACGCCAAAGCCCGTGGCCACGCCCTTGCCGCCCTTGAAGCCCAGCCACACCGGAAAGATGTGCCCCAGAACCGCCGCCAGCGCGGCCAGCGCCCGCATGCTGTCCGGCGCGGCGCCGGGAGCGAGCAGGTGACCGATCAGCCCTCCCAGCCACACCGCGCAGCAGCCCTTGAGCATATCCATCAGAAAGGTGGCCGCGGCCAGCCCCTTGCCGCCGGTGCGCAGAACATTGGTGGCTCCAATGTTCCCGCTGCCGGTTTGGCGGATGTCCTGGTGACGAAAGAGGCGCACCAGCACGTAGCCGCTGGGAATCGACCCCAGCAGGTAAGCAACAACCACGATGAGCAGGCAGGCGAGAATCATAACGAAGGAGAGTTTATCAGGTCACGTGCGGATAGCGCCGCTTCCGCTTTTTCCAGTGATACCCCGCGCAGCAAAAAAACCTTGCTCCGCGACAACTCGCCGGCTTTAAGCTCCACGGCATTCTTCGGCACGTCCAAGCTTTCGGCCAGAAACGCAATCAACGCTTGGTTGGCGCGGCCTTCCAGCGGCGGAGCTTTCACGGCAATCTTCAGTTGCGCCGCCGCCCCCTCGCCGTAAATTCCGGTGATGGCCGTCTTCTTCGCGCCGGGCTGCGCGCGCACAGCCAGGGTGACGCCCTCTGGAGTGGAGCGCAGCATCAGGCCTGCTCCCGGATGGCCGCGCGCGCCCCGAACAGCGCCGTGCCCACGCGGATGCGCGTTGCGCCCTCCTCGATGGCCAGTGCAAAATCCTCGCTCATGCCCATCGAGAGCGTCTCCAGCGCAAGCCTGGGATGCGCCTTCGCCCAGCGCTCGCGCCACTCCCGCAATTCGCGAAAGCAGGCCCGCGTCTCCGCCTCGCTCACGTCCAGCGGCGCAATCGTCATCAGACCGCGCGTTTGCAGATGTTCCAGATCCGGCAGCCGCTCCAGCAACTCCGCGGCCACGGCCGACTCCGGCTCCACGCCCGATTTGCTCTCCTCCGGGCTCAGCTTCACCTCGATCAGCACCGGCAGCCGCTTGCCCAGCTTGCCCGCCGCTTCGTTCAACCGCTCGGCCAGCCGCAGCGAATCCAGCGTATCGATTCCATCGAACAATTCCACCGCTCGCGCCGCCTTGTTCGATTGCAGATGCCCAATCAGGTGCATGCGAATCGGCCTCGCGGCGCGTTGGCGCAGCAACTCTAGCTCAGCTGCCTTGTCGGCAAACTCCTGCACGCGATTCTCGCCGAAGAGCGTCAGCCCCAGCGCGGCAGCCTCGGCCATCGTCGCCGCCGGATGCGTCTTCGTCACGGCCATCAGCTCCACTTCGCCGCGCCCGCGACCCGCCCTCCGGCAAGCCGCCTCAATCGCCGCCTCCAGCCGTTCGAAATTTTCAGCTAACGTCGTCATAGTATGGAAGAAACCCCTGCGAGCGCTCAGCGAGCGTCTGCCCCACGCAGGCGGTAAGGTGAGAATCCACTAAACTCATGGCGCGCAAGCGCCGTCTGCCCCACCGCAGGTGGCCAGAAACTTCTCCGCCTCCAGCGCCGCCATGCACCCCGACCCGGCCGCCGTAATCGCCTGCCGGTAGCGCCGATCCTGCACGTCCCCGCAGGCATAGACCCCCGGAACCACCACGCCATTCTTCGTAACCAGCACGTTGCCCGTCGTCCGAATGTAGCCGTCGCCGTCCAGATCGATCTGCCCGGCAAATATCTTAGTATTCGGCTCGTGTCCGATGCCCAGAAACAATCCGCTGATAGCCAGCGTGCTCTGCTCGCCGGTCGTCACGTCGCGCAGCCTGACGCCCTTCACTTCCTTCTCATCCACGCCCAGCACTTCTTCGATCACCGTATTCGCGCGCAACTCAATCTGCTTATGAGCATGAACACGGTCGAGCATAATCTTCGAGGCACGGAACCCCGCCCGGCGATGCAGCAGCGTCACCTTCGATGCAAAGCGCGTCAGAAACAGCGCCTCTTCCATCGCCGAATCGCCCCCGCCCACCACCGCAATTTCCTTGCCCCGGAAGAAAAATCCGTCGCACGTCGCGCAACTCGAAACCCCGTGCCCGATCAGCGCCTGTTCGCTCTTCAACCCCAGCCAGCGCGCGCTCGCACCGCTGGCCACAATCAGCGTCCGCGTCAGAATCTCGCCCGCCGAAGTCTGCAAGCGGAAGGGGTTTTCCTTCAAGTCCACCGAAGCCAGATGCGCATGCTGAAGCGTCGCTCCAAACCGCGCCGCCTGCTTCTTCATGTTGTCGATCAGCTCCGGCCCCTGAATCCCCTCCGGCCAGCCGGGAAAATTCTCCACCAGCGTGGTCATCGAGAGCTGGCCCCCAGGCTCGTGCCCCTCCAGAATCAACGGGTTAAGGCCGGCGCGCCCGGTGTAGATAGCGGCAGTCAGTCCGGCGCAGCCGGAGCCCAGAATTACGGTCGAACGAATCTCTGTCATCTGCTTTCCCTGCTTGATTTTAGCTCTTGCTGAGGGCAGACCATCGTTTCTCAGGCCCGACCCACTGTTTCTGATGAGTTTCAGGCCGTTTTTGACTCTCTTCCTGCTCCGCAACACAACAAATTCTCATTGAATCTTCTTGTTACTTAAAGGTTTCCAGCCAAAACCAACTTCTGCCGATAAAAGAACTGTGGCCGTCTTCGAGCCTTCTCAGAGTTTTCCTAAGAAAATTCCAAGGCGACCCCGAACTTTCGCTCTGGAGCGCACCCCTTGTCCCACTCCCCCAACCGCCGCCGCGCCGCAGCCTGGCTTCTCGCCTCGCTCCTGTTGCCGGTCTCTGCGGTGGCTGGCGGGCCAAAGCACGTGGCCGGCGTCAGCTACTTCAATCCCGGAGTGTTAGGTCAGACCGTTCACTGGGCCAACGGCCAACTGAATTACTACGTCGATCAGGGACCGTTGAACTCCTCCGTCACTAACGCTCAGGCCAAAGCCATGGTCGATGCGGCAGCCGCGCTCTGGAGCGCGATTCCCCCCGCCGGCGTCACGCTCACCGACAAGGGCTCTCTCAACGAAGACGTCAGCGGCGCCAACATCCTCGTCAGTGGCACAAATTTTACCGTGGCCAACGAGCAAACCAGCCAACTCGGCGTCCTCATCGAGCCGGCCGACATCACCCCCTCAGCCACCAGCTATCCGCTGGGTATCATCTTCGACGCCGACGGCTCGGTCATCAACGCCCTTTTCGGCGCGGGCGTCAGCCAGCAAAACAGTTGCCAGAACAACGGCGTCTACGTGTGGCTGGACAACGTCAACCCCGACGCCACCATCGCCCACGCCATCATCCTGCTCAACGGCCTCTGCGCCACGAATGCCAACCTGCTGGCCATGATGAGCTTTGAGCTGGAGCGAGCCTTCGGGCGGATTCTCGGCCTGGACTACTCCCAGGTCAACCCCGGCGCGCTCACCAACGGCGAAGCCAACGGGGCAGAGGAGTTGGACGGCTGGCCCGTCATGCAGCCCATCAGCGGCCTCTGCGGAGCATCCGGCGGCGCCTGCATCCCCAATCCCTCCGTCCTTCGCTGGGACGACATCGCCGCCCTCAACCGCATCTACCCCATCACCGCCGCCAACCTCGCCGCCTTTCCCGGCAAGCAACTCACCGCCTCGAACACCGTCTCCATCCAGGGGACTATCACTTTCAAAACCGGCGCGGGAATGCAAGGCGTCAACGTCGTCGCGCGGCCGCTGGACTCCAACGGCAACCCGCTCTACCAGTACACGGTCACCTCTGTCTCCGGCGTCTCCTTCAACGGCAATCACGGCAACCCCGTCACCGGCTTCACCGACGACAACAGCAATCCACTCACCCAATGGGGATCGAACGCCGTCTCCACGCAGGGCTTCTTCGACCTCAGCGGAATGCCCCTGCCGCCCGGAGCAACCACCGCCAACTACCAAGTCGCCTTCGAGCCTATCAATCCGCTTTACATCCTCACCAACTCGGTCGGCCCCTATCTCGACGGCTCGCCGGAGCCATCGGGAACGCTTGCTCCCATCTCGGTTCCGTCCATGTCGGCGGGCAGCGCGCAGACCCTCACCGTCAATGTTTCCGACTCCGCCATGGGTGGCTATGACGACGCCATTGGAACCCAAGCCCAGCCGCGCATCCTCCCCGCCAGCGGACTCTGGGCCGGACGGCTCAGCCAGGTGGGCCAGACCGACTGGTTCACCTTCCCCGTCCGCGGCGGCCGCTCCTTTACCGTGGTCACCGTGGCTCTCGACGAAACCGGCGCTCCCACCAGCGCCAAAGCCATGCCGTCGCTGGGCGTCTGGGATGCCTTCGATGCGGTAGGCTCCACGGCCGTCGGATCTGAAGCCGGGCTCAACGGCTTGGCCACCGGCGAGAGCTGGCTGCAGGTCTCCGCCACGGGCGACGACATCGTCCGCCTTGGCATCGCCGATGAGCGCGGCGATGGCCGCCCCGACTACGCCTACCAGGGCTGGGTGCTCTACGCCGACACCGTCCAGCCCCTGCGCCTGCCCGCCTCCGGCGGACCCATCGTCCTTCACGGCATGGGCTTTCGCTCCACGGACACGGTGCAGGTCGGCGGTCAGCAAGCCCTGGTCACCAGCATCTCGCCCAACGAAATCACCGCCATCGCTCCCGCTGCCGCCAGCGGCGTCACCGGCTCGGTCAACGTCGAGGTGGACGACCTGCCCGTCTACTACGCCTCCGCGGTCATCTCCGGCGGCCTCAGTTACGACTCCGGCACGGGCGACTCGCTCACCCTGGTCACCGCGCCCACCAGTTCCGTCCCCATCGGCGTTCCCGAGCCCTTCTCTGTCCTCGCCCTTGACTCCAATCTCACCCCCGCCGGCGGTGTCTCGGTCATCTACACCGTCACCAGCGGAACCGCCACCCTGGGCTGCGGCCTCTCCACCTGCACCGTCACCGCAACCGGTGACGGACGCGCCTCCATCAACGTCACCGCTGCCAGCAGCGCATGGTCCATCGTCACCGCCTCGCTCACCAACATCTCCACCAGTCTCAAAACCGAGTTCTATGGAGGAACGCCGCCCACCCTGGCCTCGCTCTCGCCCATGCTCTCGCTGGCCGCCGGGGCCACCATCACCTGGACAACCCAGGCCCTGGTGCTCAACAACGGCCTTCCCCTCAGCGCCCAATCCGTCGCCTGGCAAACCTCCAGCAGCGGCATCACCTTCCAGTCCGGCGCCGTCACCACCAACTCCAACGGCATCGCCGCCAAATCCCTCACCGTCGGCCCGCTCGCCGAGGGCCAAACCGTCACCGCCACCGCCTGCCTCAACGGAACCTCGCAGTGCATCACCTTCACCGCATTCGGCGCCCGTCCGGAGTACGCCACCCTCCAGGCCGTCTCCGGAACCTCGCAGAGCCTCGCCCTCAGCGGAACCCCCGCGCAGATTACCCTCCGTGTCCTCGACATGGACGGCAACCCCATGGCCGACGCCACCGTCACGCTCTATCAGGCGCTCTATGCCTGGACCCCGCCTTGCGGCCTGCACGGCCCCTGCGTACAGGGCGCGCTGCTCGCCACCCAAGCCGCCACCGCCACCTCCGCCCTCGACGGCACCGTCAACTTCGCCCCCGCATCCCTCCCCGCCGTAGCTACCAACCTCCTGGCCCTCGCCGTCACCGGCAACACCGGAAGCGTGAACATCGCCGTCGAGCAGCATCCGTAATGCTCAAGGAGAAAATTGCCGGAAATTAGGTTTTCCAATATTTCAGAAGCAGGATCCAGGTTCCTCGCAAGTATTTATTTCGAAGTAAATGTGCTTGCTGGAACGAGTTCAGTTTCGATGCCATCATCAAACTTGACATGGGTTGCTATGAGCACAGCCATATCAGATGGAGTTCTCGCCATAATCATGCACTCGATCACTGCTTCTGGCGTAAACGTGATGACCAGAGCAAATTCGGTGTTGGGATTGTGAGGTGGATTAGGCGTCATCGCTGATTTCATAACCCAAAAGATATGTGACCCCAATTTGAATTGACTGAATTCTGGTTTCACAAATGCGAACCTTTTCGCCAATTCACTGGTTCCATATTGACCAAGCTTATCTATGTTCTTTTCAGTGACAATGCCAGTTGCACAACCCTGACGCGAGGCGACAAAGTTGATTATTTTCGACTCGTTTCCATTCTCAGCTATCAATAATTGCTGTGAACAGTTGATAGATTTTGCTTCCTGCACTGTTGTTGCCTGCTGAAGCGCCAGAGATTTAGCTGCCGTTTCGAATGGCTTTTTATCGATGATTCGCAACTCCGATGGAACATCATAGGAGAAACCTAGGCCGCTTTCGAAATGCCTTGAATTTTCATGCGAATTCGCAGAGCCAATAGCAGGAGCTTGTGCCATCGCTACTGAGGCGTATAAGGCGATTGCAATTGTCAGGATGTGGACTTTCATGCAGCGTAGTATACCATTCTAGTAAACTGGTATTGTCATGCTCGACCTTGGATTTGTCCGTGCCAACCTGGAACTCGTTGAGAAGAAACTGCGTGCGCGCGGGGCTGACCCGGCTGCGCTCCTGGGAGATTTTCGCGCCCTCGACGCCAGCCGCCGCGAGGCCATCACCACCGCCGAGCGCCTCAAGGCCCGCCGCAACGAGTTGAGCCAGCAGGTGGGCGCGCTGAAAAAATCCGGTCTGGACGCGACAGCCGTGATGGACGAGACCCGCGCCCTCAAGGACCAGCTCGACAATCTGGACACCACCGCCGCCACCCTCGATGACCGCCTCCGCCAGGTTCTCGCCGGCATCCCCAACCTCACCCGCGACGAAGTGCCCACCGGCACATCCGAAGCCGACAACTTCACCGTCAAGACCTGGGGCGAAATTCCCGCCTTCAACTTCGACCCTAAGCCGCACTGGGAACTGGGCGAATCCCTCGGCATCCTTGATCTGGAACGCGCGGCCAAAATCAGCGGCGCGCGCTTTGCCGTTTACATGGGCGCCGGAGCGCGTCTTGAGCGCGCTCTCATCAGCTTCATGCTCGACCTGCACACGCAGAAGCACGGCTACACGGAAGTTCTGCCGCCCTTCCTTGTGAATGCGAAATCGATGTTTGGTACGGGGCAATTGCCCAAGTTCGAGGATGATTTGTTCAAGGTTGAAAGCTCTGGACTTGAGCAGGACATAAATCGTACCCCTTCCCCTGGAGAGCTTGTTTTTGTTCCAGGTCACGAGTTTAGCTTCGAAGTTAAGCGCGTCATAGGTTCAGAAGTGGAAGTTGAACTGTTTGCGACCGAAGAATCTAGATATAAGTTGACTGTGCCAAAGAGTACACTTCTTTACTTGCGGAAGTTGTACTTGATTCCCACCGCCGAGGTTCCCGTCACCAACCTCTATCGCGACGAAATTCTCGACGAAGCGCGCCTGCCCATCTCGCTGACGGCCTACACGCCCTGCTTCCGTGCCGAGGCCGGAGCCGCCGGAAAAGACACGCGCGGCATCATCCGCCAGCACCAGTTCCAAAAGGTCGAGCTGGTCAAGTTCACCCGCCCCGAGGACTCCGACGCCGAGCACGAGCGCCTGACCCGCGACGCCGAAGAAATCCTCGAAGCTCTCAAGCTCCCCTATCGCCGCGTTCTGCTCTGCACCGGCGACACCGGCTTCTCCTCGGCCAAAACCTTCGATCTCGAAGTCTGGCTTCCCGGCCAGCAGCTTTACCGGGAGATCTCCTCCTGTTCCAACTTCGAGGCCTTCCAGGCGCGCCGCGCCAACATTCGTTACAGGCCCAGCGGCCCCAAGGGCAAGCCCGAGTTCGTCCACACATTGAACGGCAGCGGCCTGGCCGTCGGTCGCACCTGGCTGGCCATCGTCGAAAACTATCAGCAGGCCGACGGCTCGGTACTGATTCCAGAAGCACTCCAGCCCTGGATGGGCGGCTTGAAATGCATCACACGGTAAGGACAACATGATAAAAATTCTCAAAAGCTACTTCTACTGGACCTACCCGCGCGGTTGTTTTCACTACGACGTGATGGTGACGCTGATCCTGTTGTTCATCTTTATCACGCCCCACGTGTGGAACTTCGGCGACAGGCCCTCCAGCGCCGCCGGTCCAACGCATCCCATCCAGGTCATCGGCGATGGCGGCCGCGGGCTGATCATCACCGTGCCGGCCTCGGATGTCGACCTTGACCTGAAGACCACGGCCTCCAACCAGGTGGTGAAGAAGGCTCTGCACAAGGCCATCGAGCCGGTCACTGGCGATGCCGTCTTTGTCACGCGATGGGAGACCGCGCAGGACGCTCAGGGCAATTGGACCTGGAGAGTCTGGGCGATCCACTAAGAACAGATTCGCGCCATTCCATTTTCAACCTGAACCTTCAGGCTGCCAATCACGTCTAACAAGATAAGGAATTCCATGCATAAGGCAAGTCAACTTGTTTTCCCCGCGTTGATCGCGTTGCTACTGCTCACGGCGAGCGCCGCCATGGCCGCTCCCACCGCTCCCAATGAAAAGGAGAAGGACGCAGTGCTGCGCCGTCTCGACGAAGCGGCCAAAAACTTCCGCTCCACCTCCGCCGACTTCGAGTTTGATTCCGTGGAGACCGACCCGGTGCCCGACAAAGACGTGCAGAAGGGAACGGTCTACTACGAGCGCACGGGTTCTGCCTTCCAGATGGCCGCGCACATCCGCGAGTTGAACGGCAAGATTTCGTCCAAGGTCTACTCCTACACCAGAGGAGTCCTCAAGCTGTATGAAAAGCTGACCAACCAGGTAACCAGATTCAGCAAAGTCAGCCAGTACGAAAGCTATCTGATGCTCGGCTTCGGCGCCAGCGGCAAGGACCTGGAGCAGAAGTGGGAGGTCAAGTACCTGGGGCCGGAAACGCTCGACGGGGTCAGAACCGAGAAGCTGGAACTGGTGGCCAGAGACGCGACGGTGAGGAAAAACATCCCCAAGGTGACTATCTGGGTGGACACCGAGCGGGCTGTGAGCCTGAAACAGGTCTTCGACGAGGGCCCCGGCCAATACCGGGTCTGCTTCTACTTCAACATCAAGGTTAATCAGCCTCTGCCGGTAGACGCCCTCACCTTCAAGACCGACAAGCAGACCGTGTTCGTGGACCGGTAAAGCGTTTTCCGAAATGCTGCTGGTCGAAACCTATCCGTTCCAGCCGACGCGACCATCAGGGAGCGGCGGCCCTGCACCTCTCCCCAAAGGTCATACTCTTTCGGAAAACGCCATAAAGCGCCACACCGCCCAGTGCAAACAGCATGGGAAAGCACTCCAGCGTGTAGCGCGCCTCGGGCTGCACCATGGTCGTCAGCAGGGCGCTGCGCAGCAGCATATAGGCCAGCATCGGTCGCCAGAACCGGGGCCCCCGAGGACAGGTCGTCGTCCTTGGGGTGGAGAACCGCGGCCTGAGCCACATCCCCGCTACTCCCAGCAGCAGGTAAAGCAAATTCAACCCCGCGTAAGCCCAACTAAAGCAGGTCTCATCCTCGTGCTCGCCGTAGTTCCACCAGTCTAGTTCAATGGGCAGGTTTTCCACGCGCGGCCTGAGCCACATATCTGCCATCCGCCCCAGCGGCAGCCAGAGGTAATAGCGCAGCGGGTGGGCGGCGATCCGTTCGTCCGCCAGCTTGCCAAAGCGGGCATTGATCTCCGGCGTCAGCTCATGGTTCAGGTTGTAAGCGGCGGCCAGCCTGGCCGTTTCTGCGTACTGCGCCGGGGAATCGAAGGCCCGGCTCGGCAGCTTGTCCATATGCAGGGTGTCGCCGGGGACGTTCCAGACAATTTCCGAGGTGGAGACGAAGTCCAGGCACCAGGTCTTCTCCCAGCGCTCCCAGCCGTGATCGGCGGTCTCGCCCGGATCGACGGCCTGCCACGGGGCCAGCGGCTGAAAAACGTGGAAGACCTTCCAGTTGCGCCAGCTCCAGGCGGCAAATGGCATCAGCGCAAGCAGCACGCAGACCACAACCATGCGGGCCAGCTTTTTGGTTGAAATTGCGCCATCGCCCTCTCTGCGCCCCAGGCCAATCAGCAGCGCCGGCGCCAGCGCCACGGCCACCAGCGCCCCGTCCGGCCTCAGCAGCGCCGCAAAGGTCACCGCAAAGGTAAACCCGAGCGCCGGCGCCCAGCCCGGCCGGGCGCGGAAGCGGGCCGCCGACCACAGCGCCAGTGCAATGGAAAACAAGGTGGGCGCCTCGGTCATCGGCTCGGCGGCGTAAACCGCGGTGAAGGGGCAAAGCGCTGCCAGCCAGAGCGTGCAGTGCGCGGCCCCGGCGCTGAGCGCCGCGGGCGCTATCCGGCGCGCAAAATCGGCCAGCAGCAGGCAGCCGGCCAGCTCCAGCGCAATCTGCACATAGGCGGCCGAAACGTAGTTTCCCACCCCAAAGAGGCGGAAGCACAAGGCCAGAAACAGCGGGTAGCCCGGCAACCTGATCAGCGTGGGAATCAGCACGCCGTCCCCCCCGGTCAGGGCATAGCGGCCATGCAGAAGCAGGTTTTTAGCGAGATCTCCGTAGACTAGCGGGTCGCCTTCCAGTTCAAAAAACTGCTTCAGCATCCACAGGCGCAACGCCAGCCCGGAGGCCAGGGCCAGCAGCACGGACAGAGCGGCCGCCAGAGGAAAACGAATCCGGCGACTGGCTGTCGATTGACTCTCGGGGGCGGCTTCCATACGATTCGTACTGTATAGCGTAGACTGTTTTCCCGGTTTTCGCGCTCCTGTTTTTTTGCGGCCCAGTTTTCGCGGTTAGGATTAAATAAGCCCTCATGCCGGATAAGCAAATCTTCTTCGACCCGCAACGCAAACGCTGGAAACGTCTGCGCCGCATTCTCGACGCCACCGCCGTGGTTTTCACGCTGGTTTTAGCTGTTTTTATCTTCAACGTATTGCGCTATCAGCAGTTGCCCGAACTGTGGCTGCCCACGCTCCGGCACAACTACAAGGCTTTGCCCACCCGCACCCTGCTGTCCAACGGCGCAAAAGCCCCGCGCCCCGCGCGGCGCAAGACCTCCCGCAAGCCCTCCGACATCCCCTTCAACACCGGCGAGGGTTTACGCGCGGCCTACTACGTGCAGGACGACCCCGCCAGCTACTCCTCCTTCAAGGAGCACATCCACCAGATCGATATGCTCTTTCCTCAATGGCTGCACGTCAACGCTCCCCAGGGAACGCTGATGGCCATGAGCGGCGACCACATACACGAGTATCCGGTAATGGACGGCGCTACGGTGCACGACCCCGACGACTCCAACAGGGTCAAGCGGGCAATCGAGGCGGCCAGGGAAGACACCGAAATCTTTCCTCACCTCAACAACTACAGCCCCAGCACCCAGAGATGGGATCCGGCCTTCGCCGGCGTCCTGGCCGACGGCTACAAGCGCGCCGCGCTGCGCCAGCAAATCGTTCGTTTCCTGTCCGCCTTCCCCGCCTATCGCGGCATTTCGTTGGACATCGAAAACCTGCCCAACAGCTCCAGCCCCGTTTATCTGAACTTCATTCAGGAACTCTATGCCGACCTGCATCCCCGCAATCTCCGCCTCTATGTCAGCACCCTGGTTTCCACCACCGACGACGACCTGAAGCACATTGCCGTCAACTCCGACGGCATTGTGCTGATGAACTACGACCAGCATGAGATCGAGAGCGAGCCCGGACCCGTCGCCAGCCAGGATTGGTTCGTGGCCAACCTGAGCCGCGTCCTCAAAATTGTCCCCAAAGAAAAGCTCATCTGCGCCATGGGCAACTACGGCTACGACTGGACTCTCTCCATCCCCAACGCCAAAGCCCGCAGGCATCACATTCCGCCGGAGATCATTCATACCGATGTGCTGCAAGTCGCCGACGCATGGGAGCGCGCCTCCGACGCCGAGGTCGACCTGAGCCTCGATTCCGACACGCTCAATCCCCACTTCGAGTACATCGACGAGGACAATAACCAGCGCCACGTGGTCTGGTTCCTGGATGGCGTCACCGTGCTCAACCAGATGCGCGCCGCCCGCGCCCTGGGACTGCAAACCTTCGCCCTCTGGCGTCTCGGCGAGGAGGACCGCTCCCTGTGGAATGTATGGGACAAGCCCAGCGACCCGGACTCGCTGAAGGCCCTCGGCCCAGTCCCGCCCAGCCACGATGTGGACAACGAGGGCGACGGCGACATCATCCGCGTCACCGGCTCGCCCCAGCCCGGCAAGCGCACTGTCGAGGTGGATAACGACGAGTCGGACGATCGCCGTAGGCTCATCGTCAATGAGCACATGGAGGTCTATCCGCGCACCTACACCATTGAGCAATACGGTTACCACCCCAGCCAGGTCGCGCTCTCCTTCGACGACGGACCCGACCCCAAGTGGACGCCCAAAATTCTCGATGTCCTCCGCGACAAGGGCGCCAAGGGAGCGTTCATGCTCATCGGCGCGGAGGCGCAGACGAATGTCGGCCTCATGAAGCGTGTGATGCGCGAGGGCCATGAGATCGGCAACCATACCTGGACCCATCCCGACATCAGCGAAATCTCCAACCGTCAGCTCGATCTCGAACTCAAGTTCACCGAGCGCCTCTTCGCCAGCAAGCTCGGCATCCAGCCGCTCTATTTCCGTCCCCCTTACGACATCGACGAGGAACCGGACACCGACGACCAGTCCGCACCCATCGTGCGCATCCAGCAGGACGGTTACACCATCATCGGCAGCAAGTTGGACACCAACGACTGGAATGAGAATCCCCGCAAGTCGCCCGCCGAGATCACCCAAACCATCCTCGACCAGTTGCAGGAGATGAAGACCAAGCCCCAGTTCCGCGGCTCCATCATCCTGCTCCACGACGGCGGCGGCGACCGCTCCGCCACCGTCGCTGCCCTGCCTGTCCTCATTGACGCCCTGCGCGCCCACGGCTACACCATCGTTCCCGTCTCCTCGCTGATGGGCAAAACCACCGACCAGGTGATGCCCAAAATCAGCTTCCCTCAGTATCTGCGCGCCCTGCCTGACTCCATCGCCTTCTCCAGCCTGGCCGTTGTCGGCGAGTTCATCATGCTGGTCTTCTTCGTCGGCGACATCCTCATGAGCGCCCGCCTCCTGCTGGTCGGCATCTTCGCCGTCATCGAGCGCATGCGCGCTCCCCACGCCGTCGCCTCGCCCGGATTCAATCCCCGCGTCGCCGTCCTCATCCCCGCCTTCAACGAGGAGAAGGTCATCGTGCGTACCATCCGCTCGGTGCTCAACTCCGACTACCCCAACCTGCGCATCATCGTCGTTGACGACGGCTCCAGCGACCACACCTTCGATGTCGCCCGCCAGGCTTACAAGGCCGAGATCGCCGCCGGACGCGTCCTGGTGCTCTCCAAGCCCAACGGAGGCAAGGCCGCCGCCCTCAACTTCGCCCTCGACCGCCTCACCGAGGAATTTTATGTCGGCATCGACGCCGACACCGTCATCGCCCCCGACGCCATCAGCAAGCTCATCCCCCACTTCGAGGACCCGCTCGTCGGCGCCGTCGCCGGAAACGCCAAGGTCGGCAACCGCGTCAATCTCTGGACCCGCTGGCAAGCCCTGGAATACATCACCAGCCAGAACTTCGAGCGCCGCGCCCTCGACCTCTTCAACGTCGTCACCGTCGTCCCAGGCGCCATCGGCGCATGGCGCGCCGGCCCCGTCAAAGCCGCCGGCGGCTATCCCATCAACACCGTGGCCGAAGACGCCGACCTCACCATGAACCTCCTCGAACAGCAGCTCAAAGTCGTCTACGAGGATCGCGCCCTGGCCTTCACCGAGGCTCCCATCGACGCCCGCGGACTCATGCGCCAGCGCTTCCGCTGGTCCTTCGGCATCCTCCAGGCCGTCTGGAAGCATCGCGCCGCATTCGTCCGCAACAAGGCCATGGGTTATTTCGCCCTGCCCAACATCCTCATCTTCCAGATGCTGCTCCCCCTCGTCTCTCCTTTCATCGACCTCATGTTCCTGGCCGGCATCGTCCACTACTTCCTCGACCGCTACTATCATCCCCTGGCCGCCTCGCCCGCCGACTTCTACAAGCTGCTGATCTACTTCGTCGGCTTCCTGGTCATCGACTTCATCACCTCCTCGGTCGCCTTCTCGCTGGAGCGCCGCCACCCCGCCAACAAGGGCGACTACTGGCTCCTCTTCCACATCTGGCTGCAACGCTTCGCCTACCGCCAGCTCTTCTCCATCGTTTTATTCAAGACTCTCAAGCGCGCCATCGACGGCAAGCCCTTCAACTGGGAAAAACTGGAGCGCACCGCCCTCATGAGCAAGCGCACCGTAGCCCTCACCGAAACTACCTAATCCCTCTAAACGTGTCATCCTGAGCGACCGTAGCGAAGCGAGTCGAAGGACCTGCTTCTGTTTTAGACACATTTGAAAGGGCGCGGCCGGTAGGTCGGAGTTTTAACCCCGACATCAACCCATCCACAAGTTTTTAGAAATTAATCAGCGCGACGAAGTTGCGCTAAATCCTCTCTCCTCGTCGCACCCCCGCAAATGCTGGCCTCTTGTGCGCAGCGCCCGTGAGTCGGCGAACGATAAGACGATTGGGTGCCAAGTGAACTGCAAAATGCCTGATTGTTGTTCTCCGGACCATAAATTGCTGCGCGTAAACTGTTCTTATGTCATCTGCCACCACCGCTACAAACCAGCCTAAAAGGAAATGGCTCGCCGACCTAGGGGCGCGTGGGAGCGCTCGTCTTCATGAGCGTGAGGAGCAGGTCTTTCTTCTGCTCTCGCTGTTGATAGGGGCGCTGACCGGGCTGGCCGTGGTCGCGTTTATCGTGCTCACGGAGCGTTTGGGAATGCGCCTCTATCCGGTTGACAGTGCCGCGTGGAGGCGTGTTCTGGTACCGGTGACCGGTTCGCTGGCCATGGGTTTCCTGCTTTACCGCTATTTTCCCAACGCGCGCGGCAGCGGCGTGCCGCAGACCAAGGCCGCCCTCTTCGCGCGGGATGGATTCATCTCGCTGCGCACTGTTCTGGGCAAGTTCTTCTGCACAGCGACTACGCTGGCCAGCGGGATTCCGCTGGGCCGCGAGGGTCCGTCGGTACAGGTGGGCGCGGGAATCGGCTCGGTGCTCGGCCGCGCGCTCGGATTGAGTCCGGAAAAAGTAAAAGCGCTGATTCCCGTAGGAGCGGCGGCTGCCATTGCGGCGGCATTCAATACGCCCATGGCGGCGGTGGTGTTTGCCCTCGAAGAAGTCATGGGCGATATGAACGCGCCGATTCTGGGATCGGTGGTGCTGGCCTCGGCGACCTCCTGGGCGATGATGCGCCTGCTGCTGGGCAATAATCCGCTTTTCCAAGTGCCGCAGTATGAATTGGTTCATCCGCTGGAATTAGGCATTTACGCTTTGCTGGGCATTGCCGGCGGCTTTCTCTCTGTAGCCTTCACCAATATGCTGCTGAGAATGCGCGGCTTCTTTCTGCGTTTGCCCAGGAAGACGCAGTGGTGGCATCCGGTGGTGGGCGGCGTGACGGTGGGCCTGATGGGCTTGTTTGTGCCCCAGGTTCTGGGCGTGGGCTACACCTACGTCGGAAGCGCTCTGAACGGGTCAATGGCGCTCAGGTTGCTGCTGCTTCTGGTGGCGCTCAAGCTGATTGGCGTGACGGTCAGTTACGCCTCCGGCAACGCGGGCGGCATCTTTGGTCCGGCGTTGTTTCTAGGCGCCATGCTGGGAGGCGCCATTGGCACAGTGGCTCACAACTTGTTGCCCGGATACACGGCCACGCCGGGAGCGTATGCGCTGGTGGGCATGGGGGCGGTTTTTGCCGGCATCGTGCGCGCTCCCATGACCTCGGTGCTGATGATCTTTGAAATGACGCGGGATTACGCCGTCATTGTGCCCCTGATGATCGCCAACCTGACCAGCTTGTTCATCTCCCGGCGCTTTCAGAAGCAGCCCATCTACGAGGCGCTGGCGCATCAGGACGGCATTCATCTACCCACTCCAGGCACGATTTACCAAAAAAGCCGGCGAACGGTGGCTCAGGTGATGCAGCGCTTTCCGGAGATTCTTGCAGCGCAGATGTGCGTCCAGGATGCGGTGGAAGAGACTCGCTCCAGTCCATTCCGCATCTGGCCCGTGGCGGACAAGGAGTATTTTCTTGGAATGTTAAGCCGAGAGACGCTGGAATTTGCTCTTATTGACGGGAGAATGGAACAGCCGCTTAAAAATATTGTGGATACGCTTCATGTTCCGCATCTCCACATGGATCATGCCCTGCATCTAGCGCTGGAGCGCATGAGCACGTACCATCTTGATGTTTTGCCGGTCATCCACCGCGCCGACATTCACAATCTGCTCGGCGTTGTGACGCTCCGGGATGTGCTGGACTCGTATGGCATCGACCGTACAGACTCAAGGTAGTTGATTCTCAATTGTCGCTAACAGACCATGGCACACACCGAGATCGCCGAGGTGGCTATTCCCTATTCCCTGACCCCTGACTAGCTCCGGCAGACAGAATCACACCCATAAATACGCATAGAATCGGAAGGACTTACGCATAACTACGCAAATAAACTGCTGGATTTACGCATAAATACGCATATATCCACCCAAAATCCCTATCCATATCGACGCATAAACAGCCCAACGCGAATTGGACTCTGTCTATCCAAATTAAACTGGTGCCCCTCGTCCCCCCGCCGGGTTGTCGGCTACAATCGATGGGCGATGTCTACCAAAAAATCCACCACTTCCATTCAACTGTGCTCGCCCCTGGGCGGGTTTACCAATGAACCCTTTATCGATTTCAAGGCGCCTGAAAACGCGCGCAAGATGCACACAGCATTGGAGTTTGTCTCCAGCCAACTGGGCCGCGAATATGACCTTGTCGTTGGCGGCCGGCGCATCAAAACCGAAGATAAAATCCGCTCCCTGAACCCCGCGCGCCCCGCGCAGATCGTCGGCATTCATCAGAAGGCCAGCGCCGAACATGCCCAGCAGGCCATGGCCGCGGCCCTCAGCGCCTTCGAGTCATGGAGCAGAACCACCGTAGAATCAAGAGCTTCCCTGCTCCTCAACGCCGCCCGGATCATCCGCAGCCGCAGCTTCGTGTTCTGCGCCTGGCTCACCTATGAAGTGGGCAAGAACTGGGCCGAGGCCGACGCCGATGTGGGCGAAACCATTGATTTCCTTGAGTTTTACGCCCGCGAGGCGCTGCGGCTGGCCGGCTCGAAAACGCCCATCCAGTTTCCCGGCGAGCGCTGCGAGCTGCACTACATCCCGCTCGGCGTGGGAGCCGTGATTCCCCCCTGGAACTTCCCCTTCGCCATCATGGCGGGCATGACCGCAGCCGCCATCGTCACCGGCAACACGGTGATTCTAAAGCCCTCCAGCGACGCTCCCACCATCGCCGCCAAGTTCATGGAAGTGCTTGAAGAGGCTGGACTTCCCCCCGGCGTGGTCAACTTCTGCCCCGGCTCCGGCTCGACCTTCGGCAACGCCATCATCGAAGATCCCAAAACGCGCTTCATCTCCTTCACCGGCTCCAAGGCTGTTGGATTGGAGATTCACGAGCGCGCCGCCAAGGCTAAACCCAATCAAATCTGGCTCAAGCGGACGATCCTGGAGATGGGCGGCAAGGACTCCATCCTGGTTTGCGCCGACGCCGATCTGGACGCGGCCGTCGAGGGAGTGGTGGCCTCGGCCTTCGGCTTCAGCGGGCAAAAGTGCTCGGCCTGTTCGCGTGCCATCATCGAAGCCCCGGTTTATGAGGCATTTACGGAGCGCCTGCTGGCTCAAGTCGCCAAGCTGACCGTGGGCGATCCGGCAACCAACCACGACCTCGGCCCGGTCATCAACAAGGCCGCGCTCGATTTCATGCTGGCAACCATCGAAACCGGCAAGAAAGAAGGCCGCCTGATTGCCGGCGGCAAGGCCCCAGAGATCAATGGCGGCTATTTCCTTGAGCCCACAGTGTTTGCGGACGTGGCTCCCGATGCGGTGATTGCGCAGGAGGAGATTTTTGGGCCGGTATTGGCGCTCATCAAGGCAGCCAGCTTCGAGGAGGGTCTGAAGGTGGCGAACAACACCGAGTACGGCCTGACCGGCTCCGTCTACACAACCGACCGCGAAAAGATGAATCTCGCCCGCCGCGAATATCACGTTGGGAATCTATACTTTAACCGCAAATGCACCGGGGCTATGGTGGGAGCGCATCCCTTCGGCGGCTTCAACATGAGCGGCACGGACTCCAAGGCCGGCGGCCCGGATTATCTGCTGCTCTTCACCCAATCCAAGAGCGTAGCCGAGAAGCTATAAGGCCACGTAAGAGATTTTTTACAGCGAAAAGCGTGCGCATTTAAGCGCACGTTTTTCTGCTATGAGGGCCCTTTTTCTCTATACCTTCGCCAAAAACGCACTAACCTATTTTATATGAATGGGTTAAGCCGAATAATCCGAAAATTATTGCACATAATTTCGTGCACTTGACCTAGTCTTGACCTAGGTCAATTCAAGGAGACCCTACATGTTGGCCATCAACATGTGCCAGGCCAAGAGCCGGCACTCCAAACTGGTCGAACGATGCGCTTGCTGTGGCGAAATTGCCTCCGCAACCTGGCGATCTCAGTGAGTGGCATGGGCTGTTGGCGACCACTGGATTCATCTGGTGCTATTCGATGAACGCTAGCCGACTGCACAGGACTAATCCCGCCGTGGAAGCCAGATAGCTTCCGGTTAGCCGATAACCAGGAACGAGTCAATTACAATTTCAACTGCTGGAGACGAGCGGAACTTTTGCTTTTTTTACAGAATCGTGCCCTCATTTCTCTAGCTCATTCTCCTCCCGGAGGCGAGATCCATGAATTCTCAAATATTGCGGTACAGAAATGCCGTCATCTACGGAGGCGGCGGTTCTCTGGGCAGTACCATTGCGAAAGCAATTGCCAAAGAAGGCGCAAACGTCTTTCTGGCAGGAAGACGTCTTTCTTCAGTGAAAAAAGTGGCAGACGAAATTGTTGACTCCGGCGGACGTGCGGAGGCCGCACTGGTGGACGCGACGAACGAAAGCGAAGTTAATGCTTTTGTCGACTCTATGATTCGCAAGAGAGGAACGCTGGACCTATCTTTTTGTTTGGTAGATTATCAGGTCGTGCAGAATATCCCGCTGGTTCGGTTAAGCGTTGAAGATTTTGTTCGTCCGGTCTCCATCGCAATGCGAAGTCACTTCTTAACGGCCACCGCCGCGGGAAAGATTATGATGAAGCAGCGTTCCGGGGTGATTTTATCCCTGACAGCAACACCCGGCGGCATAGGTTACCCATTTACAGCAGGCTTTGCCCCCGCATGCTCCGCCATTGAAAGCTTCTCTCGCAATCTCGCCTCGGAGTTGGGGACGTATGGTGTGCGTGTTGTGAACATACGCTCCGGCGGTTCACCGGATTCGCAAGTATTTAAGCAGGCAATCGAATGCAACCAAAAAGAGATGGAAGTGCGTCTTCGCGGTATGGAGAATGACACGATGTTGAAGAAACTTCCGCTCATGGATGAGATTGCGAATACGGCTGTGTTTTTGGCGTCAGACTTAGCGAAAAGTATCACGGGAGTGACGATTGACGTAACCGGAGGCACAACCGCGGGATTGAATTATCGAGTGGGATCGAGTGTTGATCCAGGGGCAGGGCCCGGCCCTCTGTGAAGCAGAGGCTCTGTCTTTGACTGATCGGTTTCGAATGACGGGCAATCCGGAAGTCATGCTTCCGGACTGATCCCGAAAAATGCCCATGTCGCGAAAAGCGATTCCCGGTAGTGTCCAATCGCCTTTCTATTCATCCTGGCCCTACGCGGCAGGGTGGATGGGGGTGGGGGAAAAGAACAGCAAGTTAGCGGTTAGCGGTGTTAGCGGAGTTACTGAGCCGCCAACCGAACACGTGGGCTACCCGCCGAACGGGTCAAAGGAGAATCACCACTCCAGAGATTGCTCTGGAGTGGTGATTTTCAGCTTCTCCTTACCAGTTATTATTATTGTTGTTGTTGTTGTGATTCTTGTTGTCGTTGATAGTCAGAGTCGCTGCCGCTGAATCCTTGTTGATGCCGTTGCTGGTTTGCAAAGCTCCGGCCGGCAGCGTGTTGACGTATTCGCGACCGCTACAGTCCTCTTTCTTATTTGATGTGGTTATGCTCACAGTCACAGTCACTTTGCAGGAGCCTTTGGCTGGGATTGAGCCCCCAGTCAGTGTCACCTTGGAGCTGCCCTTGCTGGCCGTGACCCAGCCTCCGCAGGTATTGCCGGCGTTGCCGGAAACCACCATGCCGCTGGGCAACGTGTCAGTAAGTGCCGCGGTTAGAGTTGCGACTTTGCTGCCCGGGTTAGTGAGGGTGATGGTAAGCACCGAGCTGTCGTCGGGATTGATCGACGCCGGACTGAAGGACTTGCTCAGCCTGGGCCGGACAGGCCGAGACGGTTTAAAGGTGACGATCAGGGTTGCTGATGCTGGAGCGGTGTTGTCGCCGTTGCTGGTTTGCAAAGCTCCGGCAGGCAGCTTGTTGACGAATTCGTTTTTCTTTTCGTGATCGCCATAGCCTTTCTGATCGTGATCGCCATCGCCTTTCTGATCGTGATCGCCATCGCCTTTCTGATCGTGATCGCCACAGTCCTCTTTCTTATCGTCTTTCTGATCGTCTTTCTTATTTGATGTGGTTACGCTCACCGTCACTGTGCAGGAGCCATGGGCCGGGATTGAGCCTCCTGTCAGTGTGACAGTTGAGCCGCCTATTGCGGCCGTAACCGTCCCTCCGCAGGTGGTGCTGGGAGTTCCAGAGACCTCCATGCCACTGGGAAGTGTATCTACCAACGGAGCAGTCAGAGTGGCGGCTGTGGCATTGGGGTTGTCCAGGGTAATGGTGAGGATCGAACTCTCGCCCTCATGGACGGAGGTTGGGTTGAAGGACTTGCTCAACGTGGGCGGTACAGTGGGGAGGGGAGTAACGGCCAAGGTGGCGATGGCGGGAGCGGTGCTGTTGCCGTTGCTGGTCTGCAAAGCGCCGGCGGCCAGCGAGTTGAAATAACTGCCCGCGGTGAGCGCAGCTACATTCACCATCACGGTGCAAGAGCCATCGGCCGGGATTGAGCCTCCTGTCAGTGTCACAGCTGAGCCGCCTAGTGCGGCCGTAACCGTCCCACCGCAGGTGGTGCTGGCGGCGCCGGAGACTGTGACCCCAATGGGCAACGTGTCGGTCAGCGGCGCGGTCAGGGTGGCGGCTGTGACGTTGGGGTTGCTCAGGGTAAGAGTCAGGGTAGAAATGCCGCCCGCGGTAATGGAGGCCGGGCTGAAAGACTTGTTTACCGTGGGCGCAACACCCGCAACGGGGGTAACGGCCAAGGTGGCAACAGCGGGAACGGTGCTGTTGCCGATACTGGTCTGTAAAGCGCCGGCGGGCAGCGAGTTGATGAAGCTGCCGGCACTCGGCGCGGTCACATTGACGGTCACTGTGCATAAGCCGTCGGCTGGAATCGCACCTCCCGTCAAGGTCACCATGGAGCCGCCGGCTGGGGCCGTAACCGTGCCTCCGCAGGTAGTGCTGGCGCTGCCGGAGACCGTCACGCCGCTGGGCAAGGCGTCAACCAGCGCAGCCGTCAGGCTGGCGGCCGTAGCGTTGGCATTGCTCAAATCAAGAGTCAGGGTTGAAATGCCGCCCGCGGTGATGGAGGCCGGGCTGAAAGACTTGTTGACCGTGGGGGGCGTGACGGACACGGCGGTGCATGCCGAGACGGAGACGGTGTTGGTGTCCATGGTCACTGCGCCGTTTTGCGCCAGGGCCCTGCCGGCTACGGTTGCGTCGGCGGTCAAGGTAATGCTGGTGAGCGCAAGAATGTTGCCGACAAAGCTGCTGCCAGTGCCGATGGTTGCGGAGCTTCCGACCTGCCATGAGACGTTGCATTGCTGGGCGCCGTTAATGAGAAGCACGGACGAGTCGCTGGCGGTTGTGAGCGTGCTCCCAATCTGAAAGACCCATGATGCCGCGGAGTCTCCGCCAGCATCGAGAGTGAGTATCCCTGTCACCTGAGCCGAGGTGGTAAAACAGTAGACGCCCGGTACGAGCGTCAGACCGCCGATATCCGTGGGAACGAGATAGGAGGTATTACAAGCCAGGCCTGCCAGAGTGCCGTAGGCCGTGGCGTTATCGCTTTGCGCCTGACTCGCCACCGCATCCGCGGCATAGGTTACTCCTCCGACGATGGTCCCAGGAGGAAAGCCGGTGATCGCCGAGCCGGGGCTGACTCCCAGGTTCCCGGTGATTACGGTCGGGCCGGTATTGGTTACTGTCGAGCCGCCCAGTACCGCGAAGCTCTGCGCGGTACCCAGTGTTGGCGGCCCTTGGGCCAGAGCGGATTGGGAGGAGCCCGCAACCAGCATGGCAAGCGAGAGGGCGACTCCTGAGAGTAAGCCCTTGAGAATCAATGGTAGAGTCGTAAGTGTCCGCATTTTTATCACCTCATCGATGGGCGTGGGGAAGTAACATTGGACTTGACGGCATCACAATACATCTGAGCCATTGTCGCAATGTTCTGGCGTGAGAATATGTGTGGCGTATAGCCTAGACAGCCCTAAATTGCTCTGTTTTCAAATCTTCTATATTAAAATTACGTTACTATAGTAATGAAATGAGTTACTTCATCCAAAAAGCATCGTGACCGAGAAAGGCTCCAATGAAATCAATCACTTGGCAGATGGCCTTAAACCCAAATCCGGGCGTCCCTGGTCTCGCACTGTTGAGGCCTGGGAGGATTCCGCCTCGAAATGGAAGGCTTTTCGAGCAAGGGTTTTCTACGGAAAACGATCAAGGGCTGTAGTTATACCTATTCCGGCTTAACCGCGAAGGACTCGGCGAAGGTGGGGGCAGCTGGGGCTTTGGTATAGTGCTAGGCCACGACCTGCGGCTGGCCGGCCTCCTCGGCCTCCAGCTTGCTGCCCACGTCGGCGGCGGCGGCGGCCAGCACCCGGTGGTGGATGGTGAACAGCGCCAGCTCGAGGCGGTCGCTGACGCCGGTCTTGTCGTAGATGGAGCGCAGATAGTTTTTGATGACCTGCTCGGTGGTCTTGAGGCGGAGGGCGATCTCGCGGTTTTTGCATCCCTGGACGATGAGCGCGACGATGCGCATCTCCTTGGGGGTGAGGCGGTCGCGCACGCGCGTGCCCACCATGTCTTCCTCGGGCGATTCGGCCACCATGAGCTGCGGAGGCAGCCAGGTGCCTCCGGCGGCTACCACGCGCACACACTCCACAAGAGCCGGCCCGGTGACTCCGCGGTAGACCACTCCGCGAAAGCCCTGGTGTATGTAGGCACCCGCGTTGTCAGTGTTCTCGGCAATCACGATGCCGCGGCTGCCGGCGGTCTCCAGCAGCTCGTGCAGCCGATCCAAATCCGGCCGCAGCGAGGCGGCAAACAGAACAATGGAGCCGGGAAAGGTGGTAATGGCGTGCTGCATGCGGTCAAGATCGGTGCATTGAGCAATGATGCGCACGTCTTCGTCCATGGCCAGCACCTTGGCGGTGCCGGTCCGAAAAATCGCCTGCGAATCGGCCAGAATGATCTTGTTCATATGCGCCTCACCTGCTGCATAACCTTAGAAGCCCCTCTGAAACCCGCCCGGCCCGCGGTTTCCGCCACGCCGTAAAAGCCGGTTCGGGCTCAGGCAATAGCCTCTTCTCTTGGCAATACTATCGGCAAATTTCCGCAAAACCCTTGAACTGCTTCATTCTGCGACAAAAAAGAGCGGGTCACATTCCCTTGGTGACCGGTCAGGGTGATACCCCGCTATTCTCTGGAAATTATACTACGAATGAGATTACAGCCTATTGATGCCCGGGGTCACGAAAATTTGCGGCCAGCGGCTGTGAATTTGTTTACTGATCTGGCTCCTGAGCTGGTAGCGAAGGCGAGGCGGGTTCTACATCGACCATGGCCCGAACCCACGCCATGGTTCTCTTCCCTTAGAAAAGCTCAACCTTTTTCTCCACACCGCAAGGCGGTGAAGGCCTCGTATGATGCGGCGTTCGGTTTGCCTACTGCTCGATGACCTGGACGCTGGGCGCTGGATCGGTCTGGGGCGCGCAGACGAACCTCGTGGCGCTGATGACCACGCAACTGGCGCTTCCATGCACGCCATTGGCGATGAGGAAGGTTCCCGTGCCGGGAGCCGTCTGGTCCCAACTGTAGGTCATGCTGGTGGATTGATCCCAGGACAAGTTTCCCCGGCTGGCGGTGGCGAGGGCGGCGTTGATCACTCCGCCGCCAGTCACGCCTAGTTCTCCCACGCTGCTGGTTGGCTCGATATTCAACAGCGACAGATCGCCGTAGAGGTAATTGCCGGCCAGAGCCGCGTTGGTGAAGCTGGTCTGCGTCTGGGATTCCAACCATCCCGAATCCAGGGAGCCATTGTCCTTGACTCCCATTTCAAAGGCGCTGCTGCTGTTGAACAGGTAGAGATAGGTTGTGCCGCTGGCCGCCTGGAATGTGGTGCGGCCGGGATGGACGGGGTCAAAGGCGAGAGCGATAGGGCCGCCGTTCGAGTTGCCGGCCGAGTAAACGCCGGTGTCGTCCGTGTAGCTCTGGTTGATCGTCATATTGCCGGCGCCATCGCCCGTGCCCTGAAGGACATCGGAGTAAAAACCTGACGGCGTGTTGCCGCTGGAGTTGAATTCAGCCCCGCGCATGTAGAGAACGAATGGACCGGCGAGGCTTGCCGCGGAGTAGGAGGCTTGCTGCTGGGTACGCATGTTGCCGGCCTGTTCGCCGTCATCGTTGGTGTTATCCAGGATGAACATGCGGCTGACGTCGATGATGTAGACGGTGAAGCCGGTGGAGTTGCCGGCGCCGCTGAGGTCCATGGTGAAGCGGCCCGAGGCGGGGTCCGGCGAGGTGTAGGTTGCGGTGAAAGCGGCGGTCTGGGCGGTTGCGCTGCCGCCCTGGGCCATGTCGATATTGCCGCCCGTGATCTTTCCGCCGGAGGCGCTGAAGCGGCCAACCGCGGCCTTCATGTTGCCGTTGTTGTCCTCGCCGTCGAGACCGAAGGCGAAGCTCGAGCCGCTGATGGTGCCGGCGGAAAAGGCGCTGGCCGCGGCCAGATAGCAGTTGGCGGCGCCTTGCTGGTAGGAGGGCAATGTGCCCAGGTCATCGGTTTCGATCATGCGGAACTGCCGCGCCGGTTGAGCAGCGCCAGCGAGCGCAATCGCCCACTGCGTGGTCTGGATTCCGGCGGCTCCGTCGGTCAGAATGGTGTGAATGGACGCCGTTCCGTTGTTGTCCGCGCCGATGTTGTAGCTGCCGGTCATGGTACCCGAGGCCGAGCCGATGTCATAGCTGTTGGTGTCGAAGATGCCGCTGGTGAAGTTACTCTGGCCGTCGGCATGGAAGCTGGCCAGGGTGGCCCAGCGCGTGCCGTCCGTGTCGATTGAGCCCTGGAACAGGCAGACATAGCTGCCGCTGAGGCTGGCGTTGTTTGCGCTGGTCGGGCCGGAGGCAATCGTGATGGTGTAGTTGACGGGCCCGGCGGCAGCGCCGGTGGTGTCTTGCACGGAGACCTGAAACGCAATTGCGCCAGACGAGGCAGGTGTTCCGGAAATGATCAGCGTACTATCGCTCGTATTGGGATAGGACAGGCTCGCCGGCAGGCCGGTAACCGTCCATGTGTATCCGGGGGAGCCGCCGGTTACATTGATTGCCCCGGCGTAGGCGTTTCCGGCGGTTCCGGCCGGCAGCGTGGTGGTAGTAATTTTGATTGCCGGATTGATGGTGACGGGAACCGAAGCCGATGTGCCCGCCGACGTGGTGACCGAGACGCTACTCGCACCGGCGCTGGCGATCAGGTTGGCGGGAACCACGGCCGTCAGTTGTGTCCGGCTGATAAAGGCCGTCGTCAAGGCGGTCGATCCCCACTTCGCGGTGGAGGCCGAGGTGAAGTACTCTCCGCTGATGGTCAGCGTGAAGGCAGCGCCGCCGGCCGTGGCCAAGCCGGGGCTCAGGCCGCTGATGGCCGGCGGCGCCGGGTTGATGGTGAAGGTGGCTGGAGCCGATATTCCCGCCGCCATGGCAACGGTGACGCTTCCCGTGCCGGAGAACTCAATCAGATTGGCCGGAACAGCAACCCTCAACTGCGTTGGGCTGATGTAGATGGCGCCCAGGGGGGTTGTGCCCCACGTGGAGGCCGCATCCGGAGTGAAGGCCGTGCCCTTGATGGTCAGCATGAATCCGGCGCCACCGGCGGTGACCGAAGAAGGAGAGAGGCCGGTGATGGCTGGCGGCGCCGTATTGATGGTGAAGAAGGCCGTATTTGAATTGCCGATGTGGGGGTAGTAGACCTTGACGCAGATCTCACCGGCGGTGGCGATCAGATACGCAGGGACGACTGCCGTAATTTGCGTGGCGCTGACACTGGTTATATTTAGCTGGGAACTTACAAAAAAGGCGATTGAGGTCGAGGTGAAGCCGGTCCCGTTGATGGTCAGTATGAATTGAGCGCCCCCGGCCGCGGCCGAACTCGGGCTCAGGCTGGTGATCGTGGGCAGCGGCGGATCGATGGTGAATGTGACCGGGGCCGAAGTTCCACCAGCCGTGGTCACGGTCAAGCTAACTGTGCCGGCGGTTGCAATCAGGCTGGCCGGGATCACCGCCGTCAGCGTACTCCCAGCGAAGATCGTGGCCACTGGCGTGGACCCCCAATTCAAGATCGAAGTCGAGGTAAAGTTGACGCCCCAGATGGTCAGATAGAAGGCGCCCGAGCCCGCGTAGACCATGGTATAGTCCATGGCGGTGATGACGGGCGGGGGCGGGTTGATGGTGAAGGGGACACCGGATGAGGTTCCGCCGGCGGTAACGACCTTGACGCTTACCGCGATGTTATTGGCGAGCAGGCTGGCCGGAACGGCTGCCGTGAGCTGGATGGAACTGACGTAGGTTATCGTTAGCGCAATGTTGTTCCACCTCACCACTGTCGCGCCTGCTCCGGGAAGAAAATTGGCGCCATTGATAGTCAGCGTGAAGGCCGCGCCGCCGGCGACCGCCGATGCCGGACTCAGGCTGACGATGGTGGGCGAGGGCGGAGAGACGTCGAGCGAGGATTGGGACGAAATTCCGCTGGCCGCTGGGGCTGTGACGCCGGCAGCGGGAGCGGCGGCGGCCAGGCTGGCGAGACCCCAGGCCTCGTCCACACCGGCCATCGCCGGACTCCGGACATAGATGGCGGGCGGCGGCGGATTGATGATAAAAGTGGCGCCGGACGAGACGCCGCCGGAGGTGGTTACCGTGATGCTGGCCGCGCCGGGATTGGCAATCAGGCTGGCTGGGACGGTTGCAGTCAGTTCCGTGGCGCTTGTATAGGCCGTCGTCAGCACGGCTGCACCCCACTTGGCGGTGGAGGCGGGCGTAAAGTTCATTCCATTGATGGTCAGCGTGAAGGCCGCGCGGCCGGCGGCGGCCGAACTGGGACTCAGGCTGGTGAGCATGGGGGCCGCTGCCAGCGCTGCCGGCGCCCATGCTAATGCCAGGGTTACCAGAAAGACCACGGTCAACCATCTCAGGAACGAACGCGCACTTTGCATTTGAAACTCCTTCGGGCGGCGGTGTAATGACTGCCTTGATTAAGAAATCGTCAATGATTAAGGGATTCAAAAGATTACTTTTGTCTAATCTCTTAGTTGTTTCAAATATTGGGTTCTAAAGGCGGAAAGGTGGAGCGGAGTGACTCAGCCTGGCTTAGAGTTTTCTAATCTCTGGAAGAATCTGCGCAGTTTCCTCGCTGGATTTGCCGTTCTTGTAAGGGCCGCTCCCGCTCACCCCTCCCGCCCGGGTAGTGTCCTAATAGTGCGTTGCTAATTTACGGCTTCTTGGGAGGCCATTCAACGCCCCATTCAGCAGCACATCGGATTTTGAATTTTTTCTCAGTATGGGGAGATTTCAAAAGCCCTTCTTGCACTCTTTTTATGAGCGCCGCAGAGCATGGTTGATGACTCGTGCAAATCATAGCTGTGGGAGAAATCTTCTTTTGAATTATATCTTCTACAATCTGTAGGTTTATTGATTTAGCGGTTCGATACCGGATTACTGAGGGGTGTTTGATGAAACGATGATCGCCCACGTGAAGTTCAGTAGTGTGGTCCACATCGTTTGATGTGACGTTGACGCATACTGCCTCCCCTTTCGCATCTGTCCCTGTAATGATGATCCAGAGATGCTCTACTGTGCCGGATTTTGGGGGCATTAAAAAGGTATCGCCTACTTTAAGCATGGAATCTCACACTTTCCTAACTAAACTCAACTAACTAGTAGCGCATCAATATTTTCAAGCATCTCTATTTCTTCGAGGACGATTGCGATCTCTTCATAGGACTTTTTGCCAGCCGTCATAATTTCACTGAGGGAAAGAGGTATTCTTCCCCCCTTGATCTCTTTGATCTCTGGAAGATGTATATGAATCCAGTCAGGGAATCCAAACGGGTCATTCAAGTAACCACAGAATTTGCTAAACACTGAATCTAAGACTTCTTCTTCGGCTTCTGACAACTCAGAATCCCCGGCATCCGAAATCAATACAACATCCCATTTGGTCCGAGAAATTGATTCTGTCCATGGATGAACCTCTTCTGGGGGTTGTTCTTCGGTGATGAGATCATGCACATGGCTCAACACTGGACCCAACTTCATCGTGAAATACTCGTCCCCTGTAATTTGCCTCCCCCATTGCAATAGTGTTTCTCGATCTGCGAGGTACAGCATCTTGATGAGGACCATGTAGTTCATAGCCCCCCCGGCGCGCTTAATCAATCGCGCTGCTGCCTGCGTTGCTTTGCGTTCGTTGAACATCATCGTCTCACTATAATGACACTCAAACCTCAACAAAGGCAACAGATATTTCATAAATCTTTACAATGCGATCAAGTCTGCAATAGACCAAGGATGATTGGCTAGTCCTTGTTCCATTGCGGGAGTGACCCTTAGCGTCTTGTGAACACGGCAGAAGTTATAGAATGCAAACCATAGAGAATAAGCAGCTTGCAGGTTATCCCATTTCTTGCTAAAGGCATTCGTAAGTCGTGTCATGCGCCTCATTCCCATCCTAATACTGAGGTTTTGGCGTTCGATGTGTGACGTACATATCCGGTGTCTGACTGGTCGCCCCATGATCTCGTATGGGACCGCATCCACAACCTCAGCCGGGCTGTAGCGTTGCTCCCCTTCACGCGGGGAACCATAGACCTTAACAAGCTGTGCGAAATCTACGCGGTCCCTGAGAATCATCTTGACGGAGTTTATATAGGGCCGGAATCCGTCGCTGGTTAACTGGTAGCGGTTGTCAGAAGTGGCATAGGCCAGCTTGCCGATAAAATCATCCGTGGACTTGACCGTGCGCTTTCCCAAGTGGAAGGCGAGTACCAGTTTCGTGTTGCGTTCCATGCCAACAAAACAATATGCGTCTCCGAGTTCCGCGCCGTCCTCTTCGGCCTTGTGGCCTTCTTTTTTGCCTACGAAACCCCAGATTTCGTCCACTTCAACATCTTGCACATCAAGGCCCCTGATCTTCGATTCCATGAGCCGTTCGCATCGTTCCCCGGCCAGAACAAGCAAGCGGAGAATCGTGTCCCGGTGGACTCCGGTCACACGTTCCACGCTACGGATGCTCATCCCTTCCAAGAGCAGTTGCAGGACGCTTACAGCCCGGTCTAGGGACAGGCGCATTTCGTCCAAGGGGCGTTCATGCTCTTCGGTGAACGTCCGGGCGCATTGGTTGCAGCGATAGCGTTGGAGGCCGTTTCTGTGCTTTCCAAAGCGTTTGCAGGTGGTACGGCAATAATGGCAGGTCATTGTGGATTCCCCTTGAGTCCACAGCCTGATTGCCGGATAATGAATTTGTGGGTTCATCGCGGCGCAAGCTGTGGTGGATTCTGACCCCGGTTCATCGTTAGCGCGATGGCCGGGGTTTTCTACTGTCATAATCATACGTGACCGCTCATGTATTTGTCAAATGGAAAATTATCTTGACAGTACGTGACCGTTCATGTATCATTTTTGTATGGTAGCCAAGAAGAACCCGGCTGCGGTAGCATTAGGCCGCAAAGGCGGACTCAAAGGTGGCCCAGCCCGCGCAGCTAAACTCAGCCCGGAACAGCTATCCGAACAAGGCCGGAAAGCCGTACAGGCGAGATGGGCCAAGGTAAAGGCTAAGAAGGATAAGGAATCTGGAGGCCAGGGTGAGGGTTGAACTCAATGCTCAGGAGATGCAAGCTCCTGCTCCCATACCGCTGAGAGTAAGCTCCCCGGCCTTCAGTGAGCAGGGGAGGGTACTACAAATATCCTCCCCTGTTGCCCACCAAAGATTGTTGGTTGGTGGCCCGCGAATGTGGTATAAACACACGTAGAGCGTTGTTCTCATAAGCGATGCTCCGTTCGTCAAATCCTGTGTAGACCGTTCAGAGCGGTACTACACTCGTATTAAGGGGCTACCTACGGGTAGCCCCTTAGCTTTATTGTTTCTTCTTCCTCCACAACTTCGCGTTGCCGCGTCTACCAGACCATTCGGCAAATCCTTTTTCCTCTAGTGCTGTTAACGCGCCATTAACAGCTATCGACGGCGCTTGCGCCTTGAACACGTAGCCCTTTGCCTGCAATTTGGCGACAATTTCCAGCGTGGTCATCCGTTCCGCTATACCGGCATCGGCTTCAGGCAAAACAGCATAGACGCTGTTCTTCATCTCCCCATAGGCTCTCGGTGTATCCAGCGTAGCGGTAGATGTTATCGGATGCTGCCGTGGCGTAGCAAGAGAGTCCAATCTGGGATCGGCCAAGATTGCGCGAGCCTTTGCCCAGAATTCTGCCTCTTCCTTAGCTTTCGCCAAACGTTCTTCAACGTCTTTGAGGTTGATTGCCATAATGCACCTTTTACGATAATGCATCTTGTGATGACCGAGCGCAAGGCATCTGGCATGGAAAAGCATGGATTGTGCGAAACTTAGCACAGTCCATGCTAGATTTTGCTGAACAAGTCGGTCTCCGTATCCAGCTCCTGCGCTCTGCCAAAGGTATCTCTCAAACCGAATTAGCTACTCAGATCAATATCACACGTCCGCATCTTTCTAGGATTGAGCGCGGGAGATTCAATATGAGGCTAGACACAATGGAAGAGATTTGCCGAGGACTAGGGGTTCAACCAAAAGATTTGTTAGATGGGGTAGTTCTTTAAACTAAGGATGCCAGCAACGCAGAGATAGGACACTACCCCCGCCCGCAGTCCGCAACGCCTATAATCAGCGTGTTGTGCATACATTTTCTTCATCTCGTGTCGGAAGGGCCGGGCGGCTGTTGGGGCTGGGCTTGGCGCTGGCCTTCTTCTTTACGGTTTGCGCTGGCGCGCAGACGGCCGCGGAAGCTGGCCCCGCCGCAGGTGGCCGCATCCTTTTGGTGCTGCCCTTTGACAACCGCACCGGGCAACCCAGCCTGGAGTGGATTCGCGAGGCCTCGGCGGAGATTTTGAGCAGCCGCCTGGCCTCGGCGGGCTTCGCCCCCATGAGCCGCACGGATCGCGTGTATGCGCTGGATCACCTGGGGCTGCCGCGGGGCTTTCACCCCTCGCGGGCCACAGCGATCAAGCTGGCCGAGACGCTGGACGCCGATTCGATCATCGTGGGCAGCTACCTGACGGACGGCACCGGTATAGTGGCCGAGGCGCGGCTGGTGGACGTGCCCCACCTGCGCATGAGCCAGCCGGTCACCGCTCGCGGCGAGATGCGCGAGTTGAACGCGGTCTTCGACTCGCTGGCCTGGAAGCTGACCCGGCAGCTCGACCCCGGCTTTAAGGTCTCTGAAGAAACCTTTGTGGCCGCCGGCTCCGGCCTGCGCCTGGACGCTTTCGAGCAGTACATTCGCGGCATTACCGAACCCGACCAGCAAGAGCGTCTGCGCCATCTGAATCAATCTGTTCTGCTCAACCCGAAGTTCAGCCCTGCCTGGATGGCGCTGGGGCGCGAGGACTACGCCGGCCAGCGCTACGAGCAGGCGGCGGAGGCCTTTGCCAAGGCGGGAGGCGACGGCGCTGACGATGCCCTTGAGGCCGGCTTCTACCGCGGCCTCTCGCTGCTGTTCTCCGGCGACTACGCCCGCGCCGAGGAGGCCTTTGCCGGCGTGGCCCGCGTACTGCCCCTGGCTGAGGTTCTGAACAACCAGGGAGTTGCCCTGGCCCGCAGCGGCCAGGACGGCACTCCGCTCTTCCGCCAGGCTGTGGCAGCCGACCCCAATGGGGCCGACTACCACTTCAACCTGGCCGTCAGCCTGAAGCGCCACGGCGACGCCGCTGAAGCCCTGACGGAGCTGGCCCGGTGTCTGCGGCTGCGCCCCAACGACGGCGAGGCCCAGACGGTCCAAAAGTCCTGGACCAGTCCAGACAAGCCCCGAGTTGCCGCGACCGGACCAGCGAAGACGCTTGCCGCGAAGCCAGCCGCCGGTTCGGACGAGACGGATGAGGAAGCCGATGCCAAGGCCGATCCGCTGGAGCGCATTCAGCGCGGCTTTGACGAGGTCGCCTTCCGCCAGGCCGCTCTCATGCTGGATCAGATCAACAGCGCCCGGCGGAGCGCGCTTCCGCCAGTGGAGCGCGCGCAAGAGCTCTCCGGCCAGGCTCATGAGTACCTGGACCACGGTTTGCTTCTGGAGGCTGAACGGCTCTATCAAGCCGCCCTGGCCGCCGACCCCAAGCTTGCCGCGGCCCACGCCGGTCTCGCCGAGGTTCGCGAGCGCACCGGCGACACCCAGGCCGCCCGCAAAGAAGCAGTTACATCGCTGGAACTGTTGCCATCCGTCGATGCGTACCTGGTATTGGTCCGGCTGGACCTTGCGGCCAACCACCTGTACGAGGCGAAACAGAATGTAGCCGCGGCCCTCCAGATCGACCCGCAGAGCGAACCGGCACTGGAACTTCAGCGGCAGATTCGGGTCAGGGGAGGGCTGAAGAGGTAGAGTGATTTCCCACCCTTTCCGCACTGAACGCGGAAAGGATGGGGCACGGGGCGGTAATGGAAGAACGATAATGCCCTGAAGGAGCAATCCATGATGCAGCGCGTACACGGATTTGCGGCAGTGATAGGTTTGGTTGCGGCCTTTGGGCTGTGTGCGCCGGCCTCTGGCCAGCAGCCGTTGGTCGACAAATTTGTCCTTTCCGACACCATTCAGCCGGTCACGCAGGGTGAGCTGGACCGGGCTATCGCCCGCGCCAACTCCGACGGGGCCCAGGCTTTGTTAGTCGAGCTGGACACTCCGGGCGGCCTGCTGGAATCGACCCGCGCCATGGCCGGGGCGATTCTCGGCTCGCGGGTTCCGGTTATCGTTTATGTGGCTCCGGCGGGCGCGCGCGCTGGCTCGGCGGGCTTTTTCCTGCTGGAATCGGCGGACATCGCCGCCATGGCTCCCGGCACCAATGCCGGAGCGGCCCACCCGGTAATCGAGTTCGGTCCCCAGCCTGACGCCACCATGAACCAGAAGATCGAGAACGACACCGCAGCCTTTCTGCGCTCCTACGTGACAAAACGTAACAGGAACGCCGAAGCCGCCGAGGCCGCCGTTCATTCGTCGCACTCCTACACTGCCCAGGAGGCGCTGGACCAGCACCTGATCGACCTGACCGCCTCCAACGACTGGGAGTTGCTGCGGGCGCTTGATGGCCGCGAGATCACCCGCATGGACGGAACCAAGTTGACCCTACATCTGGCCGGGGCCCGGATTGAAACTCTTAAGTCCACGCTGCGCGAAGATCTGCTCGGCTGGCTGGTCAATCCCAACATCGCCCTGCTGTTCCTGGTGGGCGGCGCGTTGCTGATCTATCTCGAATTCAACACCCCCGGCACCATCGTTCCTGGCGCGCTGGGCACGCTGATGGTGCTGCTGGCGATTTTTGCGCTAGGCCTGCTGCCGATTCGATTCACTTCGGTTCTGCTGCTGGTTGCGGCGCTGGTTTTGCTCTTGCTGGAGGCCAAGTTTGGCGGCCACGGCGCACTGGCCATCGCCGGGATCGTCTGCCTCACCTTCGGGACGCTGACGCTGGTGGCCGCGCCAGTGCCGGAGATGGCCGTCAGTCCCTGGGTGGCTCTGGCAGTCAGCGCCGCCTTCGGAGCCATTACCGTCTTTCTCGTCCGCCTGGCGGTGCGCGCCCGCCGCATGAAATCCCGCCTTGGCCCATCGTCCCTGGTGGGCAGCAACGCCCGAGCCATGGAACCGCTGACCCCCGAGGGTCATGTGCTGGTGGAGGGCGAAATCTGGCGCGCCGTTTCCACCCAACCCGTGCCGGCCGGCGCGCCCTTACGCGTGGTGAGCCTGGAACAGTATCTGCTGCATGTGGAGCCGGCCGAGCCGCAAAGGCCTCCGCAGTCCCCTGCATAAGGAGTACAATCCGTCGTAAGTGAGGGAATTCCAATGCCTGATTTGCTAACTTCGTTTCTGGTCATCCTGGCCATCGGCGTACTTTATGCTCTCAACTGCATCAAGATTCTGCGCGAGTACGAGCGCGGGGTCATCTTCACCCTGGGCCGCGTCTCGCCACTACCCTACGGGCCGGGCATCATCTTTGTTTTCCGGCCAATACAACAGATGGTGCGCATCTCGCTGCGCCAGGACGTGCTCGAAGTGCCGCCCCAGGACGTGATTACCCGCGACAACGTCACCATCAAGGTGAACGCGGTGGTCACGCTTTATGTGGTCAGCCCCAACGACGCCGCCATCAAGGTGGCCAACTACGTCTATCAGACCTCGCAACTGGCGCAAACCACGCTGCGCACGGTGCTGGGCGAGGTGGAGCTGGACGAGCTGCTCAGTCATCGCGATAAACTCAACCTGAAGATTCAGACCATCATGGATCAGCGCACGGAGCCCTTCGGCGTCAAGGTCGTCTCGGTCGAAGTTAAACAGGTGGACCTGCCCGATCAGATGCAACGCGCCATGGCCAAGCAGGCCGAGGCAGAGCGCGAAAAGCGGTCTAAGATCATCCACGCCGAGGGCGAGTTCAACGCCGCCCAGAAGCTGGTGGACGCCGCCGCCCTGCTGGCCACCGAGCCCTTGACCCTGCAGTTGCGCTACCTGCAAACCCTGACCGAAATCGGCGTCGAGAAGAACACCACCATCGTCTTCCCGCTGCCCCTGGAGATGATGACGCTCTTCAACAAGCTGGGCGCAACAGCCATGGCGGCGGCGGAAAAGAAGTAGGACTAGCCGTCCAGGCGTACCCGCCGTTCCGGCGGAAATGCGGAATAGCGAGCGCCTCAGAAAAAATCTCAATGCCCCATCCTTCGCGATTACCGGGATCCCCGGCGACAGGTCTTCGTCGCTGGGGTGGTCGGGCGAAAGGGTGGGATACCACAAACCTCATCTAAATCCCGTTCATCTCGTTCCGGATGGACATCACATTCGTCTTCCAGAGGTCAGGAATGGACGAAGACTTTAACCCGGATGAGTTTCGGCCGGCCGAGTACAGACCCGACACCGAGCTGACGCTGGGTCCGATGATGTTGCTGGGCCTTTTTTTTGGCCTGATGCTGCTCTGCGGCCTGTGCTTCGGAGTGGGTTACTCGATGGGCAGCCGGAGCGCCCGCGAATCCTCGGCCACAGGCCAGCAGCCCGGCGCCGGAGCAGTTTCACAGCGCTCCAAGCCCGCGGCAACTTCGCAGAACACCCACAAAACGCAGCGCGCCACGGCTACTGCACCCACTCCCGCGCCCCCGTCCGCATCTGCCCAGCCCGCCCCTGCTCCCGGGGCCGCGCCCGCCGGAACGCTGATGGTCCAGATTGCCGCCGTCTTTCACCAGGAGGACGCGGATGTGCTGGTGAGCGCGTTGCGCAAGCGGGGCTACGCGGCCACCGTAAGCCGCGACGCCGCCGACAACCAGTTTCACGTGCGCGTCGGCCCCTTCGCCAGCCGCAACGACGCCAACGCCATGCGCCGGAAGCTGCTGCACAACGGCTACAACGCCATCGTGCAACCGTAAAGCCACCTGCGGTGGGGCCAACTGCCTTCGGCTCGCCCGCGCCAGAAAGAAGGCGCGATAGTCGGCTCTGTGCAGCTGATCAGTTCCGCATCCACTCAGGCAATCCCGAGGCGATGGCTGCCCGCACGGCCTGCGACAACCCCTCGCGCGTGGCATAGTCGCGCGGGTACAGGGGCGCGTGGAAGATGATGTGCGCCGTGCCGGGCTTGATGGCAAAGCTGCCCTTGGCCATCATCGTCTCAGTGCCGTAGATGGAGACCGGAATGCACGGCGCGCCGGACTGCATGGCCAGATAGAAGGGGCCTTTCTTGAAGGGCTGCATGCGGCCGTCCCTGGAGCGACTGCCCTCGACAAAGGTGGTGATGTGGAGGCCCTTGGCCAACAGCCGTCCGGCCTCGGCGATGCTCGCTTGCGCGCTGGATTTGTTGCCGGTGCGGTCCACGGGAATATACTCGGCCAGCTTGAGGCAGTAGCCGAAGAGGGGAAGCTTGAAGAGAGAGCGCTTGGCGAAGGCGGAGGTGCGCCCCGGGAGCCGCGAAATCAGAGCCGGCGCGTCCAGATTGGAAACGTGGTTGGCCATGAAGATGCACGCGCGATGGGCGGGAACCTGTTCCCGCCCGGCAACATGAATCTTTATGCCGGCCACACGGTAACCGGCGCTGACAATGAAGCAGACCGCCGCGTAGAGCGGTCCCACGTTGCCGGTAACAGCGGCCAGCGGAATGAAGATCACCGCCGCGGGAATGGCCAAAACGAGAATGGTAACGAATACAACCAGCGAGACAATCATAGGGTTCCGTCAAAGAGCTGAGATTCATTTTGCCACGGCGCGCATCGTTTACGTCCGCATCCACTCCGGCAGTCCGGAGGCGATAGCCGCGCGAACCGCCTGCATCAGTTCCTCACGCGTGGAAAAGCCGGCCGGGTCGATCGGCGGATGAAAGATCACATGCGCCGTTCCGGGATGAATGCGCAGGCTGCCTTTGCCCTGGATGCTCTCCGTGCCATGGATGGAAACCGGGATGCACGGCGCGCCGGAACCCATGGCCAGGAAGAATGGGCCTTTCTTGAAGGGCAACATGCGGCCATCCGGCGAGCGGGTGCCTTCAACAAACGTGGTCATGTGCACGCCCTTGGCCAGTACGCGCTTGGCCTCGTTCACACTCCTCTCCGCGTCTGTAGGGCTGCCGGTGCGGTCCACGGCGATGAAATCGCCCTGCCGGAAGCCGGTTCCCAGGATGGGCAGGTTCATCAGCGAGCGTTTCATGAATGCCGAGGTGCGCCCAGGAATCAGCGAGATCAGCGCGGGAGGGTCCAGGTTGGAAACGTGGTTGGACATGAAGATGCAGGCGCGGTCTTTGGGCACGCGCTCCAGCCCTTCGACGTGGAAGCGCACCCCGGCCATCCAGCAACTGCTGGAGAGCATGAAGCGCGTGCCCTTGTAGAGCGGCAGCACATTGCCCGTCAGCCAGCACCACGGAATGAACAGAATCGCCGTGGGAATTCCGGTGACGACCATGGTAGTCATGAAGATGAGAAAAAAGATCATGCTGGCCAAGCCTCGCCACGAGCAATCAGCACCGCCGGCCCGGTGAGCCTGAGTTCCGCGCCGGGGCCGTCCCACTCGACGGTCTGCGCGCCGCCGGAAGCAACCACTGTGAGCGAAGATTGGCAGCCGTTCAATGCGATAGCCACCGTAGCCGCAGCCGAACTGCCGGTGCCGGAGGAAGACGTTGGTCCCACGCCGCGCTCGAAGATGCGTATCTCAATCTCCGTGGGACTGACGATGCGAAGGAATTCTACATTTGTTTGATGGGGAAAATCGTGATGACTGCAAATTGCCGCGCCGATCTCCTGCCAACTCCGACCGGCAACATCGAATTCGGCGTTCTCCACCACGACGACGAAGTGCGGATTGCCGGTGGAGACCTCGACGCCCGCGACCGCAATCCCATTGGCCAGCGCAACAGTTCGCGGCGCAAACGACGGAATGCCCATTCCAGCGGTCACTTCCACGGTAAACTCGCCGTCCGTTCTCAGCGCGTTCACGTGACAGAGGTGCAATCCCGCATCGGTCTCGATGCGCATCTCATCGCCGGGATGAAAGCCTCGTTCCAGCGTCATCCATGCGGCAACGCAGCGCGTGCCGTTGCCGCTGATTTCGGCGATGGAGCCATCGGCGTTGTGCAGGCGGATGCGGCCGGAGCTGGGGCCGGTCCAAGTAAAAAATTCTATGCCGTCGGCGCCGATGCCTGAGTTGCGCGCGCACAGCCGGCGCGTCAGATTTACCCGGTCGTGGTCCGCCGCCGCCTCTTCGGTCACAATTAAAAAGTCGTTGCCGCAGGCGTGAGCCTTTACAAAGGGAATCAATCTTCCTCCGGATCGCGGAAGGTGAACAGCGCATCGATGCCCGGTTTGTCGAGCAGCTTTCCGCGCAGCCGCTCATGTTGCTTATTGGTCGCGGACACGGGGAAACTCACCCGCTGCAACTTGCCGATAGCATCGCACTCCGCGCCGGCTAACCGTTCTCCTGCCTTGTCCATGGCGTCCAGGATCGACTCCAACATCCGCGTCTTGTCCTGCCCGCGCGCCTCATAGACCAGCGGATAGGCCTTCATATTGGCGCGCCGCTCCAGAAAGCCCACCGCCTCCAGCGCCACGATGACGATGATAGCCGCCACCACTGCCGCCGCATAGAGTCCCGCGCCGCAGGCCATGCCGATAGAGGCCACCACAAAGATGCTGGCCGCGCTGGTCAGTCCGCTGACGCGGCTGCGATTGTGCAGGATCAGCCCCGCGCCCAGGAAGCCGACGCCCTGCACAATGTTCGAGGCCACGCGGCCCTTGTCAGGATTGGCGTCGCCGGCCAGCACCGCCGACAGCAGCGTGAAAAACGCGGCGCCCATGCAGATCAGCAGGTTGGTGCGCACGCCGGCGGCCTTGCGGTTGAACTCCCGCTCCAGCCCCACCGCTCCGCCCAGCAGGCAGGCCAACAGCAAACGGCTGATGGCGCCGTTCACCACTACGATCTGTTGCAGGCGGTCAAAGTCAAAAGGTTGCGCGAACTGTGCCAGTGTCATGCTCATCTCGCTTCCTTGCCAGATGCTATCACCGCTCCGCCCGGATTGGTGAGGCTGTTTGCGCCTGATGTACCGGAGACGTAAATCGTCCCGGAGGGTTTGCCGGGCGTGGAAAAGCGTCGAACCGCCGTCAGGCCATGGGGGTGCTCCTTCACAGCGCGGTCGATCTCGTCGCCGTCGAAGGCCAGCACAATGGCAGCGTGCGCGGCTGGCGCGGCCAGCGCGGCCCGATAAATCTCCAGATCGCTCTCGTTGATGGTCTGGCGGAGCGGAATCCCGGTGAACGCGACGATCTCCGGAAAAACTGACGTGTCCATCAGCACTAAGCCGCCCGGCCGCCCGGCCAGCAGCGCCCGCAACGCCGGAGGAATCTGCTCATCGTAGGGCCTGCGCGCCTCAATGATTTTGGTTCCCTCGACATACACCTGCGGACGCTCGCGCAGCATTTGAGCAGCGTTCAAAGCCGCCAATGCAAATAGCACGCCCGCCGCGCAGCGCTCCCACCGCGGTTTGATCGCGCGCGGCTTGAACTCATCGACGGCGGCCAACGCAAAATGCGCCGCAAAGCCCAGCCCCAACGTAAAGGCCGGCAGCATTTCCATCCCATAGCGCAGGTTGTACCAGGAGTGCGGCCACCAGATGGGCAGAAAGATGGGTACCGAGCCGTACGACACCGCATACGCATAGAATGCGGCCGGAAACCACAGCAGCAGCGCCCACGTGAATGCACGCTTGCGCGCCGTCAGCCAGGCCCATGCCGTTCCCAACAGGCTCAGCGTCAGTAGCACGTTGCCCCAGGCGTCAGCGGCCGCGTCCAGCTCCGCGGCCTTGATGTAAAAAACTAGCGCGACCCACGGATTGTGCCACCCCGGATGCGGCGGGAATCCCGGCACGGAGGTGCGAATCTCGATGGCCTTGGCCGAATACGGCCCGCGCACGAAATAGAGCCAATCGCCGAAGCCCACTGAGTTATAAACGAACCACGCCAGTGGAGCGGCGATGAGGAAGGCGCTTGCCAGCCAGAAGCTGAGTGAGCGTAGCCGGCCACGACGAAGGAGCACTAGGCCCATGCACGTCCAGGCGACAAAAGCCATCACCCAGCCGTCATAGCGCGTAAAAACCGCGGCCTCCAGCGCCAACGCAATCCACCAGAGCAAGCGGCGGGCTTTTTCAGGGTCTGCATCAAGACTGGCACGCCACTCCACCAGCCAGACCGCAACCCACACCATCTCGCAGACAAACAGCGGCTCGGTCATGGCCGTGGTTTGCAGGTAGAGCAAGTTGGGATTCAGCGCGAAAAAGGCCAGCGCGAGCGCCGACGGCACTGGCAGCAGCCAGTGGCGCGCCAGCTGGTAGATTCCCGCGCAGGCGGCGAGATAGGCCAGCGCCGAGGGAATTACGCCCGCAAAGCCGCTGGCCCACCAGCTATAAATCTGCACAAAGGGAATCAGCAGCAGATGCGGAAGCGGCAGCCACACCGAGCCCAGTTCGGTCAGCCGCGGCTGGTGCGCGTCGAAGACTCGCCGCGCAATGTGCAGATGGGCTACCGCATCGCCGTAGTTGAGCATGGCCCCGTGTTGCCAGCTCCAGAGGATCGCGGCGACCGATGCCGCAGCGCACGAGGCCACGACGAGGGACCACTCCACACGCGAGATGGACTGAGCCGGATTGGATTTCTCAGGCAAGATGCGTCAACTCGCGAAAAAGGTTGAAGCGTTCGTCGATCTCCTGGCGCGTGAGCTTCTGCATCCGCTCAGTGCCGAAGCGCTCGCACGCGAACGAGCCCATCACGCTGCCATAGAACATGGCGCGGCGGAAGGCGGCCGGAGACTGCTCAGGCTGCGAGGCCAGATAGCCGAAGAATCCGCCGGCAAAGCTATCGCCCGCGCCTGTCGGGTCCACCACCTCTTCCAGCGGCAAGGCCGGAGCGCGGAAGGCGCTTCCGCCGTGGAAGAGCGTCGCACCATACTCGCCGTGCTTGACCACCAGCGCCTTCGGCCCCAGCGACCTCACCGCGCGGGCAGCCTGAACAAGGTTGTTGTTGCCGGCCAGCATCTTTGTCTCGGTGTCGTTGATGAGCAGAATGTCGAGGCCTTTGAGAACTTCGAGCAGCGCCGGGCGATGATCCTTGATCCAGTAATTCATGGTGTCGCCGGCCACCAGCCGCGCCTGCGGCATCGCCTCGAGTACCCGCCGCTGCAAGACCGGATCGATGTTGGCCAGAAAAAGAAACTCAGAGTCGCGATACGGTTCGGGAATCTTCGGATTGAAGGAGGCAAAGACGTTCAGATCCGTGATGTGAGTTTTGGCTTCATTCAGGTTGTCGAGATAGGAGCCTTCCCAAAAGAAGCTCTTGCCCGCGGTGTGCTCGATGCCCCGCGTGTCGATGTTGCGCGCCTGGAAGACCGCCTCCTGCCTCCTGCCAAAGTCTTCGCCGACAACAGCGATCACGCGCACATCGGTAAAGAAACTGGCGGAGAGAGAAAAATAAGTTGCCGCACCGCCCAGGCAGCGCTCGCGCTTTCCTGCGGGAGTTTCAATCGTATCGAAGGCAACGCTGCCCACTACGGTGATGGCCATTCATCTTCCTCTCTAACTCAATCGCACTGACTCCGTCACCAGCCAAGGTACTTTCCAAAGAGCAGCTTCAGTCTCTCTTTCGCCGCCGCCGGAATCGCATCCGGCTTGGTCAGCACGGCATACTTTGCCGCGGAGGCGCAGGCGCATTTGCGTGCGAGACTGGACGGCATTGCGGCGACGGCGGCCTTCACCACCCGCGCCGCGTTCTCGGCGTTCTGATGGAGCACGCGCACAATCTCCTCGATGGTGACCGCGTCGTGGCCCTCGCGCCAGCAGTCGTAGTCGGTGACCATGGCCACGGTGGCGTAGCAGATCTCCGCCTCGCGCGCCAGTTTGGCCTCCTGCAGGTTGGTCATGCCGATCACGTCCGCGCCCCAACTGCGATAGAGATGGGACTCGGCCTTGGTGGAGAACTGCGGGCCCTCCATGCAGACGTAGGTTCCGCCCAGCTTGCCCACCACGCCCGCCGCTGCGCAACCCTGAACCGCCGCCTTGGCCACCGTGGCGCAGACCGGATCGCCAAAGGCCACGTGGCCCACGATCCCCTCGCCAAAGAAGGTCGCGATGCGATGGAAGGTCCGGTCGATAAATTGGTCGGGAATTACAAAATCCGTGGGCTTGTGTTCTTCTTTGAGCGAGCCGACGGCAGAGACCGAAATGATGCGCTCGACGCCCAGCTTTTTGAAGGCGTAAATGTTGGCGCGGAAGTTCAACTCCGAGGGCAGGATGCTGTGGCTGCGCCCATGCCGGGCCAGAAAAGCCACCTTGCGTCCCTCCAGCTCGCCCAAAATGAAGCTATCTGAAGGCGCGCCAAATGGCGTCTCCACGCGCTCTTCGCGCACGTTCGTAAATCCCGGCATGGAGTACAACCCGCTGCCGCCGATGATGCCAATCTCAGCCTGAGCCATTGCACGCTCCTTATGCCCCCATCGACGCGGCGCACCGTATCCTCGGCCCGCCGTCTGTCTGTGGCAAACACCTTAGTATAAAGGCACGCGGCCAACTCCTCCTCGGCCGTTGGCGGAAAAGATCTTCCTGCAAACTGCTTGGCCGGCAGCGAGATGAGAAGATAAGAACAAAGCTCCCGCTTGCATCCTCGATCCGGGCGCGAACTCTTCAGGAGAAACTCGCCATGCGCCGTGTTGCGCTGATCTATAATCCGGCATCCGGCCAGCACTCCTGGAGGCGTCATGCGGCCATCGACAAGGCGCTCATTGTCCTCCGCAACGCAGGCGTTGAAGCTAGATCGCATGAAACCATCGCTCAAGGCAGTGCCGGCGTGCTGGCCGAGGAGGCCGTGCGCCGCGGCTGTGACACAATTCTGGCCTGTGGAGGCGATGGCACCGTCCATGAAATCTTGCAGAGCCTGGTAGGCACCACCGTAGCTTTGGGCGTAGTGCCGTTTGGCACCGCCAACGCGCTGGCAGCAAATCTCGGCTTACACGCCTCGCCGGCCAAGGTGGTTCGCAAACTGCTGACCGCGGTCCCGGCGCGCATCTCCGTAGGCCAAATCTCTTATCGGGATGAGGCGGGCGCCACACACTCGCGCTACTTCACCGTGGCTGCCGGTGTTGGCCCCGACGCTCTGTTTCTCTCCCGGCTCGATCCCAGCCTCAAGCGGCGCCTCGGCTACATTCTCTACATCATCGAGGCTTTTCGCCTCTGGGCCACGCACTCCTTTCCTCTATTTGAAGCGGCCTTTGTGGAAAGCGCCAGCGCCCATCCACGGGTGGAGCAGATTTCCCAGCTTCTGGCGGTGCGCATTCGCGACTTCGGCGGCGTCCTCCACAACATGGTCCCCGGCGCCACCCTGCACAAGGACGGCCTGCGCCTGGTGGCCTTCAAGACGCGCAGCCGCCTGCGCTACTTCCGCTTTTTGATGGCGGTCGTGTTCGGCCGCCCGACCTTCTCCCGCGAGATTGAACTGCTCGACGCCGTCTCGGTCGAGTGCCGATTGGGCAGCGGCTCTGAGCATCGTGTCTTCGCCGAGGCAGATGGTGAGCTGCTGGGCGATCTGCCGGTCCGCATCGAGATCGCGCCCCAGTCCGTAACCCTGTTGATCCCGCCCAACGCGAAGCCTTGAAATCCGCGCGCAAACCAACCAAGCAAGGCCTATTCCTGTATCCAATTGAGCAGATTCTGCGCTCTCTGCGTGAAAAACTCGGAGTGTTGCTGCTATCCGGCACACTCTGGGCGGATGAGCGACCCGCGGAAACGCCGGGAGGAAAGCATGCTTGGAATGATTTTGATCGTGGTTTTAATCCTCGTACTCATCGGCGCGCTGCCGACATGGCCGCACAGCAGGAACTGGGGGTACTATCCGTCCGGCGGGGTTGGACTCATCTTCGTGATCCTCATCATTCTGCTGTTGATTGGCCGGATATGAGCCCTGGACACCATTCCATGATCAGCAGTTGGCATGCAAGGCTTACTTGCGCGGCGGTACTTGTTTTTGCGGTGCTGCTGTCGAGCGGAATCGCGTTTGCCTACTCCGTGCTAACCCACGAGGAAATCATAGACCTGGCATGGACCTCCGAGATTCGACCGCTCCTCGTGCAACGCTTTCCGGATTTGACCGAAGACCAGATCAAGGAGGCTCACGCCTACGCCTATGGAGGCTCGGTGATCCAGGATTTGGGATACTACCCATTCGGCAACAAGGAATTCAGCAACCTGGCGCATTACGTTCGCACCGGGGACTTTGTCCTGGAGTTACTGGTTGAAAGCCAGAATCCCGACGAATATGCCTTTGCGTTGGGGGCGCTATCGCACTATGTGGCGGACATTGACGGCCACCCGGCGGTCAACGAGGCGGTCGCACTCCATTATCCAAAGCTGCGCGCGAAATATGGCAGCTCCGTTCGCTATGCGCAGGACAAGACGGCGCATTTGAAGACGGAGTTTGGATTCGACACCTTGCAGGTGGCGAAGAATCGTTATGCGCCGGAGCAGTACCACGATTTCATAGGATTCCAGGTCTCCAAACCGCTGCTGGAGCGAGTCTTTCCCGTTGTATATGGGCTGGAATTGAAGGACGTGCTGGCGCACGGGGACCTGGCGGTTGGCTCCTATCGTTTCTCTGTCAGCCGGTTGATTCCGCAGATGACCCAGGTGGCGCTTCAGATGCACAAGAAGGACTTGATGCGCGAGACGCCGAACTTTGCCAGACAGAAGTTCCTCTATCGCCTATCCCGCTCCGATTATGAGAGAGAGTGGGGAAAGACTTATACAAAGCCGGGGCTGGGCACGCGAATCTTATCCACGCTTCTGCGCTTTGTGCCAAAGATAGGTCCACTGAAAGGCATGGGGTTCAATAACCCGACCCCGAAAACGGAAGACCTGTATATAAAGAGCATCAACACAACCACCGATCATTTCCGCGCCCTGTTGGAAGAGGCGCGCGCCGGCAAGCTGGTGCTGCCCAACTGCGATCTCGATGATGGCAAAAGAACCGAGGCGGGAGAATATTCGCTTGCGGACGATACCTACGCAAGCCTGCTGGCACGGTTGGCCGCGCATCACTTCGAGCAGACATCCGCCCAGTTGCGCAATAACATTCTTGAGTTCTATTCCGGTCCCCCGCTGCCGGACGAAACCGAAAAAGACCCAACTCGCCGGCAAGCGGTGCTGGCCAATCTGAGCGAATTGAAGTCTGCAACGCTTCCGCCGGCCGTGGCGGACAAACCTTCCACAGCTAAGCCCTGAAATTACTCCAGCTTCGCGGGCGCAACCACATACACATACTCCAGTGGCTCTGTTCCCGTGTTCGCGACGTTGTGGCGGGTCGTGGGCGGGATGTAAACAAATGCCGGAGCCGCGAACGGATGCTTCGCTTGTCCTTCGATCAGCGCCTCGCCCTGGCCGCGCAGGATCACCAGCGCCTCCTCGTTCTTGCCGGTGGTGTGCCAACCGACCGTCGCGCCGGGTTGTAGGCGCACAAAGCCGCTGCGCATCCCCGCCGTTTGCGGAACCCCATTCAGCAAAGGCCGATCTTGTTGCGCGCCACTGAGCGGCACCGTCAGCAGTTGTGGCTTTGTTGCCTGTGATGAAACGGACGCTGTTGCCAGCATCAGTCCCGCTGCAACGCTCAACAGATACACTAGCGAAGTATGTCTCATCATTCAGTCCTTTGCTGTAATGAATTTGTGAAGATCAGTGCTTGTGTCCGTGCTCGTGAGGGTGCTCAATCTCATGCGCGGGAACGGTCATCACCAGGCGGCCGTGCTGCACGCCCTTGAGGCCAATCAGCAGGTCGGCAAACTGGGCAACCTGAGCCGATTTACCGTGCACGATCAACACTTCAAGGCAGGAATCGTGGTCCAGGTGGGCATGGCTGGTGGAGACCACCAAATCGTGATGTTCGTGTTGCGCCTCGGTCAGCTTTTCCGTAATGCCGTGGGCGTGGTGGTCGTAGATGAGCGTGACCGTGCCCACGACCGTAGCCTCCGGCGCCGCGGTCTGCTCGGTCACCAGCCGGTCGCGGATCAAATCTCGAAACGCCTCAGACCGGTTGGTATAGCCCCGCTGCTGAATCGAGCGGTCAAACCGCTTCAGAAGGTCCGAATCCAGCGCAATGCCAATTCTATTCAGAACGCCCATACGCACTCCTGCCTGGACTAGTGACTTCCCCAAGGCGACAGGGGAAGCATCAGAGTAGCACGATGGAGGAAATCATGCTACCGGACTTCCGGCGGTCTTTGATCGGGCTTCTCCCGGCCTCGGCAAGTCTCACGATGGGCATTTCGTTGACTCCGGGGCTTAATTCGGGTATTCTGGAGTCCTTGCGCGGTGTTGCGCCTGGGGTCTTGTGTGCTCACTCGGACCCGCCTGGTTGATGCCCTGAAAGGGGTCGGCTGGAACAGGCCATCGGCTGCTGGATTCGAGTTAAAGGCGCGCTGCATGGCGCCTCCGGCGCAGTCAGAGCCCTTTTCAGGGCCAGCCCCCCGCACTCCTCACCCGAACAGATTTGTTTGGCAGTGGGTGGAAAATGGGCCCGTGCGCCGGATTGGCGCGGGCCAGAGCGCTTTGCGCTGGATTTTTGATGGTTTTTTTGCGTTTAGAGGGCAGGAGAGAGATGGGTACCTTTGTTCCGAGCGGCAAGAATATTGACCGCAAATGGTTTGTAGTGGATGCCAGCGGCAAGACGCTGGGCCGATTGGCGACCAAGGCCGCCGAGGTGTTGAGCGGCAAGCTGAATCCCCAGTATGTGCCGTACATCGACGTGGGCGACCACGTGATCATCATCAACGCGGAGAAGGTTCGCCTGACCGGCCTCAAGGCTCAGAACAAGCTTTATCGCCGCTACACCGGTTTTCCCGGCGGGCTGCGCGAGGAGTCGTTTACGCGGCTGTTGAACCGCAAGCCGGAGGCGATTCTGGAGCAGGCCATCAAAGGCATGCTGCCCAAGAGCAAGATGGGCCGCCAGATGGCCACCAAGCTCAAGGTCTATCGAGGCGACAAGCACCCCCACGAGGCACAGATGCCGGTGGCGTTGGAGATTTCATAAGAGCAGCTATTAGCTTTTAGCTATTAGCTATTAGCTTTTTCATCGGAATTCGAACTTTCGGGCTTTGGTTTTTAGCTAAAGGCTAAAAGCTAAGAGCTAGAAGCTAACGAGGAAACGAATGGCAGATTTGGTTCAGTATTACGGGACGGGGCGGCGCAAGTCGGCGATTGCCCGCGTCTTTCTGCGTCCCGGCACAGGCGAGTGGAAGGTCAACGGCAAGGCATTTGAAGTGTACTTTGTGACCGAGCAGCAGCGCATAGCCGCCAAGCGCACCCTGGCTCTGGTCGAGCTGGCCGCGAGCTTTGACGTGGTGACCACCGTCAAGAGCGGCGGCGTATCGGCGCAGGCCGATGCCGTCAAGCTGGGCGTTGCCCGCGCGCTGGTCCAGTTCAATCCCGAGTTGCGCGCGGCTCTCAAGGCCGAAGGCCTGCTGACCCGCGACTCGCGCATGAAGGAGCGCAAGAAGTACGGACAGAAGGGCGCCCGCAAGCGGTTCCAGTTCAGCAAGCGCTAATTTTGCAGAAGAGGTGCGAAATGGCAACAGACAATGGAAAGAGAAAGTTTGGCCTATTTGTCGCTGGTGCTAAGGTTCCTACGCAGACTTGGGATGGTGATTACATCAAACTTGTCAAGGGCAAGGTTGAGATTTACCGGCATGTCAACGGTGCGCTGTCTGGCACTCTTGTTGCCGTAGTTGGCCTTGAGAAGGGGCAAAACGTCAGTGAGATCACTGATGCGATCATCAAGGCGGCTGATCTGACCGACGATCAACTTGCCGCAGTAGTACAAAAAGATCAAATCTCCCGCTAGAGCGGGTTCAATTCGGGCGCTGGCATCGACCACCCGGATGCAATCCACGAAGGAGGCCCATTGGCCACGATCACAATGAAGGAGCTGCTCGAAGCGGGAGTTCACTTCGGGCATCAGACCAAGCGCTGGAATCCCAAGATGAAGGAGTACATCTTTGGCGAGCGCAACGGGATCTACATCATCGACCTGCAGAAGACGCTGAAGTTGTTCAAGGAAGCGTCCAAGTTTGTCACTGATCTGTGCGCGAGCGGCAAGACAATTCTGTTTGTCGGCACCAAGCGCCAGGCGCAGGAGGCCGTGGCCGAGGAGGCCACACGGGCAGGAATGCCGTACATTAACCAGCGCTGGCTGGGCGGCCTGCTCACCAACTGGGTGACGGTGCAGAAGTCGGTGAAGCGCCTTCAGGAGATCGATGAGATGGCCACCGATGGCCGCTATGAGCTGTTGACCAAGAAGGAAGTGATCAAGCTGGAGCGGGAGCGCAAGCACCTGCAGGCGAACCTGGCCGGCATCAAGACGATGAAGCGGCTGCCGGACGCGATCTTCGTCGTCGATTCGAACAATGAGACGATTGCTGTGAAGGAAGCCCGCAAGCTGGGCATTCCGGTGGTGGCCGTAGTGGATACCAACTGCGACCCGACGGTGGTGGATTACGTGATTCCCGGCAACGACGACGCGCTGCGCGCCATTCGCCTGTTCACCTCGAAGATCGCCGACTCGGCAGCTGAAGGCGTCAACCTGGTGGGCGACAAGGCCTTTGCCGAAGAGTTGCCTGAGCCGGTGGCCGAGGCCGTGGCCGCCGAGGCCGGGCCTTTCGAGGCCGAGGAATTGGATCTGGAAGCGGCCCTGGGCGGAGGCATTCGCAAGGCCCCCGCCGCGGTAGCGGCGCTGGACGAGGCCGATGTGGCCGAGGGCGTTCTTTAATCTTAGCTGCGCACAGAATTGAGACAAGCGTGGCCGCGAGAGTTGCTTGCCACGCTTTTCTTCTGCCGGCCACCTGCGTTGGGACGGACTCCTTCTGCTGGCCCGCGTCAGAAAGACGGCGCTGGATTCAGTGAGCAGAAGGGTCGCGCAAAGCAGGATAGGCGTAATTCCAATATGAGAGAGAGAAAACAGTGAGCGAAAAGATTGATGCCAAGCTGGTGAAAGAGTTGCGGGAAAAGTCCGGCGCGCCCATGGGCGACTGCCTGAAGGCTTTGCAGGAGACCAAGGGAAACATCGAGGAAGCTTTTGTGGTGTTGCGCAAGCGGGGCATGGCCTCGGCGCAGAAGAAGGCCGCGCGCTCGACCAACGAGGGCGCGGTGGGAACGTATATTCACGCCGGAGGCAAGATCGGCGTGTTGCTAGAGCTGAACTGCGAGAGCGATTTTGTGGCCCGTACCGAGGACTTCCAGGAGCTGATGAAGGACATCGCGATGCACATCGCGGCCTCCGATCCGCGCTATGTGAAGCCCGAGGACGTGACTGCGGCCGATCTGGAGCGCGAGAAGGATATCTATCGCGCCCAGGCCGCCGCCACCGGCAAGCCGGCCCAAATGATCGAGAGGATCGTGGACGGCAAGATGGCCAAGTTTTACGAGGAGGTCTGCCTGCTGGAGCAGCCCTTCATCAAGGACCAGGCCGTTAGCATCAAGGAATTGATCGGGCAGAAGGTAGGCAAGCTGGGCGAGAACATCACCGTACGGCGTTTCGCTCGCTTCAAGGTGGGCGCGCCCGACTGGACCGTGGCCACCACCAGGCCCGTGGAAGCGGCTGCTGAGTAACTTCCAGCGGCGTTCCAGAAATCGACCGAGGCCCAGGGCCGCAAACCCTGGGCCTCGTTGCATTTGGGCAGAGGAGCGTGCGGTTGGCGGCTGGGTCTGGTGCTTTCAGGGAGACATAAGACCTTAAAAATGCAGATGCAGCGAGACCGACGCGGTGGGGTGTTTCTCTGTGCCGCTGGGGTTGGTTGGGCTGCCGTGCCCCGGCCCGCTCATGGCGCCGGAGGAGAAGCCGCCGCGCGTCGAACCTGCCATGGAGCCGGAGCCCAGCGTGGAGGTTGCGGAGAAGTTGAACATCCCGTTGCCGAAGGTGGAGCTGTTGAAGGAGACTCCGGCAGAGCCTTGGCCGACTCCGCCGCCCATGCCATTGCTTCTGGCGCCGAGAGCGTCCCGGTAGGTGAGACGGAAGCTGCCCACCGAGGACCTCAGGTACATTCCCAGATCGCCCCTTGACAGTTGATTGAGTTTGAGGTCTCCCGGCGCGGAGCCGTGGGCGCCGTTCATCCCTGGGCCCACTCCGCCGAAGCCGCGCCTATGGCCGGAGCTGGGACCGTTTGTCCCCTGAAAGAGGGACTCCAGGTCGTCCGGTTGTCCGCCAGGGGTTGAAGAGCGGCTGGTGCGGGCTCCGCCGCCTTGGTGGATAGCGTCGGCCGGCGTGCTGTCCCAAAACGATAAGCCCTGGCCGGCGTTGCGCGGCGCGCCGCGGCCATGAGCGGAACCGGAGGAGCCGGCTTTCAAGCCGGGGCTGGAGGGGGATGAAGCCGCAGCCGGAGCCGCATCGACGTCGGCGGGGGCAGGCGCGGGTGTGGGCGTGAGGGCGAGCGCAGGTGCAGGCGCGGCTGCCGGTGCTGGGACTGGAGCTGATGGATATTGGCTGTCGGGGGGCAAGGTGTCCTGCGCGCGCAAAACGGCTGCCCCGGCGCAGAGCGTCAGGGCGAAGACGCACAGCAGGCCGGCATGAGGCAAACGCTTGCGCGAATGGGAGGCGAAACTCACTGGCAACACCATGGAGGACGAAAGCGAGGCACTCTTCCGTTTCTCCCTCTTTTCATTAGACGCTCATTTTGGCTTCGGCGTCGAGACGAATCGGCCAGTTCTGCGATTCGCCGGCCACTGCCGCCGGCGCCACGATTACTGAAAAGTGCCTCCGCAGGTATGCGATACTCGAAACGGTATGTATAAACGGATCGTACTCAAGCTTTCCGGTGAGGTGCTGGCCGGGCCGCGCGGCTTCGGCCTGGATGCCGGCAAAGTCGCCGAGATTACCGGCGAGATCGTCGATGTGCATGCGCTGGGCGTGGAGATTGGCGTGGTGGTGGGCGGAGGCAACTTCTTCCGCGGCGTGGCCGAGCAGGCTAAAGAGATGGACCGCGTGAGCGCCGACAACATGGGCATGCTCGCCACGGTCATCAACGCCATCGCCATGCAGGACGCCATTGAGCAGCGCGGCGTGCAGTGCCGTGTGATGAGCGCCGTCTTCATGAACCAGGTGGCCGAGCCGTATATCCGCCGCCGCGCCGTGCGCCACCTGGAAAAGGGCCGCGTGGTGATCTTCGCCGCGGGCATCGGCAATCCCTTCTTCTCCACCGACACGGCGGCCAGCTTACGTGCCATGGAGATCAAGGCCGACGTGCTCCTGAAGGCCACCAAGGTGGAGGGCGTCTACAGCGCCGACCCGGTGCTGGTGAAGGACGCGGTCAAGTACGACGAGATCACCTACATGGAGATTCTGCGCCAAGGCCTGAAGGTGATGGACCTAACAGCCGTGAGCCTGTGCAAGGACAACAATCTGCCCATGATCGTCTTCAACATGAACCAGCCGGGGAATATTCGCCGGGTGGTGCTGGGCGAAAAGGTTGGCTCGCTGGTGACGGCGTGAAGAACAGCTTTTAGCTATTAGCTCCTAGCTTTTAGCTGAGTGTTGGCTATTCGCGCAGTTGTGGTTCATCTTGAACTTAGCCCAGGGTGAGATAAGGCTAGAAGCTAGGAGCTAGAAGCTACGCAGTGGAGACGAGCAAGCCAGTACGGCTGGATGCACTGACGGGCCTGCGCTGCCTGGCGGCGATCAACATCGTCTTCTTCCATTTTGCCAATCCACAAACGTTTGGTTTTCTGGCGCCGGTGGTCAACGCCGGCTACATCGCGCTGGGTCTGTTCTTTCTGCTATCGGGTTTTGTGCTGGCTTACAACTACGGCGGCCAGGCGCGCGCTGGCTCGCTTGACCGCGTGCGCTTCTGGAAGGCGCGTTTCACGCGGCTCTATCCCGTCTACCTGCTGAGTTTGCTGATGAGCTGGCGGATGGTGGTCCCGGAGTATGGCGCCCACACGCACGCGATGTTTTGGACGGGCATGGTGTTGACGCCGCTGTTGTTGCAGGGCTGGTTTCCGTCGCTGGCCACCTTCCTGAACACGCCGGCCTGGGCCATGCCGGCCGAAGCCTTCATGTACAGCCTTTTCCCCTGGCTGGCCAAAGTCAAGCGGCCGGCGCGGATTTGGCCTTCACTGCTCCAGTTGGCCGGTGTGTGGGCCGTGGGCATGGTTCCCGGCGCGCTATACATGATCTTCCAGCCGGACGGCATCGCGCATCCTGACCGCTGGAGCTACGGACACTGGCTGTGGGCGCTCAAATACACGCCTCTGCCCCATCTGGCCAGCTTTGTCTTCGGCATCCTGCTGGCCGGCCTGGATGATCTGGTGCCGCGCGCAAGCCGCTTGCGGCTGCTGCTGGGGTTGGCCGGCTTTGCCGGTGTCTACGTCCTCTTGTCGATGGGGCCGCTGGTGCCCTTTGTCCTCCTCCACGACGCCCTGCTGATGCCTCTGTTTGGCTGCATCGTTCTGGGGCTGGCCGGGGAGAATTGGCTGGCGTCTGCCTTCAGCGTGCGCCCGCTGGTCTTTCTAGGCGAGGCCAGCTACTGCCTTTACGTGCTGCACTTCAACCTGTGGAACTGGATTCACGACACCCATCTGCCTGAGCGGCTGGGAGTGAGCCGCTTCGACCCCTGGATCAGCTACGCGGCGCTGCTAGTGGTGGCCGTGGCGGCGATGCTCCTGGTGGAGAAGCCGGCGCAGCGGCAACTACGCAAGTGGATGGGAGCGTAAGAAATGCCCGCAACCACTGATTTAGGTGCTCGTTGCAGGCTTGCGTGACCGTACACGTAGCCATCGATCCATCGTGATAGGGCATTTAGCCCCCAGAACCGCCTTGCTGGCAGGATTGCTGGCGAGATGCACAACTGCCGCGGTACCTGATACACTTCCGTCAAGAACCATCCGGAGTTAGACAACGCCATGAAACACACAGCTTTGATTTTGTTGTTGGCGGCCAGCACCGTGGCCGCAAGCGCCCAAACCCCCGTCAAGCCGGCTACAGCCACCGCCAAGCCGGCTACCCCCTCGGCCGCCAAACCAGCCGCGCCTGCGGCCAAACCCGCCACCACGTCCGCCAAACCAGCCGCGCCTGCCGCCAAACCCGCCACCACGTCCGCCAAACCAGCCGCGCCTGCCGCCAAGCCTGCTTCTTCGGCCACCAAACCGGCCACTGCGGTCACCAAACCGGCCGCTGCGGCCGCCAAGCCAGCTGCCCCGGCAGCGAAAGCAGCTCCGGCAACGCCCCCCACAATCGCCGCGGTCATCAAGGCTCCCGCCAATATACCTCAGTACAAAGGTATTCAGAAACCGATCTTCACGGTCGCCCTGCGTTACCAGGAGATCAAGGTGGGCACCGGCGCCCCAGCCGAGCCCGGCAAGCTACTCAAGTACAAATTCACCGTATGGTTAGCGGCAGATGGCCGCAAATTCGACGCCACCGACGACCATCCCGGTCCTCCGCTGAAGGACAAAGACGGCAAGCCGGTGCTGGGCGACGACGGAAAGTCCAAGCTGGGTGATCCCCAGCCGCTCCCGGCGATCATGGGACAGGGACGTCCGCTTCTCGGATGGGATGTGGGATCTGAGGGCATGAAGGCCGGTGGGAAGCGCCGCGTCTTTATCCCCTGGCAGTTGGGGTTCGGTGCGCGGGAGATTCCCGCCGCCGCCAACCGTCCGGCGGTTCCTGCCAAAACTGACCTGATCCTGGATGTCGAACTGGTTGAGGTAACGGACGCTCCCGCGCCACCAGCGCGTCCAGCCATGGCGCCCGGAGCGCATCCGGCACCCGGCGCTCCGGGAACACCGGGAGCCCCGGCCAAGCCTGGCGCGCCCGCAACGCCCGCGCCTCCGGCCCAGACCGGCGCGCCTGCTGCGCCGCCTGCTCCAGGGGCAACTCCGAATGCGGCGGCTCCGGCAACGCCCGTTACGCCACCGGCTCCGAACGCCGCTCCTGCAACGCCTGCTGCTCCCAACGCGGCTCCAGCCCCGGCAACCGCGCCAAAGCCCGCTGTGACGCCTGCTCCTGCTGCGCCTGCAACTCCGGCAGCGCCAACTCAGCCCCAACCGAAGTAGCGTCAAAGAAACTGGCGTCCCATCCCTGTCGCAGGCTTGTTCCTGCGGCAAGGATGGGTTCGCTGCTTCCTTCCAGATGGGCTTGTTCCATCAACTAAACACGAATTCAATCAGGAGAAGGCTCATTGATCGCCCCAACTCAAATTGAGTAGAAGTGCGATGAGGAAGGCGCGAAAACAACTCGAGCTGATTGCCGCGCTTCTGGGCGAAGAGACAACCTTGTCGTTGGCCACGACCGGCGAGGACGGCCAGGCTTGCGTGGCGCCGCTCTTCTACATTGTGGATGAAAATCTCTCGCTCTACTGGCTCTCGTCCGAGAGCAGCTTGCACAGCCTGAACCTCGCCGCAACTCCCCGCGCCGCTGCAACAGTCTACCGCAACGTTAAGAAATGGAAGGAGATACGCGGCGTGCAGTTGCGCGGTTCGGTGAGCAAAGTGACCGAGCCGCAACGCCTTAGCGCGCTCGTCAAGGCCTACTGCGAGCGATTCAAGCTGGGTCGCGTGCCGCGCCTGGCCCTTCGCCAGAGCACCTTGTATTGCCTCCAGCCTGACTTTTTCCGTTACATCGATAATGCGCGCGGCTTCGGGTACAAGTTTGAACTCTTGCGCGGGCCGGAAGGCTGGAGCCTGACACGGTCAGCCGCGTAAAGCGGGCCTGTTCAGCTCAACGGCTTGATAGGACGGCAAAGCTGGACCATCGGGTACCCCCACCCCTATTTTGGACGCAAATTCCTTGTTTTCTTGAGCTTACAGACAGGGTTGCGCTGTAAAATATTGAAAACAATGAAGTTCCCTGCAAAATCGTCCAGGATAAGGAGTTACGTGGAGTTTCGGCCTCTGTTGGCAGCTTCCGACTGACAGGCGGCGCGAAGAGGACGTGCCGGACGATGATTTGAAGGAAGAGTTCTGGGATCATTGTGCAACGAAGAGAGGAAATAATCTGCAACCACCTGCGGTGGGGCCAGAGGCTCGCTTATCGCTCGCATGGGGTTCGTGGTATCCCAGGTCCGAGAATCCGGACCTGGACACCCATCAGAGTCCTGAAATCCGGCACGTGCATCAGTTGAGCAGCGTGACGATGTGCTGCCAATCGGTGGTGGTCAGAAACTCGTAGAGTCGCCAGTTAATGAGGTCTTCCTGCCTGAGGTTGGCGTGATCCGGACCCACCGCCGGATGATACCAGATGTAAACAGAGATGACCTGCATGTCAGAGAGAGGGAGCGAGCGGTCGAAGAAATCGGGGTTCGTCGTCACCAGCTCCTCCGCACGCGGCGCGCCGGGCGCCACCAGCCCAGATGCGTCGGGTCCTTCCGACTCTTTGTCATACCATGCTGGCGATGCACGCTCAGCGGGCGTCATTCGGGCTAGCTCGGCGCGAAGGGGTTTGACTGTGCGGTCCGGCGAGACCTGCTCAGGTGCTTGTTGGGCGGCTTGCTTGCGCTGCGTCTCGCAGCGGGCCTGACTCGCCTGCAACTGGGCCGTCATATCCGCCACCAACTTCTCCATATCTGTACGATACCGCTCGGCTCCAGCCGGATCGGTCTTCTTGGTTACCTGGTAGACTTCCTCGGTTGTCTTGCGGCGTTCGTCCCGGTGGGACATCCATTCGTTGTAAGCAGCTGTGCACGGGGGCGGCGTCGATTTCATCGCTGCAGCCAGGGGGGCGTTCAGACGCTCGCGCTCGCGAATGAGCGCCAACACAAGCTGCTCGCGGGTCACTGGTACCCATGGGGCGCGGTTCCTTTTGGTCAAAACGAGTTTCATGTCCCCTGAATGGTGTTCATAGACAGGAAACCCTCCAACGCACGCCGTCGTTTCGTGCGGCATGTAGCGGATTTGGCGGCCATCGGGCAGCCGTATGCGTTCTGCCCAAGGCATGTCGCCGAGGGTCTCTGTCAGATTATTGACATGAACCCACACTTCGTTTTCCACAAACTTCTGAAGGCCCACCTGTCCATTTTCCATAAGCAAGTAGTACCAAAACTGGATATGCATCGAGAACGCGGGCGGATGATGGACGCAGGGCTGGTTTTCGCATAGATCGGGTTCATCGAAACTCTCGTAATTGGCATACATGTGGGGTTCGATTCCCATCGGTGGGCTGAATGTTTTGGACTCGTGAATGGCTGAGATGAGCCCGCTGATTTTGGCATCGAATCTGTTCTTTTCAGCAGGGCTTAAACTTGCCTGCTCCTGTGCAGTCATGTAGTCGTGGCGTTCCAGCGTCCACTTGCCCACTTTGTCAGGGACGTAGCGCGTTTGCGCTGACAGCCCTCCGACCAGGCACCCGGCAATCAGGACGGTCTGAGCAATGCTCCGAATGCGTGATGCCATGATCCCCTCTCATCCGGCGCTGTACGCCGCCCTTACTGCTTCACCATATCCACGCGACGGTTTTTGGCCGGGTGCCCCAGATCTCGATGTTTTTAGACCTGGGAAACCGTGAACCTTATGCGAGCGGATAGCGAGCGGCAGGCCGCACCGCAGGTGCCTACTCTTCCTCTTCCTCCACTGGCCGCTTGGCGTTGGCGAGGATTTTGTCGGCGACCAACTGCGGGACGATGTCGTAGTGGTCCATCTCCATGCGGTAGCTGCCTTTGCCCTGGGTCATGGAAGTCAGAAGGGTGCCGTAGGTCAGCATCTCGGCCATGGGAACTTCGGCGTTGATGATGGTGGTTCTGCCCTTGGAGTTTGTGCCCTGGACGCGGCCACGGCGGCTGCTCAGGTCGCCCATGAGGGTTCCGGCAAACTCGTCGGGGGCTTCGATCTCGACCTTCATGATGGGCTCGAGCAGGCAGGGCTTGGCCGTTTCCATGGCCTTGCGGAAGGCGATGCGGCCGGCCATCTTGAAGGAGAGCTCGTTGGAGTCCACGTCGTGATAGCTGCCGTCGTAGACAGTGGCTTTGAAGTCGACGACCGGGTAGCCGGCGAGATAGCCGCGGGCGGCCGACTCGACGATGCCCTTTTCGACGGCGGGGATGAAGTTGCGGGGAATGGCCCCGCCGAAGACCTCGTTGCCGAACTCGAAGCCGGTGCCGCGCGGCAATGGCTCCATGCGAATTTTGCAGTCGCCGAACTGGCCGTGGCCGCCGGTCTGCTTCTTGTGGCGTCCCGGCGCCTCGACCTTGGCGCGGATGGTCTCGCGGTAGGGAACCTTGGGCGCCTTGAGCGTGACTTCGGCGTGGTAACGCTTTTTGAGGCGGCTGACGATGGCCTCGATGTGCGGCTGGCCCGCTCCGGCAATCAAAAACTCATTGGTCTGCGGGTCGCGGAAGAAGCGAATGAGCAGGTCCTCCTCCATCAGCTTGTGAATGGCGGGGGCGAGCTTGTCTTCATCGGCGCGGCTCTTGGGCTCGATGGCGTAGGTCATGGCCGGCTCGGGCAGCTTGTGGAGATCGACCTGGATGTCGGAGCCTTTGACGCCGAGGGTGTCACCGGTGAGGGTTTCGCGCAGCTTGGCCACGGCGCCCAGGTCGCCGGCGTGCAGCTCGGGAATCTCGATGGCCTTGCGGCCCTGCATGACGCTGAGGTGGGAGAAACGCTCCGAGCCGCGCCGCGTGTAGTTCTCCACCGAGCCGTCGTTGTTGATGACGCCGCTGATGACCTTGAAGAAACTGATGCGGCCGGCAAATGGATCGGTCATGGTCTTGAAGACAAACAGGGCCAGCGGCTCGCTGTCGTCGATCTTGCGGGTGGATTTGCCGGCATCGGGGTCTTCTGCCGTGGGTTCGATGGCAGGATTCCGGACGGCCATGGGCGCGCGCTCGACAGGTGAGGGCGTGTAGGCCACGATGAAGTCCAGCAGGTGGTCCAGAGCCATGTTGGCCAGACCGCTGGAAAACAGCACTGGGAAGATGCGATCTTCGCGAACGGCCTCGTGCAGCGCGGCGATGAGATGGTCTTTGGTGAGCGTGCCGGTTTCGAAGTACTCTTCCATCAGCTCATCCTTGCCCTCGGCCACCAGCTCGACCAGCGCCTCGTGGCGGGTCTTGGCGTCGGCAGCCAGACTGGCGGGAATCTCAGCGGTAGCCTTGCCTCGGCCGTCTCCGCCGGAGGTGTACTGCCAGGCCTCCATGGTCACCAGATCGACGACGCCGTGAAATCCCTCCGCGCCGGAGATGGGCAACTGGACAGGCACGCAGTTGCGGCCCCAGCGATCCACCAGATCGTCGATCAGGGCGCTCAGCCCCTCGCCGCCGCCGGCCTTGGGGTGGTCCATCTGGTTGACGACCACGACGCGGGGGACACCGGCCTCGTCGGCGTAGCGCCAGACGCGCTCGGTGACCGGCTCGACGCCATTCTGTGCGTTGACCAGCACGATGGCCGCTTCCGCGGGCAACAGGGCCGCGCGCGCCTCGTGAGTAAACATATGAAATCCGGGAGTATCGATAAGGTTGATTTTTATGCCCTGCCACTCGGCAAAGGCCACTGCGTTTTGCATGGTTGCGCCGCGGGCTACTTCTTCTTCGTCATAAGCGGTTACGGCCGAGCCGTCTTCTACGCGGCCCTGGGTGGGGGTCATCTTGGCGGCATGCAGCAGAGCGGCGATCAGAGTGGTTTTGCCACTGTGCGCATGCCCCACTACAGCTACGTTGCGGATCTCACTTCCCTGGTAGGTTTTCATGGTGTTCTCCTGTGATTTTGTTGGGTATTGTCAGAATTTTGGGGATCGGATGAGGGAGGGACAGAGAAACCGGTGGGGCGTCCCGAAGGGCGTCCAGGTGGCCGAATTGGAGGGCCACAGGTCCCGGTCTGCCGTCTACCTCGTCCATCATTGGGAGGGTCTCGGGCCGGCGCCGCGCGGAGGAGGGTAGGATGAATCCGCAGGCGTCACTTGCTACGAAATGGGATGCTATCACACGCGGCGTATGAACGTCCTGTGACATGCGGCACTACTTGCGCTATCTGCCCAGCAGTTTTTTGATTGCGAGCAGTTTGAGACGCCGCTTTGCTGTAGTTTCAGGATAGGCCATCTTGAGTCCGCCAAGCGCATCAAGGACGATTTGGGAGACGATCAGGCGCGCGTTTTCCTTGTCGTCGGCAGGAACGATGTACCACGGCGCATGACGAGTGCTTGTAGCGTGAAAGCAATCCTCATAGGCCTTCATGTATTGCTTCCAGTATTTCCTCTCGTGAATGTCGAAGGTGCTGAACTTCCAATTTTTGTCTGGCTCATCGATGCGCGACAGGAATCGCTTTCGCTGCTCCTCGCAAGACAGATGCAGAAATATCTTGACAATCCGCGTGCCGTTACGATGAAGGTGCCTCTCCAGGTCTACGATGGATCGATACCTCTGGGCCCAGATATCCTTTTCGTCGCGCAACTCCTCGGGCAGCCCCTGGCTGAGGAGAATCTCAGGATGCACTCGAACGACCAGCACTTCCTCGTAATAAGAACGGTTGAAGATGCCGATCCGACCGCGCTCGGGAAGGCGACATGTCGTCCGCCAAAGGAAATCGTGATCGAGCTCTTCGGCACTGGGCTGTTTGAAACTGAAAACCTCGCAGCCTTCCGGATTTACGCCGGACATCACGTGCCGAATAGCGCCGTCCTTGCCGGCGGCATCCATTCCCTGAAAGATCAGCAGCAACGCATAGCGGTGGGATGCGTAGTGAAGCTGCTGCAGCGAGCTCAGCTTCTCCGTGTGTTGGTGCAGAAGATCCTTGTACTGCTTCGTCGACTTCGCATAGGGCTCGACAATCGTCGGCCACTTGCTGAGGTCGACCTTTTTGTCTGGCGGCACGCGGTAGGTCTTAGAATCGATGGTCATCCTGTCCCTTCGGTATTACGTGGGCTTCTACGCAATCTTCTTTTCGGCCGCATAATCGCCGCGTGTCTCTCGTTCCGCTTCGAACCAGTCCTGGTCTGCCTGGCTCTCGCCGTGGACTCTCTGCTGGTAGAGTTCATAGGCCCGCGCGGCGATCTCGGAGGTGCGATCGACAGGTTTCTTCTCAAGCAGGGAGGGTTTTGACGGATCGAAGATCCGATAGGCGAGCAGCTTCACGCGGTCGTTAATGAGAGCCCAGATCAGAGCGTAAGCCCAAACGAGTCCCGCCCACTTCCAGCCGAGTGGTGCCATAAATAGCCCATAGACCGCGATCAATGTTGCTATGATCTGTGTGCCAAGCACCGCAATCCATAGAATCCGCGCGGGGCGTATGGACCAGAATGGACCGCGTGTGCGTGTGAGGAAGATGGTCAAGTGTCCGGCTACAGAAAGCTTCAGGTACATCAGTGTTTGGACGTGCAAGCGGTCGAAGTGAAAGACGCGCTCGCCAAGATAGAACAGACCAAACGCAGAGACAACCCCGATGACGCCCAGCACAGTGGAGATCGCCAGCACGAGCCGCATGTTCCAGGCCTCGGGCTTGTCTTTGTATTGAACATTGTCATAAGCGATGGACAGGATAGCTCCATCGTTGAGAAGCGCCAGCATGACGATCATCACGGCGGTGAGGGGATAGAAGTTGAATACCAGGATCGCTAGCGTCATGAAGAACAACACCCGCAGCGTCTCCGCGATGCGATAGATGGCGTAGCTATTCATGCGCTGGAAGATGCGGCGGCTTTCCTTGATGGCGTCAATGATCACCGACAGGCCAGAGGTCAGTAGCACAATGGATGCTGCCGCCCGCGCCGCATCTGTCGCGCCGGAGACGGCGATTCCGCAGTCGGCCTTCTTGAGCGCGGGCGCGTCGTTGACACCATCGCCAGTCATGCCGACAATGTGGCCGCGTTTCTGCAGAATGTCGACAATGTGGTACTTGTGTTCGGGAAATACCTGGGCAAAACCGTCGGCTTTTTCGATTGCTTCCTGAGTCTGCGATGACTCTTGCTTCTTCGTATCGCCCAGTGCGCTGGCATCCAGGATGTTTGTGCCTAACCCGAGCTGTTTTGAGGTCTCTCTTGCGATGGCGATCTGATCCCCCGTAACCATCTTGACGTCCACGCCCATCTGCCGGGCGCTCGCAATGGTTGCCTTGGCTTGCTCGCGGGGCGGATCGAATAGGGGCAACATGCCGACGAATTTCCACTTGCCTTGCTCATCGGCCCGCGCCACGCCGAGGGAACGAAAGCCGCGTCCCGCAAACTCATTGATAGCTTTCTCGACGGCAGGCTTGACTTCGCCGACGTTGGTTGACATCTCCAGAATTACCTGCGGCGCGCCCTTGGCCACAAAGAACTGCTTCCCGTCCGCTCCTTTGACAGTGGCTTCCGTGCGCTTATGCACCGGATCGAAGGGCTGAAAGTGCAGCACTTGAAAGCTTTTCAGTTCCTTGTCATCTTTCACGCCGCCAATCACGGCAAGGTCGATAGTGTCCTTGTCTTCCGCACGAGAGGCGAGCGCAGCCCATAGAATGATCTGATCGAAAGCGATACCGTCCACGCTGAAAGGATCACCCAGCGTAAGTTTGTTCTGAGTGAGTGTGCCGGTCTTATCCGAGCACAGCACATCCACGCCAGCCAGTTCCTCAATGGCCGACAGGCGGGTCACAATCGCTTCCTTCTTCGCCAACAGACGCGCGCCGACGGCCATCGTCACCGACAGCACGGTAGGCATCGCCACAGGAATCGCGGCAACCAGAAGTACCAAGCAAAATTCCAGCGTGGTGAGAACTTTGTCCCCTCGGAAGAGCGCAACGGTCAGGATCAACACAACCAGCGCAACCGCGAGAACAATCAGGTAGTCGCCGATCTTCAGCACCGCCTTCTGGAAGTGGCTGACAGTATTGGCCTCCTGCACCATTTGCGCGGTCTTGCCGAAGTAGGT
>Ga0181521_10000039_pt1 | contig 135760 bp, 118 predicted proteins | sample PEATcosm2014_Bin_32_FD_119764 | JGI IMG/M metagenome (GOLD analysis project Ga0181521, IMG submission 119764) | Peatland microbial communities from MTU Mesocosm Facility, Houghton, MI, USA - PEATcosm2014_Bin02_60_metaG | ecosystem: Environmental > Terrestrial > Soil > Wetlands > Peat | place... | reverse complement strand
CAATGGGGTAGTCGCTGCGCAGTGGCTCCCGATTGCGGCCTTAAACCTCGAGCTGGAACCAGCCGTGTTCCTGGATAAGGACAAAATCAAGCGATTCGAAACGGCGATGCGGCGCGGCGAGCGGTTCCCTGCAATCGCCGTCGTGGATGATGCCGGCAGGCTTTTTGTTCGGAATGGGTTTCACCGGGTCGCGGCGGACGCCAGGCGCGATGCGGATTCGGCGGCAAAAGCGGAGAGACATGTCTGAAGTTTACTCCCGTGGGGGAAGGGCGCCAGGGAGCGGCGCCCTTTCCCGGATCACGCGCGCTTGTTCCGCTTGGGGATCACGGAGAGCTGGGCCCGGCGCGCGGATTCGAGATCCTTCTGCTGCCCGTATTTCCTGAACTCTTGAAGCTGCTTCCGCACGATCAGCATTTGTTTCATGAGGGCCTGGACAAGGATCTCCGGCTCTCTTTCTGCAATCAGCTTCGCTGCTGCTTCGCGGGCTAGTCGGGAGGATGAAAGCGGGATGATCGCCAGCATCTCCATCGCCGTGTGAAAGTCCCGTTTTGAACCGAATTCCGTTGCCATGTTCGCTCCTTAAGCCGCTTTCTCGTCCAGCGGCAAGCCATCGACAACCTTGCCAAGGTCCTCGTAGGCGCGCACCATCAGGTCCCATTCGCGCCTGTCGACGCAAACCACTTCCGCCGGCAGCATGGCCTTGTCCAGTTCCTGTGGGACGTGCCCGCGCATCACGGCGAGGTGCCGTTTCAGTTCGATGTACTCGTCGCGGGTGAGGTCGATTTCCTGTAGCCACTCGTCGGCGCCTTCCACTATCAGGTGGAACGGGCTGTCTCCCAGGACGGGCGTTTCGTTCAGCCATTCGGGCGCTTCGGCCGGTGCCGTGTGCGGCAGCTCGGGTTCGTCCTGCAACTCCGGCGGCAGATCGTAGCTGAATAGCTCGTTACCCTGGCCGTCCGTTTTAAGGGCATGCGCTTCTGATGCCCGCTCGTATCCATCGCCGACAGCGCGGAGCAGAGCCTTGACTTGCGCGTCTTCGGCATCGGTTAGTTTCGTACCGTCTCGCTTCATCCGTAAGACACGCCGGGCCACCTGGCCGGCGCGGTTTTCATTCATCGCGAGATTGCTCATGATGTTGTCGATGAACCTGACGGCCAAGTTATCCTGGGCGGCTGGCTGCTCTTTCGCTGGCGACGGTTCGGGTTGCGGTTGCGGCGCTGTGGCCGGGTTTCGTTTGGGCGTTCGTCTCTGCATATATCCTTCTCCTTCTCAAGAATCCCGCTTGCATTCGGAAGCGGGTTACACGCCCACCCACCATAATGCTAAGCGTTCAGCACAGTCAAGGGGCCTTGCTTTTGCCACGCTGAGCGCTTAGCATGGTTACCGATATGGCAAAGATAAAAAACCCGGCTGCGGTGGCGCTTGGCAAGCGCGGCGCCAAAGCCCGGCTCAAGAAACTGACTCCCGAAAAGAGAACTGAGGTTGCGAAGAAGGCTGCGGCCGCGCGGTGGCACAAGCCGGCAACGGCCAGCGCGAAGATGCGGCGGGCGAAGAAAGCTACGAAGCCGAAAGGATAGCAGGAAATGGAAGCACAACACTTCTACGAGGACAACCCGGGCGATCCCTTCTACGAAGACCGGCAAAAGGCTATCGCCCGACTTCGGGACCTGGTGGATGAAGCCTGCAAGATCCTTCCCACCCAAATGCTCGGGCACACCAGCTACTGTCTCTCTGCCTACCTGGACGCCTCCACGGGCGTCAGACGTCGCGCCGATGACATGTCGCAAGATCTCGCGACGGCCCGCCAGCGGAGGCTGTTTCAGATCGTCCGCGGAAATAGAGCGAAGGGGGAATGAATGTCAGTCTACAAGCGCGGTGACACCTGGTGGTATCGGTTCCAATGGCAGGGCAGGCTGACCCGCAACAGCACGCGCGTCGGCAACAAACGGGACGCCGAGCAGATCGAGGCTGCGGAACGCACGCGGCTGGCCAAGGGCGAGGTGGGCATCAAGCAGAAACCGAAAAGCCCGACGTTGGCCGAGTTCGCGCCGAAATTCACTACGGCCATCGAGACCATTTGCGCCGAGAAGATGGCGACGGTGAATTTCTACAAAGAGAAGCTGCGACGGCTGCTGGCCGACCAGAAGCTCTCCAGTTTGCGCCTGGACGCCATCGACGAGGCCGTGATTGACGGCTACAAGCAGCGGCGGACCCGGCAGCTTTCCCGGTACGAACGCCCGTTGTCGCCGGCATCGGTGAACCGGGAGCTCGCGACGCTGCGGCGCATGCTGCGCCTGGCGCAGGAGTGGAAGGTCCTGGACCGCGTGCCGCGGATTCGCCTGCTGCGCGGCGAGCACCAGCGCGATTTCGTTCTCAGCCACCGGCTGGAGCCGGAGTACCTGGACGCGGCGCCGCAACCGCTGAGGGACGTTGCGGTGCTGATCCTGGAGACGGGTGTGCGGCCGGGCGAGGCGGTAAACCTGAAGTGGCCCGACGTCTACCTGCAGCCGGCCGTCCACGCGGAACTGGGCTATGTCGCCATCCGCAAGGGGAAGACGAAGAACGCGAAGCGCAACCTCAGTCTGACTGCGCGCGCCGCTGAGATGCTGAAGGCCAGGAAGGACGCCGCGAAATCGGCCTGGGTGTTCCCTGGCGATTCGCCGGACGCGGCGATCCTGGGCACGTCAATCGACCACCAGCACGACGACGTGCGCACCACACTGAAGTTGCCCGAGGACTTCGTGGTACATTCGTTGAGGCACACCATGTTGACTCGCATCGGGGAGGCCGGCGCGGACGCGTTCACTATCATGCGCATCGCGGGACACAGCAGCGTGACGGTCTCGCAGCGGTACGTGCATCCGACGCCCGAGGGCATGGAGCGGGCCTTCGATCGGCTGCAAAAGCTCAACGCGGTGAAGTTCGAGCAGGCGGAGGCAGAGGCCAAGGCGGAGGCGGTCGGGGCGCGCGGGGTGGGCACAAAAATGGTCACAGTCGAAAAGCGCCGCCCGCGCGAATCCGCGCAAGTCTTTGAATTTAAAAAGAAGGGCCCTTAGCTCAGCGGTTAGAGCAGCGGACTCATAATCCGTTGGTCGAAGGTTCAAATCCTTCAGGGCCCACCAACAGACGGCCGCCGCGTCAGCGGGGCCGCGTGAGTCTCGATTCCCCTTCGTATTCGCCGGATGAGTCAAGCCGCCGGGCGACGTATTTCAGTGTGAGCCCATCCCGGTGCGCGGTCACCACGATGCGGGAGGCGATCCGCCGGCAACGGCCTTCGACAACAGCTTGTCTTCCCCGCGCCGGCTGTGGTATCAATAGTAAACCTGGGTAAACAAGAATGGCTTACGTAATCGCAGAACCTTGCATCGGCACCAAAGATACCGCTTGCGTCGACGCCTGTCCGGTCGATTGCATCCACCCCAAGAAGGACGAACCCGGCTTTGCCGAGGTGGAGATGATCTACATCGATCCGGTGGAATGCATCGACTGTGGCGCCTGCGTTCCGGTATGCCCGGTGTCGGCGATCTTCGCGCTCGACGATCTGCCCGAGAAGTGGGCCGAATTCACGGCGCGCAACGCGGCATATTACAAGAAATAGGCTGCCGCGCCGTCCCGCCGCCGCACGAGATTATCCCACAAGCGAACACACGTGCCCGGCCAGTTCGCCGTATCTGATTCCAGATGAATGACATCGCCGCCGGCGCGCTGGCACGCGAACTGCACTGATGCCAGCATGTTCAGCGATTTTCGGTTCGCCCTACGCTCGCTCCGGCGCAACCCGTCGTTTGCGGTGGTGGCCGCGCTTTCGATCGCGCTGGGAGTCGGCGCCAACACGGCCATGTTCAGCCTGGCGGATGCGCTGCTGCTGCGGCCGGTTCCGGTGCCCCATCCATCGGCGGTGCTGAACCTGAGCTCCCAGCAGCGCGGCCACGGGCCAGGCTCCATGTCTTACCCGGATTACGTGGATTTCCGCGACCGGACGCGCACCTTTTCCGGGCTGGCAGCTTTCCGGCAGGACACATTCGGCTTTGCGGCCGACCGGCAGGCGCTGCCGGAAATGAAGGCAGGACTGCTGGTCAGCGGCAACTTCTTCGACGTGCTCGAAGTTGCTCCGCAACTGGGCCGCGCATTCCTGCGCGAGGAAGATGCCGTGCCGGGCCGCGATGCGGTAACCATCATCAGCCACGACCTCTGGCGGCAGGACTTCGCCTCGGCGCCCGACATCGTAGGCAGAAAGATTTTGGTGGATGGCATCGAGTTCGCCATCGTCGGCGTGGCTCCGGAGAAATTCACCGGCCTCGAGCAGTTTTTCCGTCCCGCCTTATATATTCCGCTGATGATGGCGCCGCGCCTGTCGAGCGATAATCACAACTTGCTCGGTAGCCGCGACGACCGCGAACTGATGGTGAAAGGACGCCTCGGCCCGGGCGCCAACTGGGAACAGGCTGCGGCGGAGGCGGGGGTGATTGCGAGCGGCCTGGCGCAGGCTTACCCGGCCACCAATCGCGATTGGTCCGCCGCCGTGCGCACCGAGTTCCAGTCGCGCGTGGAGCAATCGATTGGTGACGCGATGGTGGTGAGGATGATGCTCGTGCTCGCCGGCGTGGTGCTGCTGATCGCTTGCGCCAATGTTGCCAATCTGACGCTGAGCCGAGGCATGGCTCGCTCCGGCGAAATCGCCGTGCGGCTGGCCATCGGAGCGGGGCGCTGGCGGCTGGTGCGGCAACTGCTGGCGGAGAGTGTCGTCATCGCCGTGGCTGCCGGCGCCGCCGGCGTCCTCCTCGCCGGGGCATTCGTGGACGAATTCTCGCACTGGCGGATACCGGCGCAGATCCCCATCGAGCTCAACGCCCGCATGGATACGCGCGTGCTGCTGTACAGCTTGGGCGCCGCGTTGGCCAGCGCCCTATTCTTCGGGCTGATACCGGCGATCAAGGCCACCCGTGCCGATATCGCAACCGCATTGAAGGCTGGCGGAAGGACCACCACGTCGCACCGGCGCTTTATGGGCAGAAACGCCCTGGTGGTGGCCCAGGTCGCGGGAAGCCTGTTTCTTCTAGTTCTGGCGACGCAAATGTATCGCGGTGTGTCGCACCTGCTTTCCGCGCCTCCCGGATTTCGCTCATCGCACATGTTGATGGCCAGCTTCGACCCACAACTGGTCCATTCGACCGGCCAGCAGGCGCGCGATTTCTACCAGCGGCTGGTGCAGGATGCCCGCCAACTGCCGGGCGCAACCTCCGCCGCCGTGGCGGAACTGGTTCCGCTATCGAACCACATGGGCTCCATGAACATCGTGCCGGAAGGCTACCAATCGCCAAAGGACAGCAACTCGGTCTACGTGCACAAGAACGTGGTCAGCGGCGGCTACTTTAGCACCGCGGACATTCCGATTCTGCAGGGTCGCGGACTCCTGGAGACCGACACGGCGAATTCGCCTCGCGTCGCAGTGGTCAACCAACGCTTTGCGGAAACTTATTGGCCAAACCAGAATCCTGTCGGCAGACGGTTTCGGTTGGGCGGCCCGGAAGGCGACTGGGTCGAAGTCGTAGGCTTGGCGGCGATCAGCAAGTACAACGCGCTGCAAGAACCGCCGCTGGAGTTTTTCTATTTGCCGCTCTCGCAGAACTTCCGCACCGAGATGACCTTAATGGTCGCCACGTCCGGACCTTCGGAAAGCCTGGCGCAACCGCTGCGCCGCCTTGTCAGGACTATCGATTCCAACCAACCGGTTTTTGCCCTGAGCACCATGGAAGAGTACTTTCGCGACCGGGCCACCAAGGTGATGAACACCTTGGCGGGGCTGGTCGGCGGCATGGGGCTGCTGGGTCTGGCGCTGGCGCTGTCGGGAATCTACGGCGTGATGTCCTGGTCGGTGGCCCGGCGGCGGCGCGAAATCGGCATCCGCATGGCGGTTGGCGCCGACCGGCCCGCCGTCGTGGGCATGGTGCTCACACACGGAGCGCTGCTCGGCGCATGGGGTGCCGCGATTGGGCTGGCGCTCAGCCTGTGGTTGGGCCGCGGCCTTGGCGCCAGCTTGTTTATGCCCGCGCTCGACTGGCGCATCGCGGCCCTGGTTGCGCTGACCCTGTTCGCCATGACGCTGGCCGGAGCTTACATCCCCGCGCGCCGCGCCGCGCGCCTGGACCCCAACCAGGTGTTGCGGGAGGAATAGCGGGCCGGGAGGTGGGACAGACCCATCGCCGTTGGTGGTCTGTCATCGCTCGCCAAAGCACCAAGCCTTGACAGACGACCAAACCGATCGTCTGTCCCACCGCGCGGCCCGGTAGTGCCTGAAATGTTTTCAGGCACTACCCGCGGCCCGGCGTGGCGAGATGAAACGCTATAATTAAACATGCTTACTCCCACCGAAAAAATCTGGCACAACGGCCGTTTCATCAAGTGGGAAGACGCCACCGTACACGTGCTCTCCCACGTGTTGCATTACGGCAGCTCGGTGTTCGAAGGCATCCGCTGCTATGCGACGCCCACCGGGCCGGCCGTTTTCCGGCTGCACGAACACGTGCGGCGCATGCTCGATTCGGCCAAGATTTACCGCATGGAGCCGCTGGGCTTCACGGCAACGCAATTGGAAGAGGCCATGCTGGAGCTGGTGCGGGTGAACCGGATGAACGCCTGCTATCTGCGTCCGATTGCATTCCGCGGCTATGGCGAGGTTGGGGTGAACCCGCTCAACAATCCGATCGACGTTTACATCGCCTGCTGGGAGTGGGGCAAGTACCTGGGCGACGAGGCCCTGGCGCAGGGAGTGGACGTGTGCGTTTCGAGCTGGAACCGGCTGGCGCCCAACACACTGCCGGCGTTGGCCAAGACCGGCGCCAATTACATGAACTCGCAGCTCATCAAGATGGAAGCCCTCGCCAACGGTTACGCCGAGGGCATCGCGCTCGATACCTCGGGTCACGTCAGCGAAGGCTCGGGCGAGAACGTGTTCGTGGTGCGCGATGGCGAGATCCACACACCGCCGCTGGGAGCGTCGGCGCTGGCCGGAATCACCCGCGACACGGTTCTTACGCTGGCGCGCGAACTGGCGATTCCCATCACCGAGTCGGAGGTGCCGCGCGAAATGCTCTACATCGCCGACGAGGTGTTTCTGTCCGGCACCGCGGCCGAGATCACGCCCATCCGCTCGGTGGACCGAATCACCGTGGGCAAGGGATGCCGCGGCCCCATCACCGAGAAGCTGCAGAAGGCGTTCTTCGCCGTCATCGACGGGAGCCGGCACGACGCGCATGGCTGGCTCTCACCGGTTGAGACCCGGCAGCCGGTAGCCGCGAAGTAGTCGATCCAACGGCAACCGAACAAGACCGACGGCAGCGCCCCAGGATTCCACCAATCTGCCATAAGATGGACCAGGAGAGATTTCCCGGCGGCCCTGGGAGCCTGCACTGCGATGACGTGGCTAATTATTGTCGGTCTCCCGATCGGCGTGTACGGGCTGCATCGTTTGGCTCTCTGGATGGAAACGAAGGGGTGGCTCTTCTACGTGCACAAGAAGGCGAGTCCGAACGCCCTGGGCAACGCAGCCTTCGGCATCCAGCGGATCATCCAGCCGGGCGCAGGACACGTGTTGGAAGTGCGGCAAAGCCGACGGGTCCGGCGGGACGATGTTGGCGGTCCCGACGAAGCGGGTGCCGCGAATCCGAAGGAAACGGACACCTAGGCGCGAATCAATGCTGAGTTTAGCTCGGACGAGGATGCCGCGGCCCGCGCAACCGCCCTGGCTACCTCCCCCGAGATTTGCCAGGATGGCTGCGCTTGCCGCCTGATGGGTCTAACTGTTTGTAGCGCGAGCGCTGCCTCCCGCGCTAGCGGGAATTGGGCGCTGGAAGTCCTTTTCAACAAGTTTTTCGCGCCAAGCGGATGTTGCAGTTACCCGGCGCGGCATGTGGCAAAGTTGTGCATAAAACGCGCCGCGGGCAAATGTTTCCACTCACCGGTTGAAGCACACGCGTGGCAGGCGCGGCGTGTCAGGCCATCACCTTCAGAAAGGCGGCTTTGAATTTTGCCATTTCCTCGGCCGTGCCGACGGTGACGCGCACGTGAGTGGGCCAGCTCGGCCAGACTCGCCCGATGTAGACCTTCTCTTTGCGCATCGCCATCGCGATGTTGCCGCCGGGTTGACCCACGTTGACCATGAAACAGTTGGAAACCGAAGGCACGAACTGGAATTTGTGCTGCTCGAGAAACGAGAAGACGTCGGAACGCACGTCGCCGATCCTCTTGCGCCGCTCCGGCACCACGGTTTTGGATTGGAGGCTGGCCGAGGCCGCCACCATTCCGGTGATCGGCATCATCCCGGCGCTGAACCCCGACAACTTCTCGATCAGGCCCGGCCGCGCCAGCGCCGCGCCGGCGCGCAAGCCAGCCATGCCGTAGATCTTGGAAAACGTGCGCAGCACGATCACGTCTTTGCCCGCCGCCACCAGGTCCGTATTGAACGGCGCGCCGGCGATGTGAGTATACGCTTCATCGATCATTACCACGGCGCCATTCGGCTTGTTCGCCACCAGCCACTCGAGGTCCGCCTTCGCCGTCAGCGTCCCGGTCGGATTATTGGGATTGCAGACGTAAATGAGACCCGCATCGGCGACCGCAGCCATGGCCTTCACGTCGTGCGCATAATCCTTGGTCAAGGGAACGCGCGCCACCCTGGCGCCAATGAACCGGGCAGCGCGTTCGCCGGCTTCGTAACCCGGATCCGCCGTGACGAAGGCCTTGTTGGGCGAGGTGAACGCCAGCACGGCCTGGTGCAGGGGCGCGCTCGATCCGGCGTAGATCCGCACGTAACTCAGCTTCAGTTGTTCCTGTTGAGCCAGCATCGCCGCCAGCCGATCGGTTTCGCCGAACAGGTAACGGCCGCCTTGCGAGATGATGTTGGCCACCGCCTCGCGGGCTTCCGGACAAGGGCCGAGAGGATTCTCGTTGGCGTTGATCATCACCGCATCCGGCGGCGCGTTCTCGATTTTGGAGAACTGCGCCAGAGCCGGTTCGTTATAGAACGGAAGGCTGGACCCGGCGGCGAGCAGAGTGGCCAACCGCCCAAAACTGCGGCGCGAAAATCCGCGCTGCTCAAATTGCCTCTTGTCGAGTTCGGTCAGTTGCATGGTGGACCTCCTTTTTGCGAGATAGCCAGCGAGCGGTGCCCGGTTGGACGAGATGTTCGTTACGATATCGCAGCCCAGGGTCCAGCGTCAATCCAACGGGAGCAGGTGGCAACTCACAGGAAGGCGTGATCGGAAGCGGCGGTGAGGGAAAAAGCGGATTCCAGCGGAGTGCAGAAAGTCAATGAGGGCGGTCACAAGCGAAGCATGAAACTGGGAGGTCCTTGATGCCGGTCATCGTTATGCGCTTTTGGCGCTATGCCGAAAACCATTGGCTCGGCTTTTTCCGACCGTTCAGAACTTCCCGAACTGCTGTTCATGCGCCGCGAGTGAGGCCGCCCTCATCGTAGCCCGGTTCTATTATTGGCACCTCCCGCCAGCCCGCGTGGGCCAGCTCCCAAGACGGCGTCCGGAATCAACAAACCGGCGTGATTCCATCTCCATAATCACGCCAGTTGGTATTCTTGTCAATAGCAATCGCGGTACTGCCCGTTTGAAATTTACACGTAGCCTGATGTGGCGGATAGGATTATTCTCGAAAAAGCCGGCGCCTCTCACCGGCGCGCCCGCGGTGCATCGCATCAAGAGCTACGCCGCGGAGAGCGGGTACGTGTACGAGTACTTCTACGAAGGCCACCGGCAATGGCGCGACGGGCTGGGCCGCGGCGTGGAATTCGAATTTCGTGTATCGGCGGGCCGCCGGCAATGGCTGCCGGCCGCGGTAGTGGTAGCGGACCGCGCGGTGCAGGCTTGGGAAGCGGCTCGTGAGCGCACGCTTTCTTCCACCGAACGGTACGCGATCGCGAAGCTGGCGCTGTTCCAGGCTTTCGACCGGCGAACCGGGCCGCCCGAGACGGCCGTGGAAGTGCGCGTATCCGAGGCCGACGTCGAGGCCATCGCCGAACGTTTGAGCCTGTAGCGCGCGCCGGCGCATAGCGTGCAGCAAGCGAGGCGCCGTAAGCTCTTCACGGTATAATTACAATTAGCTTCCGCGGATGTGGCGAAATTGGCAGACGCGCTGGATTTAGGTTCCAGTTCCCGCAAGGGAGTGTAGGTTCAAGTCCTATCATCCGCACCAGGAAAATCAGGCCGATGCGTATTGTGCTCGTTGGATAATGGGTGCATGCCGATTCGCAACATGGCTCTTCTCCTCTGCGTCGTTCTGCACGCCGGCCTCTGCCAGAATCCCGCACGCATTTCCGTTGAAGGAATGGGTAATGGCGGGCCTGCTTCCGGTCCTTCCATCACGGAACGCGATTTTAGTTTCTCCGCTTCGGAACTCGCTCTCCTGCCACAACGCACCATCACGGCTACCGATCATGGGACTCCTGTGACGTTCCAGGGCGTTCTGCTGACTGACCTGCTTGCCAAGGTCACAACGCCGACTGGCGACGAGCATCGCCACACGGCGGCGTCATACTACCTGGTGGCGGAAGGGCGGGATGGATATCGGGCGGTTTTTGCATGGGCGGAACTCGATCCCTCGTTCACCGACAAGGCCGTGTACGTGGTCACCGCGCGAGACGGGAAGCCACTGCCGGAAAGCGACGGGCCGTTTCAATTGGTTGTGCCGGGAGAGAGGAGGAACGCCCGGTGGGTGCGGCAACTGAGTGCGCTGCGTGTCGAGCCAAACACAACGCCGTTCGGCTCTGAACCGGCACGCTGGATACGCGAGAATCTGCCGGAACTGGAATCCATCCAGGCCGGCATGACTCGGAAGGATCTCTTGAAGGTCTTTATGAGCGAAGGCGGCCTCTCTACTCGCACGTGGCAGCGATACGTTTACCGGAAATGCATATACGTCAAGGTCGACGTGGAGTTTGCGCCCGTTGGCCCCGTGACTCCCAGACCGGCACCCGTCGCGGACTCGAGGGCGTGGGACAGGACTCTGGACTCCCTTGGGGAGAGTCCGGATGATCGGATCACCAAGATCTCAAAGCCATACTTGGAACTGTCGATCAGGGATTGATCGAGCGGGGGCATTGGAATGGCCGCCGTCGCCAAGACGTTTCGAAATCAACGGGCCGCGTTCGACATGGAGAGGTTATGCTCGTCAGACAATTCAAGTTCAAACACAACAACGACAAGGGCGGCTGCGGGTGGACGGCCCAATCGGAGACCGAACGTCCCGGTTTCTACAGAGGATTCACGGCTGTTGGCAAGACGCTGGCCGACGTCAAGGAGTTCGCCGCTCTCGTGCGCTGGTGTGAACGGACGGGTTCGCTGGAACGGTTATCGGAGATGCACCCACCGGGTTTTGAGAGCCGAATGCAAACGACCTGGGGTGGTAATTGGTATCCGCACAAGAGAAAACCGCAGTGAGCATGTGACCCGTGCCACAGCGCAATCGAGCGATAATGAATCGGAGGCTCCAGTATGGAAAAGGCGAAAAGCATTCATCTCTTAAACCAGGCAGTTGCAGACGAGTTGCAGGCGGTGCACCAGTACATGTACTTTCATTTCCATTTGGACGATCAAGGCTTCAAGCCGCTGTCGCAGCTTTTCAAGCGGATCGCGATTCAGGAAATGGGTCACGTGGAAGCGCTGGCCGAGCGCATTCTGTTCTTGAAGGGCGATGTGGAAATGGTGGCTGCCGGTCCGGTCGAGAAGATTCTGGAGCCGGAAGCGATCCTGGTCAAGGTGATGGCGATGGAGGAAGATGGCGTTCGAACCTACAACCAGGCGGCCATCGAATGCGGGGCCAATGCCGACGCCGCCACCAAGCAGCTCTTCGAGCGGCTGGTCGGCGACGAAGAAGGCCACTACGACCAGTACGAGAAACAGCACGACAATATCGAGCGGTTCGGCCTGAGCTATCTGGCGCTGCAATCGTTCGGCGCAGCCCCCGAGAGTGCGCCGCCGGCAGCCGAATAGGGCGCCAGCGGGGATGAAGCGCCCGAAGAACGCGTGGTACGGCGTGCGGACGCTGTATCGCGTCACTGCGGAAGGCAAGCCGAAATCGCGCGATAAGCGCTTCGATCCGGAGTCGACTTTGATCGAAGATCGAATCGTCCTGTTTCAGGCGACCAGCTTTGACGACGCGATCAAGCAAGCTATCAAAGAAGCGCGCTCCTATTGCAGGCAGATCAGGTACGTCAACCCGTACGGCCAGAACGTTCGGATGCGGTACCTGGATGCCTACGACGCCTATGAGATTTCTGAGATGCCAGATCGCAAGCCCGGTGCCGGCTCCGAAGTGTATTCATTGACGGAGTTGGTGCGCGCCTCGGTGTCGGACTCGACAGTGGTCAAGAAGCGAATGGGCGGACAAGCCTCGCGGGGCACGGTGGCCCGGTGGAAGTTCGTCAACGCGCGCATCGTGCGAAAAGCCCTGGCGCTCGCGGCTTCTCAAATCCCAGCCAAGCGCTAAGCCACTGCCACCGCCAATCACGCGCTGCCCTTCAGCCCCAGTTCCTCAGCCCGCGCCTGCATGGCTTTCACACAGAAGTCTATGTGCTCGTCGAGCGGCACGCCCAGTTCGGCGGCGCCATCGACGATGTCCTGGCGGTTCACCGAGCGCGCGAAGGCCTTGTCCTTCATCTTCTTCTTCACTGAGGCCACGTCCACTTCGAACACGCTGCGGTGCGGCTTGACGTAGGAAATCGCGGTGATGAAGCCGGCCAATTCGTCGCAGGCGAAGAGCGTCTTCTCGAGCGGCGATTCGCGCGGCACACCGGTGTGGCTGGCGTGCGAGAGGATGGCGCGGCGGGTTTCCGCATCCACCCCGCGCTCGGCCAGCAGCGGTTCGCCGAGTTGCGGATGGCCTTCGAGCGTGGGATGAATCTCCCAATCGAAATCGTGTAAGAGGGCGGTGACTTGCCACTGCTCGAGGTTGCCGCCGAATCGTTTGGCGTACGCGATCACGCAGGTCTCGACGGCGAGCGCGTGCTTGCGCAGACCTTCCGATTTGGTGAACTCACACAGAATGTTCCAGGCCTGTTCGCGGTCGATCATCGCCATTCATCATATCCTGGGTGCGCCCCACTCGGCGTGGCGGGCGGCGCGGAAGCGGTCGCGGTCGCGTTTGGTGGCACGGATAGTGGTCAAGCCGGCCGGCGTGCAGGTGTCGAGCTCGATCAGGCCGGGATGATGGCGCGGGCGGCCGACGATGCGCGAAGGCGCCGGCGCGACCGGCTCCCGAGCCAGCGCCACGTAGCTGTACTTCTCGTCCTCGTAGCCGAGGTCGGCGCCTTTGATGCGGCGATGCAGGGAAGAGCGCTCGACGCGCGCCGCGAAGTGACACCAGTCGGGATCGCGGACGGGGCAGACACCTTCGCCGGGGCATGGCGCAATCATGTGCGCGCCGGCGGCCAGCAGCTCCGACCGCGCCGCGCGGATGACGGCAAAGCCGCGCGGTGTGCCCGGTTCGATCAGGACCAGAGCCACGCGCGCGGCGTGCCACAGCTTCTCGAGCGGCAGCTTCGCGATTTCGCCAGCCGAGTACGCCAGAATCACGAGATCGTGCGGATCCAGCGTCGCCGTGCGCGTCACATCTTCCGCGATCGTGCGGGCCTGTGGCAGCCATTGGTGGGCGGCTTCGAGCAACGCCCGATCGCGATCGACCAGCGTCACGGCGGCTGTCGGGTACTCTTCGAGCGCGGCCAGCGACGCCGCGCCACCGCCCGCGCCGATATCCAGCACGCTCGATATTTCGCGGCTGCCCAGCAGGCGATGCGTTTCCCGTAACACGGCACGCGCCGCGGCATAAGTGGCGGGCATGCGGGTCACCAGGTACGCTAGCGCGCGCTCCGCGGTGGCGACGCGCGGCGGGCTCGCGCCCGCGCGGTAGGCATCCGACATTTCCGCGGCCGCCCGTTTCAGAGAGGCGGAATCCACCTCGCCCACGCGGTCCTCGATGGCTTCGCGGACATGCCGCGGCAACTGCATCCCTCCATCATGACCCAAAACCAGCGCGGAACTTCCGTGCGGGATGTGGTGTCTATGGGGGTGAGCGCGCAAACGCGGACGCAGCTCACAGAAAGCCGAATAAATGGTTCCCGCTCTTCGGGGCACTGCGCCCGTGGTGTGCCTGCTTGGGGAAAGGAGCGACGACGATGTTTGAAACAGCGGTTCTTACCAATCCTTCCAAGCGCGTCTGGAGCGCTTGTGCCGGGATGACGGCGCAGGCGCTGCTAGTGCTTGCCGCCGCCCTGGCGCCGGTGGTTTGGCCGGACGTCTTGCCGCGCGCGCAGATGCTGGTCTCGCTCGTGGCGCCCGGACCTCCAACGCGCCAGGAATCGGCCACGCCACCTCGCCAGACGGCGCGCGTGGTGCCCGCGCGTCCATTTCTGATTAAGGACGGCGTCCTGCATTTGCCGGCCGTTCCTTCGGCCCACCCGGAGCGTTTTGACGACCCTCCCGCCGAGATTGCCGGCCCGGGCAGTGGCTTCGCCATTGGGACCGGTGGCCCGGCCAACGAGTGGCTGAAAAAGATCCTGGACACCCGTCCGCCAGTCCAGGTTCGCCCGCAAGAAAAGATCGAGCCTGCGCAACCCCTGCCCACGGCGCCGATCCGCCTGACCGGCGGCGACGTTCGTCTGGCCCACCCCATTCACCGCGTGGAGCCGCGCTATCCGCAAACCGCCATCGCGGCCCGCATCTCCGGACCGGTGGAACTGGAAGGCACCATCGGCACCGATGGCCGGATTCGCGATCTGCGCGCCCTGAGCGGAAACCCGCTGCTGGTCCCGGCCGCGCTCGAAGCCGTGCGCCAGTGGGTCTACTCGCCCACCCTGCTCAACGGCAAGCCGGTGGAAGTGATCGCCCCCATCACGGTGATCTTCAGGCTGACCCGGTAGCGGGAGTCGGCGTGGGGCACGGTGTGCGACATGGAAGTGGATCGGCGGAATTGACGCCCGCCAATTTCACGTCGTACACCCACACCGGTGCGCCACATCGGCAGAAACGCCCTCCGCCGGGTGGGTGGTATAATTAGGCTGTTTAGCACTCAATCTCTCATTTGAAATGACCAAGCATCCCAAGGGCACGGGCGCCCGGATTTTGCTCAGCTCGGTTTTCGGCCCCTACGCGCAGGACGACGCGTACGGCAGCCGCGCCATCAACCCGATGGAGCTGTACCACAACCAGGTGACACGCGAGCAGGGAGCGTTTTCGCTGCGCATGTTCCACCGCTCGTGGGGCATCCTCTTAATCCAGCGCAACATCTCGGCGCCCACCACGGTGCTCGACTTCCCCACGCGCGCCGCCTTCGAGGCCGAGCTGACGAGCCAGGATTACGACATCGTCGGCATCTCGTCGATCATCGTCAACGTGGGCAAGGTGCGGGAGATGTGCCGCATCGTGCGGCAACTGGCCCCCAAAGCCGCCATCGTGGTGGGCGGACACGTGGCCGCCATTCCGGGCATCGAGAAGATGATCGACGCCGACCACATCGTGCGCGGCGATGGCATCGGCTGGATGCGCCGCTTCCTGGGCGAAGATGAAACCGCGCCGGTGGCGCATCCCGAGATCGTTTCCGGGTTCGGCGCCCGCACGCTGGGAATGAGGCTGCCGCAAACCAAGGGCTCGACCGCCGCCACCATCATCCCTTCGGTGGGTTGCCCCATGGGATGCAACTTCTGCACCACCTCGGCGTTCTTCGGCGGCAAGGGGAAGTTTCTCAACTTTTACAATACCGGCGAAGAGTTGTTCGGCGTGATGAGCCACATGGAATCGAAGCTGGGGGCGCGGTCGTTCTTCATGATGGATGAGAACTTCCTGCTCCACAAGCGCCGCGCCATGCAGTTGCTCGAATTCATGAAGGCGGAAAACAAGCCGTGGTCGCTGTACGTCTTCTCCTCGGCCAACGCGATTCGCCAATATTCCATGCGCGAGCTGGTGGAACTGGGCGTCTCGTGGGTATGGATGGGCCTGGAATCGGAGCACTCCGCTTACGACAAGCTCAAAGGCACCGATAGCATGCGGCTGACGCGCGAGCTGCATGAAAACGGCATCAAGGTGCTGGGTTCGACCATCGTCGGCCTGGAGCACCACACGCCGGAAAACATTCGGGAAGAAATCGAGCACGCCGTAGCGCACGACACCGATTTCCACCAGTTCATGCTCTACACGCCGGTGCCCGGCACGCCGCTCTTCTTTGAGATGCAGGAGCAGGGCCGCATGCTGGAGGGCGTGGATCTGGCCGATATTCACGGCCAGGGCCAGTTCAATTTCCAGCACGCCGCCATTTCGCGCGAGGATTCCAAGCGGTTCCTGGATTGGGCGTTCCGCCGCGATTTCGAGCGCAACGGCCCCAGCATCTACCGCATCTGCCGCACCACGCTGGAAGGCTGGCTGCGCTACAAGAACGATCCCGACCCGCGGGTGCAAGCCCGCTTCGCCCGGGAGGCTCGCTCATTGCGCGACGGCTATGCGGCCGCGCTGTGGGCGATGGAGCGCCACCTGGCCACCACCAACGCAGCCGTAGCGGAGAAGATTCGCACGCTGCGCGAGGAAGTGGGGCGCGAGTTCGGCTTTTTCTCGCGCGTGTTGGGCCGCGCGCTGGGACCGGTGATGCTGTGGACCGCTCGCCGCGAAGAGCGCCGCCTGGCCAACGGCCAGACCTACGAGCCGGCGACCATCATCGAGCGCAGGAACTGGACCTGGACCCCGCCGCTGCTTCCCACATCGCCCCTGGCGGTGCTGCCGGCGATCGAGGAATCCTCGGCGGGTTAGGCGATTGAGAGCGCAGCGCCGCCTCCCCACTGGCGGCGTGTTCCGAAGAGTTGCCATGGTCAAGCGCCGCACTCGTGCGTGCGCCACGTCGGAATGGTAAGGTTATTCCTTGACGAGCCCTGAACATGTGGCAACAGAACTACACGCCGGTCTCGAACAGCCTGCCGCTCTCGGCGCTGGTCGCGGCGATTCCCATTTTTGCCCTGCTGATTCTGCTGGGCGTGGCTCGCAAACCAGCTTGGATGGCCTCGCTGGTGGGGCTGGGTACGGCCGCGCTGGTTGCCGCGGGCGTTTACGGCATGCCTTTGGGAAAGCTCTTCGCCGCCGTCACCTACGGCGCGGCGTTCGGTCTCTTCCCGATTGGCTGGGTGGTGTTCGCCGCCATCCTGCTCTACCGCGTGACGCTGGAGAGCGGCAAGTTCGATCTGCTCAAAGATTCCATCGGCCATCTCACCGATGACGCGCGTCTCCAGGCGCTGCTGGTGGCCTTCGCCTTCGGCGCGTTCATCGAAGGCGCGGCGGGATTCGGCACGCCCGTGGCAGTGGCTGCCGCCATGCTCACCGGCCTGGGCTTTGCGCCGTTCTACGCCGCGGCCATTTGCCTGCTGGCGAATACGGCGCCGGTGGCTTTCGGTTCCATCGGAATTCCGGTCACCACGCTGGCGGTCACTACCGGCCTGCCTCTTGACCGGTTGAGCGCCGGCGTAGGCCGCATCTGCGCGCCGGTGTCCTTGTTCGTGCCGGCGTACTTGATCGTGGTGATGTCCGGCTGGAAGGGCCTGCGCGCCGTCCTCCCCGCCGCCGCCGTATGCGGCATCGTCTTCGCCGGAATGCAGTTCACAATTTCGAATTTCGTCAGCGCGCAACTCACCGACATCCTGGCGTCGATGGCCGCCATGGTTTCGCTGATCCTGCTCTTCCGCTTCTGGAAACCGCGCGGCAGCGCGACTGGATCGCGGCCCACGCCGGTTCACACTCGATGGCAAGTCGCACACGCCTGGGCGCCTTATGCTCTGCTGGTGGTCTTCGTTCTGCTCTGGGGATACAAGCCGCTGCAGACGGAGCTCAATCGCGCCAACCTCGCTTTCGCCTGGCCGGCGCTCCACAACGCCATCCAGCGCATGCCGCCGGTAGTTCCCAAGCCTTCCCCGTATGCCGCTTCTTATAACTTCACCTGGCTTTCGGCCTCCGGCACCGCGTGCCTGCTGGCGGCCATTTTTGGCGCGATGGTGGCCGGCCTGAAGCCGCGCCAGTTCGCGCGCGTCCTGGGCCACACGGCGCGGCAACTGGCGCTGGCGGAACTCACGCTGGCGACGGTCCTCGCCCTGGCATTTCTGATGAACTACTCGGGCTCGACCGCCACGCTGGGCCTGGCCTTTGCCGCCACTGGCGCGCTGTTCCCGTTCTTCAGCGCGCTGCTCGGCTGGCTGGGCGTCTTCCTCACCGGCAGCGACACCTCCGCCAACGCCCTGTTCGGCACCCTGCAAGTGGTGACCGCCGGCAAGTTGGGGATGAGCCCGGTGCTAATGGCTGCCGCCAATTCAGCCGGCGGAGTGATGGGCAAAATGATCAGTTTGAGCAGCATCGCGGTGGCCGCCGCAGCCACCTCCATGAAGCGCCGAGACGAATCCCTGCTGTTCCGCTTCACCCTCAAGCACAGCGTGCTGCTGGCCTCCGTGATCGGCCTGATCGTGATGTTCTATGCCTACGTGATGCCAGGCTGGGTGCCATAGGGCAATGCCCGCATGCCGGGTGAATTCCGCTAGCTAGCGCCGGCGGCAAGCGATCGCCTTTTGCGGCCTGCCGCTGCCCGCGGCAGACAGGCGACAGAAACCGATCGCCTATCCCACCTCAACTGCAATCGCTCGCGTGCAGCCCCAACGGTGCGACTGCCCATTCATACAGCGCCCCCGGGCCAGGAAGCGATTCGAGCAGCCGGCGAAGATCCTGAGCGTGATCCGGCGATTTTGCCAGGAGCATCAGAAAACCGCCGCCACCGGCCCCGGCCAGTTTGGCGCCCGAGACGTAGGGGCGCACGCTTTCGAGAAGCGCGTTGATCGGCGCGTTGGTGGTATGCGGGTCCAGGATCTGGTTGAGCTGCCAATGGCGATCGAGCAGGCTGCCGAAATAATCCCAATCGGATTCCTTCATGGCGTACGCCATTTCCACCGCCAGGGTCTTGATGCTGTGCAGCACTTGCACGGCTTTAACTTCACGCGCCAGGTAGCGGCCCACCACCTGCCCCAGCAGGTCTTTCGCAATCCGGCGGATGCCGGTGTAATAGAAGACGAACCGCTCGGCAAATCCGGCCGGACACGGAACCGGTTCCACCCGCAGACGCTGCCGGGGACCGGGGCCGGTCATGGTCAACTTCGCACCCGGATAAATGCCGCCTGCCTGATCCTGCCACCCTCCGCCGGTGGTCATGAACTGTTCCAGCGCCAAGACCAGATCCGAGAGTGCCTGGACGCTCACATCTTCGCCGCGCATCGACAGGAGAGCCTTGAGCACGGTCGCGGCGAGGATGCTGCTGGTCCCCAAGCCGGAGCCTACCGGCAGGCTCACTTCGGTGCGAATCTCGAGGCCATCCATCGGTTCGCCGGATCTTACAAAGCCCAGCATCTCGATGGCGGCGCGATGAATCGCGAATGGGGATCCGACATCGGGGCCGGACGAAAAAGACTCGGCGGTCAGCACCTCCGCGGCTTCCGAAGAAACCAGCCGCACCACGGGTTCATCGAGCGGGCGGACGATGGTGCGGATGGGGTAGGCGCCGTTCACCGTGACAGCCATATTGAACACCGTTCCACCCCAATCCAGGCAAAACGGCGGCGTGTCGGACCAGCCACCGCCGAAGTCGATCCGCGCCGGAGCCGATACGGCCAGGCAGGAAGCGGATGCCGCATGCTGGCGGCCGTTGACGCAGAAAGACGCAGGCGTGCGTCCCGCCACCGCTTTGTGCACCGCCGAAAATGCCGCCGAGCGGGCGTGTGCCGACTCGTCCGCGAGCCCCGCCTGGTCATAGAAGAGGCTGGCCTGAAAGTGACGGCTGGCTGCCTCCGACGGTGCGCTGGCCTCGATCCCGGCCGCTTCCGCGCTCAGCGCCCGGCCGGTGTCCGCCAGCGCGTTGATACCGGGCGCATGAATCAGCAGCGGGCGCACGTCGGTCTCCGAGCGCGCCAGCGCAACCGCGGAGGCTTGCCAATTGGCATCGCGGCGGCGGTCACGCGCCTCGACCAGCGCCTCTCGATCCGCCCAGGCGGTGCTGGTGGCCAGGGACAGGCGGGGCTGCTCGCGGTTGTTGAACAGGAAAAGCCGGGCGTTCCAGAGGCAACGCTCGTCCAGTGGAACACCGGACCAAACCTCTTCCGGATCGAGGTCCAGCGTCTTCAACACTTCCGGAATCGGGCGGCCGAACCAGGTAGCGGTCTTCGGATCGTCCTCCACCCCGTACGCTCGCACCACGAAACCCCGCCGGCCGTCCGGCAACTGGACCTGGACCTGGTGCGCAACCGTTTCGTCGGCGACCGCGATGGGACCGGACGCATCCGTCAGTCCATGCGCGATGGCGCCCGCACCCACGCGGATCGGCTGCCTCGAGTGACATTCGATCACCAGCGCACCCGGACCCAGTTCGCTTCCCGGCGCCAGGATGCTGTCCACCACTCCGCCCTGGAACAGCCGGCGGAAATGGGACGTGGTACCCACGTGGGTGAACGTGCCTTCCACCAGCGAGCAGTGGAACGGAACCCCATGCAGCAGGGCGGCCAACTCGGGCAACGCGCAGAGCGCTTCCCCGGTGAGCGAGAGCGTGAACTGCCGATAGAGGTCGAGGAACGGAATTTCGGCCAGCGTGGAAGCCAGATGAGACAGACCGGCGGCCAGTCCTGCGTCGAAGTGAAGGAGCCCCGTGTCGAGCGCCACCTGCTCGCCAGGCAAGATCCCGCCGGCAGCGCGCACCTGGGCGGGCGTGGGCTTTTGCAGGAAGGAATACACCCGGCCGCGCTCATCGAGGACATAGATGCCGTGGCGCGTGCCCACTTCAATTGGCTGCCGGATGGCGGCGCCGGCGACTCCGGGACGATCCCACTCGAGGTCCGCTGCGCCGAACGTCAGGACGACATCGCCGGAAGAGACCGCCAGACCGCAAGAGAACCGCTCCAACCAGAGCGTCGAGAGAGCCAGCGTCTCCTCGAAGACGGTGCTGTTCTCGCCCCAAGGGGTGCGGGTGGGCAGGATGCCGAAAAGTTTACCCGTCAGACTGTACTCGGGCAGACGGCGGGACTCGCCGCCCGCGTGGATGACCAGCACCCGATTGCGGCTCCACCACGCCGGATCGGATCTGCCGATGGCCTGGAGGGCGCGGAGGGTCGCTCCGCCACTGCCAATGTGGCGGCCTTCCGGATCGGAGACGACCTGCCAGGAAACACCGCGTGGCAAGTAGCCGCGCTCCGCGCGACGATGGATCTCCCGGCGATAGATCTCGGCCTGGGCCTCCGACCCCGCTGTGATGACGACCGCGGACCACCAGGGAAGCCCGGCCGCGGGACCGGCCAGGCCCTGCAGGAAGACCTGGTAGGAGCGTTGGCGGATGTCGCCCGCTTCGACGCGTGATGGCGTTGGCTGGCTTTCGTTCATTCGCACTCGTACCTGCGTGTGACAACGTCATTTATAGCACCCTGTGTCCGGTCAAACGAAACGGGTGCGGCCGGAGCCGATCGCAGCCGCCCTTTTGGAATCGCCGCCGCCCGCACCCGGGCGCCGGTCCGCCGAACAAAGTTCAATCTGCTATAGTTTTGAATCTCACCGGCTGTTGAACGGCATGGATCAAAAGCAGGCCATCATCATCGGAGCGGGTCCCGCCGGATTGACAGCGGCTTACGAGTTGCTCACTCGATCCGGTATCAAACCGATTGTCATCGAGAAGAGCGACTGCATGGGTGGAATCTCCCGCACCGTGAATTACAAAGGTAACCGCATTGACATCGGTGGTCATCGGTTCTTTTCGAAGTCCGACCGTGTCATGGAGTGGTGGCTTCGGATGCTTCCCCTGCAAGCGTCTGAAAACAGTCCGGCGGCGATCGAATACCACCGCATGGAGCGAGCGATCAAGCCTTCCCCGTCCGGTCCCGACCCGGCCGCCACGGATCGTGTGATGCTGCTGCGGCCCCGCAAGTCCCGCATTTATTACTTACGCCGTTTCTTCGATTACCCGATCTCACTCAGCAAAGACACACTCCTCAAGCTTGGCCTGTGGCGGACGTTCAAGATCGGGGTGAGCTACGTTCGGACCGCGCTGTTTCCTCTCAAAGAAGAGACTACCCTGGAGCAGTTCTTCATCAATCGCTTCGGACGGGAACTGTATGGCACGTTTTTCAAGTCCTACACCGAAAAGGTCTGGGGCGTGCCTTGCAACCGGATCGGCGCTGAGTGGGGTGTACAGCGTGTCAAGGGCCTCTCGGTCCGGTCAACGCTGATGCACGCCTTGGGGAAAATGTTTATGGCTGGCAGCAGAGACATCGGGCAGAAGGATACCCAAACTTCGCTGATCGAACAGTTCCTATACCCCAAGTTCGGCCCCGGACAAATGTGGGACGAGGTAGCGCGCCGCATCAAAGAGAAGGGCGGAGAGATCCGCACCGGGTATCGGTTCGAACGGATTATCACCGATGGCTGGCAGGTGCGGGCGCTGCGGGCCACCGACACCGCAACCGGGCGGACAGAGACATTTGAGGGTGATTACTTCTTCTCTACAGCCCCGGTACGGGAACTTATGAGGTCGTTCGACGTATCGCCTCCACAAAATGTATTGGAAGTGTCGGACGGTCTGGTTTATAGAGACTTCATAACGGTCGGCCTGCTGGTTCGCTCGCTTCGGATTAACGACGAAACGCCGCAGGGAAAGCGATTGATCCGCGATAACTGGATCTATATTCAGGAACCGGACGTGCAGCTCGGCAGGCTCCAGATATTCAACAACTGGAGCCCGTTTATGGTGGCCGACCCGGCCAATGCGTGGTTGGGCCTGGAGTATTTCTGCAATCAGTCTGACGAGATCTGGAAGCTCTCCGATGAGCGTATGGCCGCCTTCGCGAGTCGGGAACTCAGTAAGATCGGCATCATCGACCCGACTGAGGTGCTTGACTCAACGGTCCTGCGCATGGAAAAGACTTATCCCGCGTATTTCGGCACTTATGACCGGTTCGCGGAGATCCGCGATTACGTGGACCGGTACGAGAACCTGTTTCTCATCGGCCGCAATGGCATGCATCGATACAATAACCAGGACCATTCCATGCTGACCGCCATGATGGCGGTGGACAACATCATCGCTGGTAAGACGGACAAGAGCGGCCTCTGGGAAGTCAATACCGAGTTGGACTATCAGGAGGAAAAATCAAGTGAGCGGCAGAGCCAGTGACTCCATGGTACAGGAGGTAGAGTAACCCCATGGCTTCGATCGCCGCCACCCGATACATGGCCGTTGCGGGGGTGTTTGCGGCGTCGCTCGCGTGGTTCAGCCTGGGTGTCGAACAGAGTGGGATCGCCAGCGTGTACGCCGACCCGGTCAGCCACATTGCTTCACAGGATGAGGCGGTTTATGGACGCGAAGCCATCGAGATGGTCACCGATGGCCACTGGCTGACGCCGACCTACTTAGGCCGCTATGTCTTGAATAAGCCGCCGCTGCTGCAATGGCTGACCGGTGTGAGCATCGGGGTCTTCGGAGTCTCGGCCTGGGCGCTGCGCGTGCCATCGCTGGTGGCGGCGGCCTTGGTCGCGGCGCTGGTGTTTTGGCTGGTCTGGCGGTTTCATTCCTCGCTAGTGGCGGCTGCGTGCGCGGTCCTGCTGCTCGCGTCGAGTCACCTGTTCTACGTCTTTGCGCGACTCGCGATGACGGACATGCTGCTGACTTTGTGGCTGGTGGCGGCAATGTGCGCACTGGCGCGCGATCCTGCGCTCGGCCGCGCGTCTTCATTCTGGATGTTCTCCGGGTGCACAGGCGCGGCCATCATGACCAAGGGCGCCGCCGGGTTTCTGCCCTTGATCGCGCTGGCGATCCACGCGGCGCTGGCGCCCCGCGATTCGCGCCCGCGCCCGGCGCGCCTGGTCGCGGTGTGTGCGGCCGCCGCGGCGCTGGCCTTGCCGTGGCACGCATATCAACTGGTGGCGCACCCCCGGTGGTTTGTGGCGGAGTATATCCTCACCCAGCATCTTGCGGTTGGCGTGACCGCTCCGCCGCAATATTCGAACGAGAACCACCTGGTCTTTTACGCTCGCCGTCTGTTCCTCACCGATCCGGTTCTCGGCATAGCTGGCGCGCTCTCTCTAGCGTCGTCTTTGCTGATGAAGACGCGGCAGCGTTCGGTCGTGCTGGCCTGGACCGCGGCGGTGGTCGCAGGGTTGTTCGCCTTCCGCTTCCGCTCGGGCTCCTATCTGCTCCCGTTGATCCCACTACTGGCCGTGCTCTCGGCGGAACTGATCGCCATGCTGCCCCGCCGCGGCCGTGCGGCAGCGCTGGCCGTACTGGTGGTGTGTATGGTGGTCAAGGTGGTGTCCGGTTCGCCAGTCTGGGCAATTCCGGCCGGGGTCGCCTCCCAACGCCCGTCGGCGGCGGGTCTCAACTCTTATTGCGGGCAACAGCGCAGCAACGAACTGATCCTGGTTGAACCCGATGACGAATTCTACTCGTCGGACCTGCCGCTCCCGCGGGTGCGTTACTGCTGGATCGCGCCCGAACTGCCTGCCGAAACCCAGAGCCCTCCCCTCGATTTTGGCTGGCTCGGGATCTCCACCACCGTGCCGCAGTTCAACCAACTGGAAACCTGGCGGCCCATCTTCCGCAGCCGGCTGAAGTACTTCGATCTGGAGTCGGACGAGGCGGTGGCTACCGCTATTCGGCCGCATTCCGTCGCCGAAGTAAAGCAGTTGATCGAAGCGCATCCAGAGGCGGATTTCTCGCTATCCGAGACGCTGCTGCGCAGTTTAGGCGTGACCAGCCCTCACCGGATCGTTCCGGCAGGATATGGCCGCGTCTTCCTTCTAGCGCCGGCCAGCGGCACGTATGCGGCCACCCGCCCGTGCCGGTTGTAGGTTGCGATTAGACGAGAGCCACTACATCCTTGGAGCGCTCCGACTTCAGATAGGCGTTGGGATCGTGATAGAGAGCATCCTCGGGAAGCCACTCCATCAGCGACCCAAGATCCTGCCGCACTATGTCTTTGTAGAACTGGGGAAGCACGCTGCTCTCCTGCTCGAAATAGGGCGGGAATTGCGGATCGGTGTCCAGGCGATCGCGAATCTCACGGTGGTACCGGGCCCTGCCCCAGCCCTCCGTCGAAATCGCGCGCACCAGGTTCATCCAACGGGAAGTCACTCCATCGGTCCCGAGGAAGCGGCGGAAGATAGCGCGCGTGGAGAAGGAATAGCGGGTCAAATCGATGATCCGGTCATAGAAGGTTTGCCAGGAATAGTTTGCCGGCTTGACGTTCATCGCGCCGTTATTGTTGAGAAAGTGGAATGGGAAGGGCAGCACGCGGCCGGATCGCTGGTAATCCAGGTTGAGCGGCGCCGCCCGGCCGAATGCGGAGAGCAGCGAATAAGCCGGAAAGGCTCCCGGGGCCATGTCCAGAAATCGCTTGGTGAGTTCAAAAGGATCGGGCCCTTCGTCGGTATCGAGTCCCAGTACGAAGTTAGTTTGGATGTAAGGTATGTACCGCAGGATCAGATTCACGTGTTCGGACACCTGGCGCACTTTGGCCATCCCGAGCAGCGCGCCGGTCTTCGATTTGTCACCCAGGGCGAACCAGGATTCAATGCCGGGAAGGACGCCTTTGAACGAGTTGCGCTGGAGCCGCTTGAGGTGCGCTTCGGAAAGCAGTGACAGACTGCTTTCGGCGACAAAGTCGATGCTGCCGGGAGGGACGGCGTCCTCGATCATGTCCATATAGTCGTTGAAGCGGACTCCGAAGTTGGGATCGTGCCAGGCTACCAGCGGCCGTTTGAACTTAGTCAGCAGGAAACGGAGATCCTCGCGGAGCATCGCAAAATCCATCGGTTGATAGGGCACCGTGGCGTCGATACAAAAGGCGCACGTGTACGGGCACCCCAGGCTGCCGAGCATGGGAACCATCTTGAGAAGCGGCGCTTTCTTGAGCGTCGAATCGATAAACGGCCAACGCTCGCGTACGCCCGGGAGGGTTCTGGGCTGCTGCGGGGCCGCTAAGTGAACGCCCGCCGGCCGGTGTTGCGAGCAGTCGCGCAGGACATCGCGGAGCGTTGCCCGATCCGTGAAGCCCAGCACATAGTCGAAGTAACGCGCGGCGTCTTCGGGGTAACAGCGGGCGTGCGGCCCTCCGATCACGGTGATCGCCCCTCTCTGTCGAAAGAGATTACTCAGGGCGTAGGCCGTGTGCGCGGCTTCGGTGAACGCGCCGATAAAGACGACGTCGAAGTTATCCGGCAACTCCGCCAGCAGGTCTTCAAAGCCGGTGTAACAAACGAAGGTAACTTCATGTCCCTCCTCTTTACACCACACTCCAATCACCTGCGGCATGATACTGGCCAGGCTGGCATTCATGATGCGCGCGTACATAGCCCGGGTAGGACCCCTGGAAACAATGTCGATGATCCCGATTTGCAGCTTTTTCATGAACCCTTCCGTGGCGGCTTACACGCCTTCCGCATTCCTGCAGCGAATGTGCAGTATTGGACAGACAGCCCTCTCGATATATTCTAACCTGATTTCTGCGTCCAGCCCACCCCGCGCTGTCGCTACACATGCGACACGGACTCCGGAGAGGGTTACATGAGTCTGGGGTGGGCCGGACCCGTGAGTTCACGCCGGAACGGTTTCGGGAAACCGCACTGCCAGCGTGCAGGACGTCCCCTCGACACAACTCCACCCCTCCTTGTTCCCACACCGATGAGGGGACAGCTTTCGCAGGGGGCTGCCGCAACCCCAACCTTCAGCCTAGCCTTCTGCCGGTTTGTTTTCTGTTCAAAACTGCTCACCGGCGGCAAAATCAGTCCGGCTGGAGGCCTGCCCTTCCGGCTGGCCGTCAGTAGATCAGCTTAAGTGAGAACTGGACCTGCCGCGATGTGCCGGCGGTACGGCTGATCATGCCGAAGCCGGGCCCCGTTACGGTGTTGGCCGGCAGGCCGAAGTTCACAATGTTGAACAGGTTGAAGAACTCGGCGCGAAACTGAAGAGTACCCAGCTCCGCCGCCCCTCGCTTGCCGACGGGCGTGTCCTTGATCAGGGCGACATCCGCATTCCGCAACCCCGGTCCGCGGAACGTGTTTCGGCCGAGGGTGCCGAATCGTCCGTGATTCGGTCCGGTTCCGCCGGGCAGATTGATTGGAACGGAGAAGAAGGAGGGATTGTCGGCTCCCAACCCGAAATAGTCTTCGCGTATGGTGCGGCTGGTCGAGAGGCCGGGGACTCCGATCTGATCGGGCCGGTCGGTGCCACCCGCCCCAACTCCGGTTTGCTGCACACCCGAATAGACGGTGAAGGGGAGGCCGCTGAGGAAGGTCCCGATAGCCAGCGCCTGCCAGCCGCGCGTGAGCGTCTTGCCCAAAGGCCGCAGAAGACCCAACGAATCCGCATGGAGATCCTGGAAAAGACTGAAGCTGGCCGCGTTCTTGATGTCGAAGCCGGACGGCCCTTTGTCCACAGCCGGATCGAACGGATTCATGGGTGCGGTCTGGGCAACGGCACCCGAGGATCCCGAGATGAAGCCGCCGATCACGGCGCTCGAGTCGTCGAGGGATTTCGAGCACGTGTAGCTGGCCTGAAACCCGAGGCCGGACGCGGTCAGGTTGTTCTGCGCGGACAGTTGCAGGGCATGGTAGGTGGAGTGCGACCGGTTGGTTACTTCGGTGACCGGTCCGTACCCGCCGGTCACGCGGCCCGATGAATCGAACTGCGTGTAGGGTGCGAAGCCGGGGTCCGCTCCGGTGAAGCCGTTCGGGAAGTCCAGGCTGGGCAGCTTGATCCCCGCGGTTCCCACGTAAGTTCCATTCAGCGCGACGCCGCGGACTTTGTGTTCGACGCCTGCCGTCCAGGTGCCGACGTACCCGCCACTGAAGTTGGGCGCGATGCCAGCCACGGCGAGCGGCGTGATCTGGTGATCGGGAGAGAGCGCCGCAAGCTCCTGCTCGAAGCGGAGCACATCCATCGGAGTGTTCGGGGCCACCTGTTTCGAGTCGCCCGAGGCGAACACCAGGTTCCCATCCGGCGTGTAGACGGAGGGCAGCTGCTGCGGCGTGATGGTCATGCCGTAGCGAATGGATTGGCCGGGCGCGGCGGTGAGGCGGGGATACACGACAAACGGCGTGCTGCCGGTGAGCGAGTTGTCCTGCCAGAGATTGACCAGCAGCGTGGTGATGGCGCCGCCCACGTGCACGGTGGTGTTCGAGGCGACGCGCCAGTCTAACGACAGCCGGGGACCCCAACCGTTCTTGTCGAGCTTGTATCCGGGCTGGGGGTTAACGATGAACTGCGCCCCGGGCGATCCCGTTCCGCCCGAAAGCACCGGCGCGGATGTGCGTTTCTCCTCCTCGCGAATCGGCGAAGTGATCTCATAGCGCAGACCATAGTTCAGCGTCAGCCGATCCGTGACCTTCCAACTATCTTGAAAATATGCGTTGTACGAATCGCGATGAATGGCCGAATCGCCGATGGAGTCCCCTTGCGCGAACATCAGCGGCGCCACGGCGATGGTGTAAGTGAACGCGCTCGCGGTGAGCAGACCGGTCAGCGTATCGGGCAGAGGATCGCCCACATTGATATCGTGCGTGCCGCTGAGGGAGCGGATCGCGACCGGCGAATACGCCACACCGCCGCCGAACTGGTACTGACCGTTGGGACTCAGCCCGAACAGCGTCGTGTCGCGATTGGAGCGAACTTCGCCGCCGGCCTTGAAGGTATGCTTCCCACGAATCCACGTGAAGTTCGAGCGCGCCTGGAACAGATTGCCGTATTCCGCCATGACGGAACCGCCCGCGGCGTTGAAGGCTTCGTAGAGTCCGTCTCCGAATATCAGCGAGGGGTCGGTGCGATCGGGCGTCGGGAACGAAGGTGTGGCGCGCGTGAAGCTGATCGAGTACTCCTGAGTAGTGGTGGGCGACGGCGTGCGCGTCAGGGTGATGACGGCGTTGCGCTGGCGATCGAGGAATCCCACGGCAAATTCGGGAGAAAGAGCCGTCTGGTCGGGATTGGTGTTCGGGCCGGTGGTGTTATCCATGGTGAAACGCCCGAACAACTTCGACTTGTCGGATAGGTTGTGATCGATGCGCGCGGAGAACTGATCGGCGACCGTGGTCACCTTCGACGATCCGGCCCAGGTGCGGGCGCCGTAGGGACCCTGCGCGTCGTTCGGCAGCGGGTACCGTGCCAGCACATTCGAGATGCGCGGATCCACCGGCACCAGCAGCGTATCGCCGGCGAATGCGGTGGTGTCGAGGCCCTGGCGTTCGGCGGCGGTGGGGACGGGCAGCACCTCGGTGGCGCTGAGCACCTGGCGGAACCCCTGATACTCGGCGAAGTAGAAGGTCCGGTTGCGGCCGTTATAGAAGTGCGGAATCGACAGCGGACCGCCGATGGTGAGGCCAAACTCGTTGCGGATGAAGGGCGGGATGCGGTCGGGGCTGGCGATCGTGCGGTAGTCGAAGAAGTTGCGCGCATCGAGCGCTGCATTGCGCAGAAACTCGAACACGGATCCATGCATCACGTTCGCACCCGACTTCGTGATGACGTCGGTGAAGCCGGCCGCTCCACGCCCGATTTCGGCGGGCATCCACCCCGAGCTGGAGCGAATCTCCTGCACCGCATCCACGTTGAAGTTGGTGAAAGTCGCTCCTCCCATTTCGGGATCGGTACTGTCGGCGCCGTCCATCGCGAATACGGCCGCGGTGCCGCGCTGCCCGTTCACCGCGAACTGCTGCGTGAAGTTGGACGCGCCGTTGGTGTCGGTCATGGTGCCCGCCGCCAGCAGCAGCAGTTGACTGAAGTCGCGTTTGTTGAGCGGCATCGCCGAGACGGCTTTCGCGGACAACTGCTCGCCACCGGTTCCCTCGCGGGATTCCGTGCCGGCGAGGAGCGAGAGAGAACCCTCCGCCGACAATTCGAGGACGGCCGCGGACGCGTTGTCCGGCAGCCGGACCGGCCGCGAGCACGCTGCCGTGGAGCCCTTGTAGTCCACCGAGACCGAGTACTCGCCGGCGGGCAACGCGGCAAACGCAAACTGGCCGTCACTGCCGGTGGTGGCCGCCGCCTTCGTGCCGGCGGACTGTGCGCGGACGACGGCACCGGCGAGCGCTGCGCCGTGGGCGTCACGCAGGGTCCCTTTCCACGAACCCGCGGAGGGTTGCTCTTCGGCCGCCGCCCAAGGGACGGCACATGCGGCGCACGCGATCAGGGCGATAAGCTTTGTGAACAAGACATCAGCTTAGCTCACGTCATTTGCGCGCACTCGCCCGTGTGGTTGTAGCGTCACTTCGAATGCCCGCGAGAATACAACGAAGCGACGCGGGATTACGTCGGGCGGCTGTTTACCAAAGATATCGGAACCTGGGATTACAAACACCAGAGAAAAACACTGCTATCCAAGACCACGCTTTCCGGTCTGCCCCGGCGATAACGGCGGGCGGCCGTCTAGCCGATCTGGGCGGGCAACATTGGCGACGACCTAATGCTAGCGGGCTTCGAACGGGCTGCCAAGCCGTTTCTGGACAGAATCCTGTTTACCTGCTGCACTCCACATGATCGCAAGTCGCAGACCTGGCGCTTTCCTTTCATTCAGTGGCGCCCCTATGACTTGCATGAGCGAGAAGCTCTGGTGGCGGAGTGCGGCGCGTGGCTTGGGCTGGGAAGTTCGCCGCTTCAGTCCGACTCCGGCCCGTGGTTTCTCGATCACCTTCGGGAGGAACTACAGTTCTGCGCCAGATGCAGGCGGCCGATGTATTTTCTCGGCATCGGCGTGAATGATCGCGAAGCGTTGCGCCTTCCGCAGACACTGGAACTTCTGGAATACGCCAGCAAAATCTGGACACGAGACGCTCACAGCCTCGGCATGGTTCTCTCGGTCAGCCCGGCATGCCGCGCCGTCGAAGGGGCGGACCTCGCGAACATCGAATTGGCTGCGCTCCCCAAGCCGCAACTAAAGTCGGAGGAGATCGGATTCGTCCTGAACTTCGAGGCTCTCCCGGAAGGGTTTCTTCCGAAGTTCTGCACGCTCGCTGACGCTCTCAGCAGCCGTGCGCTGGTCTGGATCCGGCAGGAGACCCGCAAGCTGCAGTGGTCGGAATCCACCCTGATGGACATGCTGCCCAGCTCGCTCAGGGACCGGTTCATTCAACGGGAAGTGGACTATTCCGCGGACGGCTTGGCTAACTAGCGCGGCCGCATGGCAGAGATGTTTAAAGATCCCGCAAACTCGCGTATCGGCCAAACGGCCTCGCACGCCCGCGATAGAAGTTCGACTGTCCCGATGAGGGGCTCCGGCACATACGGATGCAGCCAGTCGAACGGCGTAATGGAGATCGACACAAACCCGGCCTTCTCCAGTTCCTTCTTGAGTCGGAAGCTCACGAAGGCGGTTTCATTCGGCGAAACCTGTGGGAAGAAGGTGCGGAAGTGGCGCTCGCAGAAGATCTGAGGGTTTAACATATTCGGCTCCGCAAAGCTCATCCTGCCGCCCGGCTTCAACAAAGTATAGATCTTTGACCAGGTGCGTTCCAGATCGAGGTGGTGCAGGACGGAAGAACCGATCACGGCGTCGAAAGGGCCTTCCACCTCGCAATCTTCAAAGTTCTTCTCCAGGAACCGCACATTGGGCAAGTTTCGCTTCCGAGCAAGGGCGAGCAGATCTGGCGAGAGGTCTACTGCAATAATGTCGCTGCCGGATTGCGCGAACACTTCGGTAAACAATCCTGTGCCACACCCGATTTCGATCACCTTACTGGACGGTCCGAGGTGGGCGCCCTTCAGGATTAGCTGCGATCGCCGGCGCGCGCGCCGCCTTCCCGCGGGCGTTCCCCACCCCCAGATATCTTCAGCGGATCCCGCCGCCAGGTACTTGCCGTGCTCAACTTCCTGCGCAAATCGGGTACGATCAGTATTCGACGCCAAATCTCAGGACTCCTCCCTTCATTCTCGCGCCGCGCCTAAGCTGGAAGCCCAGCGCCGTGCCGGCTGTGATCCGGCGCCGGTCGCGCGCGATCGTTCAGACGGGCGGCTTCCACAGCCAGCGACTTGGCGAGCCGGTCTACGCTCCTGTTTAGCGGCTTGAGCACGTCTTCCCGAAGGATTTCTCTGGGGCGAATCGGCGCGAAGGTTCCCAGTATAGCGTTCTCCACTAATGATAGTCCACTATTTCCACGTCACCAAACGTCACCAACGTCACCTAACTGCGTTCACTCATTTCACAAACATCTCCACCCCCAATCCCGCCATGGCGGACAGATCACGTGTGAACTGGGCCGGACAACTCACATACTAGCGGCATTTGGCGGAGCGGAATCGACCCTTCGGCCGTTGCGAACATGCGCTAGAATATAGCGAAATGTCCTCTGAAGCAGAGGCTAGGAGTAGTGTAATCACCCCTCCCGAAGCACTGGCTGGCCCGAAACCGCAGCGTTGGAAACGCTATGTCAACTCTCTGCTGGCAGAGGAACTGTCGAGTCTCACCCGATACTACGATCGTGTGATCCAGTGGCTTCCGCGAAAAGAAGATGACGGTCTGTTGCTGTCGCAAGTCGCAACTGGAGAGAAGCTGACTTTGGGCAGAGACGAACCGTTTCCCGATCTGAGCGAAGAGTCCGGCCGGCGAACCGCCATTCTGCTCAACGGGACGCTCAACTACCACAGCGACATCCAGGGACTGCTGGCAGACCTGAAGCCTCGGCTGCCGCGCACATCCCGCGTTCTGGTGGTTCTGTACAATTCTTACCTGCGCTGGATCTACGTTCTCGCCAACCGTCTGGGAATCCGCAGGGGCGAGCTTCCCGGCACGTTTGTCACGCGGTGGGACGTGGAGAATCTGGCCCGCCTCAGCGGTTATTCAGTCGTCCGGCAACGGCTCTGCGGCTATTTCCCATGGCGGCTGTTCGGGGTAGGGACGCTCGTCAACCGGGTGCTCCCGGTGATTCCGCTGCTGCGATTGTGCGCCCTCACCTACGTCGTGACGCTGCGTCCCGTGAAGGCGCAGCGGCCGGACGGAGTCTCGTGCGTGATTCCGGCGCGGAACGAACGCGGGAACATCGAGAATGCCCTGACGCGATTCCCCGAACTTGACTGCCCCACGGAGATCATTTTCGTCGAAGGCAACTCCACGGACGGCACATGGGAAGAGATCCAGCGGGTTGCCGCAGCCTATAGCGGCCGGTTTCGGATTACGGCATTCAAGCAATCGGGCAAAGGCAAGGCCGACGCCGTCCGGCTCGGGTTTGCCCATGCCACTCAGCCTCTTCTGACCATCCTCGACGCGGACTTGACCATGCCACCCGAACTGCTGGGACGTTACTGTCAGGCCTACTGGGAAGGGCTGGGCGATTTCATTAACGGCTCGCGTCTGGTCTATCCCATGGAAGGCGAGGCCATGCGGTTTCTGAACCGCCTCGGCAACGTATTCTTCGCCAAAGCCTTGAGCTGGGTGCTCGACGTACGGCTGGGAGACTCGCTGTGTGGCACCAAACTGATGACCCGCGACGACTACGCACGGATGACCGCCTGGCGCCGGGACTTTGGCGACTTCGACCCGTTCGGCGACTTCGAACTCCTGTTTCCGGCGGCGGTTCTGGGGCTGGGAATGATCGATATACCCGTTCGCTACCGCGCCCGCACGTACGGCAGCACCAACATCCATCGGTTCGGCCACGGACTTCAGTTGCTGAAGATGGTAATGATCGGTTTCTTCCGCATCAAGTTAGGGCTCGGCGGAGGCAGAGTCCCGAAATGACGGAAGCGAGCTGCCCGGACGGGAAAGACCCTGGCATTCTGGTTTGTTGCTATCCTCTCCCGCCTCTCAATCAAGCCGGATGGCGCCTGGACCGATTAGGGACGAGCCGGGAAACCGCGCATTATCTTGAAAGGGCTCATCGCTGTGCCGAGGAAGCTGCGTTACCAAGCGGAGGCCTCTTAACCGGCGTGCGGCGAGGCGATCTTTCGATACGATGCTCCATGAGGCGCCAGGCTGCGTGAAACCTACCATGAATCTATCCAGGTCTGTGCTGGAACTGAACCTCCTCGGCATTTGGAGGCGTGAAATACGGGTTTGGGGTTATCACATGAGACCTCCGTCACTGGATCGCCTTGTTTACCTGGCCCTCCATCGCGTGGGGCTTATGGGTAAGGAGGAGAAGGCGGCCCTCATGCGCTGGATTCGACCAGGAATGACCTACGCTGGCTCCGGAGCAGTACGTACTTCGAGGTAAGCGCTATACGGTGAGTTGGCTCGGAAAGGAGACGCAGTTTTCCGTGACCAATTCCGGGAAGGAAGCGCAAGGAACAATCGAACTGCAGCTTGCCGACCTTTGGCAAGCTCGCGTCGCGCCCAGTTGCTGAAGGTCCTGGAGGAGACGCAAGTAGCCGAAACCGCCAAGCGCCAATTGAGCCCTGCCGGGGAAATTCAAAACCGGAAGAATTTGTCTTTTCAGTTGCCGGGCACGGTACAGAACCACGATCTGGATGGCTTCGGGAAAGGGTCGATCGGCTTGATCAATCGTCACTTTCATGTCGCGCACCCGGTCTTGCCATGGAGTGTCGTGGATGTCGTGGACCTGAAGCCTGAGCGAAACAGCTTCGTCGGCGCACGCGTGATACCATGTAGGTTTCCACCAAGCTGAGGTTTTCGTGGCGAGAATCACCCGTAAAGAGTTAAAAAGTGACAAGTTTGCCCTCGAAGTGGGGCAGACGGTAAGCTTCTTCGAAGAGCACCGGCAAGAGATCCTGCGTTACGGCGCGATTGCGCTGGGTGCGGCCGTCCTGATCGCCGGCTGGCTGGTCTATCAGAAACACCAGCGGGCCGGACGCGAGGAGGCGCTGGCCAGCGCCATTCAGGTGCAGGAAGCGCCCGTCGGCGGCGCGCCCAATTCCAGTGGTATGACCTTCCCCACCCAGGCAGCCAAGGACGAGGCGACTACGAAGGCCTTTTCCGGCCTGGCCGCCAAGTACCCGGGAACCACCGAAGGCGAAGTCGCCCACTATTATCTGGGCGCCATCGACGCCGACGCCTCGAAGATGGCGGAGGCGGAAAAGCACTTTCAGGAAGTGGCGGAGCACGGCAACGCTGGCTTCTCTTCTCTGGCCAAGCTTTCGCTGGCTCAGATTTACTTTGCCGATGGCCGCGAGGCGCAGGGCGAAAAACTTCTGCGCGATCTGATGGACCACCCCACCGCGCTGGTATCGCAGGAGCAGGCGGCCGTCACCCTGGCGCGCTACCTGATCATCAAGCGGCCGGCCGATGCGCGCAAGCTGCTCGATCCACTCAAGACCATCAGCGGCCCGGTGGGACAATTGGCGCTGTCTTTGTACGGCCAACTGCCGCCGCAGTAGGCGATTCCCGGATGCTCGAGCGTCTGCGGTTCCCGGTCGCCCGAAGCCGGGGCCGGCAATATCCCGAACCGGCCCACCCCTATCGCAACCCCTTCCAGCGCGACCGCGACCGGATCGTCCACTCGCGCGCTTTCCGCCGCCTGGAAGCCAAGATGCAGGTGTTCGCGCCCGGCATCTCGGATCATTTTCGCAACCGGCTGACGCACACCATCGAGGTGTCCCAGGTGGCCCGCACCGCGGCCAGAGTCCTCGGGCTGGACGAAGACCTCACCGAGGCGCTGGCGCTGGCGCACGACATCGGCCATCCGCCATTCGCCCACGCCGGCGAGGACGAGCTCAACCGCCAGATGCAGCGCTATGGCGAGCGCTTCGATCACAACCTGCACGCGCTCCGCATCGTGGAGAACTTCGAACAGCGCTACGCCCGTTTTCCGGGCCTGAACCTGACCTTTGAAGTGCGCGAGGGGATGGCCAAACACTCGCGCGATTTCGGCCCGGGCGAGCGGCCGGAGCTGGATCGCTACCTGCCCGGTTTGCGGCCCTTGCTGGAAGCCCAATTGATCGATCTGGCCGACGAAATCGCCTACAACGCCGCCGATCTCGATGACGCGTTTTCGGCCGGCATGTTCACCGCCGGCGAGATCGCCGGATGCGTGCCCCAATATGGCGCGATTCTCGAAGCCGTGATCACCCAGTTCCCCGGCGCCAGCGCGCGCGAGCAGTTCCACGAAGCGCTGCGCCAGTTGATCGACGCTCTGGTTTCGGGCCTGGTCGAAGGAACCGCGGCCAACGCCGCGCGCGCCGCCGTGGCTGACGCAGAGGCGGTTCGCCATCTGCCCGGCCGCGTGGCGGCGTTCACCGCGGAAACCGCCGCTGCCAGCCGCGCGCTCAAGCAATTCCTCTATACCGGGGTCTACGCCGCGCCCGAGCTGGCCGAGGACCGGCGGCGCTCCGTCTCCATGATCGCCGAATTGTTCGGCTTCTTCGTCGAGGACCCGCGCCGCCTGCCCGACCCCTACGCCCGCCTGGCCGAAACCGACCCGCCCCACCGCGTAGTCTGCGACTACATCGCCGGCATGACCGACGCCTTCTGCCGCCGCACTCACGAACAGGCTTTCGGCCCTGCCGGCGCCTGACCGTGCGTGAAGATTGGTTCAGCCCACGTGGCGCGCCGCAGCAAAGTGGGACAGACGCTTTCGTCTGTCAACCCTCCGGGGCCCTCCAGACTCGCCCATTACAATGAAAGCTGGATGAAACTCCCGGCGACGTTGCGCACCCTCGGGTACCGGAATTTTCAGCTTTTTTTCGGCGGGCAACTGATTTCCCTCATCGGCACCTGGATGCAGAACATCGCCCAGTCGTGGCTGGTGTACCGCCTCACGGGCTCCTCGGTGCTGCTGGGTGCGGTGGCCTTCGCGGGCCAGATTCCCATCTTTTTCCTGGCGCCACTGGGCGGAATCGTGGCCGACCGCCGCAGCCGCCGGCGCATCGTGATCGCCACCCAGACCGCTTCTATGCTGCTGGCTTTCGCGCTGGCCGCGCTCACCCTCACCGGAACGGTACACGTCTGGCATGTTTTCGTGCTCGCGTCGTCGCTCGGAGCGGTGAACGCTTTCGACATCCCGGCGCGCCAGTCGTTTCAGGTGGAGATGGTGGGCAAGGCCGACCTGATGAACGCCATCGCTTTGAACTCCTCGATGTTCAACGCCTCGCGGGTGATTGGCCCGGCCATCGCCGGAATCCTGGTCGCCGCCATCGGCGAAGGCTGGTGCTTTTTCTTGAACGCCGTGAGCTACCTGGCTGTCATCACCGGCTTACTGTTGATGAACGTCGAGGAGCGCCAGCGCGGCGCGCCGGGTATTTCCCCCTGGGCCAGCGTGATGGAGGGATTTGGCTTTGTGGTCCGCAACATGCCGGTGCACGCCATCCTGATGCTGCTGGGCGTGGTGAGCCTCGCCGGGATGCCGTACACGACGCTGATGCCGATCTTCGCCGACCGCATTCTGCATGGCGGGCCGCGCGCGATGGGCTGGTTGATGGGCTGCGCTGGGGTAGGGGCGTTGGGCGGCGCGCTGCGGCTGGCCAGCCGCACCGAGCTGAAAGGGCTCGGCCGATGGCTGCCGGTGGCGTCGTTTGCCTTCGGCGCGACGCTGATCGGTTTCGCGTGGTCGCGCGTGTTCTGGCTGTCCGCCTGCATCCTGGTGCTGGCCGGATTCGGCATGATGATCGAAATGGCTTCGTCGAACACGCTGGTGCAGAGCATGGCGCCCGACGAGCTGCGCGGGCGGGTGATGTCGGTCTACTCGATGGTGTTCATGGGAATGGCGCCGTTTGGCGCCCTGCTGGCCGGCGCCGCGGCCGACCGCTTCGGCGCGCCTTGGACGGTCACCGGCAGCGGCATCGTCTGTATGGCCGCTGCGTTTGTCTATTGGACCCAACTGGCGCGCATCCGCGGGCCGGCTCGCCAGTTGATCGCCGCGCAACGGGACCCGCCGGTGGAAGAATCGCGCCGGGGCAGGTAAGCAGGACGGGGCCCAGGCCCACGTCAGAAGATGTGAAAAGAATGAGTTGGCAGGCGAAAGCGCCTGCCCCACTTGCCTGCACGCCCTTCGACAGCAAAGTGGGACAGACGCTTTCGTCTGTCAACCCCCCGTCCGCCCGATTATTCTCACGACTTCTCAGCGCCAGGGCTCGGCGCGGCTGGCCGTTGGGCAAGGTGGGGCTGGTTTCAACCTGCCAACGCCCGCTTGCGGGCACAGGTACTCTCGGCGCGCGTCAGTGCGTAGGCTCGGCGCCTTCCATGCGCGGCTGCCCGTTGCGCAGCTCCATCGATTCGCTCGCGTCGAACACGAAACGCCCAGCCAGCAAATCGCGCACCGCATATGCCGCTTTACCGACGCCCTCGGGGCTGTGGTGCGGGCTCCGGGTGAAAATGTGGTACAGTTCGTGCGCCAACACTCTGCCCACCGCGCGGCCGAAAACCAGTTCCCGCTCGGCGGCCGGCACGCCCAGCAAGTCCACTTGCAGGAAGGTGCGGATGCGGTCGCAATCCACCGCGCCGAACGGCAGGATGACGCCGTCGCTTTCGTGGGTCCAGCCCAGCGGGCCGGGCTGCACGCGGTGCGGGTTGAGGCCGTTCACATCGCATCTGCCCCGGAAGCGGATCACCGCCAGTTGGGCCGAAACTTCGCTGCCGGTCGCGGCCGCCAGCGAGCGCCATTCCAGGCCGATTCCCAGACGGCCCATGATGGCTTCCGATTCACCGCGAATCGAGTCCATCACCGCCGACGGCGGCTGCTGCTGGAACTCGGTGTAAAGGGTTGCCGGCGAAACCGGCGGCCTCGATTGCGCCCACAATGCCGCCGCGCATCCTAGAGGCAGGGAGAGGAACGAGACACGCCGCAGAAGCTTCGTGGCTCTATCCGCAAACAAGGCGCAACTCCCTTCCCCCCGCGCTCTCGCTACCGGGCGGGCCGGCCGGTGGTTTCACTCAGGCCGGAAATCAATCCCCGATGCTCTCTCAGCATTCTCCTGGCGGTGTGGCAGGCGAAGCAGATCGGGTTCGCCGCCGCCAGCGTTTCCTGCAGCTTCTCCGCCGGAATCTCGCTCCATTCCAGGGACATTCCATCGGCACGGAGCACGGCGGGTTTGGCGCCCGCCAGCGCGATTTCGCCGATCGGCTGTTCACAGGAATAGCAATCCCTGTCCCGATACCAGTCCAATAAGATATTGCGAACCAGGCAGCCTTCCGGCGAAGCTTTAATCTGGCTCAGGCACTCCTGGCCGCAGCCGGCTTTTTCCGGCCAGCGGGAACAGGAGTCCAGGCGCAATTGCGGCGCCGTTCCCAGCGCCGTTGCCATTGCAAAACGCGAATCCAGCGTTACCCCAGCGGGATTCTGATTCTCCGGGCAGGTCACCACCCGGCTGCCTCTGTATTTCCACCAGACGCCAACCAAGCGCCAACCCGCGATGCCGAACAGCACCGCCGCAATTGCTAGCAAGACAAACGGCACAGCCATATTAGGCTCCCCTTTTAACCGAATTGCAATATCCATTAAACTGAATTGCAACATTACAACCGTTCGAGACAATCCAGGATACAAGAGTAAACTCGTTGAGAGGAAACGCCTGGCGCTGCGGTCACTTCAGTCAGCCCGCACCGGAAAGAGCGCCTGCCCCCAGCCCGCTGCGTGCTTTCACCCGATGCCGGTGCCCGGCGACCCGCAAATCGCCCTTGCGCGGAAGCAGCCGAGAGCCGGGCAGGTTAGGGCTCAGGACGATGCAGGACCTGCGTCGGCGATCGCTTCTGGCGAAGGTACCGCCGGCCCACGGAGGCGGACGACGATGTCTCGATACTCTTCTGCTAGCGCGGAATCGGTGGCGATACCGGAAAAGTACGCCTCGCCGTCCGGCTTGCACTGGTAATCGCCCTCTAAGAAAGTCGCCTTTACCCACGGATCGCGATGTTCCGTTGCTCGCCTCAACAGCTTCAGACTTTCGGCGTAAAGGCTTCGCTGCGCGGAGCCATCGGCAGTCGTCGCGCCTTGCAGCGCCAGGGCACAGGCCTTGAGGTAGTCAACCGTGTCGGGCTGTGGGGCGCTTCCATCCTCCTGATATTCCGCCCTCCCGCGCGCGCGTTCGAGGTGCTTCAGCGCCGCAGCGGCGTTACCGGCGTTCAATTCAATAATGGCGAGGTTGATGAGCGGCATTTGCTTCTGCATGCCGATCTCGGCGGCGCGGGTGAAATAATCGCGCGCGGCATCGACAGCCTCGCGATCGCGATAGTACGAGGTAAACAGGCCGGCATGGGCATAGGACAGATAGTTAGCGTTGTTCGCATCGATTGATCGATCGAAGTAAAACCGGGCACGTTCGAAATGGCCCCGGTTCGGCGGCGCGTTCGCATCCTTCGCCATCACCGCAACGGCGTATCGCGATCCGTAGAACACACCCAACAGCCGATATATCTCCGACATTTGGTTGTTGAACTCCCGCGTATCGAGCAGCACCGAACTCGCCATCGCTCTTTCATAGAACCCTACTCGCTGCCTTTCGTCCCAGGTCAGACCTGTGTAGGTCTCGTCCAGCGCCCGCAGGTTTCCGCAGGCCAATTGCAGCTCATGCAGCGTCCGGCCGAAGTTTTTCTTCATCCGCCCGAACATAGGAAACTCTGCATGTATTTCCTGACGGAGACTTTCGATATCGTTGAGAGCTTTATCTGAGTCTGCTTTCATCGTCCCAAGCTGCTGGCGGGCGGTTTGTTCGAACTGCTTGAGTTGGATTTCGAGATTCTTCTCTGCCGACTTCCTCTGGTCGTCAACGGTTTTCCAGGCCATCGCTCCAAGCAAAAAAGCAAAAACTCCAACCAGGGTCATCATGAAACGCGCTGTGCTGTCCAGGGCCGCTAGCCGCTCTCGCTCATTTTCGAGCAACTGTTGCTGTGCTTGCATGCGCAATTCGAGCATCCTTTCCTCGGTTTCCAGCGTCGCCAGCGTCGCCAGCGCGCCGGCGGGCCGCCCTTCGCTAACTGCGGGCTTTTCGGCCGAGACGGAGGCACTGGCGGGGCGGAGTCCGCCGCCTGGCGAGACCGCTGGCTGTGCCCAGATCCACACGATTGCCAGGCCAAATGCAGCCCCCAAGACGCTCACCAGACGCCTCAGTGTTGCCCAGTTTGGTCCGAAAATAGATGTCTTAGGTGACTCTGGTTCGATTTGGCTCGGCATAATGGATCAGTATGACCGGGACGTGGATTTCACGCAATCGGGTTCTCATGCGGTGGCAGGGAACGGAGTAGAGAGGAGCCTCCGAACGCCTGCTGTCGTCCGGCGTTTTCCGGGTGCGGAGGAAAACTAGCTGACCCACTTGACTTGGAATCGGTAACGCCGCCCGGGTAGGCGAATCGCCTTTTGTCGTCTATCGGACGGTTCCCCTGGCAAGACGCGCCGCCCCGCCTATCCCCTTCTCTTCCTATAGCTGCGCGCCAGCTCCATGTAGACGCCTAAGTCGCGGTCCAGGTCGGACTGGGTGCCGTCGAAGTAGAAGTTGCGGATGGGGATGCCGCCCAGGTCGCGGCTCAGTTGGGGATAGATGGCCTCGCAGACGATGCCGTTCATGCACGTGAATGGGCTGATGTCGATGATGCCGGCCGCGCCCTTCTTCGCCAGGTAGACGGCCTTCCCGACGTTGAGCACCATTTCGCCGAACGCGCCTTCGCGCGGCAGGTAAGGGCGCGCGCATTCCAGGATCTCGTAAATATCGGGTTCTTCCCGGCCGGCGAAATCCTCGTGGAAGACTTCCACCAGGCGGTTCTCATCGTGCTTCTGCACGCGCTGGCGAATCCACGAGCCGAGCGCTTCCAGGCTCCAAATGCGGTTTTCCAGCTTGAGCTTGCGGAACACCTCGGAATTGGTGTACCAGACCCATTCGACGATATCGGAGAGCCAGGCTTCGGCGCCGTATTGTTCGAGCGAGCCGATCAGGTTCTCGTTGGAAAACGTATTGAGGCGGCAGAAGATCTCGCCGACGATGCCGATGAGCGGCTGTTCGCGGTCGCGGCGGGCATCCAGCTTGCGGAAACGGTCGCGCGTCCGCAGCATCGATTGCTCCAGCGCGGCCAGTTGCTCGCCCGGCTCGACGGTGGTGGTTTCGATGGTGCGGCACAGGTCGGCGAGGCTCTCTTCGTAAGCGCCTTCGGCGTCGCCGCGCGCCTGCTCATACGGCCGCCGCATCAGCAGCAGCTTTTCCAGCAGGTCGGCGCAGAGCAGCGCGCGCCATCCGCTCCGCAGGAAGGGCTTGGCGAGGCCGCCCAGCCCGTCATAAGAATTTCCGCTGCTGGGAGAAAGGATCTGCACCGCCTGGTAGCCGTTCGAGTCCAGCACGTGGCGCAGGTAGGGCGCATATTGGCCGAAGCGGCAGGGGCCTTCGGCGGTCGGCATGAAGAAGGCGATGCGCGCAGGGTCGACGCCCGGGTCTTCCAGAACCTTCATGAAATCGCCGACGGTGACTTTGGCGGGATAGCATTCGTCGCCGGAAGTGTAGCGTGCGCCGAGCTCGCGCGTGCGGTGGTCCGAAGGCGGCGTGGGTTCGGCGTCCAGACCGATGGCGCGGAAGGCGGCGGCAAAAGCGCGCGCGCTGCCGGTGGCCATCGGCGGAATGTAGATGCGCTTGCCGCTTACTGAATCGCCGGCTGGGCCGCTTTCGCTTCCGGCGGCGCGGGCGGGGTCGAGGACTGGTAGCATCGCAGAATTCCTTTGCTATCGAGGTAGGCTTCGCAGCGCGTCATATAGCCCGCATCGTTGCCGTGGCCGTCGAACTGGAGAATCAGCAGCGGCGCGCCGGCGGCCTGGCGGGCGAAGTGCTTGATGTAGGAATCGGGCCCGCACTTGAAGTTGGTGATATACACCAGGTGCAGATTGGGGCGCGCGGCGGCCTGCCGCGCGGCTTCCAGTATTCTGCGGCCGGAAATCCAGAACATGTTCGAGCCCAGGCCGGCCATCGATTCGCGGCCGGTTACCAGGAAATCCAGCGGTATCACGTTGGCGCCGTACCGGTGGCGCAACTTGCGCGGGATGTCGCAGTTCACCCCGCGGTCATAGATGTTATAGCCGCGTCCGGCCAGCACCAGGCCTGGTTCGCCGGTTTCGTCCAGGGTGGCGATGGCGCGGCGGCCGGCTTCGATCAGCTTGTCCTGGAAATCGCGCTGTTCGGAAAAGGCGGCGTCCACCGCGCGGTCGCTCGCCCGCCGCTTGACGCCGATGCGGCTCATGGTTTCGGCCAGCGCCTTCTTGATCTGCCAAGGCCCAAGCTGGAAGTGCAGCGTCGGAATCAGGAAGCGGTGCTGGTGCGGCTCGAGCGCCGGCACGGCGCGCAGCACCCAGGGCAGTGTCTGGCTCCACGGACAGTAATGCGCGGCTCCGGAGTTTTCGCCGGAATCGGCATCCACCAGGTTTGGCAGCAGGATGTAGTCGACGCCCTGGTTGATCAGCGCCTGCACGTGGCCGTGCGCCACCTGCACCGGGTAACAGGGTTGCGCCACCGCCATTTCGATGCCGTTGGCCGAGATGCGCGGGTCGGTGACCGGCGAGAGCACGGTGGGGATGCCCAGCTCCGCGAAGTAGCGGCGCCAGAACGGCTGGTTGTCGAGCATCGCCATCGCCCGCGGCAGGCCCACTCGAAATGGGCCTTCGGCTGCGTTGGGGAGCGCCTCGAGCAGCCGGTCGCGGTAAGCGAACAGGTCCTCGATCACCGGCTTGCGGCCGGTGGGGGAAGGCTTGCGGAACTTGTCCGAGCACTTGTCGCCCCAGTAGCTCTTCTGGCCCTCGATGACGAATTCCTTCATGTCGCACAGGTTCGAGCAGGCCTTGCAAACGAAGTCGCGGCTCGACAGCTCCAGCTTCTGCAAATCGTAACCGCGGAAGCGAGTCTGCGCGCCGGTGGCCTGGTGCCATTGGCGGGCGATGAGAGCCATGCCGATGGCGCCCATCACCCCGTTGTACGGCGGCACGGTGATTTTCTTCTCGAGCGTGCTGGCGAAGGCGGCGGTGACGGCATCGTTGTACGCCGTGCCGCCCTGGAAGTAAATCACCTTCCCGATCTTGCGCCCGCGCACCACGCGGTTCAGATAATTGAGCGCGATCGAATACGCCAGGCCGGCCACCAGGTTGGGCACGGTTTCGCCCTTGTGCAGCCAGCCGGTGACGTCGCGTTCCATGAAGACCGTGCACCGCTCGCCCAGGCGGGTGGGGCTGGCGGAATTGAGCGCCAGCTTGGCGAACTCGCCCTTGATGTTGACGCCCAGCTTCTCGGCCTGCTCCTCGAGGAACGAACCGGTGCCCGCCGCGCAAGCCTCGTTCATCGCGAAGTCCACCACCACGCCGTGTTCGATCGAGATGAACTTGGAATCCTGGCCGCCGATTTCGAAAATGGTGTCCACCGGTTCGCCGCCCAAAGTGCTCGAGATGTGGATGGCGCCGGTCTTGTGCGCGGTGATTTCGTCGTTGACCGAATCGGCGCCGACGAATTCGGCGATCAGCTCGCGCCCGCTCCCGGTGGTGCCCACGCCGCGAATCTCCAGCCGGTCGCCCCACAGCCGTTCGACTTCGCTCAAGCCCTGCTGCACGGCCTCGATGGGCCGCCCGGCGGTGCGCAGATAAACGTCGTGGATCACGGTGCCGGATTCGTCGATCGCCACTACGTTGGTGGAAACCGAGCCGATATCGAGACCCAGATACGCCGGGATGGGGCCGCCATCGCTCGGCGGAGTGTACACCCCCACCCGGTCGCGCAACTGGATCACGTTTTCGCTCGAGAGCGGGCGCGAATCCTGCACCGGGACTTCGGAATCGTGCTGGGCCAGCCGGTGTATTTCCAGAATCGAGCGCTTGCGCGTCTCTTCGGCCTCCAGAATCGCCGTGCCAATCGCGCCGCACCAGGCGTACTGTTCGGGGATGAGCAGCTCTTCCGGGCGCAGGTTGAAGGCTTCCTTGAGCGCCCTGGTGACGCCGGCGTTCTGCGAAACCGCGCCGATCAGCGCCACCGGCGCTTCCACCTTGCGCCCCTTGACGATCGAGCTCTTGAAATTGCGCGCCACCGCGTCGCACAGGCCGCGCAGGATTTCGGCCGGCTGGTAACCCTTCTGCTGGGCGTGGATCATGTCGCTCTTGGCGAACACCGAACAACGTCCGGCAATCCGGGCGGCGGAACTGGCGCCACACACCAGGCCGCCCACTTCTTCCACCGAGTACTCCATGCGCAGCGCCTGCTGGTCGAGGAACGAACCCGTGCCGGCGGCGCATTCCCCGGACCGATCGTAATCCTGAATGCCGGTCGCATCGAGCCGAATGTACTTCGAGCTTTCGCCGCCGATTTCAAACACCGTGCGGACCTGCGGGAAGAACGCCGCCATCATCCGCGCAATGGCCTTGAACTCGTTTTCGAAGAACAGGCCCAGCACCTTGGCGATGGTGCGGCTGCCCGAGCCGGTGACGCGGATGCCTTCCACCCGCACCTCGGGAACCGTTTCGTAGAACTCGTCCAACAGGTCGTACGTGGATTGGATCGGACTGCCCGAGATGCGGCGGTAATCGGACAGCACCAGCGGACGCCCATCGAACTCCGTCAGGCGGAACTCCGGGCGAGCGGCGCAAAGGCTTTCCAGGATCGGCCGGTCGGCGGTTTTACCCAGGGCAGCGAGCTTTAGGCTGATGGCCCCAATGTCCAGCCCGAGATTGATACCCATTCTATACAGTGTGGTGCCGGAAGCCGCCATTTTCAATCAAACAGACCCGAATTGCCGAAATCGGGGCCTGAACGGGGTAGGGCGGAGGGCGGAGGGAACAGGGCGGGTGTGGGATTTTGCGACAGGGCGAGTTGGGCGACATCACCAAGTAAGAGTTTGAGGTTGGAACGGCGGGCGGATAATGTGTGCTGTGGGAGGCATGGACGCTTCCCAAGCTTATGTGGAAACCTGTCGAACGGGTCAGCAAAGAGCGCACAAGGGAGCTTGATAGGCGCTACCGGGGAAAAGCGCGCTTCCTCGCTGATGAAAGCGCAGGACCGGCTTTGGCCGTTGAAATCAGACGTCGCGGTTGGAACGCCGCCTATGTTGGCGACCTTGGCCTTGGAGGGTATCCGGACGAGACCATCTTCTCGCGCGCATGGCAGGAGGATCGCGTCCTAACTGACGCATGATCAAGACTTTCTCGATGACCGGCGGTTCCCGGCTCACAGAAACCCAGGCCTAGTCGTTTTGCCTGGCGCATCGGGCATGACGCCCGGTCTTGCGGATGCGCTCGATGGAGTTCTTTCTTTTGTAGGGCGCTACCGGAGGTTCTATCTTGGAGCCAAGATCGTGATCACAGAAGGCGGGACGTGGACGCAGAAGGGATTTCGGAAAGACCGAGGTCGCCACTACGAGGAGAGATTTAGGTTTGGACCTCGCGGCGGTGTCCTCATCTGGGAAAGGAGCCAGAGCTGACAAGCCGCCCGGATTCCGGGGACGGCCCCGAAACCACAGCGGCAGTGCCTGAACATTCACGCATGGAATACTTCCACCTAAACCACCGGCCGGTCGACTTCTTCGTAGGGCGGCTTCAAACTCGACTTCGGCAGAGCTCAAGCGCGAAGTTGCGCGGGAGATTTGCGCAGTGGGAATCCGACGTTCACGGTGAGGCTGCTCTGGCCGTCGTCGCCAAGATTGAGATGTTGAATCGCGCCATGGCTTGGCTGGACGCCGATGTGGCGAAGTTGGTCGAGTATCTTGATTCCGCTCCTGCCGTCGTGGAGCAGTGCATCCGCGAGCGGCGGGCACCCACCATAGCTAAACTGGACCTTTGGCGCCTGTGCCTGGGCATAGAGACGTTCCTTTTCGAAGCGCGCTCGACGTACCAGATACCGGGCAAGTTTCTGGACGGGTTCTTCAGGCTCGTTTTCCGGCGGAGAATCACGGAAACGGAGGTCGTCTCGGCAGTGAGCGCACGGGGCGGCGACGTGACGTGGATTCCGCTGCTGAAGGAGAATCGGGACTGGTTTGCTCACAGCGCAGCGTCCTGGCTCGCTGTGGAGCGCACGCAGGCCAATCCGCCGCAATTCGATTTGCTTCTGCTGAAGCGAAACGTCGAGAATCTAACCGAAGATGACTTCGTACGCTTCGGCGATTGCCAAGCCGTCGGGCGAGGGCTCGCGACGTCCGTGAATAGGATCGTGCGGTGGATCGAGGACGAGATTGTGAAGATCGAGCGCGAGGACCCGGCAGAAAAGGGCGAGTGATTTCCGCCCCTCTCCGCCTAAGCCGCCGCATCCCGCGGCTTGACCGCCTTCTCGATCTCTCTTTGCCGTACCTGTCGGGTGGTGCGTAGGTCGTATTCGAGTTGGAGACCGAGCCAGAATTCGGCCGAGGTCCCAAGGTACCGCGCCAGGCGCAGGGCGGTATCGGCTGTAATCCCCCTGCGGCCGCGCACAACATCGTTGAGGCGGGTCGCAGTGATGCCCAATGCCTTGGCGAGTTGGTTCACGCTCATGCCCAGCGGCTCGAGGACATCCTCGCGTATGGACTCGCCGGGATGGGGAACTGATATCAGATTAGCCATAACACTATGCTCCTAATGGTAATCGGTGATCTCCGCGTCGAAGGCGTCGCCACCTTTCCAGTTGAAACAGATGCGGTATCGGTCGTTGACCCGTATGCTGTGTTGCCCCTTCCTGGTGCCCTTCAGGGCTTCCAAGCGATGGCCGGGAATCGCCGCCAAGTCGCTCAGAGAGGTCGCCCGGTTCAGATGAATGAGCTTGCGGAGCGCGGTCTTTTCGATGGAGCCAAACTGCTTCGACGATTGCTGCAGAAACACCCTTTCCGTTTCGCCGTCTCGAAAAGATCGAATCACAAACATATCGTATACCGGTATACGATAAATTGCAAAGCTGGACCATGTGCGAGTGGAAGCTCGTTGATTCGATGCTTCATTTTGATGCATAATGAATCAGGATAACCAATGGTGCTGCAATGATCGCTACCAAGCATGGGGCAAAAATGCGTGTGAGCGTTGCACTCACTCCGGAGCTTCACAGCGAGATAAGCGCGAGGGCCGAGCAGAACAACATGAGCCTGAATCGTGCAATCTTGCAGCTTCTGCGTGCTGGACTTGAAGCCGAACGGCAGAAGAAACAGCGTCTAGAAGAGATGCTTCGCGAATATCGCGAATGCGCCGATCCCCGGGAAGCGGAGCGCCTGAGCGATGAGTTGGGTGCTATGATCTTTGGGCGGTGAAGCTAAATCGCTGGAGCGACTTCCCCAGAGGCGTTCAGCGCCATCTCAGTGAGCGGCTCCTGTCCCGCAAGATAACGTCCGATGATTTGAATAAGCTGCGGGTCTGGGTTGAATCCCAGCCGGATGTGCCGGAGACGTCCTGGTGCAAGGTTCGGATCTTTCAAGATTGTCGGCGAAGGGCCAAACCCACTCAGTTTTCTGGACGCTGGCCAGTTGCCATTTGGCGTGGAGATCCGGCTGGATGACGATGACGACTTTACATCCGTCGACTAAGCGCCGGTACGTCATTCTCAGCAATCGCAAGCGGGTGATCATCGCGCTGGCGCATACCGTGGCGTTTCTGCTGCTGGCCGTGTACACGGGGACGCTGCTGGTGCGACCGCTGCACGCCGGTTCGCCCGTATCCGGGTGGGTCATAATGGGCGTATACGTCGCCGTCACCGCCGCGCTGCTAGTGCTGGCTGCGATCAGCGGCAATGCTATCGAACGGATCTATTTCGGGCTCTGCACTACCAGCGCCGGGTTCGGGTTGGCGCGGCAAATTGTGGGAGATGTGGGCATCCCCGCCGCGGTCTATGTGCGGGTGGCGATGCTGGCCTGCGCGGTGGCGATGGGCACGGTCATCTTGCGCGAATACCGTAGCGGAACGCCGCTGGGCAAACCGGCAAGCTGAAATGCCGTGGTGGGGCATGCTTTAACTTGCCCGAAAACAACCCCTGTGCCGCAATATCGGATTTTAATGTCTGAAAATCCGCCACGACCGGTCCTTCCGCTCAGCTTAACTCCTTTCCTTTCAGTACGGCCCCTTTCGTGCATTACTCAAAAACGAAGGGAGAAGTATCTTGAGCGATCCATCTACTTACTGGCTCACCATTACCAACGTCGGGTTGGGGGTGGTGACACTGATTTGCTGCATCGCGGTGGCCTTCGGAGTGGTACAGGAGCTGGCCGCCAAACGGAAAAAGAAGGCGGCGTTTTCGACGCTCGACAATGAGGTGTCCGACCTGGCTGCCTCTTTCGGCGACGGGCATGCATTCCAATTCCCGCAACTCGGGCTGACCATGGCGGATGGCGGCGAGCCAACCGACAAGAAACAAGCCGAGAAAGACAAAGAGCGGTAGTCGCATGACCTGCCCCTTCCTCAGAGAAGCGCAAGTCAAATTCTGCCACGCTTCCAGCGTGCGGAAACTGATTCCGCTGAGCGTGGCGCCGGCTGGCAGAGTGCGCGCGGAGGAAAAATGTTCCTCGGCCGCCTACCTCACCTGCCGTGTGTATCAATCGCACGCCATGGAAGGACCGGTGGACGGGTCCTGCCCGTGCCTGGGAGAGTCGCTGATGCAATACTGCGCGGCCGCGCCGGTGGCGAAGCTGGTGCCGTTCAGCGAGTCGCTGCTTTCCCGCTGCGGCAACGACAGTCACCGTTACTGCGAACTCTACACCTCGATGGCGCACCCGGTGGCCGCCAGCGACGAAGTGGACGGAATCGCCATGCCGCCGGAGTTGAGCTACGCGGCCAACCATCTGTGGCTGGAAGTGGGCGAGGACGGCCAGTGCCATGCCGGCATCGACGCCTTTCTTAGCCGCGCGCTCGGCAAGGTGGAACGTGTCCAATATGTGTGGCAACAGGGGCTGCACCGGCCGACAGCCATCCTGACCGCTGGCGGAGCCGATTGGGAAGTGGTGTTCCCCAATCCGCTGCTGTTGACTGCCTGCAACCTGTACCTGCGCGCCAACCCGTCCCGCCTCAATTCCGAACCGTATGCGGCGGGATGGCTGTTCGAGGGGAGCCTGGCCGAAGGCACCACCGACAACCTGATGCAAGGCGCGCCGGCCAGAGCGTGGATGGAACACGACGTGCGCCGCATCCACGAATCTTTGCAGCGTGGCTCCGGCATGGCCGCCGACGGCGGGTTGTTCGTCGCGGGCGTGTTGAGCAGCCTGGATCGCGAATCCAGGCCGGCGCTGTTTCACGAGTTTTTCTCGCCGTTTGCGAGCGGGAAGAGGGTTTCTGAATGATTGGCGGCAAAATCGCGTTTGCGTCGGGAATGCTGGTAGCGCTCGCTGGCGGCTGGCTGGCATTCCCGCGCATTCTGTATCAAACCCGGCTGCAACCGGTAAACTTCAGCCATAAAGTGCATGCCGATAAGGCCAGCGCCAAGTGTGAGGATTGCCACTCGTTCCGCGATGACGGAACCTATGCCGGCATCCCCACCCTGGATAAGTGCTCGGGTTGTCACGCCGCGGCCATGGGCACCACGGCGGAAGAGAAGAATTTCATCGATCAGTACGTGACGCCCAACCGCGAGCCGCAATGGCTGAGCTACGCGCGGCAGCCGGAGAACGTCTACTTCTCGCACATCTCGCACGTCAAGCTGGGCCACGTGAAATGCGAGCAGTGCCACGGCAACGAAGGCGGCACTGGCGGACTGCGGCCGTATCAGTGGGACCCCATCAGCGGCTACTCGCGCGATATCTGGGGGCGGCCGGTGAATCGAATCGCGCTGCGGACCGAAGGCGGAATGAAAATGGACGATTGCGTGGACTGCCACCGCCGGCAGGGCTTGGAATACAGTTGCCTGGGTTGTCACAAATGACCACGACGCGGCGTAACCTTCTCAAATTCGTAGGCGGCGGAGCGGCGGGCGCGCTGCTGACGCCGGCGCCGTGGCGGCTGATCACGGATGCCGCGCTGTGGAGCGAAAACTGGCCGGGGATTCCGCGGCCGGCGCGCGGCGAGATTCGCGCCCGCTTCACGCACTGCACGCTATGCCCGGCCGGATGCGCGGTGCGCGCGCGGTGCGTCAACAGCCAACCGGTGTCGCTCACCGGCGTGAAACCGCACCCCATCAGCTATGGCGCGCTATGCCCGTGGGGTATCGCCGGACATCATCTGCCTTATCATCCGGCACGCGTGCGGCAAGGGCCGGTGAAGGAAGCGCTCGCCGCGGTGGCGCGCGCCATTTCGCAGCGAGGCGCCGGCGAGCGCGTTGCGATGCTCGATTTGCGCCCCGGCCGCACCGTGTCCTGGACCTATCGCCGCGCCATGGCCGCCATCGACCACGGCCTCTACTTGGCGCCGCGTCAGCCCGCTTATTCCGTCGACCTGGCCGCGGCCCAAAACGTGGTGAGCTTCGGCGCTCCGCTCTTCGATGGGTGGGGCACGCCGGGCAACGTGTTCGCCGCACGCGCCAATTTCCGGCTGGTCCAAATCGAACCGGTGGAATCGCGGACCGCGGCGCTGGCCGATGTGTGGCTGCCCATCCGGCCGGGCACCGAAGCGGCCATCGCGGCGGCTCTCGCCGGAGAAACCACCATCGCCGAAGCCGCCCGCATCACCGGCGCGGAAGAGGAAGCCATCGGTGCGGTGAAAGAAGCCTTGGGGAGCGGTCCGTCGGTAGTGTTGGCCGCGGACCCTGCCTCGCCGCTGATGAGCTTGAACGCGAAATTCAAAGCGCTGGGGCACACGCTGATAGCGCGGCGTGAAGCGCCGGTGCCGGACGCATGGAAGAAAGCCGCGCCGATAAACGAAATGGCCGCCACGCCGGATGCGTCGATCCGCGTCCTGCTGATCGACGAATCGCTGCCCGGCGGGTACGTGCCGTGGCAGGAGATCCAACCGAAGCTGGCGCCGAATGCCGTCGTGGTGGTGTTCAGTTCGTCAAGCGAGGGCTACGCGCGGCACACCCAATACGTGCTGCCGGCGCCGGTCTACCCGGAAGCGGTCGAAGACGTTGGGCCGGCCATCGACACGGTGGCCGCGGTCTTTCGGATTGCCGCGCCGCTGATTGCGCCGACTGTCCCGGTGGTGAATCCGGGCGAGCTGGTGGCGCGGATCGCCGGCCTGCCGCAAACCGACGCGCTGCACGACCGGGCCGGCGCCATTCACAAAGCCGGACGCGGCACGCTGCTTAGCTATGTGGACGGAAAATCGACCCCGATGAAGGACGTAAAAGCGGACGATTTCTGGAAAACTCTCAACCAGGGCGGGTGCTGGATGGACTCGACGGAAAAAAAAGCGGCGCCGGGAAAGCTCGAGTTCCGCGCTTCCGCCCAGCAGCCGCATGACGATCTCCCGCTGGCCGTGGTAGCGGCGGAAGCGAGGCGCGGCGGTCTCGAATCGCCGCTGATGTCGAAACTCGAGCGCGAGTCGAACCTGCGTCTGTCCGCCAATCGGGTGGCGCTCTCGCCCGCCGATGCTCGCGCGAATGGAATCGAAAATGGCGGCCGTTGCCTGCTCGAAACGGCTTGCGGCCGGTTGAGCGTGGTGGCCACCATCGATGCAGGCGTGCCGGCCGGCGTGGTGGAAGTGGCGGGTGGACCGCGGATGGCCGATTTGTGCGGCGCCAGCCCGCGCGCCAGGGTGGTGCGAGCATGACGGCGCAAAAGCAGAACCGGCGGTACGGCATGTCGATCGATATCGACAAATGCAACGGCTGCGGCGCCTGCATGATGGCCTGCGCGGTCGAGAACAATATCCCGCCCGCGCCGCAAGCCGCCAACGATCGCAAGGGCATCACCTGGATTCGCGTCTACAAAGTGGATAACCACCGCGCCTATCCGGAACGGCGCACCGCGTTTGTGCCGGTGCTCTGCCAGCAGTGCGGCCACGACACGCCGTGCGTCCACGTCTGCCCGCAGCAGGCGGTGGATGTGGACCCGGCCACCGGCATCGTGGGCCAGATGCCGGAGCGCTGCCTGGGCTGCCGCTATTGCATGGTGGCCTGCCCCTATCACGCCCGCTATTTCAACTGGTGGGACCCGGCGTGGCCGGCCGGCATGGAGAAAACGCTCAATCCCGACGTTGCGCCGCGCATGCGGGGCGTGGTCGAAAAATGCAATTTCTGCCACGGCCGCTGGCACGCCGCGCAACAGAAAGCCGCGGCCGCCGGCCAGCCCGAAATCGATGCGGCCGATTACGTTCCGGCCTGCGTGGAAGCCTGCCCCACCGGCGCCATCCGCTTCGGCGATCTCAACGATCCGTCGACCGAAGTCGCGCAGGACGCCCAACGCCCGGAAAGCTTCCGCCTGCTCGAGAAGATCGGCACCGAGCCGAAGATTCATTACCGCTCCCATCGCGATTGGGTGCGCGAGATCGCCGCCGCTCCACGGCCCGAAGGAAAGGATGGTCTCCGTGGATAAGGAATTCATCACCCGCGGTCTGCGGCGCTCCTCCACCGGACGATTCCTGCTGTGGATTCTTCCCTGGGCCGCCCTGCTGGTGTTCGGCCTGTACTGCGCCGGGTTGTGCCTGGTGAAAGGCCTGAACCAGACCAACATGGACAACCGCTTCGCCTTCGGCCTCTGGATCTTCCTCGATCTGACGGTGATCGCGCTCGGCGCGGGCGCGTTCTTCACCGGGTTTCTGCTTTACATTTTGAAGATCGACGAGATGCGCTCGGTGATCAACAGCGCCGTGGTGATCGGCCTGGTCTGCTACAGCGGCGCGGTGACCGCGCTGATGGTAGATGTCGGCCAGCCCCTGCGGTCGTGGTTCACCTTTTGGTACCCCAACGTGCACTCCATGCTGACGGAAGTCACCTTCTGCATCAGTTGCTATCTCACCGTGCTGCTGATCGAATACCTGCCCATCGTGCTGCGCAACCGCAAGCTGCGCGACGTGCCGTCGTTCCTGGTGTTCGAGCACGAACTGCATAAGCTGGTTTACGTGCTGGCCGGCGTGGGCACCTTCCTTTCGTTCTTCCATCAAGGTTCGCTCGGCGGCTTGTACGGCGTGCTGCGCGGCCGTCCTTTCGCGTTCCGGGAAGGGCTGGCGGTGTGGCCCACCACGTTTTTCCTGTTTATTCTTTCGGCGGCGGCGGTCGGGCCAAGCTTCATCCTGCTGACCACCTGGGCCGTCGAGAAGCTCTCGCGCAAGCGGCTGGTGCGGCCCGCCGTGTTCCGGCGGCTGGCGCGCATTTCGGGCCTGCTGCTGGCCGTGTATGTGCTGGCCAAGGCGTTGGACACGCTGGTCTGGATCAACCGCACTTCGCCCGGGACCGGTTTCCAGGCCTGGCAATATTATAGTTGGCAACCGTTCGGCACCTGGATCCTGGTTGCCGAAATCGTGCTGTTCGGCCTGCTGCCTGCGCTGGTGATGCTGACGCCGCGGCTGCGCGCGCACACCGGCTGGCTGGTATCGGCGGCGGCGATGGCCTGCTGCGGCGTGGCGCTCAACCGTTTCGTGATGACGGTGCAGACGCTGGCGCTGCCCACCCTGTCGTTCGATCCTTACCTTTCTTACTTTCCGAGCTGGCAGGAAATCGGGACCTTCCTGGCGGTGGTGGCGTACGGGGTTTTAGTGTATTCATTTTCGTTCCGCTACTTCAATCTGTTCCCGGAAGAGCGCGAACTGAGACTCGAAGCGGCGGCGCGGGAGGAAGAAGAGGAACTCGCGCTGGCCGGGAGGTATTGAAAAGTGTTGCCGTGGATTTATGGGTTCAACTGGAATGCCGGTCACATCGTCTTCCTGGGCGCCTTCTACGCGGTGCTCGCGGCCTTGGTGGCGACTTTGGCCAAGGCGGCCATCCGCTCAAGGCGCGATCTGCGCGCCGGCCAGGTGGAGGCCATCCGCTGGCATTCCGATTTTGAAGGCATGCCCGCCTGCGACCAGGTGTGCCGCCACGTGCTGACTGGCGAATTCCGCGAGCGGCAGTGTCCGCACGCGTTCGATTGCCGGGAATGCGAGACGCACGCCAAACTGATTGAGTGCCACCCGCTGCCACCGGTGACGGAGCCGGAAGAAGATGTCTTCGGGATGGCGTTTCCGCTGGACCGTTTCTACCATCGCGGCCACGCCTGGGCGCGGCCCGAGAAGGATGGAACCGTGCTGGTGGGGCTGGACGAACTGGGCGCGCGCCTGCTCGGCCAGCCGGATGAGCTGCGGCTGCCGAAACCGGGAGATCGCGTCCACGCCAACGGCGCCGCGTTTCATGCCCGCCGCCGCAATGCCGAAGTGCGCGTGGTATCTCCGATCGATGGCGAAGTGGTGGAAACCGGCAGCGCCGACCGTGGCTGGTATCTGCGAGTGAAACCAACCAGCAACGACGCGAAGACGTTCCAACACCTGCTGCGCGGAGCTGAAATCAAACCCTGGATCCAGCGCGAAATGGAGCGCCTGCAACTGGCGCTCACCGCCGAAGGCGCAGCCCCAGCCCTGGCCGATGGCGGCGTCCCGGTCTCCGACATCGCCGCCGCCTACCCCGCCGCCGATTGGGACGCAGTCTGCGGCGAAATGTTCCTCGAAGGCTAACGCCGAAAGTGGGGCAGGCGCTTTCGCCTGCCAACCCGTATCTCCCCCCGCACGTCCCCGTCCCACGCCGCCTCCGCTGCTATAGCCGAGAGGCCGGCGGATCCAGGTGCGAAACGCGGGTGATGTGGGTGAATCCCTCGGCCATCGTAGGCGGCTCCAACCGCTCCTCCATTTTGGCAAGGGCGTCGGCGGGGACCACGCGCGCGCGGCCGGCATTGCGCTCGCGGCACACCTCGAGCGGCGCATCGAAGAACAGCGCCTCCACCTCGCAGCCGTAGGCAGCCCCGATGGCGATGTAGGGCCGCCGTTCCTGAGGCGTCAAATTCGTGGCGTCGATGTAGGTCACCGGCCGCCCCATGGCCAGCCGCTGCCGCAGCAGATACCGCAGCGTCTCAAACACCCGGTCGTGAATGGTCTGGTCGCTTTCGTCATCGGCCAGCAATTGCCGAATCCGGTCGGAAGACAAGCCAACCACCCCCAACTGCTCGAGGTAAGTCGATTTGCCGGAACCGGGCAGACCCACCAGCACCACGATGCGCATCAGTGTCCAGCATAGCTCGGGTGGGGCATGCTTTCGCTTGCCCGGCTTGACTTTCCTAATCAATTAGTACTATTCATTTAGCATGTCTGCCCGATGGACGATTTCGCTCGCCTGCCTGGCGCTGGCCGGCGCGGCCGCGCAGGAGCCCGAAGCCGGCATCCAGTCTCTGCTTGCCGCCGGCGATGCCAGCTACATGCTCGGTGATTACAATGCCGCGCGCCTATCGTTCGCGGCGGCGTGGGGCCTCGCCTCTCAAGGCGCTGCCACCGACCCCGCCCGCTACGACGTCCTCAAGCGTCTCTCGCGCGTCTCCGCCGCCTCCGGCGACCTGCCCGCCGCCGACCGGTACCTGCAACAGGCCATCTCCTGGCGCGAAACCACCTTCGGCCCGGATGATCCCAAACTGCCCGGCGACCTGCTCGAAGCCTTCGCCGTCTGCCGCGGCCTGAAGGATTTCGATCGCGCCCTGTCGCTGCTGCGGCGCGTGCTGGCGCTCGATAACACCGCGACCGGCCCGGACTCGAAACCCGTCGCCGACGACTACAGCCGCATGGCGGAACTCTACATGGACCAGAAGCTGGCGGACTTCGCGGTCGGCCCGCTCAACCTGGCGCTCGCCATCCGCACCAAACTCGCCGGCCCCATTGATCTTACCCTGCTTCCCGATTTCGACCGCCTGGCGGATGCCTACATCGTCCTGCGGCAGTACGACAACGCCGAATACATTTACCGCCGCGCGCTGGTGATTCGCGAAAGCGCTTACGGCAAAATGCACGCCGACCTGATCGCGACCGTCGACGGCCTAGCCTACGCCTGTTTCGGCCAGCAGAAGTACGACCAGGCCGACCCGATCTACCGCCGCCTCATCGATCTATGGGTCTTCTCGGTGGGTAACACGCATCCAATGGTCGCCGTCGCGCTCGATAAGGTCGCGGTCTTTTACAACGAGCAGAAGAAATACGATCGGGCCAAGGTCGCCCTGGACCGGGCCAACGCCATCCGCGCGCGCTCGCTGGCAACCGGTCTTGAGGTTGGGGCCAACTGGCAGTGGGAACAGGGCAACGCCGCTCCCACTAAAGCCCTGCTGGACCGCGCCCTGAAAACCGTCGAGCCGCCCGACCCGGTCTACGACGATCTCCACCAAGAGATCGAGGCCATGCTGTACGGCCTCCGCAAAGAGCTCGCTAAACCGGACCCCGCCAAAGCCGCCCCAAGAACGAAGTGACCGCCGTCATCGTGGCGCGGGCTGTCAAGCCGGCTCAGTCGAGATAGATTCGTCTCGACTTTTCTTGCCGCTATTGAAGCGGACGTTCGTGCGTCACACGTACACTCTGCGCACGCGGGCGCTGATGCTGCACAGAATGTTGTAAGAGATGGTGCCGGCCACGCGCGCGATCTGCTGCGCGTCCAGCCGCGCGTCGCCTTCCTGGCCCAGCAGGGTCACTTCGTCGCCCGGGCCCAGCGCGCTGGTGTGGCTCAGGTCGATGGTGGTCAGGTCCATCGAAATCGTTCCCAGAATGGGCGTCAGCTTGCCGTCGGCGATCACCTGGCCGCGGTTCGAAAGGCGGTGGAAGATGCCATCGGCGTAGCCCGCGCCCAGCACGCCGATCCGCATCGGACGCGGCGTGCGGAACGTGCCGCCGTAACCGACCAGCGCGCCCTCCGGCAAATCCTTGACCGCCAGCAGCCTGGCCTTCCAAGTCAGGGCGGGATGCACTTCGAGGCGCTGCCGCGGCGCGTTCCCGCGCGCCGGCGACACATAACCGTAAAGCGCGTGGCCGGCGCGCACCAGGTTGTGGCCGGAGCTTGCGCAGCCGTAGGCGATGGCGTTGGTGCTCGAGGTGTGCAGGCGCAGCCCGCGGTGGCCGGCCAGTTCGATGGCCGCGGCGATTCGCTCGAAGTAAGCCAGTTGATCGGCGGTTTGCGTACTCGTGTAGTCGGCCGCCGAGGCGAAGTGCGTCATCAGACCTTCCAGTTGCGCGTGCGGCGTTGCCTCGAGAGCCGCCACGATCTCCTCCGCCGGGGCGCGTGTGCCAAGGCGCCCCATCCCCGAGTCGATTTTGAGATGATAACGCACCGGCTTTCCAGCCGCCGCGGCCAGCCGCTCCAGATCGCGCATCTGCCCGAGCGAGTGCACCGCCGGCGTGAGATCGTGCTCCACCAGCGCCGCCCCTTCAAATGGCAGAAACCCGCCCATCACCAGAATCCGCGGCGCAACCACGCCGGCCGCGCGCAGGGTCGCCCCTTCGTCCACCGAGCTCACCGCCAGCCAGCGCGCGCCTTCGGCGACCAGAACCCGCGCCACTTCGATGGCGCCGTGACCGTACGCATCGGCCTTCACCACCCCCACAACGTCCACTCCGGGCCCAACCACCGAGCGCACGTTTCGATAATTGCGCGCGATCTGGCCGCGCGACACCAGCACGAAAGAACGATAGGGAGCCGACACTCTTTTCATTCTAACGGGCGCTAGGTGGGGCATGCTTCGGCCTGCCAACGCCCGCTTGCGGGCGCATTTCTTCATGTCCTCCGCAGCCGCCGAAGAAGCGCAGACCTTCAGCCCGTCAGGGCGTCAGAAGTTAGCCCAAGGCGCGAGCGCCTGCGAAAACAGTCTACTCCGAAGAGCCCCGGAACGGGGCGGCAGAAGGCGCCAACCGCGCGCCCCGCTTCAGCCCCTTCGGGCCGCGCTCGGCTGATACGCGATGGCGTCAATCTCCACCTTGGCGCCGGGCAGCGGCAATGCCGCGACCACAATCGTGGTGCGGGCCGGCTTCGCTTCACCGAAAAATTCGGCGTAGACCTCGTTCATGGCCTTGAAATCGGCGGCGTCGGTGAGGTATACCGCGCACCGCACCACATCCGCCAGCGACGCTCCGCAACCGGCCAGGATGTTGCGGATGTTGGTCAGCACCTGCCGCGTCTCCACCTGCACATCGCCCGCAATGATCTGGCCGCTGATCGGGTCGATCGGGACCTGCCCGGAAACGTAAATGGTATCGCCGGCGCGCACCGCGGGCGAATAGGGACCGCGCGGCGCCGGTGCGCCCGCAGGGTGTATGCGCTCGATCATGTTCAGAGTCCTTCCGCTTCCAGAAATCGCTCAGCTTCGATCGCCGCCATGCAGCCCGCGCCGGAAGCCGTGATGGCCTGCCGGTAAACCCGGTCCTGCACGTCGCCGGCGTGGAACACCCCCGGAATATTGGTGCGCGCGCCGCCATGCGAGAGAATATACCCCTCGGCGTCGGTATCGATTTGCCCCTTGAAGATTTTGGTGTTGGGAACGTGCCCGATGGCGACGAAAAAGCCGTCCACGTCCTGCTCCGACACCTCGTTCGTTTTGACGTTGCGCAGCCGCACCCCGGTGACCAGTTGTTTCGACGCGTCGTGGATCTCTTCCACCACCGTGTTGGCGAGGAACTTGATCTTCGGATTGTGCTGCGCGCGATCCAGCATGATCTTGGACGCGCGAAACTCGCCGCGCCGGTGGACCAGCGCCACTTCGCTGCCGAAGCGGGTCAGGAAGTTCGCCTCCTCCATGGCGGAATCGCCGCCGCCCACCACCATGATCTTCTTGCCGCGGTAAAAAAAGCCGTCGCAGGTGGCGCAGGAGCTCACCCCGTGCCCAATCAGTTTCTGTTCGGCCTCGAGACCCAGCCAGCGTGCCGAGGCGCCTGAAGCGATAATCACGGTGCGGGTTTCCGTCCACTCGCCTTCGATGTTCAGGCGAAACGGACGCACCGAGAAATCCGTATCGAGCACCGCGCCGTCGAGATACTCGGCGCCGAAGTTCTCCGCCTGCCGCTTCATGTTCTCGACCAGCTCCGGACCGTTGATGCCTTCCGGGAAACCGGGAAAGTTTTCCACCAGCGTGGTCAGCGAAAGCTGCCCGCCCGCTTCGTGGCCGCCCACCACAATAGGTTTCAGATTGGCGCGCGCCGCGTAAATAGCCGCCGTATTGCCCGCGCACCCGGAGCCGATGATGACAACGTTTCGCATAGGAATTCGATGAGAAATTCAGCGTACCACAGGCAGGTATTGGTGGGGCATGCTTTAGACGGCCCCAAGCAATTCGCGCGCCGCTCCTCACACCTTCATGATCGCGGCCCCACAAATTCTCCCAAGCCGTTGTCCCCACAGCCCTTACCTCTCCTCGTGCGCTCCGGTTGTCGCATCTGCGGACCCTCTTGTGTCACACTGAGGTTGGGAGGCAGTCTTGTTTGGACGGTCGCGGTTCGTTTCGCTTAGCTGGACCGGCTCCCGTGGGCCGATTCGTTCCCATTTTTCGGACCGGTTTTTATTGTTTTCAATAACTTAGCACCAAAAAAACAGGCCCGATCTGTCCCACGGCGGCCGGCCGGAAGACAGCCGCAAGCGCCTCCGGGACGCCTTTCAGCGTATAATGGCGAAGAAAAGGCGAATACAGCCTGGCGGCCAAGAGCGCTCGCTCTCCTACTCCTCTCCCTCTTACCTTCCGGCTATATCCGTCTGTGAACCTTTTGGTTATGGACACCACCTTGCTTTGAGCGGTACAACGAGTCATGCTATTGTGCCGAAGTGTCCGCACCGTGCTCTGCATCTCCTTCTTCGCTTCCCTCTTGCCGGCCCAGCCGGATCGCATTACGGCCGCCATCGATGCCCGCCGGCCGGTAGTCGTCAGCGGCAGCGTTTCTCCTCTGGCGCAGCCGAAGTACGATCAGGGGGCGGTGGAACCCGATTTCCGGCTCGGCAACATCACACTCATGCTGAGGCCGTCGGCTGATCGGCAAGCCGCGCTCGAACAGTTGCTGGCGGAGCTGCAGGATCCGGCATCGCCGAACTACCACAACTGGTTGACACCGGAAACCTACGCCGAACGCTTCGGCGCCAGCGCGGCGGATCTGGACCAAGTCGCCGCCTGGTTGCGCTCGCAGGGCTTCGCCGTCGAGTATACGGCGCGCGGGCGCGACTTTATCAGTTTCAGCGGCACCGCCAGCCAGGTGCAGGCGGCGCTGCATACGGAAATCCATCGCTACCGGGTGGGCGCCGAAACTCACTTCGCGAACTCGACCGATCTGTCCTTGCCGGCAGCCATTGAACCCATGGTGGCGGGTGTCCTCGGGCTTCACGACTTTCACCCAAGGTCACCCCACAAGCAACTCCTGCCGAACTATACCAGCACTACCGGAACCCACCTCATGGCGCCGCAGGATTTCGCGACGATTTACGATCTCAATCCTCTGTACGCTTACGGATATATGGGCGCGGGACAGAGCATTGTGATCGTAGGACAGAGCGACATCGATCCCAGCGACATCGCGACCTTCCGCAAAACTTTGGGCCTGCCCCCGACCAACATAAAGATGGTTCCCACCGGCGCCTACCCGGGAGTCAACCCCGACGACGAAGGAGAGGCGGACCTGGACCTGGAATGGGCCGGCGCGGTGGCTCCGGATGCGTCCCTGACTTTCGTTTACGGCGACGACGCGACCTACTCGGCTTTCTATGCCATTGACAACAACCTGGGGCCGGTGATCAGCGAGAGCTTTGGGCTGTGCGAATTCCTGGTGGGGTGGAATCGTATGGGCCTTTACTACTTTGAGGTGGAGGCACAGAAAGGCAATGTGCTGGGAATTACCTGGCTGGCTTCGTCGGGCGATTCGGGAGCGGCCGGCTGCGACTATCAAGTCACCACGGCAACCCAGGGTCTGGCAGTTATCCTGCCGTCCAGCATTCCCGAGGTTACCGCGGTGGGCGGAACGGAATTCAACGAGGGAAGCACCCCCTATTGGAGCGGCACCAACGGGCTCTATGGTGGCTCGGCGCTTTCCTATATTCCCGAGACGGCATGGAACGATACTACGATCAGCACGCCAACCGGGGGGATGATTGAGTCGAGCGGCGGCGGGTTGAGTGCGATTTACAAGAAGCCCGCCTGGCAAACCGGTCCCGGTGTTCCCAATGACGGCGCGCGCGATGTGCCCGACATCTCCTTGACGTCGTCGGCTCTGCACGACCCCTACATCATCGTTTTCTCGGGCGCGACATATGCCGCGGGCGGCACCTCGGCCTCATCGCCTTCTTTCGCCGGAATAGTCGCCTTGCTCAATCAGTACCTGGTCCAGAACAAGGTGCAAACCAAATCCGGCTTGGGCAACATCAACCCGAAGCTATACGGCATGGCGGCTGCAGGCACACCCGGCATTTTTCACGACGTGACCACCGGAAACAACATCGTCCCGTGCCAGGCGTTTACGCTCGACTGTACCACCGGTCACTTTGGCTACACCGCCGGTGTGGGGTACGACCTTGTGACCGGCCTGGGTTCGGTGGACGCCTACAACCTGTTCACGGCATGGGGCGGCGTGCCGATTATCTCCACCACTACCACGCTCACCGCGACCCCGGCCACCATCCTGGCGAGCGCTTCCACGGTGCTGACGGCTACCGTGAAGGCTGCGAGCGGCACCACGTCGCCCGCCGGATCGATTACGTTCGCGCTGGATGGCAATACGCTGGCCACCGCGACGCTCTCGGGATCCGGAGGCACCGCCTCCGCGTCCATCACGGTTACCGGCGGCCAGTTGCTGGCGACAAGCAACACGGTGCAGGCTTACTACGGTGGCAGCTCCACCTTCGGTTCCTCATCGGGAACCACAACCATCAGCTTGGGCGCTCCAACTGCGACCTCCAACGTAACCATGTTGGTGACGCCGAATCCGGTCTACCAGCAGGCGCCGGATTCCAATGGCGCCACGTTCTCTTTCACCATCCAACTGAACGAAACCGCCGGCGTGGCCACCACCTTGACCGGATTCCTTTTCGACGGCGTGAGCTTCACGGCCTCGATCGCGAAGTTTTTCGGCAGCACCACGCTGCCCGCGCACGGCACGCTTTCCTCGCAGTTGAAGGCGGGGAACATCCCCGTGCCGACGACGGTGACGATAGCGTTCTTTGGCATGGACGCGAGCGGTGCGGCGTGGACCCAGCAGGTCGCGGTTCCCTTCCTGCCGCAGCCCACCAGCGCCGGCAAGTGACGCCGCCGGCTCCAGCCGGTCAAAACAAATCGTTCCGCTGTTGTTTCGCCGGCTCTTTCGGTGTATGGTAGAGAAGAAAAGGCGAAGCCGGGCGCGGCGGCAAGAGGGGCACCCTCGATCCGGCTCTTTATTCAAGCCGCTGCGCCGGCAAGAAAAACCTATGAGCCTGCCGCTTGGATTTCCCGAGTTCTCGCTTGAATTGGCGCTCAAGTCGCAGCAGTCGCTCGACGCGGTGGTCTCCCGGTTCCAGGCGGCGCATGCCGATCCCGAATCGCCCGTCCGCGCCATCCACCACCAACCGGCCGCGGATGGGGTTTACGCCGACCTGCCCGCGGCCATCCATCCCGCCCTGCGCCAGGCGCTCGAAGCCCGCGGCATCGCGCGCCTCTACTCCCACCAGGCGGAGGCCTTCGCCGCGCTCGAAGCCGGCAAAAACGTGGTCGTGGTGACGCCCACCGCCAGCGGCAAGACTCTCTGCTACAACCTGCCTGTGACCAACCGGCTGCTGGCCGAGGACGGCGCACGCGCCATGTACCTGTTCCCAACCAAGGCGCTGGCGGAGGATCAGTTGCACGAATTCCAGGGTGCGGTGGATGCGATGGGCTCCTCAATCCGGGCCTTCACCTATGATGGCGACACGCCGCAGGACGCGCGCAAAGCCATCCGCCAGCGTGCCAACGTGGTGCTCACCAATCCGGACATGCTGCACTCCGGCATCCTGCCGCACCACACCAAGTGGGCCCGCTATTTCGAAAACCTGCGCTATATCGTGATCGACGAGCTGCACTATTACCGCGGCGTCTACGGCAGTCATCTGGCCAACGTGCTGCGGCGGCTGAAGCGGATCACTGAGTTCTACGGCTCGCATCCGCAATTCGTCTGCTGTTCGGCCACTATCGCCAACCCGCGCGAGCTGGCCGAAGCGCTCACCGGCGAGCGGTTCGAGTTGGTCGAGCGCAACGGCGCGCCGCGCGGCGAGAAGTATTTCGTCTTCTACAATCCGCCGGTGGTCAACCGCCAGCTCGGCATCCGCCGCAGCTACATACACGAAGCGAAGCGGGTGGCGCTCGAATTCATCGAACGGAATCTGTTGACGCTGGTCTTCGCCAACAACCGCCTGGCCACGGAAGTGCTCGTGACGTATTTGAAGGATGCCTGCGACCGCGGGCCGGTGCCTTCGGAAACCGTGCGCGGTTACCGCGGCGACTACCTGCCGCGCGAGCGCCGCGAAATCGAGCGCCGCCTGCGCAATGGCGAGATCCGTGCCGTGGTGGCAACTAACGCCCTCGAATTGGGCATCGATATCGGCGCGCTGGACGCGGTGGTGATGGCCGGTTACCCGGGAACCATCGCTTCAAGCTGGCAGCGCGCCGGCCGCGCAGGGCGCCGTCAGGGCACTTCCGCGGCGGTGCTGGTGGCCTCCAGCGCGCCGCTCGATCAATACATCGTCGAACACCCGGATTATTTCTTCGGCCGCTCGCCGGAGCACGCCTACATCAATCCGGACAACCTGGAAATCCTCGTCGCCCATTTGAAATGCGCGGCCTTCGAGCTGCCGATTCGCGATGGCGAAACTTACGGCCGGCACTCGACGGCCGACGTTTGCGCCTTCCTCGAGGAAGCCGGCTTCCTGCATCACTCGGCCGGCGCGTGGCATTGGACTTCGGATACTTACCCGGCCGACTCGACCAGCCTGCGCTCTATCTCGAGCGATAACTTCGTGGTGGTCGATATCACCGGCGAGGCGGAAGTGATCGCCGAAGTCTCCTTCACCACCGCTCTCACCACGCTGCACGAGAAAGCCATCTATCTGCACGAAGCCCGCCAGTATCATGTCGAGCGCTTCGATTACGCCGAGCGCAAAGCGTACGTCAAGCGCGTGGAGTCCGACTACTACACCGACGCCATCGACTACACGCAGGTGAAGGTGCTTGAAGAATACGAAAGCGAAACCCTGGCCGGCGCGCGCCGCGTGCATGGCGATGTGCGCGTCAACCGGCAAATTGTCGGCTTCAAGAAGATCAAGTTTTACACCAACGAAAACGTGGGCGCGGGCAAGCTCTCCATGCCGGAGCAGGAAATGCACACCACGGCTTTCTGGCTGCATTTCCCGGCCGCCTTTCTGGCGCGATTGGCGGAATTCACGCCGGCCGAAAAGCAGAGCGGCATCGGGGGCTTGGGCAACGCCCTGCGCACCGTGGCCGCGCTGCTGTTGATGTGCGATCCGCACGACTTGGGCGTGGCCTTGAGCGAAGAAGACGCGGCCGGCCTGGCCGCCTTCGAGCCGAATCTCTATCTCTACGACGCTTACCCCGGCGGCATCGGCCAGAGCGCGCCGCTCTACCGCCTGGCGCCGCGCCTGTTATCGCAGACCGCCGAACTGATCGCCGCCTGTCCGTGTGAGTCCGGTTGCCCCTCCTGCGTCGGCCCCACGGGCGAAACCGGCGAACGCGGCAAGCAGGTGGCAGGCAGGATACTGGCGGAGCTGGCGGCCCAGACGGCGGAGTGCGGCTGAGCGGTCAAGCGGTGGCGTTCCCTGGCAGTCTGAGACTCCATATAATGGGATTGCGAACCGATGCCCACTATTCTTTATGTTCAGGGTTGGCGGTTCCATTTCTACTCGAACGAGGGCAATGAGCCAATGCACGTCCATGCGGTGAAGGGAGATGCAGAGTGCAAGTATTGCCTGATCCCCGACCGCTTCGATATCGCTGAGGATTTTGAATACAACTTCACGCCGCGTTTGCGACGCGAGGTGCGCCAGATAATCTTCGAGCACTTCGATCAAATCGTTTCCGCCCGGCGGGAGCATTTCGGAGGGCTCCGTGCAGAGTAAGACGAAACCGGTATTGGCAAAGGCGATCGAGACCACGCCCCGCGCGCTCATCGTGATTATGGAAAGCGGGTCCGTGTCGATTCCGTGGGAAAGGTGTTCCGAGCGGCTTGCCCGCGCTTCTTTGCTGGAACGAAGTCGAGCGGAGCTTTCGCCCTCCGGTTATGGGATCCACTGGCCTTTGATAGACGAAGACCTGGCGGTGGGCCCTTTGCTCGTTGCGGCTGTCTGAGCGGTCCTGTTCAACTTTTGCCGGATTTCGCGGTCTTTCACCGAAGTTTGTCCTGTCTGACCGACAAGCAACTGGCGCGATTCCGCCGCACGCCAAAGGTACTCGTAGCCGCTCGCATCGACCGCGAAGTCTACGACTGGCTCATGCAGTATGGCAAGGGCTACTCGACCCGGATCAACAACATCCTGCGTACGGTAATGGAGCGGGCCCGGTAGCGCCGCGCCGGCTCCATCATTCCGTTTTGTCGTCGAACGAGAAATGAAAGGGGCCGTTGCGGCTGGTGCCGGTGGCTTCGAACTTGCCCGATGCCAATCCTTCCAACAGCGTCGCGGCGGCTTCCCAGCGGTCTGCCGGTATGGCGTGCAGCATCCGAAGGAGGTCGGGCCGGGGCTCAAAAGCTATGCTCCGGCCCGGCGCCTGCGGGGCGCCCGGCTTATCCGTGGGCGGGTTCTGGGGGAAATCGGCGCGCACCCTTTCCAGCTCGATGCCATGCGCTTGCAGACACTTTGCCTCAGGCCCGTTTTCTCTCAACAACCCCAATAGCAGGTGTCTCCCATCGATGAACTTGTGCTGGAGCCGCTCGGATTCCTCCGCCGCGTAAGGTAGCGCGCGCCTGGCCGCATGGTCCAACGGCAGGTCGACGCTGGTGGCGATCTTTTCGATGGTCGCGGGGAAAAGCGCCTGCACCTCCGCGGTCAGCCGGGCAAGCTCTTCGGAACCCGCGGGCAGCAGCCGGCTCATCGCGAGCTTTTCCTCGCGCAGGATTCCGAGCAACAGGCACCGTGTATCGATCCACGCCAAACCGTGCTGCGATGCTTCGTAGCGCGCGAAGAAAATCGTGCGGCGGGCCTTCTCCGTGAACTTCTCGAACATGCCCACAGTCTACTACTTCCGAGGGAAGAAATGCCCCACGAACAGTGACGATCACCGTTGGCGTGCGCGGCGCCTACGACGGTTCGGTGTGGCGCAACGCGCGGAGGTCGATGCCGAGCGCCTGGCATTTCTTGTAGAGATGGCTGCGCTCCAGGCCGAGGGCCTTGGCGGTGTCGGTCATGCGCTGGCTGTGGCGCTTCAGTTCGGCCAGAATCTGGTCGCGCTCGAAGCCGTCCACGCGCTCGGCCAGCGTGCGGCTGGATAGGGGCGCGCCGGCGGCCGGCGCATCGGCGGTTTCGGGCAGGGCCAGGCGGGCCGCGGCGGCGTCCACCGGGCCATCGGCCAGCAGCAGCAGCCGCTCCACCACGTTGCGCAGCTCACGCACGTTGCCCGGCCAGCGGTAGCGGACCAGCTCCGTGATCGCCTCCGGCGTCAGCGGCTTGGCTTTCCAGCCGTTGATTTCGGCCACCTGCCGGGCGAAATGCTCGGCCAGCGGCTGGATGTCCTCGGTGCGCTCGCGCAAGGGCGGCAGCGTCAGCGGATAAACATAGATGCGATGATACAGATCCTGGCGGAAGGCGCCCTTTCTGACTAAGTCGTCGAGGTTGCGATGGGTGGCCACGATCACGCGGACGTCGACCGGAATGGCGCGGTCGCCGCCGACGCGCTCCACCTGCCCCTCCTCGAGCACGCGCAGCAGCTTGGCCTGCATCACCAGCGGCATGTCGCCGATTTCATCCAGGAACAGGGTGCCGTGGTGAGCCTGCTCGAACTTGCCGAGATGGCGCGCGGCGGCTCCGGTGAAGGATCCTTTCTCGTGGCCGAAAAGCTCGGACTCGATCAGTTCGCCCGGCACCGCGGCGCAGTTGAGGGTGACGAACGGGCCGGCGCTGCGCTGGCTGCGGTCGTGCAGCGCGCGGGCGATCAACTCCTTGCCGGTTCCGGTTTCGCCCAGGATGCAGACGCGGGTTTCGCTGGCGGCGACGCGATCCACTTGCGCCATCACGCGGCGCATGGCCTCGCCCGCGTGCACAATCTCGTGCTTGCCCACGCGGTGGCGCAGGTCGCGGTTCTCTTCTTCGAGGCGCTTCAGCTTGAGCACGTTGTCGACGGTGAGCAGGAGCTTGTCGGTGGAAAGCGGTTTTTCGAGGAAATCGATGGCGCCCAGGCGGGTGGCGCGCACCGCCATTTCGATGTTGGCCTGGCCGGAGATCATCACCACCGGCAGCGCGATGCCGGCCGCGCGCAGGTCCTCGAGCAGCGCCAGGCCGTCCTTGCCCGGCATCACCACGTCGGACATCATGAGGTCGAAGGGCTGCGATTTCGCCAGCTCGAGCGCGCGCGCGGCGTTGTCGCAGACAGTGGCTGCATGGCCAGCCAGGCGAAACGCGCGCGCGAGGGATGCGAGCGTGTTGGCATCGTCGTCGACAATCAGCAGGTGCGCCAAATCTGAGGTTAGCCTACCCGAAGGCGCGGCGCAAAAAGCGTTCAGCCTAAGTCAATGCGAAAGGTGGTGCCCTTGCCGGGCTGGCTCTCCACCGAAACGCGGCCGTGGTGATCGGCGACCACCGATTGCACGATGGCCAGGCCGAGGCCGGTGCCGTGGGTCTTGGTGGTGTAGTAGGGGGTGAAGAGGCGCTCGCATTCCTCCTGGCTCAGACCTTTGCCGGAATCGGAAATCTCGAGGCGCGCGCCCGAGCCCCGCGGCATGGTGCGGACCGTCAGCGTGCCGCCCTCGGGCATGGCATCGATGGCGTTGAGGACCAGGTTGCGCAGCGCCCGCGCGATCTGTTCCGGATCGGCGGCCACGGTGGGCAGCTCCGGCGCCAGCTCCGCCCGCGCCGTCACCCGCGCCTGGGCGAACTGCGCCTCGAACAGCTTCGTGGTTTCCCCAACCAGCGCGTTCAGATTCACCGGCTGCATTTCGGGCGCGGGCATTTTGGCGAAATCGGAAAAGCGGGCGATGATCTGCTTGAGATTGGCCAACTCCGCCAGCAAGGTGCGGCTGCCTTCGCGGAAGACTTCGTCGAACTCTTGCGGGTGGCTCTCGCGGGCGCGCTGCATATTCTCGACGGTGATTTGGAGGGGGAAGAGCGGATTCTTGAGCTCGTGCGCCAGGCGCCGGGCCAGCTCGCGCCAGGCGGCCACGCGTTCGGTTTGCAGCAGGCGCTGGCGCTGTTCGACCAGCTCATGGGTCATTCGGTTGAAGGCCTGCGCGAGTTGGCCGATCTCATCGCGCGAGGTCACCTCGACGGTCGAGTTCCAGTTTCCGGCCGCCACCTGGCCGGCGCTTTCGGCGAGGCGCCGCACCGGGCGGGTGACGCGCGCGGTGGCCCAGGCCGCCATCAGGATACCGGTGAGCATGGCGAAGAGCGCCACCCACGCGCCGTTGCGGCCGAGCGAATTCTCCAGCTCGACCAGTTCGCGGCGCGAGCTGGCGATCAGCAGCACGGCCAGCAGGTTGTCTTCGATGCCAGTCAGCGGCAGCGCGTGAACGGTCTCCGCCGCGGCGCCGCTGCCCAAAGTGGCGACGCGTGCGCGCCGATCGCGGACCACCCGCTCGATCAGCGGCTGGAATTCCGGCGCATCGGCCGCGGTATCGATTGAGCCGGCCAGCAGACGCGGCGCAAACTGCGGCTCCAGGTTGCGGTAGAGCAGGACGCGCATACCGGCGGGCAGCACCAGCGTAGACAGAAAATCCCGATCGAGCTGCTGGCCGCCCGCTACGTACAGTTGCCGGCCGCCGGCATTCACGGTTTCCACCGCAACCATCGCCAGGGTGAAGCCGTCCGGCAGTTCTTCGCGCCGGAGGAACGCCACGCCCGGTTTCCAGCCGGACGGCGGCGCCAGCCAATCTTCCACATACCCGAAACGCACTGGCCATTCCGCGGAGGAGACGATGGCGCCATCGCCGCCAACCAGTTCGAGCAGCCCGAGCCCGTGAGCGCGCGCCATGGAAGAAGCTTCGTTGTAAAAGGCGGAGTCATCCGAGGCGATGGCGACGTTGACGGCGGCATCGGAGAGGGCGATATCGTGCACGGCGCGCACGATTTCCTGGCCGCGCCGGTCGAACTCGCGCTGGAATTGGGCCACCAGGACGTCGGCGCGCTGACGCTCGAGGCGCTCGAAAGCTTTCCGCGTGGCGCGCGTGACCAGCCACTCGACCATCCCGACGGAAGCCACCACGGCCAGCGTAAAGACGACCAGCAGGCGGGTGCGAAAGGTCACGGCCGGGCGCCTTCCAGCCACACGTTTTCCAGGCGCCACTGGCCCAGCGGCGAAATGCCGGGGCCGCCCTTGACGCGCGCGGCTACGCCGTAGACATCCGCCAGGTGGAAGAGCGGAACCACGCGGAATCCGTCGAGCAGTTCGCGCTCGGCGTTGTAGAGCGCGTCGGCCGAATCGGCGCGAGGTGGCGCGGCGAGACCCAGCGTAGCGGCGATGGCGGCCAGCGCGTGGGCCGGATCGGCGGCGGCGATGCGCACCTCCAGCAGGCGGACGTCGGCGGCGCCGGCTTGCGGAGCCAAGGAGACCGCCAGCCCGGCATCGCGCGCGTTGAGCGCGATGCGTTCCGCGATCGGCCGCAACGCGGCATCTTCCACGCCGATGCTGAAACTACGAGCCGGCGCCGGGACGGCCGCGGCCAGCCCGCGCGCTTTGGCGGCATCGGAAGCTGCGTTGAAGACGAACGCGTAGCCGGAGAGCCATTGGGGCAGCAGGGCACCCGAAATTTCGCCCTGCCGTTGCAGCAGCACGTTGAAAATGGCGGTGCGGTCCACCGCCAGCGCGAGCGCTTCCCGCGCGCGCGGATCGTCCACCCGCGCGCCGAAATCGAGCAGCAACACACGCACCGGTTGCGAGACCCAGGTGCGGCGGCCGGGGGGCTGTCGCCGGGCTTCCCCTGGAGGGATTTCGATCATCTCGGCTTTGCCGACGTCGAGATCGATGGCCTGGTCGCGCGGCGGACGCGCCAGCTCGACCTCGACCGCGTCCAGAAACGGCCGTCCGCCGGGCGCGTTCTCATCGGCGGCATAGGCGGCGCGCCGGCCCGCTTCCCAGCGCGTGATGGCGAACGCAGGCGCCAGATCCGGCATGCCCGGCCCGAGCTGCGGCGGATCGGCGGTCTCGATGGAAGCGTGAATCTCTATGCGGAGCGTGCCGCCGTAGCGCGGGCGCTCAGCGGCGGGGAGAGAGGAGCAGATGAGAAAGACGCAAACGGCGTGGGGCAGCTTGCCAAGCTGCGTGCCGAGTGACAATCGGCACGCGCGGCGATTGGCAGGGCACCCTCTGGGTCGCGCGCAGGATGTCATCCTGCCCCACAGGCTCTCTGTCGTCTTCGTCAGCATCGCTTTACGATCCGCAGGCCAGCGTAACCACATACGCTTCGTATTTGCCGCTGGACGGGTTGCGAACGACGGCCAGGGCCGAATCGGGGCCGGCGGCCCACAGCGCGGTGACCGGGCCGGGGAACAGGATCGGCGCCGTGAGCGGGGCGGCGGTGCGGTCCGCGAGCGCCCAGGATTGAATGGCGTCGGGCTCGTTGGCATCGCCGGCGCGGGTGGCCAGCACTTGCGTGGCTGCGCCGCATCGTCCGTCGATGCCGGCCAGGTCGCTGCCCCAGGCAGGCATGGGCGCCAGCGGGTTGAAATTGGCGTCGAACAGTTCGGCGTGGCCGTCCGCCAGGGCCAGCAGCCAATAAGTGGAGGCGCGATCCTCGACGGCGGCAGCGGAGAAGAACGGCGGCGCGGAGCGGGCGACGCCGGTTGTCGTCGCCACACGTCCATCGAAGTAGTTGCGGCCCGGCGCGAAATTGGCGGCCAGCGGCGCGCGGCTGCCGGAAGCGAGCATCCACGGCTGATCGCCCGGCCGGCAGTCCAGGCTCAACTCCGGTGCGATGGCGCCCTGACAGGCGAGGCCGGGAAGAAACGCCTGAAAGCCCGGCGCGCTCAGGCGCAAACGGCCGCGCAGGTCGCGGGGCCACGGCGCGGGCGGCTTCAAACGCACGGATTGACGCGGTTCCCAACGGTCCACGGACCGCGCAAGCAGGGTGATCCGGGAGGGCGCCAGCACCAGCATGGCGTCGCCCGAAATCGCCAGATCCAGAATCTGCTCCTCCTGCTCCCAGGCCAGCTTCTTCTCGAGGCCCACGCCGGCCACCACGGCTTGTCCCGTGGCGGCGCGCTTCCAGGCGGCGATCCATACGGTGCGCTCGTCGCCTTTGCCGGCTTCTTCCACCAGCAGGTAGTCGGTCGCGTTTTCGGAGAGGGTCAGCGACACATCCACGGCCGTCGCGCCTTGCCCCGCATGCCCGCCGGCTTGTTGCAGCATCTTTTCGAATGCCGCCCGCAGGCGAGCCACGTCGGAAGAATCGAGCGACGATGCGTTGCGGCAGGACACCGAAACCGGCGTGCCGGCGCCCGCCAGCAGCACCGTCTTGCCGGCCAGTTCGCGCACCGCGCCATCGAGGTTCTCAGCCGCACTGGCCAGCGGCGCGGCCCACAGCAGAAGCGCGGTCCAGGCCGCGCGCCTCCCATTCACGGCTGCGATCATAGCACATCGCGATTGCGGCTCCCGCCGAGGACGCGGATGATGCCGCGCAGGCAGCCCCGCGCCACGAAGAACGAGAGCGGCAGGGAGACCGCCGCCATCGCGATACATCCGAAAAAGTTTTCCATGATTGCGCTCCGCGAATGATTCCGTGCTTCTTACAACGTGCCGACGGCGGCCGCGACGGCGAAGATCTGGGCGGTTTCCGGCGTCGCCTGGTCGTACAGTTCCACCGCATCGCCCACGGAAACCATCTCGAACAACTGCTCGACGTCGTGGTTGCGCATGCGGATGCAGCCATGCGATGCGTTGTGGCCTACCGAAGCCGGGTTGTTGGTGCCGTGAATGCCGTATCCTTTGACGCTGAGGCCGAGCCAGCGCGTGCCCAGCGGGTTCCCTTTGCCGGGAGGAACGATGCGGCCTTTGGTGTACCAGGTGGGATCGGGGATGCGCACGACGATTTTGAAAGCGCCGGCCGGACTGGGGCTTTTGGGCGCGCCCACCGCAGTCGGGAAGACGCGCAGCACGCGCCCCTCTTCCATCACCGCCAGCTTGCGGTCCGGAATGCTGACCACGATGCGGCGCGCGGGCCGCTGCTGTTCCTGCGCGAGCGCTTCCGCCGCCACCATCAGCAGCACGCCGGTCAGCGTCGCCATCTTCCTGATCTGCTCTACGGTCTTGAACATCTTCCGATCCTCCGTACGCGCACTCCGGGTGCAGCTCGGCTGCCGAAGGCTAAGTCACTGACAAACCGAAACTTGCTGGTTTCATCTCGCGTGTCAGTCGACACACGCGTGTAAAAACCGGTACGGGGAGCCTTTGGCAGTGGCCGAAAACCACCGTGGCGGTGGAGGGCGGCCAGCGAGAAAGCGGCACAGCCCCTGATATTTCAATGAGTTGCGTATGGCACGCGATGTGCAGTTAGGAGAACGTGAGCCGCTCCGAGATGAGGGCGGAACAAAGGGAACAACGAGGAGGAGTTATGAAAACGAAATTGCTTGCCGTGTTGCTTTTGGCCGCTGGCTGCGCGATGGCCGGGCCGCGCGTGTTTGTCGGCGTCGGGTTCGGCGGCTATCGGCACGCGTATCCTGCGTACCGCGCCTACGTTCCCGCTCCGGTGGTGGCGTACGCCGCGCCCGTTCCGATGGCGCCGGCGTATTATGCGCCGCCCATGCCGGGCCCCGGCTACGTGTGGACCGCCGGTTGGGGAGGCCACGCAGGTTACTGGGGCCGGCCGCCCTATGTTGGCGCGAGGTGGGCAGGCCCGCGGTATTTCGGTGGCCGCTATTACGCCGGTCACTGGCGCCGGTAGCGGCGCAGCAGTTTCGGGTTATCGGAGGGGGGCCGGTGGCGAAGCGCGCCGCCGGCCTTTTTTTGTTGGGATCGGGAATCGGAGTCCGCAAAAAGTCCCCCTTTTCGGCATGTTAAAATCAAACCGAAATCACTCAAGGGGTTCCCCGATGTCCCAGGAGACGGATCTCTCGCGCCGCGACTTATTGAAAACTGCCGGTGCCGTGGCTGCCGTAGCCGCCGCCATTGAGGGCGCGCCGGCGATCCAAACCGTGAAAGCCGCCAACGACCAGGTGCAATACGGCATGATCGGCACTGGCAGCCGCGGCAGTTACCTGCTGAAGCACCTCAAGAACATTTCGACCGGCCGCTGCATGGCGCTGTGCGACTTGCAGCAGACCGCGCTCGACCACGGCGTCGCGACCATCGGCAACAATCCAAAAACGTACAAGGACTACCGCGAGATGCTGGACCGCAAGGATCTCGACGCCGTCTTCGTCATCACCCCGCTCTACGTGCACTACCCGCTAACCAGGGACGCGCTGTTGAGCGGCCGGCACGTCTTCTGCGAGAAGTGCCTGGTGTTCAAGCCGGATGAGGTGCACGCATTGCGCGCGCTTTCTCTCTCGCGGCCGAAGCAGGTTATGCAGACCGGTTTGCAGCGGCGCTACAGCCAGTTCTACCAGATGGTGAAGGACATGGTGGACAAGCGGATCCTGGGCGACGTGCATCACATCCACGCGCAGTGGCACCGCAACATGATCAACAAGCCCAGCACACTGTGGACGATGAAGCCGGGCGGCCCTTCCAACGTATACAACTGGCGCCTGTTCCGGCAGTTTTCCGGTGGCCTGCCCGCCGAGCTGACTTCGCACCAGGTGGATATCTCGGATTGGATGTTCGGTTCGGCTCCCGAGTTCGTGATGGGTCTGGGGAGCCTGGACACGCTGAAGGACGGCCGCGACGTTTACGACAACATCCAGTTGATCTACCGCTATCCGAACGGACAGAAGCTCACCTATTCCTCGATCAGCACCAACCAGTTTCTGCCCTACTTCAACGGCACGCGGCCGGAGATGGGCGAGATCATCATGGGCACCGACGGCACGATTGAGATCACGCTCGGCGACGACCTGCACCAGCCCGTGGCTTGGTGGTATCGCGAGCCGCCCAAGGCCTCGACCGTCGAAAAGGCCACGGACAAGAATCAGCCGTTCGTGGCCGGCGCCACCATGATCGCTGCCGGGGGCGCCAACGGCCCGATTCCGCTGATGACCGGCGATCTGGCCTTCGAAGGCAAGGAGAGCTTCCTCGAACGCGAAGTGAAGTACGCTCGCCGCTGGTTGTATTCGAAAGGCATTTTGGTGCAGGAAGAAGAGCGCAACCCGGTGGACGTGGAATTGGAAAGCTTCTTCCAGCATTGCCGCGACGGCGGCCGGCCGAGGGCAAATCTGGAAATCGGCCTGGCCGACGCGGTGGCGGTGATCCTATCCAACCAGGCGATGGACGAAGGCCGCAAAGTCTATTTCAACGAGATCGACAAAATGGGCGTCGCGCCGGACTCACGCATCACATCGTAGGCCGGCGCAGTTAGTGGGCGCGCGCCTCGTCGGTCCACTCGATGCTAAGCGCCATTCTCTTTGAGCGGGAAATCCTGCATCGTCAGCCCGAACTCGGCCAGGACTTCTTCGTGCGGAATACCGTGGCTCTTCTGTTGAAGCCAGGCGTCCGCGCGGTCGAGCGCCTGCTCCTCTTCAGCCGTGAGCGGCTCGTCATCGACGGGCGCCGTAGCGATGGATCGGGAGACGGGGTCTAGCAGAATAAACTCCAGGAAGCGGACTACGACGTCGATCTGCGCCGCAGGCAGCCGTTCGATGAGCTCGTGCGCATGGTGCTTATCCGAGACCGTCTCCACATATCCTCCTTCGTCGCTCCGCAATCGGCGACGGCGCCCACTACTCCATTATCGCGCTCCGCCCCCCCTACCCCACCTCCAGCCGCACCACGGTTTCGAGATGGAACGTCTGCGGGAACAGATCCACCAGCGTCATGGAGGCGATGCGGTATCCGCACGCGGTCAGGGCCGCCAGGTCGCGCGCCAGCGTGGCGGGATCGCACGCCACAATGGTCAGGCGGCGCGGCTTGAGCGCGGCCAGCCGCTCGACCATGGCCTTGCCAAGACCGGCGCGCGGAGGATCGGCCAGCACGAAGTCGGGTGCGCGCTCCAGCTTTTCGAGCACCGCTTCCGCCGTGGCCTGTTGGGCCTTGACGCCGGTCAGTCCCGCCCGCTCGGCGTTGAATCGCAAATCGCGCACCGCGCCCCCGCCGGATTCAACGGCGTTGACTCGCCGGAAGCGCCGCCCCAGCGCCAGTGTAAAAAGCCCCACACCGGCGTAGAGGTCGAGCGCGGCTTCGCCTTCGGCGCCATCGAGCGCCGCTTCCACCAACCGGTCGGCCAGAAACCGGTTCACCTGGAAAAAGGAATTGCTGCTGACGCGGAAACGGCCGCCGTAATCGAGCGCCCCTTCCACCAGCCCTGGAATGCGCTCGCCGCACCACTCGAAGAAGCGGCGCGCCACCGGCCGCTTGGTGTCGATGACGTTGATCTGCACGCGTTCTTCGTCGCTAAACACCTCGATCGTTTCCATGAACACCGGCCAGCGCGGCTCCTGCGCCATTTGGTTGAGGGCGGCGATGGCCTGGTTGATTTTGGGCGACGAAATGGGACAATCGTCAATCGCGCACAGGCTGTGCGAGCGCGGCTCGCGATAGCCGATCTTGCGGCCCTCGACGTGCAACTGCGCGCGGTTGCGGTATCCCCACGCGGGGCCCGTCACCACCGCGATCTCGGCCGGCGCTTCGATCTTCCCCAGCCGCCGCAGTTCCTCGACCAGGATGGCGCGCTTGGCCTGCAACTGGTATTCGTACGGCGCGTGCTGGTAGTGGCAGCCGCCGCAGCGGCCGAACACGGCGCAGCCGGCGGCCACCCGTTCCGGCGCGGCCTCCAGCACTTCCAGCGTCCGCGCCTGCACCAGGCCCGGCTTCTCGCTGCGCGCCGTGGCGCGGATGCGCTCGCCCGGCAGCACGAACGGCGCGAACACCACGCGCCCATCCAGCCGCGCCAGCCCGTCGCCGCCGTACACCAGCTTTTCCACCCGCACTTCGAAATTGCTTACGATAGGATTTACTCCCGTACCTCTACCATGAAAACACGAGTCTTCTCCGGCATGCAGCCAAGCGGAAACCTGCACATCGGCAACTACCTGGGCGCCCTCAAGAACTGGGTGCGCATTCAGAACGACTATGAGTGCATCTTCTGCATCGTCGATTTGCACGCCGTCACGGTTTACCAGGATCCCGCCGCGCTGCGCCGCAAGATCGAAGAGATGGCCGCGCTGTACCTGGCTGCCGGAATCGACCCCAACACTTGTTCCATTATGGTGCAATCGGCGGTGCCCGCGCACGCCGAGCTCGCCTGGATGCTCACCTGCGTCACCCCGGTGGGCTGGCTGGAGCGCATGACGCAGTATAAAGCCAAGTCGGGGAAGCAGGAATCGGTGGGCTCCGGGCTGCTGCAATACCCGGTGCTGATGGCCGCCGATATTCTGCTCTACCAGGCCGGCATCGTGCCGGTGGGCGAAGACCAGGCCCAGCACCTGGAATTGACCCGCGACATCGCGCAGCGCTTCAATTCGCTCTACGGCGAAACCTTCGTGGTGCCCGGCACCAGCCTGCCGGCGGTGGGCGCGCGCATCATGGGCCTTGACGATCCCACCCAGAAGATGAGCAAATCGGCCGCCGGCCAGGGCCACGCGGTGGCGCTGCTCGATCCGCCGGCCACCATCCGCAAAACCATCATGCGCGCCACCACCGATTCCAATCCAGCCGTGGATTTCTCGGCCGCCGGCCCCGGCGTGCTCAACCTGCTCGCCATTTACCAGGCCTTTTCCGGTGACACCGACGATGCCATGAAGGCGCGCTTCACCGGCATGCGTTACGGCGAGTTGAAAAAGCAGGTGGCCGACATGACCATCGCGCACCTTGAGCCCTTCCAGCAACGCTATCGCGAAATCGTCAACACGCCCGGCTATCTGGCCGGCGTCCTACGCCAGGGCGCCGAGCGGGTAGCCCCCATCGCCAATCAAACCGTCCAACTGGTCAAAGAGCGCATGGGGCTTTACGTAGCTTGAGGGCCGCGGCGTTACACCGTCTTATCCGCTGCGTAGCACAGATCGTTCAACTCGCACTGCACACAGCGCGGATTGCGCGCCACGCAAATCGCGCGGCCGTGCAGAATGATCTGGTGCGAAAACGAAATCCAGTGCTCCTGCGGAATGATTTTTATGAGATCCTGCTCCGCCTTTACGGGATCGGCATTCTGCGTCAGGTCGAGCCGCTGCCCGATGCGGCTCACGTGCGTATCCACCACCACGCCGGCGGCAATCCCATAAGCGGTGCCCAGCACCACGTTGGCGGTCTTGCGCGCCGCGCCGGGAATGGTGAGCAACTCTTCCATCGTTTTCGGCACCGCGCCGCCGAATGCGCTCACTACCCGGCGCGCCGCGCCCACAATCGACTTCGCTTTATTGTTGAAGAAGCCGGTGCTGCGGATATCCTGCGCCAGCACCTCCGGGCGCACGGCGGCGAAATCGGCCGGCGTGGGGTACTGGGCGAACAGGGCGGGCGTCACCAGGTTGACGCGCTTGTCCGTGCATTGCGCCGAGAGAATGGTCGCCACCAGCAGTTCCCAGGGGCTGCGGTGTGTGAGCGCGCAGGTGGCGCCGGGATACATCTGGTCCAGGCGGCGCAGCATTTCCTCCACCCGCGCGGCGCGCCCGGCTGCGTTGCGCGGCCGTTTCCCGTAAGCTCGTAGAATACGATGCGCGCTCGCCTTCTTCTTGCCGCCGCCGCGCTGGCCGCCTTTGGCGCTTCCCTTTTCTCCGGTTTTCACTTTGACGATTATGCCATTTTTGACGACCCACACCACGCGTCCGCTTCCGGCTTTGCCTCCCTCTTCGCCGTGTGGCAGACCCGCCCGCTCACTTATCTCACCTTCTGGGCGAACCGCGCCCTCGGCGGCGAAAACGCGGCCGGCTATCACGCGGTCAACCTGGCGCTGCACCTGGCCGCCGCGCTGCTCGCCTACCAGTGCCTGCTGGGGCTGATGGACCGGCGCGCCGCGTGGCTGGCCGCAGCCCTCTTCGCCGTGCATCCGCTGCAGGCCGAGGCGGTCGATTACATCTGGGCGCGCGCCATCGTTCTGGCAGCCGTCTTCGTGTTCGCGTCCCTGCTGGCGTGGATGGCAGGCCGCCCCTGGCTGTCGGTCGCGCTGTTCGCGCTGGCCCTGCTGTCCAAGGAGGAATGCGCCGCGTTTCCGCTGGCGCTCTGGTTGTTCGATGCGCGGCTCATTCCCCAGCCCCCCGCCGGCCGGCGTTCCACGCGCTGGGCTCCGCTCGCCGCCATGCTCGCCCTATCGCTGGCCGCCGGTCTTCGCACCACTTACGCCGCCGCGGCGATGCCAGGCACGCAGGCGGGCGCGCAGGCCGGCATCTCGCCTGCGCATTACCTGCTGGCCGAAGGCACCGTGCTCTGGCGTTACCTTCGGCTGTTCGCGTTTCCTTACGGGTTCACGGTGGATACCGAAATTCGCCTTCCCGCCGCGTGGCTGGGCGTGGCAAGCTGGCTCGCCATCGCCGCCGCGCTGGCCGCTCTGTGGAGATGGCGCCGCGATCTCGCCATCTGGCTCACCGCCGCCGCGCTCCTGCTGCTGCCCAGTTCCTCGATCTTCCCCGCCGCGGACCTGGCGGCCGATCGCAGAATGTATCTCGCCATGCTCCCGCTGGCCGCTGCCGCTGCGCTCGTTCTCGTCCGCTTCCGCCCGCGCGCGGCCGCCGCGCTGGTCATCGCCGCGCTGGTGGTGGTGAGCATCGGCCGGACCCAGGTCTGGGCCAGTGACGAATCGCTATGGCGCGAAGCCGTCGCCCGCGCGCCGGACAAGGTGCGTCCGCGAATCCAATTGGCGCGCAATGTGGGGACCGGGGAAGCGCTGGCCCTGCTGGCCGAGGCGCGCCGCATCGCTCCGGATGACCCGGACGTGGCCGCCGAAACCGGCCGTGTCCTGCTGACCGCCGGCCGCCCAGCCGAGGCGCTGGCTCATTTCGGCCGCGCCCTGGCGCTCGCTCCGCGCGATCCCAACAACTATAACAACCGCGGTGTCGCCCTCCAGGCGCTCGGGCAGACGGAAGCCGCCCGCATTGATTTTGAACGTGCTGTCGAGCTCGATCCCGGCCTGGCCGCCGCGCGCGAGAACCTTAGGAAGTTGGCGCCGTGATCTGCACGTCGTTGGTCATGTTCGGCCAGTCGGGCAGTTCGTAAATCTTCTTCTTGCCGGCCAGCGGCGCGGTGAGTTCCTTCGACTCCAACCCCTTCAAATTGGTGGTGAACTCGAAGGTGCCTTCGGCGTCCTCTTCCGAGCGGCCGGTGCTGGCCCAGATGGTGACGTTGCCCGCCACCCCGTTGAGTTCGGCCTCGGCGTGGTTCGTCACCACGAACTTCACCAGCACCTTGTCCTTGCTCTTGGGGTCTTCCATAAAGCGCACCGAAGAAACCTCGATGAACTTCTGCACCGCACCGACCGCCGCGCCCGGCTTGGCGGCTGGGCTCTCCTCCGCCGTGGTCGGACCTCCGGACCTTCCGTGAAGGTGGTTTACGGTCCAATACACGCCCAGCACGATGCCGGCAATCGCCAGGGCCGAGAACACCGCAGCCAGCCAGACCGGGAACCCCCGCGTCTGTGCCGCCTCCGGCTGCCGCGGCATTGGCGCCGGCGCCTGGAAGGCGGGTGCAGACTCAATCGGCGGAGCCAGAGGCTTGATATCGGGCGGCGGCTCCGCCGGTGCGGCTGGCGCCGCCACCGGTTCCAGAATGGCCCGCGTTGAAGGAGGTGGCGTCGCTGCCGCCGGCTGCGACTTCCTGGTGCAGTCCGGACATTCCGTGTAGGCCGGAGGCACTTCGCGCCCGCATTGCGGGCAGATCCAGGTAAACATTTTTGGGCTCGCCTTAATTCTACTGTAAAAGAGCCGATGCATTCGCCGCCGGGCCGGTTTCAAAGAATTCCGGCAAAAGAATACTGGCGCCCCGCCGCTGCGCCATCGCGCCGAAAAGAATGGAACTCGCCCGGGCCGCATTTGGTGCACAGGCCGGACGCATAGATCCGCCGCTGGCCGACGCCCGCCGCTTCCAATTGGCGGCGCACCGCTTCCGCCAGGTCGATGTGCGCCCGCCCGTCTACGCCGAACTGCGCCGCCACTTCCGCGCCTACTTCGTAGCAGCACTTGCCGACGGCCGGTCCTAGCCCAGCGTGCAGATCGCCGGCGCAGCTGCCGAACTGCGCGCCCAGCGCCGCTACCGCTCTCCGCGCGATGCCCGACACCGTGCCGCGCCATCCGGCGTGAACCGCGGCCACCGCGCGATGGCCCGGATCCACCAGCAGCAGCGGGATGCAATCGGCCGTTTTGACCGCTACCACGGCGCCCGGCGTGTTCTCGAGCAGCGCATCGCCGCTTCCCAGCACCCCGCCGCGCCCCGCGCCCGCCACGCACTCCGTCGAATGGATCTGCCGGAGCGTAGCCAGCCGCGGGAACCGCGCCGGTATGTCCGCCTGGCGCGTGCCGAACCCGTGCACCAGCCACTCCATCTCGTCCAGTTCGCTCACGCGGTAAGTCCGATTTGAATCAAGATAGAACATTGATATTCACCCGCGTTCCGGTCGTGTAGGCTTCCATTCCGATGGCTCGCCATCGAGCTTTTCCCTATTGTATTGTCCCTAATTGTATCGGCTCATTTTGCCGGCGTTTCTGGTACAATTCTCCTTATTTCCCGTTCGCTATAGTTTGCCCTTATCGGAGGAGGACACAATGACGCGAATAAAGACCCTGAAGAGGATCGTTCTGCTGGCTGCCCCGCTCTTGTGCTCGATGTCAGTGGCAAGGGCCCAAGGCGCGAACACCGGCAATCTTCTCACCAACCCGGGAGCGGAAACCGGCGACCTGACCGGCTGGACCGCCGACGGCCCCGGTACGCCCGAAGTGGACAACGGATCGTTCGATTCCGGCATCGACCCTCACACCGGCAGCTTCGATTTCTGTGGGTATACGGGAAGCTCGGATTCCCTCTCGCAGACTGTCTCCATCCTGGTCTCGGGCATCACCCCGGCGCTGGTCGACAGCGGCACACTGCTGGCCAATTTGAGCTTCTGGGAGCAGGGACTGGACCAGGGCGACCCAAGCGACGATGCCGCCGTCCAATTGACCTTCCTGGACGGCTCATCGGTGCCGATCGGCTCGGTGACCAGCCCGATTATCGATTCCCATAATTCGACATGGCAGAACTACGCCGACAGCTACCCCATACCGGCCGGCACCCGCTCGATTACCTACACCATGCTGTTCACTCGCAACGTTGGTTCCGATCTGGACGCCTTCGTGGACGACAACAGCCTGACCATCAGCAAGTCGAATATACCTTCCATCACATCCGGCGGTGTCATCAGCGCGGGCTCCTTCGGAGCGTTCGCCTCGGCCGCGGCCGGCTCCTGGATCGAAATCTACGGCTCCAACCTGGCGCTGGATACGCGCCTGTGGACCAGCGCCGACTTCAACGGCATCTACGCACCCATGTCACTCGACCAGACCACGGTGACCGTCGGCGGCCAGTCCGCCTTCCTCTACTACATCAGCCCGACCCAGGTCAATGCGCAAGTGCCATCCAACATCGGCACTGGACCGCAACCGGTCGTCGTCAGTACGCCCAACGGCGCGAGCGATCCGGTCACGGTCGCGGTCAATCTGGAGGAACCGGGATTGCTGTCGCCGCCTTCGTTCAATATCGGCGGCACGCAATATGTGGTGGCGCTGTTCCCCGATGGCGCGACTTACGTACTCCCGCCCGATGCAATCCCGGGTGTGACCTCACGCCGCGCGCAGCCTGGCGATATTATCACCCTATATGGCATCGGCTTCGGATCGGTGACGCCCGATATTCCGGCAGGCCAAATCGTGCAGCAATTGAACACGCTGGTTGCGCCGTTCCACATCCTGTTCGGGCAAATCGAAGCCACGACTAAGTACGACGGACTGGCGCCCAGCGCCGTTGGGCTGTATCAGTTCAACTTAGTGGTGCCGAACGTTACGGCCAGCGACTCCGTACCCGTAACCTTCACGCTCGCCGGCATCGCGGGAACCCAGACGCTGTACATCGCGGTGCAGAACTGAGTCAGTGCCGGGCTAGCGGCCCGGTTGCAGCTATCTGCGGCTCGCTATCCAGGCGTCTATCTTCGCTTCCAGCAGGTCGAGCGGCAGCGGGCCCTGGTCGAGCACCGCATCGTGAAAGGCGCGCAGATCGAACTTCGCTCCTAACTCCCGCTGCGCGCGTTCGCGGAGAGCCAGTATCTTCATCTGTCCCATCTTGTAAGACAGCGCCTGCCCCGGCCACGCAATGTAACGGTCCACCTCGGTCTCGATATTCTGATCGTCCATGGCCGTGTGTTCGTGGAAGAAGTCGACCATCTGCTGGCGCGTCCAGTGTCTGGCGTGGACTCCCGTGTCTACCACCCACCGCACGGCACGCCACATTTCGTTCTGCAACCGCCCGTAATCGCTATACGGATCTTGATAAAAGCCCACTTCCTTTCCCAGCCGCTCGGCGTAGAACGCCCATCCTTCCGTATAGGCGTTCAGATCCAGGTCATAGCGGCGGAACGGCGGCAAACTGGTGAGTTCCTGCGCAATCGAAAACTGCAGGTGATGCCCGGGGACTCCTTCGTGGTAAGCGATGGCTTCCACGTTGAGCAGCAATCGCTTCTCCGGCGCATACTCGTTGACGTTGATCCGCCCGGGGCGCGAGCCATCTCCGGCGCCCTGCGAATAGTCGGCCGGAACGCTGTCGGCGCTGCGGAACGCCTCCATGGGCACCACCGCCAGCTTGGTCTTCGGCAGCCGCCCGAACAGCTCCGGCAGCTTCCCGTACATCTGGTCGCGATATTGCGTGTACAGGTCCAGCAGTTGCTGGGCCGACTTTGCGTGCAGTTTCGGATCCTGCCGGATGTGTTGATTGAACGATTTCAGATCGCCGAATCCCTGCGCTTTGGCGATGGCCAGCATTTCGGTTTCAATTTGCGCCACGCTCTGCAAGCCAAGCTGGTGAATCCGCTCGGCGGTGAAATCGCTGGTGGTCTCGTGACGCACGGCGAACCGGTAGCGCGCGTCTCCATCGGGCAGCGCCCACACGCCGGGCTCCAGGCGCCCGTGCGGCGCGTAATCCTCGCGCACGAACCGGGCGAACTTCGCATACGCCGGCGCGACCGCGTCCCTGACCGCACTTTCAATCCCTTCGCGCAATTGTTTCCGCTCCGCCTCGGAGATGGAATCGGGGAACTTGCGCAGCGGTTCGGTAAATGGACTCTTATCGAGCGGGTAGCCGGCAATCTCCTGCGCCTGCCCGGACACTTTCTCGAGCAGATACTTCGGCGGTATGCGGTGGTCGCGCAATCCGTCGCGCATGTGTCCCATGGCCTGCTCGAGCACGCGCGGGATCTGGCGCAGGCGCGACAGGTAGTCCCGGTAGTCTTTCGCGTTGCGGAAGGGCGTATCCTGGGCCAGCGAAGCGCAATCCAGGTGAACCCCGTCAAACTGCGTGGCCGGCATCTCCCAGTCTTTGAATGGCGCGCTGTCGACGGTTTCCCGCAAGCTGCGCAGCATCAGCGATCGGTTGAGCTTCTCCTGCTCCGGAAACCCCGTGACATCGATCGCTTCGAATCGCTGGAGCGACTGGCGAGCGTGTTCGATTGAGCCGGCAATCGCCTGGTCGGAAAGATCGCTCAGCCGGTCGTTGTACCGGTCGTCCCCTACGTGGGTGGCCAATTCAGGCTGGGTGCGCAGCGTGTACTTCCACTCATCGTTCAGCAGAAAACTGAGTTGCGCCCGCCGCGCTTCCAGGGGCCCCCCGACGCCCTTGGCAAAGAGCGGCTCGAACCGGCCTTCCAGAGGCTGCCCGCCAGCCTGGGCGTAGAGCGGCCCGAGTTGAGCCACCGCGAAAACGACAATCAGAAGCGATGCGCGCAAGATACTTGCCTCCGCCCTTATTTTAATCGTGGCGCAGGCTGTCCGTCCTGCCGAGCCGAGATTCGTGTCGGCTTTTCTAGGGCCTGCCAGCCTGCACCCACGTTCACAACAACTCCGCCAGCCGCAGCGCCTTTTTGGCGGTGGTGCTCAGCGGGATTCGCTCGGCCTCGATCGGGTCCAACCACTGGAAGAGCGCGCCGGCTGGAAGCCGCTTGGGCGCCCCAGCGGTCTTCACCGTGAAGGTGTAGTCGTGACGGGTGATGGTGTGGCGAAACTGGCCCGCAATCGCACCGGGGCGGGCGCCGGGCAGGTGCTCCGGCGCGGGCAAGTCCCAGAAGCCCGGCATGCGGCGCTCCGTGACCGGGCGCTGGCGCAGCAGGATGCGGCGGCCGCGGCGCACCAGCAGCAGCACGGCCTCTATCCGCTCCGGCCGCGCAGTCCCAAGCTTCACCGGCAACTGGTCCGCCGTTCCCTGCCGCCGCGCCTGGCACTGGCCGCCCAGCGGGCACTGCGGGCATAGCGGACGCCGCGGCAGGCAAACCGTAGCCCCCAGTTCCATCAGCGCCTGGTTGAAAGCCCCCGGCTGCCGCCGGTCGAGCCAGCTTTCGGCTACGGCGCGAAAACGCTCGCGGGTTTTGGGCTTGCCAACGTCCCCGGCATCGTTTTCCACGCGCGCCACCACCCGGAGCACGTTGCCGTCCAGCACGGCGCGTGGTTCACCGAAAGCAATGCTGGCCACCGCCGCGGCGGTATAGTCGCCGATGCCCGCCAACTCGCGCAGCTCGTCATAGTGGCGCGGGAATGCGCCGCGCGCGGCAATCTGGCGGGCGGCGCGCAGCAGGTTGCGCGCACGCGAATAGTAGCCGAGACCGCTCCACAGCGCCAGCACTTCGGGTTCCGCCGCGCCGGCGAGCGCCTCCACGGTCGGGAATCGCTCCAGAAAACGATTGTAATAAGGGATCACCGCCGCGGCGCGGGTTTGCTGCAGCATGATTTCGGAAACCCAGATGCGGTACGGGTCCGCGGTGCGCCGCCAGGGCAGATCGCGGTGCCCCTGGGCGTACCACCGGGCCAGCAGGCTCGAGACGCGGCGCTTCACTCGATGACGAGCAGCCACTCGGCAACCACGGCGAAATCCTCGGGTCCCGCGTCCCAGGCTTCAAATTCCGGATTGAGCGGCTCCAGCCGGATCCGTTCGTGCCGCCATTGATCCTCTCCGGTTTCGACTTTGCGGCTGGTGTATTTCTTCACCGTGTAGCGGGCCGTGTCGTCGAGCGCGCCGAAGCGCTGAATCAGCAGAATCCTGTTCTGCCGCGAACCCACCGGATGCAAGCGGAACAGGTTGAGGCTGCCATCCGGGATGCGCGGCTCCATCGACCGGCCCACCACGTGGGCCACGAACAGATCGGGCGTCAGGCGCACACCGGCCGGCGCGGGCACCCAGTCTTCTTCCACCGATTCCATTTCCTCGCCCAGCCGTCCGGCCGCCGCGCGCAGGCTGTAAAGCGGCAGGTGGGTCGAGAACCGCCCGATCGCGATTGGCTCGACGTGTTCGCCGTACAGGCGTTCGATCGCGCGCGAAAACGCATCCACCGCCACCGCCTGCCGCTCGCCCACGCGAAGCACGTTCGAAAGCGAATCCTCGAGCGCTGCGAGGCAGGACTCCGCGCCCATTTCGGCCAGCTTGTCGCGCAAATCGGCTTCCAGCGCTGCCAGCACTTCGGCGTCTTCGGGGGCGGCGAAATCGTCGTACCGCCCGCGCAGCTTCACCCAGCCCCGATCGGTGGCCGGGTCGATCAGAATCACCCCAATGTGACGCGGAGCCACGCCCGGCAAAACCGCTTCCAGAAGCACGTAGGTGCCCTGGCGATTGCCCGAGATGGAAACCACGCTGGCCGGCATACCGCTCCTCTTCTATTCTACTTATCGGCCGGAACTTTGTCCGGTATACGCCCGGACGAGGCGTTTTTCTCGATCCACGGATGAACACGGATAAACACAGACAAGAAAGCCACGATCTTGTTTTGATTATCCGTGTTTATCCGTGTTCATCTGTGGCTCATCGTTGTTTTGTGTTTTTCAGCAAGCTCCCAGGCTTTCCCGCCCCGTGCCCAGCCTGGTGACCCGCCCCCTGTGCTAATTTCGAAGTACCATGCTGAAGTTTCTGTTGGGATTGTTTACGGGCGTGCTGCTGGTCTTCCTGGGCGGCATCCTGCTGCTGGCGTTGCTGTTTCAATTCCGCGACCGGCCGCCGGAAATCGCCTCCAATTCCGTGCTGGTGGTGCGACTGGAAGGCGAGATTCCGGAAAAGCCCTCCATGGAGCTGCCGTTTATCGAGAACCCGCGCGCCGCCGTCACCGTCGCCGGCGTGTGGACGGCGCTGCGGCGCGCGGCGCAGGATAGCCGCATACGGGCCGTCGTCCTGGAACCGGAGGACCTGGCGGTTGGCTGGGCCAAGCTCGAAGAGATCCGCGGCGACGTCGAGCAGTTCCGCAAATCGGGCAAGCCGGTGTTCGCCTACCTGCGCAATCCCTCCGCGCGCGACTACTACCTGGCGCTGGCCGCCGACCGCATCTACCTGGGACCCGAGGATCCTCTGCTGCTGAAGGGCATGCGCGCCGAGATCCTCTATTTCCAGGGGACGCTCGCCAAGCTCGGCGTTTCGGTGGACGTGGAGCACGACGGCAAGTACAAGGATTTTGGCGACATGTTCACCCGCGCCGATATGAGCCCGGAAACCAAAGAGGTCCTCAACGCGCTGGTCGACGATCTGTACGGCAACCTGGTGGAGCGCATCGCCACCGCGCGCCGGAAACAGCCCGACCAGGTGCGGGCCCTGATCGACCAGGGGCCGTTCAGCGCTCCCGACGCGCTCCAGGCCGGCCTGGTGGACGAGCTGCGCTTCGAGGACCAGATGTGGGGCGAGCTCCGCCAGCGTCTGCAAACGGCCGAGCCCAACCGGGTCGCCCTGGCCCGCTACCTGAAGGCCTCGCCGCGCACTGTTCCGCGCAACCATTTCGCGCTGGTGGTGGCGGAGGGCGACATCGTTCGCGGCGATCCCAGCGACGATGGCGGCGAAGGGCTGACCTCCTACGGATTCGATAAACTGCTGCGCGAGGCTGTCGCCGACCCGTTGGTGAAGGGCATCCTGGTGCGCATCGATTCTCCCGGCGGAGAGGTCACCGCGTCGGACGAAATCTGGCGCGAGATGAGCCTGGCAACCCGGAAAAAGCCGCTGGTGATTTCCATGTCCGACGTGGCCGCCTCGGGCGGCTATTACATGGCGATGACCGGCGATCCGATTGTGGCTTACCCGGAAACCGAGACCGGCTCCATCGGGGTGGTCTTCGGCAAACCGAACCTGCACGGGCTTTACGACAAGCTGGGCATCACCAAGGATTCCATCCAGCGCGGGCGTAACGCCGGCATCGATTCCGATTACACCTCGCTCGACCCCGCCCAGCGCACGCTGCTGCAGCGCGGCATCGACCAGAGCTATCGCGAGTTCGTGTCCAAGGTCGCCACCGCGCGCCATCGCCCGTATGCCGACATCGAGCCGGTGGCCCAGGGCCGCGTCTGGCTGGGCTCGCAGGCTAAGCCGCGCGGGCTGGTGGACGAGTTGGGCGGCCTGGACACCGCCATCACCCTCCTCAAGAAGAAGGCGGGGCTTCCCGCTTCCGAGGACGTCGGCCTGCTGCTCTATCCGGGACGCCGCAACCTGCTCGATCTCTGGCTGAAGCGCTCGCAGGACGACGCGCTCGAAACCAGGCTGCGCGCGGCGTTCGGCCGGGTTCCGTTCCGCGCCTGGATGCGGGGCGGCATGCTGCGCATGATGCCCGAGTGGATCGACGTGCGGTAGGTGGGGCATGCTTCAGCTTGCCGTTTGTTCCTCTGGACCCCTGCCCAGGCAGCTAATATAAAGGAAGCCGGTTCGCGGGGCGGACACTTGCCCGCGCTGCCGGCCAGGGTCTCAAGGAATCCGTTGCACTCGCATACCAACTCCCATCCGGCGGACGCGGGCGGCGTTTTGCGCTGGTCGCTGGCCGCCACGCTGGTCTTCGTGGCGGTGGAAGTGGCGGCCGGAATGCGCGCCCATTCGCTGGCCTTGCTCTCCGACGCCGGCCACAACTTCACCGACGCACTGGCGCTGCTGCTGGCCTGGTTCGGCCTCTACTTCCAGTCCAAGCCGGCCGATGAGATCAAGACTTACGGTTACCACCGCGCCGGCGTGCTGGTGGCATTCGTCAACGCGGCCACGCTGGTGGCGCTTTCGGTCTGGATCGTCTGGGAAAGCGCCGAGCGGTTGCGCCACCCGGCGCCGGTGAGCGCGAGTATTATGATGGCGGTGGCGGCGCTGGGCCTGCTGGTCAACGGCGGCATCATGCTGGCGCTGCGGGCTTCCTCGCGGAACGACCTCAACGTGCGCAGCGCATTCGTCCACATGCTGGGCGACGCGCTCGGCTCCATGGCCATCGTCATCGGCGCGGTGGCCATCCGCTTCACCGGCTGGCTGCAGATCGATCCCTGGCTTTCGATTCTGATCGCGCTACTGATCGTGTGGACCGCCTGGGACATCATTCGCGAGGCCCTCAACATTCTGCTCGAGGGCCTGCCGCGCGGCCTCAGCCTCAGCGGCGCGATCTCCACCATCCGGGACGTGGAAGGCGTGCTGGACGTCCACGACCTGCACATCTGGAGCCTGGGATCGAGCACCCGCGCGCTGAGCTGTCACGTCACGATTGCCGATATCCCGGCGTCGGCCAGCGATGTGGTGCTGCGCCGGCTGAACCAGGTGCTGGCCGAGCGGTTCCACATCTTCCATAGCACGGTGCAGTTCGAGCACCTGCGCTGCGCCATCTCCGAAAACGGCTGCGCCATCCCGGCGTCCGCCGAAGGACACCGGGAACACGAGGGACACCACCACTAAGTTCTGCGGGTGGCTTCGCATGAGCGGCAACGCTGCCCGGCCGGCGCAGTCACTGCCGCTGCAGTGCTTGCCTGGCGCGCCACATCCCGCTGCTTTCGCCGGGCATACGACTATTGTTGGCACGAACCGCCGACACTTCCCTCAGAATCTGAAGGGCCAGTTGTTCGATGGAATCAAGAGCTTCGACGTTGCTCCGCAATCCATCGGCGGGGAGCGCGCCGAGTCGTAAAGCGACCTCGGCAGCTTGCTTCGCGAGTTGATCCACGTGTGTTCCTGCGGACGGCTCGGAGCCGCCCGATAGCATCATATCCTGCGTGTCTGCCCGGCCCTATGATGTCTTTGGTTAGCGGCCCTCGACACCACGATAGTTTACACGGCTGGAGATTCAAAGCCCTGTAAAGCGCAACTAACAGGTTGCTCTTTCCGCCGGACCAGGCTAATATGCAACCTGGAGGTTGCTTTAAGATGAATGACCGCATTGAGAAGCGTATCGAGCTCAACGCGCCGGTCTCGCGGGTGTGGCGCGCACTGACGGACCATCGCGAGTTTGGCGAGTGGTTTCGCGTCAAACTGGATGGCCCATTCCTGCCGGGTCGGATCTCGCGCGGCTACATAACCCACCCTGGCTACGAGCACGTAAAATGGGAGGCCGTCGTCGAGAAGATAGAGCCGGAACGGCTCTTTTCCTTCACCTGGCACCCTTATTCGGTCGATCCCAACATAGACTATTCGAAGGAGACGCCCACGCTCGTCGAGTTTAAACTGGAGGAAACCGCCAGCGGCACGCTGCTCCTGCTCACCGAGTCCGGCTTCGACAAGATCCCCAGCCATCGCCGCCTGGAAGCATTCCGCCGGAATGACGGCGGTTGGACGGAGCAAATGAAGAACATCGAAAGCCATGTCGCACAGAAGCCGTAGTGGCATGGCCGGCAAACGGAGGGCTCGCGCACCGGTCTTCGCCGCACTGGGTGACGAGACGCGGTTGTCGCTGGTTGCCAAGCTCTCCGTTGGGCAGCCCTGTTCGATCTCCCAGTTGACCGGCGGCTCCAGGCTGACCCGGCAGGCCATCACCAAGCATCTGCGGGTACTGGAGGGCGCCGGAATCGTGCACGGCGTCCGCGCCGGCCGCGAGAAGCTATTCGCGTTCGATCCGCAGCCGATGGAAGAGATCAGGCAATACCTCGCTCTGGTTTCCGAGCAGTGGGATCAGGCGCTGGCCAGGCTAAAGTCGTTGGTCGAAGGCTGAGTGCGCCACCGAGTTTGCCGATGGAAGTTGTCTTTTGGAGTTCGTTGACGAAGCTATCGATGAGACATTTCCCGCGCTGGCGTCACTAACGAACCAGCGGGAATACGCTTGCGGAAAACTTCGTCATCGTGTGAAAAACCGTCTCACGAAACCACTTGAGCGGCAACCCGGAAATCGTTAGCAAGTCTTTTCATTTCACCAGTACTGATAATTCTGATTGCGGACCCCCGCATCTTTTTGTCCCCAATTCGCCCATTTTCGAGGGATAATAAAGTAGAACATTTTTAGCACTCCTGCGACAGCCCAAGAACGGCTCCTGCTGAGGGTTATTGAGGTTATGCAATGACGAAGGTTATAGATATCACTGAACTTATACTTAGGGACGGCCACCAGAGCCTGCTCGCTACGCGGATGGCGATGGAAGACATGATTCCGGCCTGCGAGGATATCGACAAGGCCGGCTTTTGGTCGGCCGAATGTTGGGGCGGCGCCACCTTCGACGCCTGCATCCGTTTCCTGAACGAAGACCCGTGGGAGCGTCTGCGCACGTTCCGCAAGCTGATGCCCAACACGCGGTTGCAGATGTTGCTGCGCGGGCAGAACCTGCTGGGCTACCGGCACTACGAAGACACCGTAGTGGACCGCTTCGTCGAGAAAGCGGCGGCCAACGGGATGGACGTCTTCCGCGTGTTCGATGCGTTGAACGATATCCGCAACATCCGGCGCGCGGTGGCGGCGGTGCAGCGCGCGGGTAAGCATGCGCAGGGCACCATCTGCTACACGGTCAGCCCGCTGCACACCATCACCGGCTTCGTCGAGATGGCGGAGCGGCTGCTGGAGCTGGGCTGCGATTCGATCTGCATCAAGGACATGGCCGCGCTGCTGAAGCCGCAACCGGCCTACGATCTGGTGAAGGGCATCAAGCAGGCCTGCGGCGAGGAAACCCGCGTACACGTGCACGTGCACGCCACCACCGGAGTCACCATGGTCAGCCTGATGAAGGCCATCGAGGCGGGAGCGGACTGCGTCGACACCTCCATCAGCTCGCTCAGCCTGGGCCCCGGCCACAATCCCACCGAAAGCCTGATGGAGATGCTGGAAGGCACGCCCTATTCCACCCGCGTGGACAAGCAGCGGCTGCTGGCGATCAAAACGCATTTCGACAAGATCCGCCCGCGGTACAAGGAATTTCTTTCCAACATCACCGGCGTAGACACGGAGATCTTCGACAGCCAGATTCCCGGCGGCATGATTTCCAACCTGGAAAGCCAGCTCAAGCAGCAGAAGGCGGGCGACCGCATGAAAGAGGTGCTCGAGGAAGTGCCGCGTGTGCGCGAGGACGCCGGTTTCCCGCCGCTGGTGACGCCCTCCAGCCAGATCATCGGCACGCAAGCGGTTTTCAACGTCATGATGGGCCGCTACAAAGTGCTGACCGGCGAGTTCGCCGACATTATGCTGGGCTACTACGGCGAAACGCTGGGCCAGCGCAACCGCCACGTGGTCGAGCTGGCAGCCAAACAGACCAATAAGCAGCCCATCAGCACGCGCCCGGCGGATCTGCTGAAACCGGAATGGCAGGAACTGCGGTCGGCGGCGCTCGCGCTCGATGGCTGCAACGGGTCGGACGAAGATGTGCTCACCTACGCCATGTTTCCCGGTGTCGCGCCGAAGTTCTTCCCCGCCCGCGCCAAGGGCCCCAAGAACCTGGGCAAGGACCCGGCCGCGGCGGCGGCGCCCGCCCCGGCCCCGGCTCCTGCGGCGGAAAACGGGAAGGGCCCGGTTACCACCACCATCACTTACGACGTGAAGCTGAACGGCCGCACTCACAAGGTGACGGTATCGCCGGCGTGAGCGATTGTCCGCGCCGCTCGGGCGGCATGGAGAGACATCGTAAATAGGAATTGACGAAGCCAGGACTTGCGAGAGCTCGAAATATGACCACCACGATGCAAGAGAAGATCGAAGAGTTGAAGCGGCGGCGCGAAGCGGTAATGCTGGGCGGCGGGGCCGACAAGCTGGAAAAGCAGCGCCAGTCGGGGAAGCTGACCGCGCGCGAACGAATCGACGCGCTGGTCGATCCGTCCAGCTTCGAAGAGAACGGCCTGTTCGCCGAGCACCGCGCCACCATGTTCGGCATGGAAGGCAAGAGCCTGCCGGCCGATGGCGTAGTGACCGGTGCGGCGTCCGTGGGCGGACGCCTGATCCACCTGGCCAGCCAGGATTTCACGGTGATGGGCGGCGCGGCCGGCGAGGTGCATTCCATAAAGGTCGCCGAAGTCATGCAGCAGGCGCTCAAGACCGGCTCGCCGTTCGTGTTTATCAACGATTCCGGCGGCGCGCGCGTGCAGGAAGGCATCGACTCGCTCTCCGGCTACGGGAAAGTGTTCTACGCCAACGTGATGCTCTCGGGCGCGGTGCCCCAGGTCTCGCTGATCTGCGGACCCTGTGCGGGCGGCGCCGCCTACAGCCCGGCGCTCACCGATTTCATCGTGCAGACCCGCCAAGCGCAGATGTTTATCACCGGACCTTCGGTGATCAAGCAGGTCACCGGCGAGACCGTCACCGCCGAGCAATTGGGCGGCCCGGAAGCGCACATGGTGAATTCGGGCGTGATCCACTTCATCGCGGAAAACGACCGGCACGCTGTGGCGCTCTGCCAGAAACTGCTCAGCTTCCTGCCCAACAACAATATGGAGGATCCGCCGCAAGTGCAAGGCGACGTTAACGTGGATCCCAACCCGGCGCTCGAAAACATGGTCCCGGTGGATGGCAAGAAAGGGTACGACGTTCGCCAGGTGATTCTGGCGGTGGTGGACTTCGGCGATTTCCTCGAGGTGCAATCCGGCTTCGCGAAGAACATCGTGATCGGCTTCGCGCGGGTGAACGGCCGCACGGTCGGCGTAATCGCCAATCAGCCGGCGGTGATGGCCGGCGCGTTGGACATCAACGCTTCGAGCAAAGCCTCGCGGTTCATCCGCTTCTGTAACGCGTTCAACATCTCGCTGCTGACGTTCGTCGATGTGCCGGGATTTCTGCCGGGCGTGCAGCAGGAGCACGGCGGCATCATCCGCCACGGCGCCAAGATGCTGTTCGCGTATTCGGCCGCCACCGTTCCCAAGATCACGGTGATTCTGCGCAAGTGTTATGGCGGCGCTTACCTGGCCATGTGCGGCAAGGACCTGGGCGCGGACCGCGTCTTCGCCTGGCCCACCGCGGAGGTGGCCGTGATGGGCGCGGAGGGCGCCGCGGAAATCGTGTTCCGCAAGGAAATACAGGAAGCCGAGGACAAGGCGGCGCGGCGCAAGGAACTGATTGCGCGTTACCGCGAGGCGTTTTCCAATCCTTACGTGGCCGCCGGGCGCCGCCTGGTGGACGCCGTGATCGAGCCGGCGCTGACCCGCCGCCATGTGGCGCGCGCGCTCGAATACCTGGGCACCAAGCGGGAATTGCGCCCGCCCAAGAAGCACGGATTGATGCCGCTGTAGCGCGAGGCCGAAGATGACCACCGACATACAAGCGAGTGAACTCGAAGCTCTGATTCGCGATATTCGCGCGCAACTGGCCGCGCTGACCGAGCGCGTGGCGCATCTGGAAACCCCGGCTGTGGCCGCAGCCGCAGCTCCCGCAGAACCAACTGTCGAAGGTCCGCTCGCAGCGGCGGAAGCGCCTGCCGGCCCCGAGCCGATCGGCGAAGAGGAACTGCTGGCCATTTCCGCCGCCCTGGCAGCCTATTTCGGAGTGCGGGTGCACGTGCGGCAGATCCGCCTCATCAGCTCGTCGGCCTGGGCCCAACAGGGACGCGTATCGATTCAGGCCTCGCACAGACTTTTCTAATCAGGACTTGCCCGTGAAGCTAAACATCAAGATCGATCAAAAGACGTACGAAGTGGAAGTGGAAGCCGCCGAGCCGGACGCTCCCAGCCAGCCGCCGCGCGGGTATGTGATGGAATCGGCGCCGGTGCGCGTTCCGGCCGCGCCGCTCGCCGCGCCGCCCGCGCCGCTCGCCGCGCCGCCCGCGCCGTCGGGCTCGGTCAACGAAGAGAAAGTGTGCCGCAGCCCGGTTTCCGGCAACGTGGTACGGGTGATGGCGCACGCGGGCCAAAGCATCCAGGTGGGCGACGTTCTACTGGTGCTCGAGGCCATGAAGATGGAAACGAATATCACCGCTCCGGTTTCCGGCAAGCTGGCCGCCGTCAAGGTCAACGCCGGCGAAAGCGTGCAGTCCGGACAGGTGGTTGTGGAGTTCGAATAAAATGCATCCCGAATTGGAACAAATACCCGGTTTTCTGTTTTTCGACCATGTTGCCGTTTCGGTACCGCCCGGCCAGTTGGAAGCGCACGTCGCGGCCTACCAGACGCTCGGTTTCCGTGAAGTGCATCGCGAGGACGTGCTCGGCTCCGACCAGGTTCGCGAGGTCCTGCTGCAGGTGGGCGACGGTCCCAACCTGGTGCAATTGCTCGAGCCGTTGACGCCCGAGTCTCCGGTCTCGAAGCAGATCGAAAAGAACGGTGGCCGGGGCGGCCTCGCGCACGTGGCTCTGCGCGTTTCCGGCATTCAGAAGGCCTTCGACTATCTGGGCGAAAAGGGATTCAAGATCATCGACAAGGCGCCGCGCAAAGGCTCGCGCGATACGACCGTTTTCTTCATCCATCCCAAGACCACCGAAACCGCGGCATTCGGCTACCTGATCGAGGTGGTCGAGGAGGGCAGCCATGCCTGAGGATCTGCCTGGCGCCGAGATTCTGAACCTCGGCCAGGAATTTCCGCCCGTTCCGACCGCTGTCTGGGAAGCGGCCATCGCGAAGGACCTGAAGGGCGCCGACTACGAAAAGAAGCTGGTGTGGCGCACCGACGAGGGTATCGCGGTGCGGCCTTATTATCGCGCGGAGAACCTGGCCGGCCTGGAGGCGCAGACCCGGACCGCGCCGGGGCAGTTCCCCTTTGCGCGCGGCAGCGGCAAGCCATGGGAGGCAGCCGACGCCGTGCCATGCGGCGCCAACGTGATTCGCGCCGATGAGCTGGCCGAAGCCGGCGGTAATGCCGTTCAGCAGCTTGGCTATGCGCTGGCCGCGGGCGTCGAGCGATTGTCCGCGCTTGCCGCAACGAGCACGGTGGATGAAGCCGCACGCTCGATCGAATTCGTTTACGCCGTTGGCTCGACCTATTTCCTCGAGATCGCCAAGTTGCGCGCCGCGCGGCTGATCTGGGCGCAGGCGGTAGCGGCGTTTGGGCCGGCGGACCTCGAGTGCGCGCTGGCCCGCATTCAAGCCCGCACCACTCGCCTCGACAAGAGCGTGTATGACCGCTATACCAACCTGCTGCGCGTGACCACCGAAGCGCTGGCGGCGGCGGTTGGCGGCTGCGACCGGTTGACGGTCGAGCCGTTCGGTTTCGACCGGCACCTGGCGGTGAACGTCGAACGCATCCTGCGCCATGAGGCGCACGTGGACGCGGTGGCCGATCCGGCCGGTGGCTCTTATTATGTCGAGGCGCTCACCGATTCGCTGGCCCGCGCGGCCTGGAAACTCTTCCAGCAGGTGGAAGCCGGCGGTGGTTACAGCCAGGCCGTCGAATCCGGTGCCGTCGCGAGCGCTCTGGAAACCAGTCGCGCCAAGCTCCAGAAGGCGATGGCATCGCGCTACCGCACGCTGGTGGGCGTCAACAATTTTCCCGATCTCAAAGAAAAAACGGCGGAGGCGACCGCACCGCCGGACGAAAGCGGCGCGGCATTTCCCGCCTTCCGCCTGGCCGAAGCGTTCGAAAAGATCCGCCACCGCACCGAACGCCACACCGCCAAGACCGGCCGCGTTCCCCAAGCGCTGCTGCTCAAGCGCGGCGACCTCAAAATGCGCATGGCGCGCGCCAATTTCAGCTTCAACTTTTTCGGCTGCGCCGGCTTCGACGTGGCCGAGGCGGAAGAGTTTGCGGGCGCCGGCGCGGACCTGATCGTGCTGTGCAGCTCCGACGCGGAATACCTGGCGCTGGCGCAGGAAGTCTGCCCGGCCGCCGGCGTGCCGGTGATCGTGGCCGGCAATCCCAAGGAGCAGATTGACGCGTTGAAGGCCGCCGGCGTGGCGGGCTTCATTCACGCACAAAGCGACGCCGTCCAGACCCTCACCGAGTGGCAAAAACGGCTGGGGATGGAGGACTAAGCGATGAAACCGGACTTTTCGAAGATCGATTACCAGCCCAAGCCCGGGCCGGCCGCCGCTGCCGCGCCCGCCGAAGACTGGATGACCGTGGAGCGCATCGCGGTGAAGCCTGTGTACACCGCCAGCGACCTCTACGCCATGGAGCACTTGCAGTACGCCGCCGGCGTGCCGCCGTTTCTGCGCGGGCCGTACTCCACCATGTACGCCCTCCAGCCGTGGACCATTCGCCAATATGCCGGCTTCTCCACCGCCGAAGAATCGAACGCGTTTTACCGGCGCAATCTCGCCGCCGGACAGAAAGGCCTTTCGGTGGCATTCGACCTGGCCACCCATCGCGGCTACGATTCCGACAATGATCGCGTAGTGGGCGACGTCGGCAAAGCCGGCGTGGCGATCGATTCCGTCGAAGACATGAAGATTCTGTTCGACCAGATCCCGCTCGGCCAGATGTCGGTTTCGATGACCATGAACGGCGCCGTGCTGCCGGTGATGGCGTTTTACATCGTGGCGGCCGAAGAGCAGGGCGTCAAGCCGGAGCAACTCACCGGGACCATTCAGAACGACATTCTGAAAGAGTTCATGGTCCGCAACACGTACATCTACCCGCCGCTGCCGTCGATGCGGATCATCGGCGACATCTTCCGCTATTCGGCGGAGCGTATGCCGAAGTTCAATTGCATTTCGATCAGCGGCTACCATATGCAGGAAGCCGGCGCGACGGCGGATATCGAGCTCGGCTACACGCTGGCCGATGGCGTGGAATACGTGCGCACGGGCATCGCCGCCGGTTTGGATATCGACGCGTTCGCGCCTCGCCTGAGCTTCTTCTGGGGCATCGGCATGAACCACTTCATGGAGATCGCCAAGCTGCGCGCGGCGCGCGTGCTGTGGGCCAAGCTGATTCACGGGTTCCATCCCAAGAATCCCAAGTCGATGGCGCTGCGCACGCATTCGCAGACTTCCGGCTGGAGCCTCACTGCGCAGGACGCGTTCAACAACGTGGCGCGCACGGCGGTCGAGGCGCTGGCCGCTGTGCTCGGGCATACCCAATCGCTGCACACCAACGCCCTCGACGAAGCCATCGCGCTGCCCACCGATTTTTCCGCCCGCATCGCCCGCAACACGCAGATTTACCTGCAACAGGAAACCGGCATCACGCGCGCGGTCGATCCCTGGGCCGGCAGCTATTACGTGGAGAGCCTGACTCACGAGCTGATGCACAAAGCGTGGCATCATATTCAAGAGGTCGAAACCCTGGGCGGCATGGCCAAGGCGATTGAAACCGGCATCCCCAAGATGCGGATCGAAGAAGCGGCCGCGCGCCGCCAGGCCTACATCGATTCCGGCCGCGAGGTGATCGTGGGCGTGAACAAATTCGAGACCCGCCGCGAAGAGAACCTCGACACCCGCGAAGTGGACAACGGCGCGGTGCGCGATTCGCAACTGCGGCGTCTGGCGCAAGTGCGCGCCGCGCGCGACGGCCACGCGGTGGAAGAAGCCCTGGCGGCCTTGACCGCGAGCGCCGGAAGCGGCGAAGGCAACCTGCTCGAACTCGCCGTCCAGGCCGCGCGCGCCCGCGCCACGCTGGGCGAGATTTCGGTCGCGCTCGAGAAAGTGTACGGCCGTTACCAGGCCGTCAACAGCACCATCTCGGGCGTTTATTCCTCGGAGAGCCAGGGCGATCCCGAGTTTCAAAAAGCGCGTCAACTGGCGGTCGAATTCGGCAGGGTCGAAGGGCGGCGGCCGCGCATTCTGGTCGCCAAGATGGGCCAGGACGGGCACGACCGCGGCGCCAAAGTGATCGCCACCGCCTTCGCCGATCTCGGCTTCGACGTCGACGTCGGCCCGCTCTTCCAGACCCCACTCGAAGCCGCCCGCATGGCGGTCGAGAACGACGTCCACGTGCTCGGTGTATCGAGCCTGGCGGGCGGGCACAAAACGCTGGTTCCGGAGGTGATCGCCGAGCTGCGCAAGTTCGGCCGCGACGACATTCTGGTTTACGTGGGCGGCGTGATTCCTCCCCAGGATTACGATTTTCTCTACCAGGCGGGTGTGGCCGGCGTGTTCGGCCCCGGCACCGTGATCCCGGTCTGCGCGCAGAAGATCCTTCATGCGCTGATGGGTACGGTTCGTGCTGCGTAGATTTAGCTGCCAGGACGGCTCGTGGGGCGGACCCCCCGGTCCGCACCCCGGTCCGCACCCCGGTCCGCGGCCGGCCCCCCGGCCGACCTGCTCGCTCTGGGCTGACGTGGAACTCGTGCGCTTCGATGAAAGGAGGTCGCTATGTCGAGCGACACCCCGAACGCACCGCGCCCGCTTCCCGACCGCCCCAATCTCCGGCATCTGAAGAACCAGGCCAAGGATCTGCTCAAGCGCGGCGGGCACTCCGGGGAAAACCGTTACGCTATTGCGGGAGCGAAGAGGTATGGGATGATCGTGAGTGGCGCCTCATCTTTCAGAGCACTGGCGGCGGCCCTATTTCTGACGGGAATCGCCTGGGCACAGCAGCGGGTATCCTTTCCGACCGAAGACGGAGGGCTGGTCTACGCGGACCTTTACGGGAATGGTGACCGCGGCGTGGTGCTCGCTCACGGTGGACGTTTCAACAAGGAAAGCTGGGAGAAGCAGGCGCGGACGCTTGAAGCGGCTGGTTTCCGCGTGCTTGCCATCGACTTCCGCGGTTACGGGCAATCCCGTGGGCCCGGCCAGGCCGATCCTCTCTCGGCTCCACTACAGTGGGACGTGCTGGCTGCAGTCCGCTATCTGAGAAAGGCGGGAGCCAAGACTGTCTCGGTGGTGGGAGGAAGCATGGGAGGCGCGGCAGCCGCCGATGCGTCGATCGAGTCTCAGCCGGGCGAGATCGATCGCCTGGTGTTGCTGGCAGCTTGGACTGACGGATCACCCGAGAAGATGAAGGGCCGCAAGTTGTTCATTGTCGCTCGAGACGACGCAAATGATGACGGTCCGCGCCTGCCCTGGATTCGTGCGAATTACGAGAAGGCCGAGGGCCCGAAGAAGCTGGTGGTGCTGGACGGGTCCGCTCACGCCCAGTTTCTGTTCTCGACGGATCAGGCCGAGCGGGTGATGCGGGAGATCCTGAACTTCCTTACGGAACCTTAGAACGGTGCCGGCCGAACCCTGGCTCGGCCGGCGGACCGGGGGGGTCCGACGCGGGCGAGGGCGCCCGCCCACGCGTCACGCGCGCACGAATTCGTAGCGCTCCAGGGTGACGGCCACCTGGTAAAAGTGCGCACCTGCGTGGCGGCTGTTGGCTGCGCGCTCCAGGCGCACCACCTTGCCCAGGCAACGCAGGTTGACCGGCCGTTGCCGATCCTGGTTCAGGCTGATGACGTACTCAATCGAACCCTGCACCGACGGCTCGTTTTCGGTGGTGAACAGCACACCGGTCGAACTGATGTTCTTGGTATGGCCAGCCAGGCTGGTTTGCTCAGCGCCGGAGCGGACGACGGAGAGCGGGAGGATGAGCGTGAATCGCCGGGTTCTTCTGTTTTCCATGAGTGGATCGTCTTAAATGCTACGGGCGTCAAGGCCGTAAATCAATAGACCATGCCTCGAACCACCCACCACAAGTACTAGGATTCCGGGTTTATCAGTACAGTTTGGGGCTTATTGGTACAGGGGGGATGGCCCAGGGACGGCCCAGTGTCCGCTCCCCCCATTTGAGGAAACTACGTCACCTTGAGGAACACGATCAACAACGTGTACAGCGCTAGCGACTCAATCAATGCCAGACCGATCAGCATCGCCAACTGAATCGCCGCGGCAGCTCCCGGATTGCGTGCCATGCCTTCCACCGCAGCGGCAGTGGCCTTGCCCTGCCCCAGCCCGCAAAGGCCGGAAGCAATCGCCATCGACAGTCCGGCGGCCAGCGGGCGCGAGTCAAACTGCCCGGATGCGGCCGCCGTGCCCGGCGTCTGCGCGCACAGCACGCAACTGGCAAGCAACATCAGTACCATTACGAAAAACAACCTCTTCGTCACTTGTTTTCTCCTTTGATGAAATCGCCCCGAGGAGGTGGTGCCCGCCGTGCCTGGGGAGACCGGCGGGCTCACACTCGAAAGCGGCATAAAGCCCGAATCAATGTCCGTGCGAAACCGAAGCGCCCACGTATGACATCGTGAGCAGCATGAAAATGTAGGCCTGCAGCAGGCTTACGAATACGTGCAGACCCATGAAAATCACCGGCACCACTAGGTAGGTCATGCCGAGAAACATCAGCGTCACCTGCTCGCCGGCAAACATATTGGCATAAAGACGAATGGTGAGCGAAAGAGGACGCGCCAAATGGCTAAAGATCTCGATCGGAAACATCAGGAAAGCCAGCCACCATTTGGGTCCCATGAACTGCAAGATGTATTTGAAACCGTTCGCCTGCACACCCATCAGGTGGTAGTAAAAGAAAGTTGCCATGGCGCAGCCGAGGGTGACCGGCGCATTCATGGTGGGAGACTCGAACGCAGGAATCAGCCCGATCAGGTTCGAAACCAGGATGAAGATGAACATGGTGCCGAAGAAAGGAACATAGCGCCCGCCCGCATGCCCGATCTGGCTTTCCGCCTGGCCGCGCACGAACCCGTAGATCAGTTCGCAGGTCTGCTGGAGCTTGCCCGGATTGGCCGGCGAAAGGCGCACGCGCAAGACGGCGAATACAACCACCAGCAGCACGAACACCAGCAACTGCATCAGGATGTAGTTGGCCCAGGGCCGCGCCTGGGAGTGCATGCCGACCAACTGCAGCGCGGCATTTCCCAGGTCGCCGAAGCGGTCGTTAAAGATCCTGGTGATCCAGAGTTCGCTTTCTTGCATACACCAACTCGAAGAGGATTTCGATGAAGATTGCCGCGGCCAGAACCAGCATCCCGGCAATCACGGACGGCACTGGTATCCGAGAAAATCGTACTATAACATAGCCGCAGCCGCCAAGAAGGAAGTACCGCAGCGCCAATTGGAAAGAGGAAGGCGCCGGTTTCCCGCCGAGCGCGCTGACCAGGCGTTTCAGCCAGCGGAAGTTTAGCCAAGCCGCGACCGCGCCGGCCAGAAAACCGGCCGCCCATTTCCACCCGCCTGCCGCCCCGGCCACCGCCGTGCCCACCACCGCCACGCAACCGAGGATGCGCTCGATGCGGCGGCTGGCGCGCTCGAAGTCGAGTTCGTCAGCCATCGCTATCGTGGGTGTCCCGCATCACCTGCCGGACAAACTGGACGAAGCCGGCGGCGATTCCCAGTATCAGGCCGGCGATGTTGAGGTAACCCGTGCCGAAAGCCTTGTCGAGTAGGTAGCCCAGGAACCAGCCGATGGCGGTCGCGGCCGGAAGAGCGAACGCCAGCGTGCTATATTGCGCCGCCTGTTCGGTGAAGGACTTCTTGCGCGCCACCACGTTCAGTCTAACAGGCCGAGCGCCATAGACTGACATGCGCATCAAAGGCCGCTCAACGGATTCGAGTTGTCGGACCGTGCGCCGGTGCCTACTGCTGGCGGCGTAGCAGGCGGTCGGCATCGGCGTAGACGCGGACGTAGTCCACCACCAGGCGCTGCGGAAACTCGGTGGTTCGATCGGGCGGACCGGGCCAGTCTCCGCCTACGGCGAGATTCAGCAACAGATAGAAAGGATGGTTGTACACCCAATGAGCGCCGGCCGGCAGGCGGGATGGCGTGACATGGAAGTACGGTTCGCCATCGAGCAGGAACTGAATGCTGTCTTCCTCCCAGATGACGCCGAAGACGTGGAAGTCATCGGCGACCTGGCGGCCGGTGGTCAGGGTGGCCGTGCCGCCGATGCCGCCGGTGCCGGAGTAGCCGGGCCCATGCACGGTGCCGTGGATGCTGAACGGCTCCTTGCCGATGTTTTCCATGATGTCGATTTCGCCGCAGGCGGGCCAGCCTTTGTCGACGAAATCGGTGCCCATCATCCAGAAGGCGGGCCACATTCCCTGGCCGTAGGGAATCTGCATGCGGGCTTCAATCTTGCCGTAAGTCGCATTGAACAGGCCCTGGGTCTTGAGGCGAGCGGAAGTGTAAACTCCGTTGGGCTTGGCCAGCGCCATGATAACCAGGTGGCCCTCGCCATCCAGGGAAGCGTTTTCGGGGAGCTTGGTGTAGTGCTCCATTTCATGATTGCCCCAGCCGTGGGTGCCCGATTCGGGAATCCACAGGGCGGGGTCCGGCGGCGCGCCGGCCGGCCCGTCGAACTCGTCGTGCCACATGAGGCGCCACTTTTCCTGGGCCGCCAGGGGAGCGGCCAGCACCGCAACCAAGGCCACAAGGCCGAAAAACCGCATAACTCATTATGCCCTGCCGGCGAATTGAGGGCCCGCATTTGTCGATAATGAGAGAGAGCCATTCTTATGCTGATTCTCTGTGTGCAAGTGCACGTGAAGCCGGAAGCGGTGGAAGCTTTTCGGGAAGCAACCACGGAAAACGCCCGCAACAGCCGGCGCGAGCCGGGCGTGGCGCGATTCGACCTGATGGAGCAGGCCGACGATCCGGCGCGCTTCATGCTCTACGAAGCGTATCGGGACGCCGCCGCGCAGGCTGCGCACAAAGAGACGGCGCACTACCGCGCCTGGGCCGCCAGGACGGTCGACATGTTTGCCGAGCCGCGCACGCGGCAGTTGTACCGCGCGATCGATCCGGCTGACGGCGATTGGTAGAACGGATGCTCTTCGAGTTCGCGACAGCGGCGAGAATCGTGTTCGGCGAAGGCGCCGCCAGCGAGGTGGCTCCGGCGGCAGCCGCGATGGGCCGGCGCGCGCTGCTGGTGACGGGCGAAAGGGCGGACCGGTCAGCGGCGCTCGCGCGGGCGCTCGAAGCGGCGGGAGTGACGGCCGTGCCGTTTCGCGTCTCCGGCGAACCGGCGATCGGCATGATTGCGGCCGGCACTGTCTATGCGCGCGGGGAAGGCTGCGACGTGGTGGTGGCGGTGGGCGGCGGCAGCGCGATCGACGCCGGCAAAGCGCTGGCCGCGATGCTGACGAACCCGGGCGAGCCGCTCGATTATCTGGAAGTGGTGGGGCGCGGGCAACCGCTGCGGCAGGCTTCGGCTCCATTTATTGCGGTTCCCACCACCGCCGGCACCGGTTCGGAGGTCACGCGCAACGCCGTGCTGGCCGCGCCCGAACGCGGGGTGAAGGCCAGCCTTCGCAGCCCATACCTGTTGGCGAGGCTGGCGGTGGTGGACTCGGAGTTGACGCTGGATCTGCCGCCTGCGCTGACCGCGTCGACCGGTCTCGATGCGCTGACCCAGCTCATCGAGCCTTATGTTTCGGTGCGAGCCAACCCGATGACGGACCTGTACGCTGCAGAAGGCCTGCGCACGGCGGGGGCGTCGTTGCCGCGCGCATGGGCCAACAGCGGCGACCGGGAAGCACGCCGCGGCATGTGCTGGGCCAGCCTGCTGGGCGGTCTGGCGTTGGCCAATGCGGGGCTGGGCGCGGTGCACGGTTTCGCCGCACCGGTGGGTGGCATGTTTCCCGCGCCGCATGGGGCGGTCTGCGCGGCGCTGCTGGCGCCGACGATCGAGATCAACGTGGAAGCCTTGCGGCGGCGCGCGCCGGAGAGCCGCGCCCTCCGCCGATACCACGAAGTGGCGCGGCTTTTGACGGGGAAGCCTCACGCGACGGCAGCGGACGGAGTCGAATGGATAGCGGCATTGTGCCGGCGCTTCGAAATCCCTCCCCTGAGCGCCTACGGAGTGACGGCGGCCGACATTCCGCTCCTGGCCAGCCGCGCAGCCGAGGCCAGCAGCATGAAGGGCAACCCTATCGCACTGACGCAGGACGAACGTGCGGAGATAATTGGGCGCGCGATCTGACGCAGCAGGTCGAGAAATCAGTCATGGAATCGCGCCGCGTAGCACTGGGAGCCTGGCAGCCGGTGCGGCATCCGTTCCTGCCCGCTCCTGGTAGAATTGGGGGAGTCTCGTCATGGCACTGGATTCGACGGAAGGATCGCTGAAGGAGCGCGGGGTTCGCCTCACGCGCCAGCGGCAGATTCTGCTCGAATTGATCGACCGGACGGGCGCCCATCTGGACGTCGAACAGCTCTACCGCATGGCCAAGGAGCGCGACCCGAAAATCAATCGCGTCACAGTGTATCGCACGGTGAAGATGCTGAAAGCGGGCGGGCTGGTGGACGAGCTCGACCTGATGCACTACGGCGGCGACCAGCACTATTACGAAACCCGCCTCAAGCAGGAGCACGCTCACGTGATTTGCCTGCGATGCGGCCGCGTGGAGGAATTCTTCGGCGAGCCGCTCCAGCGCCTGCGCAAGCAGATTGAAAGCCATTTCGGATTTCAGGTGCTGATGGCGCGCACCGAAGTGGGCGGCTACTGCGCGCATTGCCAGACGCTGCGGGCGCGCGAAATAGAGGCGATGCGCCAGGAACCGAGAACGGTTGCGAAGGCGCCCGCGGGTGGCACACGCACCCGGCACGCCCGTGCCCGGGCCAAATAGATGGAACCGGCCCCTGCCGTTTCGCCGGCCGCCGAGCCGGCTTCCCTGATCGTCACCGATCCCGGCGGCCATCGCACCCGCGTCTCCATCCAGCCGCTGCCGTTCCTGATTGGCCGGCAGCCGCAAAGCCACCTGATCCTGCGCGACAGCCGGGTCTCGCGGACGCACGCGCGCATCGTCTTCGAATCTGGCGGCTACGTGCTCGAAGACGCCGGCAGCCGCCACGGCACCTTCGTCAATGGGAAGCGCGTGGAACGGCAGCCGCTGGCCAACTCCGACCGCATCGATTTCAGCGCGCAGGATTCCTACCAGCTCCTGTTCATGATCGATGGCGCCGAATTGCGACGCCTGATGGAACAGGTGTCGGCTCCGGAAGCCACGCCCGGCGCGCCCGGCCTGGGAGGCGGCCTGGCCAGGCTGCGCGCCGTGCTCGACCTGGCGCGGACTCTGCAAAGCTCGTTCTCGCTCGAGGACGTGCTGGTCCAGGTGGTGGATACCGCTCTCGCCGTCACCGGCTCCGAACGCGGCTTTCTGCTGCTCAAGTCGGGCGATGGTCTGGAGACCAGAGTGGCTCGCCACCGCGGCGGCCGCAAGCTTCCGCTCGACGAGCTGCGCGTGCCGCGGGCCGTCATTCATAAAGCCTTGCAGCACCGGCGGGAGCTGCTGTACATGAACTTCGACTCGATCTCGGGCGAAGGGCATACTGCCGAGCATACGGTGGCCGATCTCGACCTGCGCAGCGTGGTGTGCGTTCCGCTGGTGCGCATCCGAGCCGGGCAGGGCGACACCACCAGCCTGATCACCACCGGCACCGAAACCGTGGGCGTGCTGTATCTGGATTCGCGCCTGGCGGCGGCCGATATGGCGGGCGGCAATCGCGAGCTGCTGCAGACGCTGGCGATGGAAGCATCCACGGTGCTGGAAAACGCGCGCCTGCTCGAGGAGGAGCGGGCCAAGCAGCGCATGGAGGAGGAGCTGAAGGTCGCGCGCGACATCCAGCAAAGCCTGCTGCCGCGCACTCTGCCGTCCGCCGGGTGGTTGTGTGCGGCCGGCAGCAGCGTGGCATCGGCGCAGGTGGGCGGCGACTATTATGACGTGATCGGGGTCAACCAACGCTGCTGGGGCGCGGTGGTGGCCGATGTTTCCGGCAAAGGCGTCAGCTCCGCGCTGCTGGCTGCCCTGCTGCAAGGCGCTCTAATACCCGCCAGCGATCACGCCGACGTGCTGGCGCGCCGCATGGAGCGGCTCAACACATTTCTTCTCGACCGCACCGGCGGCGAAAAATACGCCACGGTTTTCTACTGCCTGCTGGATCAGAGCGGGAAGCTCGATTACGTCAACGCCGCCCATTGCCCACCGATCGTGGTCCGGCCCGGCGGCGAAACCGCGGAGCTGGAAGCCACCGGCGTTCCGGTGGGCCTGGTCGAGGGATCCACTTATCAGCTTGCCGGGCGCCAGCTTTCGCCCGGCGACAAGCTGGTCATTTATACCGATGGCGTCACCGAGGCCCAGGACGCACACGGCGCGTTCTTCGGCAGGAAGCGCCTCTTCGATTTGGTCCGCGCTCAGGCCGGTGCTTCTGCGACCGAGCTGCATGACGCCATCCAGGGGGCCGTGCGCGAGTTCACCGAAGGCGCCCCGCAGTCCGACGACATCACGCTGGTAGTGCTGGATTTCCGCGGGTAGCGCCGGGCCAGCGCGCCCCACCCGGGGTCAGGCGATCCCCAGGCGCTTCTGCATCTGTTCGAGCGACACGCCCTTGGTCTCCGGGAAGAAGATCAGCACCACTACGAATTGCACCAGCATCATGACTCCGAAAAAGGCAAACGGGAGAGCCCCGGAGGCGGCCGCGACCATCGGAAACAGAAACGAGATCAGCGCATTCATGATCCAGTGCGTGGCGCTGCCCAAACTCTGGCCCTGCGCGCGCACGCGGTTGGGAAAGACTTCGCTCAGATACACCCAGATCACTGCGCCCTGCGAAAACGCGAAGAAGCCGATGAAGCCCACCAGCAGCCACACCAGCATCGATTCGTGACGCGTGGTCGAGAAGATATACGAGACGCCGCCCAGGCAGACGGCCGTGCCCACCGCGCCCACCAGCAGCAGCAACTTGCGGCCGATCCGGTCGATCACGGACATGGCAATCACCGTGAACAGCAGATTGGTGGCGCCGATCGCCACCGCCTGCAGGTCGCTCGAAACCTTGTTGAAACCGGCCTTGGCGAAAATATCGTTCAGGTAATAGAGAATCGCGTTGATGCCGGAAAGCTGGTTGAACATGGCGAGCGAAACCGCCAGCAGAATCGGCAGCCGGTACTTGCGCGAGAACAGCCGTTCCCGGGCATGCCCGTGTTCGGCGTCGATGGAAGCGACGATCTCGGCCAACTCGCTTTCTGGGTTCTCCGCGCCGATGGTTTCCAGAGCCTGGCGCGCCTCCGCCACGCGGCGCTTCTGCGCCAACCAGCGCGGGCTGCGCGGAATTCCAAACAGCATCACAAAGAACAGCAGGGCGGGCAGGGCGGAAACGCCCAGCTTCCAGCGCCATTCCAAGCCGCCGAGGGAAAACCGCCCCAGCAGGTAGTTGGACAAATAGGCCAGCAGAATCCCCGAGACCACGTTGAACTGGAAGAAGCCCACCAGCCGCCCGCGCCACCTGGCGGGAGAAACTTCGGCGATGTACATAAGCCCCAATACGGAGGAACCGCCGATGCCCAGACCGCCAATGAAACGGAAGAAAAGCAGCGCATACCAATTCCAGGCGAACGCGCAGCCCAGCGCGCTGGTCAGGTACAGAACCGCCATCAACCGCAGACTGTCGCGGCGGCCCAGCCGGTCGCCGGGGTAACCGGCCAGCACCGACCCGACCACCGTACCGCAGAGGGCGGCGGCCACCGTGAAGCCCAGCATCCAGTGCGACAGTTGGTACAACTCGGTCAGCGCGTGGGTGGCGCCGGCGATGACGGCGGAGTCGAAACCAAACAGCAGCCCGCCCAGCGCGGCCACTACGGTGCTTTTCAGCAGGGAGGCGTTCAGACGCATGCAGCGACAAGCTTACCAGACGGCGACGTGTCCGTTCGCCAGCTTCCCTTCGGGGGCGAACTGCGGGACAATAATCGGGTAGTAGACAGGATTACCAAAATGCGGGTTTACCATCGTTTTCTAGGAATTATGCTCTTGCTTGGCGTTGCCGGTGTTGCCACCGTTCGCGCCGAGGATTATTCGATCACATTCGTGTTTGGCCCGGGTTTCGCGGCCACCGCCCGGCAGGGCGCGCACGCAGCCGCCTCGGCCTCCCGTCATTGGTTTGGGACGACTAACGCTACCGTCGAACTCAGGCGGGCCGGCAGTCTGGATGGGCAGCGCATCGACGCCAAGATGAATTCGAAGGAAATGGATCAGGCCTTCACCGACGCGGCGATGGAGGCGCGTACCGCCGATCCAGCGGCTTTCCTCACTTCTTTGGACGCCGCCGTGCAAGCCGCCGCGCTTCGTCCCGGCACGCGGCTGCTCATCGCCGTGCTGAACAGCCCGCCCCTGTCCACGGACAACGAAGCCACCATCAAGCATTTGGTGGGGCTATGCCAGACCAACGCCATTCGCGTGGTTGTGCTCGATAGCGTCCGGCCGGGATCGAAAGTCGTCCCGTCCGCGCTGGAGTTGCTGCCCAACAACACCGGTGGCGGATGGGTGACCCAGGCGGACAACCTGGAAAGCAGCCTCTTGATGATCACGCAGTCGGCGAAAACCTGGGCTCCGCCGCCAGCCGCCGCCGCCGCCGCACCGCCTGGCGCTGCCGCACCGCCGGCGACGTCAGCCGCCGCACCGCCCGCGATGGCGGCCGCAGCAGCAGCGCCGGAGAATCCCGCGGCCACGGCTGCGCAGAACGAGATTCCGGTGCACGCGCGTTTCATTCGCACTTCGTCGACCTCAGGGGCCGCAACGTCGGGCATAGAATCGGTTGTCGGGTCTGGCCCGAGCGGCGTTGGCACGGGTATTCAGATGAATGAACGATCCGTTGAAGCCAACGACTCCACTGGCCCGATGCGCGGCCTGATCCTGGTGGAATCGCCGCTGAGCGCGCTGAAATTCCAGGTGGATGACAATGCCGGGACCTACCTGGCGCGCGTCAGAGTGGTCGCGATTCTGCGCAATTCGAAATGCACCCCGGTGTGGAGCGGGCAGAAAGAGCTCGACATTCACGGTTTGCTCCGCGACCTGAGCCTGCGGCAAAAGGGCAACCTGGAGTTCATGCGGGAACTCACTGTGCCCGGCCACGACAGCTTCACGATCGACGCCAAAGTCGAGGATCTGCTGGCCGGAACCGCGGGGCGCCTCCAGACGCCGCTGCGGGCTAGCCAGGGTGCGCGCGGTCTGATGGCCAGCGATTTGCTGTTCGTGCGCCCGTTCAAACGCGCCGCCGACAAGTTCGAGGCCGACCAAGTGCTCGCTTACGAGGGCGAGGCGCTGTCTCCGGTGCTCGAACCGGTCTACCAGGCCGGAGAGAATTTCCAACTCCAGCTCTACCTGATCCTTTATCCGGATATCCACGGCGCCCAGCCGGACATGAGCCTCGAGCTCTCCCGCGAGGGGCACGTGGTGTTCCGCATGCCGATGCAGTTTCAGACCAAGATCATCAATCAGTCGCTGGAGGGCTACGGCCCCATGATCGGCAGCCAGGCGCGCGCCTTTCCGTACCTGGCCAATGTCAACGGCAGCAAGCTCTCCGCCGGCAACTACGATGCCATTGTCACCATCCGGCAGGGCAAGAACGTGATCACCCGCAATGCGCCGTTTCGGGTGCTGGGGGATCGCGGGGCCACCGAAGCCGCCGCTCCGGAGAAGGCCCTCATTAAACGGCCCGATGCGGAAGATGGAGTGGTGGTGCTGCCGGAGATCGAACCCGCCACCATCGATTCGAGCGGCCTCGGGATGGCGCAAGAAGAGCAGAAGCATCTTTGGGACGAGGCTGCCGCGAGTGCGCGCGAGTACTCTTCGCACCTCCCCAATTTCCGCTGCACGCAGGAGACTCACCGCTTCACCGGACCCTCAAACAAGCCGGATGACTTGAAGGAGGCCGACTCGTTCAAGGACGAATTGACGTTCGAAGACGGCCACGAGACCTACCATGTCATCGAGATCAACGGCACCAGGACCGAGGCGACGCGCCAGGATTTGAATTTCGTCAATTCCAGGGGCGAGTTCGGCTCCATGCTGATGGGGCTGTTCGATCCGGAGGTCGGGGCGTCGTACAAGTGGGCCGGGCGGGCCATGGCCATGGGCGTCCTCTGCCAGGTATTCGATATCACCGTGCCGAGGGCCAAATCGAACTTCACTCTCACTTACAACCGAGCGGGCGAGCCCGCCGGCTACACGGGCAAGGTCTTCGTCGACGACGAGACTGGCCTGGTGAGACGGCTTACCATTCAGGGAGACGGCCTGCCTCCCACCTTCCCCCTGCAATCGCCGTCGTTCTCGCTCGAATACGGCATGGTGCGGATCGGATCGGAGGATTATCTATTGCCGCTGCGCTCGACCATGCAGGTTAGGCGGAACAAGATCGTGGAGCGCAACGAGAGCGTTTTTCGCGAATACCGCCGCTTCGAGGCGTCCTCGGGAATCAAGTTCGATAACAAGTAATCGGTGGGACAGACGATCGGTTCTTTCGTCTGTCCCAGTCGCGTCAGTTGTAGGCGGTATTAACCGTGAATACCGCGCCGGCGAAGGCGTAGCCGATGTCCAGGCCAGCGGCGGATATCGCCTGCGGGGAGCTCTGGTTCTCAACCGTCAACGTTCCCCCGCCAACCGGCAGGGTCTGCAACACCGAGGCAGGAACCGTAAACTCCCCCGTGCTGGCCGGAACCGAGCACATAAAGCTGGCGCTCGGAATCTGCGCTCCGGGCGCGGCAAACGAACTCCCGCGGATGGCGACCACTCCGTCGGCGTCGCCCCCGGTCCAGGTCAACTGCACCCCCTGCGCCCGGTTAATCACGCCGATGGAATTCTGGTTGGTCCAAACCAGCGGGGCCGGATAATTCACGGCCGTGTTGAAAGGCCCGACGGTCGCGTACTGGTCGCTCGCACTCGCGAAGGTGAACGTTCCGCCGGCTGGCGGAATCGTCGTCGCTGCCACCATCCCACCGTAGTTTACATAATCGCCTGACGCGAGAGGCTGCTGCCCGGCCGGCCCGGTGACGGTGATGGAGCCGCCCGCGCTCAGCCCGGTGGTTTGGTACGCGGCCGGTGGAACGGCGATGCAACTTCCCGCGGATGCCGATCCACTGCCGGCGTCGGCGGCGAGCGCGGAGCCAGGCACGCTGTAAAAGGACCCTCCCGCCGTCGTCTGGTTGCCATCCTGCGATACCGACAACATCCCAAAATTGACGGCGGCCTGGCCGCCGAGCGCCTGAGCCACGCTGGGGTCGAGGACGAAGGATGGCTGAGTGCAGGCGCCGCCGGCCGCGGCAATCGGCAGCGTGACGGTGTTGCTGCCCACGCCGGTGTTGCTGTCGGCCGCGAGTAGCGAAACCGAGCAGCCGACAGGAACAATCACCGAGGCTTGGGCGTTCCAGAAGCCCACGGGAATTTGGATGTTGATTTGGTCCAGGCCCGGATAGCCGCTTCTGCCTGCCCAGACAACCTGCGGATTCACGCTGCCGAGAAAAAACGTCAGCGGGATCACGGTTCTCGAGATTTGGTGCGGGCCCGTATAGGTGGTGTCGCTGGCCGCAGGATCGGCGCCCAAGCCCGATCCCAGAGGGTGATGATCTGGCCTGACGCTGCCGAGTTGGTCGGTGTAATGAGATTGTAGTTCGCGTCGGTGGCCATCGCTTGGCCGGTGCCGTCGCCGGACATGGTGGCGAGTCCCAGGGCGCTCAGTACCACCTGAATCGATGCCGGCCCACTCGCGATTCCGTTGTAGGTCACCGTGACGGTGCCGGTTCCCACCGGCGTGGTGGAAGGAAGCACTGCGGCAATCTGCGTGGCAGTCGCGTAGTAGAGCGCCGGGTGCACGGTCTCGCCCGAAACCGTCACCGCGACGCTGGCGCCATTCAGCGTAAACGGCAGGCCGTTGGTGCTGTCCTGCAAGACCGCCGGCGCGCCCGGCGTTGCCAAGCCGCTGCCGAAGATGACGAAAATGCTGCCCGGCGCAATCCCGTAGTTTTGTGCGCCAGGCAGAACATAGCTGTAATTGTTCATCACCGCGGTGATCGCCGGGACGCTGGAACCACTGCCATCCGCGGCGCCGGCTGGCCAGGCTGCGCTACCGGTTAAGGCTAACGTCAGACCGGCGATGGCAACGACGGTGGGCACCTTGAAATAGCGGGGCGCTTTTGCCTCCATGGCTGCAAGCCTCCTTTACCAGTTTAGCTCCCGGCGGCAGGGTCGGCCCCTTTCACACCTTTTTCTCTGTTTCTGTCTCCCTCATCCTCGGGAACCAGTTCCAGAACAAGTGACCGTGCGGGTCAGTTGTAGGTGGTGTTGATCGTGAACAGCGCGCCGGCGAAGGCGTAGCCGATGTCCAGGCCGGTGGCCGATATCGCCTGCGAGGCGCTCTCGTTCTCAACCGTCAACGTGCCTGCGCCAACCGGCAAGGTCTGCAACACTGAGGCGGGAACCGTGAATTGGCCGACGCTTGCCGGAACCGAGCACAGGAAGCTGGCGACCGGCGTTTGCGATCCGGGCCCGGCAAACGAACTTCCGCGGATGGCGACCACTCCGTCGGCGTCGCCCCCGGTCCAGGTCAACTGGACGCCCTGCGACCGGTTGATGGCGCCGATCGACTTCTGGTTGGTCCAATCGAGCGGCGCCGGATAATTCACGGGCGTCGAGAAAGCCCAGGAGCCCTCATCAGACTGGCTCAGGCCCGTGAACGTGAACGCTTCGCCGGCTGACGGAGTCCATGACGCCGGCAGAGGCCCACCGTATTCGCCCGTTATGCCGTTCCCGAGGCTTTGCTGCTGCCCGGGGGGGCCAGAGACGTTGATGTTGGCCTCGACGAACACCGCCGGGCTTATGTACGCGCCAGCCGGTGGCACGGCGATGCAACTTCCCGCTGAAGCTGTTTCATTGCCCGCGAAATCGGCGATCACGGAGCCGGGTATGCTGGCAAAGAACCCGCCCGCCAGCATCTGGCCGGCAGATTGCGATACTGACAGGAATCCAAAGTTGACGGCAGCCTGGCCGCTGAACGCCTGAGCCACGCTGGGGTCGAGGACGAACGGCGGCTGCATGCACGGACCACCGGCTATGGCCGCCGGCAGCGTCACGCTGTTGCTGGACACGCCGGTGCTGCTGTCCACTGCCATCAATTGATTCGAGCAGCCGTAGGAGGGGGCGGGCACCTGGACGTTAATCTGATCCAAGCCCGGATAGCCGCTTCTGCCTGCCCAGATCACCTGCCCCGTCGCGCTTCCCAGATAAACGGTCAGCGGAATGTTGGTGATTTGGTGCGGGCCCGTATAGGTGGTGTCGCTGACCGCAAGGTCGGCGCCCAGGCCCGATCCCCAAAGGGTGATGATCTGGCCGGATGCCGCCGCGTTGGTCGGTGAAATGAAGTTATAGTTGCCGTCCGTTGCCAGCACCTGGCCGGTGCCATCGCCGGACATAGTGGCGAGTCCCAGGGCGCTTTGCACAACCTTGGTCGATGCCGGCGCACTGGTGATTCCGTTGTACGACACCGTGACGGAGCCGGTTCCCACCGGCGTGTTGGAAGGAAGCACCGCCGCAATCTGCGTCGGCGTCGCGTAGTAGAGCGCCGGGTTTACGGTGACGCCGGCAACTGTCACCGCGACGCTGGCGCCATTCAGCGTCAGTGGCAGGCCATTGCTGCTGTCCTGCAGAACCGCCGGCGCGCCCGGCGTCGCCATGGCGGAGCCAAAGATCGTGAAAATGCTTCCCGGCGCAATGCCGTAATTCTGCTGGCCGGGCAAAACATAGCTCTAATTGTTCAGCACCGCCGTGATCGCCGGGTTCGGGCCGACGGCCAAAGCCAGAGCGTTGCTGGTGACCCCTCCGATACTGACCGAAATACTCTGATTGCCGGACGGCGCATTGGCCGGCATCGTAAAGTAGATCTGGTAGATGCCGACACCGGCCAGACCAAGTACCGCATACAAAACCTTACATTGGTTGCCGGCCAAGGTGAGCGTGGGGACGGTGGTAGTTCGCGCGTTCCCTGTGCCTCCAGTGGGGATAACTGGGATGGTGGGCCCCAGACCGACGGCGTACAGGTTGATGGTATCGTTCGGCATTGCCGGCGCCGACGGGGACACAGGACTCCCATCTGAGTGCCAGGCGCTGACTGTAGTTGCGCCGGTGGCTTGCGGCATCAGGATCGGTGCGTATTGTGAAAGAGTAACGACGCTGGAGCCACCTTCGATGGAACCTGCCAGTACCACCGGTATGTTCGCCCCTGTCGGTGCATTTACCGGAATCTGGATCGCATACGAAAAAACCAAAGGGGCGGAGGTGGAACCGACGTAGGCATTCTGGCCGCCCACAGTCACCGTGGGAGCGAGGCCGGGATAGAAATAGGGAATCAGTTGGGCGAGGCTGCCTGGGGCCAGGTTTGTGCCGCCCAAAATGTCCTGCACCACCATCGATGTGGTGCTTTGCCCGTGCACGGAGAATCCCGCCAGCAGTGCGATCGCAATACGCAGACACGCGCGGTTCATAATGCCTCCTGGGAAAACCCGGCTGCGGTGGTTGCCGGCCGGGTGCTCTTATCACTTGGAATAGATGATGACCCGGAGGATGGACAGCGGGGGTAAGGACGGGGCGCAATTGGCTCCATGGCTAAGAGCCTCCTTGACCAGTGTAGCTCCCGGCGGATGGGCCGGCCGTTTCGCCTCTTTTTCTCCGTTTCCGCTTCCGGAGTCTAAAAACTCGTTGCTGGCGGACACGTCCACAGCGTCACGCTGTTGCTCGAAAGGAAGTCGGTGCCGCTCACCGCGAGCAACGGGGCCGCGCAACTGCTGGTGAGAGCATAGTAGCAGTTGGGTTCGTATGTTCCGGGCATCTGGATGTTAATCTGATCCAGGCCCGGATAGCCGCTTCGGCCCTGCCAGACAACTTGCGGGTTCACGGTGGCGAGATAAAACGTCAGCGGAACGACGCTACTCGAGATGGGGTGGGGAGTGGGCGAATAGGTGGTGTCGCTGGCCGCCGGATCGGCACCCAAGCCGGATCCCCAGAGACTGACGATCTGGCCGCACGAGATCGGGTTGGTGGGTGAATTCAAGTTATAGTTCACGTCCGTCGCAATCACCGGGCCGGTACCGTCGCCGGATATGGTGGCGAGTCCCAGGGCGCTCTCCACAACCTGAATCGTCGCCGGCGCGCTGGCGATCCCGTTATAAGTCACCGTGATCGTGCCGGTTCCTACCGGTGTGATGGAAGGAAGCACCGCGGCAATTTGCGTCGCAGTCGCATAGTAGAGCGCCGGCTGCACGGTGACGCCCAAAGCCGTCACCTCCACGCTGGCGCCATTCAGCGTCAATGGCAGGCCATTGGTGCTGTCCTGCAAGACTGCCGGCACGCCCGGCGTTGCCATGCCGGAGCCGAAGATCACGAAAATGCTTCCCGGCGCAATACCGTAGTTCGCCGTGCCGGGCAAAGTAAAGCTGTAATTGTTCATGACGGCCGCGATCGCCGGGTCAGGGCCGACGGACAGAGTCAGCGCGTTGCTGGTGACGCCTCCGATGCTGACCGAAACCTGCTGATTGCCGGACGGGGCGTTGGCCGGCACATTGAAGTAGACCTGGTACAGGCCGACGCCGGCGGTGCCCAATGTCGCGTGCAAAGGCGTAACCTGGTTGCCGCCCAGCGTGAGGGTCGGGATGGTTGTGGTTTGCCCGTACCCGGTGCCTCCCGTGGGGACAACCGGGGTCGTGGGCCCCAGGCCGACGGCGTACAGGTTGATGGTCTCGTTCGGCATCGCGGGCGCGGCCGGTGATACAGGACTTCCGTCCGAGTGCCAGGCGTCCACAAAACTCGAACCGGCTTGCGTCACCAGCAGCGGCGCGTACGGCACAATCGGAATGTAGGTAGAGACGCCAAAAGCCGACACCAGGATATTCGCCCCTATCGGTGCGGTTACCGGTATCTGGATCTGATATTGAGTGGCGCTCGAGGAAACGATGTAGGCATTCTGGCCGCCCACACTCACGGCGACTGTCGTGCCGAGCTGGTTGACGAAGTCGGTTTGGAGTATGGCGAGGCTGCCCGGGGCAAAACTGGTGCCGCCCAAAATGTCAAACACATTTATCTGGGCGGGCTGGCCGTGCAGGGAGAAACCCGACAGCAGGGCGATCACAATAGATAGACACGCGCGCTTCATGATGCCTCTCGGGAAAAACGGACGATGACGCAGGGAGTGGACAAGCCGGGAAAAGACGAGACACTCTTGCCGCCACGGCTTGCGAGACCCCTTTCTGACTTGGACGGTGCGGACAAATCGGCCGTTTCAGCTATCTTACTCTATTTTGACCTTCCTCATCCTTGGGAATCGAGACTTTTTTTCTCTTTTTCACCTACCGGCGAACCAGCCGGCAAAATTGGATTGTCAGGTTGTTGAGAAACCGCCGATCGGCAGCGCACTCAGTTCTTAGTCGGATTTTCGGCCATGGCGCTCTTCAAAACTCAAAGTGCGGCTGTCTACGGGATTGACGCTCACCGGATCGACGTCGAAGTCGACATGTATGCCTACGGCTCGCCGCGCGACTCGCGGATGGTCGGGATGCCCGATGTCGCCGTCCGCGAAAGCCGTGAACGCATCAAGTCGGCGCTCATCAACTCCGGCTTCGGGTACCCCAATAAAACCCTCACCATCAACCTGGCGCCGGCCAGCGTGCGCAAGGAGGGCGGCGGCTTCGATCTGCCGGTGGCGCTCGGCATCCTCGGCGCCATGGGGGTGGTGAAGGGACTCGATCAGCATTTCCTGGCGGGCGAACTGTCGCTCGATGGCGCCATCCGTCCGATTCGCGGCGCTCTTTCGATCGCCGTTTGCGCCCGCGCCGAGGGAATCCGCAACCTGATTCTTCCCGCCGAGAACGCCGCCGAAGCCGCCGTGGTGGAAGGCGTCGACGTGTACGGCATGCGCCACCTGGCCGAGGTCGTGGCCCTGGTGCAGCGGCCGCTCGAGTTCACGCCCGCGGTTCCGGCCGCCAACAGCCGTCCGGAAGATTCGCCCACCGCGCCGGACTTCGGCGACGTGCGCGGCCAGACCATGTCGAAGCGCGCCCTGGAAGTGGCTGCCGCCGGCGGTCACAACGTTCTCATGATCGGGCCGCCCGGTTCCGGCAAGACCATGCTGGCGAAGCGGCTGGCCGGCGTCCTGCCGCCGCTCACTTTCGAGGAGGCCATCGAGACCACTAAGATCCACAGCATCGCCGGTCTGCTCGGCTCCGGCGGCGGCCTCCTGCAGCAGCGCCCGTTTCGCTCTCCCCACCACACCATTTCCGACGCGGGATTGATCGGCGGCGGGGTCGGCACGCCTCGCCCGGGCGAGGTCAGCCTGGCGCACAACGGCGTCCTGTTCCTCGACGAATTCCCCGAGTTCCCCCGCGACGTGCTGGAGATGCTGCGCCAGCCCATCGAAGACGGGTCGGTCACCATCGCCCGCTCCGTGATGACGGTCTGCTTCCCGTCCAATTTCATGCTGGTCTCCGCGATGAACCCTTGTCCCTGCGGATTCTACGGCGATACGGGGCGCGAATGCCGGTGCACGCCGGCCATCATTCAGCGCTACCTGAGCAAGATCTCGGGGCCGCTGCTCGATCGCATCGATATCCATGTCGAAGTGCCCGCCGTTCCATTCAAGGAACTGCGCGCGAACGCGCCAACTGAATCCTCCGCCGCCATCCGCGCCCGCGTCGAGCGCGCTCGGGCCCTCCAGCAGGCGCGCGGCTTCTACAATTCCGAGATGCCCGCTAACCTCATCCGCAAGTTGTGCGCCCTCGACGAAGCCGGCGAGCGCACGCTCGAAATGGCCGTCCGCCGGATGAACTTCTCCGCTCGCGCGCACGACCGCATCCTCAAAGTCGCCCGCACCGTCGCCGACCTCGCCGAATCCGCCCCTGTCTCCGCCAAACACATCGCCGAAGCCGTGCAATACCGCAGCCTGGACCGTAGCTATTGGAATTGATGTGGCCGGGCGCGCTTGACAGACGAAAGCGTCTGTCCCACTTCGGTACCTGCCCCACCAATGTACCCGGCATAGAATAGTGAGGTGGTTCCGCTTGGGTTTCCGGAAGCGCGCGCGAAGGTTATCGACACGGTCCGCCAGGCGCGCGAGCTTCCGGCTGTAGAAGATGTGGCGCTTCATGCTGCCGCGGGGCGCGTGCTCGCGGCCGACGTGACCGCCGATCGCGACTCGCCGGCGCTCGACCGCTCGGCGCGCGATGGCTACGCGGTACGCGCGGCGGATTTGCCGGGCGAGCTTGAAGTGATCGGCGAAGTGCGCGCGGGCGAGCGATTCTCCGGCGCGGTGGGGCCCGGCCAGGCGGTCGAGATCATGACCGGCGCTCCGGTTCCGGCGGGCGCCGACGCCGTCGTCATGGTGGAAAACACGCGCCCCGCCAGCGGCCGCGTGCGCATTGATCGCGGCGCACAGCCGGGCCAGGCCATCAATCCGCGCGGCGCGGAAGCCGCCGCGGGCGAGCGAGTGCTGCGGGCGGGCACGCGGCTCGATTACACCGGCATCGCCGCGCTGGCTGCGTTCGGCCATTCGCGCGTCCCGGTCTATTGCCGTCCCACCGTCGCCATCCTCGCCACCGGCGATGAACTCGTCGAGGTGGCCGAAACACCCGCGGAGTTCCAGATTCGCAATTCCAACGCCCACTCGCTGGCCGCGCAGGTGGTGCGCGCGGGCGGCGCACCGGTGACCCTGCCGCTGGCGCGCGATACGGTCGAGCAAACGCACCTGATGGTGAGCCGCGGCCTCGAGGCCGATCTGCTGCTGATTTCGGGCGGCGTCTCGGCCGGCAAGTACGACCTGGTCGAAGAAGTGCTGGCTGGCTTCGGCGCCGAGTTCTATTTCGACCGCGTGCTCATCCAGCCGGGCCAGCCGCTGGTGTTCGGGCGCGTGCTCGGCAAGTTTTTTTTCGGTCTGCCGGGCAATCCCGCGTCGACCATGGTGACGTTCGAAGTTTTTGCGCGCGCCGCGCTGGAACTGCTCGGCGGGCAGACCGAAACGGCGCTGGCGATGCCCTGGGCGCGGCTGACGCGCGAGTTTCGCCATCGGGCCGGCTTGACGCGTTTTCTTCCCGCGTTGCTGACCTCCGATGGCGCCGAAGTCACCCCGGTGGAATGGCACGGCTCGGGCGACGTTCCGGCGCTTACCCGCGCCAACGCGTTTCTGGTGGCCGATCCCAACCATCCCGTCTATGCCGCGGGTGAATGGATACGGGTGCTGCCCAAATGAAGATCGGGGACTTAGGGTGTCATAAAATAACCATGCCAGATCCTGGCGAACGACGTGGCGCACGCACTCGTGCGTGCCGTGTCGAGACTTTTCTCGACACCCGCTCGCGCATGGGAAACCAGGCGTCGGCACGAGTGCCGACGCGGCACGCACGAGTGCGTGCGCCACGTCGAAATAACCGGTTCAATCGCCGGTTGGTACAGTTATTGCGGATCGCGAACTCATGAAGAAGAAGCTTTCGCATTACGATTCGACCGGCCGGGTTCACATGGTGGATGTGAGCGGCAAGCCGGAAACGCGCCGCACCGCGCGCGCCCACGCTTTCGTGCGCATTGGCGCGGCGGTATTGCGCAAGCTGCCCGAAAACCCCAAGGGCAACCCGCTCGAAATCGCCCGCATCGCCGGCATCGCCGCCGCCAAGCGCACCGCCGAGTTGATCCCGCTTTGCCATCCGCTGCCGCTCGCCCACGCCGACGTGGAAGTGCGAATCGAAAAGCGCGGGATACGCATTGAGTCGACCGCCGTCACCACCGGGCCGACCGGCGTGGAAATGGAGGCGCTCACCGCCGCCGCGGTGGCCGCGCTCACGGTTTACGATATGACCAAGGCGCTCGACAAATCCATCGAGATCGGCGAAATCTATCTGCTCGAAAAGACCGGCGGCAAGAGCGGTACATTCCACCGCAAACCAAGAGTCCGCCGCAAGCCAAAAGTATGATTCACGCAGCCATCATCACTATCAGCGATTCCGCGAGCGCCGGCACGCGCGCCGACCGCTCCGGTCCCGCCGTCCGTGAACGCCTGGAACAACTGGGCTGGTATGTCTCAGTCACGGAAACGATTCCCGACGAGCGGGCCGCCATCGGCGCCCGGCTGGCGGCGTTGGCCGACGCGGGCGCGGTGGGAGTCATCTTCACCACCGGCGGCACCGGCATCGCCGCGCGCGACGTCACGCCGGAGGCCGTGCGCGCGGTGCTGGACCGCGAAATACCGGGCTTCGGCGAGGTCATGCGCGCCCGCGGCCGCGAATCCACGCCGCTCGCCGCGCTCTCGCGCTCCCTCGCCGGAACGCGCGGGCCTGTGCTCATCGTCACCCTTCCCGGTTCTCCCAAGGGCGCGGTCGAGAGCTTGAATGCTATCGTGGAGTTGGTGCCCCACGTGCTGGAGTTACTCCGGGGGCAGACCTCCCATATCGCCGCGCAGGATTGAAATGCTTCGATTGTCGATCATGATGTTGCTTGCGGGAATGCTGCTCGCGCAAGATCCCGAACAGAATCCGCCTCCCGCCCAGGAAGAAAGTACCGTTCCCCGCTTCACGCAGGAAGTGCAAAATGTGCTGGCGCCGGTGCTCGTATACGACCGCGATGGCAATTTCGTCAACGGCCTGTCGCCCGACCAGTTCCACCTCTTCGACAACGGCAAGGAACAGAATATCCATGTGGACGTGGCGTTTCAGCCGATCTCGATGGTGATTCTGGTGCAGGCCAACGCCGCCGTGGAGAAAATGCTGCCGGCTATTAACAAGATCGGCAACATGATCCAGCCGCTGATCCTGGGCGATCAGGGCGAAGCCGCCGTAATTGCTTTCGATCATCGCATCCGCACCCTGCAGGAGTTCACTTCCGACCCCGACAAGATCACCCTGGCGGTGCGCAAGATTCAGCCCGGCAGCAGCTCCAGCCACATGATCGACGCCACCGAACAAGCCATCGGCCTGTTGAGCCACCGCCCGAAGAACCGGCGGCGCATCATCCTTTTGATCGGCGAAACGCGCGACCTCGGCAGCGAAGCCCGCGGGCGCGAAACGCTGAACACCATGGTCTTGTCCAACATCGTATTCTATGCGGTGGATATGTCGCGCATGATCGAGAAACTCACCGCGCCGGTGCCCGATCCGGTGCCGGACCGGCTGCCGCCCGCTATGTATCCACTGCCGTCGAACGTGCCCGCCACGCCCAACACGGTGATGCAGGCCTACGGCACCCAAGGCGACAGCGCGCAGTTCCTGCCTCTCCTGATCGAGATCTATCAGGACGCCAAGGCCATTTTCAAGCGCAACCCGGTGGAAGTCTTCAGCGGCGGAACCGGTGGCAGCCAGTTCAGCTATTACCGGCGCAACGGGCTCCAGGAGGCCATCGAGCGCATTGGCGAGCAACTGCACAGCGAGTACCTGCTCAGCTACAGCCCCAACAACAAGCTGGAAGGCGGCTTCCACCGGATCGAGGTCTCCGTCAATTCGCCGGTCGCCCGGCGCATCCAGGTCCGCCCCGGATATTGGAAGGCGCCGGATAACCGGTAACCGAAGTGGGGCAGGCGCTTCCGCCTGCCAACTGTGAGACGTGCGGTAGCGCCGGCGGTCTTGTCCAGTGCGGGAGGCGCGCCCATCGCTCGCCAGCTATCGAATCTAACCATCCACTATTCGTGTGGGTCCTTCCCCCACTGGTAATCAGCCCCTTTGGGGCACACCAAAGACCGGCGGTGTTCTTTCTGAAACTGCATGCGCCCACTGGCGGGCATTGGCAAGCTAAAAGCATGCCCTAGCGGCCCAGGCGGCCGAGGACTGCGCGGGCGGCTTCGGCAGAGGCGACGTCGGTGGTGGCACGGGTTCTGCGCTCCACCAGTTCCACCTTGCCTTGCGCGAGTTTCTTGCCGACCACCACGCGGAAAGGGACGCCGATCAGGTCCGCGTCCTTGAACTTCACGCCGGGCCGCTCGTCGCGGTCGTCGAGCAGGGTGTCGATGCCCAGCCCCAGGCATTCCCGGTAGATCGCGTGGGCGGTCTCCATTTGCGCCGGGTCGGCGTTGTTGGCAGGCGTCACGATCAACTCGAAGGGCGCAATCGAGGGCGGCAGCACCATACCGTCCTTGTCGTGATTGAGCTCGATGACGCCACTGAGGATGCGGCCGATGCCGATGCCGTAGGAGCCCATGATGGGGGTGACTTCCTTGCCGTCGGCGTTGAGCACGCGCAGCCCCATCGGCTCGGAATACTTGTAGCCGAGCTTGAAAATGTGCGCGATTTCGACGCACTTGATCACCTTGAGCGTACCGCCGCAGCGCGCGCAGGCGTCGCCCGCCATCGCCTGGCGCAAGTCGTGGAACTCGGCCTGGAAATCCTCGCCGATGGTCACATTCCGCAGGTGGTAATCGTTCTTGTTGGCGCCGGCGATCATGTTGCGGCGCCCTTCGAGCGCCCGGTCGGCGAAGATGGGCATGTTGCGAACGCCCACCGGCCCCAGCGATCCGGCGTCGGCACCGAACCACTGGCGGATTTCCTCGGGATGGGCCGGGCGGAACTCGGGATCGTTGACGATGGAGCCCGCCTTGGTTTCGCTCAACTGGTGATCGCCGCGCAACAGGATCAGCACCGGCTTGCCGTCGGCCACCACCACCAGGCTTTTCATTTGCGAGCTCTCGGGCAGGCCGGTGAAGGCGGCGACTTCGGCGATGGTCTTGCGGCCGGGCGTGTGGAACTCCTCCGGGGCAAAGTCGCCGGCGGAATCGGCGGCGGCCGGCGCGGCGGGAACCGCAGCCGCTTTTTCCAGGTTGGCGGAATAGCCGCAGCTCGGGCATTGCGCCACAAAGTCCTCGCCGGCTTCCGACGCCGCCATGAACTCGTGCGACTGGCTGCCGCCCATCGCTCCCGAGTGGGCGTCCACCGCCGTTACGGCAAGGCCGCAGCGGTCGAAGATGCGGCAGTAAGTCTTGTAGTGCTTATCGTAGGCCACATCCAGGCCGGCCTGGTCCATGTCGAAGGTGTAGGAATCCTTCATCATGAACTCGCGGACACGCAGCAGGCCGGACTTGGGACGCGGCTCGTCGCGGAACTTGGTTTGGATCTGGTACCAGATTTGCGGAAGCTGTTTGTAACTGCGCAGCTCGCCGCGCGCGATCACGGTCATCACTTCTTCGTGCGTCATGGCGAGGCACATGTCACGGCCGAAACGGTCCTTGAAGCGGAACAGATTGTCGCCCATCACGTCCCAGCGGCCGGATTCCTGCCACACTTCGGCTGGATTCAGGGCGGGGCAGGAGAACTCCTGCGCGCCCATCGCGTCCATCTCCTGCCGCACGATGTTCTGAATCTTCAGCAGCGAGCGCTGCGCCAGAAACAGGAAGCTGTAGATGCCGGCGGAGAGCTGGCGAACGTATCCGGCGCGCAACAGCAACTGGTGGCTGGCGACTTCGGCTTCGGCGGGAACCTCGCGCAGCGTGGGGATGAAGAGCTTACTCCAAAGCATAGTTTGAGAGGGATAAACCCTGATCTTAGCATGGTAGAATTGAAGTCTTTCCCGATGAAAATCGCCATTGCCGCGGATCACGCCGGATTTGTCTTGAAGGAAAAACTGCGGCAGACGCTCGCCGCAGAGGGGCACGAAGTAACCGATTTCGGCCCGGCCAGCGCGGAATCGTGCGATTACCCGGATTACGCGCAGCCGGTGGGGCGCGCAGTTGCCGCCGGGCGCGCCGACCGCGGCATTCTGGTCTGCTCGACTGGCATCGGCATGGCCATGGCGGCGAATAAAATCGCGGGCGTGCGTGCGGCGCCGGCCGTTTCCGAGGACGAAGTGCGGCTGACGCGCGAGCACAACGACGCCAACGTGCTGACCCTCGGCGCCCGGTATTTTGACGAGGATCAGGCGAGCAAGCTGACCCGCATCTTTCTCGACACCGATTTTGCCGGCGGCCGCCACGCGCGCCGTGTGGCCAAGATCGCGGAACTGGAACAGACGCCCGGCCGCCAGCAGCCATAAAAAACGTTGCCAGCGGCCGTAAGCAAAACGCTCTGGAACGGAGGATTTCGACTCTCATGACGCCAGCACAACAAATGAAGCGGCCGCTAGCCGAGGTGGACCCGGAAGTATATCGGGCGATCCAACGGGAAGTGGAGCGGCAGGACGCACAGATCGAACTGATCGCCAGCGAGAACTTCACATCCGAGGCCGTGCTCGAAGCCACCTCGAGCGTGTTCACTAATAAGTACGCGGAAGGCTATCCGGGCAAGCGCTACTACGGCGGCTGCGAGAACGCCGATATCGTCGAGAACCTGGCCCGCGACCGCGCCCGCGAACTGTTCGGCGCCGAGCACGCCAACGTGCAGCCGCACTCCGGCTCGCAGGCCAACCAGGCCGCTTACGCCGCGGTGCTGGCGCCCGGCGACACCATCATGGGTTTGAACCTGGCGCATGGCGGCCACCTGACGCACGGCCACCCACTCAATTTTTCCGGCAAGACATACCACGTGGTGCCGTACAGCGTGCGCCGGGAAGACGAGCGCATCGACTACGACGAGGTGGAGCGGCTGGCGCGCGAGAACAAGCCGAAGATGATCATCGCGGGCGCCAGCGCTTATCCGCGCACGCTCGATTTCGCGCGCTTCCGGCAGATCGCGGACGCCGTGGAAGCGATTTTGCTGGTGGACATGGCGCACATTGCGGGCCTGGTGGCCGCGGGCCTGCATCCCAACCCGTGCCAGTGGGCCGACATTGTCACCTCGACCACCCACAAGACGCTGCGCGGACCGCGCGCCGGCATGATCCTCTGCAAGCAGAAATTCGCCGCCGCCATCGACAAGCTGGTTTTCCCCGGCGTACAGGGCGGCCCGCTGATACACGTGATAGCCGCCAAGGCGGTCTGCCTGCGCGAGGCCATGCGACCCGAATTTGTGGAGTATCAGAAGCAGGTGCTGGCCAATGCTCGCGCGCTGGCCCAGAGCATCCAGGACGCGGGTTTCCGGGTCGTCTCCGGCGGCACCGACACGCACCTGATGCTGGTGGATGTCTTTTCCAAGGGCGTGCGCGGCAAGGAAGCCGAAAGGACGCTGGACCGCGCGCACATCACGGTGAACAAAAACGCGATTCCGTTCGACGCCAATCCACCGCTCAACCCGAGCGGCATCCGGCTGGGCTCGCCGGCGGTGACCACGCGCGGCTTCCGCGAGGCCGAGATGCGCGAGGTGGGCGCTCTCATCGGCGAAGTGCTGGAGCACATCGACAACGAAGAGACCATCGCGCGCGTGCGGCAACAAGTCGAAGCGCTGACAGCCCGCTTCCCGCTGTACCAGTGGAAGAAGCGGAAACCGGCGGAGACCTCCGCCGTGCTGCCGGAAAGCGCGGTGCAAGTGGGCTAGGCCTCTTCGGGTCCGCCAACTTTTTGAGGAATGGCGCTGGACATCGTCATTGACGGGCGCCGGGTGCGGGACTTCGGCATCGGGACTTATATCCGAAGCCTGGTGCACGCGCTCAGCCGGATCGATGCGGCCAACCACTACACCGTGGTCACCGGTCCGGGCGAGGTGCGCGTGTGGGGCGCGCTGCCGGATAACTTCCGCGTCGCCATCTACGCGGGGGACGATCACGCTTATTCGGATCACCTGCTGTTTCCCCTTTTTCTGCGGCGCCTGAAGCCGGACCTAGTGCACATTCCGCTGAACCGCGTTCCGCTGCTGATGATCCGGCCCTACGTGGTGACGATCCACGACATGGTGAACCTGTTTTACGACGAGCAGAAGCTTTCCGCCGTGCACATGCACCTGCGGCGCTTCCGTTTCCGGCGCGGCCTGACGCGCGCCAGCCGGGTGATCGCGGTTTCCGATGCCACCCGCCGCGACGTCGAGAACCTGTTGGCGGTGCCCCCCGGCCGCATCACGCGGGTCTACAACGCGCCCGATCCGGGCTTTCTGGGACGCGAACCGGCGGCTGGCGAGGAAGAACGCCGCCGCATCATGGAGCGTTATCAGATCGACCGGCCGTTTCTCCTGTACGCCGGCGCTATCCGCCATCACAAGAACATCCCGCGGCTGGTGGAAGCCTTCGCCGTGCTGCGCGAACAACTGGCGGCGCACCCGGTTTACGGCGACTTGCGCCTGGTGATCATCGGCGACACCATCTCGCAGTACCCGGCAGTGCGGCAGGCCGTGCTGAAGAGCAAGGTGGAGCACGCCGTGCGCTTCCTCGGCTTCGTGCCGTTCGAAACGCTGCGCTGTTTCTACGAAGCGGCGGCGGCATTCGTCTTCCCTTCGCGCCATGAAGGCTTCGGATTGCCGCCGCTCGAAGCCATGGCCTGCGGCACTCCGGTAGTCACGTCGAATGTCAGCTCGCTGCCGGAAGTGGCGGGAGACGCGGCGATGATGGTGAACCCGGGAAACGTGTTCGATATCGCGCGCGGCATCCGCGACGTGCTGACCGACGAGCCGCTGCGCGCCGAACTGATCCGCCGCGGCCGCGTCCAAGCCGCCCGCTTCAGTTGGGAGCGCTCCGCCCGCGAGGTACTCGCGATTTATCGGGACGTGGCGGGCGGACGGTAGATACGTGGGGCAGGCGCTTTCGCCTGCCAACCCGAAATATCCTGGCGTCAAGACCTTCTTCCACGTCTGGCAGACTCAACTCCCGTAGCGGTTGGCTGAGTTGGCAGGCGAAAGCGCCTGCCCCACATGACGGTTGCGGTATATTCGGAATTGATGCATCGCGCGGCGCTGCTTGTGGTCTGTTGCGCGTGCCTGGGCGCGCAACCGGCGACCGTCGAAGGCCTGGTCGTCAACCAGGCGACCGGGCAGCCCATGCGCGGCGTGCATGTCCGCTTGTTCAGCTCGGACCCCAACGCCGACGGGCAACCATATGGGGCCATCACCGATCTCGCGGGCCACTTCTCCATCACCAGCCTGCCCGCCGGGCTGTACATTGCCGACGCGATCGAGCGCGGCTTCTTCCGCGTGCCACCGAAGGGCGAAGGACCGCTTCAGCGCGTGTCGCTCAAGGCCGGCCAGCAACTCACGGGTTTCAAGATCGAGATGGCACAAGGCGCCACCATTTCCGGACGCGTACTGGACGATAACGGCGACCCGGTGCAAACCGGCGTTCGCGCGGAAGCCGAATCCGAGCGGGCCCTGTTCTTCTACGGCCGCTGGGGCAACAGCGATGAGCGAGGCGAGTTCCACATGAGCCTCCCGCCGGGCAAGTATTACATCGTCGCGGAAGCCAACAGCGGCGTGGCCGGAGAGCCGGAGATCCGCACCGATGGAACTGCCGAGGCGACCTACGGAAGGACCTATTACCCCGGCTCGGCAGCCAAGGCAAAAGCGGTGCTGGTGGAAACGGTAGCGGGCGCCGAGCTTACCGGGGTTGACATCCGCCTGGCGCGGCAGGCGCGCGGCGGCAGCATCGGCGGCGTGGTCACCGGCGGGGCGGACCCGAATGGCGGCACCATGGTCGCCCTCGAACAGGGCGACGATGCGCAGCACATGGGCCTTGCCGGCAATACCGGCGCCGACCGGGACGGCCACTTCCTGTTCTCCAACGTGCAGCCGGGCACCTACCGGCTGATCGCCTGGCATCAGAACGACAAGACCCGGCTCTACTGCCAGCCGGTGGACGTCCACCTGGATGGCGGCGATGTGACCAACGTGAGCCTGGTGCTGGCGCCGGGCGGAGAATTGACCGGAAAGCTCGAGATGGCGGGCAGTCCGGGCACGGAGAAGCTTTCGGTCGGCCTGGAGCCGAAACAACCGGGCTATTTTGGAGAACCGCCTCCTTCCGTGGAAGTGGACCAGAGTGGTGCGTTCCGCATCGCCAACATCGCGCCGGGCGCTTACCGCGTGAAGGTGACGCCGATGGCGGAAAATGGCTATCTGAAGTCGGTCCGGCTGGATGGCGCGGAGGCGCCCGATGGCGAACTGGACCTTTGGCACGCCGTGCAAGGATCGTCGCTGAAGATCGCGGTCAGCCGCAACGGCGGCCAGGTTTCGGGCAAGCTGCTGGACAAGGACGGCGAGCCGCTGGGCGCCATGCCAGTGATGGTGCTTCTGGTGACGGACCCGAAGGAGATCGACTTTGAGCGCTCTCTCAAAATGGTCGAGGATGGAACCTACCGTTTCCAAGGGCTTCGCCCCGGCAAGTACCGGCTGCTCGCCTTCGACGAATGGGGCCCCGAGTTTATGGAAACGGTCAAGAAGCTCGCTCCATCGACCGAGGAAATCGAGATCAAGGAAGGCGACCGCAAGGTGAAGGACCTCAAGCTGCTCCCGAAGGAGGACGCCGATGCGAAGCCCTCGCAATAGCGTTCGGCCGGCTGCGCGCGCCCTGATGCTCCTGCTGGCGGCCTCTGCCGCGGGGTTCGCGCAAAGCGGGCCGGCCGCCGAAGAGAACACCGCCAGCGTGGAGGGGATGGTGGTCAATGCGGTCACCGGCGGCGCGGTGCTGCGCGCCCACGTAACGCTTCGCGTCTTCGGCCGGGGGCCACAGCGGAGCTTCGGCGCAATGACTACGGCGGAAGGCAAGTTCTCCGTCACCGGTCTGCCCGGGGGCAATTATTACGTGGCGGCTGAGCGTTCGGGCTTCACCTTCAACTGGCGCGGTCCGGGCCTCGAGCTGAAGCCGGGGGAGCACAAGGACGATGTGAAGCTGACGCTGACTCCCACCGGCGCGATTGCCGGCACGGTGGTGGACGCGAATGGCGAGCCGGTCGAGCACTGCACCGTGACCGCCGAGTCCCGCCGCGGCGGACAGTGGCAATCCCCGGTGGATGCGCAGGGCCGGTTTCGGATCGGCGGCCTTTTGCCCGGCAAGTACCGGATTAAAGCCACCCCCGAGGAGGAGCAGACCCCGCCCGAGATTCGCACCGATGGCACGCTGGAGGCGCACTATAGCCAGACCTACTACCCCAGCACGCTCGATGAGTCGAGCGGCGAGAAGGTCAGCGCCGAGCCTGGGGCGGAAACCAGCGGCATCGAGATTCGCCTGGTGCGCACGCCGATCGTGCGGGTGAGCGGCAAGGTGACGGGCATCCCGCAAGGCGCCGAAAACGTGAATCTGATGGTCGGACCCAGGCACGACAGCAACCGGGGCTTCGGCGTTGGCTTGGTCATCATGAACAACGGCTGGACCAGTGGCTCCCGGGTGAAGAAGGACGGAACGTTTGCGCTGTGGCGGCTGGCTCCCGGTGCGTATCGCGTCGCCGCTCAATGGAACAGCTCCACCGGCCAGATGGCTGCGACGGCGCCGGTCGATATTGTGGTGGGCGATTCCAACGTCGACGGCATCGAACTGCGCATGGTGGCGGCCGCCGAACTCACCGGTCAAGTGGAATACGAGGGCGATGTCGCCAGACCGGCCGCGCCGGCGGAACAGACGCAATCATTCCGCAGGCCAGGGCCGCAAGTGAATCTGCAAGGGTTCGATGGCACCTTGTGGAGCGCCAGCGGGCAGGTCGATGCGAGCGGCGCTCTTGCTATCAAGAAAGTCCTGCCCGGCCGATACCACGTGATGTACTCGGGCGGCCAAGGGTACGTAAGATCGATGCGGCTGGGAACGGCCGAAATCGCGGGCGACGTTCTCGATCTCGGCAACGGTGCGGCCGGCGCTGCACTCACCCTCTTCGTCAGCGCGCAGTACGGCTCGATTTCCGGCGCCGTGCAGACTGACGGAGCAGCCACCGCCGGTTTGCGGGTGCTGTTGCTGCCGGACAACCAGTTTCCGGGCGGCCCGCGATACCAGTCCGGCAATATCGGCGCCGATGGAAGCTACACCCTCGGTTCGGTGGTGCCCGGCGCCTACAAGCTGGCTGCGGTTGCCGAGGACGACATCAACGGGGTCTTTCAGGGCGGGGACGAATGGGACCAGTACGCCCCCGTGGCCGAGACCGTGACCATTCACGCCGGCGAAAAAGCCACCCAGGACCTGAAAATTCTCAGACGGTAAGTGGGGCCGGCGCTTTCGCCAACCAACCGGCTCTTTCACCCTCCCGGCTCACTGACCGGCGCGGGCAGCCGTTTCCATCACCAGAAGGCCCATTTTGGGATGGGAGGGTTCCAGGTTTGGGTGGATGCCGAATTCCTCCAACGCTTCGCTGGTGATGGGACCGATGGAGCCGACAAGGCACTTCCGCAAGCCCTCCAGCGTGGCGGCCTCGATCCCCAGCTCCGCCGCCACCCGCGCGAGATGCTCGATCTGCACCGCGGTGGTGAACAGCGCCGCCTGAAACTCGCCCGCGGCCAGGCTGTGCGCAGCCTCCTGCAACGGTTCGGCATTCTCCGGCAAGTCGTATCGATACACGCGCACCGGGGTGACTTCGGTGCCGCGCGCCGCCAGCGCCGCCAGCAACTCCGGATTCGAGCGGCCATACTCCTGCACGGCGATGCGGCGCCCGGTGTGGTTCGCGGTGGCGGCCAGCAGTTCACGCCATGTGTTCGGCTCCGGCGCCACAATCGCCGGCGTCAAACCCATTTCACGCAGCGCCGCCACCGGCTTGGGGCCGCGCGCTACCAGGGTGACCCGGCGCAGGCCATCGGTGAACGCGCCTTCCGGATAGCGCGACTCGAGCAGCCGGCGAAGCTGCCGCGTCCCGGCGCCGGTCAGCAGAATCACCGTATCGAACTCGCCCGCAAACAGGCGCTCGGCAAACGCGAATGCGGCGGCGCTGTCCTCGACCGGCGCCTCTCTCATCGCCGGCGCGACAAACGGCTGCCCGCCCTGCTTACGGACCAACTCCGCGATTTCCGCCGCGCGCCGGCTCTCAAACGCCACCACGCGCATGCCCTGGAACGACATACTGAACTGCCTCTCTCCGCTAGCCCCGTCTCTGAAGTTCGTCGACGAAACTCCCACGAGGCTATCGCTCTATTACAGGGCCTAAAGGCCATGTTTAATCCACGCCGGCACGGCTGAAGCCGTGCCCTGATACAAAGCTCCCGAATCATGTTGCGAACTTGTGGGACGGGACGCTAGCCGTGGCGAATCACCAGGACGTCGCCGTCCTTCACCAGGTATTCTTTGCCCTCCAGGCGCAGCAGGCCCTTTTCGCGCGCGCCGGCATAGCCGCCGTGATCCACCAGGGCTTGCCAGTTCACCACTTCGGCGCGAATGAACTTCTTTTCGAAATCGGAGTGGATGGCGCCGGCAGCCTTAACGGCGTGGCTGTTCATGGGGATGGTCCAGGCGCGGCATTCGTCTTCTCCGGCGGTGAGGAAGCTCATCAGGCCGAGCAGCGAATAAGTGGCCGAGATCAGCCGCTCGAGGCCGGATTCCTTGAGGCCGTAGCTGGCCAGGTAGTCGGCCTGCTCGGCGGGCGGCAACTCGGCGAGCTCGGCCTCGATCTTGCCGCAGACCGCGGTCACCGCAGTGTGGGCGCGGCCGGCCAGCGGGCCATCGCGAAATTCGCGCTCGCGTTCGTGCATTCGGGCGGCGTCGCTTTCGCCAAGATTCAGAACATACAGCACCGGTTTCCGCGAGAGGAACTGAAAGCCGCGGATGCGTTTTTCGTCGTCGGCGTCCAGGTCAAGCTGGCGCAGCGGCTGGTTCTGTTCGAGCGCGGCCTGGCAGCGCACCAGCAGATCGAATTCCCGATCCAGCTCGGGATTCTTGATCTTCTTGCGATCCTTGTCCAGTCGCTCGAGGCGCTTTTCGATCACCACCAGGTCGCTGAGGATCAGTTCCGTCTCAACGTCCTCGAGATCGCGCAGCGGGTCCACCGAGCCTTTTTCGTGCGGGACGGTTTCGTCTTCGAACAGGCGCAGCACGTGGGCAAAGGCGTCGCCAACGCGGAGGCTGGCCAGGTAGGCGGGGTCGCGCAGGCTTTCCCGGGAAACCGATGGCATGTCCACGTACTCGACCGTAGCGTGGGTGACCTTGGGAGGTTCGAAGAGGCGGCCGAGCGCTTCGACTCGCGCGTCGGGAACTTTCGCCACGCCGGTGCGCACGGCCGTCGATCCCATCCGCGTTTCGTGGTGGACGCCGGTGAGAATGGCGAACAGAGAGGTCTTACCCGTCATGGGCAGGCCGATGATGGCAGTCTTCATATAGGGATGGCTCTACAGGGGCACTTCCACCTGGGTGAGAATCTGCTCGATGATTCGCTCGCCCGCGTCGAGGCGGCGCTCCACCAGCGTGTTGCGCGTGTTGATCACCACGCGATGGGCGAAGACGGGTACGGCGAGCCGCTTCACGTCGTCCGGCGTCGCGTAGTCGCGGCCTTCGAGTAAGGCCAGCGCCTGCGCGGCCCGATACAGCGCCTGCGCGCCGCGCGGGCTGACGCCGAGCGCCAGCGATTCGTGATGCCGGGTCTGTTCGACGATGGCGAGTATGTAATCCACCAGCGCGTCTTCCACCAGCACCGCGTGCGCCGCGTCCTGCAAACGCAGGATATCTTCCGCCACCAGGCCGCTCGGGCCGGCTTCGGGCAGCGCGGCGCCGGACTGGCGAATGATTTCGCGCTCGCTGGCCGCGTCCGGGTAGCCAATGCGCAGCCGCATGAAGAAGCGGTCTAGTTGCGATTCCGGCAGCGGGTAAGTGCCGTGATGCTCGACTGGATTTTGCGTGGCGATCACCATGAACGGGCGCGGCAGCGAGTGCGGATGCCCGTCGATGGTCACCTGACTTTCGTTCATGGCTTCGAGCAGCGCGGATTGCGTCTTCGGCGTGGTGCGGTTGATTTCATCCGCCAGCAGAAAGTTGGTGAAGATGGGCCCCGGTTTGAACTCGAAAGCTTCCGTCTGGAGGTTGTAGATGGTAACGCCCAGCACGTCGCTGGGCAGCATGTCGCTGGTGAACTGCAAGCGGTGGAAGCGGCAGGCGATGGCGCGCGCCAGGGCCTGCGCCAAGGTGGTTTTGCCCACGCCGGGAACGTCTTCGATCAATAGATGGCCGCGCGCCACCAGGCAGACCAGCGAAAACCGGATGACCTCCGGCTTGCCGCGAATCGCCGATCCGAGCACCGCTTCGAGCTCGTCGAACCGGGGAAGAACGCGGGGCGGGACTCCAGCCGGAGAAGCCACCAACGATTCCCGCTCGCTCATTATAAAGCCATCATACTAGACCCGCACCAGGGGGTGAATTTGGTCCATCGGGGTTCATCGGTGTTACTCTGTGGCTCGGAATGGGATTCTGATGACCGCCGCCCAGTGCTTCGCCGCCATCTCCCGCCATTTCCGCCGCCGGCGGATGTTGCGGTTCGCCGTCGAACTGGGCATCGCATCCGACACCCGCGTGCTCGATATCGGCGGCACGCCGGACAACTGGCAACTGCTCGCCGCGCCGCCGCGGTTGGTGCTACTGAACACCCCGCGCGCCGCCGCCGACCTGGCGGGCGCCCCAGCCTGGGTGGCGGGCGATGGCCGAGCGCTTCCGTTCCGCGATGCCGCCTTCGACGTGGTGTTCAGCAATTCGGTGATCGAACACGTCGGCGACGCGGACAGCCAGCGGCGATTCGCCCGCGAGGTGGCGCGCGTCGGCCGCGCCTATTGGGTGGAAACGCCCAACCGCTGGTTTCCGGTCGAGCAGCACCTGCTCACTCCGTTCATCCATTGGCTGCCGCGGTCGTGGCAGCGCGCGCTGGTTCCCCGTTTCAACTGGTGGCGCCTGCTGGTTCCGGTGTCGGCCGACCGGCGGGATTTCTACATCGATCACTACCTGCGCGACGTCCGCCTGCTCGGGCCCGGTGAGTTGCGCGCGCTCTTTCCCGATGCCCGCATTCTGCGCGAGCGCGTGCTGGGAGTCGCCAAATCGCTGGTCGCCCTGCGCCGCCACGCGTGATCCGCACACCCTTGGTCTTCTACCAGATCGGTCCGCGTTCACGCCTTGCGCAGGGCTAGCACTGCGTTCAGGCCGCCGAAGGCGAAGGAATTCGATATCGCCCACTCGACTTGTGCGTGGCGGGCGTGGTTGGGAATCACGTCCAGGTCGCATTCCGGATCGGGAACGTTGTAGTTGGCGGTTGGTGGCAGGACGCCATCGCGCAGGGCCAGAACCGTGGCCAGGCATTCCAGGGCTGCGGCTGCGCCGAGCGCATGGCCGTGCATCGACTTGGTGGAGCTGACGGCCAGTTTTCCGGCGTGCGCGCCGAACACCGCTTTCAGCGCTGCGGTTTCGGTGGCGTCGTTGGCCAGCGTGCCGGTGCCGTGTGCGTTGACGTAGCCGATCGCCTCCGGCGCCAGGCCGGCGTCGCGCAAGGCCGCGCGCATGGCCTTGGCAGCGCCATCGGCGGAAGGCTGCGTGATGTGGCAAGCGTCCGACGACATGCCGAAGCCGACGATTTCGGCGTGAACGGTGGCGCCGCGGGCGAGCGCGGCTTCGAGCGGTTCCAGCACCAGCATGGCCGCGCCTTCGCCCAACACCATACCGCGCCGGTCCTTGGAAAACGGCCGGCAGGTTTCGGGCGACACCACGCGCATGGCCTCCCAGGCTTTGAGAATGCCGAAGCTGAACGGGGCTTCGCTGCCGCCGGCCAGGGCCAGGTCGGTCAGGCCGTTGCGCACCATCCAGAAGGCCTGGCCGATGGCGTGGCCCGCCGACGAGCACGCCGTCGAGATGGTGTAGCTGGGGCCGGTGATGCCGAACTCCATCGAGATGTGGCTGGCCCCGGCGTTGGCCATGGTCTTGGGAATGGTCAGCGGGTGCACGCGGTTGAGGCCCAACTTGTAGACATCGTGGAAACCGACATCCTCCGTGCTCTGCCCGCCCACGCAGGAGCCGGTGATGATGGCCGCGGTTTCGCGCAACTCCGGCGTCCATTCGACGCCCGCACTGGCGACGGCTTCGCGCGCGGCGATCACGGCGAACTGCGCGAAGCGGTCCATGAAATCGGCGCGCCGGTCGTCGAAATAGCCCTGGTGGCTGTAGCCGCGCACCTCGGCGCCGTTGCGAAAGCGCAGTTGCGATGCATCGGTGGATTCAATCGGCGCGATGCCGGAACGGCCCTGGCGCAGCGATTCGGCCACTTCGGCGGTGGT
>Ga0181521_10000038_pt1 | contig 135958 bp, 123 predicted proteins | sample PEATcosm2014_Bin_32_FD_119764 | JGI IMG/M metagenome (GOLD analysis project Ga0181521, IMG submission 119764) | Peatland microbial communities from MTU Mesocosm Facility, Houghton, MI, USA - PEATcosm2014_Bin02_60_metaG | ecosystem: Environmental > Terrestrial > Soil > Wetlands > Peat | place... | reverse complement strand
ATCACTCACGTCACTCGGATAACCAACCTGCCCCTTGTTCCCCATCCTTCCATCGTCGGTGAAGATGGATTGCTCTGACATTCCTTTGATTACAAAGGGATAAAGTTAATAACAGGCTCTAGGGACCGGCCAATGCGCCGCGCAGCTTACTGCGGGATGGGTCCGCTTTTCCTATTGTGATGCAGAACGGCCAGCCCTCGGGCTGGCCGTTGCCGTAGAAGAGAAGAATCCGGTTACTTGCCCACCACTTTCTGGACCATCAATTCCTCTTCCCCGTCGGCATGAATAATTTTGTTGTGCAGGCAATAGAGGGCCAGCTCCAGCCGGTCGCTGACGCCCAGCTTGTCGTAGATCTTGCGCAAATAATTCTTGATCACCTGCTCGGTGGTCCCCAACTGGTAGGCAATCTCCTTGTTGCGCTTGCCCTGGGTGATGCAGGTAATGATGGCCATCTCCTTGGGCGAGAGCTTGGGCTGAACGCGCGGGTTGACCAGGGCGGCGGCCTGGGCGCGATAAGCCTCGATCACCCAGCTGACCGATTGGTTGTCGATCCAGGTTTCGCCGGCCGCGATCCGCCGTACGCACCGCACCAGCAGGTCGGGCGAGATGGAGCGGCTGACAATGCCGCGAACGCCGCGGCGGTACAACTCCACAGTCTGGTTTTCGTCGGCTGCCACAGCCTGCACAATCAGCTTCACATCGGGGGCAACGCGCAGCAGCTCGGGAATGACGTTGATCGCGCCGGCCAGCAGGCTGCCCTCCAGGAGCACGACGTCCGTGGGATAGCGCTCGATGGCCGCCCGCAAATTCTCCAGGGAATCGGCCTGGGCCACGACGCGAAGATCGTCTTCGAGCGCGAAAACCTTGCGAATGCCCACGCGGTAAATCGCCTGCGAATCCGCAAGTATCACCCGGATGGTCCCCGGCAAGACCGGAGCATCTTGGATTTCGCCTTCTGCAGTATCGTCCAGAAAATCCATAGTTGGTTATTGCCAAGCAAAAGTGGTTATCGCCAGGCCCTCTCCTGCTGTCACTGCTCGGCGAACTGATATTCGTCGATGGTGGAAGCAGCCAGATAGTTACTTTGGTTCCTTGAGCAGCGTACCACACGTCCCTGACAATGAACCAGAACATCGTGAGAGGTACCCAGCACCTCACCCGGCATGCGCAGGGAAAAACGGATCTCCAGCCCTACATCAACCGGGGTTTCAAGCTCAAAAACCACGCCGCTGGCGGATACATTCCGGGTCACAGCGGCTATCTCTCCCTTGTCGGACGACAACATCACGGGCAGCGCCAGCGGAAAACGCACCGCACAGCGCACTTCCTGCCGCGAAGCGGCCGGCCGGGGACCAGCAGACGAGAGCGGTATAGCGGACTTCGAAGTACCCATAGTCGCCACCCCAAACCCAAATAGGGCCATCCACACTCTACCGGAGATTTCCATTAACTCCAATGGCACCAAAGTTTTCATCAAAGTAACCGGGGGGTTCCATCAAAGTAACTGGGGCTCACGCACAGATCCAATGCGAGCGTTTGGCGCGCAAGCAATCCGCCATGGCTTTGCTCGACGGAAATAGGAGCCTTTGGGAATGATGCGTCAAAATATTTACGCATCATAATGGAATTTTGATGCGCATTGAATGGTTTTGCATCATATAATAAGACTGATGAGAATCGCTGGCCAGTTGCAAGGGAGGATGTCATGAGAACCACTCTCGACATTAGGGATGATGTACTGCAACAGGTGAAGGAGTACGCGGCGGCAAGGTCAATGCCGACGGGAGAAGCAACCTCGATTTTGCTGCGTCGCGCGTTGAAGCAGCCCACGCCGGTTCACAAGGATGGGCACTTTTTCGTTTTCTCTCCCGGCGAAGAGACAGAGGCCGTCACGCTGGAGCACGCGCTCAGAATAGAGGACGAAAGCGAGTGAGCATATGGCTGCTTGATGTGAACGTTTTGGTCGCCCGCTTCTGGGGGCCGCATGTCTTCCATCCGAAGGTCCGCGCCTGGATGGCCAGCCACGAACACGAGGGCTGGGCAACCTGCCCCATCACCCAGGCCGGCATGGTACGCACCATCTCCAACCCTGGGTTTTCCCCCAGTGCGCCACGCCCCGCCGAGGCCATCCATTGGCTGGCCGAAAGTTTGCGCCTGGACCCCAACCACCATTTCTGGGCCGATGACCTGCCTGTCTCCGATGCTTGCGCGGAGAGTTTGCCGCGGTTGAGCGGCTTCAAGCAATTGACCGACGCGTATCTGCTTGGCCTGGCAATCCACAAAAAGGCGCGCCTGTTGACGCTGGACCGGAGAATGCTCGCGCTCACCGCCGAAGAAAGTCCCGCCCGCAAGGCGCTCGTCATTTTGGAGTGAAACTGGTTCCCTGTCAGGCTTATTTCTGAGTTGCCAAACTACCGATCACAATTCTCAACGCCATGACCGGTATCGATGGAAACAGGGAACAGGGTTTTCTATTCCCTATTCTCTGTTCCCTGTTCCTGAGGCCCTACTCAACCCATATTTATTTTCAAAATCTTGCTGATAATTATCTAGTAAACATCGAGTTAAACTCAACAGAATGAATATGTTCCACGTGGAACAATTTGGGCGTCCTAACCCCTGATTCCTCAGCACTGCCGAGGTCCCCAACGAGCGATTTGTGCTCGTTGGGGTGAAGGAAGCAATTTTTGCTCGCTAGGTTGTCAAGTCCCTGGTCCCTGGTTCTGACCACTAACAACTGACCGTTGACCACTGAAAAATGATCACTGACAACTGAAAACTGACAACTAGTCCTTCTTCACATCCCAGTCGAAGCTCAGTCCGGCAATCAGCGCGTTGAGCTTTTCCACCGCGGCGTTCTTCTGCTGCTCCAGGTCGGCGGAGAGCTTATGCGCGGCCTGCAACTGGTCTTCTGCGCGGTTCAGCTCTTCCACAAAGCGCTTGGCGGCGTCGTTGCCTTTGAGAGCGGTCAGGTTTTCGCGGTCGCGGGCCTCGTCAGCAGCCAGCGTCTTTTCCTTCTCCTCGTTCTCCTCAATTTTGGCGTTCAGGCCGCTGAGCGCCGTCTCGGCTTCGATGAGCGGCCGCAGCTTTTCCTCAACGGATGGCGTGATCTTGCCCACCGCAATGAGAAACACGCTGCGATCCTCTTCCGGATCGATGCGCACGGTTTCCGAGAGCAGGGCGCGCTCACGGACGTGCAGATCGGCGGACTCGTGCGGCTTGACCGCCACGCGGAAGCGATAGGCCGTGGCCGTGGTCTCCGCCGGCTTGGTCTCGGAGTCAAGCTCCGCATTAGCCCGGCGGGCGTGCTCCACCAGCACCTCCCGCGCATCGTCGCCGGCGTTGGTCACGGTGTATGTGCTCTCGGTGACCTGGCTGGTTTGCTGCACCAGCACCCCATCATGCATTGCGATGTGGCGCAGCGTGCTGGTCTGGGCGGGCGCGGCGCGGCGCACCTTCACCGCCTGGTCGGCGGCGTAGGAGAGCAGCCGCTTTTCGCCGGGATGAATGGGCTCTAGCAGCCCCTCGCCGGCAAACTCGCCGCTCTCAAAGATCGAAAAGCTGCCGGAGTCCAGCGTCAGCTTCGATTTGTTTTCCAGCCACACCGCGCGCATGGGCGTGGGCTCCCGCTCGCTCCACACTGTCACGTGCATCGCGGGCAGCTCCTGTTGCAGAATCGGCACCATCGCCGACTCGTTCTTATGAATCGTGACCGGCTGGGTCAGGGCGTACTCGAAGAAGTCGTCGAAGGCGTTGGTGGAGACGTCGCCCTCTTTGTAGGCGTCGCTGGCGCGGTTTACACCGCCAACGCGCGTGTAGCCACTACCGATGTTGCCGCCCGAGCCGACCGCGGAATTGGCGGCGTTGGACGAGGCACCGAAGTTCGATCCGGCTATGCCATAGCTACTTCCTCCGCCCCCAGCCGGCGCGTTTATTTTGGCAGCCATCATCGGAATTCTCCGTGGCGCAGCGATCGCTTGGTTTGTCATCTCGGCTTGTTCGGCTCGCTTCTCCTCCGCCGCCTCATACGTCTGCGGCGTTAGTTGCGCCTCGGTGGCGATGGGAATCTCCACCCGTTTTACGTAGATGGGCTGCGAGAGCGGCTGGATAAAGCTCTGCGGCGCTCCGGCCACCAGCGACAACTGCACGTTGTCCCAGTCCGCGCCTACCGTGTTATCGACGACCGCCCAGCCCTGCATCGTCGCGTTGCCATTGGGCGTGCGCGGGAAGACGATGCGGTAGGTGGACTTCCACACCGGAACCTCGCTGATGTAGCTCACGCGCAACTCGCGCTGGCCTACCCCAAGCGCGTCGAGCGTCAGGTGGCGCAGTCCGGTCGCATGTGTGGTTGAGAGCAGCTCCAGATAGCGGTCAAGCTGGCCCTGAATATTCGCGTCCAGCGGGCGCACGCTCAAAGCCGGGGTCAGTTCAATCACCCGTACCGCGCCGGAGGCGCAGTTGGCCCCACCGCAGGTGGCCGCGCCCGACGAGGCAATCAGCGTCAGATAAAATTTGTCGATGGTGGTATCGGCATCGCTGCCTACCTTCTCGGTGCGCGACTCGATGGAGAGCAGCCGGCCGGTAATCGTGCCCCCAGGCCCGCCCGTGACCTCGACCCGCTGGCCCCTGAGCGCCTGGAAAAGCTCCGTCGAGGTGGGGTCGTCGGTCATGCCCAGGGAGAGCGTTTTAAGCTGCTCGGCCAGCGGCGTGGTGGAGTTGTAGTTGACCCCGGCAATCCGCCCTCCGCCCTCGTCCAGCACGGTGAGCGACTGCAAAACGTCGTTCAACTGCGGCGAGGTGAAGTCGATGGCCACCCGCTGGTTGCCGGTGACCGTCCCGGCGTGCTCAAAGTAGCCCACGCCGTTCTTGTAGAGCACCACCTTGCGCACGGGCAGGTCTTTCACCACCTGCGGCGCAGCCAATAGCGCCTTGGGCGGCGCCTGCGGTGCGGCCAACTGCGCCTTCGGCGCGGCGTGTACGGGCTTGGCAGCAGGCGCGGCCGGAGCCTGGGAGGCAAGGCTTACGGTGAGGGCAAGCAGACAGAAGACGGCGAAGGTACGGCGCATAGGATCCTCCTCGGATCAACCACAGAAATGCTACTCCTTTGGACCCCGGCGAAGGCAAAATGGTTCCCGATGAACCGGAAAATCCGCCGCTGTCCACTCCCTGTGAACGGAGCAAGGGCGGAATCTTGCACGGTCCGCACAAAACCTTACAGAAAAGCGTGTATCTGCGCATACCCGCCCTGAGCCGGCAAAAGGGGTGGTGCACCCCGCCAAAGACGCATAATAGGAGGGGAGACGGACACATGAAGGGGACTCAAATCAAGGTTGTTGCGTTGAACGGCAGCGCCCGCAAGGGCGGAAACACCGCCATTCTGCTGCGTTGCGTTCTCAAGGAACTGGAAAACGAGGGAATCGAAACCGAACTGATTGAACTGAGCGGGGCCAAGATTCACGGTTGCCTGGCCTGCCGCGAGTGTTCCAAAAAGAAGGACGGCCGCTGCGCGCAGAAGAACGACATGGGCAATGCGCTGATCGATAAGATGGCGGAGGCCGACGGCATTCTGCTGGGCTCGCCGACTTACGTGGCCGACATCTCTCCCGAGATCAAGGCCCTGATGGACCGCGCCTGCCTGGTTTCCAAGGCCAACGGCGGCCTCTTCCGCCGCAAGGTGGGAGCTGCCGTGGTGGCGGTGCGCCGCGCCGGGGCGATTCACGCCTTCGACGCCCTGAACCATTTCTTTTTGATCAGCGAGATGATCATCCCCGGCTCGTCCTATTGGAACATCGGCATCGGCCGCGAGATCGGCGATGTGGAGCGGGACGAGGAGGGCATGCAAACCATGAAAACCCTGGGGCAAAACATGGCATGGCTGCTGAAGAAGATCAACGGCTGACCGGCTGCCCGGCACAAGAGATTCTGTTCGTCCTTGACGAATGGGACTATGCTGAAGAGCGGGAGCTGCCGCACAGCGGCCGCGCGCCTCCCTTGAAATAGGAGAATTCCATGGAACCAACCAAAACCGACCCCGCAGTCGCCAACGATGTTCTGCATCTTGGCGGCAGCAAGCTGACCCCCGAAGAGATTGCCAAGGCCCTGGCCCACCACAAACGGCACCATAGCGGGGACCAGCCGCAGCAGGCCGCGGCCAAGGCGGCCGGCGGCAAGAAGGGCAAGCAAGGCAAATAGCGCGCCTGGATTTAGCCGGCGCGGCCCTCAGACAGTCCGCTGCTCCGTTGCCTGTTCCCCGTCGCGGGTGAGGCAATTTGCCTTAACCGCTTGCTATCGGCGATACTTAGGTACAGAGCACTGGAATCTGAAAGGAACCGTATCGCCGTGGTAATGATTCGTTTAGCGCGTTTTGGCGCTCCCAAGCAGCCCTACTACCGCATCGTGGTCATCGAGAAGGACCGCGCTCGCAATGGCCGTTCCATCGAGGTCGTCGGCACCTACAACCCCCGCACCGAGCCGGCCACGGTCGATCTGAAGCGCGAGCGCATCGCCTACTGGCGCGGCGTGGGGGCGCAGTTGTCGCCCAGAGTGGAAAAGCTACTCGCCAAGACCCCGGCCGCTGCGCCGGTTGCTGAAACCGCCGCTGCCTGATTTTTTGCTCCTCCCCCTGACGGTGCGCGCGGGCTTCCCTGAGCCGGCGCGCATTTTCTTTGCTGACGGGGAAGCGTGTGGGCTGATATGATGCGCCCACCGATTCATGTGGTTCATTTCTGGCCGCCAAATCCTGGGAGCCAATTCCTGAACGCACTGGTCAGGGGCAAGAGCATGACCCAAAACGCTAGGTTCGAAGTGGAACAGTTGGTCCGCGAGATTGCGCGGGCCCTGGTGGATGAGCCGGAAGCCGTTGAGGTGGAGAGTGTGGGCCGCGAGGAAAACACGGTTCTCAAGCTCCGCGTGGCGCCCACGGACGTGGGCAAGGTCATCGGCAAGCAGGGGCGCACCGCCCGTTCGGTACGCACCATCCTGGGCGCCGTCAGCATGAAGGTGCATCATCGTTACACGCTCGACATCCTGGAAGAAGACGAGCCCTGAGATGGCCGACGAAGCATCCGGCCCCTCGGGAGGCAGCAATGACCACGCCTGATGACTGGGTCTGGCTGGCGCGCATTCGCCACACGCAGGGGCGCAAAGGCGAGGTCTTCGCCGACATTCTCACCGATTTCCCTGAAAAATTTGCGGAACGAAGGCGGCTCTGGCTGTTGGCCGGCACCTCCGGTGCGGGTAGCGTCGCCTCTCCGCGCGAGGTCGAACTCATCGCCCATTGGCTGCACAAGGGCGGCATCGTGCTGCACTTTGCCGGGGTGAACTCCATCTCGGCGGCTGAAACGCTGAAGGGGCTGATCGTGGCTATTCCGCGCGCTGAACGGGCCGCGCTGGACGAGGACGAGGTCTACACCGGCGACCTGATCGGCTGCGCTCTGGTGGATGTGGCCGGGGCAAAGCCGATGACTGTCGGCGAAATCGAGAGTGTGGACCGGACGAGCGGGCCGGTGGCGCTGCTGGTGGTGCGTGGCGCGACTGGCGAGGTTCTCATTCCTTTTGCGAAGAGCTTCCTGCGGAAGGTTGACATGGAAGCCAGGCGCGTGGAAATGGCCCTGCCCGAGGGGCTGGTGGACCTGAATGCGCCGGGATCAGCGCCATAGATTAATGAGGAAAAATTGCTATGACGAAAACGCAGAACTCCAAACTCACGAAGACGCAGAAACGTTTGCTGGCTGAGGTCGCAGACATCGCCGAACTTTGCGTCGTTGATTACGACAACATCCTCGACTACGACCCGGAAGACCGAACCGTTCGGCTTGAGCTAATGAAGCGTCAACTGGCCGTCAGTAAAGTGGTTTGGGAATACACCTACGTCGATGAGTTGCTGGGTGGGGTGATTTGCCATTTCTTCTTTGGCAAGAAGAAAGACTTCCCTAAGCTTTGGAAAACGAGAAAATTCAAAACGTTCAACTACTTTGTTTTGGAAGTGTTGAGCCTCACTGAAAAGTTGAGGCTGGTCAAAAGCATCCAGAAGATACCGAAATCTCTCGCCGCAGATATTGAAACACTGAATGCGTTACGTAACGGTCTGGCTCATGCGTACTTCCCTGAGAATTTGCGCTCTTACAAACCTGTTTACAAAGGTATGGACATCTACTCTCGCGATGGCCTCCAACGCTTCATCGACGATATGAGGAAGGTGACACGGTACTTTTGGGAAGTGAATTTCGGCTTGCGTCCATCCACTCACGCGAGTCACGAATTGGCGGCTAGGGCGGCTCTGGCGACACCGCTGGAATCAACCCTTACACAATAGCTACGTGGGTCTAACTACTTGAGTTTTTTTCTTGAGTGAGTCTTCCCTGGCGCAACGTGGGCAGTAAATTTCTTGTCCACATCTTCCCAACTCATGTGAAACGCCTTCTTGTAATCGTTTCGTTGCATCCACTCGACGCCGCCTTTCGAAATTCGTAGGCGTCCAAAGGCTCGTCCGTCCCGCCTCACGCGAAACACGACATCCACTGTTGACACGTCGAGCGCAGGTGTCTTCAAACTGACTGTGTGTTCTGACATGGCAACATTGTACGCCAACTTGCCGCATCGGCGCATACGAGCTCCACAATCTTCTCACGCCTACGGACGTTCTCCCCGGATCGCCTCCAGCAACTTCTTGTCTTCCTTGCTCAGCGCGGCGCCTTCCAGCAAATCCGGGCGGTTGGCCAGGGTTTTGCGCAACTGCTGCTCGCGGCGCCAGCGGCGAATCTCGGCGTGGTCACCATTGAGCAGGGTTTCGGGGACGCGCAGGCCGCCAAACTCCGCCGGGCGGGTGTAGTGCGGATAGTCGAGCAGGCCCCCTGCGCCGTGCTGCGAGCGCGGGACGCCATCTTCGGCGGCGGCAATCTCGGCGTCGGCCACGCCGAAGCTCTCAAAGTCGCCCGAAGCCTCGTTGCCCAGCACGCCGGGCAGCAGGCGCATGGTCGCATCCACCACCACGGCGGCGGCCAGCTCGCCCCCGCTCAGAACATAATCGCCGATGGACAGCTCCATGTCGCAATAAAGCTGGTTGATGCGCTCGTCCACGCCTTCATAGCGGCCGCAAACCAGCACCACGCGGTCAACGGCGGCCAGCTCCCGCGCCAAGGCCTGGGTAAACGGCCGCCCCTGCGCCGAGAGCAGAACCACCTGCGGTGGGCCCGCTTGCGCGGCATTCGACGCATGGCGCTCCGCTTTCGGCTCAATCCCCAGCGAGGCCAGCGCCTCGGCCAACGGCTCGGGCTTCAGCACCATCCCCTCGCCGCCCCCAAAGGGGCGGTCGTCCACAGTGCGGTGCCGGTCATGGGTAAAGGCACGCAGATCGTGCACCCCCACGCTCACCAGCCTCTCGGCCAGCGCGCGACGCAGAATCCCGTTCTCGAAGATGCCGGCAAAGAAGCCGGGAAAGATGGTGACGATCTCGAAGCGCATACTCCTTGATGATATAGGCAAAAATTTCCGCGCCCATGCCACCCGGATGTGTTCTACTTTTGCCAACTGCTATGGCTGACTTTGAATCGCTGTTAACCCGCTGGCAAACGGCCGGCATCCTGGATGGGGCCACCGCCCGCCACATCCGCGCCTGGGAATCGGAGCAGAAGAAGCCCGCCGGGTTGCGCTGGCAGGTCATCGTTGTGCTCATACTCGGAGCCATCCTGCTGGCCTGCGGCGTGGCGCTGTTTGTTTCCGCCCACTGGGACCGGATCGGCCCCGGCGCGCGCTTTGCCGTGGTGCTGGGAATGGTCAGCCTCTTCCACCTGGGCGGGAGCTGGGCGCGCAAGCGCTTCCGCATCCTTTCGACGGCACTGCACGCCGTTGGAACCCTCTCCACCGGCGCGGCCATTGCGCTGGTGGGGCAAATCTTCAACATTCAGGAGCATTGGCCGGCTGCGGTGCTGCTATGGGCTTTGGCCGCCCTAGCCGGCTGGATTCTGCTGCACGACGAGGCGCAACAGACTCTCACCCTGCTGCTCTTCCCGGCGTGGTTGCTCTCGGAGTTCTCCTATTACGCCGAGGGCCACATCGGTGAAAACGTCTATGTGGGCCGATTTTTAGTCGTTTGGGCTGTTCTCTATCTCACCTTCTTCATAGGCTCCAAGCGCAAGATTGTCCATGGAATTCTCTTTGCTGTCGGGGCCATCTACTCTGTCGTGGGAGTTGTCGTCCTGCTCGACGGCTGGCATTCGTGGGGAGATCAGACCTATCTGCCTCTTGGACTCCGCACCTGGGGCTGGGTTTTCATTGCCGCAATTCCGCTGTTGTTTGCCGTCTTCAAATTCAATAAGAGCGTAATTCCCGTGGCGACCGCGATCTGCTTCGCGATTGCCTTGCCCTGGTGCCAGCACATCTGGACGACAACTTACTCCATCGACGACGGCAGCCGGATAACCTTTCCGCACAATGAACCCAATCTCGCCGCCCACGCACTGGTGGCGGCCTTCGCCGTCTTCATCATCTGGTGGGGCGTGCGGCAGACTTCACAGGCGCTGGTCAACCTGGGCATCGGGGGCTTCGCCGCCGCGGTCGGCTGGTTCTACTTCAGCGACATCTTCGATAAGATGGGCCGCTCGCTGGGGCTGATTGGCCTGGGCATTCTCTTTCTGGCTGGAGGATGGGCGCTGGAAAAGATGCGACGAAAGCTCCTGGCCGGCATGGGAAAAGCGGAGCTTTCCGATGAGGAGGAGCTATGAAATTGGCCAAAATTTCGTTTTCTGGAACCTCCATTGTTTTGCTGCTGATTCAGTTGGCGCTGGTCTCCACCATCGCGGCCAAGTACCTCTACCAGCGCCGGAGTTGCCCGCGCGTCTGGACGCGGACGGCGGCCTACGATCCGGAGATGGTGATGCGCGGCCGCTACCTGAGCCTGCGCTTGACTGTGGACGGCTGCCAGAGCACGCTGCCCAGCGCGCTGCATGCCGTCTTCCCACGCAACAGCGACGGGACCACCAAGCCGACCGGATTCACCGTCAAATCGGAGTTCCCCGTTCAATTCCGCGCCAGGCTCAAGGTGGAAGGCAACAAGCTGGTGGCCATCCGCATTCCTGAGGCCGACCAGACCTCGAAGGGCGTGAATGTGATCGCCATGCCGGACTCGTCCTGCGACGCGCTACGCCTCAACGATCCGGTGGACTTCTACATCGCCGAACACGCGGCGGACCCAACCCCGCTCAAGCCCGGCGAGGAGCTGTGGATTGAAGTCACGATTCCGCCCCAGGGCCCGCCCCGGCCGATTCAATTGGCTCTGAAACAGGACGGCGCCTGGAAGCCGCTGGCGTTTCAGTGAGAGCTGTTCAATGTATTCCCGGGTCCCCAATTGCGAGGGACCCGGGGCACCCAGCGCCATCCGGTTCGTGGAATCCCACCCATCCGCAAAGTGCGCGGATGGATGGGGCACCAATCACTCATCGAAAATACCCTCTACTTCTGCTTGAACGGCCTGACCGCCGCAGGCTGGGTTGCGCCCACCTGGCCGGCCTTGATCTCCGCGACAAAATAGTTCTCCCCGCGGATGGGGCTGCCGGAGAGGCAGCGCAGCATGGCCAACTGGCCCACGTGGGTGAGCGCATCGGCCACGGGACCCTGGAAAAGCCGCTCGGCCGGAGCGCGGAGCGGCGCATCAGAGGCCAGAAAGGCATCCAGGGTCTGGAGCGACTCGAAGAAACGGCGCTGCTCCTCGGCCCAGGGTCGCGACTGGGAGGCTTGCCAGTGCTCCTGCCCGATGGCCGTGCTCAGCGCCCAGTCGAAGAGGTCGCCCATGTGGGCCAGAATCTGCACGGGCAGCCGGCCGGCGCCGTCAAAACCGGCAAAGTGATCGGGAGCGCCTTCCAGGGCGCGGGCGGCCCGGTAGGCAACAGTGGCCAGCGTGTGGCGCAACAATTCGCGTTTCTCATCCATACACGGAACTATAGCGCAAGCGCCAACCCTCCCATCTGTAGTAAACTGGAAATTCTGAGTCCAACAGCAGGAAAAATCCAATGTCCATTCATCCCGTAATGCAGCGCCTGGCCGACAAGCTCAAGCGCACCGACCTCCCGGAGTTTGTGCCTGGCGACCAGGTTCGCGTCCAGGTGAAGATCACGGAAGGCGACAAGGAGCGCTTGCAGGCCTTCGAGGGCCTGGTGATCGCCATCAACAGAGGCCCCCAGGGCACCTTTACCGTGCGCAAGATGAGCTTTGGCCAGGGCGTGGAGCGCATCTTCCCGTTCAACTCCAAGGTGGTCGACAAGGTCGAGAAGATTCGCAGCTACAAGGTGCGGCGCGCCAAGCTGTTCTACCTTCGCGAACTGCGCGGCAAGGCAGCCCGCCTGAAGGAAGTGGGCCGCGTGGTGGCCAAGGCCTGAGCCGTTCCGTTAGCAGGCGGCTTAAGTTTTTATTTGCCCGACAGCCCCGGCTCTGGCCGGGGTTGTTGTTTGGTGAGGCAGCCATCAGCAGTCAGCCATCAGCGAACAGTTGACTACAGACAGCTAGCATCCAGCCTCAGGAAGTTTCAAGCGGACAGCTCACAGTACAGGCTGATAGCTGACGGCTGACCACTGTAAGCTATATAGGAAGCGATGAATCCGACTGATCATGCCCGCCTTCATGCCTTTGAGCAGACGCTGTTGAGCGCCCGTCGCACCATGGTGCTCAGCGAGATTCTCAAGCTGGCCGTGGACAGCTTCCGCTCCAGCAAGATCCGCTTTGCGCTGACCGCGCTGGGCATGGTCATCGGCACCGCCTCGGTGATTCTGGTGGTGACCATCGGGCTGACCGGCAAACAATTCATTCTCCAGGAGCTGGAAAAGCTGGAGACCAACTCGGTGGAGCTGGAGTACAACGGCGGCGGGGCCATGGGCATCGAGCGCACCGTCTTCAACGACTACCTCACGCGCGAGGACGAGAAGGCCGTTCTGGCGCAGTTGCCCAGTGTGATGTACTCCTCGCCGGTGATGGAGATGCACGCCCCCATCAGCTTTGGCCGGGGCGTGGTCAAGGATACGCTGGTGCTGGGCGTAAGCCCCCAGTACCAGCAGATCCGCAACCTGGTCATGCCCGCGGGCCGCTTTCTGGACGAGACCGACGACTTCGCCCACATCAAGTGCGCCGTGGTCACCGAGAAGTTCGCACATGACCGGTTCGGCGGCTCGGATTCTGCCGTGGGGCAGAGCTTCGAGATCAGCGGCATCCCCTTTACGGTCATCGGCGTCTTCCGGCAAAGCGTGGACGACATGGGCATGTCGGAGATCCAGGACCAAACCATCCTGATTCCTTATTCGGTGGAGCGCTACTTTACCGGAACGGAAAACGTGAAGCAGATTTACTTTTCCATGCACAGCATGGACGAAGTGACGGAAGCGGCCAGCGAAATCAAGCGCATCATCCAGGCGCGCCACCGGCCCGGCTCCGTTTATTCGGTGCAGACCCTCAAGGAGGTTCTGGCGACGGCCGCCAAGGTGGCCGACATCCTGACCGCGGTGCTGTTTCTGGTCTCCGCCGTCACCCTGATGGTGGGCGGCGTGGGCATTATGAACATCATGCTAGCCAATGTGCGTGCGCGCACGCGCGAGATCGGCATCCGCAAGGCGCTGGGCGCCACGTATCGCGAGATCAAGCTCCAGTTTCTGGCCGAGGCGGTCATCATCTCGCTGATCGGCGGGATCGTGGGCATCTTCGCGGGGCTGGCCGTGCCGTTGTCGGTGCGCGTCTTCTCCGATTATGTCCTGCCCATCTCCGCCTGGTCGGTGGCCATCGCGCTGGCCGCGGCCACCTCGGTGGGCATCTTCTTCGGAACCGTGCCCGCCACCCGCGCGGCCCAGTTGGACCCCGTCGAGGCGCTCAGAGATGAGTGAGCCCGAGCGCCCGCCTGCCAGCCCCGGCAGTGAGCCGCCAGACAGGCCCGCCCAGGGCCCGAGCCTCACGTTGCTCTTTGGGCTGCTGGCCCTGGCCCTGGCCGCCGCCATCGGCTTCGCCCTGCTGATTGTGCTGCCGTTTTATCACCGGCGGTAGCGGCAAGCGAAGATTCTCAGTCTCGCAAACTCTTCCGCCCGGCAATCAGCGCCGGAATCCCGTCCACAATCGGGTAGGCGCGGCCACATGCTGCGCAAACCAGTTTGCCCGCCTCAAGGCGAAGCTCGCCGAGACAGGCCGGGCAGGCCAGTTGATCCATTACGGACGGGTCGAACGCGGGAAGAGCTCTGGAATCGGCAGGCATGAGGCTCTACTGGATGGTCGCGCCGGGGATGGCGGCCGGATCGACGGGGGCGGCCTGACTGGCCGAGGAGCCTGCCGCCTGGCCGACCAGCTTCGGGTAGCCGGCAAACTCGGCTTCAATGCTCTGGATGGTGCCCGCCTTGGCAGACTCATAGGCCACGCGGATGCCGTTGTAAATCGCGCGGTCGTTGGAGGAGCCGTGGCCGATGATGCACACCCCGCGCACCCCCAGCAGATGCGCACCGCCGTACTCGCGGTAGTCCAGGCGGTGGCGGAATTCGTTGAAGGCCGTGCGCGAGAGCAGCGCTCCCACCTGGGCAGTTACGGTGCGTTTCAGCGACTCGCGCAGCACATCGCGCACAAAGCGGCCCACGCCCTCGCTGGTCTTCAGCGCCACGTTGCCCACAAAGCCGTCGCAGACAATCACGTCCGCCTGGCCCGAGAAGATGTCGCGCCCCTCCACGTTGCCCACAAAGCGAATGGGCAGAGCTTTGAGCAGCGGAAAAGCTTCATGGGTCAGATCGTTGCCCTTGGTCTCTTCTTCGCCGACGGAGAGCAGGCCGACGCGCGGCGAATCGATTTTGAGCACGCAACGGGCATAGATCTCGCCCATCACGGCAAATTGGGCGAGATTGGTCGCTTTGCAATCCACATTGGCGCCCACGTCCAGCAACACACAGGGATTGCCCTTGGAGCTGGGCATGGGCGTGGCCAGCGCCGGCCGGTCTACTCCCGGCAGAGCGCCCAGCACCATTTTGGCGGTGGCCATGGCCGCGCCGGTGTTGCCGGCGGTCACAAAACCCGCCGCTGTGCCCTCGCGCACCAGCTTGAGCCCCACGCGAATCGAGCTGTCCTTCTTGGTGCGAACCGCGTGCGCCGCCTTCTCCTCCATGCCGATGCGTTCCGAGGCATGGTGAATAACGATGGGCAGGTCTTCGTTTCCCAGCAGTTCATCGAGGAGGTCGCGCAACTCCTCCTCCGGCCCAACCAGGTGGACCCGAACGGGCAGAGCTCTGCAGGCGAGGATGGCGCCGCGAATCTCCGCCTCGGGAGCTTTGTCGGTGCCTACGGCGTCAAGCGCAATATCGATGAGCATAAGCGCGGAAAACTACTTGGCTTCTTCCTTGACATCGACCACGGCGCGGCCCTTGTACTCGCCGCACCTGGGGCAGGCGCGATGGGGCAGCTTCTTCTCGTGGCAGGCGGGGCACTCGGAGACCCCAACGGCGGTCAAAAAATCATGTGAGCGGCGATTGGCTGTACGGCGCGTCGAGTGACGCCGTTTCGGATTGGGCATAACAAGAATTCCTTTCGTGACTTGGCCCGCTTCATGCGATTCAGTCGTTTCCGGCCTGTTTCAGGTCATGCAACACTCTGGCTGCCTTCTGGCACGGGCTTTGAGCGAAACCAGAGTAAACGTGCCCTTGTCGAGAGTGTTCAAGGTGGCTTTTTCTTAAGGAAAAAGCCACTTGGCGAAGTGCTTCCGGTAAACAACTACTCTGGTTTCGCTATCGACACCCTCAATTGCTCCAGATGTACTCTGGGGGCTTACTTGGACTCGATCCGGCCGCGGAGATCGGCCAGCGCTTCCCAGCGGAGGTCGCTCGGACCCGCATCGCAGGAACACGGCTGGCTGTTGCGGTTTTCACCGCAGCGCGGGCAAAGTCCCTTGCAGCCGGGCTTGCACAATGTTTTGACCGGCAGGGACAAAAGCACCTGCTCGCGCAGCACATCCTCAAGCGCAAGACTGTCTCCTTGATAATACCCGATTTCGGTCTCCGGCGCAGTAATAGAGCGTTCCGGGACGCCGGCATCGGCGCCCAGGGGGCGGAAGATGAGGTCGAATTCGGCGGTGAGCGGAATCTCAACCGGCTCGATACAGCGAGCGCAGGGCGCCTGGAATCTGCCGGCAAAGCGGCCCTGGAGCCGGATGTCGGCCACAATGTCCCTGGGTCCCCGGTGCTCGTGCAGCACCTCGGCACGGCCGGAGGCAGCCAGCGGCCCCTGCTGCTCGGCCTCGGAGCCCAGATCGACCGCGCCCGGAGCCAGTTCCAGGTCAAAATCGATTGGCTCCCGTTCCAGATCGCTTACCTTGAAGTTCATAGTACGAGCCTACGGCGCTGACATCCTGCCGTCAATCCTGCCGGTGCGGCAGAATCGGAGGACCAGGGTGGGATTCGCTGTTGCATTCCGATGGGGCCGGGTCATAATATCTGGCAATAGTTCACACCGTGCCGGAAAGCGCCGTATGCCCTCCCATATCGCATTGCGCGGGGAGCGGCCTCGGCATGGGAGTTGCAAACCAGGGCCTGGCATGAAGATGCCTATCCGCGTTTCGCGCTTATGTTGACAGGAGGTATCGCAATGAATTTGTATCGCTTTCCGCAGCTCGGCCTTGGCTATCGAGCTGGCCGTATCGCTTCCCTCGCGCTCGTCTTCCTTGCAGCCTCGGCGTTTGCATGGGCGCAATCGGGCTACAACGGAAACCCGGCCCGGAATGGTTCCGCAAGGGGGCAGGCGCTGCCGATTTCCGAGGCGCAGCGAGCGCAGATGGTTCGACAAGGTCCCTGCCGCGCCGCCGTGCCCGCGGGATGGCAATTGACGCCGGGACAGTATGGCCAGACCGCCGACGTTTTCGGTCCCAACGGCGCCTACGCGGGCTGGGGCATTGTTGCCGTGAATCCCGCCATGCGGCAGTATTATGGCGAGTTTTACGGCCCGCCGGATGCGCACACCGTCGCATTGCTTTCACAGATGCTCAAGGCGCGGGCTCAATTCACTTCGACCAAGAATATCGGAGGCTTTTTTACCGCCCATGAGTTTCGCGCGGGAAACAAGGCAGGCATCGTGCTCTATCACGTATATCCCGCAGCGATGGGACAGTACATTATCAGCGAGTACTTTGCCTGGGCTCCGCAGGGCAATGCCGCGATGCTTTCGCTGGCCGAGGCTGTCATGACCTCGCTGCAATGCACGTCGAGCGTCCGTCCGCCACCGGCCTCGACCTTCACGCCTCATAGCGGCGTGCCGGATCGCAAGAAAAGCAGTGGCTCGACCGAAGAAGACGACCTGAAGGACTACAACAGCATCCTCGGCACCCAGTGGGCGCATGACTCCACCGGAACCCTTTATTACCTCGATGCCGCAAAGCAATGGAGCGAAACCGGCCCCGATGGACCGGGCTACTATGCTGGTACCGGCGTGAACAGGCATAAGCTGACGCCTGGAGTGGAGTAACAGCTTCGCCAGCGGCATCCTGCCCCAGATTTGCGAATCTAAGGCTGCCCCTCATTCGTTCTATACGCTGCCGGGTTTCCTCCTGGCAGCGTTTTTCGTTGTAGTCTCAGAATCCCCTGCGTTTCCCGGCACCCGGCTCTATTCCGAGCGATCCTGGACAGGCAAATCCTCAACCCCCGCCATGTATTCATCGGAGGCAACCGGACTCGATGCCAGGTAGGCGCCCCAATCTTCGGGGCGGGCGGAAGAAATCAACTCGGCTGGCAACCAGATACTTGCCTCGTCATCACCAATAGCCATTGCGCTGCCCTCCAAGATTTGAATTCCAACCCACGCACACACCAATGCATCTATCTTATCCTCGACAGGTTTCAGGCCGGAGAAACTCGTCGAGTCTTTGGGAACCACGAAGTCGATGCCGGAAATTGGAGCCGACAATGCCGCCAAAATCTCTCCGAGCTTCTCCGCGATCTTGACCAATCTCTCCTTGGGATCGAGGCGCGGCCAATACTTCTTGGATTTACAAACCTTGTACGGCACTCGATAGGACGCCTTCATCAATGACAGGAGAGCTGGATGCGGGTAGGTCTCAATCAAGGCGTGGTCTGATAAATCGTTTTGATTCGTGGCCAATTGAAACCCGCACTCTTGTAATCCGTCGCGAATCTCCACGCTGATGGGTCCAGGTCGGGTCGTTGAAGGCGCATGGGTTGAACAGCCCTTGCCGCCGAAGAACTTCGAAACCTTTCTATCCGCGCAACGGAGACCGTGGATAGGTCCGGTTGCTAGTGGTATATCCGCCACTATCAGCTTCACATCGGCCTTTGCCCGACATTTGGCAGCTTTGAGCAGTGCGGCGACTGGCACCTTACCGTCCGCAGTCTTATTTACCTCCGAGGCGGAAAGACCAATGAACTCCTCGTAGCTGGGCGAAACGCTAACCGACTCCCAGCCTCCCAATTCTGTTTGCCGAATAAGCGCAACGCCACTCGAATGATGCGAAGTCCATGCGGCATCGATTCCAATAATTGCGCTCATCTTTCCTCACTTCTCCTCTCAGCCCTTGCGCAGGTAAGTCTTCGAGAGCCGGTCGTGCCAGCAGAGGTGGTCGTCGTCGAAGAGAACCCAGGCCACGCCCAGCCCCATCGGAAGCACGGAGAGGAGCAGCGCGCCCAGCCGGCGGCTCAACTGCGCGCGGGAGGGGCTCCGGCCGTCGAAGGCGCGCACGGAGAGGTTCGCGCACCTCATGCCGGGCGTGGCATTGTCCAGGATGAGAAAGATCGTCTGGTAGAGCAGACCGGCAAGCAGCAACCCCGACAGGGCGCTGATTTTCGCGATTCCCGCCGGGAGCGGACCTCCTACGCTGGCCACGGCCGCCAGGGCCGACCCCAGGAGTGCCGCGGCGATCAGCACACCATCCACCAGGGCCGCCGCCAGCCGACGAACGATGGGCGCCTGTCGCAGGACCGGCAGCGGGACCGGCGCGCTCTGGGGCTCTGGTTCGTCCGGGGAATGAGGCTCCAGCTCCATACTTTCCCACTCCGGGCTCGCCCACTCCGGGCTGGGCCAGACGGGCGCGGTGTCAGCCGCCTGCGGCTGGATGGAGAAGGCGCCAGGGTCCACCTCAAAGATGCTCAACTGCCTCTCCAGCCCATCCGCCGCGAACGGTCCCTCGGCCCGCCGGGGACGCCTCTTGCGAGGAGCCACCAGTTCACGCGGAAACTCGATGAGATTGGCGTGGGAGGACAAAACCCGATGGGCAGGCTCGGAGGGGCGCAGGGCAAAATCCGGCTCCCAATCCTCCGTGGAGGGCTGCACGGGCGTCACGGGCTGTTCGGCTTCGGTCTCCCATAGGCGCGGCCCTGTGGAGGCCGCCAGTGGCCCTGGAAAGGCCTCTCGGATTGATTGCTGGGCAGTGCAGGCTTCGGCATGCAACTGGCTGTAGCTGGGGGCCTGGGCATAACGCGCGGCCACGCGGGCGGCAACCTGGGCGGCGCGGCTGTCGGGCTCCTGCCGGCTCTGGGCGAACGTGTCCGGCGTCTCCGTGGACAGGCCTTCGCGGCTCTGGCGCGCGGCGACAAGCCGGCTCACTTCCTGCTTCCAGGAAGATGCGGCGTCAAGCTGGCTTACAGATGTGCTCAAGGCTCCATTGCCCCTTCTGAGCGCCATCCGGACCGGCTCCTGGCGCCCGGACCGGCAGTTCAGGTCCTCGAAGCCCGCAGGGACTCCAGGACGTTGCTTTCAAAACGGAAGAGAGGCCAGCGGAAAGCACAGGCTCAGCCCGGATCACGGAATCCGAGCGCGGTCGAAACCACCCGTTTTTTGCCTGTTGCCAGAGCTGCGCGGCGTTTGCCTGATGCCAGGTCGGCCTGTTTTGCTATGCTGACCTTGGTCCCGGAATGCGCCTTCGCAACTTTGTGTTTATCACGATGCTGGCTCTCTGTCACCTGCTACTTCGGGGACAGGCATTGACCAATGCGGCACCCCCGGCTAGGCAGGAGACCGGCAGTGCGGCCGCGGCCGCCGCTATCAGCCCCGGCCAAAACGGCGCCGGGCCGGCATTCTCCCTGCCGAATGACCCCGGCCAGGAGATTCTGCCCGTGGCCCAGCCGGAGCCGGAGCCGGCAAGCGGCGTGCCGGTGGTGTGGGAGGCCCAGCACCAGAGCCGCGTGGGCAATATCTGGACCCTCACCGGCGATGTGGTGGTTCACTACCGCGACTACATTCTGCGCGCCGACAAGGTGGTCTACGATCAATCCACCACGCAGTTGGACGCGGAGGGCCACCTGCAAGTGGCCGGCGGACCCAATGATGTTCTCATCTACGCCGACTGGGGCGATATGCGGCTGAATATGCACACCGCGCGCTATTTCAGCGTGCATGGCTCGCAGGGAGTCCGCACCCTGGGCCGCAAGACGGTCTATTCCACGGCGAATCCGTTCTTCTTTACCGGCAGGGTGGTGCTGGAGACCGGAGAGGGCCGCTACCAGATCATCGACGGCTCGATCACCAACTGCCGCCTGCCCAAACCGGACTGGCAAGTGATCTCCCGGTCCATCAAGCTGCAAGACGGCAAGGCCTCCACGGCCAATGCCCTGTTCAAATTTCTCGGCGTGCCCATCTTTTACCTTCCCTACCTCCGCGATCCCGTGGACGAAACAGGCCGCGAGAGCGGGTTTCTGCTCCCGGTCATCAGCACGGGCTCGTCGGTCAGGGGCTACACCTTTGGCGAGCAGGTCTACTGGGCAATCAACCGCAGCATGGACATGGCCGCCGGCACGGAGTACTACAGCAAGCGCGGCTGGGCACCCAACGGCGACTTCCGTTACAAAGGCCCCGGACTCGACCACCTGACCGTGCGCTGGAATGCCCTGCTGGACCGCGGCGTTGAGTTGCCCAATACCACCGGTTCGGGCACGACACTCACCAACCAGGGCGGCGTGGACATCCATGTCCTGGGCCGCAAGGATTTCACTACAGAGACGCGCCTGGCCGTCAACGTCGATTACCTGTCGAGCTACATCTACCGGCTGGTCTTCAACGACAACTTCTGGCAGGCGATCAGTTCCGAAGTGCGGAGCAACATTTCGATTACCCATGAACACAAGGGATTTGTTCCCTCCCTCTCGCTGGAGCGCTTCCAAAGCTTTGCGGGAACCACCGGCAGCAACGAGACCACCACCGCCATCAACGGCAATCAGGCGAGGATTCTCCACTTGCCCAACCTGCGCTTCGACGTGCTGGACCGGCCGCTGGGCTCCCCGAAACTCTACTGGGGGATGGGATCTTCGCTCGCCTATCTGAGCCGCTCCGAGCCCGGCCAGCCAATCTCGCCCACTGCCATCGGAACCAGTTTCCACGCCCGCAACGCCGGCCGCTTTGATTTTTATCCGCATCTCGTTCTGCCGTTTTCCGCGGGGGGCTGGAGCGTGGCGGCCGAGGCCGCGCTGCGCGAAACCGCTTACACCATCAGCCAGACCCCCGACCTGCCGCCCAGCTCGAACGGCGGTGTTCCCACCATCAGCCACGATGCGCTCAACCGGAGCGATTTTGAAGCCTCGGTGGACGTGCGGCCGCCAGCCGTGGAGCGGGATTTTGCGCTCGCCCGCTGGAACCGCACGCTGCGCCACGTCATCGAACCGGAGATCTCCTACCGCTACGTGGCCGGCATCGGCACGCAGGCGCAGAATGTGCTGCTGATCGACTCCACCGACATCGCCACCAACACCAACGAAGTGGGTTACTCGCTCACCCAGCGCTTTTATCTGCGCCCCAACGGCGGCCAGCCCTGCGCCGGCAAGGACGGCGAGGCTGCCGCAAAAGATTGCCCCCCGCGGGCGCGCGAGTGGGCCAGTTGGCAGATCGCGCAGAAATTCTTCATCGACCCCAACTTTGGCGGGGCGCTGATTCCCAACCGCCGCAACGTTTTCGACGCCACCCTGGAGATGAGCGGGATCGCCTTCCTCACCTCGCCGCGCAACCTGGCGCCCATCACCTCGCGGCTGCGCTTTGAGGCCATCGACAATCTGCGCGTCCAGTGGGACATGGACTACGACCCCAAGGCCGGGCAACTCGACGCCGACAACCTCTTTGCAGGCTACAGCTGGGGCCGCACCACCATCGGCGCGGGCCACTCCTTGCTCAATGCCGTCGACGAGAGCGGCAGCGCCGCCACCACCATCAAGAGCCAGCAGGTGACGCCCTTCCTCGCCATTGGCAAACCCAGCGGCATCGGCTTTAACCTGGCCGCCAACGGTGGCTACGACTTTACCCACAGCGAACTGCAATACGCCGGGGTGCAGGCCGTTTATAACTGGAACTGCTGCGGCCTCTCCTTCGGTTACCGGCGCTTCAATCTCGGCACGATCCGCAACGAGACCCAGTGGCTCTACAGCTTTACCCTGGCCAACTTCGGCTCGGTGGGCGACATTCGCCGCTCCAACACCGCCTTCCGCGATCCCAGTTTGCCGCCCGCATATTAGGCGGCCTCACTAGCAACGCCTCCGGCCCCGCTGGAGTATCCTTTTCTGAGAGGATTTTATCTTGACCCGTACTCACTTTCTCGCCGCCCTCCTTGCCTTGGCCATGGCCGTGGGCTGCAAAGCCCAACCTGCCCCGCTTCAACCCGCCTCGCCAGGATCAGTTGACCTGGCGCTGAATCGCCACGTCGAGATCATCGTGCGCTCCCAGTACAACGTGCCACCCGAGATCTCTGTGGCCATTGGCGCGCGCCAGCCAGGACAGATTCCCGGCTATGACGCGCTGCCCGTCACGCTTTCGCGCGGCGGCAAATCGCGGGTTCTTGACTTTCTGATCTCCACCGACGGCAAGACCCTGGCTCACCTGGAAAAGTATGACCTGGTCAACGACCCGGTCCTCTCCATCAATGTGGCGGGCCGGCCCATCCGGGGAAATCCCGCGGCCAGGGTCACTGTCATCAGCTTCGACGATCTGGAGTGCCCCTACTGCTCCCGTATGCACCAGACGCTTTTCCCGGCTACTCTGGAGCACTACAAGGACATGGTGCGCTTTATCTACATGGACAACCCGCTGCTCGCGATTCACCCCTGGGCCATGCACGCCGCCGTGAACGCCAACTGCCTGGGCGCGCAAAACAGCCAGGAGTACTGGACTTACGTGGATTACGTCCACTCCCACGGCCAGGAGATCAACGGCGAAGATCGCACCCTGGTCAAGAGCTTCGACGCTCTGAATCGCATCGCCCGCCAGCAGGCTACGCTGGACAAGCTCGACTCCTCCTTGCTGGACGCCTGCCTGACCAAGCAGGATGAGACCCCGGTTCGCGCCTCGATGAAGATAGCTCAGTCGCTCAGGATTGAAGGAGCGCCCGCCCTGTTCGTGGAGGGGGAGCGCATCACTGGCGCCCAGCCCCAGGATGAGGTGTGGATGGTGATCGACCGCGCCCTGCGCGCCGCCGGAGTGGAACCGCCGGCTGCCCCGGCGCCTTCCCAGCCTGCGGGAGCAGGCAAGTAGAGCGGTTTCCCCTTTTGCGTGGCCTCGCAGACGGAGCGCAAGTTGTTTATTCCCATGGAATCAGCAACATAAAAGCTCTGTTTTCGGTCCATACCCGTGGGTAAACCGCTTGAGCTGGCCGGTTCTCCCATCTTCGCTTCTGCCGCCCAAAGGGTGTCCGAAGCGGCAACTGGCGGCCAGGGATGTGAAATTTCATATCCCCACCCCGGCTTTGGGGTTTATTCTTGAATGCCGGGGAACTTAGCGTCCCCCAGGAGATACCAGGTTGCAAATCAAAGCTATTTGCCGCACGCCTTTTCGCTTGACAGTCCTCATTTTATGTGGGGTAACCCTGGTTGCCGCCGTGAGCGGGTGTCACCGATCACCCTCTCCGGACGTGATGGCGACTGTAAACGGCAAGGATATTCTGCGCTCGGAGATGGAAAAGTATTACAAGGCCAACCTGGGCGACAATACCCAGAAACCCTCCCCCGAGCAGGCCGACATTGTCCGCCTCAATATCCTGCGCGGGATGATCGAGGACGAGATTCTCTGGCAGCGCGCCGCCAAGCTCAATCTGGCCGCCAGCGATGAGGACGTGAACGCCAAGCTGACGGAGATGAAGGCCCCCTACACGCAGGAGGAGTTTGACAAGCAGCTCCAGGCGCGCAACCTCACCCTCGACGACCTGAAACGCGAACTGCGCCGCTCGTTGACCAAGACCAAGCTGCTGAACAAGGAGATTGAGTCGAAGATCAACATCACCGACGCAGAGATTAGCGGCTTTTATGCGGCGCACAAGTCGGAGTTCAATCTGATTGAGCCGCGTTACGGTCTGGCGCAGATTGTGGTCTTCAGCGCGCCCTCCCAACAAACCAGCAATCTGCAGAACAACAAGGCCTCGGGCGACGCCGACGCACGGAAGAAGATTCAGGCCCTGCACAGCAAGCTGGACGGCGGCGAGGAATTCGGCGCCGTGGCGCAAAACTTCTCGGAGGAGCCGAACACCGCTTCCAACGGCGGCGACATGGGCTTTGTCCGGGAGTCGCAACTACACACCGATCAGGATGTCTACAACGCCGTCAGCAAGCTCAAGCCGGGACAAATCACCGATGTTCTTCCCGTATACGGCAGCGCCGGACCTGGACGCCGGATCGTCGGTTACGCCATCTACAAACTAATTTCCAGGGAGCCCGCCGGCCAGCGCGAATTGAACGACCCGAGCGTGCAGCAGGTCATCCGTCAGGGACTGCGCGAGAACCACGCGCAACTGCTCAAGAACGCCTACTTCGAGATGCTCCACAACGAGGCTAAAGTCCACAACTACTTTGCCGACGAGATCATCAAGAATGGCGCACAGTAGGCACTGCGCGGCCTTCTCCGAACGCACTGCCATTTCCTGCAAACAGAAGAGGCTGCCGACGGCAGCCTCTTCTGTTTGCATACTTCAACGCCCCCCCCCCCCCGCCGCCGCAAGTTACGGCCAAAGCGAAACGGCCTCCGCGCTGAGCGAAGGCCGTTGTTGTGTACGCGAGAGAAACTGGGCTTACTTCATTTCACCATTGTCGCCCATGGTGATGCCGCCGGGTCCCTGGCTCTTCTTCGCTTCGTTGGCCTTGCGGGTGCCCATCGCCTTGGCGCTCCAGTCTTTTGCTGTGTCCACATCGGCCTTGACCGCTTCCCCGTTGCCGTAGTCCAGGTTCGCCTTTGCCCGGTAAACCAGGTTCATATAGGACATGGCATCGTCGTAGTTGGGCCGGTTCGCCAGCGCCTGGTTCAGATACTGCAGAGCTTCCTCGACCAGAGGGGCATTCTGCTCCTTGAGCGGATCCATGACCTTCTTGGGCGCCTTGATGTTCCCCTCGCCGTCGTCGTTCATGCCGGCCGTCGCCAGCGCCGTCAGAGTGTTCTGGTGCGACTGCATCCAGTCGATCACGCCGATCGTGTAGGCCGCCTCGGGATCCTTGGGATCCTCCTGCAGAACCCTCTTCTGCCACGCCTTGGCTTCGTCCAGCCTCTTGACGCTGAATTCAATGCCCGCGACCTGCTTCATGCTGTTCACATCGTGCGGATCCTTGGCCAGAACCTCCTGGAAGATGTCGATGGCCTGCTGCGCGGTCTTCATGTTGTCCGGCGTAGTCAGTCCGGGCACCACGTTCTGGCCCAGAGCCGTGGCCAGGTAGCTCTTCGCCATGGGCAAGCTGGGATCAAGCATCGTGGCCCTCTGGAAGTGATTGATCGCGTCTTCATAGTGAGCGCTCTTGTATGCTTCCACTCCCTTGTTCAACTGGTCACGGGCTGCCAGGCGGTTGCACCCGCTCATGGAAAGCACCATGCCGGCCAAGGCTACCGAGAGCGCCGTAATACGTGCGGGTCCATTCATGTTCGTATCCTTCTCCTTCAGACGAGTGCCTGTCGGTCGCGCGTCTGGAATCTCAAGTACAGCTGGCCACGGCGGGAGCTGCCAAAACCAGGATGAAAAAATTGTACTCCTCTTTCCCGCCGGATCAACCGTCTCCGAACGGTGCTGGCAACCCTGGAAATTGCCGGGGATCCAAATTCTCCCCGGCGGCCTGGTTGGCCAGCCCAAACTCTGTGCGCCCTGGCCGCCTCAGCAGCTATCCGGTCAGCCCTGAGGCGGGCTCCAATAGCCTGCAACCTCCCATTTCAGGGAAGCGGCTCCAGAACTGCCTGCTACTGGCCCGCAAGTATCTTGGGGGTCATCAGCCCGATGTGATCCACGCTCGCGGAGCGACCGATATCGATAACCTCGGCCACATAGCGGAAGTCGATTTTGTCGTCGCCCTTGACGAACATAATGCGCTCGGCGCGATTGGCGTAGATATCGGTTAGCCTCGGCAGAAGCTCTGCCTTGGTCACGTCGGTTTCGTTGATCTTGTACAGCGGAGGCGCGTTCTGGCGGTACAAAACCTGCACCACGATGGTGCGTTCGTTGTCTTGCTTCTGCTGTGGGTTCTTGGGCGGCTGAGGCACCAGCGCATCCAGCCCTTTGGGCGTAACCGGCACGATGACCATAAAGATGATCAGCAGCACCAGAAGAATGTCGATCATCGGGGTAACATTGATGTCGGACGAGTAGCCTCCCCCGCCCCCAGTTGTCATTGCCATGGCTTAAAACTCCTCGTTTACTCGAAATCGTTAAAAAGACAACGCAAGACAACCGTTAAGCGCCGCCCGCGGGATTGCCTTCGCGCTTCTGCGTGAGCAAGCCCACGTCATCCACGCCAGTGGTGCGCACCGCATCGATGGCGTCTTCCACTGCCCGGTACTCCGCGTGGGCATCGGCGCGAATGAAGATCGTCTTGTTGCCGGGATTCTCGGTCATCTTATCGCGAACCTGATTGCCAAGTACCTCGATAGACGTCTTGTTTTGCCCCAGAAAGACATCCCCGCTCCGGGTAATGGCCACAACGATGGCGTCTTCCTTGTCGGCGTCGGGCATAGCGACAGGATTGACCGCCTCCACCATATCGATGACCACCTTGTTCTGGAGCATGGGGGTAATGACCATAAAGATGATCAACAGCACCAGCATCACGTCCACCATCGGGGTGACGTTGATATTCGAGTTGACCTTACTGCCTTCGTCACGAACCACGATTCCCATTGTCAGGACTCCGTGCCACTGAATTTGTTTGTCCCGGATAGCTTCCGGCATTGCCTTGCGAACCGTCCTGCTGGCGAGCTTGAAACCGGCGGGCAGGAGAGAGTGCTCGCTCTCCCGCCCTCCGCAAATTCCCGCTTTCGCCGACCGGCGCTTCGCTTAGCGCTTGTGGCTCTGCTTGATGAAATAGTCGATCAGTTCGCTGGAGGAGTTATCCATCTCCACGTCGAAAGCTTCGACACGTCCGGTGAAGTAGTTGAAGGCCATAACGGCCGGGATAGCCACGAACAGGCCGGCGGCGGTGGTGACCAGGGCTTCCGAGATGCCGCCGGCGACCGTGGCGATGCCGGACGACTTGGCATGCGCGATCTGCTGGAAGGCGTTCAGAATGCCGATGACGGTGCCCAGCAGGCCGACGAACGGAGCTGTGGCGCCGATGGTGGCCAGCACGGCAAGGCCCCTCTTCAGCTTGGCGTGAACGATGGCCTCAGCCCTCTCCAGCGCGCGGCCCGAGCTGGCGATAGCCTGCTCGGTGGCAGCGCCAGAGGAGGAACGAAACTCCTGCAGGCCGGCCGTCACAACCTCGGCCAGGTGGGACTTCTTGTTGCGATCGGCGATCTTGATCGCTTCTTCCAGCTTGCTGTCCTTCAGCGCGCCGGCAACCTTGGGCGCAAACTCGCGCGACTGCTTGCGGGCAGCGGAGAAGTACAGGTAACGGTCGATCATTACGGCCAAAGACCAGATCGACTCGACGAAGAGAATGCAGGCGATGATGCGCGCCAGTATTCCCATGTGTTCCCAGAGACCCTGGGCGGTGAAACTGACTGCCCCTCCCTGATCTTCCTGGAAGATGAATGCCAAATTGGCGGCCATGTGCGAAGCGAAGTGTGTGAGCTGAGCGAGAATCACTGAATCGTTCCTCCTAAGGAGTTTTCTTTTGGACTGCGACTGCCTTGTGGTTGCTGTGAATGCGACTCTTTCCGGATTCGCACTCAGGTCAAAAGCTATGCCCTTCCCCCATACCAGCGGAAAGCGCCAAAAATATTTCTCATCCGCCCAGGGTGAAGATCACGTTCACCGTGGTCTCCACTTCCACCGGCTCGCCATTGAGCAGATAGGGCTTGTAGCGCCAGGATCTGACGGCGTCTTGAGCGGCTTGCTGCAACATTTGAGGTCCGCTGACGACCTTCAGATTTTCGATGGATCCGGTCTTGGAGATGGTCGCCTGCAGCACCACCGTGCCCTGAACGCGGGCGGCCTTGGCAATGGGCGGGTACACCGGCGTCGGTTTCGATATCAACATTCCAGCCATGACGCCGCTGGAGATGATGAGCTTCTTCGGCGGCGCGGCCTTCACCTTGGGTCCGTTGTTGAACATGTCGCCCATGATGTTTCCGCTGCTGCCAAAGTCCGATCCGGCCACGCCAAACAATGCCTGGGACGGTTCCTTCTCGGCAACCATCCTGATATCATGCGGAATCTTGGTGGGCGCCGTGAGCTGATTGTTCATCATCTCCGACTTCACCGGGGCCTGGTGCACTTCCGGCGGCGGCGGGGGCGGGGGCGGGGGCGGCGGCGGCGGAACCGTCAGAGCCATCTGCATGGCCGCCTTGGGCAGCGCCTCGGGATAGATCAGCGGAATCAGAATCAGCAGTATCAGGATTACGCCTTCGGCGATAAACAGCGGAATCATGTATTTTCCGAGCTTGCTCTTGATCTTGCCTGCGGATTCAAATGTGGAATCTTCAAACATGGCCAGCCTCAAATCGAGTGTTTGCTTACCTCTACTTAGACACCGGGGAAAGCCAAAATGTTCCCGGCATCAAAACCTTATCACAAATGCGCGGTCCATCCCGGACGAACTGTGCACATTCCCTCAGAAATCATACGCCAAAACCATCAAAATTGCGTCCCACCCCTACACCCTGGGGCGTTTTGCGGCAGGAAGCACCGCTGCCTTGCCCTGCCGGGTGCGCCACTCCTGCCAGGCCACCAGCATCGGCGCGGCTATGGCAATCGAGGAGTACGTCCCGATAAGAATACCCACCACCAGCGCAAAAGAAAAGCCGTTCAGCACCTGGCCGCCAAAAATGAACAAAGACAGGACCGTCAGGAAGGTCAGTCCAGAAGTCAGAACCGTCCGGCTCAGGGTCTGGTTGATGCTGCGATTGACCACGTCGGGCAGCGCCTCCCGCCGGCTCAGGCGCAGATTTTCGCGAATGCGGTCAAAAACGACAATCGTATCGTTCATCGAGTAGCCGACCAGCGTCAGGATGGCCGCGATGACGGTCAGGCTGATCTCCTTGTTCAGCAGCGCGAAGGCGCCCACGGTGATCAGCGTGTCGTGGAAGCAGGCCACCACCGCCGCCACCCCATAAATCAGTTGGAAGCGGAACCAGAGATAGACGAGCATCCCCGCCATGGAGTAGAGCGTGGCCAGCAAGGCCTGCTTTTCCAACTGCTTGCCCACCGTGGGGCCGACCACCTGCACGTTGCGCACGTTGCTGGGACCGATAGTGCTGTCGTAGTGCTTTTGCAGCGCATCCATAATCTGCTGGCGGCCGGCGTCCAGCGAGCTCTCGTCCTGCTGCTCCGGCAGGCTGATGAGCACCTCGTTCCCGCTGGCTTCATCGACGGACTTGATGGTCTGGATGCTGGCATCCCGGATGCCCGCCGCCGCCATGGCCTGGCGAATCCGGTCGGTATCCGGGGTCTTGTCAAACCGCATCTGCACCTGCGTGCCGCCTTGAAAGTCCACGCCTAGCGGCACCGGGCTGCCGATGGTGCGCATGTGCATGCCCATCGAGATGAGACCGGCCACGCTGAAGATCAATGAAAAGCCGAGGAAATACCACTTCAGCCTCAGCCAATCCACATTCACGCCACGAAATAATTCCACTCGCTTCTCTCCGCTTCCTGGGAGGCTGGAGCCTTTGCCGGCTCCGGCGCTCAACGTAATTCCGCTAATCCCTAGTCCCTTAGTCCCTAAATCGACACCAGTTCCCCTGGCTTCATCTTGTTCAAATGAGCATCGAAGATGACCCGCGAAACAAAGACCGCCGTGAACAGATTGGCCGCCAAACCAACGGTCAGGGTGGTGGCAAATCCCCTCACCGGCCCTGTGCCGAACATGAACAGGATGGCCGCCGAAACGATGGTGGTCACGTGGGTGTCGACGATGGTGACCCAGGCATGGGCAAAGCCCTGGTCCACGGCCGCCGAGGGCGCCTTGCCGGCGCGCACCTCTTCCCGGATGCGCTCAAAGATCAGCACGTTGGAGTCCACCCCCATGCCGATGGTCAGAATCACTCCGGCGATGCCCGGCAAAGTCAACGAGGCCCCGGAAGCCCCCATGAACCCCAGCAGGATCACCAGGTTCAGAATCAGCGCCAGATCGGCGTTGATGCCCGAGCCGCGGTAATAGAAGAGCATGAAGGCCATCACCACCAGAATGCCCACGATAGCCGCCGTAATCCCCTGGCGAATCGAATCCGCGCCCAGCGACGCGCCCACAAAACGCTTCTCCAGTTGCTGCAACGAGGCCGGCAAGGCGCCGGTGCGCAGCAGTTTGGAAAGCGCCGCGACTTCATCCGGCGAGAAGGCGCCGTAGATTTCGCCCCGGTCGTGAATCGCGCCCTGGATGGTGGCCACTTCGCGGATATGGTCGTTCATCACCACCGCCATGCTGCGGCCCAGGTTCTTGCTGGTGTAGTCGTAGAACCTATCGCCGGCTTCGTTGGTCAGCGTGAACTGGACCTCTCTCTGGCCGGTGTTGGGATTGATGCCCGGATCGGCGGTGCGGAAGTCGTTGCCGGCCACTATCGAGGCGCGCTGCAACACATACACGCTCTCCGCCGAGGAACCGCCCTCCATCACCCCGGAAAAACTCTTCAGTTCCTGGTCTGCCGGAACGTTGCCGCCCACGCTGGCCGCCGCTTCCTGCTCGTCTTTGTAAGGCCCGCCCACCACCGCGTGAATCTCCAGCCGGTTGGTACCCTGGATAATGGACTCGATCTGGCTTTCGTTTTCCACGCCCGGCAGGTCCACCAGAATCTGGTTGTCGCCCAGGCCGTACTCCTGAATCTGCGGCTCGCTGATGCCCAGCGCGTCCACCCGTTCGCGGATGGCCTCGATGGCCTGCTGGACGGTCTTCTTCTCCAGCGCCGTCTCGATCATCGGCTTCATGGTCAGCGTAAAGCTTCCGGGTGTGTCGCCGCCAGCCACGTCGTATTCGTTGGTGTACTTGGACTCCAGCAGCGAGCGCACATCGTTGGACTTGTCCAGCGACGCGCCCTCCACCTGGACCAGCGTGGCCTTGGCCGGATCGGGCTTGTAGACCTGCGAATAGTTCAGGTTGGCCGTCGTCAGATCCTGCTTGATGCGCGCCACGGTATTGTCCGTTTCGGCGTTCACCGCTTCCACGACCTTGACCTGCAAGATCAGGTGGGCGCCGCCTTTCAGGTCCAGGCCAAGATGAATGCGCTTGGTCATGGCATCCATCAGACCCTTGCCGGTGTACACCGAGGGCACCCCGAAGATGCCGTAGACGCAGATCACCAAAACCGCAACAATCAGGAGAATTTTGTTATTGAGATTCTTCTTCATCGTCCCGTTTCTCTTGTGCAAAAAACCTAAATGCGGCTTTTAGCCTTTAGCTCTTAGCTCATTTCCGTTGAGTTGAAGGCCTGTTCTCGCCATGAAATAGCTGAAAGCTAACAGCTAAAAGCTACGATCCCGAAATCCCGTCCTGCGTGGTCACCGAGGCAATGGCGTTCTTGGCCACTTCCAGCTTGATGCCGTCCGGGGCCACGCGAATCACGATGGCGTCGTCCTTGATGGAGAGGATGATGCCGCGTATGCCGCCTGCCGTGGTCACCCGGTCCCCGGCCTTGATGGCGGCCAGCATCTGTTGCCACTGCTTTTGCCGCTTCTGCTGCGGACGGATCATCACCAGGTACAGGACCGGAATGATCAACAGGATGGGAAGCATCGTATAGCCGCTTCCGGCCGGCTGCTGGAACACCAGCAAAGCTAAACTCGTTGCCACGCTCATCCTTTACCCGCCCTCTACTCAATCTGGAGCCGCAAAACCACGCCGCCCTTCAGGACACAGGCACACCCGGCCACCTGCCGGGCGCCCGCGAAAAATTTTGTCTCCGGGAATCTTCCAGACTGGTCCGGGCCGTTCATTGCTTCAGGCCCAAACACGCGGCCAAACATCGAGATCGCCGGTCCGGTTGCCGCTCGCCGTGGATAGAATTGCTCTCCTGCGACCGTATACCTGCCCGCGACCCAACTGCCGTCTGCTTCCTGTTCGACACAGCCTTCCCCTGGAAGCCGCATCCCCGGGCCACGCCAGTTTTCGCGCTACGCCCTGTCCGGATTCCAAAGGAGTGCCTCAATAGATAAGATACGCGCCGACGGGGGGCTGTCAAGGAGGGCGGCAGTGGCCAGACCCGGCTGCGCGCCCCATCGCCTCCCCATGCCGGCCCTTCCCGGACGTTTATAAAGCCCTTACGAATCCCGTACTCCATCCTTACCGACGCCGGTTTCTGCTGGGAATAGAAGGCTTTCTGCTCTGGATGCGTCAGCCGTCCTCGCTTTGGCCGCAGGAGAGCAGGAACAGGAGTCCATGCGATGCACATATCTGATTGGAATTCGTTGGGATTGATCCTGATGGGACTGTCAGTGGCTTTTATGCTCTGGGCTCTCTGGAATTTCTACAAGGCCGAGCGCAGACCGTAGTGTCTCTGAAGGTCAGTGTCCTTTGTCTCCCCGTGCTATTTCGGCTTGGCTTCCGGGGCAGCCACGGAGTTCTCCGCCTCGTCGCCCGCATCCTCCACCAGCACCGCCGAGCCGGGAACGATGTTGAAGCTGACCGGCTCCTTGCCGGTGGGGTGGAAGGTGACGCGCATCGGCTCGCGCTGCCACTCGGCGGGCCCGCAAACCGGCTGGGGGTGGTTTTCGGAGTCGTAGGCCGACAATTTTTGGGCCAGCAGCGCCTTGCGCGCCGACACCTGCGCCACCATGGCGTAGAGGCTTTTGCCGCTGGCCGTCACGCCGCAATAGGCGCCGTAATCGCGGAACCAGACAACCTGGCTCACGCCGGGGTCGTAGTCGGGCAGTTTCAGGGCAACAACGCGGCCAGTCTGCCGGTCCACCAGCAGCCATGGGCCGCGCTGCCAGACCCAGTGGCTTGTCGCCGGGGCGGGCTTCACGCTGGATTTTTCGCTGGGCCCAGGCTTGCCTCCAACGCCGGACTTGTCTCCGGGCGCCGGTTTGTCGCTGGGGGTTGCATTGTCACTCGGTAAAGTATCGTTGAGCCGGATCACGCGCCGCACCACGAAGCTGCGGTCGGTCACGTCGTGGCTGTCGCCGGTGGTCCACTCCTTCAGAATGCCATCGACCAGCAGGGCGCGGACTTTTAACTCGGTCTCGCCGACAGCAGCTCCTGCCGGGTCGCCAACCTTCGAATACGGCACCTTCCGCGTCGCGCCCAGCACCACCACGTGCCCCTTGCGCGGGGCAGCGTGTACTGCTGCAGAAAGCAATATCACTAGAATCACTGCCAAGATGCGTGAAATTTTGTGCATACATACCCCTTAAGGAACTTTCGGCATTTCAGCAAACGGCGGTCCGCCAATAAGTTCAGCGTCAGCACCTATCCAATAAGCTCCCGAATTTGGTGAAGAACATCTGGATGGCTCGTGAGTGAATATCGGCTTAGATGTGGAAGGCCGATGAGTTTTTCACCCGTTTTTAGTATCGAGTATCGCCACGTCCAGTTTCCGTGCCCAGCTCGGAAGTCGTTGGGAGTAGTTCCGCTGAGCTTATCAATGATGAAGTTGAAAGGCTGGCGCCCAAAAGTGATTATCGCTGCAGGACTAACGATCTCTAGGATCATCTCGTGAACTGGCCAGCACAACTTTGCCCTCTCTATTCCTCCAGCGCCTTTCTCGCCAATGCTTCTGCTGAAGATTAGATTGGATGCGCAGACTACGCGGGGATCCTCTCCAAGAGTTTCAAAAAGACCTTTGAAATTCTTTTGAAGCGGGTGGCACCCCTTACTGTATGAGCGAGAGTCGCTACCCCAATCTTCATCGAGGTAAGCGCAATCCGTGAGAGTGCCCAAATTTCCTAAAGACTTTCGAATTGTATTTGTGCCCGTATCTGTCCCCCCAGGATTCAGTCCGAGGAAATAGTATTTTCCGGGTTTGAGAGTCGCGCATGAGCTGTAGAGTATCGTTCCAGACTCATCCAGAATTGTGCCCAAGGATTCCTCTACCTTACGGACGACAGCAGCAACATTTCTTTCATGTGCTGATAGATCATTCATGGCCATACACTCTTTCACAGCGTCAATCCACGCCTTCTGAAAATGTCATAAACAGCACGTCAACATCGGCAACTCACTCGGCTGCCAGCTTCCTAAATTCTCCCCGCTGCCTCCACCGCCCGCGCCACGCGGAAGGCCGCAGCCTCGTTCAGATGCGCGGCCAGCACCTGCATCCCCACCGGCAAACCGGCCTTGGTAGCTCCACACGGCACGGTCACGCCGCAGATGCCCGCCAGGCTGGCCGTCACCGTGTAGATGTCGGCCAGATACATGGCCAGAGGGTCGCCGGTTTTTTCGCCCAGCTTGAAGGCCGCGGTGGGCGCGGTGGGAGTGACAATCGCATCCACCTCGGCGAAGGCGCGCAGGTACTCCTCGGCCAGCAGCCGCCGCACCTGTTGCGCTTTCAGATAGTAGGCGTCATAGTAGCCCGCGCTGAGCGCGTAGGTTCCCAGCAGAATGCGTCGCTTGACCTCCGCGCCGAAGCCCTCCTCGCGCGAGTGCCGGTACATATCCGCCAGAGTCGCTGAATCCTTGGAGCGGGGTCCGTAGCGCACGCCGTCAAAGCGGGCGAGATTGGCGCTGGCCTCGGCCGTGGCGATCAGGTAGTAGACGGGGACGGCGTAGCGGGTATTGGGCAGCGCGACCGGCTTGATGGCGCAACCGGCGGCCTTCAGCGCGGCAATGCCCGCCTCAATGGCCACGCGCACCTCCGGGTCGAGGCCCTCGGCGAAGTACTCCGCCGGCACGCCGATGCGCAGCCCTTTGACCGGCTTATCGCTCTCGGCGGCGTAATCCGGCACGGGAGCCGGGGAGCTGGTGGCGTCCTGCGGATCGTGCCCGGCAATCACACTCAGCATCGTGGCGGCGTCGCGCACGTTGGCGGCAAACGGCCCCACGCGGTCCAGCGAAGAGGCGTAGGCGATCAGCCCGTAACGCGAGACGCGCCCGTATGTGGGCAGCACGCCCACCACCCCGCAAAAGCTGGCAGGCTGGCGAATCGACCCTCCGGTGTCGGAGCCCAGAGTGGCCACGGCCAAATTAGCCGCCACCGCCGCCGCCGAGCCGCCGCTCGACCCGCCCGGAACCCGCTCCGTGTCTATTGGATTTCTTACCGGCCCGTAGGCCGAGTTCTCGGTCGAGCTGCCCATGGCGAACTCGTCGCAGTTCAACTTGCCCAGCAGCACCGCGCCCGCCGCTTCCAGCCGGGAAACCGCCGTAGCGTCGTAGGGAGGCCGGTAGCCTTGCAAAATCTTCGACCCAGCCGTGGCCGGAGCGCCGCGCATCACCAGAACGTCCTTGATGCCCACCGGAATCCCCGCTAAAACTCCGAGTGGGTCGCCCTTGGCGACCGCGTCGTCCACCTTCGCGGCCTGCTCCAGCGCGCGCTCTTTGGTGAGGCACAGGTAGACGTTCAGCCGCGGATTTTTCTTCTCGATCCGCTCATAGTAGCTGGCGGCAAGCTCCGTCGCCTTGGTCGTGCCGGCAACAATTCCGGCGCGCAACTCGGCCAGGGTTTTCGGCTTTTCTACGTAGTTTTCGGCAGGTTTGTCTTCGCTGTCCAAATGAGTTTTCCTCTTTTCGGCTTCTTGTGTGACCTTATTACAGCCTGTTTCACCCTGCGTCGCGCGTTGCAACGGGAAAAATCCCGCCGCGGGCAGCACCTACCGCTCAATCACCTTGGGAACCTTGAAGAAGGCCCCATCCGTCTCCGGCGCCTGGGGCATCACGGCGGCGCGATCCAGCGAGGGCACGGGCAGATCGGCGCGCAATACACTCACGCCCGCCCCTTCCTGCAACTCGCTCCCCAACCCGCTCCCCAACTCGCTCACTTGGGCCAGCGGCGTCACGCCGGTCGTATCCAGCTCGTTCAACTGGGCCACGTAATCCAGAATGGCGTTCAAATCGCGCAGCATCGCCGGCGTCTCCTCCGGTTTAAGCTCCAGGTGGGCAAGCTCGGCCACCCGCTCCACGTCTTCCACGGTTACTTTACTGCTTTTTTCCAATTTATGTGTCCTTTCTGGCATTTTACAAGGTGGCTTTTTCTTAAGGAAAAAGCCACTTGGCAGTAGTGGTTTCGGGATGGATCAATTGGAAAAACGCTACGGCGGTCATTGCCTACAATCCCCATTCGCGGCCTTCGGAACGGACGGTTGCGCGCCTCTCCGGTGAAGGCCCGATGATCGAGTATAGCGTTTTTTGGTTTGCGTCCTGCCTCCGCGCCGCTCAGTCCACAATCAGCGTGAGGGTCACCTGATGCTGGACGCCGTTCGATGTCGCGGTGACCACCACCGGAAAAGTTCCCGGCGAAGTAATGCCGGCGCCGGAGCCGGGGACGGTTCCGCCGGGGATGACGCCCGATGAGTTGCAACTGGAGACGCCCCCCGCCAGAATCATCATCAACGCAACCAGCAGCAACGCCTTGCGCCGCCGGGCCCGAGCAATGGATGCAAAGGGCGCGAGCAGCAGTCCGCAGGCCAAAGCGAAACCAGAGTAAACGTGTTCTTGCAGAGAGTGTTCGATGTGGCTTTTTCTTAAGGAAAAAGCCACTTGGCAGGATTGCTTTTGGGTACAGCTACTCTGGTTTCGCTGTAGCGGAAGAGCCGGCCACGCCAGCGGAAGCGAAGAGTTGGCCGTGGTCGTGGTGAGCCCGGTGGCAATCTCCACCACTACGTTCCCCGCCGTGTTGGCGGGAACACCCTCGCTTGTGGGGTTGAAGGTACACGCCGAGTACGGAGGCAGCGAGCCGCACTGGAAGGTGAAGACGCCATGGGAGCCATTGAGCGGAGTAATCAGCAACATGTAATAGGCGGTCTGGCCGTTGGCGACGGCCTGGCTGGAGGAGCCGGAGGGCACAAGGCCGAAGTCGAAGCCCATGCCCGACAGGGGCACAAACGAGCCCGTCGTCAACGCGCTGCTCGTCACGATCAGGCTGCCGCTCTGCGCTCCGGGGCTGGTGGGCGCGAATTCGACGATGGCCGTACAACTGGCTCCGGCGGCAAGCGTGGAAGCGCAGGTCGTGCTCACCAGTCGGAAGCCCGCCGTGACCGCGAGAGAAAAACTTCCCAGGCTGTTCACGCTATCGGGGTTGGTGAGGGTCACCGTGACGGGACTGCTCAGCAGGCCTACCCCGGTTTGCGGGAAGGCGATCAGGCTGGGCAGCGCCTGCACCGAACCCGGCGTTCCGCCCATCCCGCTGAGCGGAATCACTGTCGAAGTCGTGAGCGAGGGCGATGCGATGGTCAGCGTGCCGGTATACGGCCCGTTGAGCGAGGGCGAGAAGACCGCCCCAACCGAGCAAATTGCTCCGGCAGCCAGGCTCGCGCCGCAGGTGTTCTGCACCAGGCTGAAAGGGGGCGTGGCCGTCAGCGTCAGCGAAGTAGCCGTCGAGCCGCCGGTGTTGGTCAGCGTCACCGGCAGGGCCGGGCTGGACTGGCCCGGCGTCACAATGGGGAAGGCAAGCTGCGCCGGGATCACGCTAAGCCCCGCCGGAGTCTGCCCGGTTCCGCTGAGCGAGACGCTGACCGCCGCCACGCCAGAGGTGGACGAGCTGACCACCAGCGAGGCCGTGGCGCCGCCCGCTGAGGTGGGCGTAAAGGTCACCTGCACCGTGCAACTGCCGCCGGGAGCCAGAGAAGCGCAGGTGGTGGCACCGTAAGAGAAACTACTGGCGGAGAGCCCGTTGATCTGGAAGCCCACATTGGCCAGCGGCGCTCCGCCGGTGTTGTTCACGGTTACCGTCTGCGGCGAGATCGTCTGGCCCACCGTCCCCAAAAATGTCAAGCTGGCTGGGCTGACGCCCAACGCCGGCGGAGCCAACCCCGTCCCGCTCAAGGCCACTGTCTCCGGCTGCGTGCGTGTAGCGTCGGTAATGCTCAGCGTCCCGGTCTGAGTGCCCGTCGCGGTGGGATCGAATTGCACGCTGATCGCGCAACTGGAGTTTGCCGCCAGGCTGGTGGCGCAGTTGTTGGTCTGCTGAAAGGCTCCGCTCACCGAGATAACAATGGAAGTCAGCGGCACGCCGCCGTTGTTGGTCAGCGTCACGGTCTGCGCGGTCGATAGCTGCCCTTCTACCGTTCCGGAGAAGGTGAGCGTGGTGGTCGATAGCCCATCCGTGGGCGCGGCCAGCCCCGTCCCGCTCAGCGCCACGCTCTGCGTTCCCGGCGCATCGGTAAAGGTCAGCGTCCCCGTTGCCGCTCCCGCTTGTGTTGGCGTGAAGGTCACGGTCAGATAGCACGAGCCGTTCGCCGGCGCCGAGTTGCCGCACCCATTGCTGGCGATGAAAAACGGTCCGGTGATGCCGCTGGTAAAGGGGATGGCCGTCGACCCGCTGTTCGTGGCCGTCACCTGCTGCGCCGTCGAAGTGGTCCCCACCTGCCAGCCGCCAAAGGAGAGGGTAGAAGGGGTCAGGCTCAGCACGCCCGACGCAGATCCGGTTCCGCTGAGCGAAACCGTCAGCGTTCCTCCCGTAACGTTGGCGTTGATGGTCAAAAGCCCCGTCCGGCTGCCCGTCTGCGTAGGCGTAAACGTGACTTGAATGGTGCAGCTCGCCCCCGCGCTCACCGTCGCATTCTGGCAGTTGTCGGTTTCGCTGAAGTCCCCGCTCACGGTGATAATGCCCGGCGTCAGGGCTGCGGTTCCCGTGTTCATCAGGGTCACCGTCTGCGCGCTGCTGGAGGCGCCGTACACCTGGCTCGTGAAGGTCAGCGAAGCAGGCGTCGCGATGGCCGTTGTCACGGCCTCTGTCGCTGTCCACAGGGGATTGATCCAGATGCCGCGGCCGTAGGTGGCCGCCACCAGATCGTGCACGCTGGCCGTTGCCGGCTCGGCGCTGAGTTCCACCACCGGCGCTTCAGGCAGCCCGCTTCCGAAGGCCGACCAGCAGTCGAAAGGAGCGCTGGCGCAGCTCGCAATCTGCCGCGTCGAAAAAACTCCGGCATCGGTGGCGATGTACACCGTGTTGGCATCCTGCGGGTCCACCACCAGGCTGTTGGCCGGAGCCGAAGGCAGGTTGGCCATCAAAGTTGTCCAGTGCGCCCCGCCATCGGTCGAGCGATACACCGTCTGCACCTTTTCTCCCAGGCTCGGAATCCCCGCCACGGTCGCGTACACCGTCTGCCCGGTGCTATCGTGCGGGTCAATGAAGAGGCTGGAGATGTCGTACCCGAAGTGGTTCATCATGTGGGTGTCGTTGGTCACCGCATTCAGCGCCGTCACGTCCGTCCACGCCGACAACGTGCCGCTGGCGGAGTTATAGGTCGCGCTCAACACATGGCCGGGCAAACTCGCAATTCCATTCGCCAAATCCGTAGAGCCGTACATGCCCACGTAAACCACTTCGCCGCCCGAGGGGAGCGCCGTCGAAACGGGCAGCGCCATCGCGGCTATCGAGCGGATCAGCGCGTCGCCGCTGCAAGGGCCGCTTGACGCATGGTCGTCAAAAATAGGGCTGATGGCGTCGCCGGAACTCCAGCTCACGCCGCTGGCCTCGCCGCGCCACACCCGGCAGGTTCCGATCAACAGCTTCGTGTTGTCCAATGGGTCCACCAGAAAAGGCGCCGCCGAGGTCATGCTCAGCCCATCCAGAACCACGCCCGCGGTTGGATCGGTCGTGTAGTTGAGCACCGCGTTAAACGTGCCCGGCGTGCTTCCATTCGGCGGCGTGCCCAGATAGATAGAAACTCCCGCCCCATTGTTCACGTACCAGTTCGTAGTGGTCACCGGATCAATCGCCACCGGCCCGCCCTCGCCGCTCAGAATCTCCGGCCAGTCCGTCGTCGTCCCCGTAGTGCTCTTGACTCCGGCGGTTCCGATAGCTCCCAGCCCGGCCATCATCGTGTAGGGCGTCGTGCCCGCCTGCGACATGCTGACCACCTCGGCCAGCGAACCAAGGCTCCCGTTCAGATTCTGAAAATGCGTGGCGTCGCTCGCCGAGCACACCGTTCCCGTCTCGCCGATGGCGTCGGTCGAGCGCCACAGCCCGCTATCGTTTCCGATGAAGATCTCCAGCGGATTATTGCCGTTCCAGGCCAGCGCATGTTGGTATTCGCCCACCTGCGCGCAGAATCCAACCGTCGAATTGGTGGTATTCCGCCACCTGCAACCCTGCGAGTAGGGGCAATTCGTCTTCCACAAATCGTTAGCCCCGGCCAGCACAATGGTGGTCTGTCCGGAGGGAACCGCTGCCAGCGCCAGGTTGTAGTCGCCGTTCACAATCGTTGCCGGGCCCAGCAACGTATTCGTCTCCAGCGCCGCCGTACCCCACTGCTGGGCAAAGCTCATCGTCAGGTTGGCGCAGGCGCCGGCGCTCGCCGCGCACAGATCCTGCCACAGTCCCTGATCCTGGTTGTACTCGTCCACCGTCCAGGCAAACGTGTCGCCGGTCTGCGGATTCACCGCCAGTGTGCCGCGAAAGATGGGACAGGCCGGCGATCCCGTCGTTTTGGGATTGGTGGGGCAAAGCCCCGTGCTCGTCAGCAGCCCCGCGCCCGGCTGATTCGTCATCCGCGTCCAGGTGATGCCGTCCGCCGACTGGTAGTAGCCGTGGAAGCGCACCGCCGCCACAAAAAGTTGCCGCACCGGGTTCCACACCACCGAGGTAGCCGCATTCCCGTCGGGCAGCGCAAAGGGATCGCTCGGCCCCTGCACGTCCGCCCCGCCGCCATCTGTAATGGCCGCCAGCGACCACGTAGCTCCGCCGTCGGAGGAGTAGTACAGCCCCTCATAGCTCTGCCCCGGCCAATCCGCATGTACCAACATGCCTTCATAGGCCTGGGAGACCGCCGCCACCACCCGTTGCTGGTTCACAGTGCTCCACGCAAAGCCCGCAATACCCTCTCCGGCAAAGACGTAACGCTGGTCCGAGGTGGAGTAGATCAGGCTCCAGGTCGTTCCCCCGTCGGTGGAGCGCAGGATTCCAGCCCCGTAATAGGAGTCCAGGGCGTCGTTCGGGTCGCCGGTCCCGGCCAGAATCACTCCCGTCCCGCCCGGCTGCACGCTCAATGCGCCAATGCTGATGGAAGTGCCCGCCATGCCGCCCATTCCCGGCGCCTCGTCGGTCAGAGGGATGAAGCTGATGTTGGCAGCGCTGGATGTATCCGCATTCTGCGACCGCCAAACCCCGCCGCCCGTGGTACCCACGTAGAGCGTGTTGCCGGTCCCGTCCGACGGATCCAGCGCCAGCGCGGAGACGCGCCCGGTCACCAGGCCAAAGTTCTGCGACTGGACGGCCGTGGGGCCCAGCGGCAGCCATGTTGCGGTTCCCTGCCCAGACGCCATCGCGTGGACATCGGGCCCGGCCGTGGCCGTCGGTGCGATACGGCGAAAATGCCCCGCTCCCGTCCAAGCCTGCGCTCCGCCTCGTGCCCCGCCGCGCGCCGAGTCTCGGTTCCAGCCTCTCTGGGCCAGGAACCGCTCCGCCTGAACCACCCGTGGAGGCAGATTAGCTCGCCGCGCCGCCGCCCGGGCTGCCTCTGCCGCGGTAGTCCCCCGTCCATCTGAATTTGTCTCTTGGGTAACGCCAAGCGCAGCAATCATCGCTGCCAACGCCAGCAATGTCAGCAACTTACAAGCCAGGAGAGCGCCGCGCCCACTCGCCAGGCAGGGGAAAGTATACCACCCCTTCCTGCCGCCAGGGGCAGCTTTACCGTGAAGCCGCTGAATAGCCCAAATGCTCACACGCTTCCTGCCTGCGATTCCGTCGTCCCCTCTCCCCGTTATCGGCATCCTCTGGGGGGACTTGATCGAAATCCTGTAGCTTACAACGTGCGAAACACGCAGCTTACGGGATTAAATTTGGTTGGATTATAGACCACTAATGGAACAGTTGTATGGACAACATTGGCGCGAGGCGGTTTTTCTTTGCCCCGCCGCGCCAGAGCAGCGGCTGCTCTCCAATACTGTTTCCCTACCAGCTTCCCCACGCCCGGCTGATGTAATCCGTCAACGTCATAGAGATCAGGACCAGAAACATGAAGATGCCGGAGAATATCGTCAGCCTGGTCAACTTCGAGCTGTACCACACGTGCATGAAGAACAGCACTACCAGCACCGCTTTGGTGGTTGCAATGGCCAGCGCGATAATAGGGTTCCACAAGCCCAGGTCCACATACGACGCCCAGACCGTGAGCGCCGTGCCCAGCAGCAGCGCCAGGAGAATCACCAGGTAGACCCAGGGACCGACAATATGCCGTGCGTGTTCGTTTGGTTCGCTCATGCAGTTGTCCCTTAGCAGCTAATAGTTGTCCACTGTCCACTGTCAGTGTCTGCTGATCAGATAGAGCAGCGCAAAGAGATAAATCCAAACAATGTCAATGAAGTGCCAATACAGCCCGAAGTTCACAACAAATGTTTCGTGCCCGGCAGTGTAAGCCCCGGCCCGCGCGCGTAGAATCATGAATCCCAGAATCCCGATGCCGATGATCATGTGCAGCGCGTGCATGCCAGTCATCAGAAAATAGAGCGAAAAATAAAGTTCGGTGTGTCGCGCCATGTCCGGCACGAGCGCCTTGTCGTGATACTCCGCATAAACTTCGCGGTCCGATTGCGGATCAAGAAACGATTGCAAGCTGTAGTGAAATCCGGGAACGTGATGCTTCTCGATCTTCTCCCGGTACTCGATGGTCTTGATGCCCAGAAAACTCAGCCCCAAAATAAAAGTCAGCGCCAAACTCAGCACCAGCCCGCGCCTGCGTCGCGTCTGTGCACACCACACACCCATGGCCATGGTGAAGCTGGAAAAGATCAGCACCGCCGTATTCGTCGTGCCCCACACCACGTTCAATTGGTGCGAGCCGGAGACAAAGGCCGGGTAATACCAGTTGCGATAGACCAGGTAAGCGGTAAACAACCCGCCGAAAAACATCACCTCCGTCAGCAGAAAGAGCCACATGGCAAAGTTACTGGCGTCGGCCTGCTGCTCAACGGAGTTGAAGTGATGGCGCAGATAGGCCGGGTGCTCCTCGTGAGCAGCGGGAGCGGCGCCGTGGGCATTCTCGGAGCTATCCGGCACGGTGCGCCTCCTTTTTCTGCTGCTCTTCCAGCCACTCGTAGTCGTAGGCTTCATGGTCCATCACCGGCATCACGGTAAAGTTCTCCGTCAGCGGCGGCGATTGCGTCTGCCACTCCAGCCCCGTTGCCTGCCATGGATTGTCGCCAGCAATCGCGCCGTACCGCAGCGACCAGATCAGGTAGAGCACCGGCAGCAGGTAGCCCACGCCCAGAATGGTTGCGCCCGCCGTCGAGAAGACATTTAGAATTTGAAACTCCGGCGGATAAGATGCGTAGCGCCGCGGCATCCCCAGCATGCCTAGAATGAATTGCGGAAAGAATGTAAGATTGAAGCCGATGAAGGTCACCACCGCCGCCAGTTGCGAAATCTTCTCCGGATACATTCGCCCCGTCATCTTGGGCCACCAGAAGTGAATCCCAGCCAGAAACGCCATCAACATTCCACCCACCATGACAAAGTGGAAGTGAGCCACGATGAAGTAAGTCTCCGTCAGGTGAATGTCGGTTCCCGACGAGCCGAGGAAGACTCCGGTCATGCCGCCGATGGTGAACAATCCCATGAAGCCGAATGCGTAGAGTAGCGGCGTTTCGAAGGTGATGGACCCCTTGTAAAGCGTGAACGTCCAGTTGAAGATCTTGATGGCCGAGGGCACCGCGACCAGCATGGTCAGCAGCGAAAACACCAGCACCGCGTAGTTAGAGATGCCCATGATAAACATATGATGCGCCCAGACAAAGAAGCCGAAGACCGCGATGGCCACCGAGGAAAAGGCTACCGCCGTGTAGCCGAAGACGCGCTTGCGGCTGAAGGTGGAGATAACTTCAGAGATAACTCCCATCCCCGGCAAAATCATGATGTAAACCGCCGGATGCGAGTAGAACCAGAACAAATGTTGAAACAGCAGCGGGTCGCCGCCTTTGGTGGGGTCAAAGACGCCGATGCCCAGCGTGCGCTCCAGGGCCACCAGCACGATGGCGATGGCCACCACCGGCGTAGCCAGCACCATCAGAATGGAAGCCGCATAGTGCGCCCAGATAAACAGCGGCAGCCGGAACCAGGTCATCCCCGGCGCGCGCATCTTGTGAATCGTAACGATGAAGTTCAACCCGGTCAGAATGGAACTGAATCCGGCGACGAAGACCGCCAGGCCGGTGGTCAGCACGTTGGTGTTCACGTAATGCGTAGACAGCGGCGTGGTGAAAGTCCAGCCCGTGTCCACGCCGCCAATCGCCATGGTGTAGAGAGCCAGCAATCCGCCCGCCATGTAGAGATACCAGCTCAGTAGATTGATCTTGGGCAGCGCCAGGTCCTTGGCCCCGATCATCATCGGGATAAAAAAGTTGCCCAGCGTGGCCGGCACCGACGGCACCAGAAAGAAGAAGACCATGATGACGCCGTGCATGGTAAACACCTTGTTATAGGTGTCGGTGGCCATCAGATCGGTCTGCGGAGTTAGTAACTCGAGCCGGATCAGCCCGGCCAGCGCCCCTCCGATGAAAAAGAAAAAAGTGATCGAAATCAGATAGAGGATCGCGATCCTCTTGTGGTCGCTGGTGAGCAGCCAACTTAGCAGGCCATTCTCCCGCGTGATGTAGTTATCCTTGGGAATCCGTGCCGTCGATTGATCGGGAAGACTGACGATGGTGTTCGTACTCATGGCTTCACCGTTCCTTTCGTGGCGGGTGCTTTGGGCGCTGTGCCTTCGCTTCCCGGCGGCATATCAGTCGTGTTTAGCGTTTGCTCGATGCGGTAATCGGAGTTGAGGTTCTTGATGTACTCAATCAGCGCGATAACTCCCTCCTCGCTGATCTGCCCCTGGTAAGTGGGCATGATAGGCGCATAACCCTGCGTTACATGCTGCGATGGATTCAGAATCGCCTCGCGCAGATAAGCGTCGTCGGCAATCACCGTTCCACCGCTCGCAAGCGCCAGTTTCGCGCCGTATACGTTAGCCAGCGACGGTCCGCGCGCATCGGGCCGCGCATTGTGACAGGCGGCGCAACTCAAGCTGGCAAACAACCGCTCGCCGTCCTGCGCCAGCGACGCGCCGCTGTCGGAGCGAACCAGCCACTTCCGGTACTCTTCCGGCGTCATCACCACCACGTCGCCAATCATCTGCGAGTGGTTGGTGCCGCAATACTGCGTGCAAAAGAGGTGATAGGTTCCCAGCGTGGTGGCTTCAAACCACACCGTCGTATAGCGGCCGGGAATCGCCTCGCGCTTCACGCGAAAGGCGGGAATCGAAAAGCTGTGAAAAACATCCTGCGAAATCAGCGTCAATTGCACGGCGCGCCCCGTGGGTACGTGCAGCGCGTTGATCTCGTGCTGCCCGCCCGGATGCTCCACCTTCCACATCCACTGCTTGCCCACCACGTAAATGTTCATGGCGTTGGCCGGCGGCGTATAAACGCGAAAATAAATCAACGCGCCCCACACGAACATCATCAGAAACAGCCCCAGCGGAATGATGGTCCAGGTAGCTTCCAGCAACGTGGAACCCTCAATCTGCACCGCCACCGGATGGCGCTTCTTGTTATAGAGGATTGAAAAGCTGACCACCAGCAACACCACAATTGTCAGTCCGATCAAACTCACCAGCACCATGAAGAAAAGCAGCGCATCCATCTGCGGCGCAATCTTCGAAGCCTCCGGCGGAAGCAGCGCGAAGTTCGTCAACCACTTGACGAGAAACTGCCAGATTACTGGACTGATGTGGCTCATTCTGTTACTTGTTCACCTTTGTTCCCGTCCTTGGCTGATCGCTTTTCCGCACATCCCTGCGAAACATCGCCAGCATGAATCCGCCCAGCAGCAGCACCGTGATAAGTCCGCCTAACTGGACGACCCTGGCTACAATCAGCGAGTGCTTGTTAGTCTGCGGATCGTAGTGGTAGCAATAAGTCAGAATGTTATCCACCGGCGAGCCGATGCGATTCTCCGAGGCCTCCACCAATCCCAGCCGCAAATCCTTCGGCGAATACTCCACGCCCATGTAATACTGCGCCAGCTTGCCCTCGGGAGTTACGATCTGAATCGCGCTGGCGTGCGCAAACTGCGTGAGCCTTCCGTCCGGCCCCGGTATCTTCACATAGCCGAAGCCCACTGCCTTAGTGAGCGCGTCGATGTTCTCTTGCGTGCCGGTCATGAAGTGCCATCCCGCGGCCGTCTCCGGATGCCCGTAACGCCTGAGATAGCCGCGCTTCTTGGCCGCGGCCAGGTCAGTTCCCTCGGTGGGATCGATGCTGATCACGATCACGCTGAAGTCCTTGCCGGGAACAAAGCTTACCATCTGCAAATCGCTCGTCAGCCCGTTCAACTCCTCCGAGCAAAGCATGGGGCACTGATAGTAAACCAGCGCCAGAATCGCCGGCCGCTTGCCGAAGTAACTGCCCAGCTGCACCTGCTTGCCTTCGTCGTCCGTGAAGGTCAACCCCAGCGGCAGTTGCTCGTTCAGCCGCTGCGCAATCCCCACTTTGTTCAGAATTGCCGGCGGCTTGTCGCTGACCGGGGCCATCTGCTTTTCGTCGTAGCGCGAAACCTGCGCCAGCGTCACCGGACAAAGCACAAAGGCGCTCAGCCCTGCCATGCAAAATGCAACTGGGATCATCGCGGCCAACGCCGCGCCTCGCCAGCTTCTCCGGATTGTGTCTGAGCTCCGCATAACTCCCTCTTTCTCTGCTCCGGCAACAATTTCGGGTGCCCCACCCTCGCCGCGTTCTTGTTTTTGCGGCTAGGGTGGGAAACCGAAAACCTCAACCCACCCGCCGTTCAGCACTCTACTTATGCGGCTTCGCGCTACCGTCAGCAACAGCAGCGGCCTGATCCAGCTCGTAACCCGTGCGCGCAAAACCATTCGTCAGCGGCACCGCCACCACCGGCCTCTGATCTCCGGTCATCAGCGGCCCCTGCTCCACCGCCTGCGCCACCGGCAATCCCCGCTGCGCAATCAACTCCATGGCGCGCTCAATCGGAATTCTCACCTTGCCCTGCGACTCACCCTGAGACTGACCAAGCCAACTGTAGTTGTCCAGCAGCAAATCCTCGCGCGCGTGCAGGTCAGCAACATCCTGGTTGCCGTCGTCGGTCTGCAGGCGAGGCGTGGGAAAGCGCTCGGTCAGCTCACCCATCTTGTTCTGCAACTCGGGATTGGACGCCATATTGCCCAGCGGACGCACATCCACGGGCCGCGCCCATCTGCTCGGCGGCCCATCTTCCTTACTCATGCGCGCATTAAGCACCTTGCCCACTCCGTATGCCAGCACCCCCGTCACTACCGCGAAGATGCTCAACGCAACCAAAAAGATCACCACCCCCGAGACGCGCGCATCGCTCGCCTCGTAGCCCTTCGATACGTCAATCTTCTCCGGCTTGCGATCTTCCGGCTCATGCTTGTGCATGTTCCGCCTCCAAAATCTCCGCCAAATGCGGATCGTTCGTCTGCACCAGCGGCCGCGCCTTCAACTGCGCGCAGAAGTAGGCCACCCAAATCGCCGTCATCGCCGCCGGCACCGCCGCGTACTCCAGAATCCCCCAGCTGAAATGCAGATTCCGCGCCGCGTCCTTGAAGTTCGGCTCAATCAGCCAGAACAGATCGAAGGCCTTGGCAAAGACCATCCACTGGCACACCCGCAGCAGCCGCTTCTTGTTGCGCTTCAAATCGCGCGACAGCAACAGCGTGAACGGAATCAGCCAGTGAAAAATAAAATCCAGCGTGATGATCACGCCCCAGCCGCCCGTCACGCGGTCCAGGTACCAGGGAATCTCCTCCGGCAGATTCCCCGACCAGATGATGAGAAACTGCGAGAAGGCAAGATAGATGTTCAGCATCACAAAGGCAAAGGTGAACTTGCCCAGGTCGTGCTGCTCCGTCTGCCGCAGAATCGTTTTGAACGGCTCACCCTGCGCCAGCGAAATCACGACAATGATCGCCAGTGCCAGCACCTGGTACGCCTGCCCCACCAGAAACAGCAAGCCGTAAACCGACGAGTACCACGTGGGATCGAGCGACATTACCCAATAAATCGCCGCCGCGGTCATGGTAATCGCGTAAATCACAATCCCCGGCCCGCTGATGTTCTCCATCCGCTTGATCCACTTGGGCGTCTCCGCCAGCGTCTCCTCATCGCGCTTCAGTCCCAGCGCATTCAGTCGCCACGTATAAAATCCCCAGATCGCAAAGCACAGCAGGCTAACCCACCAGAACGCCCCCGCATTCAGCATCGGCCGCTTGAATTCGATTGCGTGCGCCTGAACCTCGTTGATCCATCCCGATTTCAGCGCCGCGCTCACGTCGCTCACCGCGGCCCATAGATAAAGTTTCCTGAGCGAGAGCGCCACCAAAACCCAGTACGCAAAGACCAGCGGCAGCGTGCGGCTCATCGCCTCCAGTGGCCGCCGCAGCAGCAATCCCCACTTGCCGCCCGACACGTACTGCACCATCAGCAACGCCAACCCACCTACCGCAAAACCAAAGGTCAGCATCAGCCCCAGCAGCCACGCTCGCAGCACATGGTCCACATCAAAGCCGCGCCCATCCGCAAAGCCCAGCATCACGGCAACCGCCGCGCACGCCAACCCCGCAGCCAGCGCGCGCCTCTGCCAGCCGCCCACAAAAGCTGGAGCGCTGAGGTCGGTCGGTAGTGTCTTTGCGTGCGTCTCGTCTGCCATTCTCTGCGTCCTTACTCGTCAGTCCCTAGTCCCTTAGTCCCTAGTCCCTGGTCCCTATCGCTTTTCCGGCTTGCTCAATGGAATCTTGATCTCCGGGGGAGCCGGATTGGCCGGAGCCAAAGCCGGGTTGCCCTGTTTCATATCGTTCGGGTTCGCCAAAATGGCCGTCGCGGGCAGCGTCCACGGCTGGGCAAACTCCGGATGTCCGCTCGCCGCGGCAATCTCCCTCAGGCTTTTCACCTCGACGCCCGCCGGCACATCGCTCGCCTTCGCCGCCTGGCTCAACTGCAAGGCGCGAATGTAGGCCGCCACCGCCCAGCGATCCTCCGGCACGAGTTGCGCCGAGTAATCCGGCATCGCGCCGTAGCCGTGGCTCATCACGTAAAAATAATGCGAGATGGGCTGCGACAGCCGCACCTGGTCGTGATAATTGGCCGCCGGCTTGTAACCCCGCTCCACAATCTCGCCCAGCCCGTTCCCTACCCGCGAGTGGCACGGCGAGCAATAGATGTTGAATCGCTCCTGCCCGCGCTTCAGCACCTCCATCGTCACCGGGAACGGCATCTCGTCCTTCTCTTCGCGATAGCCGTTCGCCGCCTGCACCACGCCTGTATAGAAATAGCTGTCCTCGTGCAACTGTCCCCGCGTTACGGTGTTCGCCGCCTGCGGACGCGCGCCGCGGTGATCGGCAAACATCTCCGATCCCCGCTGCGAGCGAATCTTCGGCTGGTTATGCATATCCTGCCGGCATCCGGCAACTAGCAGCAGCGCCAGCACTACAGCCCGGGTGCCCCACCCTCGCCGCGTTCTTGTTTTTGCGGCTAGGGTGGGAATCCACGAACCTAACCCGCGTCGTGCGGCACGGAAAGCTGAAAGCTGAAAGCTGAGAGCTGAAGGCTGTTTTCGCATCAGTACTCCACCTCCACCACCGAAACCGGCTGAAAGCTCTCTAAGTACTTCTTCGCTTCCACTAAATCAAACTTCGGATCCAGCGCCTCCAGGCACAGAAAGAACTTGTCCGTCGTCGCTCCGTCGCGGAAGTTGGGCGCATTAAACAGCGGATGATAGAGCGCGGGCAATCCATTCAGCGCCAGCATCCCAAAGGCCGCCGACAATCCCGCAAACAAAATCGTCCACTCGTAGGCAGGCACAATGAAGGCAGGCCAGGAGAACAATGGCCTCCCGCCGATATTCAACGGGTAGGCCAGCACCGAAATCCAAACCTGCAGCAGGAACATCGCCGTCAGCCCCATCAGCCCGCCCACCAGCGTAATCAGCGGCACCTTGTTGCGATGGAATCCGATGGCCTCGGCAGCCTCTTCCACCGGGTAAGGCGTGTAGCAATCCATGCGCCTCCAGCCGTCCTTGCGCGCCTGTTGCGCGGCGCGGATCAGCTCGCCCGGCGTATCGAATTCGGCCAGCAGGCCGTAGATTCCTTCGCGCGCGGCCATCAGTCACTAGCCTCCTCTGCCTTCTTGGGCGTAATCCTGGCCCCTGGCAGCATCGTGCGAATCTCACTCATGGGAATCATGGGCAGGAAGCGCACAAACAGCAGGAACAGTGCCGTGAACAATCCCAGCGTGCCCACATACGTCATGTAATCCCACCGCGTCGCGCGATATGTCCCCCAGGCTGAGGGCAAAAAGTCGCGGTAGAGGCTGGTCACCACAATGACGAAGCGCTCAAACCACATGCCCGTGTTCACCACGATGGAAATAAAAAACATGAATGGAATCGAGGTGCGCAGCTTGCGCGACCACAAGGTCGTCAGCGGAATCGCCAGGTTACACGTGACTAAGACCCAGTACGACCAGCCCATCGGCCCGAACATCCGGTTCCACATCATGAAGGCTTCCCAGTGCGAGCCCGAGTACCACGCCATGAAAACTTCCATGGCGTAGCCGTAGGCCACAATGAAACCGGTGGCCAGCATCACCTTGCCCATGTTGTCGATGTGCCGCTCGGTAACCAGATCCTCCAGGTGATAGAACTTGCGCAGCGGTATGGCCAGCGTGAGCACCATCGCAAAGCCGGAATAAATCGCTCCGGCCACAAAGTACGGCGGAAAAATCGTCGTATGCCAGCCCGGCAGCACGGCCACGGCAAAATCAAAGCTGATGACCGTATGCACCGAGAGCACCAGCGGCGTGGCCAATCCGGCCAGCAGCAGCGACGCCGTCTCGTAGCGCGCCCAGTGGCGCACCGACCCCCTCCATCCCAGCGAGCACAGCCCATACGCATATTTCGCAAACTTCGATTCCGCGCGGTCGCGCATCGTTCCAAAGTCGGGAACCATGCCGATGTACCAGAAGACGATTGAGATCGTCGCGTAGGTCGAGACCGCAAAAACATCCCACATCAGCGGCGAGCGGAACTGCGGCCACACCGTCATGGTCAACGGCAGCGGCAGCATCCAGTAGGCCAGCCACGGCCGCCCCACGTGAATCAGCGGAAACATTCCCGCGCACACCACGGCAAAAATCGTCATGGCCTCCGCGAACCTGTTAATGGAGTTGCGCCAGCTCTGCTTGAAGAGCAGCAGAATCGCCGAGATCAGCGTGCCCGCGTGGCCGATGCCGATCCACCACACAAAATTGATAATCGCAAAGCCCCAGGCCACCGGCTGCGTGATGCCCCAGATCCCCGTGCCCTCCAGAAACAGCCAGGTCAGCGCCACAAGCAGCATCGTCGCCAGCGCGCCGCCCACCCCGAATATCGCCAGCCAGCCCAGCGGCGTCGTCGGCGTCAGCACAATGCGCGTGATCTTCTCCGTGACAGATCGGAAAGTCTGCCCCGGCGCTATGACGCTGTACTCGCCCGTCGCCGGATCACGTCTCGGACTGTCTTTCACTTCTCCGCTTGCCATCGTGCTCCGCAAAATTGTTGACTTACTAACTACGCTAACTCCGCAAACACCGCGCAGCGGAAGCTAACTCCGCTAACATCGCTAACTCGCTGCACTTGTTCACCCCTTCGCCGGATGCTCCACCGGCCCCGCTTCCAGTTCCGGATTCGGATTCGTCACCGCCGCCATATACATCGTCCGCGGGCGCGTATTCAGATCGGCGAGCACCTGATAGCTCCGCTCATCGCCCTGCAGCTTCGCCACCTTGCTCTGCTTATCGTTGATGTTGCCAAAGCTGATTGCCTGAGCCGGGCAGGCCTGCTGGCAGGCTGTCTGAATCTCGCCGTCGCGAATTGCGCGATTTTCCTTATCCGCCTCGATCTTCGCCGCTGAAATCCTCTGCACGCAGTAGGTGCACTTCTCCATCACCCCGCGCGAGCGCACCGTCACATCCGGATTGCGCATCAGCTTCAAACTCTCCGTCTCAAAGTCTGAGTAGAGCAGGAAGTTGAATCTCCTCACCTTATACGGGCAGTTATTCGAGCAGTAGCGCGTGCCCACGCAGCGGTTGTAGACCATCGCGTTCAAGCCCTCGGGCGTGTGCACCGTCGCGCCCACCGGGCAAACCTGCTCGCAGGGCGCGTTCTCGCAATGCTGGCAGGCCATCGGCTGGAAGTGCGCGCGCGGCGCAGCCAGATCGCCCTCAAAGTAAGTGTCAATCCGCAGCCACTGCATGTTGCGCCCGATCCGTACCTGCTGCTTGCCCACTACCGGAATGTTGTTCTCCGCATAACAGCCCACAATGCACGCATTGCATCCCGTGCAGCTGTTCATGTCAATCGACATGCCCCACGCGTTCTCCTTGTACTCCCAGTTGGGGAAGAGCGTGTTGCTCTTGTCGGTCGTTGGGTGCGCCTCGCCCTCGTTGGCAAATCCCGGATTGGCCTTGTACTCCTCCAACGTCGCGTAGCGAATAATCCCGCGCTCGCCCAAAGCCTCATCCGCTTCCAGCGAGTTATTGCCGTTGCCCTCGCCGCCAAGCAGCTTAGATCGGTGGTCCTGGAAGTGGCTCTTGGTCACCGCCACGCCCCACTTACCTGGGACCTTCTTCATCGAACCCACGGTGTAAAACGGCGCATCCGAGGTGCGAATCAAGTAAGCGTTGAATCCCGCGCCGCCTGCGACGCGCCCTGTCTGCCGCCCATAACCCAGATGCACCGTCACCGAATTATCCGGATGCCCCGGCGCAACAATCACCGGCGCATTCACTTTGCGCCCCTGCACCGTCAGCTCGACAATGTCGTCTTCTTCCAGTCCATACTTCGTCAGCGTAGCGCCGGAGACAAGCGCCGCATTGTCCCAACTCAGATTGGTCACCGGCTTGGGCAGCTCCTGCAGCCAGCCCACATTCGCCCACCGCCCGTCATACACATTCGGATCCGGCCGGAAGATGATCTCCAGCGATTCCTTCGGTGACGGCTTGGGAGCCTTAAAATCCGTCCGGGCTTTCCCTTGCGGCGATTCGTAAATCCACCCTCCCGGTGATTCGTAAACCTTGTAATCAACCCATCCGGCATGAAGCGCTTTCCGCCAACCAGTTTCAAAGTCGCCGACAATGATCATCTTCCAGGTCTCGCGCACCGCATCGTATGGACTCAATCCCGGCTCGTCGAGCAGCGCCTGAAAGAAATGGTGCGCCGTCTTGCCGCCATAGAGCGGATCGATCATTGGCTGAACCACAGAAGCTGTCGCATCATAAGCCCGCGCATCCGACCATGACTCCAGAAAGTGCGCGGCCGGAATGTGCCACTGTGCATTCTGCCCGGTCTCGTCCACATGCGAGCCAAGGTGCGCGGTCATTCTCGCTTTCTCAAATGCCGCTGCAAAATTCAGATCGACAGGCGCATTGTAGATTGGATTAGCATTCAAAACCACCAGCCAATCTACCTTGCCTGCATTCAAATCGGCAACCAGCGCCTTGAGGTCCGCTAATTGATCGCTGAACAACGGAATGATCTTCTCGCGCGTAGGAATTGCCGTCTTGAAGATGTTGTTCAGCGCGGCATTAATGCCCATTGCAAGTCCAGCAACAGACGGATCCTGGTACAACCCCGGAATCACCACACTCTTGCCCGCGTGCGCCTTAAGATCCTTGACTACAGCAACAAGAAACTTCTTTTGTTCATCGGTCCAACTGTAAGTAGGAAAACTGGAAGCTGGAAACTCAACGTCATCAACTCCGACAGCCTTGGCCAACTCTGCCGCAAAAGCCGGAATCTCGCTGGCCCGCAAACCCAACCTATGCTCGGCCTTCAATCCTGTCGTAGTCGGCGTGGACTCGATTACATACAACCGATTCAGCTTCGTCGGGTCTTTGCGTCGGTCCGCGTAGTCGCGTACCAGTTTGTGGAATCCCGGAAATGCAGCGCCAGACAAGAAATCTGCATCGAGAGAGACAATTACGTCTGCGTCTTTCAGCGAATACTGTGGCGAATTGTAGCCCTCCAGCGAAGTCCCAGCAATCGCAGGATCGTATTGGATCAGTTTGGCCTTTGGAAAACGCTCCTGAACGGAGTTCCACTGCCGTGCCAACGTAGGCGAGGTAATCGTCTCGCTGAGGAAATAAATCCCCGTTCCGTCCTTGGTCGAGATCACCTTGTTGCGCAGCTCAACCGCAAACTCCGCCCACTCGCGATTCTCTCCGCGAAAAGTCACGTGCTGCGAGCGGTCCGGATCGTACAAATCCAGCAGCGTCGCCTGCGTAAACGGGTCCGACGAGCCCTGGTTATAAGGATGCTCCGGGTTGCCGTCGATTTTGATGGGGCGGAACTGATCGCTCTTCACCAGCAGCGGCACCGCGCCAGTTACAAACGGATGCGCCGTCGCAAAGTAATTCGGCTTGCCCAGGATCAAATCTTCCGGCTGTTTAATATATGGATAAATCGGCTCATCGGGCTGCTTGGTGCAACCGGCCAACCCCGCCAGCGCTGCTGACGCACCCATGAATTTGAGAAATCCGCGTCTTGATACGTCATCGCCCCACGTATGCGGCGAGCCGGGAAATTCTCGCTCGACTGCCGCCTGAAACTCCGGCGTATTCGCCAGCTCATCCACCGACCGCCAGTACTTTTTCCCACGCACGCTCTTCAGCTTCTCGCGCACCGCGTCAAGACTCATCGGGGGCGGCCTCTTCGCCGGCTTGATCGTCGTCACCAGATTGTTCTTCCTCTCGCTCATCGGTGGCAGACCTCGCAACTGGACAGTTCATTCGGCGTCCGAATCTTGTAGTGATCCACAAGGAAATGGCCCAATTCATCCTGGCTGGTGAATTTCTGAAACAGAGGCGGCGGGCCTTGACCAGGAGAAAACGCCACTATGCGCCGTACGACAACCGGTCCGGAACCGGGCACCCAACCAGTTTCTTTCAGAAGCGCCGGCGGTAACTTTGCGGCAAGTCCCTTGCTTCCCGCCGGGTCGGTGGTTATGCAACTCACGCTCTCGGCCGTTGGAGTTCCATTCGATTCATCGCCCACCACGCACCACACCGGCCGGTCCGTCGCAGGCGCTTCCCACGCCATGTTGTAAATCTCGCTGGTCGGGCGCAGATTCTTGGCCGGGTTGCGATGGCAATCCAGGCACCACTCCATCTGCAAGGTGTTCTCGGCGTACATCAGCGGCATCTGGTCCACGCGCCCGTGGCAACTGGCGCAGCCCACGCCCTTGTGCACATGAATTTCGTGGCTGAAGTAGACGTAATCGGGCAGGTCGTGCACCTTGATCCACGCCAGCGACTGCCCCGTCGCCCAGCTCTGCCGCACCGGCTCCAGCAGTTGCGCGTTGGTCCAGATCTGCGCGTGGCAGTTGATGCAGGTCTTGGTCGGCGGAATTCCCGCGTAGCTCGATTTCTCCACCGTGACGTGGCAATACTGGCACTGGATGCCCAGCCCCTGCACGTGGTGCTTATGGCTGAAGGGAACCGGCTGGTCCGGCCGCTGACCCTGCCGCGTCACCCAGGGTGAGCGCTGCAACTGGTCCAGCGTCACCCCCAGGGCAATCACGATCAGACCCGTCAATACCAGGCTGGCGCGTGCCAGGACATTGGAGCTGCGGTCGAAGATTTGCGCCATGCGTTCTTTCCTTGCCTGGTTTTCTTTTCTTGGATGTGCGCGCCGTGCCGGCGGTCACATTTGTTGTGTGAAAAAGTCTTTCCTGAATACCCGCCTGGGAGGCGGACTACCCCGCAGTGTGAATAGGCCAGCCGAAAACCGCCTCGCTACAGGAACGGATGCAGCAGCAATTCCCAATTATAATCCGCCCCGGCCTACTTTATATCCAACTGAAAATAAACCGCTTGCGACCACAGCAGTGAAAGTGCCAATGCTCTCGTTTTCCTGCCGCCGCGCGCCAGGGCCTGAAATCCATCAGTCAATACAGCACGATACCATACTATTTCCGGACCCCGCCAGTCCAAATTAACAACCGCCCCATCCCTTTCCGGCTCCCGCCTCCCTGCCGGACTCCGCAAACTTTCATCGTGACGCGGCAATCGCAAACACGCTATACTTCCGCCGGTTTTCAAATTCAGGAGAGATCGCCATGAAAATACTTACCACCCTGCTCGTGGCAGTTGCGCTCGTCAGCCCTGCCTTCGCCCAGAAAACCGCTTATCAAGGAACGCACCCCAGGCCGAAGCTTGCCATTGTGGCTCCAGCCTCCAAACCAGTGCTCCTGCATACTGGCAAGCCCATCACCCCGGATCAGAAGCGGCAGCTTATGGCGACCGTAACAAAGGGGTCCGCGCCAAGAACCCTTGTGGGAGCCACGAGGGTCCAGAATCCCGTTCTGTCCGCGGCAAACGTGTTAACCCCAGACCAGTTGTACCTGAACGGCGTGTATATCGATGCGTTCGGGGCACGGCGTATCGATCAATTCGACGGCATCTTATCCTTCCAGCCCGGAACAGCAAGCTCTATGGTCCTCAATGTCACGGTGAAGGCAAATACCGCCTACACTCTTGTCATGAAAATATGCATCGACGGTGCGACCCTGCTCCCCCCGAACACCCCGGGCGGAATCACCATCTCAACTTACTCCGGTTCAAATCCGGGCACAGGCATAAACGCTCCTCAGACCTTTAACGCGGCCATGGGTGAAAACGAGTTTGCCTACTCCTTCGTATCCAACAGCGCGGGAAACCTGCCGATTACGATCTACAGTCCCGACTTGTACTGGTCATTCGAAAGCTGCGAGATCACATCAGCCGCCTTCTGATCGAATCTTGCAAAGCGTCCCAGCTTCGGTTTTTCATCGTGACCGGCGTGCCGTAAACACGCTCTACTTAATGCCGGTTTCAAACCAAAGGAGATAAAGTCATGAAACAACTTTTTGCCTTACTCGTGGCAGTTGCGCTCGTCAGCCCTGCCTTCGCCCAGACACTCACCTTCCAGGGAACCCACCCCAGACCGAAACCTGTTATCGTGGCTCCCGTCGGCAAGCCGATGCTCCTGCATACGGGCAAACCCATCACCCCGGATCAAAAGCGGCAGCTTGCAATGACTGTGGCCAGAGCGTCCGCGCCAAAGGGCTCCACGGGAACCATGCAGATCAAGAACCTCAATCAATCCGCGGGATCTACCGTGCTGACTGCGGAACAGACGTTCATGAACGGCGCGTCTATGGAGGCGGACGGTCCGGACCAAGTCAATGAATACGTTGGCTTTTTGACTTTCACGCCCGGCAATACGCACAAACTGACCATCTTTGTGCCCGTAAATCAAAACACTGTCTACACTCTGGCCATCAAAGTACAAGTCGGTTCGGGTCAAAATCCACAGATGACCGTCGTCTCCCAAGGCAACTCTGTCCAAAACTCTGAAACCTTGAGCTTGAGCGTCGGTGACAACGAGTTTGCCTACGCCTTCGCAACCAACAGCGCGGGATCATCTATGGTTACGTTATACAGCCCCAACTCCTATTGGGCATTTGAGAACTGCGAGATTACGTCGGCCGCCTTCTGATCGACAGAAGCCGGGCGCTCCGGGTTTCTCTCTTGAGATCTGGAAGCCGTCTCCGCCGGAAATACGCCGCTCACGCATTCGTCCGCAGCGCCGCCTCGGCCCATTCCACTGCTGGCAATGGCAGCGCAACACCTGCTCATGGTTCATACCGCTGGAGCAGACAATCGCATCGCACTCCGCCCAGTTTCCGTGCTTCTGGCAGATCATCCAATGCAGCAGCTTGCCCTCCGGGATCTCCCTGCCCATCAATGCGCCGCGGGCCGTCTCGCGCAAGGGTAGCAACCGGATCAGGTCCTCCATTAGAATGCGCAGCATCGCCGGAAAAAGGCTGACCACGCCGATCAGGGATTGCTCGTCGGGGGCCAGTCCGCAGAGGCTGGCGCACCACATAACGCAGCTCCCCGCCCGCTCCTCGACCGAGCCGGCAGCAGTTGCCGCCCTGGCGTACGTCGCCATGGAAACCGTCTCCCCTCCTGTTAATCGTTGCCTGGGTTTGGAACTCCCTCCCTCGCTATTGCGTAGTAGGCTCTGTGCGGTTTCTTCAAGGAGGCATTCATGTATTGCAGCGGATGTGGTCTGGCTTTAGCGCCCGGGCAGGCGGTCTGCCCACAGTGTGGCCGTCCGGCAAGGCCGCTGGTTCCCCCCGTGCCCGGACTGGAGTTTCAACTGCAAAACTACGCCGGCAAGGTGAAGGCGCTCGGCGTCGTCTGGCTCATTTACTCCGGCGTTGCTTTGTTGACGGGAATCGCCGCGCTGGCCTTTGCCAACGCCTTCCTCTCCGGCCACTTCGGCCCCTGGATGAACGGGCCTTGGGCGAACGGTCCCATGCCGCCGATGTGGTTTGGACCCGCGATCCTGCGCTTTGCCTGGGTCTTTCTCTTTCTGCGCGCCGGACTGGCCGCAGTGGCCGGTTGGGGCCTCCTGGAGCGCACGCAGTGGGGCCGGATCGTAGCCATCGTAGCGGCCATCCTGAGCCTGCTCAGGTTCCCCTTCGGAACCGCCCTCGGCATCTGGACCCTGGTGATGCTGCTCGGCTATCGCAACTCCACCCTCTACGAGCAACTGACGTAAGTTAAAGCGGCTGCCACTCGTACGGAAACAGCTTGCCTGCCGCCTCGGGGTCCAATTTGACCCCGGCCAGCTCCGCCGCGTGTGCCAGCACCGGGTCGCGGCCCGCCGCCAGGTCGGCCGCGGTCGGCAGCAATACTTCATCCGGCGTGACTCCCGTCTTCTCCAGATTCTGTCCGTCGCTCATGATCAGGTTTGCGTCGGTTACGCTGAATCCGTAAAAGATTTTTGCATCCGCTCCCTGGGTTTCGCGGTAAAACTTTGCTTCCATGACTGTCGCGGCGGTCTTGTCTCCGATCACCGTGCCCCGGTGCTCGATTTGAACGATGCGCGCCAGCAGCTCTGAACAGGAGCCCGAAGCCGCATCTACCAGCACAATCACTTTGCCTTCAAACGGCTTTCCGTCGTGCTTGGCGATTTCCGGCTTGTTATCTTTCCTCCCAACGCGGTCGCCAATCTTGACATCGTGGTCAAACAACCCGGCCGCCATTGACTTCAGCGAAGTGACCGTACCGCCGGGATTGCCGCGCAAATCAAGGATGAGCGTTTTGTGCTTGCGGGCAATCCCGAACGCTCTTTCGATCTGGTCGCTGTCCAAGTTGAACTCCTTCAGCTTCCAGATGGCGATATCTCCACGTTCGACGATGCGGGATCGCGCGGCAAGAGCCTCCTCTTCTCCCATATGCTGTAACTCCCATAAGTCCGAGGGATTGTTCAAGTCCAGGATCAATTTGCGGCTGACGACCCTGGTATTCACGAACTCATGGCGCGCCTCGCCCGCCGGCGAAAGCAATTCGAAGCTCACTGCCGTCTGAGGCGCAAGGATGTTGAAGTAATACTGAATATCGTGAAAATCGCCGCGATTCACCGTTAAGCCGCTCATCTGCACCACCTGCTCGCCAATGTGCAGCTTGGAAGCTGCGTCGCTGCCGGGCCGTAGCTGGGTGATGTAGCAGGTATCTCCCACCAGCGCATACCGGAATCCGTAATCGAGATGGATGGGGCTCCACGGAGGCATGAAATAGGTGTGAGAATCCTTCAGCCCTTCAAGAAAGGCCGCGACAACTCTATATCCCTCGCCCAGGTTGCGCGCCTTCGCAATGCTGTCGGTGTATTGCTTGTAACGGGCATCCCAATCCACGCCATGCAGCGTTGCATCGTAGTAGTGCTTCTTGACCTCGTCACGGGCCTCGCGCAGTATCTCGGCGACCATCTCCTGCTGGTCCTTGCTCATCGCCGGCGCCTGTTGCGCCCGGCAAAACTGGGGCGCGAGAAGCACGCACAACATTACTGCACAAATCGCCGAAAGTCCATCTTTGAAATTCATACGAAAATGCCCTTCACATTGATGTTCTGAAGAAAAGATGTTTCTTATCCTACACGCAAAGGTGAGTTGCTGCCAATCCAGGAAGAACGAAGTACAATCTGAACCATGAGCTTTCCTCAAACCCGGATGCGCCGCCTCCGCCGCACGGAATCCCTGCGTGCCCTGGTGCGCGAGACCGCCGTCACCCCCGGCGACCTGATCTACCCCCTCTTTCTCTGCCCCGGCCAAGCCATCCGCCGCCCCGTCGGCTCCATGCCGGGAGTCTTCAACCTCTCCATCGACGAGGCGGTCCGCGAGGCCGAGGAGGCCGCCCGCCTCGGCATCGGCGGCCTGCTGCTCTTCGGCCTGCCCGAATCCAAGGACGAGCAGGGCTCCGGCGCATACGACGACAACGGCATCGTGCAGCAGGGCCTGCGCGCCCTCAAAGCCTCGCCCGCGTCGAAGACGCTGGTCCTCATCGCCGACGTTTGCCTCTGCGAATACACCAGCCACGGCCATTGCGGCAAGGTCATCGAAACCTCGGACGGATGGACCGTGGACAACGACCCGACGCTTGATCTGCTCGCCCGCACCGCTGTCAGCCAGGCCAAAGCCGGTGCCGACGTCGTCGCCCCCAGCGACATGATGGACGGCCGCGTCGCCGCCATCCGCCGCGCCCTCGACGCCGCCGGCTGCGCGCAGACCCCCATCCTCAGCTACGCCTCCAAGTTCGCCTCCGCCTTCTACGGTCCCTTCCGCGAGGCTGCCGATTCCGCGCCTCAATTCGGCGACCGCCGCTCATATCAAATGGATGGCGCCAACCTGCGCGAGGCCCTCCGCGAAATCGCGCTCGACATCCGTGAAGGCGCCGACATGATCCTCATGAAGCCCGCCATGCCCTACCTCGACGTCATCCGCGCCGCCCGCGAGCGCACCGGCGTGCCCCTCGGCGCTTACCAGGTCTCCGGCGAGTACTCCATGCTCCAGGCCGCCTTCCAAAAAGGCTGGCTGGACCATGATCGTGCCATCCTCGAATCGCTGGTCAGCATTCGCCGCGCCGGCGCAGACTTCATCGTCACCTACTTCGCCAAAGACGCCGCAAGGCTGCTCGCCTGAGCGTAATTAGGGTGCCCCACCTTCGACATGCCTTTGTTTTTTTGCCTCGAACTGAAGGTGGGATATTGATAACTAAAGTTTTTATCGAAAAATATTGAAGATTTTGAGTGCAAATCGAATCTGAATTGATGTAGGCGTAGCAAAGCAGCTGTTCTTCCCTGCCCCCGGGGAAACCCCTATAACGCCCAGCCGTTCTAGCTTCGACTGGTACAACAAGGAGGTCACACCATGCGCATCACACGTGCCATCGCCCGCCTTTGCCTTTTCGCCGCCCTTCTGCTCTCGCTTGTCCTGCCCATGGCGGCCCAGTCCAGCGCCGATGGAGCCGCCAAGATGGTCAGCCTCATGCAGGCCAACAATTACAACTTCGTTACCACCAAGTCGACCACTGTCTGGGCGATTCACTTCACCGGCGCCCACCTGAAGGACATCAAAGTTGTCCTGGCCCTGGACACCGAAAGCAACAACATGGTCATCTTTGTCACCGTGGTGGAGAAGCGCCGCATGCCCGTCACCACCGGCTTCCTGCGCCAACTGCTCAAGTTCAATCATGAGTTCGACCGTGTCAAGGTCGGCCTCGACGCCGATGACGACCTCTCCGTCCGCGTCGACGCCCCGCTGCGCCTGGCCGACGCTACCGAACTTCACGACATCGTCACTCAGATCAAAAACGCCTCCGATGATATCTACGGCCAGATCGAGCCCCAACTGCTGCCCTAGAGCATTGCAGGGTGCCCCATCCTTTGCGTTCTGTGCGAAGGATGGGAATCCGAGACCTTTCGTTCTTCCCGCCAAAAGCCTGCCCTGAGCAAAGTCGAAGGGGCAGTTGGTCCTACCGCAGGTGGCCGCGCCGCAGGCAGTTGACCCCACTCCAGATGGCGTAGTATATTACAGACATATACAGAGGCCGCCCATGCTCTATACCGGGTTTGACTGGGACGAAGGCAACGCCAGAAAGAACGAGAAGCACGGCGTCTCCAAGGCGGAAGCTGAGCAGGTCTTTCTCAATAAGCCTCTGTTGCTGGCCGATGATGTGAAGCATAGCCAGCGGGAGCCGCGATTTCATGCGCTGGGCCGGACCGATTTGGACCGTTGGTTGCAGATCACCTTCACAGAGCGCGGAAACGGAACGCTCATTCGTCCCATCTCGGCGCGGATGATGAGCCGGAAGGAGAGAGCCGTTTATGAGCAAGCAATTAAAGCCCATTCCTGAGTTTTCCAGCGAGGCCGAGGAGCGCGCCTTCTGGGAGTCGCCCAAAAACGACAGTACGGAGTATGTCGATTGGAGCAAGGCCAAACTGGTGACCTTTCCCAAGCTGCGCCCCTCCACCGAGACGATCTCGCTCCGCATGCCTGAGGATGTTCTGAACACCATCCGCAGCCACGCGCGCCGCCTGGATGTGCCCTACCAGTCGCTGATCAAACTCTGGTGTGCCGAGAAAGTCGCCGAGTTGATTCACTCTCCACGAACGGCCCAAAACGGCAGCAAATAGCCGGGCGCCCCACACTTATGTAAACTTCGATCTTCGCGCGCGATTGAAGGAAGCTGAGACGCTGGCCAAAGGGGTGGGGCGATGAGCAACATTGAAAATGGGATGAACGTTTATGCGGAGCTTGGTTTCAAAGACGCCGACGAGATGCTGGTGAAGGCGCAGCTAGTGGTGAAGATTGCCGAGATTCTGCGCGAACGGGGATGGAGCCAGCAGCATGCGGCGAAAGTTTTGGGGCTGACGCAGCCCAAGCTCTCCAAGATGCTGCGCGGGCAGTTTCGCGGCATCAGCGAGATGAAGAGCTTGGATTGCCTGGTGCGGCTGAGACGCGGCGTCAAGATTGTTGTGGGTCCGGTGAGCAAAGCTGCTGACGAGCGCGTGGAAGTGGTAGCGGCGTAGGGAGTTGCTGGTTGCAGTTCGTGGTTTTTCCACCCTTCGTCAAAAAATGCGAAGGATGAGGTACTCGGCGTGGAAATTAAGGCTAACGGGTCGATTGGTGATCTTTCTGGTATGCCCTTATGTGTGCCTTACGAATCTTCCGAAGCTCGTCACTCATAAGTACCTTTTCAACTTCCCGAATAGGGGTAACAATTGCTATCCCCGTATTCAGCTTTTCCATTTTTTCGATTCCGGAGTCAGGCAGGAAATCCTGATCGTACATGTCCCAATGTCCACGAATAAGTCCTATGAGGATCAGCGAATGCGTCCAGAAGTTAAAGCCTCTAGGTGCGGGGTGCATTTCCATCCCACGCTTTTGAAGCGCCATGAAGACTGGTGATCCGCTGAGTCCTCCAATTGAACGGACTTCGATAAGGAACGCTCTATAGTCATTTCCAGTGTAGGAATCACGAAATGGTTCATTCTGCATCGATGCAATCATTCCACTGCGAACTACAGGGAAATTCCTCTCACGTCCGTGGGCGAGGTTGAATAGCCCAATCAGGAAGACCTCATCACCTATTCCGATGTTCTCATTTTGCACGAGTTCATCAGTCAAAAAGGACATTGAAGGGATTGCAGAATAGTCAACCGAGTCATCATCCGGGAATTCGAACACTGCGACATCGGCATCATCGGACAAAAACCAATCTTGTGAATTTAGACTTGGAAGCGAGAAGAATTTGACCCCGCCATCTTTCTTATTCAGTCGGCATGACAGATTACCGTATTGATCAAAGGCTTTGCATATGCAGTGTTTGGCAGTCACGAGATAGCCGATGCTCGCATCTGGAAACTCCGCTTCCCCAACCATCACAAAAAACGCAGTTCCGCAATAAAGCATCTTCTCGCCATTATTGATGCATAAAAAACAGACAGTGGTCGTAAAGTTCGATGGAATCCACATGGTCCGACCTCATTCTCGTCCACATTCATGCTCACGCCTCACCCCCGCCTGCGCAGTTCCAGCTCCACCACTCGCATCATCTCTGCTTCGGGAGCGGGTTTGCCGGTCCAAATCTCGAACTGGCGGGCGCCTTGCTGGACGAACATCTCCATGCCGCTAATCACGGGAATGCCGCGCTCTTTGGCCAGCTTGAGGAGCGGCGTTTCGAGCGGGTTGTAGACCATGTCGAAGACCAGGCTGGCGTTGAGTTCGCTTTCCGCAATGGGCAGCGGCTGCTTGTTGCCGGCCATGCCGCAGGGGGTCGCATTGATGAGCACGTCGAAGCGGCCCTTGGCGAACTGCTCCTGTTTGAGCACCCTGGCCTTGGCTTCCCTGGCCAGCGCCACGGCCTGTTCGTGGATAACGTTGACGACGAAAACTTCAGCGCCCTGGTCCATCAGGCCGAAGACGGCAGCCCGCGCCGCGCCGCCCGCGCCGACGACGACGATGCGCGCGCCCTGGAGCTTGAGGCGTTTTTCGAGCGGGCGGACCACCCCGGCAACGTCCGTATTGAAGCCGACGATCTTGCCGTCTCCGCCTACCCGCAGGGTATTGCAGGCGCCGATGCGCGAGGTGAGCGAGTCAGAGTTTGACAAGTGGGGCAGAACCTCCTGCTTGAGTGGCATGGTCACGGCCGAGCCGGCCAGCGGCAGCTCGCGCAGCAGGGTCAGCAGGTCGGCCAGCTTTTGCACCTTCAGCGGCAGCAGCACCGCGTTCACGTTTTCACGGCGGAAGGCGGTGTTCTGCATCAGCGGCGAAAGCGAGTGGGCGATGGGGTTGCCGGCCACGCCGAAGATGCGCGTGGCCTTGTCAAGCTGCTCGACGCGGTAGAGGTCGCGCAGGGTACGGGCGGTCAATTGGCCGGGGGCGGTCTCCAGAGTGGAGCCGGTTGCCGGTTTGTCTGAGATGGGGCCATCGGAGAACGAGGCGAAGGTGAAGGGCGCGCCGGCTCTGAGGCCCAGCACACGGCTCACCAGCCCCTCCTCGCCCATGGCGATGCTGACCACCTCGGCGGAGCGGGAGTGGCCTTCGATGAGTCTGAGGACGGCCAGGTTGTCGGCCAGCGAGCGGGCGGTGGAGACCACTTTGACGAAATCCGGCTGGAAAACCTCGATGCGCAGCGCCGCATGTTCCAGGTTTTTGGTGCGCGAGAAGTCGTGAAAGCTGACCAGCAGCGCCGTACACGCGGCCCGCAACCCGTCGCGCAGTTGGTCCAACTGCCTGGGCGCGGCCTCCTCGGCCGACTCGACCTCCAGATCGACGATTTGGCAGCCAGCCTCGGCGGCAACCAGGAGGATCTCCAGCTCCGCTTTTAAGGAGCCCGCAAAATGCCCGCCAAAATGCTTGCGCCGGCAGGTGGCGATGACCGTTGTGTCGCGGTGGCCGGCAAGGAATTCCTTCACTTTGGGCAAAGCCGAGGCCGGTTTGGGCAGCGAGTCCAGACGGAACTCAAGAAACCTGGAATCTGCCAATGCAGCCTCGGCGCGCTCGATCAATTCCGCCGGCGAGATGGCCTGAATCGCTACGCAGAGCTTGCCCAGGTTAGCCAGGCGCATCCTAGGGAGGGGCGGCGCGGGCGCGGAAGGAGGCGAACTGGAGCCAAAAAAGGGCATGGGTATCGTTTGACGCATCTTATAGCGGTTTTTGCAAGGATGCAACTGCAAAAACGTTGCCGCCAGGGCAGATTTTCAGACAAAGACAGCAAGTTAGCTCCCGCTTCGCGGGAATAGCGAGGCCGCAAGTTAGCTGAGCGCCGCAATAATCTCCTCGGTGGAGCGCACGCGGCCCAGGCGGGGAAAGATGCGCCCCACGCTGTTGGCGTGGCTTTCGGCGCTGGAGCCGGTCATCGCATCCTCGGCGAAGAGCAGCTCGTAGCCGCGCTCGTATGCGTCGCGCGCCGTGCTCTCCACGCCGAACTCGGTGGCGATGCCGCAAAGCACGATGGCCGCGAGGCCGCGGCGGCGGAGTTGCAGGTCGAGATCGGTGCCGTAGAATGCGCCCCACTGGCGTTTGAGGACAACGATGTCGCTCGGCTGGCGGTCAAGCTCGGCAATCAGCTCGCTCCAATCTGGCGGCAGGGGGCCGGGCCTGCGCATCGGCTGGTCGGAGGTGAGTTTCAGCCGGTCAGCGCCATCCGCAGCGCCGCCGACGTGGACGAGAATGGGCTGCGCTCCGGCGGCTCGGGCGGCGGTGAGCAGACGGACGCAGTTGGCGATCACGGCGGGCTTCGAGTGCGGCGCGCCGCCGGGCATTCCCGCAATGCCCTTTTGCAAGTCGATGACGACGATGGCAGTGCGGCGGGGTTCGAGGCTCAGTGCAATTTCAGGAGCGGGGCGGGGATCGAGTTTCTTTACCGTCGTAGCCGTTTCTTGCTCCTTCAATTCCCGTGCCCTTTCTATCATGCGGCTGAGATTGGTTCTCAGCTGACTCGCTGTTCTAATCTCTGATTTTTCGTCGCTCATTGCCGTATCTCCTCCTCCGCCAATTGCAAACTCTCTGCTGGAATAATGCCAATCTCACGATAGATGGGGCGAATCTGGCGGCGCAGCGCCGGCAAGCGAGTCGCGAACCATGCCGCGCCGAGCAGGACCACTGAGCCGTTCATTATCACCGTCCAGGGCGCGCCAAAGTTGTGCGCCATGGTCCCGGTCAGAAGGCTGCCAAAGGGCGCCATGCCCATGAATGCCATCGTATAGTAACTCATCACGCGGCCGCGCTTGTCGTCGGTGACGATGGTCTGAATCACGGTGTTGCTGGCGGCTATGCCCTGCATCATGCCCATGCCGGCGATGAAGACAGTTGCCATCGAGAGCCAGAACCAGTGAGAGAGCCCGAAGCCGATCAGGCCCAGGCCGAAGACCGCCGCGGCGATGGGAATCATCCGCGCCAACCCGCGCACGTTCCTGCGCGCCGCCAGAGAGAGCGCGGAGACCAGCGCGCCCAGGCCCATGGCGGCCATCAGGAAACCAAGAGTATGTGCCCCGCCGTGCAGCACCACCTTGGCGAAGATGGGCATCAGCACGACGAAAGGCATGCCCATCAGGCTAACCAGGGCAAAGAGCAGCAGGATGGTGCGGATGGGCAAAAACTCCGAGACGTAGGTCCAGCCGGCCGTCAATTCGGCGAACATCGATGTGGCCTTGCGCTGGACTACGGGTGCATGAAGGCGCATCATGAGCAGCGAGGCAATGACGGCGATGTAACTGATGCCGTCGACGAGAAAGCACCAGCCCTCGCTACTGACGGCGATCAACATTCCGGCCAGCGACGGGCCGATGAGGCGCGCCACGTTGACCATCGACGAGTTGATGGCGATGGCGTTCTGTAGGTCGCGCTTGTCGTCGACCATCATGATCATGAAAGACTGGCGGCCGGGCATGTCGAAGGCGTTGATGCAGCCCTGCATCACGCTGAGCGTGAGCAGCAGGGGAATGGTGATGTGGCCGGAAAGCGTCAACGCGGCCAGCGTCAGCGATTGGACCATGGACAGGGTCTGGGTCCAGACCAGTACCTGGCGCTTGTCGAGCCGGTCGACCCATACGCCGGCGAAGGGCGCCACGAGGAAGGTGGGAATCTGCCCGGCAAAGCTGACCGTGCCCAGCAGCAGGGCCGATCCGGTGAGCCGGTAGACCAGCCAGCCGGTGGCCACGCGCGTCATCCACGTGCCGATGAGCGAGATGGTTTGTCCGCCAAAAAACAATCGGAAATTACGATGGCGCAATGCACGCCAGGCGTGCGAGACGCCGCCGACCTTGACTGTTTCCACGCGCTTCGCTTGCTGTTCTCCGTTCAAGATTGCATCCTTATTGGCAGTCTATCGCGGCGAGCGTTTCTTGGGGGGTTATCCCGATCTTGTTGAATCGCGCATCCTGCGATTGCAGCGGTACTTCGCAACGCAACACTGGCAAGGCTGATCGCTACCCGAGCCTGAAGTTTATTTCGATGGAGACCATGACTGCAATGGGCTCGCCGTTTCTCATGGCGGGCTTGAAGCGAAAATGATTGACAGCCTCGATGGCCTTCTCATCCAGTCCATAACCCAGCTTTCGCACCACGCGCAAATTTTGCGGCATTCCGTATTCATCGACAATTAGTGAGACGATGCATACTCCTCCATATTTTGCCCTTAGCGCCTCATCGCTGAATTCCGGATCGCGAGAGAGCAAAACAACGGGAGCGCTGACTTCGCCTCCGACGCGAATGTGGGGGACATTCGCGCTATCAACTTCCTTCGGATTTGAATTGACTACCGTGAGAACAGCTTCTTCTGGAGGCTGTGGAAGGAGCACTAACTTCTGCACAGGCGGGAACCTCAGCCACATCCAATAGGCATTCTTGCCTGCATTGTCTTTTATCTCATCAACACAGGCTTGCAGGTCCAATTCCACGGATTCCCCGACTACGACCGGCGCGCCATCGTAGGTTCCGGGGTTGAAGCGGTCAGCGCTACGGCCCGGAGCGCAAACTTGTCCAGCTCCGAGCCGAGAGGTTTAAGGAACATGATGTTGCGTGGCCGTCCCTTTTCATCCACAAGGACAGAGAGCACGACCTTGCCGTTCACCTTGTTCTTACACTTTGATGAAGGGATGGGAGGCAGGTTGAGTGGTAGAAGCTCCGGGGCTGTTACTCCCGGGCCAACGGCATAAACCTTTACGCGGGCCGGCTGCGTATCCGGCAAGAGAGGCAACCCGGAAGAAACTGCTTGCTGCCCGCCGGAATAGCTTGTGCCCAAACCAATGAACAGAACGACCACCGATAACGCTCGCATGGACCCTCCGTTCATTACCCACGAAGACTCTATCACACGAACGCCGTTATCGTGACTATTCTCCTGCGGTTTCGGCGGGAAGGCACTTATCCATTGCGGGCGAAGCGAAGGGCGCGATTGCGGCCTCGGACAATTTTCTGGTGATGACCTGGAAGTGATAACCCATGACCGCCAGAGTCATGGCCGCGCCGACGCAATGGCGATAGCGCGTGGCCACGGTGAGCAGGAACTTCCAGTAACTCCAGCGCTGCCGGCCGAAGACGCCCTGGCGGACAATCGAAGTGACAAAGGCGCGCGCATTGCTCACGGTCATCCATTGCTGCCAGGAATTTTGCTCGCCGGATTCCTGCTTGCCGGGCTTTGGCTGGGTGCGGCTCAGGTAGAGCTTGACGCGCTCGTAGTAGGCCTCGCAGGAGTAGATCCGCTTGAGCACCGAGCGATAACCCTCCACCAGCTTGGTGGCGTCCATGCGGGGAAGAAAGTTCAGATTTTCGTCGGTATTGTTGCCGTCGCCAGCATTGAGTATCCGGCCTTCACTCCACAGCCGCCGGAACAACTGGGTTCCGGGCATGGCTTGCAGCAGGCCGACCATGGCGACGGGGATGCCGCTCTTCTGAATGAAATCCACCATGCGGTCGAAGATGTCGTCGCGATCGGTGTCGAATCCCAGGATGAAGCCGCCCATCACCTGCATGCCGTAACTCTGGATCAAGGCCACGCTGTCCAGCAGGCTGCGCCGCGTGTTTTGCGTCTTGTTGCAGGCGACGAGGGCCGATTCATCGGGAGTCTCGATGCCCAGAAAGACGGAGGTGAAACCGGCATTCTTCATCAGCTGCATCAACTTAGGGTCGTCGGCCAGGTTGAGCGAGGCTTCGGTAATGAAGTTGAAGCTGGTTGTATATTTGCCGCGCCACGCGGCGAGCGCCGCGCATATCTCCTTGGAGCGCGCCTTGTTGCCGATAAAGTTATCGTCCACGATAAAGACCGAATCGCGCCATCCGGCGGCGTACAACTGGTCCAGCTCGGCCAACACCTGCGCCACGGTCTTGACGCGCGGCCGCCGGCCGTAGATTTCGATGATGTCGCAGAACTCGCAGTTGAAGGGGCAGCCGCGCGAGGTTTGCACGACCATGGTGCTGTAGCGGTTCATCTTGATGAGGCTCAGGTCGGGCAGCGGGCTGCACTCCATCGCCGGCCTTTCGTCGGCTTGATAGACGGGTTTGCCCGTTCCCTGCTCCAGCTCCCGCGATACGCCGGCCATCAGGCTCTCGGCTTCGCCGATGACTACGTGGTCGGCCTTCAGCTCCGCCGCAGAAATACTACTGGCGATAGGCCCGCCCACCACCGTCCGCAACCCGCGCGCGCGACACCGCTCGACGATGGCCGCCAGCGAGTCGTGCTGAATGTGCATGGCGCTGATCAGAGCCACGTCCGCCCAGGCCAGGTCGCGGTCGAGCAGCCGCTCCACGTTGACGTCCACCAGTCGCTTATTCCAGGCCTTGGGCAATAGAGCGGCCACCGTCATCAGCCCCAGCGGAGGCTGCGCCGCACGCTTGCCCAGAAACTTGAGCGCATGTTTGAAGCTCCAATAGGTGTCGGGAAATTCCGGGTAAATCAACAAGGCGTTCATCGGCCGCCTCCAGGGAAAGAATGGCGGCCGTCGAACACGAATCGCCGCGCATGGTTCCGGCAACTGGTTATTAGCGCAGGAAACCGGCGCGGGGCGCTCACAACGGCGCACCGCTCCCAAATCAGTTTGTTCTATGGACCACTGGAAAACTGTGCAAAAGGAACCAATTTGCAGAAGCACTACCAGCCTCAATCGTTTCGATTCCCATTTTTGTTGTGATGGCGCTCACGTCCAAAGGCACTTTGCATCGATAATCAATGGATTGCAATCAGCACGATTGCAAGTGGCCTGGATGGCTCGCGGCGGGGCGCAATGCGGCATCTGCACGCCGGGTTTCCTGATGTCGGCCAAGGTGTTGCTGGACAAGAATCCCGCGCCCAGCCTGAGCGACGTGCGCCCCTGACCGCGCCTCATCCGGCGATTCTCAACGCTGTCTATAACGCCTGCGGCGTGCGCATCCTCAAGGTTCCGGCATTGCCGAAGATCGTTAAAGCTGCGTTGCAGGCACAGACAGCATAGAAAGGTATCCAACCCTTAGATCACCTCAAAGACAGGTCATTGTCGTTAGGGTGATCTACGGGTGGGAGATCACAAACCCTATCCGCCGCCCATACGGAGATGCCGGAGTTAGCGGCTAGAAGCTATTCTTCTACATCGCCTCCGGACTTTCAATCCCCAGCCAGCTCAGTGCCAGCACCAGCTCCCGCAGCGCCACCGCGGCGGTGGCAAGCAGGAAAGTTTTCCGCGCTAGGTCTTCTTCGGTCAGAATGTGGTGCTTGTGGTAGAAGTTATTGAACTCCTGCGCTAACTGGAAGGCATGCTTGGCTAAGTGAGCCGGCTCGGAGGTTGCAATGCACTGCTCCAGCACCAGCGTCCGCCGTCCTGCGCGCAGCCACAGCGCCCAAATGTCTTCAACGTCCTCACCTTGAAGGTACCCGTCTAACTCCGCTAACCCCGCTAACTCTGCTATCTCCGCTTCCGGCGTAGTTCCCGCCTTACGGAAGATGTTGCGCGCTCGCACCACCGCGTACTGAATATAAGGCCCAGTCTCGCCCTCAAAGCTCAACGCATCCTTGAAATCAAAGGCGATCACCGAGTTGCGCGTGAACTTGAGCATGAAGTAGCGCAGAGCCCCAATCGCAATTTGTCCGGCAATCCGCTGGCGTTCCGTTTCGTCGCGGCCGGTCTGGCGTGCGTCTACCTCGACGCGCGTGGCCACGATGAGCTTGTCAAGCAAATCATCTGCCTTGACGCCGAAGCCCTTCCGTCCGCTGACCTCGATGTAAGGCCGCGCCAAATCCTCTTCAGAAACGTCGTAGCCCAACTCGACCGCACAGCGCGGCGTCAGCGCAACCATCTCATAACTGAAGTGCGTATAGCGGTCGGCCTGCTCGGTGTGTCCCATTCCGCGCAGAGCCTGGATGACGTTAGCTTGTGGGTCGCTCTGCCGCGCGTCGATAACATTGTAGATAGCTTGCGCACCGCCAAAGTGCGGGTGCTGCTCTACTCCTTTTTCCGTCGAAATCCAACATTCGTGATCGGGATAAGTGAAGAATGGCATATAACCGAAGTCCTTGCCCAGCAGGCCAAACTTCCATAAGTGATAGGCAATATCTTTGCCGACATATGTTACTGTTCCATTCGAGCGAACAATCACTTTTGCATCTTCGTCGGTTTCGTCCTCCGTATTTTCAGCGCCGGGGCGCGTCATCACCCAGCAGCCTTTGTTCTTGCCTTCGGTCTCGAAGTACAGGACGCCGGTTTGTTTGAGTTGTTCAAAAGCTGCTTCCCAAAACTTGAGGTGCAGAATCTCGCTCTCGCGCGGCAAAAAATCGTACTCAATGTCCAGACGCTGCATGGTTTCCAAATGCCGCCGCAAGACCGCCGTCGAAATCAGCTCCGCAATTTCTGCGGCATCGTTGTTTCCTGCTTCAATTGCATGCAGTGTGTCTAGACGGATCTTCTTACGCCTGGCAGCCTCTTCCTGGTTTTGTTCAATGACGTCGAGAGCCATGTACCAGACATTGACCCGCGCGTACAAATCCCAACAGTAGTAGTCAATCAGAAACTCCCGATTACCTGGCTCTGCTCTGGACTGCTCTGCGAGATATGCCATCAGTTTCTTCACACCTACAAGCGTGTGTTGTTCACTCAAGGGCAATCCAGGTACGCCACTTTGTTCAAGGTGCATGAAGCCAACTACAATATCCGCCACCTGCACGCCGGTGTTGTCGATGTAGTTCTGCACGTCTACCTTTTGCCCGGCGGCGCGCAGCAAGCGCACGAAGGTGTCGCCCAGAATGGCGTTGCGCAGGTGGCCGATGTGCGCGGCCTTGTTGGGATTGATGCTGGTGTGCTCCACGAGAGAATGGATTCCAGTTGACGCTTGCGCCCCAGCCTCCGCCGCGGCGGTCATGCGCACGCCAGCCGCCCGATCCAGCCGCGCATTGATGTAGCCGGCGCCGGCGACCTCGAAGCCTGCAAAGCCCTCAAGCCCACTCAGGGCGGTGACAATCTCCTGCGCGATGACCCTGGGCGCCTTGCGCAGCTTGCGGGCCAGCTCAAACGCGATGGGCGTGGCCAACTCGCCAAACTTCAACTCCGGCGGAATTTCCAGCGGAATCGCACCAAGCTGAAGGTCGTACTTGGCCGCCAGAACCGCGCGAAGATGCTGCGCAAGCCGTTTTTGCAATTCCAGGTACACGTTGTTTGGCCTCAGAAATCCTTGATTTTCATGGTGATTTTACCACCTGCGGTGGGGCAGATGCGGCTTCGCCGCCTTATTGCTGTGGCTGATCGAGATTCGTCGTCTCCCAGGTTTCAAGGGCGAAACCCGCCTCATCCTCGCTGAAAAATGCCGTAAGATGGAGAGTGATTGGCCCTTGCACCCGCCTGTTTCCAAGGGTGAAAGTGCGGAAGCACCCGCCTATGACGAATTCTGCATCCAGTTCAGCCTGCTATTACCTGACCACGCCCATCTACTACGTGAACGCACGGCCGCACCTGGGCCACGCCTACACGACCATCGTCTGCGACGCCATTGCGCGGCGCAAGCGCGCCCTGGGCATCGATACGTTTTTCCTCACTGGCACCGACGAGCACGGGCAGAAGATCGAGCGCTCCGCGGCGTTGGTCGGGCGCACGCCCGGGGAATTTGCGACGACGATTGCAGGCGAATTTCGCGGCCTGTGGGACCGGCTGGGGCTCACCTACGACGACTTCATTCGTACCACTGAAAGCCGTCACGTCCGCGGTGTGCAACATCTGTTTGCCACGCTGCGCGACCGCGGCTTCATCTACAAGGGTTCGTACACCGGCCAGTACTGCGTGAGCGATGAGCTCTATGTGGACGGCCCTGCCGGAACGGTTTGCCCGGACTGCGGCCGCGTGACGGAGACGGTGAGCGAGGAGAATTATTTCTTCAAGCTCTCGGCCTTCGAGCGCAAACTGCTGGAGTTTTACAAGGCCAATCCGGGCTTCATGGGGCCAGAGTCGACACGCCGCGAGGTGATCTCCTTTGTGCGCGGCGGGTTGCGCGATCTGTCGGTGAGCCGGACGAGTTTTTCCTGGGGGATTCCAGTTCCCGGCGACGAAAAGCACGTGATCTACGTCTGGCTAGACGCGCTGGCCAACTACATCACGGCGCTGGGCTACGGCTCGGATGCGCCGGAGGACAAGGCGCGCTTCGCCAAATTCTGGCCTGCCGATCTGCACCTCATCGGCAAGGAGATCAGCCGTTTCCACTGCGTTTACTGGCCGGCGTTTTTGATGGCGGCCGGCATTCCGCTGCCGCATTCAGTGATGGCCAACGGCTGGCTTCTCTTCGACCAGGGCAAGATGTCCAAGTCGCGCGGCAATATCGTGCGCGCCGAGACGGTGCAGGAAGTCCTCGGCGCCGACGCACTGCGCTACTTCCTGCTCCGCGAAATTCCCTTCGGCCAGGACGGCAGTTTCAGCTTTGATGCCCTGATTCAGCGCTACAACGGAGACCTCGCCAACGGCTACGGCAATCTGGTCAGCCGCGTGGTCAACATGGTGCACAAATACTTCGGTGGTGTCGTGCCAAATGCCGGCGCGGAGACCGCTGCTGAATCCGCACTGCGCGAATGTGCAGTGCGAACGATTGCGGAATTTGGCCCGGCATTTGACGAGTTGAACTTTTCCGAAGCGCTCAAGTCCCTGTGGCTCCTGGTGGCGGAGACCGATGGCTACCTGACCGCCAACGCGCCGTGGAAAAAACCCGCCGATCGCTCCGACGCCGACCACACTGCGCTACAAGCCCGCGTATTGGCCACTGCCGCCGAGGCGATTCGCATCATCACCGCACTGGTTTATCCCATCCTGCCGGATTCGGCTGCGACGGTCTGGCGGCAGCTCGGCCAGGGCGAGATCGCCGTCGCGGCAAAGAAATCATTTTTGAAGAACCTCGCGTGGGGCGGATTGAAGGCTGGGACAAAGTTTGGCGAGCCTGCGCCGCTCTTTCCCCGCGCTGAAAAGGATGCCGTCGACCGTATGCAAAACATCGAAGATCAAAACAACAGCAGAGTTGTGGAAACCGCCACCTCTGGCGCGGCCAGCAGCGTCTCCGCCGAAAAAACCGCGGACGCAGCCCCGGCTGCCGCGCCAAAAGTATCCGCAAAGCGGCCATCCATCCCGCCACAAGCGCCAGCCCCGCTACAGGTGGCTGCATCGTGTCAGGGCACGACTTCAGTCGTGCCGCAAACGCCCCAAGATGAACGTGGGGCTTTAGCCCCTGAGGTACGCTCTCCGGAAAAATCTTCGGCAATTCCTCAACCTGCTGCAATCGCACCTGCTGCTTCTGTCCCAACGGCCGCGACAGCAGAGTTGGCCCCACCGCAGGGGCCGCAGAAGATCAACATTGACGATGTGCTCAAGGTCGATCTGCGCGTGGCGCAAATCCTCGTTGCCGAGCGCGTCCCCAAGGCCGACAAGCTGCTCCGCCTCGAAGTCGATCTGGGCTACGAGAAGCGGCAGATTCTGGCCGGCATCGCCCAGTACTACGAGCCGGAAAAACTCATTGGCCGCAAGATCGTAATCGTCGCCAACCTCGCACCTCGAATGATGCGCGGCCTCGAATCGAACGGCATGTTGCTGGCCGCATCCTTGCCTGACGGCGCACCGGTGCTGGCCGGATTCCTCGAAGAAGTTCCGCTAGGCGCGCGGCTGAAGTAGTCGTAGAACCATTGTCGAATTATCCATTGCAGAATTCCAAGGGATTCTGCAATGCAATCGTGGAGGCTCACGCAGTGCTGATCGATTCCCACGCCCACCTGGACAGCCCGCGCTACGCCGACGACCGCGAGGCGATGCTGCGCCGCGCCTTCGAGGCCGGCGTGGGCGCGGTGCTGGCCATCGGCATCGGTGAAGGGCCGGTCCAGATGCGCCACACGCTCGAGATTTGCCGCCAGTTCAACGGCCAGCCTGGAATCCCGAAGCTCTACGCCAGCGCGGGCGTCTATCCGCACAACACGCCGGAGATCGACGAGGACATTCTCGCCAAGCTTGACAGCCTGCTGGCTGAACCGGAGGTCATCGCCTGCGGCGAGATCGGACTGGACTACTACCACGAGGGCGCGCCGCATGCGACGCAGCGCGAGGGCCTCATCCGCCTGCTGGAGCTTGCCGCGGCGCGCAAGCGGCCCATCCTGATTCATTGCCGACCGAAAGACGGGACCACCAACGCATGGGACGATTTGTTCGAAATTCTGCAAGCCCGCTGGCGGCAGACCGGCCTCGGCGGCATCATGCATTGTTTCGGAGGAAGCTACGAGCAAGCCGTCCGCTCGCTGGACCTGAGCTTCCTCGTCTCGTTTGCCGGCAATCTGACCTACCCCAAGGCTCAGCCGCTGCGCGATGTGGCCGCGCGGCTCCCCCTGGACCGGCTTCTGGTAGAGACCGATGCGCCCTGGCTGGCTCCGGCGACCTATCGCGGCAAGCGCAATGAGCCGGCCTGGGTGAGCCTTACAGCGCAAACTTTGGCCGGTTTGCATGGCGTCCCGGAGGAAGAAATCGCCCAGGCTACAACGAAAAACTTTAACCGGCTGTTTGACCTCAGCCCGGACGTGGGAAACTGATAGAGGCGCATCGCGCGGCGGCGTTCGGCCCTCCGCGCAGGAGTTTGGGGGTGAGAGCCATGGCCCAGGACAATTCATTTGACATCGTCAGCAAGGTGGACATCCAGGAGGTCCGCAACGCCATCGACCAGGCGCTGAAGGAGATTCGCCAGCGCTTCGATCTGAAGGATTCCCACTCGGAGGTCAAGCTGGAGGACAACGACGCCATCCAGCTCGCATCCGACGGCGAGTATCATCTGGAAGCGGTCAAGGATATTCTCAGCCAGAAGCTGGTCAAGCGCGGCGTCCCGCTGAAGAACCTGACCTACGGCAAGCTGGAGCCGGCGTTGGGCAAGAGCGTCCGCCAGAAGATCAGCCTTCAGCAGGGCATTCCCGTGGAAAAGGCCAAGGAGATTGTCCGCCTGGTGAAGGACGCAAAAAAGAAGGCGCAGGTCACCATCATGGGCGATACAGTCCGGGTATCCAGCAAGGACCGCGACGTGCTGCAGGCCATCATCGCATTGCTGCGCGGCCGTGAGATGGGCCTGGATTTGCAGTTCACCAACTACCGCACAAATTGACCACCTGCGGTGGGGCCATCGAAAAGCGCCTGCGGTGGGGCAGCCTTTCCAAAGACTCAAAAAGCAGATTGCGGCGGCCGCACTGTAGGATAAAGCACGGGAAGCGGAGAGCTTTGAGCACACTGGCGATAGCGACGGCGAAAGAGGTCTTCGATCTGCTGCGGGACGACCTCGTGGCCATCGAGCAGGAGCTGGGCCGCGACGCCGCCTCCGGCGTAAGCACCATCACGGAGATTGCCGAATACCTCAGGAGCGGCGGCGGCAAACGCATCCGCCCATCCCTGCTGCTGCTCTCCGCGCACGCGCTGGGCTTCTCCGGCCAGGCCGCTATCCGCCTGGGCGCGGTAGTCGAGATGGTCCACACCGCCACGCTGGTCCACGACGACATCATCGACGGCGCGGACACCCGCCGCGGCCGCCCCTCGGCCAACACTGCCTGGGGCAACGAAAAATGCGTTTTGGCCGGCGACTGGCTCTACATGCAGGCCTTCAAAGTGGCTCTGGCAGAAAAAAGCCTGCGCGTGCTCGACCAGTTGATCGCCCTTACCCAGCAGATGGTCGAGGGTGAGTTGCTGCAGATTCAGAAGCTGGGCCGCGCCGTCAGCGAGGCCGAGTACTACGACCTCATCTATCGCAAGACGGCCTGCCTCTTCTCGGTCTCCATGCGCCTGGGCGCGTTGCTGGCCAACGCCCCCGAGACCCTGGAGACGAGCCTGGCCGCATACGGCCGGGCTGTCGGCCTGGCTTTCCAGATTGTGGACGACGTGCTCGACCTCACGGCTACTGAAGAGGTTCTGGGCAAGCCCGTGGCCAGCGACCTGCGCGAGGGCAAGGCCACGCTCGCGGTGATCCACTCCATCGACCACGGCACGGCCGCCGACCGCCAGACCATTCAGCGTGTTCTGGATGACCGCAGCTTCGAGCGCGTCAGCCGCGAAAAGATTCAGGCGATTCTGGCGCGCAACGGCTCGGTGGAGTACGCCATGGGCGTCGCCGACCGCTACGCCGAACAGAGCCGCCAGGCTCTGGCCTCTCTGCCCGACTCCGAGTACAAGCGCGCCTTGCTCTGGGTGCCGGATTTTGTCGTCGCGCGGGAAAAGTAAGGGAACCTTATGGCTACTCGACAAAGCACAGTTGATTTCATCCTTGAACAGATCGAAGCTGCCGGAGATGTTTGCGCCAAAAAAATGTTTGGCGAGTACGGGATCTATTGCGACGACAAGATGGTTGCCATGGTCTGCGACGGCCAACTCTTTGTGAAGCCGACCGTGGCGGGCAGGAAGTTTCTCGGCAATGTCGTTGAAGGCTGTCCCTATCTTGGCGCCAAGCCATGCTTTCTTATCACCGGCGACAAGTGGGATGATCGTGCATGGCTAACCAGCCTCATTCAAATTTCAGCCGCTGAGTTGCCGCCGCCGAAGAAGAAGGCAAGACCGCTTAAGAAAAAGGGCTGAAGCTCTTGAGAAGCTGCCTTCGAGCTTCACGCGTCCTGCACGATCGTTCCCTGGTGGTAAACAATCTTCCAGCCGTCCGCCGTGCTGCGCCAGACGGTTGCTCGCCGTGTCAGCCGCTGGTGGTCCTGGAGCAGCGTGTAGGTCAGCAGATAGGTATCCTCGCTCAATCTGCGGCACTGAAACTCTCTCGTCTCCCAGACGTCAGCGTGGGGGACGGAAAATCGCTCCTCCAAACCATCCAGCACAGACTGCCTGGAGTAACGGCGTCCGGAAGCGCCGGTCTCCCAGTAATCCTCCGCCGTCATGCGCGCGAAGTCGGCGCGCGTTGTGCCGAACTCCGGGCGATGAAAGATGGGTTCGCGGCTGGCAAGTTCGGCGAGCACGCCTTGCAGTTCAGGAGCGGTCGTGAGCGTGGGCTCCAGTTTTTGAATCCATGATTCCTGCGCCTTCGCGTGGACAAGATCGCCGGAACGGGCGTCTATCGCTTCATCCTTTACTAGATGCAGCCGGATGACTTCCGGCCTCGCTGGAGCATCCGCAAAATGCCGGGCCGCTGCCTCCCGCACATTTTCGCGCAGTTCCTCCCAAGTCTCGGCTTCTGTAAAAATCGAGTGTCCCGGCGCGCGCGCCGTGTAGCCGCCCTCTTCCGACTCGCGTACCTCGAAGATCAGTTCCATGGCAGATAGCATAGCGCGGTCTCCCGCCTTAGCCACAAAAACAAATACGCGGCGAGGGTGGAGCACCCGGATTTCTACTCTTTCTGCTTCGGCTCCATCATCGCGCGCAGCGCGGCGGCGTAGTGCGCCGGCAAGGGCTTTTTGTTCATTTGGTCGTCGCAGACCACGTGGGTGGTTTCGCCCTCGGCCAGGAGCGTCGGCTCAACGCCTTGGGAAGCTTTGCGGAGGATGCGGTAGGCGAATCTCAGCACCGAACCGCGCAGCAGAGCGGGGCGGGTTTCGATGAGGATGTGGTCGTCGTAGCGGGCGGGGGAGCGGTAGCGGCAGGTGGCTTCGACGACGGGCAGGATGCACTCGTGCTCGGTCTCCAGCATGCTGTAAGAAAAGCCGAGGGCTCGGAGCAGCTCCACGCGGCCGACCTCAAACCAGACCAGGTAGTTGGCGTAGTAGACGATGCCCATCTGGTCGGTTTCAGCATAGCGGACTCGAACTTCGGTGGTCACGGGCATGAAACGGTCTCTCCGATGTGTCTGATAATGAACAAATTTCGTCCCCGGTTTTCCACGTGGAACGCGAAGTTATCCACATTTCTCCGGGTTTTACCGGGTTTTCTCCGTTCCCCCATCATCTCGTGGACTCCCTGAAGTTCACAGTCTCACAGTTTCACAGGAAATAGGGGGGTGGGGGTGGGGGTGCTTCCGGTACAGACCGTGTGATAAGCCTGAAGTGTATCGCTCCATCCCGGCCTTTTTCGGCTCTTGAACCCATTTTGACCTCATTGCCCGCTCTGACCACCTATTGAAATTGTGCGCCGGAGAAGGGTAATTTTCTGCAAACTGGGCGCCCTTTCAATAAAGCCCGCCTCATGGCTTCAGGTGCGTGAAGATGGGCAGTTTGGCTACGTCGTTGAAGATGACGAAGGCAAAAAACGCGACCAGCAATACAAATGCTCCCTGGTAGATGCGCTCCTTGACGTTGATGCTGATGTCGCGGCGCAGGGCGCTTTCGATCAGCAGGAAGAAAATCATGCCGCCGTCCAGGATAGGAAAGGGCAGCAGGTTGAGGATGCCCAGGTTGAGGCTGATCATTCCGGCCAGCCCAATCTTCGCTCCCCAACCCTTTGTCTCCGCCGCCTCGCCGGCCATGCGCGCAATGCCCACCGGCCCGGCAAGCTGGGATACGGAGACCTTGTGGGTAAAGAGTCCGCGCAGCACCTCGAAGATCAGCAACGACTTGTCGGCGCAGAACTCCCTGGATTTGGCGACCGCCTTGCCCCAGGGAAGCGGGTCGTTGCGAGAGGGAGTGGGCACGGTGAGGAAGCCCAGCCTCCAGCCTCCATCAAGTTTGGCGGGATGGGCCACAATGGGCACGATAGCGGCGCCGTTGCGCAGGATGACCAGCGAGAGCGGCTTACCCTGGCCGGCCTGCATGTAGGCCAGCAACGAGGTCACCGTATGGAAGGGATGTCCATCGACGGACTGGATGGCGTCTCCGGCGCGCAGGCCGGCCTGGTCTGCTGGCGTGTCCGGTTGCACTTCCTGAACGCCGATGGGACCGATCAGGAACTGGGGCAGAAGGCCCTCGTCGCTCAGGTCAAAGTCATCGTTTTTTGCCGTGGCGGGAACGTGTAAGCTTAGTTGCAGGTTCTTGCCGCCGCGCTCGACCGTAACCGGCACGGTCTGGTTGGCGTTCAGCTTGAAGCGATAGTAGATATTTTCCCAGTCGGGATTGTCGACGCCGGCAACGCGGCGGAGGATGTCGCCCGGCTCGATGCCGGCCTGGGCCGCCGCCGAACCTGGAGTGACCCATTCGACGGTAGCGGTTTTGATTTCGATGGCGGGAACCTCGTTGATCCAGCCGAAGTAGCCCACCATCAGCACAAAGGCCAGAACGAAGTTGGCGACGGGACCGGCCGCGCCGATCAGGATGCGCTGCCAGCGGGGATGCGCGGTGAGGGCGCCTGGATCGTCCGGCGGGGCTACGGTGGCCGTGCCTTTGGCGGCGTCGCTGAGCTCGCTGAAGTTCTCGCCGGTCATTTTGACGAAGCCGCCCAGGGGCAGCAGGCAGACCTTGTAGTCGGTGTCGCCATACTTGTAGCCGAAGAGGCGCGGCCCAAATCCGAAGGAGAATGCCTCGACGCGGACCCCGCAGAGTTTGGCGACGGCAAAGTGGCCAAACTCGTGGACCACAACCATAACGCCGACAAGAACGATAAAGGCGACGACAGAAACCAGAAATTCATGCATAGATGTGCGGTTTTTCCCTCGATAAAGCGAGTGACGGCACTCCCGCTCTGTTTTTGATTATGTCAGCAGCGCGCGCGCTGTTTGGCGCGCCTCACGGTCTGTCAAGAGCACCTCGGCGATGGTGGCGGGGTGCGCTTCCGGCGTGGCGGCGAGCACCTTCTCAATTGTACGCGGGATGCCGGTGAAGGGGATGCGGCGCTCCAGGAAGGCTTCGACGGCAACCTCGTCGGCGGCGTTGAGGGCGATGCAGTGGGCGCCGCCTTTTTCGGCGGCCTCGAAGGCCAGGCGCAGGCAGGGGAAGCGCTCCAGATCGGGCGGCTCGAAGTCCAGGTGGCTGAGTGCGGCCATGTCGAAGGTCAGCGTGGAGGCGGGCCGCTCCGGAAAGGCCAGCGCATAGAGGATGGGCAGGCGCATGTCGGTGACGGAGATCTGCGCCAGGATGGAGCCGTCCACGTATTCCACCATCGAATGGACCGTGGATTGAGGATGGACCGTGACGCGAACTTGCGCGGGCAGCACGTCGAAGAGGCGGCAGGCCTCTATGACTTCCAGGCCTTTGTTCAACATCGTCGCGGAGTCGATGGTGATGCGCCGGCCCATGACCCAGGTGGGGTGTTTGAGGGCCTGTTCGGGAGTGATGCTGGCGAACTGGTCGAGGGGGAGCTTGCGGAAGGGCCCGCCGGAGGCCGTCAGCCAGATGGTCTTGACCTCGGAGTGCGCGCCGACGCGCATGCATTGATGGACGGCATTGTGTTCGCTGTCGATGGGCAGGATGGGGACGTTGCGCTCGCGGGCTGCCTTGGTGAGGATTTCGCCGGCGGCGACCATGCACTCCTTGTTGGCCAGTCCGACGGGCTTGCCGGCCAGGATAGCGGCGTGGGTGGCTTCCAGGCCGGCGACGCCGACGATGGCCGAGACCACAAAGTCGGCTTCCGGCAGGATGGAGCAGGCGACCGTGCCTTGGGTTCCGTAGACCACCTCGACGCCGGTGACGCCTGCTTGCTTTAGCTTGGCGGAAAGCTTCGCGGCCAGCTCCTCCGTGGCCAGAGAGACGAGCTTCGGCCGCCAGCGAAGGGCCTGCGCGAAGGCCTGGTCGAGATTGCGCCCGGCGGCGAGCGAGACGACCGAGTAGCGCTCCGGAAACTGCTCGACGATGGAGAGGGTGCTTTGGCCGATGGAGCCGGTGGAACCGAGAATGGCGAGTTTTTTCATAGGACTTTATGAAGTTTACTAAAAAGCATCCGGCCAGCGCTGTCTTCCATGGAGTACGGAGGCAATCCGCACCTCGTCGTCTTGAATTGTGTAGACAGCGATGTAGGAGGTTCCTGGGATGACCAGCTCGAGTGTTCCCGGAACACGCCCGGCTCTGCCGGATGAGGGGAAGCTAATGAGACGGTTGACGGATTCCTTGATTCGATTCGCCACTTTGCGCGCTGCCGTGGGGCTGTCCCGAGCGATGTAGTCGCGAATGACCTCTAGGTCGGAGATTGCAGTAGGCGACCAGCGTAGGATCATTTTGGCGCGGGCAACTCATTCTCCGTGCCCCAGCTATTCAGCCACCCCATCACGTGCTCATTCGATATGCCCTGGCCCGCTTCCAACTCAGCCAAGCCGGCGCGAATGTGCTTGTGTTCCCAGCTATCAGGCGCAAAGAAGATGGAGATGACCTCCGCGGCCACTTCGGAGACAGGCTGCTGGCGATCATCGGCGAGGGCTGCCAGACGGGCCTGCACCGCTGGATCGAGTTGGACAAGAATCGATGTCTGAGGCATAAAAATCCCTCTTGAGTAATTATGCGCCTATTTCTCTCCCTACTAACCCCTAATCCCTGATCTTTACTCAGAACCACTGGTGAAAAATCTGGATGTACAAGAGAACGGGAGCGGCAATCAGCAGAGCGTCGATGCGGTCGAGTACGCCGCCATGGCCGGGGAGCAGGGAGCCGGAGTCCTTGACGCCGGCCGAGCGCTTGAGGGCGGACTCGGCCAGATCGCCCACCTGGGCAGCCACGTTGACCACTACAGCCAGGCTCAGCCAGTACCACCAAGCCCCGCCGGAGTAGGAGAGCCAACCCACGTCCCACCTCTGCAGCAGATAAGAGAGGCCGAGCAGAACGCAGGTGGATAGCAGGCTGCCGCCCACCGAGCCGAGCGCGCCCTCCCAGGTCTTGTTGGGGCTGAGCGTGGGGGCCATCTTGTGCCGGCCCCAGGCGCGGCCAATGTAGAGGGCGGCCGTGTCTCCGGCCCAGACCGCGCACAGCAGGAAGGTGACCAGGGAGGGGCCGTTGCCCTCGGGGTTCTCGCGCAGGGCGGGCAGGGCAATCAGTGTAAATCCGATGTAGAGCAGGCAGAAGATGGAGGTCGAGGCGTCGGCCAGGAGCTGCTCGACAGGCCTGGAAAATGTGCAATAGACCAGCAGGCCCAGGCTCAGGATGCCGAAAATGCCGAGCGTGGCCGCGGTTTGGACAGGCCACTTTAAGTTGCAGGCAAAGAGCGCCAGAATGGCCGCCAGCACCGCGATGCGCGGCGGGTTGGCGCCGGATTTCTCCGCCAGGCCCAAAAATTCCCATGCGGCCAGCGCAGCCACCACCGCAACGGCCAGGGTGAACAGCCACTGCCACCACGGCCCCAGGAAGACCAGGACCAAAACCAAGGGGATCAGAATGAGCGCAGTGACTACACGTTTCATTAGGGATGAGGATACACTGCCAGGGCGGGGTTTGTACCGGCAGAGAGGCCGCAAGCCGTTGTATTTGAGGGGATCGAATCCAGTGCAGGATGGGAGGTTGGCGAAAAACAAAAGTACTCAACTGGCCACGATCTTGATTTCCTCGGCGTTCTCTTCCACCTCGCCTACGCTATCGCTCAGGCCGCCGTAACGGCGCTCGCGGAGCTGGAAGTCGGCGATGGCCTCCAGCAGATGAATGCCGCGGAAGTCGGGCCAGAGGCGCTCGGTGACGTAGATTTCCGTGTAGGCGATCTGCCACAGCAGGAAGTTGGAAAGCCGCATCTCGCCGGAGGTGCGGATCAGCAGGTCGGGGTCGGGCATGTGGGCGGTGTAGAGATGGCGGTGGATGTCTTCCTCGGAAATGTGGGCAGGGCTGATGTGCTTCCGCTTCATCTCGGCGGCGAGGCCGCGGAATGCGTCCACCAGCTCAGAGCGTCCGCCGTAGTTGAGAGCCAGGGTGAGGGTGGTTCCGGTGTTACTGGCCGTGGCCTCTTCCGCCCAGCGGATCTTGTCCTGAACCTCGGACGGCAGGCTGCTGGTGCGCCCGATGGAGCGGAAGCGGACGTCGTTGTCCATCATGCGCTGCACGTTGGCGTCCAGGTAAGTTTTGAGCAGGCGCATGAGGAAGTTGACCTCGGCGCGCGGGCGGCGGAGGTTGTTTTCCAGCGAAAAAGCGTAGAGGGTGAGCCAGGGAAGGCCTATGCGGGAGGCGGTTTCCATGACCAACTGAACGCTCTTGGCCCCCTGCTGATGGCCCACAAAACGCTTGAGCGAGCGATGGCCCGCCCAGCGGCCATTGCCGTCCATGATGATGGCCACATGCTGGGGCAGGCGCTCGGGCTTGAGGGTCGCGTAGAGGACGCGCTCCTCGTCGGTCAGCTCATCGATGCGCAACTTGGCAGCAGGAAACAAGGGATTTGCCTCAAAAAATGCATCCCAGCTTTCGGCCGGCACGCGAACTTGCTTGCGCCGAGAACCGAGGCAATTCATCCTCGACCGTAGCACAAGCGCCCATGGGCCGCAATTGTTCCCGCACTCCGGCCTGAAGGTGCACGCGTGAGGCAGTGTCCCGGCGGAGAGCGAGGCGGCCAGTGGCATTGAAAACCGAGAGCAAAAAGCGCCCGGTTTCGCCGCTTACTGCATGGCTTCGCTGCGCTCTAGGCGATGCGCCGGTGGCCCAGGGCCATGTCGCGCGCCGCGCCCGCGACCAGCGAGCGGTGCAGGGGGGCCAGGCAAGGCAGCAAAGCCGCAATCTCGGCCAGCAACGGGTCGGCCAGGATCGACGCCACTTCCTCGTCGCGCTGGCTGCGGGCGTCGCGAACCAGTTGGCGCACATCCACGCCCAGCGCAGCAGCCAGCCGCTCCAGGGAGCTGAGAGTGGGGATGGCCTTGCCGTTTTCGATCTTCGAGATGTAGGTGCGGGGCACCTGCATGCGCCCGGCCAGTTGGCGCTGGCTGAGGTGGCGCGCGCGGCGAATCTCCTTCACCAGGCTGGATACTCTCAGGCCGGCTTCGGTGACAGGATCCAACGGCTGTCGGTCAATCGGGATGGGGCCGGGCCGAACGGGCTCCTCCACATCCAGGGGCCGGTGGCATTTTACACAATGGGAATTGCTTGGCCTGAACTGAACCAGTTTGCAGAATCTGCAGTGCACAACTTCGCGTGTTTCCACGCTTGCCAGCGTAGTTGCCATGTGCGGTGTGCGGAGTGCCAGAGCAGGAACCCCGCGGTGCATCGCAGCACCACGATATGTGATACTTTCGGGGATGTGAACCATAACTGTCAAGTGAAAAGTTGGATGCAAACCAAGATTTCAGGGATCATACCCCTGAAATGACCGGAGAAACCGGAAGAAGGACGAATCAAGTTAGTCAACAGGGAGGTCAAGGAAGCGATGAACTCTTGCACCGGAAATGATGCAAAAGAAAGCGGTTCCAGCTACGGACGCGCGCAGGCCTGGCAACTGCTGACCGAGTGGACCCAGAGCAAGAACCTGCGCAAACACGCGCTGGGAGTCGAGGCCTGCGTGACGGCGATGGGCGAGGCGGAGGCCGGCCGCCTGGGGCTGGAGGGGGATGAACGGAGAGCGTTGATCGAGCTTTATACGACGACGGCGCTGCTGCACGACTTCGATTACGAGCGCCACCCCACGGCCGAAGAGCATCCGATGGTGGGCGTGCGCGAGCTGGAGCGGCTGGGCTGGCCTGAAGCGCTGCGCACCGCCATCCTGGGCCACGCGCAGTACACCGGCGTGCCGCGCGTCACGCATCTGGCCAAGGCCCTCTTTGCCTGCGACGAGCTGGCCGGCTTTTTGACCGCCTGCGCGCTGGTCAAGCCGACTAAGGCGATTGCCGACGTGGAAGTGGCCGGTGTGCGCAAGAAGATGAAGGACAAGGCATTCGCCCGCGGCGTCAACCGCGAGGACATTGTGCAGGGCATGGCGGAGCTGGGCGTAGAGCTGGACGCGCATATCGCCTTCTGCATTGAGGCTATGAAGGGGCGAGCTGGGGAACTCGGGTTGTGAGGGGAGGGCCTCAGGTGCACACAGGATTCAGACGGGCGATCTACGGCCAATGCAGAAGAAAAAGATCTTTAAGCACGATTTTCATTAGCCAAGCGAGAAAGCCGATCAACGTAGGAATAACTGTCCACTTGATCGTCGATGCCACCTTTGAACGTAGCTCTGCACGTAAGTAGTATTGAGCCGGATAAGCAGGGTTGTAGCGGATCGTGACCGTTTGGCCCTCGAAAAGTTCGAAGAGTGGGGAACCCTCCGAAACAATATATGCGGCCGAGTGGGGTGTGCGAAACATATCGGTCCAGGCGATGTTGCAGGTTGAACGCCATTCGGTCATTGCCTCATCTCCGCCAACCTCGCTGTGAACGGTTCTAACCTCTTCCTCGGTCAGGTCGGATGCAGTGATCGTAGCCTCGGTCTGAATCCACTTGTCGTAGCCGCGCAGGCGCTCCCAAATCTCGATCAGCATGATGGCTCCCATTCTGCCACAGCGGGTAGGATAATGCTCAGAAAAATGGATCAGGAATGATGATAAAATAGATACAGGTTGAGCGCGCTTGATCGCCTTGAAATGCGGAGGTTCCCCATGTTGCAACCGAAGGAAAAGGAAAAGCTGGAACGAGGATTTGCCGAGGCGGAGGCCAGCTTGCGCCTGGAAGGACTGACGCCCACGGATAACTTCTTTACCGTGAAGGCTCGCATCCTTGCCGGTGAGATCACCTTTGAACAGGGACAACAAGAAATCCTTGCCTACCACCGGACAAAGGTTCCCGCCGTCGCATGAGTTCGTCTGTTCGCGATCCGTACGTCTATCCCGGCACGAATGTCCTCATCAACCTGGAGGACATCCGCGACCAATCGGCCCTCAATAGGTTCGAAGCCGATGCCGTTGCCGTGGATCTCATCGATCTCAGGCAAAACCCCATCACTGGCCCATTCGACACCCGCCGCTTGCAGGAGACGCATCGCCGCATCTTTGGACGTGTCTATCCGTGGGCCGGAGAATTTCGCAAAGACATTGGTATGTTGGCAAAAAACCGTTCCGGCTTTGTGGTGGCCTACGGGCCGTCGCAAAATATTCCAGGCGCTCTGACGACCACCTTTGCTGCCTTGAAGGCCGAACACGATTTACAAGGCCTGGATGCCGATGCAATGGCAAGACGGCTGGCCTACTACTACGGCGAACTCGACGCTATCCACGCCTTCCGGGATGGAAACTCGAGAACCCTGCGAGAGTTCACGACGGACCTCGCTGAGGCGGCGGGCCATCGGTTGGATTGGGCTCGGGTGGCGCAGACGACGGAAGACCGGGAGCGGCTCTATCATGCTCGCGACCTGTCCGTGATGCGCGGCGATCTCTCCGAACTGGCCGCGATCATCAGGGCCACTCTGGGCAGTTGAAGCGGCGCCTTTCGACACTGGGATGTCAGAAAACAAGCGGTGATCTGAATCACCTGCCAGGCGAGGCAATTTTGCGCTACGATAAGCCATTCAGCGCAGGCGTACGTGCTGAGTCCGGCGCTAAAGGAGGTTTCCATGGCCCGCTTCGAACACATCCTGGTTCAGTCGGCCAATGGTGTAAAGACCATCACGTTGAACCGGCCGGAGAAGCGCAACGCTCTTTCTCCCGCGCTGATTGAGGAGCTGATTGCGGCCCTTGAGGAGGCGGCGAGCGACGAGTGCAGCGCGGTGATCCTGACCGGGGCCGGTCCGGCCTTCTGCGCCGGCCTGGATATTGATTCCCTGCACGCCTCTCAGTCCCGCACGCCGCAGCAGAACCGCCGCGATGCGCAGAACACCGCACATTTGTTGCGCATGTTGTATGACTTTCCCAAGCCGGTAATTGCCGCGGTAAACGGGCCGGCCATCGGCAGCGGCATGAGCCTGGCCACCATCCCCTCCTTCACGCTGGCTACGCCCTGGGCCCGGTTTGCGCTGAATGAGGTGCGGATGGGATTTGTGCCGACGGTCGCGGTTTCGTTCCTGCTGCGCCAAGTGGGCGAAAAGCGCACCCGCGAACTGCTGTTGACGGGCAGAACGCTGAAGGCGCAGGATGCGGTGCAACTGGGGCTGGTGACCGAGGTTGTGGCCGCCGAGGAGCTGATGCAAACCGCCCATGCGCTGGCCCAGACGCTGCTGCAGAACAGTCCCCAGGCCATGCAGGCGCTCAAACAGTTGCTTGCCAGGCACTCCCGCCGCCAACTGGACGAAGAGATCGAGGAGGCTATCGAGGCGAACGCGCGGCAGAGCCTGACGGCGGACTTTCATGAAGGCGTCAAGGCCTTCCTTGAGCAGCGCCGCGCGGAGTGGCCGAGCTTGAAGGGCAAGGCGTAGCGAGCATCCGGAGAGACAATTACAAGCTCAGTTCGTCGTGAGACTCCAGCCTGGCCGGTTCCAGCGATTCCGCATCCGCCTATGTCTTCAGCGCTGCCGCGCGCTTTCGCGTTTCGCGGACGAAGGCTTCGTCCTCGGGCGACTCCGGCTGGATGGAATCAAGATTGATTTGAACATTGGCCAGCGCGCCTTCGAGCGCGGCTCTTGCCAGGGCGATGGCGGTGGTCAGGTCGGAGTTCATGTTGGAGTTGGTGATGGGCTGCAAGCTGGCGGCGATCCGCGCCACTTCGACGGCTTTTTCGGCCACGTCCAGAGGCACACTCGCTGCCTGCCGGAGCGCGTCGTTGATAGCCCGCTGGCCGCCGGAAGTTTCCTTCGCTGCTTTGAATGCCTTCATGACGACGTTGTAGGAGTCGGAGTCGGCGTCGATGGCGGACTTGAGCTCCTCGCGCAGCGCGGTGAGGCGGCTGATTGCCTCGCTGAGCTGGCTTTCGTAGGTCAGGCAGGCTTTTTTACCGCGCGACATGGACGCCACCATGCCCGCGAGGGCGGCGGCCATGGCTCCGCTGGCGGCGGCTGCGCTGCCTCCGCCAGGAGTCGCTGTAGCAGCGGCCAATTGCTCGATGAAGGGCTCGACGCCGGCGCGCAGGCCTGCTTTGATGCCTCCGGAGGCCATCTTTCCGCCCATCACCGCGGCCAGACGATTTTCCAGGATGAGCGAAGAGTCGAAGTTCTCCACTCGCAGAAACCACTCCGCGGTCTGCTCCAGAGCCAGCTTGGGAATCAGCCCGATGATCTCGCTGGAGACCGGTATCACGCCGTAACGCTCCGCTTCGCGCTTTACGCATTCGAAGACGCGATGCACCGGGGTCTGCTCGAAGTCGGTCAGGTTCATGGAAACCTGGGCCATGCCGCGCACCAGGAATCCCGCGGCCTTGACGAAGCGCATTCCGCCCGATGAAAAACGCACGGTCTTGGCGATCTTCTTGGCGATCTCCACGTCGGGCGTGTTCAGGAAGACGTTGTAGGCGATCAAAGGCTTGCGCGCGCCCACTACGGTTGCGCCGGCGGTGGGATGCACGCGCGGCTCACCGAAATCGGGCTTGCGCGCCGGGTTGGTGGCAATCTCGTCGCGAATTCCCTCGAACTGGCCGCGGCGAATGTTCTCCAGGTTCTGCCGTTCGGGCGTCGCCGCGGCGGCTTCATACAGATAGACGGGAATCTGAAAACGCTTCCAGATTTCGGCTCCCACGTGGCGGGCCATTGCCACGCAGTCTTCAATCGTCACGCCGTCGATGGGGATGAAGGGAACAACATCGGCAGCGCCCATGCGCGGGTGCGCGCCCTGGTGGCGGGTGAGGTCGATCAGCTCGGCGGCCTTGCCTACGCCGCGAATCGCGGCCTCCGCGATGGCTTCCCGCTCGCCTATTAGAGTGATGACGCAGCGGTTGTGGTCGGAGTCCATCTCCCGGTCGAGGAGATAGACGCCAGGAATCCGCATGGCTTCGACGATGGCGTCAACCTTGGCGGGATCGCGGCCTTCGGAAAAATTGGGAACACATTCAACCAGAGTGTTGGGCACGACTAGAAGGATAACGAGCCGCGGTTCCACCCGGCAAATGGTTGTTTAGTGCTGGTAGCGAAAGAATTGAAGCTGCGCCTCACCCCAGCGGGTTCTTCGTCCTCAACTCCGCCACAATCTCGGCTGCCGCCTCGCGCGCCTGCTCCGCCTGGCCGGGCGGGAAGCTGATGGCGCCTACTCGGGCATGGCCGCCGCCGCCGTAGCGTTCGCAGATCGCCGCCAGATTTGTCATTTTGGCCGGGTCGGCCTTGGACCAGGGGTTGGAGCCGACCGAGACCTTAGTGCGGAAGCTGGAGCTGGAGAGGCCAATGGAGTACGTCGCCCGCGGGTAGAGATAGTAGGGAATGAACTTGTTGTAGCCCTCTTGCGGCTGGTCGGTAATGTCGAAGAAGATGGTCCCGTCGCGCTCCTCGGCGCGCTCGCGGATCAGCTGGATGGCCTGTTGGTGGCGCTCGAGCAGGGGCGGCAGCAGAGGGGCGACAAAGGGCTGGCTGAGGACCTCGGCCAGGGGCATCTCGGAGAGCAGCGGAATGAGGCGCGGGATAAAGGCATCGTCCTGCGTGGACTCGATGATGAGGGTGAGCTTCATGGCCGGAGCGGCCATCTCGACGGCCGACTCGGAACTCTCATATTTGGCTCCGTCCACAACGTCGGCCCAGTGAATCAGCTCGGCGACCGGCGCTGTATTGAAGCCGAAACGGGTGGAGGCGATGTGCGCCAGAAAGCTGGTGCAGGAGGTGTAGTTGGGATCGAAAAACTTGCGGCCGCCGCAGGCCGGATCCTGCTTGCAGGCCAGAAAAATCTCCTGGTCCTGAGGGGTGAGAAAGGCCGAGAGGTGATGGTCGAACCACCAGGTAATGCGCGGCGAGGCGGAGTACTTGAAGTCGACAATGGCGTTTTCGTCGCCGGTAAACTCGTTCTCGTCGAACAGGGCGACGGCGCGATGGACGAGGCCGTGGTACTCGTAGCTGGCGCCGGGGGAGATGCACTCGCGATGGAAGCGCGTGAAGAGCGAGGCTGAGCAAGCTCCGTCGAAGCATTTGTCGTGATAGAAGACGCGAACCCGCAAGACTTGTACTCCCTCTGTGCAACAAAAATTCCGGATGATCTGAACTGTTTAGCATCAACGCAGCGGGCGATTGTGTCAAGTTGCAGAGTGAACTTTATATTGAGTCTCGTTTCGTTCCACAGTCTTTTCTGCCGCGGAACTGCCCGAACGGCGACTGCGTAGAGTATCTTGTCATCAGGGCATTTCAGCATACAAATCTGTATTTTAAGGAGGCTCGATGGAGCCAGAGATTCAGCCCCCGCAGCCGGAAGCGCCGTTCGCCGCGAAGGACGCGGCAACAACCCTCACGCCTGAAACCGTTGTCCCTTCTCTGGGAGCGTGGGTCTTTCACTGGCTGCGCTGGACCTTCATTGGCGGCCAGGGCCTGCGCGCCGGTTGGTCGGTGCTGATCTTCGCTATCTTCTTCGTAATTCTTGCCCAGGCCGTGGGATTTGCGTTTTTTCATCTCCATCTTCTCGGTAAGAAGTTGGACTTTACTGTCTCTTCGATGTTCTTTGGAGAGCTGCTGGGCGTTCTGGCGGTGGTGGGCGCAGCCTCAATTGTGGCGCGGATCGAGGACCGGGGCAGCCTACTGGCCTTCAACCTGACCGGCCCGCGGCGCATTCCCCACCTTCTTAGCGGCCTGGTGGCAGGTTTCGCCGCGCTCTCGGCGCTGGTGGGAGCACTGGCCTGGGGCGGATGGCTTCATTTTGGTCCCGCCGCGCTTTCCGGAGCAGCGATCTTCAAGTTTGGCGCGATCTGGGGCTGCGTCTTCCTACTGGTGGGCTGCCAGGAGGAGGGAACCTTCCGCTGCTTCCTGCAGTTCACTCTCACCCGCGGCATCAACTTATGGTGGGCTCTGGGACTCGTCGGCGCCATGTGCGCGAGCATCATCCTGTTTACCAAGGGCAACGGCGTCTGGGGCGTTTATGCCGTGGCTCTACTGGGGCTTTTCCCTTGCCTGATGCTGCACATTCGCAAAACCCCACGGAGTGGGTTCTGGCAGGCGGCATGGGTCACCTCGACGCTCTTCGGCTTCGTCCACACCTTCAACGGCGGCGAAAACTGGATCGGTATCTTTGCCGCGGCGCTGATCGGCTTTGTCTTCTGCGTCAGTATTCGCGTCACTGGCACGGCCTGGTGGGCCATCGGCTGCCACGCCGCCTGGGATTGGGCCGAGACCTTCTTCTATGGAACCGCCGACAGCGGCATGGTCGCTCCCGGCCACTACCTGACCACCAGCCCGGTGGGCAACGCGCTGTGGAGCGGCGGCGCGGACGGCCCCGAGGGCAGCCTGCTGGTGCTCGGCGTCATTCTGCTGCTGCTCGCGGCGCTGCTGCTGATCTACGGCCGCAGACGGCCGGGGGCGCTGGCCGCGGAACAGGTCGCCGGGTAGTTTCGTATAAGGTTCACAGCGGCGATTTGATCTCAGGAGAGAGCCATGAGAAATGCCTCGCTTCTCGCCTTGCTCTTGTGCGGATTATCCGGCCCTGTATGGGCTGGCGCACCGCCCCACGTCTCTCGCAAAACACTTGACCAGCCCACCGAGATTCAGGGCTATCCCTGCGACAAGGGCTACGCCTGGTTCTTTGACGACGGACGCTTGAGCCGCTGCACGGTGACGCGGGAGATTTCGTTTGGCGAAGCGCGCATCCCCGCCGGCTCCTACATCGGTCTCCATCCCGACGGCACTCCGGATATCGTTCAGATGAGCCACGACGCGCCCATTCTGGGCATGATCTGCTCGGGCGGCAGTTGGCTGGGTCCGGGCGAAGGCTCGATGGTGGCCTTTTATCCCAGCGGCAAACTCAAGCAGTGTTACCTGGCCGGAAACCAGACGGTACAGGGAGTTCCCTGCATGAGCGGCGGATTTTTCGGCGATGGCCGAGGAGGCGGAGCCAAGTTTCGAGAGAACGGAAAGCTGGCCTCCTGCAAGCTGACAAAGGATTTCGGCGCGTGGCACAAGGGAGATCGCTTCGTGCAGGGGCCGTGACTTACGCCAACTGGGGTTCATGGATTCCCAGGTCCGAGAATCCGGACATGGGGCACCCGGCAAAGCTGGAAGATCGGGTACCCCCACCCCTATTTGGATGCAAATGCCTTGTTTTTCTTGAGTTTACAGACAGGGTTGCGCTGTAAAATCCTGATAACAAAGGAGTTCCCTGCAAAATCGTCCAGGATAAGGAGTTACGTGGACTTTTCGGCCACTACAGGCCGCTTCCGGGTTGTCTCCCTGGTCCCCGAATGCGAGGGACCAGGGGCACCCAGCGAAGAGGGCGTACCGGAACGATGATTTGAAGGAAGACTTCTGAGAATCATTGTGCGCCGTGAGCGGGAAATAATCTGCAAGGACTGGCCGTCCAGGCGATGACCTGCGGTGGGGCCAATAGCTCGCTATTCGCTCGCATGAGGTTCGTGGTCTCCCCGGTCCCCAAATGCGAGGGACCTGGGGCACCCGTTCAATTGTGGATGGTCAGAACTGGCTACCTGCCAGCCATGACCTCAGCGCCTCATCCGCACGGCCTTGCCAGCCGTTGCCCGTGGCGCGCAGACCCTCAGCAACATCCGGGGAGAGTCGAATCGAGATAGGAACCTTCTTGGGCGCCTTCTGCGGTCCGCGCTTGCGCAGTTTCAGCAGCACTTTTTGCTCCGCTGCGGGCAGCGCGGAGAAAGGCCTGAAGCGGGCAACGTCCTCGGACGTGATCTCCCGGACCTCGCCGTCCTCGTCAATCAATGGTTTGCGGTTTGCCATAGAGCTTTGCCTCTCTTTTGTTGGTCTTCCGGAAGCTGATCACGCGGATTCCGTCTGCGCGCGGAATGTAACAGAGCAGGTGCAATCGCCTGTCCAGATAGCCAACCGCAACGCGCCGCTTCTCGCCGTGCCGGGAATAGTCCGCAATCAATGCGGTTTCGAAATCAAAATCCGCTGCCCGCTCGAAGGAGAGTCCACGTTCGCGGACATTGCGCTCATTCTTGGCGGGATCGTACGTGATTCCCATAGTCTTATTGTATATACTATTTGGTGTATGTCAAGTATATTCCCTAGTCCGAAAATCCGGACCTGTGGCAGCCGACACAAAGGCCCTGAGTTTGTTGCTCAGGGCCATTCCTTTTAGATTCAATTACAAATTTAACCAGAAACCCAGATAACAACCCAGTTTTCCACATCAATTAAAAAGTTAACCCAAGCCTACAATTAGATATCAGGACTCCAGACCCTGATGAAACGCCGGTGTCGGAAAGCTATACATCCGCGGTGTCCAAGACCACGATAAGATAGCCTTCCGGCACCCCCATAACCCAAATCCTACCGCACAAAATCCTGGAACGCCAAAGAATCTTTGCTGTGGAAGGTGTGGACGTTTTCCAGTCTGTTTGGCCAAACCCTGTGGATGATCATCGCCTATTCTTCGCCCATAATGCTCTGATGGGATTCGGAATACAGGAACGCAAGCTGTGTGTGGTTGAATGCAAACGCTGTCGGCGGAACGTGGCCACCGGCGTGCAGGAATTCCCTTTCCATTCCATCGTTGTGTTCTGTTCATTATGTGGAGAGCGACGTCAATACCTGCCGTCTGACGTGTACTTTGGCTGGCCGAATCAGCTGATGGCTAAACATGCGCGGTCGCGGTCATTACAAAGTAGACGTAGATAACTCTATCATGCAGTGGGATTTCACAATCGTTACATGTGGGCGTAATCGATGTATGCTAGTTCGCAGTGTCCTGAGGCATGAATAAGCCGTTATGAAGCTGGTAGCTAAACCTAAGAGAGCGTACATGTCCTTTACCGCTGGGGGGGATAATACTTGCTGTGAACTACGTATAGCCTGCTTGCCTAGCCTTCTGGATCATAGCGTATTGGAAATTGGCAACCGGCACGTATTCGCGAACAGAGCAAACCGCCCAATCTTCAGTAGGCGCAAGTCCTGTAAACTTCTAGTCTATGTGATGCAAAAGAGCAAAGTAGCCCTTGAAGACATCGACAAAATGGGGTTATCCGATTCCAAAATTGGCGCACTGGTGTTTGTCCCGCCCGGCGAGAAGGGCTTGTTTTGGCCTTCGGAACCAGCGGTGCTCCAAGCAAACATTTTCGTCAGCGATGAACTTTTCGACAGACTAGTGAGCGCATTTCAATCTGGCAAGAGAGCGACGTGGCTGGAACTCGAAATCGAGAAGCAAGGGGTACTGGAATATGGGTGGGAACCGGATGGTTCCCGAATGGTCTGGAAGCTCGAAAGCAAAACCGAAACGTCCGTCGTCGATGTGGAAAGTATGGACGTCGGAATAGCTTTTTGATTGGAGCAAAGGACACTCCACACTTTGCACCCTATGAACAAACTTTTCGCCGCACCCCTACGGGGCTGATTTTCGCATGGCGTTCATACCTGCCATAACTCGACGTAGCGAGTTGGGCTACTCAGGATGACAAATTATTTTGCTTTGCGCGCCGCCACATCGAAGATCGCCGGGTCGGGGTCCTGAAAAAACGCTGCGTGCAGCGAGCGAACCGCCTCATCCGCGTCGTCTTCTTCGATCATGAAGCTCATATTGATCTCGCTGGCGCCCTGGGAGATCATGCGCACGTTGATGTGGCGGATGGCGGTGAAGACCTGGGCGGCGATGCCGTTTTGGCCGCGGATGTCGTCGCCGACCATGCAGAGCAGCGCCTTTTTCCCCTCATACTTCACGTCGGCCAGGCGGCTGAGGTCGGCGGCGATGGCGGGCAGCTTTTCGTTGGAGTCCACGGTGAGCGAGACGGAGACCTCGCTGGTGGAGACCATATCGACGGGGCACTGGTGCTTGTCGAAAACGGTGAAGATTTCCTTCATATAGCCGTGGGTCATCAACATGCGGCCGGCCACCACGTCGATGATGCTGAGCTTCTTTTTGACGGCGATGGATTTGAAGGGGCTTTTGCAGCGGGGCGCGAGCGAAGTGATGCGCGTGCCTTCGCAACTGGCGTTGCGGCTGTTGAGCACCAGGACGGGGATATTCTTTTTGACGGCGGGCAGGATGGTGGCCGGGTGCAGAACCTTGGCGCCGAAGTAGGCCAGCTCGGCGGCCTCTTCAAAGCTGATGACCTTGACGCGCAGAGCGTCGGGACAGACGCGGGGGTCGGCGGACATGATGCCGTCCACGTCGGTCCAGATTTCGATGGCCTCGACCTGGAGCGCGCCGCCGAGGAGGGCGGCGGTGAAGTCGGAGCCGCCGCGGCCCAGGGTGGTGGTGATGCCGGCCTCGTTGGAAGCGATGAAGCCTCCCATGACGGGGACCTGATTTTGCGCGAGGAGCGGAAGCAGCTTTTCGGCGGCCCGCTTTTCGATGTGCGCGTCCAGCGGCGCGGCTTTCTGGAACTGCGAATCGGTGATGATGATCTGGCGCGCGTCCACGTGGGCGGCGTCGATGCCGATTTCGCGGAAGGCAGCCGCGACGATGCGGCTGGAGATGCGCTCGCCGTAGCTGACGATCAGGTCGGAGATGCGCGGGGTCAGTTCAAGGATAGCCGCCAGGCCGCGCAGAATCTCATCGAGCGAGTCGAACTTCTCTTCGATTAAAGAGACCAGCGCGGCGGAGTCCTTGACTAATGCGGCGGCCGTCTCGCGATGGCGCGCGCGCAACTGCGAACTGATCTCCAGGGCGGCGGCGCGGTCGCCCGCTGCGGCTGCCGCAGCGGCGCGCAGCAACTGGTCGGTAACCTTGGCCATGGCGCTGACCACCACCACGGGCTGCTTGCCCAGGGCCGCGCGCCCGGCTACGATGGCCGCGGTACGGCGGATGGCCGCCGGGTCCTCGACCGACGTGCCGCCAAACTTCATGACTAAGAGGCTCATGCGAGTTTCCCCAGGCTGGCCAGCAGTTCGGCGTTGAGGATGGTGGCGCCGGCCGCTCCGCGAATGGTGTTGTGCGAGAGCACGGTAAACTTCCAGTCGAGCAAACCGCAGGGGCGCAGACGGCCCACGGTCACGGCCATGCCGTTGCCACGATTGCGGTCCAGGCGCGGCTGGGGACGATCCTCTTGCGGCGCCCACTCGATGGGCTGCTCGGGGGCTGACGGGAATCCCTTTCCGGCGAGCGGTCGGAACTCCGTCCAGGCGGCCAGAATCTCTTCGCGGGTGGCCGGCTTTCTCAACTTGATACTGAGGCTCACGGTGTGGCCGTCCACGACCGGGACGCGGTTGCAACTGGCGCTGATGCGCGCCGCCAGCGGCTTGACCACATGGCCATCGAGCTTGCCCAGCAGCTTGAGCGTTTCCTCTTCCATCTTCGCTTCTTCATTGGGAATGTAGGGAACCACGTTGTCCAGAATGTCCATGGAGGCCACGCCGGGATAGCCCGCGCCGCTGACGGCCTGCATGGTGGCCGCGAAGATCTGTTCGATGCCGAAGCGATCTTCGAGGGGCTTGAGCGCCAGCACCACGCCCATGGCCGTGCAGTTGGAGTTGGTCACGATGTAGCCGCCCGACTCCTTGCGCCAGGGTTGCTCCTCGATCAGGCGCAGGTGATCGGCGTTGACCTCGGGAATGACCAGGGGCACGTTGGGAGCCATGCGAAAGGCGCTGGAGTTGGAGACCACGGCGCATCCGGCGGCGGCGAACTTGGGCTCCAGTTCGCGGGCAAAGGCGGCGTCCACAGAGGCAAAGATGATCTTGGGCGCGGGCTGACCCTCGTTGGCCGCGGCGCTAGGCTCGGCCGGCGAGACGGTCATCTTGGCGATGCGCTCGGGTAGCGGCGTGTCGAGGCGCCACTTGGCGGCTTCGCCATACGTCTTGCCACTGGAGCGGTCGCTGGCCGCCAGCCAGGCGACCTCAAACCACGGATGATTCTCCAGAAGCTGAATGTAGCGTTGGCCGACCATTCCGGTCGCGCCCAGGATGCCGATGGGGTATGTGTTTTTCATGGCCTTAAACACTCAGTGTACAGGAGGATGGGCGCAAATTGAGTGATTTTCGGACAGACGCATGGGGCGGCGCGAGGTGGAGGAGACGGAACAGGCCCGCACGATGGCGGCCAGCCTTGATCCAGACAAGGCCGGTCAATAGCCCGGCGCCTGGTTGGCGTCAGGAGCCAAAAGGCTGGGCAAGATGCCCAGCCTTTTGTACTGCTTAGTTAGTTAGCTGAAATTCCAGCCGCCTTGCTGCCGCGGTGGAAATCCAGCATGTCCTGGTCTACAGGAACGACAGAACGGCTCCAGCGACTGAGCCGATTGTGCTCAACACGCTGCCAACGGTCGACCCGCCGCCGCCGCCGCCGCTGCTCTGCTGCTGCTGTTGAGCCTGATGCTGCTGCTCCCATTTCAGCTCCGCCTGCTCTTCATCCTTCAGTTCTTTCCTCTTTTCGGCCGCTACCTTCTCGTCATGCCGCTTCCTGGCTTCCTCTTCTGCCTTCTTCAGCTCTTCCCTCTTTTTCAGCCGCTCTTCGTAGAGCTGTCTCTTGCCGGCGGAGTTCTCATAGAGACGATACTCCCAGGCTGACTTGTGGCTCTTCGCGAAGGAGGCGAAGTTCTCCTTCAGGATGTCGTTATGGCCCTGCTTGCTGAACTGAATCCCGTGCGTGGCATCTCCCACGTACTGGAACAGAATTACCGCGCCGTCTGTGTTCTTCAACGCCAGCGAGACGTCGAAATCCTTGCCCGGAAAGGCCTTTGTGTTGCCCGAGAAGTTCCACGTTCCATCGGGATCAACGAGGATGTTGAGGGTTCCGTCAACCTTCTTCAGAGTGAAGTTGTGGCTGATGGGCCCGGTTGTGGCGGGATGGCTTACGACCGGGCTGGCTTCGGCGGGGGTTGTGGTAGGGGCAGTCTGGGCCATTGCCGAAGAAACGGCGAAGACCAGGATCGCGAAGAGCGCGAGCGCGCTGTTCCGCTGGATGACAGAGATGTGCTTCGACATAGATGCTTCCTCGATTCGAGATTGTCTGCACCCTGTGCTGAGGTGCTTAATGGAAGGCTATAGCATGAAAACCATGGTTGTCTTGTATTCCTATCAAGTTTTCTCAATTTTTGTGAAAAACCGCCGGAAACACCCTTTCCGGGGCGGAACTTGCATCAACAATGGTGCGGGCCACGGTTCGTTATCCGTGGTTCGTAGTCAGCTAAGGATTCCCTCATCAAGCCTCTGTTTGCTGTCAACAGTTGACCGCGAACTGACCACTGAATACTGACAACTGTTTTTACTTCTTTCCCTTGCCCGTCCCGCGGCTGGCGAGCAGCCCTTCCAGCTCTTCTTTGAACTCGCGCACATCCTTGAAGTCGCGGTAGACCGAGGCGAAGCGGATGTAGGCAACGGTGTCGAGCCCCTTGAGGCGCTCCATGATCAGCTCGCCGATCTCGGCCGTGGTGCGCTCGCGCTCCGGGGCGTCGGCCAGAAAGGCCTCGGCGGCGTTCACGATGGCTTCCAGACTGCTGGCCGCCACGGGCCGCTTTTCGCAGGCGCGCAGCAGGCCACTCAGAATCTTCTGCCGGTCGAAGCGCTCGCGCCGGCCGTCCTTCTTGATCATCATGTAGGGGATTTCGTCGATTCGCTCATAGGTGGTGAAGCGGCGATTGCACTTCTCGCACTCCCGCCGCCGCCGGATGGAGTCTGCCTCCTTGCTCTCCCGCGAGTCCACCACCCGGTCCTGCCCGAAGCCGCAATAAGGACACTTCATACAAGGCGATTCTACGGGATAAAAGAGACAGGGAACAGGGAAAAGCGGCTGCACGGAAGCCAATTCGGTGCTATTCTGCATCTGAAAGCGCCCTGATGAGCCCTATTCAAACAAATCTCGAAGAGATCGTCCGTCTCTGCCGGCGCTATCAGGTGCGCCGCCTGGCGGCCTTTGGCTCCATCCTGCGCGGAGACTTCGATCCGCAGCGCAGCGATGCGGACTTCCTGGTGGAGTTCGAGCCGGTTCCAGTCGCGGTCCGAATGCAGAACTATCTTGCCTTGCGCGAGGCGCTTGCTTCTTTGTTGTCCAAGAATGTGGACCTGATCGAAGACGGCGCGATTCAAAACCCCTATATTCTCCAGAGCGTTGCCCGGCAACAGCAAGTTCTTTATGCAGCGTGAAGCGAAAGATTATCTTCGCTGGCTGCATAGGAAGGTCGAGTAATTGCTCGAACAACCGGACAGCCCTGACAAGTCGAACGGATCGGGCCGCGCGGGAATTATGAAACCTGAGTTAATTTGCCATGCTGACTGGAGCATGAACCCGAGAAAAAGATGGTCAGCAGAGGCAACGGTCGATACACGAGGTATTTGGATTGTCGCAGCAGCGGCGCTTGTGGGGGACACGGCCAAGTTCGGGGATCGTCTCCGATTATGCGCAAGGACTGGTGGCTCGGCCCTAGCGGGATTTGATTTTCCTATCGGTTTCCCTTGCCACTATGCAAAGCAAGCCAATATTACCGACTTCAAGAAGTGGCTGACTAGACTTGGCCGCGATCAGTGGAAGAGGTTTGGTGAGGTATGTGACGGGCCTGAAGAGATTTTGATTTCACGACCGTTTTATCCAAGGGTTCCACGCAAAGGAGTAAAGAAAGACAGCCTGATTCGAGCACACAATGCCAAGCACGCCGAGGATCTACTGAGGCTTTGTGAGCGTGGCGGCGATGGAATGCCAACTGCATGCAGCATCTTCTGGACTCTCGGGGCTAAACAGGTTGGGAGAGCGGCCCTTGCAGGATGGGAAGAGGTCATTATCCCTTTACTCCGGGATAGGCCGGACGGAACATACCTATGGCCATTCGATGGTGCACTTAATGACCTACTGAAGCCTGGTAAGGTCGTACTCGCCGAGACGTATCCGGCAAATAATTATTCTTGGTTCTCTCAAGACCGGTTGGTCAAGAGCGAGCAAACGAGCCGCAGAGAGTTTGGCCGACATCTCTTGCGTTGGGCCGGTGAACACGGAACGAGAGTTACTCTCTCGGATGCATTGGAAGAACAGATCAACGTGGGTTTTGCGAATGATGATGCGTTTGATGCCATCGTCGGACTCTTCGCAATGCTGAAGATCATTTTCGGAGAGCATTCCGTCGGCGAGCCTATCAAACCGGAATGCAGGACGGTCGAGGGTTGGATGTTGGGGCGCCACCAGCCCGCTGTTCCCTAGTCCCTTAGTACCTGCTGTAAATCGTCCGGCTCTTCTCCGTCTGCCGTTCCAGGGCCAGCTCAATCAGCCGGGTAATCAACTCCTTGTAGCTGAGCCCCGTGGCCTCCCACAGCTTGGGGAACATGCTGATGCTGGTAAATCCGGGCATGGTATTCACCTCATTCAGATAGATGCGCCGCTTACCCTCCGGCTCCATCAGGAAGTCCACCCGCGCCAAACCTGCCAGATCACAGGCTCGAAAGGCCGCTACAGCCATCTCCCGGACCAGCTTAGTCTCGGTTTTACTCAGCGGGGCCGGAATGACCGCAGCCGAGCCTTCGGAGAGGTACTTTGCCTCGTAGTCGTAGAACTCCTTGCATGGGATGATCTCGCCCACCACGCTCGCCTGGGGATTGTCATTGCCCAGCACGGCGACCTCGAGCTCCCGCGCCTTGGCCTTTTTGCCGCCCACACCCTGCTCCACGATCAGCTTGCGGTCGTACCTGGCCGCCAGACTCAGCGCCGGACCCAACTCCTTGCGGTCGTGAGCCTTGGAGATACCTACCGACGAGCCCAGGTTCGCCGGCTTCACAAAGACCGGGTACGGGAGCGCCGCCTCGACCTGCGCGATGGCCTTGCGCGGCGCCCGTTCCCACTCCGCCCGCAGCAGCGTCACATGCTTGACCATAGGCAATTTAGCGTTGGCGAAGAGCCGTTTCATCACGTCCTTGTCCATCCCCGCCGCCGAGCCCAGCACGCCCGAACCGACATAGGCGATCCCCGCCAGCTCGAATAATCCTTGAATCGTCCCATCCTCACCAAACGTCCCGTGCAGCACGGGAAAGACCACGTCCAGGGACTGTCCGCCCAACGCCGCATGGCTGTCCAAAGCCGCGGCTCCGCCCCGAGTCAGTGTCGCCGCCGGTTCCGGCGCCAGCAAGGCAGGCTGCCCCTCGGCCAGCACCCGCGCCCCCGGCGTAGCCGCCGGATCGCCTGCCCGCAGCTTCGTTGGCTCCGCGGCATCGGACGCAGCCCCCTCTAGCAGCCCCTGGGCCGCCCCCGATGTCAGCCAGTGCCCTGCCTTGTTGATGCCGATTGGCACCACGTCAAACTTATTGCGATCAATCGCATGCAGAATCGAAGCCGCCGAAAGCAGCGAAACCTCGTGCTCCCCGCTCCGTCCGCCAAACAGAATCCCGACTCGCAGTTTTTTTGCCATTTCTTCTCAATTGTAGTTTGAAAAATCGGACCGAGCTGTAGCCGATGAGACGCAGGAGAAGAGATTTTCTTTGCCGCAAATCCCGGCACGGGCGGATATTTCGAGAGTCAAACTCGATGCCACAGCGTCTAACCCAGCGGAGGCAAGCCGTATTAGACTATGGGCGTGGGCAGCAATTGCGCCTCCAAGGGGGTCTTATGAAGAACAGTAGAATGGCGATCTGGATGACCGCCGGAGCGCTGTTGCTGGCGGCGCCGGCGTTTTCGCAGAGTGAGAAACCCACGGGTCAGGGACGGGCCGTGGTGACGGTTCTCGCCAAACAGCATGGCGAGTTGCCGGCGAACGTCTTCCAGCAGAACGTGAGCATCAAGGTGAACGGGAAACCGGCCCTGGTCACCAGTTGGACGCCGTTGCATGGGCCGGACGCCCGGCTGGAGCTGGTGCTTCTGATTGACAGCTCGGCACGCAGCAACCTGGGAACCCAATTCAACGACATCGAGCATTTCGTCAACGGCCTCCCGCCGAATGTGAAGGCTGCTATCGCGTATATGCAGAACGGGCGTGCTGTTTTTGCCGGTCCTTTAACTGCGGATCACGCCCAGGTGCTGCACGCGCTTCATCTGCCCGGAGGCTCAGTGGGCTCCAGCGCCAGCCCCTACTTCTGCCTCTCCGACCTTGCCAAGCAATGGCCTTCCGGGGATCGCGGGGCGCGGCGCGAGGTGGTGATGGTGACCGACGGCGTGGATAACTACGAGAGGCGGCTCGATCTCGATGATCCTTATGTCCAGGCCGCCATCAACGACTCAGCCCGCGCGGGCCTGGTCGTCTACTCCATCTACTGGCTAAATCAGGGCCTCGCCGACAATTCCATGTACGCAAACAATGCCGGCCAGAGCCTCTTGAATGAAGTGGCCGAGGCGACGGGCGGCAAGAACTTATGGAATGGGATTGGCAACCCGGTTTCCTTTCAGCCGTTTTTTGAGGATCTTGCCCGCCGCCTGGGAAATCAGTACGAGCTGGGCTTTTCCACGCGCCTGGACGGCAAGCCTGCCGCCGAAGGTCTGAAGTTGAAGGTCAGCGGGTTGGCGGTTGAGGTCACAGCTCCGCGGCAGGTGTTTGTCGACCGGGCGGGTGTGGTGGAGTAGGAACCGCGGGTAGCAGCCGTTGCGACCGCGACGCGGTTTCTGTAGAAGGATGCCGGACGCGCGCTGCTGCGCGATGCCGTGCTCAGAACCCTGCAAGCCGCCGAGATCGCCGGCATTCGGGCGCTTGCCGTCCATGCCAAAGACGACCAGGCGCGCCGCTACTATGAGCAATTCGATTTTGCCGCCTCAACGGCGGATTCGCTGCATCTGCTGGTGCTGCTGAAGGATATTCGCAGGCGTGTGGGCGCTTAATGCGGGTGTGCGCGTGGTTCACGGTACCCACCCTTCGTTTATTCCTCGAAATGCGCGTGTAGGATGGGGAACCCGCATTTCAGCGGCTCGGAAAAGGGTATGCCGCCTCCATTAAGGAATCCATTATAGAATGGAGAAGGCATCGCTGCTATAATCGCTACCCGGGGAGCTTCGTTATAGAAGTTTTCAGCAAGGTGCAACAGGAATCGAACGAGAGGGAATCTTTCGGGAGCGTTTTCTCGCGAACCTGGTCGCAACGGCGCGGAACTAAGGAGTCATTTGGCGCCCGAAATGGAGCAGAAGTTAAGTGTCTTTGCTCATTTTGCGAAGTCTGATCGGGTCCAACAAGCCGGACCGAGCGCCGCTTTAATCAATGGCGATATTGGAATCATCATTCGGTATTGATATCCAGTACAACCAGAGGTGACGATGAAGAGTTTTGATGCCGGGGCTCAGATCTTGCGTGACATCGAAGGGTTGGCGTGCCCGGAAATCCTGATTATTGTCCCGCCCTTTGGAGGTATGGATCGACCGAACCTTGGCGTACATATCCTACAGGCTATTGCCCAGAGGAAAGGCGTTAAGCTGGCGGTTTTCTATGCCAATCTCCTTCTCGCAAAAGAGTTAGGACAAATGCATTATTCGGGAATCTGCTACGGTCCGGTCTCTAAACTTCATGGAGAGTTAGTCTTCGCCAAGGCGGCATTCGGCAGTCATTATGCAAAACACGAATGTATCGAGAGGCGCGAGTCCAAACGCCATCAGCGAGCTGCTGATGATCGGGACACTGTACCGGAAGATGTTCTTCTGGAATTGCAACTCTCTATGCCAGGCTGGGCAGACCGAATAGCAGCCCTGATCGCTGAGCACCCCTTCAAGGTAATCGGCTGCACTTCAACTTTCGAACAAACCTGTGCAAGCCTGGCGTTCTTGAGTCGGATCAAGGCAATCCGTCCAGGCATTACTACTATCATGGGAGGCGCCAACTGTGAGGGCTGCATGGGCGAAGCGATAGGCAAGCTTTGCTCTGATATTGACTTTGTGTTTTCCGGCGAATCTGAAGCTACGTTTGAGAACTTTCTTGACTATTTCAAGGGGATTGCCGCAAAGCCGGACAGGATTATTTATGGGAATCCGAACCCTGATCTAAATACTATACCGCCACCTGATTATACACAGTTTTATCAACAGCTTGAAATATGCTCATTTGAAGACCAAGCATCTTTTAATAACTCATTAGGGCTGCCATATGAAACGAGCAGAGGATGCTGGTGGGGCCAGAGGCATCAATGTACCTTCTGCGGGCTCAGCGGTCAAGGCATCAAATATCGCCAGAAGAGTCCGGAACTCGCGATTAAGGAATTATCTAATCTCTTGCTTACGCATCCGTCAAAGCGAGTGTTGATGGTCGATAACATCATGCCCCAGGAATATTTTCGCACGCTGCTCCCGGCGTTGGCGGAAAAGCTCCCTGGTCTCAATATATTTTACGAGCAGAAGGCAAACTTAACCCTGGCAAAGCTACGCGCGTTGGCGGATAGTGGCATTACGGTTATTCAACCCGGGATTGAATCGCTATCTTCAAACCTTCTTTCCCTCATGCGGAAAGGTGTTAGTGCAATCCAAAACGTGAATTTACTCAGATATGCAGCTAGCGTTAATGTTTCCGTGATGTGGAACATTCTCTATGGCTTCCCAGGCGATCATGATGAATGGTACTCGGATGTTCTTCGGTTATTGCCCTTTCTCGTGCATCTGAACCCGCCGGTATTACTTTCTGAGTTGAGTATCGAGCGATTCAGTCCGTATTTTAATCAACCAGAACAATTCGGCCTAACAGACTTGCAGCCGATTCCGGCATACTACGATGTGTTTCCGGTGGAATCTGACCTCCATAATCTGGCGTATCATTTCGCGGCGGAATATGATAGTGGATCCCTCAAGAATACTACTGTCATCAAGGAGTTGAAAGGCGCGGTAGCCAGGTGGCGTCATATGTGGAAATCCGGACCTGCTCCCAAATTGCTTGTCAACCAACTAGATTCTGAGAGTTACTTCCTGCTAGATACGCGGGGATTATCCGGCAACCCGGAAATTGAATCCTTAACAGCTAATCGCGCGTCGGTTGTCCTGACAGGAACCGGTCTTGAGGAAAGCTCGACGCTCGACATCCAATGGGCGTTGAGTCGCGGATATTGTGTGGAGATGGAGAACAAGGTTGTGCCGTTGGCTATAGCCCCGCCCGAACTTTTTGATTCGATGGAGCAGAAGAGCTCTCGTAGGCATCCATCTTCATCCTCGAATCATCAATCTTCAGGCCGCCTTGTGGATACAAACGCATCACTGTAATGTTCGCGGGGAGCGTTCGAGCTTCAATTCCATAAATAGTCCGCTTACGGTTGAGCGCCATCGCTGCTAAACTGAAAGCACATGATCCTCCCGTTCGTCCGCGAGATCTTTGCGGAGCTGGAGCACTCTTCGGGATTTGAGCGCGTACGAAGGCATCTGAGCCTGGGTGCGGGGCGGAGACGTGTGTCCGGATTAACGGCTACGGCGCGGGCGATCTACCTGCCGTTGATGGCGCGGGCCGCGCGGCAGCCGGTGATCGTGGTGGTGGCCGACAACAAGGCTGCCGAGGCGCTGGAGCCGCTGGTTCGCGCGGGGTGCGAGTTGACCGGCGCGGTGGACCCGGCCACGGTGGTGCGGCTGCCGGCCCACGATGTGCTTCCCTTCGAAAATCTATCTCCTCATCCCGACGTGCAGGAGCAGCGGGCGGCCGCGTTGTGGAAGCTGGCCACCGGGGCGGTCTCGATCCTGATTGCGCCGGTGGAGGCGGCGGCGCTGAAGCTATTTGACCGCGACTACTACGCCGGCCTTGCGGTGATGCTGAAGCGCGGCGAAGAGGTGGACGTGGAGGTGCTGACCGCGCACCTGGCCTCGGTGGGCTACACGCAGTTGGATTTGGTGGAGATGCCGGGGCAGTTCACGCGGCGGGGCGGAATTCTCGACGTGTACTCGCCCGAATCGGACCGGCCGGTGCGCATCGAGTTCTTCGGCGACGAGATTGAGACCATACGAAAATTTGACCCGGAGACGCAACGCTCGCAGTCGGCGCTGGATGAGGCTCTGTTATTGCCGTTGACCGAGACGCCGGTGACCGAGCGGCTGCTGGCCGCGGTGCATGGGCGGCTGAGCCGGCAACGCGTGGAGTTAGAAGGCGCGGAAGAAGATGAGGAGATGGCTGCCGAGCTGGCGGCTGCTGGCGGAGTAAGCGTCTTTCCTGGGTGGGAGTTTTTCTCCGCGGTGGCCGGCGCGAATAAGTCGCTGCTAACTCTGTTGCCTAAGTGCGCGCTGTTCATCGAAGAGCCCTCAATGGTGCGCAACCAGATCGATCGCTGGTGGAACAAGGTCGAGCAGCGCCATGAGCGGTCCGCGATGGGCTCGCTGATAAGGCCGGAGGACATCTATCTGCGCCCCGAAATGTTACAGGCGCAGTTAGATGCGCACATGGGGCTCGACCTCGACCAACTGGGCGTGGTGGATGTGCAGGATGTGGACACGACGCTGGGCGAGATCGAGTTGAACACGCGGCCGACGCTACGGTTTCATGGGTCGATTCCGGCGCTGACCGAGCAGTTGCGGACGCTGATGGCGGCGGAGACGCGGATTATGCTGGCCGCGCCGCACCAGGGCGACGTGGAGCGGATGGCCACGGTGCTGCGCGAGTACCAGATTCCTTATCGCCTCGGCAGCCGCAATCCGCATCCCGGCGAGACGATGCTGGATGAGTCGAGTTACCTGGCTGGAGATCTGCGCGTGCCGGTGATTGTGCGCACGCCGGTAGCGGCAGGAGTTAGTTTTCTCGACTCGAATTTGATTCTGTTCGGGGCCAACGATCTATCGGACGACGCGGATGTGGCGGCGCGGCCGGAGCCGAGGCGTTCAAAGACGGCGGCGTTTGTCTCCGATTTCCGCGACCTTGCGATCAGCGACTATGTCGTTCACGTGGAGCATGGTATTGCGCAGTATCAGGGGCTCAAGGAAATTGTGCAAGACGGTCTCTCCGTTGAGTTCATGGTCCTGGAGTTTGCCGAACAGGCCAAGTTATATGTGCCGCTCACTCGTCTGGACCTGATTCAGAAGTATCGCTCGACGGATGCGGGACCGGCGCCGGCGCTGAACCGGCTGGGTTCGCAGCAGTGGACCAAGACCAAGGCGCGGGTGCGCAAGGCCATGCAGGATATGGCCGGGGAGTTATTGAAGTTATACGCACAGCGCGCCACCGTGCAAGGCACGGCCTTCTCAAGGGACAACGAGTTTCAGAAGGAGTTTGAGGATGCGTTCGACTACAGCGAGACAGACGACCAGATTACAGCGATTCGAGCGATCAAGTACGACATGGAATCGGCCACGCCGATGGATCGCCTACTGTGCGGCGACGTAGGCTATGGCAAGACGGAAGTAGCCATGCGGGCGGCTTTCAAGGCGGTGCAAGACGGCAAGCAGGTGGCGGTGCTGACGCCGACCACGATTCTGAGCTTTCAGCATTTCGAGACCTTCAAAAAACGTTTTGCGCAGTTTCCCATCAACGTGGAGATGATTTCGCGGTTTAGAACGCAAAAAGAACAGAAGATCATTGTCGAGCGGGTGGAGACGGGCAAAGTGGACATCCTGATCGGCACGCACCGGCTGCTCTCCAAGGACATCAAGTTCCAGGACCTGGGCCTCCTGGTGGTGGATGAGGAGCAGCGCTTCGGCGTGCGCCACAAGGAGCTGCTGAAGCAGATGCGCAAGGAGATCGATGTGCTGGCCATGAGCGCCACGCCGATTCCGCGCACGCTGCACATGTCGCTGGTGGGCCTCAGGGACATGAGCGTGATCGAGACGCCGCCCAAGGACCGCATGGCGATCCAGACGGTTGTCGCCAAGTTCGACGAAAAGATTATTCGCTCGGCCATCGAGGTAGAGTTGGAGCGCGGGGGTCAGGTATATTTTGTGCATAACCGCGTGGAATCCATCTATGAAATTGCCGCGCGGATTCAGGAGCTGGTGCCCGCTGCGCGCGTAGCCGTGGGACACGGGCAAATGAGCGAGACGGAGCTGGAGCGCGTGATGCTGGCTTTCATGCAGCATAAGTACGATGTGCTGGTGGCGACGACCATCATCGAGAATGGGCTCGACATTCCGTTGGCGAATACCATGCTCATTAATCGCGCTGACCGGCACGGACTGGCTGAGTTATACCAGCTTAGAGGGCGCGTGGGGCGCTCGAACCGGCGCGCATATGCGTACTTACTGATTCCTCCGGAAAATGAATTGACGGAGATTGCGCGCCGGCGCCTGGCGGCGCTAAAGGAATTCAGCGACCTAGGCGCGGGCTTCAAGATTGCGGCGCTCGACCTGGAGCTGCGCGGCGCGGGCAATATGCTGGGCGGCGAGCAGAGCGGGCACATCGAGGCTGTGGGATTCGAGTTATACACCTCAATGCTGGAGGCCGCGGTAAAAGAGATGAAAGGCGAGACCAGCGAGGAGCGGCCGGCGACGCAGCTAAACCTGGGAATTGCGCTGCGCATCGACGAGAGTTATGTGCCGGAGGAGAACCAAAGGCTGCGGCTCTATAAAAAAATCGCGGGCTCGGCGAGCGAGGCGGCGGTCAGCGAGGTGCGTGCGGAGATGGAAGACCGCTATGGCGAGCCGCCCGACGCAACAGTGTACCTGCTGGAAGCGGCACTGATCAGGCTCGAATGTGAGCGGATCGGAATAGCGCAGGTAGATCGCAAGCGCGCCGAACTTCACATCCGCTTCAGAGAAAATGCGGCCATTGACCCGCAACACCTGATGCGGCTGGTGGAGCGCAACGCCAGTCGGGGCGCCCAGTTCACGCCGCAGGGCCTGTTGAAGTATCCTTTGTCTGCCGCGCGAAGCGACGAAGTTCTGCTGGAAATTCACGAACTGCTTGCCAACCTGGCTTCGGCTCCGGTGAATGTATAGAACTGGTTACATAAATAGGTATGGCCTCAAGCAAGGCACTTACGCGAGCGGCGGGATGATTGTTGATCTTCTGCCATGAGGCAAAAGAAGCGGCAGGCGTAGTTAAGTGAAAAGCGATAGGGAGTACTGGCGGCACCGTTTCCGGTGCCGAGGCGGCGCAAGGATGGGCGTGGTCGTCCCCGGGCCTCGAACCGCGCGTGCCTGGAAGGCATCCTGTGGATTCTGTGTAGCGGGGCCCGGTGGCGGGATATGCCCGACGAGTATCCGGACGGTTCGACCTGCTGGCGAAGGGTGGGTGACCGAAGCCGTTCGATCTGCCCGCCGCAGACCGCTCGCCTCACCGCAGGTGGTGGTTTAAGCTGAATGCAGCATGAAAGACTCCGCCGTACTGCTGATCGACTGCCCGGACCAAAAAGGTCTCGTGGCGCGCGTCTCCTCGCTGCTCTATCGGCACGGGGCCAACATCCTCCACGCCGACCAGCACCAGGACCACGAGTTGGGCCTCTTCTTCATGCGCGTGGAGTGGGCTCTGAACGGGGCAAACAACGATTCAGCCGCCCTGGCAGCCGGTTCGAAGCCCTTTGATTTGAAGGCCTTCGAGACGGAGTTCGCCCCGCTGGCCCGCGAGCTGGGCATGAGGTGGCAGTTGACCTCGGGCGAGCGGCAGCCGAGGATGGCTCTGTTCTGCTCCCAGTACCTGCACTGCATGGCTGATCTGCTCTACCGCTGGCGGGCGGGGGAGCTGGAGTGCGAGATTCCGCTGATCATCTCCAACCACCGCGAGGTCGCGGAGCTGGCCGCTTTTTACGGCATCCCCTTCGAGCACGTTCCGGCGACCGCCGAGACGCGCGCCGAGGCCGAGGCGCGGCAGCTCGAACTGCTCGGGCGAAACGAGATTGAGCTGGTAGTGCTGGCGCGCTACATGCAGGTGCTGTCCCCGGCCTTTGTCGCCCGCTATCCGGCCGCGATCATCAACGTGCACCACTCGTTTCTGCCCGCCTTCACCGGGGCCAAGCCCTACCATGCCGCCCACGAGCGCGGCGTCAAGCTGATCGGGGCCACCAGCCACTATGTCACCGAGGTTCTGGACGACGGCCCCATCATCGAGCAGGACGTGGCCCGCGTCTCGCACCGCGACCAGGTGGAAGACCTGGTGGCGCGGGGCCGCGACCTGGAGCGCATGGTCCTCTCCCGCGCCGTCCGCTGGCACCTGGACCGCCGCATTCTCTGTTACGGCAACAAGACGGTGGTGTTTGATTAAATGCAGGAAACAAGGACTAGGGGACTAGTCCCTGCAATGCCGTATTCTGAATTCGAGGACTCCTGACCATGACTTTGCTTGACGCTCCCGCGTATGATGAAGCCCGTGAACGCCGCCGGCGTGTGATTTTGTACAGCGCGGCGGGGCTGCTGTTTGTGCTGTTTGTGGGTTGGTGGCTGGCGGCTGGGCTGCCGGTGGACTGGCCCTGGCAGTGGAACAATCATCTGCGGGGAAGAATGGCGGTGAACGCGTTCTTCAAGGATCTTGAAAAGAACGATCTGCCCGCGGCCTATGGCGTCTGGATCCACGACAAGAACTGGCAGCAGCATCCAGACCGGCACGCCGGCTACACATTTGATCGCTTCGAGAAGGACTGGAGCGCGATGAGTCCGGATAACGATTACGGCCAGATTCGCAGCCACCGGATTGCCGCCTCGCGCATGGTTGGCAACGTGCTGCAGACCGGGACCTTTATCAACGAGCGAAAGAGCAAGGCGATTAATCTGGACTATGACCCGAAAGACCATACCTTGACCTTTTCGCCGGAAGACGTGCAGTTTTTGGAGGGGCCGGGAGGGATTTCGTAGCAACGGCTTTTGGCTTTCATGCAGAAGGCGGGAAACAGATACGTTTTTAAGTGCAGGCTACCTCTTCACCGCCGCTGTGCGATGAGAAGGTAGCCTGTTTGGTTTTATGCGCCGGAATAGGCGGCCATCAGCTCGGTCAGCGTCTTCTCCAGGCTGGCGGCATCCTCCACATTCAGGGCCATTTGCGCTGGATCAATCTGTTTGAGCAGGCCGCAGAGCACCATGCCTGGGGCGAACTCAATGAAGGCTTGAATTCCGGCGCCGATCAGGGTCTTCATGCAGTCCACCCAGCGGACCGTGCCGGTGACCTGGCGGGTGAGGACGTCGCGCACCTCTGCGGCGGTCGTGACCAGGCCGCCTGTGACGTTGGCGGCAACGGGGATGCGCGGATCGGCCAGCGTCAACTCGCCCAGCACGCGCGCCACCTCTTCCTGGGCCGGCTGCATCAGGGCGCAGTGGAAGGGCGCGCTGACGGGGAGCATGATGGCGCGGCGGGCGCCTTTATCCTTAGCCAGTGCGGAGGCCTTCTCGACCGCCGCCAGGGCGCCGGAGATGACCGTCTGGCCGGGAGAGTTGAAGTTGGCGGCGGAGACCGTCAGGCCAGTCTCCTGGGCGGCTTCAGCGCAGATCTCGACCACCAGTTCAGGGCTGAGAGAGAGGATGGCGGCCATGGCGCCCTGGCCGGCGGGCACCGCCAGTTGCATGGCCCGTCCGCGCGCCTTGACGGAGCGCACGGCGTCGGCAAAGGAGATGGTCCCGGCGGCCACGTGGGCGCTCCACTCACCCAGCGAGTGACCGGCGGCCAGCGACGGTTCAATCCCATGCAGGGCCATCACGCGCAGGGTGGCAATGCTCGCTGTAAGAATGGCGGGTTGAGTGTTTTCCGTCAGCCTGAGGTCTGCCGCCGGCCCTTCGAAGATCAACTTGGAAATCGAGAAGCCCAGAGCATCGTCGGCTTCAGCGAAGGTGTCGCGGGCAACGGGAAAGCGCTCGGCAAGCTCGCGGCCCATGCCGACGGCCTGCGAACCTTGTCCCGGAAATAGAAAAGCTATTTTAATGGACATGCAAATATGATTTTACCGGAAGGGGGCGGGCTGATTCAGTTCCAGTGCTTCTTGTCTTCGGGGTCGTCGTCGATTGGGCGGCCGTAGCCGTCGACGTGAATGGTGCGGTCCTGAGAGCGCATATAGACCTCGAACTTGCGAGCGGCGCGGCGGCGCTTCCAGCGGTAGTAGCGGTTTCGCAGGGCAAACCATCTTTCGCTCAAACCGAGCGAAAGGCCGCGGCGCGGGGCCAGGCGAATGTAGAGTAGGCCGGCCAGTGCGCCGCCCAACTGGGCAAAGGCGTAGATGCGCTGTTCGCCGAAGAGCATGGCGACGGCAACCAACGCGAAGACTGCCACCAGGTAACGGGCCTTGATGCCGATGGGCAAGGGAAAAAGCATAAACTGCGTGTCGCCATAGAGCGCGCCGATGGCCGCCAACAGGCCGAAGATGCCCCCGAAGCAGCCGTAGAGCGCAATCGTCGGGGGTGCAAATCCCAGCGGGTGGCTGCACGCATAGATTGCCGTCTCGGCGGCGGCGGTTCCCAATACGGCGATGGAGTAGAGGCCGGTGACCCAGTGTGCGCTGTGGGTGCTCTCCAGAAAGCCGGCCAGAAACCAGAGAGAGAGCAACTCGAAAAGCGTGCCCAACAGAGTCGGATGGACGAGGCTGTAGGTGATTGGCTGCCAGAGAGCGCCGTGCAGGAAAAGGCTGGGAGTGAATGTGAACGAATGGGCAAGCTGGACGGCTGTGGCCGGGGCGGCCAGCAGCGCCAGCGCCAACGCAAAATAGGCGGCCAGGTTCCAGAGAACCAGGCGGCGGGTGGCGCCGCGGAACTCGGGAAAGGCAAACGGAGTGGAACCAATCCTGGGCATGGTGCTCAGCCTTAGGGTAAACCGTGGGGCAGGCGAGTGTCCTGGGGCAGGACGGGTGGCTTGCGTGCTCCCCGCATTTCGGCGCGGTCCTGTTCGGAATCCCTCCGATTCAGGCGCGCCCCGAAGCGACAGACCGCATGGCTTATTCTTCCTCCTGGGAGCTCGAGTGGCGGCTTGGCTTCGGCCTCTTGACCGGAGGCCGGTCTTTCTCCAAGAATAGCGAAGTCGAAAAATGAATTGCCGTCATCCTGTAATTCGAAATATCCTGAAGAAAGGAGGCTGCCATGCCCAGCTGCCCTGAATGCGAGAATGATCTAGACGTGGAATTGGACGAAGTGGAAGAAGGCGATGTGCTCACCTGCGATGAATGTGGCACGGAGTACGAGGTGGTTGGTGTTGAACCGCTGGAGTTGGCGCGGGTGGGAGATGGCCTGGACGAGGACGACGTGGATCTGCTCGACGAGGATGAGGAGGAAGAGTGAGGTTGAATCGCACGAGTTTGGCGGCCGGGGCAGCGTTTACCCTTTTGGCGGCAGGTTTGGTTCCCCTGGGGTCACGGGGTGTGTTAATAGGACCGATTGCGGCCGAGGCGCAGAACCTGGGCCAGCGCGTGGTCATGGGTGCCGTGGTGGGCGCCAATTCCGCCCCCGTGGCCGGCGCCACCGTTTTTCTCAAGGACCTGAAATCGAAGGCTATTCGCAGCTATACAACCACCGAGAAGGGCCGGTTCCGGTTTACTGGGGTGAATATTGCCGAGGAACATGAACTCTGGGCGGAGAAGGACGGCCGGAAGACCGCCGTCAAGAACGTCAGCCCCTGGGACACCCGTACGGAGTTCGAGGTCGAACTAAAGCTGAAGTAGGATGAAGGACCGCTGCATTCGTGGATTACCATTGCCGATTCATCCCTCCAGCTTTTTCGTCACCAGCTCGTTGAGCAGCGCCGGGTTGGCCTGGCCCTTGGAGGCCTTCATCACCTGGCCCACAAAGAATCCAGCCATCGTCTTCTTGCCGCCGCGGTACTGCTCCACCTGCTTGGGGTTGGCGGCGATGACCTGATCAATCATAGCTTCAATGGCCCCAGTGTCGGTGATCTGCTGCGGCTTCTCGCGCTCATAGACCGTCGCGAAATCCTCGCCTTTTTCAAAGCACACGTCGAAGAGTTGTTTGAGCTGTTTGGAGCTGATCTTGCCCTCATCCAGCAGATCGGCGGCCTGAACCACGCCTGTCATGGAGACGGGGGAGTGATCCTGCTCAAGTCCCAGGGCCTTGAGGCGTCCGCCCAGCTCGCTAAGCAGCAGATTGGCGACGCGGCGCGGGTTGCGGGCGGTCCTGGCGGCGGCTTCAAAGCGGTCGGCGAACTCTCTTGTAGCCGTAAGCGTGAAGGCGTCCTGGCTGGCCAGCTCGTACTCGGCGATCATGCGGGCGCGGCGCGCTTCGGGAAGCTCAGGCAGCTTCTTTTTCACCTCGGCCAGAAATTCCGGTGAAACCATCAGAGGCGGCAGGTCCGGCTCGGGAAAGTAGCGGTAGTCGTGGGCCTGCTCCTTCGACCTCATCGAATAGGTGCGTCCCTCGGCCGCGTTCCACAGCCGGGTCTCCTGTAAGTTGTGTCCGCCGGATTCGAGAACCTCGATCTGGCGCTCGATCTCGTACTCCAGCGCGGCGCGGATAAAGCGAAAGCTGTTGACGTTCTTGACCTCAACCTTGGCGCCGAACTTTGGCGCGCCATGGAGGCGGACGCTGACGTTGGCGTCGCAACGCAGCGAACCCTCTTCCATGTTGCAGTCGGAGACGCCGCAGTAAAGCAGAATTTCTTTGAGCCGCGTGAGGTACTCGAAGGCCTCATCAGGGGTGCGGATGTCGGGATCGGAGACAATCTCGGCCAGCGGCGTGCCGCAGCGGTTCAGGTCGAGATAAGTGCGCGTGGCGGAGTCGGCAAAGCCGTCGTGGAGGCTCTTGCCGGCGTCCTCTTCCATGTGCAGGCGGGTGATGCCGATGCGCTTGGTTGTGCCGTCCGCGGCCGGCACGTCGATCCAGCCGTGCTCGGCCAGGGGATTGTCAAACTGTGAAATCTGATAGCCCTTGGGCAGGTCGGGATAGAAGTAGTTCTTGCGCGCGAAGATGGAACGCTCGAGTACCTCGCAATTGAGGGCCAGCGAGGCTAGCGTGGCGAAGGCGACAGCTTGGGAATTGAGCACCGGCAAAGCCCCCGGCAGCCCCAGGCACACCGGGCAGATGTTGGTGTTGGGGGCCGAGCCGAATTGATTCCGGCAACCGCAGAAGGCCTTGGTGGCGGTGAGCAGTTGCACGTGGACTTCGAGACCGATGACGGGCTCGTACTTGGCCAGGACTTGGGGCGAAAGCGCGACGGCGTGCATATGTGAATTTTAGCGCGGATGGGAGATTCTGTCGGGTTCGTCCATTCCAGTATTCAAAAAGGAAACGGATTCAATCCCAGCCTGTTTGGTGAGCAGAATTCCCGGTCCGTCGATCGGAGACTGCGTTCCTTTTTCGTCCACGATCCACGCGGCATCTTCCAGAAACAACGACGAGTCCTCTGGTTCATCGGAGTAATAGCGAAGATATCCGATAATGGAGCGGTCTCTGGAAAGCTGAACCAGTACGAAAGAGCTCGGAATATCCTGAAATGCATCATTCCAAATGGAGCTGCGCGCCGTGCGTTGTGTAATGCTCCACTTCCGCAAAAGCCGGAGGAGCCAATCGTGATTGAGGCTTGCGCTATATAGAATCCCTGTGGCCAGCGCCAAGGCCGCTAAGACTACCAGATACGGCCAATTCAATTGGAAAGTGTATTGCTCAATTCCTTCAACGGTTTTCCTTTGCCAGGATAGTGGAAGTGAATAGTTGAAGAAAGGGGACGCTATAAGATACAGGATAAGGCTGAAAAGCAACGCCTCGATGACCTTATCGAGTTCTGTCTGCTTGGGTCGCACCGCCAGGCGTTGAACGATATATGCACAGCTAAATCCAGGAAGCAGCAAGAGCAGCACACCGAGTGCTTCAGTGGTCCCTGGCATAACCGCGCTCCCGGAGTGCTATTTCGTTCGTCCCGGAGGAGGGGGCTTAACTCCCTGTGGGCGTACTAAATTCGCAGGTTTGACGGGCTTGAAGGTCTGATTTCCGTTGGAGAGGCTTCTAACCTCGCCTTCGGCTGTGATGAATCTGCCGCCATCTTTCCACGCAGATACAGCGTTTGCCTGTTCGGTCATCTCTCCTCCTTATCAGAGTATCCCTCACTTGCAACTAAAGTGCAAGAATCCGATTCATTGCGCAATCAAGCAAGTATGATCATAGAATCTTCTTCCCAAATGCCGAGCAGGCCAGCTCCACCGCCAGGTCCGCCGTGCGGTTGTGCTCGTCGATCACCGGGTTCACCTCGACGATCTCGAAGCTCAGCAGCCGCCCGTGGTCGGCAATGATCTCCATGGCCAGGTGGGCCTCGCGGTAGGTTGCTCCGCCGCGCACCGGCGTGCCCACGCCCGGCGCATCCTCCGGATCGATCCAATCCATGTCCATCGAGACATGGTACCCGGCCGTCCCGCGCCCGGCGGCGCGCAGAGCCTCTTCCATCACCGCTCTCATGCCGCGCTCGTCGATGTCGCGCATGGTATACACGGCCACTCCGGCGCGGCGGATGTTCTCCCGCTCAGCGGCGTCGATCTCCCGCACCCCCACCAGCGCCGTGTTCTCCGCCGCAATCTTGGGCGCATAGCCGAAGATATTCGTCAGCGCATCCGGCCCCATCCCCAGCAGCGCGGCCAGCGGCATCCCATGCACGTTGCCCGAGGGCGAGGTCTCCGGCGTGTTAATGTCCGAGTGGGCATCGATCCACACCACCCCGATCTTCTCCTTCTTGCGGCGATAGAACTCCGCCACTCCGGAGACTGATCCGGCGGCCAGTGAGTGGTCCCCGCCCAGCACCAGCGGCGTCATCCCCTCCTCCAGGGTCTTCACCACAGCCTCGGCGGTGCGCGTGCAGGTCTGGGCAATTTGTTTGAGGTAGTGCGCGTTTTCCTTGCCCGCGGCCTGCGTCTCGGCAATCTCCACGCGAATGTCGCCCCCGTCGGTCACCACGTGGCCCAGCGCTTCCAGCCGCGCCTCCAGCCCGGCCACGCGCACCGCCGAGGGCCCCATGTCTACCCCGCGGCGGCTGGCGCCCAGGTCAAGTGGAACGCCGATCACCCGGATACGCCGGGGAGGCTGCGCCTGTGCGCCGTAGTGCGGAGATGAGGAAGCGGGATTGGAAACTTCAGCGGAATTCGACATATAAACATCTCCCAATTTCGAAAATCAGTCTCGGAAATCAGTGGCGAAAATCGCTTCGCCGCTCCTGCCGCGCGGCGCCGAAGAGGCTGCGCAAAGCTGGAGGGGCGGGATTCGCCGGCAATTCTGGCGCGGCAAAGGTTGCCGCAGTACCCCAAAGGGCTATTAAACCAGATTTCAGTAGGAGTTAGATGAGAACTCGTTAATTTCCAATGCCTTCGGTGAGAGCTCAGGCTCCCTGCTGTCAACGGCGGGTGTGATGGCTTCGGCAATCTCTGCCGATAAGAACTCTCGGGTGCTGGACGATAGAACACCGGTGCAATCCGGATTTTTCCGATGAAGAGACTGATTCCCGCTTTCGCCATCATTCTCGGATGGGCCTCGGCTGCCTGGGCGGCCCCGCCCGCCACGCTGACCACCCTGCGCGCCATTCACGCTCTCAGCGACGCCGAGGCCAGGCGTATGCTGCCGGTCGCCTTCGAGGCCACGGTTACATACTACGGCAACATGATGTTTGTGCAGGATAACGACCTCGCCCTTTTTGTCCTCGCTCCTTCAGATGCAAATCTGCTTCTTGGAGACCGCGTCCTGGTGCGGGGAAAAACGCTAGGCAGCTTCCGCCCCATTGTGTGGAGCAATAGCATTACGGTGCTCCGCCACGGCGCCCTGCCCAAACCTATTCCTACTACCTTCGACGAGTTGATCAACGTAAAACACGACTGCATGTTCGTATCCTTAAGCGGCGTGGTCCGCACCGCCAACGTAAGGCTGGATAGGAAGTCTGTCTCTTTGCAGTTGCTCACCGATGGCGGATACATCGACGCCATTGTGAATAGTCACAATGCCGAAGCGCTTGAAAGCCTGTTGGACGCCGAGGTGGAGATCACCGGGGTTGTCGTGGGAGAATTCGACGGCAAGATGCAGATGCATGGAGTTTTTCTCGCTGTTTCCTCGCCCGCTTACATAAAGATTTTAAAGCGCGCAGCTGCCGTTCCGTGGTCGCTCCCCATCACACCGATGGATCAGGTTATCGCCGGCATCCATGTAACAGATCGCACACGGAGGGTACGGGTTCACGGAACCGTCACGTATTACCAGCCTAACCAGGTTGTTGTCCTACAGGACGGCGCCAAGAGCTTGTGGGTCGCAACCACGACCGTCAGCAGAAACATACGGGTCGGTGATGTCGTAGATGCAATCGGCTTTCCCGAGTCACACAACGGCTTTTTGGCCCTGACCCATGGCGAAATCCAGGATAGCTATGTGCAGGCGCCCATCCAGCCGCTATCGATAACCAGGAAGGAACTGGTGATGGGCAAGAACGCCACCGACCTGGTTTCTGTCGAAGGACAAGTTGTTATGGAGGCCCGAAGCGCATCACAGGATGAGTATGGCCTGATGGCCGACGGGCAAATGTTCAAGGCAATTTACCGCCATCCCCCCGAAGGTACTTCTCTGCCTCCCATGAAACAGATTCCGCTGGGCTCCAAAATCCGCGCGAGTGGCATCTGCATCCTGGAGGATTCCAATCCATTTAGTGGCGCGGTGCCTTTCGATATTCTGATGCGTTCCTTCGACGATATTACGGTGGTTGGCAACCCATCACCATTAAATGTTCGCAACCTGATGATACTGATCGGCTTGCTGCTTGTGGTGGTGGTCATCATAGGCGCCAGAGTCTGGTTGTTGGAGCGCAACGTGCACCGGCAATCCGCCGCATCGGCAGCCCTGGAACGGCGGCGCAGCCGCATCCTCGAAGATATTAACGGCTCCCGCCCCCTGGCCGAGGTCGTCGAAGAAATTGCGGAGATGGTCTCCTTTATGTTGAAGGGCGCGCCCTGCTGGTGTCAGATCGCCGATGGGGCGCGGCTGGGCAATTACCCGCGAGATGCCGAGAAGCTGCGCATCGTCCGCGAAGAGATTCCCGCCCGTTCCGGGCCGCCGCTGGGAGTGATCTTTGCCGCCTTCGATCCGCAAACACCGCCCCTGCCCTCTGAGAATGAAAAGCTCTTCGTGGGTACGCGACTGGCCACGCTTGCCGTCGAAACCCGCAAGCTCTACTCCGACCTTTTGCGCCGCTCGGAGTTCGACCTGCTCACCGACATCCACAACCGCTTCTCGCTGGAGCAGCACCTGGACACCCAGATTGAAGAGGCGCGCCAGCAGGCCGGCATCTTCGGCCTGGTCTACATCGACCTGGATGGATTCAAGCAGGTGAACGATCTGTACGGCCATCGCATCGGAGACCTCTATCTGCAGGAGGTGGCGCTGCGCATGAAGAGGCAGCTTCGCCCCCACGACACGCTGGCCCGGCTGGGCGGCGATGAGTTTGCCGTGCTGCTCCCCATGGTGCGTAACCGCGCCGGCGTCGAGGAGATTGCTCTGCGACTGGAGCGCTGCTTCGACGAGCCGCTTGCCCTGGAAGGGTACATCCTGCAAGGCGCGGCCAGCTTCGGATTTGCCCTCTACCCTGAAAACGGCGCCACCAAGGATGACCTTCTGAACGCCGCCGACGCCGCCATGTACGAGGTCAAAAACGCGAAGAAACAGATCGCGCAAATGCTGGACGCCCAACAGGATTCCGATCTCACACCAAAAAACCTCTGATAAGAGCGTCCAGGCTTGGTTTTTCTTGCCTGAGGCCAGGGTTTCAACGGCCTCGGCAAGGATGTTATCTCTTCGCCAATGATGCGCCTTCCATTCAGCTGCCGGCATGGCGCGGCGTCCCATTTCCCCGGCACGATGGCTGGGGCCAATTGCAGCCGGAGACCGCGCCCTCAAGTGGAGTAAGCTTTTCATATGAGGAGATGCTTGCTTTGGCCAAACCTGCCGATAGAAACCTTTAGGAGCCTGGCAATGCCTGCGCAACCCGGATTATCTCAATGAAGAGATTGATTTCAACGATGTTGATCGTGCTCGGATGCGCCTCGGCTGCCTGGGCGGCGGCGCCCGCCACGCTGACCTCCCTGCGCGCCATCAAGGTCCTCGGCAATGCCGAGGCCAGCCAAAAGCTGCCCGTCGCCTTTGAAGCGACGGTCACCTATTGGCGCGCTTATGAGAGGCTGTTGTTTGTTCAAGACCGCGACGATGCCATCTTTGTGGTCATCTCTCCGGACGTCAAAGTGGCTCCCGGCGATCGTGTTCTGGTGAGCGGAACGACGCAGGAAAGCTTCCGCCCCATCATTGTTGCCAGCAGCGTCCTCTTCCTCCGCCACGACGCGCTGCCCAAACCCATCCCGACCGGTTTCGATGGGTTGCTCCACCTCCGCTACGACTGCATGCTGGTTACCATGCATGCAGTGGTCCGTGCCGTTGACCTGTCGTTGAGCTCCGCGCCCCCGACGCGCCGCATCCGCCTGCAACTGGTCACCGACGGCGGTCACATCGGGGCAGCCGTGGACAACAACGATCAAAACGATCTGGAAGACTTATTGGGCGCGGAAGTCGAGGTTACCGGAGTCGTGGCGGGAGAGTACGACGACAAAATGCAACTGGCCGGATTCACGATCATGGTTCCCACGATGGCGCAAATCAAGGTTCTCAAGCGCGCCCCCGCCAGCCCCTGGACTCTCCCAGTCACGCCCTTGGATCAAGTGCTCCACACCTATCATGTCTGGGACACGACCCAAAGGGTCCGGGTTCACGGAACCATCACCTATTACCAGCCTGGCGCGGCCATTGTGCTGCAGGACGGAGCCAAAAGCCTGTGGATCAACACGCATACCCTCGCCAACCTGCAGATTGGCGATGTAGCGGACGTAACCGGCTATCCCGAAGTCCACGATTTTCTCTCGACTCTGAGCGACGGCGAAGTGAAAGACAGTCATGTGCGCTCGCCCGTTGTGCCGTTGCAGGTGACCTGGCGGCAACTGGCGTTTTGGAATATCAATCAGCCGGTTGGACACCAGTTCGATCTGGTCTCCCTGGAAGGGCAACTGGTCTCGGAGGTGCGAGAGGCCGCACAGGACGAATTTGTTCTCTCCACCGATGGGAAGTTGTTCACCGCGATTTATCGCCACCGGCCGCTCGCCACCGGCCAGCTCGCGTCGCTGACGCCCATCCCCCTGGGCTCCAGAATTCGCGTCACCGGCATCTGCATGACCGTGGATTCCAGTCCATCCGGCAAGGGTCAGGAAGTTCCGTTCAATATCCTGCTGCGTTCCTTCGACGATATTGAGGTCCTCGCCAAGCCTTCGCTGATGAACACGCGCAACCTCATCCTGACCGTCAGCCTGTTGCTGCTGGTGGTGATTGCTGTCAGCGCCTGGGGCTGGACGCTGCGCAGCAAAGTGCGCCAGCAAACAGCCACCCTGGCAACCATGGCCCAATTCGAACAGCGGCGCAGCCATATCCTGGAAAAGATCAACGGCTCCGATCCCTTGCCCGGGATTCTTGAAGAGATTTCCGTACTGGTCTCGTCGATTCTGAGCGGCGCTCCATGCTGGTGCGAGATTGCGGGTGGGAAAACCCTGGGAGCCCGTCCACCCCAGCCGGAGACGCTGCGGATCGTTAAGATAAAGATTGCTGGCCGCTCCGGCTCTACTCTGGGAACCCTCTATGCCGGCCTCGATCCCCTGGTCAAAAGCTCCGCTCGGGAGACGGAGGCACTCACGGTGGGTGTGCGGCTGGCCGCCCTGGCCATCGAGACCCGCCGCCTCTTCACCGACCTGCGCCGCCGCTCAGAGTTTGACCTGCTCACCGATATTCCCAACCGGTTTGCGATGGAAAAGTTCATGGATGGGCGCATCGAAGAGGCACGGCAAACCGCCAGCCATCTCGGACTGATCTACATCGACCTGGACAAGTTCAAGCAGATCAACGACCAATACGGCCACCACGTTGGCGACATATTCCTGCAGGAGGTGGCGAACCGCATGAAGCGGCAGTTGCGCGGCGCCGATATGCTGGCGCGTCTGGGCGGCGACGAATTCGCCGCGCTGGTCTCGGTGGTGCACAACCGCGCCGAGGTTGACGGCGTCGTGGACAGGCTGGAGCATTGCTTCGACGATCCCTTTGTTGTGGAGGGGTATTTGCTGCGCGGCGCGGCCAGCATCGGCGTCGCGCTCTACCCGGAGAACGGCGCCACAAGAGACAGCCTGTTGAGCGCTGCCGACGACGCCATGTATGTGGTAAAAAAGGATAGAAAGCTACGCGAAGAAGCGGCCGCCGGGCAACAGAGTCCGGAACCGGCGTCTGCGGAACGCGTATGAGAGATGGCCCCGGCGGGTTCTCCTGGGCAGGAATCCCGCTTCAACGGCCTCCAAACGGAGGTTGCCCCTGCGGTGGAAGCGTCCCCCGGCGCCTCCCGTTTCGCCAACCGCCTTGCGCGCCGGGGGTTGATCGTAGCGGCCAGTCCTGCCGATAGGTCGATTAGGGTCTGAACGTTGCAACACCGATTCAACGGGGTCTTTACGATGAAGAGACTGATTTTCGTTTTCACCTTCGTTTTCGGATGGGCCTCGGTAGCCTGGGCGGCCGCGCCGGCCACGATGACCTCCCTGCGCGATATTCGCGCCCTCACCAACGAACAAGCCAGCCGGCATCTGCCCGTCGACTTCGAGGCCACGGTTACCTACTTCCGCGGCTCCCCGCCAAGACAGCTGTATGTGCAGGACGGCGACGTAGCCATTTATGTGTTTCCCACCTTTCCCATCGGGGACCTCAGATTGGTTCCCGGCGATCGCGTCCGGGTGCGGGGAATCACGCAACCGAGCTTCCGCCCCATCGTGGAGAGCAATGACGTTACCCTGCTCGGCCACGGCGGCATGCCCATATCCGCGCCCGCCACCTACAGCGATTTGGTTTACCTTAAGTACCTGTGCAGGCTGGTCACTGTACATACCGTGGTGCGCTCCGCCGATCTGAGATCCACCCAAAATGTGCCCGGTACCTATCTGCACATGCTTGCCGACGAGGGCTATATCGACGCGGATGTGTTGAGCAGCGATGCGAGCGCGCTCAAAGACCTGTTGGATGCCGAAGTGGAAGTCACCGGGGTGGCCTCGGCAAACTACGACAGCAAGATGCAGCGGACCGGAGTCATGCTCCACGTCGACACCATAGCCGACGTGAAGGTTCTCAAGCGCGCCGGCGCCAATCCGTGGACCCTCCCGGTAACGCCCATGGACACCATACTCGACGACTATCGGGTGCGCGATCTCACGGCCAGAGTCCGGGTTCACGGAACCATCACTTACTACCAGCCCGGCGCGGCCGTTGTGCTCCAGGACGGCTCCAAGAGCATCTGGATCTACACCGAGGCGAGCTACCCCTTGCAGATCGGCGATGTTGCCGACGCAACCGGCTTTCCCGATGTCCACGACGGCTTTCTGAACCTGGTACATGGCGAAATCCGGGATACTGGCGCGCGGGCGCCCATTGCGCCGCAACCGGTGACCTGGCAGGGCACATCATTGGGCGACAACATACGCTTTGGACACATCTACGATCTGGTCTCCATCGAGGGGAAGGTGGTGACTGAAGCCCGGGAAGCCGCGCGGGACGAGTATATCCTGAGCTCGAATGGACGACTGTTTACCGCGATTTATTACCACTCGGACAAGACCAGCCAGATTCCGCTTCCGCCCATGAAGCAGATTCCGATAGGCGCCACGGTTCGAATCACCGGCATCTGCGTCCAACTGAGTTCCAATCCTTGGAACGGCCCTGTGCCCTTCGACATCCTGCTGCGCTCCTTCGACGATATTGAGGTCGTCGCCAAGCCCTCCTGGCTGAACATCCGCAACCTGACCCTCATGGTCATCGCGCTGCTGCTGGTGGTGATTGCGGCGGGCGCCTGGGGCGTCGTTCTGATGAGAAAAATCCACCGGCAAACGTCGGCGTTGGCCGCTCGCACCGAGGTTGAGGCAGCCCTGGAGCGGCGCCGCAGCCGCATCCTCGAAGACATCAACGGCTCCAAGTCCTTGGCCGGGATTCTCGAGGAGATCGCGGAGATGGTCTCCTTCCAGCTTAAGGGCGCACCTTGCTGGTGCGAGATTACGGACGGAGCCCGGCTGGGCATCTGTCCGCCGGAAGCCGCAAAGCTGCGCATCGTCCGCGAAGAGATTTCCGCCCGTTCCGGGCCGCCGCTCGGCGTGCTCTTTGCCGGCTTCGATCCGCTCACCGAAGGATGCTCCAACGAGTCTGAGGCGCTTTCCAACGGCTCGCGCCTGGCCACTCTCGCTATCGAAAGCCGCCGCCTGTACTCCGATCTGCTGCACCGATCGGAGTTCGACCTGCTCACCGACATTCACAACCGCTTCTCCATGGAACAGCACCTGGACACCCAGATTGAAGAGGCGCGCCTGGAGGCCAGCATTTTTGGCCTGATCTATGTCGATCTCGATAAGTTCAAGCAGGTCAACGATCTGTATGGCCATCGCGTCGGAGACCAGTACCTGCAGGAGGTGGCGCTGCGCATGAAGCAGCAACTTCGCCCCCACGACACCTTGGCCCGGCTAGGTGGCGATGAGTTTGCCGTGTTGCTTCCCATGGTGCGCAACCGCGCAGAGGTCGAGGAGATCGCGCTGCGGCTGGAGCGCAGCTTCGACGAGCCGTTTGCCATTGAGGAGCAACTCCTGCATGGTTCGGCCAGCGTGGGCATCGCCCTCTACCCCGAAAACGGCGCCACCAGGGATGGCCTCCTAAACGCCTCCGACGCTGCCATGTACGAGGTCAAAAACGCTAAGCGGCAAATCGAGCAAATGCTGGACGGCCACCAGAATCCCGAGCCCGCGCCCAAAGGCCGCGCATGATAAACGGCCAGACTTTGCTATTTTTACCCGAGGCAGGCTTGAAACGGCCTCGGTAAGTGGTCGCCCTTTCGCCAATTCTGCGCCTTATATCCCGCCAGTTCACTCGCGCGATGCCCATTTTTACTCCAGAACGGATGAAACCCATATGCCGCCGGGGACAACGCCCTCCAGCAGAGTAAGCTTTTCTTACGCGGAAACGCATACTTTGGCCAAATCTGCCGATAGAAATCGATAGGAGCCAGACAATGCCTGCGCCCCCAGGGTTCTTCCGATGAAGAGACTGATTCCCGCGATTGCTTTCGTTCTAGGATGGGCCTCGGCTGCCTGGGCGGCCCCACCCGCCACGCTGACCACCCTGCGCCAGGTCCACGCCCTCAGCAATCCAGAAGCGAGCAAAGGGATTCCCGTCTCCTTTGAGGCAACTGTTACCTACATCCGCGGGTATGAGAGAACGTTGTTTGTGCAGGATGGAGACGTGGGCATTTTTGTGCTCATCGCCCCAGAGGTCAAACTGGCGCCCGGCGACCGCGTGCTGGTGCGGGGAAAGACGCAGGCTAGCTTTCGCCCCATCGCGGTCGGCAATGACATCACCCTGCTCCACCACGGCGCCGTGCCCAAATCCCTGCCCACTAGCTACAGCGAGTTGGTTCGCGCCCAGTTCGACTGTATGCTGGTCACCGTTCACGGCGTGGTTCGTGCCGCCGGCCTTGCGTCGAGTTCGAATGCGCGCAGCTCCTACCTGCAGATATCTGCCGATGGCGGCTATATCAACGCGGTTGTGGAGAGCAACGATGTGAGCGCGCTCAAAGACCTGCTGGACGCCGAAGTGGAAGTCAACGGGGTTGCCGCGGGTGAATTCGACAACAAGATGCAACTAACCGGAGTCAAGCTCCATATTGCCACCATGGCAGACGTAAAGATTCTCAAGCGCGCCAACGCCAGTCCCTGGTCACTCCCGGTCACCCCCATGGGAGATATCCTCCGTGGCTATCGCGTGAACGATCTCACCCAGAGAATCAGGGTTCATGGAACGATCACGTATTACCAGCCCGGCGCGGCCGTGGTGCTGCAGGACGGGGCCAAGAGCCTGTGGATCATCACCCTGACTCATAGCGACTTGCGTATCGGCGACATCGCGGACGCAACCGGCTTTCCCGATACACACGATGGCTTTCTGATTCTGACGCACAGCGAAATCCAGGATAGTCACATATACGCGCCCATCGCGCCGCTGGCGTCTACCTGGCAGAACCTCACTTTGAACGACTTCAACGTTGTTGCGCACGTCTACGATCTGGTCTCCATCGAAGGGCAAGTGATAGCTGAGGCCCGGGAAGCCTCGCAGGACGAGTATGTTCTGATTTCCGGCGGTCACCTGCTCTCCGCCATTTACCGGCACTCGAACAGGGCCAGCGCGATTCCGCCTCCGGAGATGAAGATAATTCCACTGGGCTCCAAAGTCCGTGTCTCCGGCATCTGCACCCTCGATAATCCCGATCCATTCAACGGTCCGGTTCCCTTCGATATTCTGCTGCGATCCTTCGACGACATTGAGGTCGTTTCCAGACCCTCCTGGCTGAACATTGCCAACCTTACCCGCATCGTCATCGCGCTGCTGCTGGCAGTGATTGCGGCAGGCGCCTGGGGCGCGATTCTGATGAGAAAAGTGCATCGGCAGACCACCGCGATGGCCGCTCGCACCGAGATTGAGGCAGCCCTGGAGCGGCGCCGCAGCCGCATCCTCGAAGACATCAACGGAAGTGAGCCCCTGGCCGGGATTCTCGAGGAAATCGCGGAGATGGTCTCCTTCCAACTCAAGGGCGCGCTCTGTTGGTGCGAGATTACGGACGGAGCCCGGCTGGGCATCTGTCCGCCGGAAGCCGCAAAGCTGCGCATCGTCCGCGAGGAGATTTCCGCCCGTTCCGGGCCGCCGCTCGGTGTGCTCCTTGCCAGCTTCGATCCGCTCACCGAAAGCCGCGCCAACGAGTCTGAGGCGCTTTCCAACGGCGCGCGCCTGGCCACTCTCGCTATCGAAAGCCGCCGCCTTTACTCCGATCTGCTGCACCGATCGGAGTTCGACCTTCTCACCGACATCCACAACCGCTTCTCGCTGGAGAAGCGCCTCGACGCCCTCATTGACGAGGCGCGCCAGAAGGCCGGCATCTTCGGGCTGATCTACATCGACCTTGACGATTTCAAGCAGGTCAACGATCTGTACGGCCATCGCGTCGGAGACCAGTACCTGCAGGAGGTGGCGCTGCGCATGAAGCGGCAGCTTCGCCCCCACGACACCCTGGCCCGGCTGGGCGGCGATGAGTTTGCCGTGTTGCTCCCCATGGTGCGCAACCGCGCCGGCGTCAAGGAGATCGCACAGCGGCTGGAGCGCAGCTTCGACGAGCCATTTGCCATTGAGGAGCAACTCCTGCATGGTTTGGCCAGCGTGGGCATCGCCCTCTACCCCGAAGACGGCGCCACCAAGGATGGCCTTCTCAACGCCGCTGACGCCGCCATGTACGACACAAAAAAGACCAAGAAGCAAGCCAGAGAGGAACCGGCCGTGAACTGACGCATCCGCAAGTGGCTGGCAGGCTATAGCGGAACCAGAGTCGATGTATCCCGAAACCATAGCGTTCAAGTCGACGCGACCATCAGGGAGCGGCGACCCTGCACGAGAATGAACAGGACACAGTTACTCTGGTTCCGCTCTGGAACCCATGAGAATCAGATCGGACTCATGGATTCCCGGCGGGTTCCGCTTGCGCGGACTTCCGGCCGGTTTTCATGCCAGAGTAGGCCAATTTTCATGCCAGGGGTGATTGATTGGCCGAACTTCGCCGATAATGGCTTTAAGGGAGCGAACGAAACAACATCTGCGAGGCCCTGAAGTGTCCTGATGAAAAGGTTGATTCCAGCGTTTGCGCTCATTATCGGATGTGCCTCGGCTGGCTGGGCCGCCGCGCCCGCCGCTCTGACTTCCCTGCGCGCCATTCGCCTGCTCAACAACGCCGAGGCCCGCCGCGAACTGCCGGTCGCCTTCGAGGGCACGGTTACCTACTTTCGCAAGGGGCTACAGAGTATCTTTTTGCAGGAGGACGGCCTGGGCCTCTATGTGTTCGCCGAAACGGAGACTAAAATGGTTCCCGGCGATCGCGTCCTGGTGCGGGGAACGACGCGAGACAGTTTCCGCCCCATCGTGGTCGGCAGCGACGTAACCCTGCTCCACCACGGCGCCGTGCCCAAACCCCTGCCCGCCAGCTACAGCGAGTTGGTTCGCGGCCAGTTCGACTGTATGCTGGTCACCGTTCACGGCGTGGTTCGCGCCGCCGACCTGGTTCGGAATCCGGTGGATTCAGTTTCCAACACGACCTTGCAGTTGCTTGCGGACGGGGGTTACATTGACGTCTCCGTATCCAACGAAGATGCCGGCGCGCTCAAGGATTTGCTCGACGCCGAAGTAGAGGTCACCGGCGTTGCCGGGGGAGCCTTCGACGACAAAATGCAGTTAACCGGAGTCAGGCTATTCGTTCCCTCAATGGCAAACGTCAGGATTCTGACTCGCGCCGGCTCCAATCCATGGTCGATGCCGGCCACGGCCATGGACCAAATCCTTAGCGGCTATCACGTAAACAATCTTACCCAGAGAATCAGGGTCCGTGGAACCGTCACGTATTACCAGCCCGGCGCGACCGTCGTGCTGCAGGACGGCGACAAGAGCCTGCGGATCATGACCAAAACTTACATCCCATTGCAGATCGGCGACCTGGCGGATGCAACCGGAATTCCCGACGTGCACGATGGCTTTTTGACCCTGTCCCAAGGCGAATTCCTGGATAGCCACATCCAGGCGCCCATCAAACCCCTGGCGGTGACATGGCGGCAATTAGCTGTAACCGACAATATACCGACGGGGCACCTCTTCGATCTGGTCTCCACCGAGGGGCTGGTGGTAACGGAGGTCCGGGAAGCCGCGCAAGACAAGTATGTTTTGATCGCCGACGGCCATCTGTTTTCCGCCATTTACCGTCATCCGGGTGCGGTTAGCGCAATTCCGCTTCCGAAGATGAAGATGATTCCACTGGGATCCAAAGTCCGTGTCACCGGCATCTGCACGCCCCATAGCTCCGATCCGCTGAGCGGCCCGGTGGAATTCGATATCCTGCTGCGTTCCTTCGACGATATTGCGGTCGTCGTCAAGGCTTCGTGGCTGACCGTTCGCAACCTTGCCCTCATGGTTATCGCGCTGCTGCTGGTGGTGATTGCGGCGGGCGCCTGGGGGGCGGTCCTGATGAGAAAAATCCATCGGCAAACGTCGGCGATGGCCGCTCGCACCGAGGTTGAGGCAGCCCTGGAGCGGTGGCGCAGCCGCATCCTCGAAGACATCAACGGAACCGAGCCCCTGGCCAGGATTCTCGAGCAGATCGCGGAGATGGTCTCCTTCCAGCTCCAGGGCGCGCCCTGCTGGTGTGAGATCACCGATGGAGCGCGCCTGGGCAATTGCCCGCGAGATGCCGAGAAGCTGCGCATCGTCCAGGAAGAGATTTCCGCCCGTTCCGGGCCGCCGCTTGGTGTGCTCCTTGCCGGCTTCGATCCGCTCGCCGAAAGCCGCGCCAACGAGTCTGAGGCGCTTTCCAACGGCGCGCGCCTGGCCACTCTCGCTATCGAAAGCCGCCGCCTTTTCTCCGATCTGCTGCGCCGCTCGGAGTTTGATCTGCTCACCGACATCCACAACCGCTTCTCCCTGGAGCAGCAATTGGAAGCCCTCATCGAAGAGGCGCGCCAGAAGGCCGGCATCTTTGGCCTGATCTATGTCGATCTCGATAAGTTCAAGCAGGTCAATGACCTCTACAGCCATCGCGTCGGTGACCAGTACCTGCAGGAAGTGGCGCTGCGCATGAAGAGGCAGCTTCGCCCCCACGACACCCTGGCCCGGCTGGGCGGCGATGAGTTTGCCGTGTTGCTCCCCATGGTGCGCAACCGCGCCGATGTCGAGGAGATCGCGCAGCGGCTGGAGCGCAGCTTCGACGAGCCGTTTGCCTTGGAGGAGCTGGCCTTGACCGGTTCGGCCAGCGTGGGTATCGCCCTCTACCCCGAAGACGGCGCCACCAAGGATGACCTTCTGAACACCGCCGATGCTGCCATGTACGAGTTCAAAAACGCCAAAAGGCAAATCGAGCAAATGCTGGACGGCCAGCAGAATCCCGAGCCCGCTCCCAAAGGCCGCGCATAAATGAGGCCCGGCTTGCGCCGGGCCTGTTGATTTGACAGAAAGAATGTTTTCTCTGAAAGCCTACCCTAAGCCTGCTGAAGGCCGCTGCTTCCACCGCAGGTGGTTCACTCGGCCGCCATCTCCTCGGCCTCGCCCTCCTGGCGCATCAGCTCTAGTTCGCGCTCGGCGGCTTCGATCTCCGCCGTAACCTCCTGCTGCATGCGGGCCGCCGCCTCCTCCAGCTCTGGGCTGAGCTGGACGTTGCGATAGTACTCCAGGCCCGTGCCTGCGGGAATCAGCCGTCCGACGATCACGTTCTCCTTCAACCCGCGCAAATTATCGATTGCCCCGTTGATGCTGGCCTCGGTGAGCACGCGCGTCGTCTCCTGGAAGCTGGCCGCGGAGATGAAGCTGTCGGTCGACAGCGACGCCTTGGTGATGCCCAGCAGCAGCGGTCGCCCGGTCGCCGGACGGCCTCCATTGGCCAGCACCCGCTCGTTCTCCTCGCGGAAGCGGAAGCGGTCCACCTGCTGCTCCAGCAGGAAGTTGCTGTCGCCCACATCGTCAATCCGCACCCAGCGCAGCATCTGCCGCACAATCACCTCAATGTGCTTGTCGCTGATGGCCACGCCCTGCAGCCGGTAGACCTCCTGAATCTCGTTCACGAGGTAAGACTGCAGCGCCTTTTCGCCCAGCACATCCAGAATGTCGTGCGGGTTCAGGGGGCCGTCCATCAGCGGATCGCCCGCGCCCAGACGTTCGCCTTCCTGCACGTTCACGTGGATGCCGCGCGGCACCAGGTACTCCTTCTCGTCGCCGTTGTCCGCGGTCACGTAGATCTTGCGCTGCCCCTTGGCGACTTCGCCGAAGCGCACCACGCCGTCGATCTCGCTGATGATGGCCGTCTCGTGCGGCTTGCGCGCTTCAAACAGCTCCACCACGCGCGGCAGGCCGCCGGTAATGTCCTTGGTGCGCGTGCTCTCCTTGGGAATCTTCGCCAGCACGTCGCCCGGACCCACATCTTCTCCGTCCTGCACCATCAGGTGAGCGCCGCGCGGCAACAGATACCGCTTATGGCCCTTGGAGTTCTTCACCACGAAGGCCGGCTGCCGCTTCTCATCCGGAGAGTCGGCCACCACCCAACGGGAGAGGCCGGTCACTTCGTCCACCTCTTCGTTCAGCGTGATGCCTTCCTGCAAATCCTTGAACTGCACCGCGCCGCCGATCTCGGTCAGAATGGCGTAGGTGTACGGATCCCACTCGGCCAGCAACTGGCCCAGCACCACGTGCTCGCCGTCCTTCACCTTGAGGCGCGCGCCGTAGACCACCTGGTAACGCTCCTTTTCGCGGCCGCGCTCGTCCTGAATGGCAATCGAGCCGGAGCGGTTCATGGCCACCAGTGTGCCGTCCCTGCTCTCCACATAGTTCAGGTTGATGAAGCGCACGATGCCGTTGTTCTTGGCGTCCAGGCGCGACTTGTCCTGCACGCGGCTGGCCGTGCCGCCCACGTGGAAGGTGCGCATGGTCAACTGCGTGCCCGGCTCGCCGATGGACTGCGCCGCAATCACGCCGCAGGTCTCGCCCAGCTCCACCATGCGCCCCGACCCCAGGTTGCGCCCGTAGCACAGCGCGCAAACGCCGCGCCGCGACTCGCAGGTCAGCACCGAGCGGATCTTCACCTTCTCCACGCCCGCGCCCTGAATCGCCGAGGCAATGTCCTCGTCGATGCCCTGGTTCACATCCACCACGATGTTGCCGTCGTAGTCCTTGATCCGCTCCAGCGACACGCGGCCGATGATGCGGTCGCGCAACTCCTCGATGATCTCGCCCGACTCGACGATCGAGCCCACATAAATGCCTTCGACCGTCCCGCAGTCGTACTCCGTTACGATCACGTCCTGGGCCACGTCCACCAGCCGCCGCGTCAGGTAGCCGGAATCAGCCGTCTTCAGCGCCGTGTCGGCCAGCCCCTTGCGCGCGCCGTGCGTGGAGATGAAGTATTCCAGCACCGTCAAGCCTTCGCGGAAGTTCGCCGTGATGGGCGTCTCGATCACTTCGCCGGAAGGCTTGGCCATCAGCCCGCGCATCCCGGAAAGCTGACGAATCTGCTGCTTCGATCCGCGCGCGCCCGAGTCGGCCATGATGTAGATCGGGTTCATGGCTCCCTCTTCGTCCGCCCGCTTCATGTTGTCGAACATCTCGTCGGCCACCTTCTCGGTCACCGCCGACCACATCTGAATCACCTTGTTCGAGCGCTCGCCGTTGGTAATGGCCCCGTCCATGTACTGCTTCTGCACCTCGATCACCTTCAGATCGGCCTCGCGCACCACGGTGTACTTGCTGTCCGGAATCACCATGTCGTCCAGGCCCACAGAAAGCCCCGAGCGCGTGGCGTACTGGAAGCCCAGATCCTTGATGCGGTCCAGCATCCCCACCGTGACTTCAAGGCCCAGGTTCTGGTTGCAATAGTTCACCAGTTGCCCGATCCCCTTCTTCTTCAACAGGCCGTTGATGTACGGCAGCCCCTCCGGCAGCGCGTCGTTCAAAATCACGCGGCCCACCGTGGTCGAGATGTACTGCTTGTTGAACTCCACAGGCTCAATGTGCGTCAAATCCTGGTCGTCATAGGCCGTGGTCAGGTCCATCACCCTGCCCGTGTAGCGCAACCGGATGGGCGACAGCGTCTCCACTTCCTTAGCTTCCAGCGCCATCAGAATCTCTTCTGTATTGGCGAAGACCCGGCCCTCACCTCGCGCGCTCTTCTTGGCCTTGGTCAGGTAGTACAGGCCCAGCACCATGTCCTGCGAGGGCACGGTGATGGGCTGGCCCGAGGCCGGCGATAGAATGTTGTGCGTGGCCAGCATCAAGACGCTAGCCTCAATCTGCGCCTCCGGCGACAGCGGAATATGCACCGCCATCTGGTCGCCGTCGAAGTCGGCATTGAACGCCGTGCATACCAGCGGGTGAATCTTGATTGCCTTGCCCTCCACCAGCACCGGCTCAAAGGCCTGAATGCCAAGGCGGTGCAGCGTCGGCGCGCGGTTCAGCAGCACCGGATGGTCCTTGATGACCTCCTCCAGAATGTCCCACACCACCGGCTCCTGCATCTCCACCATCTCCTTGGCCTGCTTGATGGTGGTGCAGTGACCCGTCTGTTCCAGGCGATGGTAGATGAACGGCTTGAACAGCTCCAGAGCCATCTTCTTGGGCAATCCGCACTGATGCAATTTCAACTCCGGGCCCACCACGATCACCGAGCGGCCCGAATAATCCACGCGCTTGCCCAGCAAATTCTGCCGGAAGCGTCCCTGCTTGCCCTTCAAAGTATCAGACAACGACTTCAGCGGGCGGTTGTTCGCTCCCCGCAGAATGCGTCCGCGGCGGCCGTTGTCAAACAGCGCATCCACCGCCTCCTGCAACATGCGTTTCTCATTGCGCACAATCACTTCCGGCGCATGCAGGTCCATCAGCTTCTTCAACCGGTTGTTGCGGTTGATCACGCGGCGATAGAGATCGTTCAGATCGGACGTGGCAAAGCGACCGCCATCCAGCGGCACCAGCGGACGCAGTTCTGGAGGGATCACCGGCAACACGTCCAGAATCATCCAGTGCGGCTTGTTATCGCTCTTGCGGAAGGCCTCCACCACCTTCAGGCGCTTGGCGTACTTCAGCTTCTTCTGCGCCGACGTTTCCGTCTTCATTCTTTCGCGCAGCTCAAGGCCCAGCTCGTCGATGTTGACGCGCTTGAGCAGCTCCTTGATGGCCTCCGCGCCCATCATCGCCTTGAAGCCCGAAGGGCGGAACTGCGCATCCAGCTCGCGGTACTTGACCTCGTCCTTGATGATCTCGCGTTCCTTCACCGGCGCATCGCCCGCATCGACCACAACGTATGACTCGAAGTAGAGAATGGCTTCCAGATCGCGAAGAGAAATGTCCAGCAGGTGCCCGATGCGCGAAGGTAGCCCCTTGAAGAACCACACGTGCGAACACGGTGACGCCAGCTCGATGTGGCCCATGCGCTCGCGGCGCACCTTGCTCACCGTCACTTCCACGCCGCACTTGTCGCAGATTACGCCGCGATGCTTCATGCGTTTGTACTTGCCGCACAGGCACTCCCAGTCCGTCACCGGCCCAAAGATGCGCGCGCAGAAAAGCCCGTCACGCTCCGGCTTGAAGGTGCGATAGTTGATCGTCTCCGGCTTGGTGACCTCGCCATGCGACCAGCTGCGGATCTTCTCCGGCGATGCCAGCATGATGCGGATTGCGTCAAAATCGGTAATGGGACCTGAAAGCTCAAACGGGTTCGAACGGAACAAGGCAACCCTCCTTGGCGGGCCT